>Ga0210124_1000002_pt1 | contig 228301 bp, 202 predicted proteins | sample Muzzi_PWC_D2_FD_185554 | JGI IMG/M metagenome (GOLD analysis project Ga0210124, IMG submission 185554) | Wetland microbial communities from San Francisco Bay, California, USA, that impact long-term carbon sequestration - Muzzi_PWC_D2 (SPAdes) | ecosystem: Environmental > Aquatic > Marine >...
CCTGCACGGCCAGGCCTTCCCCGGCCTCACCACCGAGGCCGTCAAGCGCGCCTACATCCGCGCTGTGCGCCGCGCCGGCATCGTGAATCTGCGCTTCCATGACCTGCGCCACGAGGCCACCACCCGGTTATTCGAGAAGGGGCTGAATATCATGGAGGTGGCCAGTATCACCGGCCACAAGGACCTGCGAATGTTGCATCGGTATACGCACCTGAAGGCGGAGGATCTGGCGCGGAAGCTGGGATGAAGTACTCAGATCTTTTCGTGGCGGCGTTGGTACTCAAGATAAGCCTGTTCCAGGCTGTCCGGACCGCGAGTAATTTCAAACTCTGTACCGCATTCGGTGCATGTGAAGAACTCGGCATCGACCTCAATGGGTTCGCCGCGCACGCCTACCGTTTCCTGCGCGCGGACGAGCTCAATGCTCGACTCCTTCTCGCAGTTCGGACAGATACCTTGCATGACGAATCCGGTCCTCGTTAAATACATCCAGCTCTTTCGGGCATTCCATCCCAGACGCGGCCATCCAGGTCCCTTCCGTTCGCCTTTTTCGAACGGCGCCTGCCATCCGCGCCCCACGTGCCCCACTGTTTGAAGAAGAATGCAACGCCCGCCTGATCACATTGTCGCTGGATATTCGTTGCCCACGCCTCCTGCATTGGGCGTGCCTTCTTGCCCGATTCGCCACCTACGATGACCCACTGTATGCCGTTCAGATTGATGCGCCCCAGATCTTCCAACAGCGGTTCGATAGACAGAAAGCGCACACGAACATCGACCTCCCGCAACACCTCAATTCGGGGCACGCCCTGTTTTCGATTTTCGACAGAGACACCGAGCCAGACGTTATCCGGCACGCTGCGCGTCCGGCAGAATTTTGCCATCCGTTCGGCACGTTTGGTTAGCACCTGGAACGTGTGTTGACCGGCCTCGCTCATCACGTTGAAGACCCGCTCGATAAATGGGAAGGGCACCTTTTCATGGAACAGGTCGGACATGGAATTGACGAAATACACCGTCGGCTTTCGTCGCCGCAACGGCTGCTCCAGCCGCTCAGGTATCAGCGACAGGTCGAAGCCATTCTCATAGCCGCGCACGCCCATGGCCCTGAGCCTCAGCGCCATTTTTTCGGCGTAGCAATGCTTGCAGCCCTGGGAAATCTTTGTGCAACCCACCGTCGGGTTCCAGGTCTGCTCGGTCCATTCAATGTCGCTTTGGGAACTCATGATGCAATCACTCTCGTACCTATCATTGCCGCTCGCTTTTCCATGACTGCAACAAATGGTTCGCAATCCTGACGGCTATCGGCGCGCCTTTCGGGTTGCCTGCCGCGAAACATAACAGAAAAATCGGCACACCTCGTGAATTTCTCAGCGCCAAGGGGTTGGCCACCTTCGCAAAGCAGGTCGAAAGACGACCGGTAAAGAAGGTACTGATCGAATTCCAGTCCGCGTCTTTTTCGAAACGCGGCTGGTCATCGAGAAAGTCATACTGTGGAGATTCCCGGTAGAAAGCCGATTTCCACGCCTCTGTGCCAAATAGGGTCGTCAATCTGCGCGACCAGTTCTCGTCCGGCGGTCCTGCTCGCGTCAGCAGACGATTGACACCCTGGCCCAGCGGAAACAACAACCACATGTCGATTGCCTCTGTACGCCCTATAGCCTCGATCGTCGCCCACTCGACCTGCATCCCGTAGGGGTCGAGGAACACCACGCTACGCCACTTCTTCCAATCGGTCTCCGAACACCAGTGTTGAATGAAGCCATTCGCGTCCTGCCGGTGAACCTCAACGCTGAGTTGGCTATAACTCTCGTCTGCCAGTTGCTGGAGCTGCTCGGCATGGACTTTGTTGCGTTCGATGAAAATGTATTTCGTGAAAGGCTTGTCCACACCGAGGGCGATGCGTGGGCTGCCATCGTGCAGCCCCGTGGCATCCGGATCGGCGGCAAGCTCCGCGAGTAAGTCCATTTCCGAACCATCGGTTGTGACCACTGAATCGGACCTAATTCCCGAGCCAGCAAAGGCATCAAGATATACTGTGTTGAACCAGCTCGCCCGCTCGTTCTCCGTAAAGATGGCCATATAGGCGTTGAGGTACTCCCTGAGCCGGCCAAGCTTTTCCTCTGTCCACGGACCACCAAAAGCCTGCCCTTTCATCCATCACCCCAATCACTGTAAATATATACAGTATATGGAAGACCACTCCAAATTCAAGCATGCACCGCGAGCCCGAATTCCCGGGCAAGCTCCATGATTTCCTGGCGGTCAATCAACTGTCTTATCCTCTGCCCAGCCCGCCGGCACCCACAGCCGCCAGCGCGTTACCAGCCTGTCACAGTCAAGTGCCGGGTCCAGGTTCGCATTGCCCTTTGTCATTCTAGCCCGGCAGGCCTCGATCGCTTCCTGCGCCTCCGGTTCCAGACGTTCCAGCAGGAAACCCATACGCTTGAAAACCGCACCGTTACCCAACCGGGCGGCATAGTCGATCAGCAATTCGAGATCACGCTTGTCCGATTTCAGGTAATTGGTGAGAAAATCCACAGCCGAGCGCAAACCACCCCCGAGCAGCGGATCATTCAGCACATCCAGGATGGTACGACTCGGATCGGATACCGACACCTTGACCTGTCCGCGCCAGACCGGCTTCAGGCCAAACATCGCTGTCTCCTGCACGGTACGCAACAGAAAACTCGTTCCCTTGATCACCGGTGAGCGGTCCCGCGGCTTCTGGTTGGTCATGACCACGATGGTGCGGAATATCTGTTCCGTGAGATCCCAGTACTCGGCCGCGCTCCAGCCACCGATGTAACACGGGGTATACAGCCGGTCCGCAATCAGCCAGGGATCTTCCAGCGCGATATCCGCCGTTCGGGATTCCAGAGGGACGGCAACATAGAGCCCGCGCCGCACGCGCGACAGCCAGCCCTTGCTCGCCCAGCGCGCCAGCAACTTGGCCGCAGCAACTCGTGACACACCGAGAATCGAAGCTGCCTCACCCACCGAGACAGCGCCTTTCGTGCCGCGAATTACCGCAGCGAGTTGTTTTCTATCGGTTTTCCCAAGTCCTGATATGTCCAGCATGATATATCTCACACGCCCTATTTCACTTAATAGGCGAAATACTACACACGCTATATACCATAATAAACAGCATAAAGTATAGTTAATATGTAGTATTTCTTTGTTTATATGAAAAATTACTTATGTAATGTACTAATTTTTGTATTCAGGCATCCTGCACCCGGATTTCATGAAGCCTGAATGCTTATGTGAGTCCTTTGAGGAATGAAATATACATCAAATAACAAATATATTGACTGTCAGTAATATTTAATTCACTATATGCACTGGCCGGGCGTACCGCCCGGATGCTCTTTAACAATGCAATCTCCTGACATCGTTAACAGCGAGTCGCAAACCGGGCTATGGCTTTCCGCCATGGCCACTCGGAGCCACAGGGCATCCGAGCATACCGGGGCGGACGCACGTGGCGACACGGAGGCTTGGCAACGCCGCTCCCGGCGCGCGCCACCCTCTACCCGTCACCACTGAGGCACAGCTTCAAGCTGACCTTGTTGTCCGTACACCGTGTTGACCAGCCATTTACGACTGGTCCTAGGGTTGATGGTTTGCGGGGCCAGCTCGTTCCGTTCGACTCGCAAGTGTTGACGACTGGCGCCATGTGGCGTCGAAACGGAGATGTTTACAATGAAACGCGCATTGTTAGAAGAGTGTCTTGCTACCCTGCAACGGGTACGGGCACTCAAACATAACGAGCTGGACCCCAGTGTTATAGCGGAGTTGGATGCTGTCATCGACAAGATGACACTCCTTCTGGAAACTGAAGGTCAATCTGTTGTAGTTGATCGTGTGCTGATTGAAAGGATTTTAACGACAATAGGACGTGTCGCAGTCTGCCTCGATTGGGTACGGCGGATCAGCCAGCAGTTTCTGGAGTAACACAGCGAACCATTAATTCTTTGGATAATACATATTATGAATCTTGGAAATGCAATTCGATTCTGTCGTACCCAGCGGGGGATGACCCAGGAAGAGCTTGCCGATAAGGCAAGCCTATCAACCTCCTACATCTCCCTGCTGGAACAGAACAAGCGTGACCCAGCATTCAGTACCATAGAAAACATTGCCAACCAGATCGGTGTGCCTACAAGCATCCTGCTGTTCCTTGCCTCCGATCCTGCCGAGCTGTCTTCACTCGACCAGCAACTTGCTGAAAAACTGTCTTATACCGCCTTGCAGTTCATCAGAGAGAAAGCGAGTGAACCGTCCCTGTTTTGATGGCAAGCCGATAGCTTCCATAGCATCACTGGCACGTGCACTGCGCATACATCAACGTCAGCTTACCTGGGTCATTGACCATGCCGACCAGCTTTATCGGGAATTGCCGCCCAGGATCAAGCCAGATGGCAGCTTCAGACAACTATTTAACCCGGCCGCGCAGTTAAAGGAGATTCAGCGCCGAATCAATCGGTATATTTTCAGTCGAGTAAGTTTCCCTATCTATTTACAGGGAGGGATCCGTGATAAGAAAAACCCCCGGCATTGTCGTGTAAATGCCATGCTGCATTCCGGCGCAAAAATAATCGTCAATGAGGATATATCCGGATTTTTCCCTTCGATAACCGGCCAGCAGGTTCGGAATATCTGGCAGTACTTTTTCTGCTTCCCGCCTGGAATAGCAGCCGCGCTTACCAGATTAACCACCCACCATGGCCAGCTACCACAGGGAGCACCAACAAGCTCATACCTAGCCAATCTGGCATTGTGGAAACATGAACCGGCGACCGTAGACGCCTTGTCCAGGAAGGGCATTCGTTATTCCCGTTACATCGACGACATCACCCTCTCTTCCGCCTGCTTCCAGAACAACAATGGCAAAACTGACATGGTCGCAGGCATCAGATCGATGTGCGATAAGAACAATTTCCTGGTCAAGCGAAGCAAGCACCGGATTGAAAGCTCCGGCCAGCCAATGCGCGTAAACAACCTCCAGATAAACCACGGTGTAACCCTGCCAAAGAAGGAACGCGCACGCATTCGCGCCGCGGTAAGATCATGTGAAATTCATGCTGCACAGGACCAGGCCAGTAAAGAATATAAAACTATTTTCAATAGCACCCGAGGACGTGTAAACCACCTTCGTCAGCTCCACCGGAATGAAGCGAGGTTGCTGCTGTTGCGATTAGATACCTGCACACCTATACAACATACCTGATCCAGCATTCATGATGATTACAACCGGTCTCTAGCCTGAATTATTCACCAGAGGGATAAAAAGAAGGCCGCAAATGTGTTAAAAATAGCGTTGCTACACAGCCATTTCAGCACAAGAGGGCCTTCCGATGCCAAAAGATACCACAACGCAGGGTGTTTTGTTCAAGGAGCTGCTGGACAAACCCCTTCACGCCCGCTTCGATCAGTGCGACAGCAGCACGGACGGGGGTGCGATCCTGTTAAAAGCGGCCGATGAGCGACTGGGGTTGAGCGAGGCGCTGGCGGCGGGTTTGCATGACCGGCGTGCACCGGAGAAGATTGTCCACAGCCTGCACGATTTGTTACGCCAGCGTGTGTATGGCTTTGCCTGCGGCTACGAGGATTGTAACGATGCGGCGCGTCTGATGGACGATCCGATCCATCGGCTGCTGCTTGACAGGGACCCGCTGGAAGGCGAGGCGCTGGCCTCGCAGCCGACCTTATCGCGCTTTGAGAATGCGACGGATGTGCGTTCTTTGGAGCGGATGGGGGTGGGGCTGGCCGAGTGTGTGATTGCGCGTCACCGCAAGCGGTTAAAAAAGCGTGTCCGGCGCATTACGATCGACCTGGACCCGACCGACGATCCCACCTACGGGCAGCAGCAGCTGACGTTTTTCAATACCCACTATGCGAACTGGTGCTACCTGCCGATGGCGGGTTTTCTGCAGTTTGATGAAGAGCCGGATCAATACCTGTTTGCCTATGTGCTGCGTCCGGGGGATGCGCATGCCAGCTATGGAGCGATTGCGATACTGCGCCGGGTGATCAAGCGATTGCGAGCAGCGTTTCGGGGTGTGAAGATCCGGGTGCGTCTAGATGGGGGTTTTGCGGCGCCGGAGGTGTTGGAGTTTCTGGAAGAGCAGTCGGTGGAATATGTCGTCGGGCTGGCGAAGAACGAGGTGTTAAAGGCCATTGCCGAGCCTCTGCTGGTGCAGGTGCGGCGCGCTTCGAAGGCCAGCGGGCAAACGGAGCATGTCTACGGAGAGTGTCAGTATGAGGCCGGCAGCTGGGAGGATGAGCGGCGCGTGGTCTTCAAGGCCGAGGTGGTATGCCATGACGGGCGGGCGGCGAAAGACAACCCGCGCTTTGTGGTGACCAATATCCGGTGCAAGCCGCAGGCGGTGTATGAGCGGATCTACTGCCAGCGCGCGCCGATCGAGAATCGCATCAAGGAGCTGTTGTACGGTCTGTCGATCGACCGGACGAGTTGCACAAGATTTCTGGCCAATCAGTGTCGGGTGTTGCTGGCGGCGGCGGCCTATGTGCTGATGCAGGAATTGCGCATCAAGGCGGCGAGTACCTCACTGGCGCATGCGCAGGTGAGCACACTCAGAGAGCGGTTGTTGAAACTGGCGGTCTGGGTCGAGCGATCCACACGGCGCTATGTCCTGCACTTGCCCGATACCGCGCCCTGGCGTTGGGAGTGGACTCAGATCGCCCGGCAGCTGGGCGCGGTTCCGATATAGAGCATCCGCAGCGCGCTAATCCAGCCGTACCCTCGCCAGCGCGACTGGCGGTGCCCCGCTATGCCCTGGATTGAGGCTGCGGCGGCATGATCGGGTAAAAACCAATCGGTTTCGAGCAAAAACGGCGTCTGCTCCCTCAGCCGAAGTAAAGAACGCGAACAAATCCGGATTCAATTGCAGCAAACGGCTATATTGCGTTCGTATGGTGAATAAAGCAGGCTAGTTATCCTTGAATAGCTGGTTTATCAATTCTGATACGACCTCGAAGCTATGCAGTACCTGGTTATGCAACAACCCTGAACCATGTGCATAGTTATTCCTGGCATCAGCTATATAATTCAGAAGCACTTGCAGATAGTCATAGTCCTCTCGATCCTGATCGGTAATGACAACGTCTGAATAATCCAGCTCCATGGATTCCAGGCCTTTCTCATCCATTTCCTGAATCTTTTCGATTTCGTAACGCTGCCGCGCCCGGATCTCACCTCGCTCCCGCCAGGCACGGAATCCCTCAGTGTGGATGTACCCCTTGTCGATGACATAACGGAGCATGGGTTTGATTGATGGCATTTGCTTCTTTTTCTTTTTAGGCCAGTAGGATTCCGGCAGAGGAAACTCATCCCTGAGTCTTTCCCGTAACGCCATTTCAAGGCATGCAAACACTTGCTGCTCAGCAATATTGTAAAAGCGATAGATAAACCATGCGTAGAGATACAGATTCCTGGCAGTATCAAACAAGGTGCGAACATTCTCAGGTACAGCCACTGATATATCATACCTGGAAACAGCTTCGTACTGATCGTACTGCGCAATCGGCTTGCTATGCCCCGTCTCCTCATTTTGAATAATAAACATGTGGGTACGCGGATCGGGAGAACATACATACTCCGGCGGCCTCAAACCATCGGGTTTGAATGGATCACATTGCTGGCTTTCCGTCATAACTACCAAAATACACTTTCCGATTGGTTTATCCCTTACAGGAGGACCTCAAATCTTGATTTTCTCGATCGCCTTGCGAATTTCCTGGAGTTCTGTAACTACCTGATCGCGTGGTGTGGTACTTTCCATGAATGGGCGCAGATCGATAGTGTTTCGTTCTTCTACACTGCCACCAGGGAATTCATAGGACGCTGATATAGTAAACACCTTCGGAACAATTCCCTCATCTGCGTCCTCTACGAAAATCTTGAAACCTTGTGCCAGATCGAATATCAGCTCCGCTCCTGGTGCCAGCATATCGATTGGTTGCTGAAACGCCACGAAGGTGGCTATATTCTTGCCTTCCTGTTTCTCTGCAAACTTATAAAAGTCCCTATCCATGGTCATCCTGAGATTCCTGGCTGCGGACTGTCCTGAGTTAGCAATCTTCAGTGAGATGAGTGGCGTTCCGGGCAATACAAAAGGCGCAACTGTTATATACGGCCGCACCATTGCAACCGCTTGCCTCTCCATCACCGAGACAACTTTTTCATTTGCTCGAAGAATACGGAAAGTTGCCCATGCATAAAATCCAGTAATTATCACCAGCACGGCAGTTAATATGTCGATCATCTAATCACCATTTCCCTCCAAGATGCTCCGCAAAAGCTCCTCAGAAGTATCCCGCCCATAGCGCCTATTTCTTTCCTCTAAGCGCTCGACAAGTTGCGCTCTTCTTAGCTCTATCGCATGCTGCACCCGTTGCCATTGGTCATCATTTATTGACTCGGGTTTTGTATTGATCGCCTTATCAATCACTACGGTTAGAGCTGTATTATCACGCGCAATCGTTAGTGCCCTCATACACCATAAATGTGCAAACAAATCACCTACCGCATACTCATTCAATGGCTGCGCATGTTGACAGTAAGAGTTAATAACTGATCTTATGTGCGATACATTTGATTTCAGGACATCAGGATAACCGCGCTCGAAAAATATAATACCCACATACGCAAGCACGTCACCTGCTTCATCGGCACGCCGAGGATTCACAGTGTTCTTCTTGTCGAAGGCGACCCAGAAAAATGACATAACCCACTGCAGCTTATCAACCAAGGCTTGTTCGTCGTTGCGACCCTCTCTTAGCGGCTTTTCCACCATCTGCCCAACTGCAATCGCGATGTATTTTATTAACTGCGTCAACTCCCACAAGAGGAAGCTCTCCCCGAATTCGACCTGTTCCCCAATATTTCGAAAATGTCGCTGATATATATCCAAAATTTCTACTACATCATGGTACGGGTTAACCCATTCCCTATCCGTATCAATTTTAATCAATTGATTAGTCTTCATGAACAAGTAACCAAGCGACCGTGAATTTGTCAGGCCATACGCTTTACCAAGCGGGTACACCATTGAAAGACGCCCCTGCAAGGCTTCATTGACAACCGCAAAGGGTGCCAATATTTCGAGTTTTTCTAATACATGCCGTAACAGATCCCTGAAATGATATTCCTCACCATCAAATACTTTATTTAGAACTGCCATCGGGTAATCAATGACATACTCAGCCAACGTAGCATTCCGTTTTGCATAAAACTGAAGTGCTATTTCCTGAATCCCATCAATTACCGGAATATGGACATCTGTATAAGCGATGTTTTTAGGTGCTGCCAAGGATATTCTGGAAAGAACCTCCGCACTCTGGAATGGCACATCGTCAAACCCTTTTTCCTGAGCATATTTTACACAAGACAATAAATATGCAATGGGGGTCGCTGTAAGCGGAGCCGTGTTTGTGCGGAATCTTGGCGACTGCAGATTCGCCGAATAAATTGCAATACCTCCAAGTGCCTCTGAAACTCGGATAGCGGTAGATTCATCACCTGTTGTCACAGACGTTCGACTTACTTCCTGGAGCGTCTCGTAGGCTGGATTTACAACAACCTTTACATCTGACTCAGTAACAAGAAAAAGCACGTCAGGAGCTGAATACAAGGCAAGATTATTTTTTCTGGCAGTCAGATAATAAGTGACGATGTCGCGGATTCCAATAATCGCTGTATTTGCTAGAAACTTCTCACCTCGTGACACACCCTTGTTTGCGATTTCTGCAAGTTCACGAACCCAATAGTTAATTGTATTCGGATAACCGCTAACCTGCGGATATATAGCCATCTCAAGATCAGGCAGTTTAACTTCCAACTTTTGTTTTGCAGATAGACTCCGATATTGAAGTCTGGCGACCTTACTAACTGACCTCTGGATATGGTCAATTGCATTACGTGCATACTTTGTCACTGTTCCCACAGCATGAGAAGGATCGAGCAATTGACAAATATGACGGTGATACCACCGTAAGAGATCGAGACTAGCCCCCAAGGCTACAAACGAACTCACCAGGATGGCGGTTCCTGGGATACCAGACACATCGTTTACTGCAAGTAAAAAACTGGCAACACAGAAAATCCCCAATACAATAAATGTAAGATGCGTAAGCGAATCTCTCCGATATAGGCGAACAATCGATGGTGACCATGCCTCTCCGGCCCGCTGGATTGGAATTATTGACAACGTAAGAACCAGAGCAAGGATAGTCCCAAATGTTGCGCCCATAGTAGTAAGTACTGTTTCGACTGCATCAAAATCAGAAAGCGCCTTTTGCGAAGCCGGGATATAAAGAGCCGTGGTCCCGAAAGTAGCCGCAAGCAGCGTTATTAATATGCTGCTCACCCCATCTACAACCATATTCCACAGCAGCATGATACGCATACGCAACTGCAGTAGCCTGACTGTCCAGCTATTGTATAGGCCGGCCACCCACAGCTTTACTTGGACCGCCATCTTTCTGGGTCGCCATTCTATAGTCATCGGTAACTAGCCGTTAAAAGCTCTATACAGGATCGACTGGAAGCATGATTCTGCTCTATTCTGCGCCACTTCTTGCTGACCTAAGATAGAATGAATAACATTCAATCGAATATCAAATAACTCCTGTAAATCGATTGGTGGCAAAGGAACAGAGAATGCCTTGAGCTCCTTGGCATTGATATTTGATTGACCTATAGCACCACGCGCCGTATCAAATAAACGACGTTTCATATACTGCATATTCATGTACGCCCATAGGTAGACTGGAAGCACCCTGTTACGATCTGTTCTGCCCACGATAAAATATGATGCAGCAACAGCGTCAAAATCTCCTCTCCACATCCCTGTCTTACCGACCAGGTCTTTACTGTTCGTCCTGTTGAAAAGGATATCCCCTTCTTCCAACCGGTACTTCTCCCTTTCAACCTCATCAAGCATTACATATTTCAAATCCTGTAAAACCAGCTCTCCATCTGTCCGGACATTCCCCATACGAATAACCGGCATTCCGTCGCCTTCCTCATGTGCTTTTTTGCTGGTACCGTATTGTACTTTCGTAAGGACATCACCGATTACGCCCACTGGCCAGTTCATTGGGTTCATAGCTGGTTCACCGAACATGTCGATGAATAGCGCTTGAATTAGTTGGCGAGCAGTATCCTGTGCCTGCTTGCGCAGGCGGCGTATACCATCGGCGCGTTTGAGGATGTCGACGATGCGGCGTTGCTCGGATAATGGAGGAACTGGAACTAGAAGTTCGTGTAAATCCTTCTTGTTGATTGCTGAAAATGTACTACCTTGGCCTCTCCCCGACAGGCTTGGTTCAACATATTTGAAGAAATAGAGCAAATAATCTTTGTCCAGTTTATTAGAATCTGGACGGATTGCTGCAAGCCCCCTCCCGATACAACACTTTTCTGCGGCGACATTCGTCGGGCCAACAGGGGCTCTGACAGAGATAAGAATATCTCCAGCCTCTGCAATTCGTGTTGGTGATGAACACCACTTGACTGCTGTAGGTGATGTCTCTCCGAATTCCGCCTTACCTTGGAAAAAGGGTAATCCTACACATTGCTCGTTGTACGTATTACCCGGTGGGGACTGTCCCATAACAATATCGGCAATATCATTTAAACGCCGCCCTTGCAGAAAAGTGGCATGTATAGCGTGAGCCGCTGACATCACCTACTTACCTCTACTAATATCTCTTTCAGGCCCTCGACCTCTTCCATGATTTCTAATTCAATTGCTGTTAACTCATCCAGCAATTCCCGAGGATCACGATGCTCTACCTGCGTATTCGTCTGTGGGCGATAGCGACCGGCAGACAGGTTGTAGTCATTCGCCTTGATCTCATCGGCAGTAGCGAACCACCATTTTTCTACCCACTCCCGGCCATCACCCTGTTCTTGCCATCTAGTCCAGTTGGCCTCCCGATCCTGATAAGCCGCCACGAGGTTAGGCAGGTCATCCTCGCCAATCGGCGTATCGTGCCTGGCATCGAGCTTGTAGCCGTCATTATCTGCATGCAGGAACAGCACCCTATCTGTGCTGCCACCCTGCCTGAAAACCAGCACGGAGGTCTTTACACCCGAGTAAGGCTGAAAGACTCCACCCGGCAGTGACAACACGGCCTCAACGGTATTGTTTTCCAGCAACTGGCGGCGCAGTTCCTTGTGTGCCCCGGTGGAACCGAACAGCACGCCTTCGGGCACGATGACACCGCAGCGGCCACCAGGCTTCAGACTGTCCATCATATACTTGATGAACAGGATCTCGGTGGCCGTGGTAGTACCGACCTTCACATCATCGACGATGCGGTCCTTGTCGATGCGCCCGGAAAACGGCGGATTGGCAAGGACCACGGAATAGCCTTCCTGCGGCAGGCTCAGTTCATCTTTCTGCTGGGTATCCAGGGTGGTGGTCAGCACATTGCGGCGGCGGATGCGCACATGGGGTAGGCCGCGCAGAGTCAGGTTCATGGTGGCCAGATGCACCATCTTCGGGTCCACGTCGTTGCCGTAGAAGGTCCGATTTCCGAGGATGTTCCATTTGGCGGTGGAAAGCTTATCACCGTGTCCACGCTGGATCTTCTTGCCGTCCAGTTCCACTTCCTCGATGGCATTCGGTGAGGAATTCTGCAGTCGGATGTGGTCATAGGCGGCCACCAAGAAGCCGGCAGTGCCGGCCGCCGGGTCATAGACCGTCTCGCCGATCCGGGGATCGAGCATTTGCACGATGGCGCGGATCACATGCCGCGGCGTGCGGAACTGACCCAGCTCGCCGGCCTGGCTGATCTGTTTGAGGACATGCTCGAACAGATCACCCTTGGTATCAGCATCGGCCTGATCCAGGCGCAACTCGTCCACCAGGTTGACCACCTGCGTCAGCACGGTGGGGTCGTCGATACCGAGCCGGGCACCGTCCATGAAATTCACGGCCCCGTTGCCGGCGATTTCCGTGTGAAAGGCAAATACCTCATCGCGCACGAAGCGCACCAGGTTCTCGCCACTCAGGGCTTTGGCCCAGACCGACCAGCGTAGCCGGTCCCTGGGGATGGTCTTCTGCCCTTCTTCCGGTGCGTTCAGGGGATTCCTGAGTTGCCAGTCGCCTGCATAGGCGCTGGTGTACTTCTGTTTCGTGATGCGGGCACGGCTGATGCTTTCCTTATCCTGGCCTTCGCTGAGGTAGAAGTAGAACAGGAACGCCAGCTGCTCGGCGTTGTTCATGGGATCGGGATAACCGCCACCGTAGAGGTAGTCGCGGATCTGGTTGATCTTCTGGCGGATTTCCGGAGTTAATGGCATGTTCTGTTGTTCTCTGCTATCAGATTACGCTTCACTGACCTGTCCAATGGCATCCGGCAAGGGCTCATCGTCGGTGAAAACAGCGCGATTCAGGCTGTCGAGCACACTGACCAGTTTCTCCTCGGTACCAAAATCCTGGATTGCACGCTGCATGCCGCCAATATTGGAGAATGGCGGCACGACAAAATGATCGATGGTAAATCCCTCCAGGTCGTCGGCATTGGCCTTGATGTACTCGCCCACTGTCAGCAGCAGGCGCTTCATATCGGAGTTCATGCCTTGCTGACCACCCATCCAGGCCTCGAACCGCGCACCCAGCAGCGCAGCCTGTGCCTCATCGGCGTCCAGGAAGACGAAGTTTCCATTATCGTCCACGGTGACCCATTCCCGCGTGGTGGGATCGATATGATCGTCTACATCGAGGGTCAGCAGGGTGCGTGGCTCGTGTCGTGTCTTTGGCATGGTTTCCCTGATGAAGCCGCCTTCCGGCATGGTCTCGTCATCGTCGTGATAACCGGTCACGCCGACAAAGTCGAACATCGTGAACAGTCCCTTGCCCGGGGACTTGCGGGTGCCGCGGCCGCGCATCTGGCGATAGAGGATAACCGAGCGGGTAAAGCGCGCCATCACCAGATTGACCACCTCCGGAGCATCGAAGCCGGTATCCAGCATGTTGACAGAGACCAGGATCTTCGGAAAGGCTTCCTTCTTGAAACGCTTGATTTTCGTTGCGCCATCAACCGTGTCATCCTGGCCGTAACCGGACACGACGAAATCGGCATAGCGGACATCCGGCGAAGGTTTTTCATGCGCGTAGGCTTCATCGAACATCTGGGCCAGCGTTTCGGCATGCCGCTTGGTGACGGCAAAGACGATGGTCTTGCCGATCAGCGGCTTGCGCAGAACACCTTTGGTATCCATATAACCGCTGGACACCACCTGCTGAAACTCGCGGACGATGGCCCGGTTGCGCTCGGGGATCGTGAATTTGCGCTCCAGGGCATTGGGATCCACCTTGATGGTGTAGTTGCCGGCGAACAATTGCTCGAATTCCGCTTTCACCTTCGGTGACATCGCTGACCAGTCCAGCTCGTCCTTATTGACCTCGAACCCACTTTCGGCGGCTGTCTTGACGGTCTGTGCCTTGTAGATCTGATAGGGCACCAGATAGCCCTCATTCACTGCCTCGCGCAGGGTATATCGGTAGGTGGGCTCCTCCACCTCGAAAAAGCGCAGGGTATCGCGCACGAACTCCTGATCCTCTTCATCGCCGGTCTCGATATCACTGGTGAACGGCGTGGCCGTAAGGCCGATCTGGGTCCCGTCGAAATACTTGAGGATGCCGCTCCACTTGCCATAGATGCTGCGATGGCACTCGTCGGTAATGATGAGATCGAAATATCCAGCCGAGTAATCGCGGTAGATATTGATCATGCTCTGCAGCGTGGTGATGGTAATACGCTTCTCGTCCTGGAAACGCCGCCCTGCCCTCAGCACGTAGCAGGGAAGATCCGGCAGATGCTCGTTGAAGGCATCCTCGGTCTGCTTGGCGAGGGTAATGCGGTCCACCAGAAACAGGACCCGGGTAATGCTGCTGGCCTCGAACAGGCGCTTGATCAGGGCTGCCGCCGTGCGCGTCTTGCCGGTGCCGGTGGCCATTTCCACCAGCAGCTTGTTCCGACCGGCATTCATTTCCTTGCACAGGGTATCGATGCAGTCCTTCTGGTAGTCCCGCCCGGCAATGCGCTGGTCAATTGGCTTGGTTAACGGATCGACGCGCACCTTTTGTTTTGCCAAACGGCGTTCCAGATCCTCCTGTTTGAAGAAGGTGCTGACCGGATGGGGCCAGGCCTCGTTGCGGTAATCCCAGAACAGGATTTCCTCGCCATTGGCGAGAAAGACATAGGGCACGCCTTCCAGCTGCTCGGCATAGGCGCGTCCCTGCTCGGCCGCCTCCTGCAGGTTGATAGCTGCCCGTTTGGCCTCGACCACCGCCATTGCCCGGCCGTGGCGATCGCTCAGGACGTAATCGGCATAGGTACCTTCCGGAAGCCGGTATTCGTAGCGCACACTCTGCCCGTCAGTCAGATTCCAGCCGACATCGGATAACTGGGCGTCAATAACAACACGGGAAAAGGCTTCTTTTTGTCCAGCGGATGGGCTCAACCAAGGCTCCTCGTCCAAACTTCCCTATTTCCAAGATCCGCACAACATATTGAATGGAATATAAAACATATAGCTGCCTGGCTCTACTGTCCGTGCTGTTGAAACGGCGATTTTCCCACAATTACCGACCTAGGTAGGCATTGGTCACGGCCGGCCGCTCATGCCCCAGCTCCCGACTGATAATTTGCCTGGTCTCTCTATCCAGTTCGCGCTGCTCCAGGGTGAGATCCCTGACTACCGGTCCACCAGCGGCCGAGGCCTTCCAGCCGGTCAGTTCCTCGTAACGCTGCTGGGCATAGGCATGGCGCAGGCCGTGCATCTGGGAAAGGCCGGCGCGCAGCGTGTTGCCCTCGTAGACGCGCACGTGCTGCCGGTAATTCCGGTTGCTCGGAATCAGGGAGCCGAGACCGGCCAGGCGCCGGGCGCGATTGAGCACGTCGCGCTGCGCCTCGGTACGGACCGGGATGGCCCGTTCGCGGCCGCCCTTGGTCCAGCTGCCCTTGAGCACCAGGTGGTCGCCACGGTCAGCGTAGCTGGGCTGAAACTTCATGGCCTCCTCCCGGCGCAGTCCGAAGGCCTGCTGCAGTTCCAGGCTCATGCGTACGTGTTCGTCGCGCACCTTGGACAATTGCTCGTGGGTGACGGTCTTTGCCTTCGATTCATTGGTGACGAAGCGCCGGTCCGGGATGCCGTAGTGTTCGTTGGAGCGGGCCACCACGTTCTGCTTGTTGACCTTCTGCGCCCACCAGCGGATGGCAGCCATACGGTTCTTGATGGTGCCGGTGGACAGTCCTTCCGCGAACCACTGCTTGACCAGAGCCTCGACATGCTTCGGTTTCAGGGACCGGGCGCTCATGCCCCGATAGCCAATCGCATGAAGCTGATTGGCTATCAGGGTGAGCATGTACTCGCGCTTGCTCTGGGTGCCATAGGCGCCCTCCCGGCAATTGCGGCAGAGTTGCTTGAGTTGGTAGTTCAGGTCTCGCATACGTGTTCTCCTTTCAGGTGAGTGTTTCTGACCACCTGGCAGCCGAAGCTCGCAGGCCCGCATTCGCGGTACGGTCACGGGGCACTACCCCCAAACGACCTGACAATGCCTGGTCACAGGCAACGCGGAATGTTCTCCGTGGAGAACCGGTCCAGCGCAGACCAACGTGCCCGACAACGGGCGTTCTTCGAGTGTGGATACACCTCCTTTGCAATGAGCGGGACAGGCCCGCGGTAAATGGAAAATGAGCACGGCACCACAACAGCCAAAGGCAATCGCCGGGCACGAGGCTCGTGGTTAAGACAGGCAATGGCCTGCGGGAAGGAACAGGCCTTGCGGCACTGTCCTGGTATTGAAGATGGGCAGTCTCTTTTTGCTGCCGGATAACGAAGATGGATCGCGGCTTGCGCCGATGCACCGGTTGCACGATCCGACGGTGCCTTGCTTGCCACTTTGCCGCAGTGGCCGCGGATAAAACCGTTTACGTGCAGCAAGTGTAGGCACGGCCTTCGTGCCGGTCACCGATAAATCCCCTCACTGGTCTGCGTGGTTTACGTCGTAATCCACGCAGCATCCGGGCTGGCACGGGAAAACCGCCGGCACATTCCTCACTTGGACCCTGATTGCGGCCGCGTCACTACTGCGCTGCGCTCGGTAGTGACGCGGCCGCTCTCACAGGGCAGCCAGTGCGCCAGGCGGTCGCCTGTCACACCGGCTGCATACGAACGGTTCTAACGGTCTTCGGGCAGGCAGCGGTGATTCCACTGGAATCACCTGCTGAGATTCGAACGTCGTAAGTTGTTCCGGTATCAATCGGTTACAGCACATTCCTGATTCAGGAAGGTGCTGCCCCGGGCAGCAGTCTTGTATTACGAACACTGCAAACAGCAAGGGCTGCGGTTCAGCCGGTTACCTCACCAACTTAACGCTGGTAATGTGCTCACCTGGTGAGCACCCGTAGAAATTTGAGCATGGTGAGCCGCTTCCGCTTTTCAAGCAGTTACGGCACATTCCTGATTCAGGGAGGTGTTGACAGTGTCAACGGCAGTTGAAATTCTCCAGGATGCTCCCCGTTAGCAACTGTCGATAATCGACCTGGTAGACATGCCTATTTATCAAACGATTACACCAAATATCTCGACGCCCCACTGTCCCAACCTGGGACAGTTGACCTAAGAGCGTTGGAGAATCTCCCACGGAAAACGCAGTTCAATAAGTTAGCCGACTTTCTTCATGTCGTTTGGGGTATGCCCAGGGCATAATCGGCGACCGCATCAGTCTGACTGGCCTTTTTTATCCCGGTATCGGTTCTGGATATCGTGCAGTTTCCTAACTAGCGGGTTATCCGGATCGACCACGGCAGGCGGGTACTCACTCCGTGCCGAGTCATCGCGCGCCATCGCGGCATCGACCTTGGCCCGCTGCCTGCGCAGCTCCGCGATCCGCAGGGCACCCTCCGGTGTGAACGTGCCGGCCCGGGCACGCGCAATCAGTCCGCGCAGGTAAGCAAGCGGCGTTTTCTGAATCACGTTGGTTCCAATGCTCGCGGCCAGTTCATCGAGAAGTTGCTGTGCCAGGCCAGCGGGAAGACCAGCGAGCTTCCTGCCTGACTCTTCCCGCTCGGCCACCGACAGGGCACGGGGAAATACCAGTCCGGCTAACTCCCCACTACCACTACTCCCCGCTTCGGTATCAACGACGCTGGCCGCTGTTCCACGTGGTGGTTGTGGTTCCTTTATGGTTCTACTGGTGGTTCCTGGTATGACACTGGTGTCACGGGGACCCTCGCACCCCTGACCGGGGACGGTGTCGCAGGCGACAGGGGCCGGTGACAATCTGTCACCCCCTTCCAGGTGCAGGCGATATCGGTTCGAGGAACAGGAACCATCCCGGCGATAGCGTTGTTCGGCGAGCAGCAGCCTGCGCTCGATAAGATTGCGCATGACCCGCCGGACAGTACGCATGGAGACGCAGCACTTGTCCGCCAACGTAGACACACTGGGCCAGCAGATACCGCATTCATTGGCAGCATCGGCCAGTGCCATCAGTATCAGCTTCGGAGTAGGCTTGAGCTTCTGCTCCCAGGCCCAGTTCATTGCCGCAATACTCATCGCCGCGCCCGCGCCTCCTGCTTGGTCGGGCGTCCGCGGCGACGTGGCGGTGAATCGTTCTCTACAGATTCGGTAACCGTTACTGTGAACTGCTCTAGCCAGTCATGCACCGCCTGGCAAGGCCACAGCCGGTGGCGACAACCGGGCGGCTGGATGCGCGGCGGTAGCGGGCTGCCGGCACAGAGCTTATTGCGGAGTCGACCGAGCGAGATCCCCAGTAATTCGGCCATCTCATCATCGGTATAATACTTTCCTTCTGTCGATGGATGTTCTGTGCTCACGTCGCACCTCCGTTGCAAATCCTGCAGTCATGTTGGAGGCATCATGAGACACGGGATCTCACAACGGAGCTATGTAAAATACAATCAAGTGTTATCGTGGTTTTTTTAATCATGTGCAATATTGAGCATGCTGATAAATTCTCCACTGCTTTTTACCGGTGGAATATTTGCACACCAACGCATGCATAGCCGCAGCGGCACCTACTCCTGCGTTGTCTAGGGCAATATTAGACGATTAAGGAGTGGAATTGAGCTGAGTGAACGTACCCAGTAAGCTGCTAACAGGTAATTGATCAGAAAACGATAAACTATAGTGATGCATTCACAACATTATTCAAGAGCTCGGGCGTGAATTCCGGAAAATCAAGGCGAACCGCTGGTGGAGCGGCCACGGGCTCCGGGATGAACTTTCAGGCCGTAGTCACGGCGATTGCCGGCGTCCATCTAATGAGGGGTATTCGGCTTGGTTGGCTTGAGGGGGTGGTAGACGATACGCCTGTCGCCGTCTGGGCTGAGACAAGCGGACCTGGTGACGATATCCGGCTTGAATTGCTAGCCGGGACTATAGTTGAGATTCAGGCCAAACGTGGTCTACAAGCCGGAGAAAAACTCTGGAATCCGCTTATCTCTCTCGCGACTGCGATCAATAGGAAGGAACTTGACTACGGCGTACTCGTAGTATCGCCAGATAGTAGCCGCACGATCGCTTATGAACTATCACGCGACATTAAGCGGCTCGCCGACTGTCGAGTGGACGGCCTTAGTAATTTAGCCAAGACATTACATTTGAAATTGACTTCAGCAGGATTACCAATCCAGGCCGTGTGCCAAAGACTGAGAATCCACACCGTTCACGGCCTGGAAGTCGATGCTGCCTCAATTGCGGCCGCCAAGGCTGAGCTTGGTCACCTTTGCGCGGATCAGAATGAGGTAAATGCTGCTTGGAACCGCCTGTACCGCGATGCGAGCGCAATAATTGAACGACGAGGACGCTGGGAAGCTTCCACCATTATTCGTATATTCAACGCTGAGAATATCGTAATCACAGGGTGCGAGTCACCAGTTGGTCTGCTTGCACAACTTGCCCGCTGGGTATACGACACGAACCAGAATTTCTCGCTTTTCGGAATAAAGAAAGCACTCTCAATAAACCAAGCTTGGCTGCCTCTGAAAGCAGTCATCGCAGACGAAGATCGCGAAGCAGATGCTGACGTTGCTAGCGCGCTGGCACGCTATCATGCCAGTGGCGAAAATCGATCGAGCCGTAGAGACATCAAGGAGCTCGATGCTGAATGGATCGGACGTTTCTATCTACAGACAGTCCTCGTAGCTGGCCCAGGCATGGGCAAGAGCACCCTGCTGACCAAAGCGGCCCAGCTCTACGCACACGACGACTACCCAGTGCTCAAGGTGAAATTGAGCATGGTAGCAGCCCGCATGGCTTCCGGTCACAGTTTCTTCGACAGCGTGCTTCACTTCGGCCTAGACGGTTCTGGTCTATCGCAAGCAGAGGCGAGTCGCACCGGGCTTCGCGACTGGGTGTTACTCTGTGACGGATTAGATGAGTGCCATATTCAGCAAGAGGCAGTCGCGACTGGCCTTAAACAATTCGCAGCAGGGTATCCGCGGGCTCGCATTGTCGTCACGACGCGACCGATCGGCTATATGACGGCTCAACTCTCGCACTGGCGACATTACGAACTGTTATCTCCGGATCCAGATGCAGGACCCTCGAATCTCGCCGCACTACTGCAGGCTGTGTTGCCGACGACTAACAAGCTTCACGTAAATGCTCTTAAGATCGCTACCGAGGAGTTGGAGAAAAGCGGATCAACAAAGATTATCTCTCGCAGTCCCCATCTCCTAGGAATGGCTGCCTCGATGCTCGCTCGCGGAGGCGCGCTTGGTACCACCAAAGTACAATTATATGAGAACCTCTTTTCTCTAATCGATACAGCAATTAGCCCACGAACACCGATATCACCAGTGTCGCAACCGTTTCGCACACGCATGCTCGACATCCTGGGCTGGGAACTTGTTTCCGACCCACTGAAGTCGAAGCAAGATATTTTGATAACATGCTCTGAGCGGCTAAGCGTAGAGCTTAACGAGACGCAGCTAAAGGCCCAGGAGATCGCTGCCAACAGCCTCTGCCATTGGGAGGATATTGGATTGTTGGAGCAAGTGCACCACGGCACATCGATTATGCTGACGTTTATTCATAAGACGTTCACGGAGTTCGCAGCAGCGCGATATTTACGCGATCTTACACCAACTGACAGCCAACGCTCCACGGTAGCGGCTCTTCTCGAAGACTCGACTGGGGCCGAAGTTCTTAATTTCGCGAGTGGACTTGGTCTTGCTGACCTGATCATTTCAGTTTTTCTCTCGCAACGCGAATCCAGGAAAGCTGAACTGCTCGATCAAATGCTCCAAATCCTTGTGGTTCAGAATGATTCTGTCTCTCCAGCCAATCGACATCAGATCTTGGAACTCGCATTTATCATAATTGACGGAGATCAAAGCGATGCAGCCTTTATACTTGGCTCGTCGCTTGCCGATGTGGCTAAAGCCTTTCCTGTCGAGCTGGGCCGGGAAATGGCCACTCGTCTCAGTAATCCAAAGTCTTGGACACGGCTCATCTCCTGGACTTGCGTGGTCGAAGCTGGACCGACCTACTACGATTTGGACGATATCCCAGAAGCTTTAAGGAGCCTTTCAGCTGAAGTCGAGACTGGCATGTCAGGATCGTTACTCGGCGGCTTGAGGCTGGGTTACCATAAAGACCGTGATCTTCTTCAACGCTTCGCACTACTAAGTATTCAACAAATTATGGATCGTTGGCCTACGGACAAGGCTGAGAGATATCTGGAAACCGCTTTTAATTCAGAACGGTTCTCAACCTTAGGTTTTCAGATAAAATTTAATAGTCTCCTACGCTCACAGGGATGGAACATCCATTTACCCGACACATCCCGCACGTCGACCATGTTGAGTGCCATGCAACCATCCAGTGATTATGAAGCAGCAAGTAATGACGCCCTTCGCGCGCTGCTCACGAGCTTGCTACCAACGGATAGGAAAATTGAAAGCATCGATCTCGAAGACAGGACTCCATTACAACTAAGTGCTTTCTTGAAAATTATTAATTTTGGTGAGGTGGCCGCATCAGATGTTTGGTCGTGGACAGAGCCCTACAATGCAGAGATGGTTCGTGAAGTAATGCGCGCACTTGTTGCGTTGTCACCAGTGGACGCAGATATCCTAGCGCGCGAGGCCGCAGCGATGCTTCGAAGATTGGATGATCTTCAGAACAATAATATCTACAGAGCATTGACACAAACGGTCTCTGTAGACGTACCAGATCCCGAATGGTCGAAAATCCACTCCATCAACGTTGACCGGAAAAAGCTGGAGCAGGCACTCACTCATGGTTCTGCCTGGTTAATTCTGGCCGCTGCAAATCTGCTTGCGGAACTCAATCAATCGACAGAGACTGACGTGGAAACTCTACTGACAAAGTGCAAGGGCTACGCCTTGTACGCCGTTGGTTACCTTGCTAGCAAACTAGGGGGACAAACAGCTACAAGGCTATTGTTAGCACGACTTCAAGGGCCAGTAGTTCCAGGGTTAGAGTATCTCTTTATTACTCTGAAGGACCTTGAGGAGCCTTGGACCGACTCCTTGGCCAATGGCGTTAGTGCCGGGCTACTATCATCTTCTGTAAGGGTCGCGGAAGAAGCAGCAAACTTGGCTTTCAAGTACATGGAACAAGGCACGCCTATACAAGTGAAGATACTGGAAGATGCATTCGAATACTGGCTAGCAAATGAAGAGCCTTATCCAGAGAAAGGCGGCGTTGTACCGCAAAGCCCGAGAGAGGCATTGCTGAAAGCTCTATTGCTTGGAGGAGTTGTCACAGATGATCGGCTCATACAACTTTCCAGCGATGCTCGCAGCGATGTCCGCGGGGTCGCAGACCAAGCCATCATTGAGAGAGCGAACGCATCAAGTGACACTCGAGCCGCGATTGTTTCGGCAGCACTGGAAGGGAAGCTGCCTGCGTCCCTCTTGGCGCGCACTCTTTCGGTAAAAACCACATTTTCTCCCTCTGAAATTGCACGACTTCGACCTTTTCTCGATGCCGATGATCCCAAGTGGCGACTTGCCGCGTCTAAATTGCTGGATCCAGTCTACTTCGATAAGGATGAAATTTGCCAAGAAGCCAGGAAGCTTGCCAACGACTCAGAGCTGGAGATCAGAAAAGCAGCTCAGCGAATTCTCACGAATATCTGCGAGCTATCCAATTGAAATCCTGCTTTAACCTTGATCCACCCAGTAAGTTTTCCTTGGTCCAACAACATATTCTTTAACTTGCCACGCTATTCAGACAAGCAATTTCCTTGTCACACTTTTGTCACACCACGAACGAAATTCCGCGTGATCCGGCCATACCGGGCAACAGGCTATGTGATTCATATTTCTTGTGATATTCTGCAAGTCCCTGAAACAGAACGGGCCTGACAACGATTCACACGGCAGGGGTCACTGGTTCAATCCCAGTATCGCCCACCATTTAATAAAAACAACATATTATAAGCATGTTGTCATCTGGATATAACCAGGCATTTCTCACAACATGTTGATTCATAGCTGCAACGGCATCTGCCTATAAAAGGCAGTCCTCTAAAACAACACATTGAATTTTCAGAACCAGGAAAGAGCACCTGATCAGACGTGACCGGGCTGCACGCTGTTGTACTCGGCATGCTGACTCTTCATAACATTACTCGGGTTATTGAAGTACGGTCAGAGTGGCGTGGGTAATGGGAATACTGTCCCCGAAAATGCAGAAAAGTCGTTTTCTGAATCATGGAAACAACACACTGAACAGTGTGTCTGCTTGCTTGCCCTGTCGTGAACATTGACAGCTGACTGCCCTGCCTTTGTGACGGGGTTTCTAATACCGGGGATGTCTGTCGTCGGCCAACTTCCGTCATCAAACCGCAAACCTGTGAACGTCTGATTGCACCTAACCTGGACGCTCATTGCATGAATAACGTCAGACGTAGGGCGGAACGCGCAGCGGTTCCGCCATCCGAGGCCATATCGGTGGAACCCGCTGCGCGGTTCCACCCTACGCCGTTTCCGACAGCCGCGTGGCCGCGCGTCCGACTGACACAATCCGCGCGGGCAGCGATGATTCCCCCATGCCCGATTACCATCGCCTGCGCTCTCCCGGAGGCACCTACTTCTTTACGGTCAACCTGCTGGATCGACGCAGTGACCTGCTGATGCGACACATCGACGCCCTGCGTGCTGCCGTTTATGTCACACGCGCGGCGCGACCCTTCCGTATCGACGCCTGGGTCGTGCTGCCGGACCACCTACACTGCCTGTGGACCCTGCCGCCGGGCGATGATGATTATTCCAACCGTTGGAAGGCGATCAAGATCCGCTTCGTGCAACACCTGCCAGCACGTGAACCGCGATCAGACACCCGCGCACGGCGGGCGAGCGCGGCATCTGGCAACGGCGTTTCTGGGAACACCTCATCCGTGACGAGGCGGACTATGCACACCATGCAGATTACATCCATTTCAATCCCGTCAAACATAGCTGGGCGAGGACGGTGCAGGAATGGCCGTATTCCACGTTCCATCGCTGGGTCGCGGCGGGTATCTATCCACCGGACTGGGCGGATGACAGGACAGTGGACGATTTCCCGGCCGGAGAACCGTAGGGCGGAAGCCGAAGGCGTTCCGCCAGACGACCTGATGAAAAATAAACATCTCGCCGGTATGTCATGGTAGTTTACCATATGGTAATATTTGCCATATGGCGGCAAAACTGATATACAGGGACAAGTATCGCTATGCCGATGGCGCGATTCGCGAGATGGTGATCTGGCAGTTACCGAATGCGGATCACGAAAGGCAGCATGGGCTCAAGTACCGGCTTTATTACGGCTATCCTGCTCAATGCCTGGTGCGCTATGACAACGAACGGGGTAAAGGCGATCATCGGCATGCCGGGAACCAGGAAAACCCGTATACCTTTGTCTCGGTGGAACGGTTGATCGAGGACTTCAGGGCGGATATCGCACGTTTGCGAGGTGAGGACCATGAATAAACACCACATTCATATTGGCGTGGAAGAGGCCGACCGTGGCTATGCACGGTTCATCGAGGCCTGGCACAAGGCCGAGGCCGGCGAACTGGAACAGGCCGAGGTCCATCTCAATTTCGAGGACTTTGCCATGTTGGCGGCGGTGCTGACACCGAAGCGGCTTGAGCTGATGAAAACGCTGCGTCAGTCCGGCCCCCTGAGTGTCCGTGCCCTGGCCAAACACCTGGATCGGGATTACAAGAATGTCCATGCCGATGTCAGCGCACTGGAGGAAGCCGATCTCGTCCAGCGCACCAAAGAAAAACTGCTGGTGGCGCCATGGGATGTGATTGATGCGCATGTCCGCCTGGTGGCCTGAGACCTCGACAAACCTGCGCCCGCCTCCATGCGTGGCGCTACGACCCGGCGATGACTGTTACGTGACCCAAACGTGACGCACCCAGTGCAATAACAGTGCATCACTGTCACTTTCAGTCACGCATGCGCGGGGCCGGCAGACGTAACCATTTGATTGACAAAGTGCACAAGATTAGACTCTGACTTCACACGGCAGTCTGTGGAGACGCTGCTGCCGGAGTACCGGGAACGCAAATACCCGCCTACGGTTTGCCTGGCGATGTTTCCGGGCCAGGTGCTCAGTGCTGACGGTTCCTGCCAGAAGGCGGTGAACGAAGCGATCGTCAATCGGCTGCTGAGCGGGTTGGCGGCGGACAGCGCGAACACGGGCGGCTATTGCCGGGCGCGGCAACGCCTGCCGACTGGCATGGTTTACGACCTGGTGCGACAGACGGGCGCCTTGCTGAGCGAGCACACACCCGCGCCCTGGCTGTGGCGAGGGCGGCACTTGAAGCTGGTCGATGGTACGACTGATCCTGCAACATTAAAGGCATTGCTCAAGCAGCAGCAATGCATCATCGAGCAGCAACGTAAAGATCTCGATCGCAAACAGCGGCTCGCCGATCAGAGCCAGCAGCAGCGTGATGCCGCTGAACAACGTCTCGATCGATTCCGTGAAAAGATCATCCGCAAGCAGGGGCAGCTCGAGTTGCTGGAAGAGCGCCTGGGTCGTCTGCTGGTCCATCGGTTCGGTCGCCGCTCTGAGATAAACCCGGATCAGTTCCAGCTGTTCAACGAAGCGGAATTGTTGGTGGCCATAGCGGAGGGAGCACCTGCGGACGAGGTTGATGTGCCGGCCCACAAGCGCCGGTGCAAACTGTAGGCGCTGACGCCACGTTGCTCGCAAAATGCCGCCTGGGTCAGTCCCGAGGCTTTGAACTCCGTAACCAGGGCGTCCCACTCCTCGTCGGTGCGCTTCGTTCGTTTGGGCTGAATCATGTCATCTCTCCGATTGAAAGGAGAGTGAAACAAATCAGCTCAGCCGAGGCTCGGCAAGTCTGTGCTGGATAGATCGCTTACGCTGAGGCTTCAAGATCCCGCAGCTGAGCGATAGACTGTGCCGGCGTGTCAGCGCCTGCGCACGAACGCGCAGGCCTGCTCCAGGTTGGGCCGCAGGTACTCCAGTCCGCAGAAGCCGACGATGCGCTCCAGCGCCTGGCGGGGCTCTGCCACGAAGTCGGTATAGCTGATGCCGAGGCAGGACTGGCCGCAGGCGAGGATGTCGTCAAACAGCCGGTCGTATATCTGCCGGGCTCCTTGCTCGCCGAACAGCGCCGGCCAGTGACGGCGCAGCCGGCTTGCCTCGATGTCCTTGAGCGAGCGATGCACCACGACGAGCCGCATGTCGAATACGCGTCGCAACGCCGGCAGGCACAGCGAGGCCAGCGGCATCTTCAGCGCAAACACCCGTTCAGGCACACCCGGCTGCTGCGGCCAGTCCAGCCCCTGCAGGTGATCACGGAAGGTCTCCAGCGCCGCGACGAAACCGTCCGGGTAACTGTCCCTGAACGCCAGCGTCGGCTCGTCCACGTGGGCCAGCACGATTCTGCGAAACGGTAGCAGTTCGAAGGTGTTCTCGGTGCGCGGGTCGTTCGAGACGAGAAACGGCCCCATCGTCTGCACGCCGAGCCGGTCCAGCGCGCCGGTGACCGCGGTCGTGCCACTACCCCAGGATCCTGCGACGAAGACAAGTTTCATGGTCCGGCTGCCGTTTCAGTTCCCTGCTGCCCGCGCAGGATGCAATCCGCATGGTAACACCCCCGGCACGCGGTGATCACGGCGCTGCCGGCCACCGGCCTGCTGATGCGGCAACACCGACGGGCGCGGACTGCCTGCCGGGATTGGCAGTATACTGGGCCGGCACGTCCCGCTATGTGGCAGCACGCAGCACGTCCGGCGAGGCACGGGCAGGCGTTGCTGCACGGCAGGTGACATGGCGGGTTGCCTGCGCGAATCATGCGGGCAATGTTACACAGGGTTGCAGCCGCGGGAGAAAGACATGGACAAACACACATCCTTCGGGCTGGCGCGCCGCGAGGCGCTGAAAACGATCGGGCTTTTCGGCGGACTGCTGACAGCGCAGCGGGCACATGCCTACCACACCGAGAACCACCTGGACGACACGGTAGCGCATCGCATCGCCTACCAGTGCAACAAGTCCGACCCGGAGTACCTGCAGCACGTGCTGTTCTCGGCCGGCGAACTAAATATAGGACATATAAACGGCCTGTTTAAAGTAGATTTACTCGCTGGGTTTGTTGAATGACGTTGGAAATTTCACGAACTTCTCGCCACTCTCATTTGCCATAGAAATAACTTATTGATTATAAAAGGTAAAAATGGCTTGTTTGCAATCGAGTGGGAGTGACCGGCACTGACAGGCGATGTCTGGCACTGGTTGGCATCATAGCTGAGGCGTAAACGCTTCATGCGCCCCAGGGTAGGATATTGCCGTGGGTTGTGTTAGGGCTATGGCGTGGGAAAAGCGGCGTAGCACTCGGCCACCTGACCGGGTTTCAGATTCCACAGAAGTAACGCCTCGACCTGGCCAACGTCGGTGACATTGGGCAGCTCAGTCAGCACAACACTGAGGTAACGCTGCGGACGGTGGCCGTTGGCCCGGGCCGTTTCGATCAGGCTGAAGATCCGGCCGCTGGCTTCGGCACCGGCCACGGTGTCGGCGAACAAAAAGTTTTTGCGCGCGATGGCGATCGTCTTGGCGACGTGCTCGGACTGGATGTTGGAGATCGGCAGGCGCCCGTCGGTGCAGTAGTGCTGTAATCCCTCGGCGTGCTGGATCAGTTAGGACAAGGCCTCGCGGGTGCCGGCATGGGCGACGCCTTCGCCGTGCACTTGGTGCGCCCACGCGATAAACGCCTCCCAATGAGGCACCGCCTGCGCCTGGCGGCGTTCATACTTCTCCTCCACCGACAGGTCCTTGATGGCGCGTTCAAGCGCGTACAGCGGCTTGTACCAGTACAGGCCCTGCTCTGCGATGGAGCTGGCCGCCTGTTCCTTGCCCAACCCCGTGCACACCTTGTGGAAGCGGCGACGGGCATGATCGTTACGCAGCGCCACGCGCAGGTCGTTGCGCCTGACCGTTTCATTTCAGAGATGCCGCAATTACGGACGTTCACAAGATTGGTATTTCTGTTGATACCGTACTGTAGCCAAAGTCGAACCTATGAATTACACAACATCTGATGCAGCACAGCCATCTGTACAAGCATGCGATTGCGCGCTTCCTGGATAACGATACTACGTGGCCCATCGAGAATACGGTCAGTAACAGTGACACCGCGGCGCACCGGCAAACAGTGCATAAATCGGCATTCTTCAGCCGCCTTCTCAAACCACGGTTCATCAACGCACCAATTGCGTAAAGATACTTTGAGTTCTTCTTCTGCGCATTTATTGCCATAATTACTCTCGGATGCCCAGGAGGTGGCGTATATTACATGACACCCTTGCATGGCTTCCAAACGGTCGTCTGTCTCCGTCACTGAACCTCCGCTACTTTCCGCAGCCCGATGTGCTTTATCCATGACGACCTTCGGTAAACCAAATCCTTCTGGTCGCAACACCGTAACATTCATCCCTCGCATCGCAGCCATATGTACAGTTGTCGCAGGCACTGCCAATGGAAGCTGTTGTGGATGCCAGGTCCAGGATATTACGATTTTCCCGTCGTTATCCGGAATCTTTATATCATCCATGGTTTTCCAATCAGATAAACCCTGGCACGGGTGATTGATTGCAGATTCCATATTTATGTATGGAGTGCTGATTATTGAGGTTAGCTCGCGAAATGTAACGTCATTGATATCCTCATTGAGATTTTCCCTTCGCGCAAATACCCGAATACCCATAGCATCGCCATAAGATGCAATGACCGGGACTGCTTCACGAATATGTTCGGCAGCAACACCATCCATAACGATTCCGGAGCGGGATTCGAGCCCATGTATCGACATGTTTGGTGAGATAACGAAGGTACTGCCACCCAATCGAGCCATCGCAGCCTGGAATGAGATTAACGTCCGCAACGACGGGCTCAAGAAAAGCAAAGAAAGGACTTTGCCTTCCAGCGCGCGCGTTTCCGGCTCAATATCAAGCCTATGTGCAAGCGTGAGCAGTTCATTGATTTCCGAGGCACTGAAATCAGCCAGGTCATTAAAATATTCCATAGATCCATTGCACCCTATATTGACATTAGATCGAGTAGATCAATTATGTTAATCATCTATTAACCTATCTCAAAATTACGGGATCGGAAATTTCGACATCCATTGCCGACGGGTTGGTACGGGCGGGACCGGCACCACGCCGGGGATAAGCCGGGTTTCCGTTTCCGATCCGTTCCCCGCGGGGCGCGGGTCCTACATGCACGGGACGAACCAGCGGATAATGAATTTTGAGAAAGGTTCTAATTAACGTGTAATTCGGCACTATTACGCTCCAACACAGTTTCCGGCTGTTCACATCATCATCCTGCTGCATGTTTCGCTCCATGTATCATCGCGGGTTAGGAGGCTGTCGGACTCGGGCGCTCTCCCACCGGCGCAGTAGATCAGTCCCAGGTCCGACAGCCTCCCTAGGGTTGCTCCTGCTCCAAGAGGCTGCCGTAGACCAGTTCCCGGTAGTAGCGCTCGTTTTCATAATCGGCCAGTCGAAAGAAAACATCAGACAGCTTGAGGTAAACACTTTGCGGCTTGTCGTAGCCACTGTTGAGCGCGTTCTGGTAGGCCAGCAGTGCCGCGCTGTAGTCCCCCGACAGGAATGCTGCGTTGCCCTGGAATTCATGCCACATACCAGCTGGCAGTCCATGCTGATCGAGCACCTTACCGATGCGGCGTGCAAAGTCCTGTGCTTCGTAGTAGTCATCCCGCCACAGCAGCAGGAAGTAGTACTGTTCCGTGATCAGGCGGCTGCGCAGGTGGCTGCGCCAGGTGTCCGGATAGTTGTCGCGCAGCATGCTCAGCAGTTCGTCTGAAAGCCCGCCCTGCCATAGTTCAAGCAGCGGAGCCGGCACAACGCCGGAAAGGTCGTTGGCCGCCTCGCGCAACATCGACTCGGCCGTCCAGTGATCCTCCCGTGCCAGGCCGATCATTGCCTGCGCCGCGGCAAAGCGTTCATCGCCATACCACAGAGCATAGGCGCTGGCGATTCCGGCATCGGCTGCGTTGAAATCGCCCGATGCGGCCTGTGCAAGCGCGGTGGATAGCGAATAGAGGCGTGCCGCAGGCATCAGGGAGTCGGCAAGTTTGAAATGCTGCTGCGCTTCCCCGGCGTCCTGGCGCTGCAGCAGTAGACAACCGCGGCGCCAGTGCGCAGCAGCTTGAACCGCGGGCAGGTTAGCCAGCCGCTCGATCCATTCCGGCTCGACCTGTGACGCCTGCAGGACCGCCAACAGGGTCTGCATGTCGCCGCTGTCATGCAGCCGTAGCAGCGTATCATTGTCGAGTCCCAGATCGGTGAAGCTGCGCATCGGCAGGCATTCTGGCCGCTTGCGGTTCTGCTGTTGCAAATCACGCCAGTAATCGATAAACAACTTGCGGCGTCCGGGCGCAAGCAGGTCGCCCGTGTTCGTGGATACATCACTGCTGACTTCGATGTCATCGATATAGAACACGGTATTCGATTCGTCCGGCAGGTCGCCGATGAAGGAAAACACGCTGACCCGGGAACCCGCCGAATGCGTCGCGTTGGGTGCGTTTTTCAGCTCGACCTGCGGCGCCTCGGTGTATTCTTCCCGGATACGCAGATCATAAGTTCCCGTGTCGATACGGTAATCGATATCGATCAGGTACCAGGTGAACGGCCTGATCGGCAGCAGGCGCCTGGGTATACTGTCGGATACATGGTTGAAGTAGCCGTCGCGATTGGTCAACCAGAAGCCGATGCCGTCCCGCTGCAGCTGGAACCACCCCGGACCCGCAAGGGCGATGTTGAACGGCTCGATCGGTTCCGGTGTCATGAAGGCGAAATGGATGCGGAGGGTTCCCGAATCCAGGACCGGAAAGTAGCCCTGCAGCTCCGGGAAGTCGCCGTCACGCGCGACGTCACGCAGTTCGACCGAGTAGTAACCGCTGTAACGAAATTCCGAACTCAGCTTTGCCGTTCCCCTGGAACGCTCGAATATCTGAAAGGTGTCGGGGCCGGACTCGATATTCTCGTCATCGAAGCTGTAACTCACCAGGGTTTCCGCCTGTGCGATGTTGCCGACGAGGGTGGCAAGCAGGATGGCGATTAACCCGCTCACTGCCTTATTTTCGGAGCGCATGGCGGTGTTACCTCGCGAGCGTGTAATTCACGGTTGGTATGGTCTGGGATCGTTTTCAGGAGCACTCCTCAGCTGCCCCTGCAGGATAAGTATCTTCTGTGGATTGATCTCACAGGTGAATGCCACTTGCCAAAGTCCAAATCGAGGTAAATAGCCACAAGATTCATGAATGAATATTCGGGGTTTTCCGTGTGCATCCTTGGCGATATAGACGTCATTTGCGATAACGCACATTATTGATGCCTTACATATATCGGTGACACGTCCCACGTAGCCCGGGTGCAGTCCCGCAGGGTTGGAACCCGGGGTAACTCAGCAGTATCCCCGGATTTCGCTGCGCTCCACCGGGCTATGAAGTCGTCACTCATTTATGCAGGCTTCAATAAGTAGTGCCATTCATCTCACAGATTATTCCGATACTCGTCCAGCCAACGCCGCCAGGCGACGATGCTTTCATTGCGCTCCTGCAGGCCGGCCGTGGCCCGGTATCCCTTGGTTTGCCCCGTGTGGATCTTCAGTGCCTTGATGGAAATTTTTCGCACCTGCAACTTGGGATCACCCAGGCCGTCGATCAGCCCGGCGTACAGGTCCACCTTCTGCGCCTCGCTGAGATGGATCTGATCGTTTGCCAGGGCACAGGCGGCCTTGTCGCGAAACAGAGGTTTGTTATCGTTGCGCATGATGTCGAGCAGCGTGTCCACCACCTCGCTTTTCCCGCTCACCCGACCCAGTGCCCACTGCACCTGCAGCCGCAGGCGTTCGTCGCCGGTATGGATGTCCTGCATCAGTGCGGCCTGGGCCTCATCGGATTCCCAGCCCAAACTATAAAAGGTCGATGCGATGCTCGCCTTGCGGCCGGTATCGGCCGTGCTATAGATGGCCGCCATGAAGGGCAGGACTTCATGGCCGATTGCGCGCAGGCGCTCCATCTGCACGGGCGGACCCAGCAGTTCATCGACCTCGCTGTAGGTCAAATCACCAGCGTGCACCGGGAAATTGCAGAGCAGCAACAGCAGCAGAACGCCGTGTTGCAGCCAGATATTCAGGGGGTGAGTATGCATCGATCATGCTCCTTTGAAAATTTTCCACCTCATGGTTGCGGAACGGATACCGGTTTGTCTTCAGATAAAACCCAGTGCACTGAGATGGTCGAAAAACGCCTGCCGGTTTTCCCGCATCACCTGCGGATACAGGCACATGGCCAGCCGGTATCATGAACTCCTGTTAACAGAAGCCCTATCGGCCGGGATAGCAATGAATTCACCGCGGTTTCGTTCCGGTTGTTGCAACCGGCCGGCATATATTAATGCTGGATCAGCCCGCAAACCCGCGCTGGAGAGAAAACTGTTTGGAAACCCGGTAGTTCCCGGCGAGGTGCAGGTCCTGTCAGCCGCACACGAGCTGTGCAAGATCCCGGCCCAGGATACGCACTCAGTGTTTGATACGGATCGAGGGCATCACACTCGATGGTTCAACCACCGGCTCCACCGGAGGATGGGTGTCCCGGCCGTAGGCATGTATGACCTTGCGGATGTAGTCCTGCGTCTCCCGGTACGGCGGCACCCCCAGGTATTTTTCCACGGCACGTTCACCGGCGTTGTAAGCCGCGAGAGACAATTTCAGGTCACCCTGAAAAAAGGATAACAACCAGCGCATATAGGCCATGCCTCCATGCAGATTCTGCATCGGGTTCGTGGTGTCCTTGACACCGAAGCGAGCCGCCGTTTCCGGGAGCAGCTGCATCAGTCCCTGTGCATTCTTTGGCGATCGGGCCCGTGGATTGAAGTTCGATTCGGTCTGGATAATCGCCAGGATAAGGTTCGGATCCAGACCGTATTCCGGAGCCAGCAGGCGCACCCAGGATGCCACCTGCTTGCGCTCGGGGGTATCGGTAATGATATCTGCACTCCGGTCCTTGCCGGGCAGCGTTGCAATGGCATAGGCGTCATATCGGCTTTCGTAGGTACACCGGGGTTTCCTTGCGACACCCGGCTCACCGACATAGGCGAGAAACTTGCGTGCCTGCAAATCACCATTGGCCGCGGCCACCTGCAGCCAGGCCCCCGCAAGATCCGTATCCCGGGGTGCACCAAGACCATTGGCATACATCCAGGCGAGGCGTATCTGTGCCGGCAGGTAACCGAGCCGTGCCGCTGCACAATACAGCTGGCGGGCGCGGCCGTAATCACGACGATACCCGATGGCACGTTCGTATTGTCCGGCCAGGTCCATCAGTTCCTCGGGGTCTGGATCAGCAAGCAGCAGTTGCCAATCCAGTACCGGGGAGGCGCCTTGCCCGGCAGCGGTGATCAGCAACAGCACAACTGCCAGTAATGTCCCGCAACTGATATGGCGCCTAACCTTGCCGTGCATCATGATCACTGCGGAAGAAACTCGATGGGAACCTTCGTAATCACCGCTGGCACACCCGGCTTGTTGCCAAAGTCAATGCGTCTGATCAGTGCCACCAGCCGTTGTTCAAGCGAGGCTGCTCCCAGTTCACTGCTGAGGATTTCACAACGGGTGACGTTGCCCGCCGGCGCAATCGTGATACTCAGGACAAGCTTCCCCTGCAGAGCGGCATTCTTGCGCAACTCGCGATTGTAAAGTGTATACATGGCACCCTTGTTACGGTCCAGGACCTCCTGGATCTCCTCCTCACTGCGGGTCCTGCCTGAAGGAGACGTGGCTGCGCGCCCCGTTCCCGGCAACCGCGCCGCACCGCTGCCTGAGCCTTGCCTGCTCGCCAGCCTGCCCGGCAAGCCACCGGTTCCCAGCACCGACTGATTGGCGACACCGCCTTCAATACCACTGCTGCCCCGGGTCACGTTTGTTGTCAGGAGCGAAGTTTGTGCGGTTTCCGCGCGCCCCTGGCTGGTCACTTCATCCGGCCCGGTTTCGATACCGGTGTCCGGCGTGTTGCTGAGCAGTCTGGCGAGGGAGTCACTCAAGGCCAGCACACCGCTGCTGGCCGCTTTCTCGCGGGGACTCACGTGCGGGGTGACCGGTGCGCTCCCGGGTTGTGTTTGCGGCTCCGCTGCTTCTTTGACGGCGGGTGCAGCAGGTTCGGGTGCCGGCGGCGGCACAGGCAAAGCCTGCATGGGAAGCAGGCGCACGCGGCGCGGAGGCAGATCCTCAGCAGCGCCGAAATCGGGCTGCGGTATCCGTATGTAGGGCGTGATTGCACCGGCCGCCAGCAATATCAACAGCGTCTGCAACAGGATCCGGCGGAAGCGGCGGTCTTCCTCATGCAATCCCGTCCATGGCAGACCAGCTTGGAGGGTCAGCGCCGACATGGCATCAACCTTCCTCCCTCGGGCGTTGCAGCACCGACAGCGATATGCTGCCAAAACCCGCCTGCTTGCAGGCCAGCATGACCCGGTCAAGCAACTCGAACGGAATGGACCTGTCACCCATGATGGTCACTTCCCGTTCCACCGCGTCGGGCGCGGCATCCTTGTCATACTGCTCGTGCAGCACAGCCTGCAAGGTATTGATCCCGCCACTGGATGCATTCATGACCGTGGCGACGGCAATAACCGGCTCACCCTGTACCAGGATATTATCCCGGGTGATGGTCACGACCGGCGTGTCCCTGGGCTGCCGGTCTGCAACCGATTCGGGAAGACGGACCAGTGCGTTATCCGCATTCGGAGTGCTTTCAACCGAATGCACCAGGAAAAAGAACACCAGGATGGTAAAGACATCCATCAATGCCACCAGGTTCAGTGATGGCCAGCGCCGTGCCTTCGCCTGACGCTGACGACGCCACTTGAACTGTGCCGCACCCCGGGGAATCCTGGTCATTGCGCGCCACCGCCCGGAGACCTTGCTGCCGCTACCGGACCGAGCGCGATCAGCGGGAAAAGCTCTGTCTGCACGACGTCATCACCGCGCCGCTGCAACCTGACCCGCAGCGCATCGAGCACCTGCACCAGCAGGTCATAGGAAATCTGCGGCTCCAATAGTACGGTCGCCTTAAGGCTTTGCGGATAACGTGCCTTCAGCTGGCCTGCCAGTGTTGCCAGTGCTTGCAGCGCCCTGGCATCGGATGTCCGGTCGATCCTCACGGCCTGCCCCTTGCCAAGGTGGCTCACCTCGATCACCTCCTGCCGAACAACCACCCGCAGTTGCAGCGGGTCGGGGGTGACTGTTTGAGCACCCTTGCCGGTTGCCGGCTGAATCTCCAGAATCGCCGTCCTGGAAAACACCGCGGTCACCAGCAGGAACGGAACCAGTATCACCATCAGGCTGAGGAAAGCCGTCACATCGACAGCGGCGGATGAATCGCGCCGTGCCCTTCGCTGCCAACGGGGTTTCACCGGGTATCCCTGTCGCTGGCAGCTGCGCCGGCGATCAGGTTGGACAACCTGACCGTTACCATTTCCAGTGTATCCACCAGTTCCGAGGTCTTCGTCTGCATGACGGCATGGATCAGCAACATCGGAATGGCGACCATCAAACCAAAGGCCGTGGTATTCATCGCGATGGAGATACTTGCCGAGAGCTGGTTGGCCTTGTCAGCCGGATCGGCTGCAGCGACCGTAGAGAATGCCTCCGTCAGGCCGATGATGGTCCCCAGCAGACCCAGCAGGGTAGCGATGTTCGCCAGGGTTGCCAGGTAGTGGGTGCGTTTCTCAAGCCGCGGCACAACCTCCAGCAGCCCCTCCTCCATGGCCATCTGTATGTCTTCGCCACTGCCGCGATGTTCGGCACGATTCAGACCGTAGCCCAGGATCCTGCTGACCGCCGCATCTGAATGCAGGGTGACTTCGCGGGCCGCATCATACTTGCCGCTTTCCAGCAACGGCAGCACGCGCTTCCAGACGCCCTTGTTCCGGGTGCGCACATAAGTGAGGTAAATATACCGCTCGATCGCGATGGCGATGCCGAAGGCGAGCACCAGCAGAATCGGGTACATGAAGGGTCCGCCGGACTGGAAGAACCTGAGTACCGAATACAATGTATCCATATCAAACTCCTTGACAAGCCATCGAAGAGTGCGCCCCCTTCTTTTACGATAACCCCGATGCGACCTTGATTACCAGATCACCCTCATTGCATGGAAAGGTATCTCCGTGATCCCGCGTGGCGCTGAATCCGGTTTTCCGCAGATACCGGTCTAACCTGGTGAAGACAGGTTTGATAAATACGGAAACATGCTGAAGTAAAAACGTGAAAAGTAAAAAGTGAAACGAAAACATTTTTCCACGATTGTCGATACTCCCATAAAACGCTGAAGAAAAAAGCGTGAGAAGTGAAAAGTGGGATGAAAACATTTTTTCGATCTTCCTTACTTCCGTTACACCAAATACAGCGCCTGCCACAGCCTTCCGCGGTTGTGCAGATATCGTTCCCGGGTTTTACAAGCGCTACTCGACACTGTATCCCTGCCGCTGCAGTTCCAGTTCGTGCTGAAAGATATCGCGCTCGACCGGCTCTGTTTCTTCCTTGATATCACCTTCAAGTTCATCGCTGTCCAGCGGGGTGCCGACCCGTTTCCAGGGTGCGATATACAGCGTTTTTGGCAGTCCCTGGTTGCCCCTGATGGAAATTGTGTCCTGTTCCAGTGATTCCTGCCCATTCGCATTCAACCCCCAGAGAAGGGTTATAACAAGCAGCGTGCGGGTACATTGTTTTGCTATCATGGCTACATTTCCCGTCCAGTCTCTACCGCTCACCCTGCAGTTCAGCGAGACGCTGTACACTTTTTTCAACCCAGGGATCGTGCCGATCACCGCCGGATCGCCGTGCATTCGTTGTGTAGATTTCAATGGCCTGCCGTTCAAAAGGCGCCGCCTGCTTCTCCAGCAGCAGGTTATATTCATCCAGTTCCGCTGCGCTCAGGCTGGCCGGGCGTTCAGATGCCAGCAGCGCACTGCCCAGTGTGTCGTACATGCTTGCAATCCGGTAGGTGGCCGCCGTGGTAACCGGGACGACACCATAGCCGATAGCGGCCTCAAACGCCTTCAGGGCCTGTTGCATCGCCTTCAATTTGCGGGCGAGATTTTTCTGCACGGGATTGACCAGCTGCACCCTGCGAAAGGCATCCAAGCGGTTTTCCGCCAGTTCAAGTGCGGCCTCTGCGGCAGGCGCACGTGTCCCGGAATTGCCCGCCGCGCGATCGAGCCGGATGATTTCCTTCAGCCAGTGCTGCCGCCTGCTGTGGTTGCCGCTGTTGTCTTCAAATCCGGCGAGCTGTTGCATCACTTCAATGGCTGCAGTGGCGGGTTCCGGAAACCGTTCAAGATACAGCTCGCAGGTACTGATGGCCTGCCGGATCGCCCCGGACTGCGCATACAGGCCCGCTGCCCGCCGCAGGGCCTCGCGCTGCAGCTCCGCGGCCTGTCGCTTGTCCCCGCCAAGGCGCAGGTATTCCTCCGCGGCGAGGCCGGGCTGACCGCTGCGATCATAGGCATAGGCCAGCTTGCGGCCAACCTCGGACTGCAGGGGGTCGTGCGGATAGCCGCTGCGAAACCGTTGCAGCATCCCGATTGCCTGCGTCCATGATTTCTGTGCCAGCAGGGCCGTGGCGGCATCGTACTGTGCTTTCGAACCTATGGAAGTGCCTGGTGCGAGCTGCGCAGCCTGCTGATACAGCGCCACCGCGGCATTGTTGTCACCCAGTTTCAGCGTCTGTTCCGCCTGCTTGTAGGTGGCCGCTGCCAGTCCTTGCCGCAGAGCGGGCTGCCGGGGATCATCCTGGCCGGCAAGCCGCAGGGCAGCGCGATAGTCCTCAGCCGCTGCCGGGTAGTTTTCCAACTCATAATGTGCCTGCGCCTGCATCGACCACGCCGTCTGCCTGAGTGCCGGCGGTGCCGCTGCCGCCTCAGCCAGGACCTGCGTGCTGACACGCAGGACCGACTCGTATTGCTGCTGTTCAAGCAACACCGTGCCGGCACGTGCCAGCACCCCCGGGGCCGCCGCCTGGTCCGGCCAGGTCATTACAAAGTGCAGTGCACCCGCCGTCAAGCGTTCCACAACCGCTTCCCTGCCGGTGGCAGCGGACTGCTGCAGGAGTTTATCACCGGATTGCAACGCGCCCAGTGCCGCATCGACTGCGTGCGCGTGATCACCATAAGCCCAGGCCGTGTGCTCATACTCGTCAATGGCCTGCTGGTAGCGGCCCTGTTCATACAGCAAATCGGCCAGCCGGAAATTCATTTCCGCCGCAGCGGCGCCATCCCCGAATGTCGCAAGGTATTCCCGGTACCATTGCTCCGCCGCGCGGTAGTCACTGTCACTATGCGTCCTTTGCGCCCGTTCATGACTGGTGCGGGCGAGATCCTGCAGACTGGACTGCAGTGCCAGCAGCACATCCGGAAAATCCTGGTGTGAATGCTGCGTCCAGAATTCACTGTCCATGCCATATATATGCACAAACCTCGTTTCGGTTTCAGCGACACGCTGCCGGAAACCCGCCTGCCCGTAGAGCTTGATCGCCCGCATGATCAGGCGCGGCGCCTCGGGCCCGATGGGATCACGCTGCGCCAGCGCCTGCCAGGTCCCGGCCGCCTCGTTCACCTGTTCCTGCTCGACATAAAATGCAGCGAGATCAAGATAGACGTGGTCCTCGTAGCCGCGGCTGCCGTTGCGTTTGAAGAACGCGGCCACCGAATCCACTCCATCCAACTGCGCAAAACTCCTGCTGATAACGCGAAACACATCGGCCACCTGTTCCTGGTCAGCCAGCGTCATCCCGAGCAGCTGTGCATCGAGTGCCGTACCGGGCGGTATTTTCCTGTCGAGGTAGACAATCAACTGCGACACCGCCTCCGCGTAGCGCTCCTGCTTGAACAAACTCCAGCCAAGCTTGTAGAGCGCCTGTTCATAGGCCGGAACTGATGCCCCCAGGTCAACCACCATCTGATAGGACTGGCCCGCTTCCGGGTATGCGCCCTCCCCGAACAATAATTCACCCCGCCGGAACCAGGTATCGGCATAGAGCCGCAGGCTGCTGCCCGGCTCCCGTGCAAGCAGCCGCTCAATGACCGTTAATGCCTGTTGCGACCTGCCGTTCGCTTCGTATGCCCTTGACAGCTGATACAGCACCTCGGTCGTATCCGGCCCGTCCGGATATTTGTTCAGCAGGTACTCGTAGTGGCTGATTGCTTCGTCGTAGGATTGCCGCGCCGCCGTTTCCAGCCGTACGGAATCATCCCGTAGCGTGGCTGCATCCAACTGCATGTCCGCCGCCTGTTCAACCAGCAGGTCGGCGAGCCGGCGGATAACCCCGTCATGTTCGGGACCGTCCGGGTATCGGGCAAGATAGTCACGATAGGCCGCGATTGCTTTCTCCCTGCCTGCCCTCGCCGGCAGACCGGCCGGCGCATGTTCCGGCGCTGCAGCAGCCGGCAAACTGCCGGACGTGTCCAGTTTTGGCTGAGCGGCACAGGCCGCCAGCAACAGGCAGATCACCGGTGGCACCAGCCGGCTATCGATCAGTGGACTGGTCATAGGTTTTCGCCCGTTCCAGGCTGGCTTGTTTCAGCAGGTCTTCCAGCAAGTGCTGGCGACGGTCCAGCTCATTCAGCGCCAGGGTCCGGGTATAGTTTTCATAGAGAGCAATGGCATTTGCTATCCGTGCCCGCAGCCGCAGAATACGTGCCCGCAATGCTGCAATGCGCTCCTCCAGGCCGGCAATCCCATCTGCCGGGTCGAATGCTTCGTCCAGGTGCGTCATCCGGCGGGTGGCACTATCGAGCGCCTCCGCCAGCCCGCGCAGGGCTTCTCCGACCGGTACCGCGCCGGGATTGAATCCGGCATCGTCCGCCGGAGGTGGCAGCATACGGTTCAACTGGTATGCATAGCGCTCGCCGGGCCGTGTACGCCAGCTCGGTGCCTTGTCCGGATAGGCATAATCTTCAATACCGTCTCCCGGCATACGGAACCTGCCGGTTTCCGGCAGCCGCAGGATTTCCGGTTCCGGCAAACCGGAAAAGTCGGATTCCGGCAGTCCGACGAATTCGGAATCCGGCGGCAAACCGGAAAAGTCGGATTCCGGCAGTCCGCTGAATTCCGGAGCCGGCAAGGATCTCATCGCCTGGTCAGCAGGAAGCTCGATCTCCGGCAGCTTCGGAATCCCCGGTCCCGGGATGTCCGTCGGCTCTCCCTCACGGTAGCCCCATTGTGGTTGCCAGCCCGGATCGTCGAACTTGCTTGCAAATTCCTGCTGCTGAGGCTGTGCCGGGCTGTTAGCGATGTTTGAACCTGCCTGAGCCTTTGCCGCATCGGCCGAAGGCGATTCGGTGGAGGACCGCCGTGACGCCGGACCACCGGGTGCAATGGCCTTCGCCAGTGAATCGATGTTGTTCAAACCCTTATCAACGTTGTCCAGCATGGACTGCAAGTCGCCGTACCCCTGAGACATTTCCTGAAAATCCCTGCTGGCTAGCAGAGATCCGAAATAACGAGGCACCCCGGAGCCGGACTGCTCCGCCGCGCCCGGGGCGGCAGCGTTATCGTTCTTCAGCAACGAAGACACGGCGGTGCCGTTGCGCACGGATTCCCTGACATCACGCAACTGGCTCAACTCGCTGTTATAGGCCGCCATCGCCTTTTCGTAGTCCCGTGCAGCCACTTGCAATGCATCCAGTTCACGCTGTACAGCCGGTACGACGAGGAGCGTTTCAAGTACCGCCGGATCGGCGGGTGACCGGCCTCGCAGCTCCATCCAAGAAACCAGCGCGGCTTCACTGCGTCCCTGCTTGTGTGCTATCCAACCCAGCGCCAGTAATGCCCGGTTCGAAAACGGTCCATCCCGACGAACCGCCTCCAATTGCTTTCGGGCCGGCTCATAGGACTCTTCAAGGGCAAAGGCATAACCCAGTGACAGGTGCGCCTTGTCCCTGAGTGCAAGCAGCTCTTCATTATCAGCCGGCATATCCACTGCCTTTTCGAGCACGGAAACAGCCTCTGCATGCTCGCCCGCCCGCAGCAGTGCAATACCACGATTGTAGTAAGCATAAGCTGCCAGGGCGGGCTTGCCCTGCCAGTCCTGCAGTGCTTGTGCCGCCTGACGGTTGCGGTCCAGGGACATCAATACCGTGGCACGCAGCAACTGACAGTCACCGGCGATATCGGCGGGTACTTCACCCTTAACGTGCTCCAGCGCCTCCGCTGCCGCATCGTTGTAGCCCTTGTGCGAAAATGCCCGGGCCAGTTCGTACCATGCGCGGTTTCTAACGGCTTCCGGGACGTCCTTGCCGAGCAGGGCATGGAAATCAAACCCGGCTTCCACATGCAGACCGTAAGCAAGTTTCATCCTTGCCAGCAGCAACCTGGCATCGACGGACTCCTCCGGCAGCTGGCCTTCCTCTTCGACCAGTTGCAGACGGGTGATCGCGGACAGGTAGTCGTGCTGATGCGAATCAAACAGGGCTTCACCATAGAGCAGCTCCTGCAGGCGTCCATCATCCTGCTCCACCGCGGCGGCCGGCAAGGTCACGCAGGCCGCAGCAAGCAACAACCGGCGTACGGGACCTCGCAATTCCGCGAACAGTGACCGGTTTTGCATCAGTGCTGCCATTGGCGAATGGTCAATGCCGGTTCCCGGGTTTTCTCCCCAGGCCCCAGATGCAGCTCCAGGTACTTGGGACCGGGCAGCTTGGTGATGGTCATATTGTGTTGCTGGTGAAAAACCTTGCCTCCGGCCTGTTTTCCCGTGACGGAAACCTCCAGCCTGTACTCACCGTCACTGAGCCTGCCGGTATAAAGCCGGTGCACTCCGCCCTCTTGCAGGGCGGCATCCTCACTGCCGGTATAGTGATGGTGACTGAGGGCCTGCCCGTTCAGCTGCAGCGATATCGTGTCCGGACTGACAGGAGTGTTATTCGCAACCGAAACCAGTACCACCAGCTGCTGGCCATGCGGATACAGCAACAATTCCTCAAGCTGCAGGATTTCCGTGTTAATTCCCAGGACTTCCTCCTTGATGGCCTGGATCTCTGCATCGAGTTCAACAAAGCGCTCGCGTGCATCACTATGATCTGCAGCCAGCGCGGTAGTTCCGGAACCGCCCTGTAGAATACAAAACATACTGAATGCAAACAGGAACCTGAAAGAGCGCAAGCAGTGAGTGGCACGAGATAGGCACATCGTCAGAAAACCAACCGTATTGTCCCCGCAATCGATCCTGCCTGCAGGACTGTGATTGTTATGTTCTACATACTCTGAATCTAGACACGCCGTACAGGGCTGTCAATAAACCCAGGGGGGCACGAGCGGCAGCCCCACCCCCATGCAATCGCACGATTCTGATCTGAATAGTACTGCCCTTCTGCCGGTTTCCCAATTCAATTGAATATCACGCGATGTGGTGTGGTGGTCCGGAACGGGTCGATGGCTGGCGGTCCACTGCCAATACTTGAAGGTGTCTGTACCAGAACATCAGGTCTTCCCCCTTCCTTTGAAGATCGAGAATCACTGCCGACTCTGTATACTGTGTTTTATCCCTTTGTAATCGCAGGTGTTCTTAGAACCGGCAGCACAGCCCACCAGGTGCCGTTGGTAAACTGGCCGGTAACGAGGGAAAGCGGTGAAAGCAGATTTCCGGCATGGGCATCGGCCTGGTACCCGTATAGATTGAACATGTAATCAATATGTTACCTACGTTTCTTAAACTGGATAATTGTCATCTGCTTACACCCAGGGTCTTCAGGGCCAGAAGCGAGGTGAGCACACCATGCCGTGCGCCATTGGGGCGATCCGGATTGGTAACGCCGAAGGAACCGTTTGCCTGCTGCCTGCTGATAATCAGTGCGACTGCGGCAGGCTGTGATGGCAATTCATCCAGATCGAGCAAGTAGACACAAAAAACCAGCTCGGCCAATACGTCAAGTGCGGACTCACGGGTCGCCCAGCTTATGGCCGCATCGAGGAGGCGGGCGTAATGCGTGCGCTGCGCCAGCATAACGGGTGGCGGTGAAAGTGCACCGAAATCGTTCAGTGCGATGATTTCATGGGTTATGTTGTAGACAAGCTGGATCGTAGCGTCACGATCCCGGCTGGCAGTCACCTGATCGGTGAAGTAATCGAGCAAGGTGTGTGTTTCCGGATCCTGTTGCAGTGGAGTGTTGTTCAGCAGGTATTGCACCGAGGAATCCGGCACAAGACCCAGGCGTGCCAGGTAAATCGCGATCCACAGCCGCATGGCAGGTCTTGGCGGCGCCAGATGGCGCTTCCGGGAGATCAGATCATCGACGAGAACGCGGTATACACCGGTCTCCAAACCCACCCTGGACAGGATATACATGAGCGGTGGATACGTTAATGCGGCCCAGTCACCTTTCAGGTGGGACTGCGCATCCCCTGTTTCCATGAGGTACTCCTTGATTGCCCCGTCGCGGACAGTTATCTCGTGCAAGAAATGCGGGCGCTCGACTTCATAAGCTGGATTTGAATACAGCGCATAATAAAACATGATCTCCTCGACCACTTCCATGAGTTCGTTGTCACCAACGCTCGCAGGATGCTCGTCCAGCCAGTGCATGGCCTTGTCGATCACATGCTGGAGTGTTTGTGGCTGAATATCCATGGGGATACCAGATTGCCGTAGATCAGTACCCACCTGTTGAACCGCTGCGGCAACGGCACCGCCCAGGAGCAATGCCAACAGCATCGCAACGGATCTCATCAGGAGGACTCGCGGGTGGCGGGAAGACATCATAGGGCAAACAATAACATCCTTGCGGCGGGTTCTGCCTGCTGAACGTCCTGTTACCGCCAGTATTGTCATGGCGCAATGTCATGTGGAAGCCTGGAAGCCGCCACGGTTCCGGACATTGCCAAGAAGACCTTCCGGAAACAGTGGCAGGTGTTATGAATAATTCTGGTACAGGTTGTACTGTTCTGCCTTATATACAAAGAAGCACGCCATATCTCCCATCCCGTTCGCGTTTAATTCGCGTGCCTTCTCCTTATATTTTTTGATCTGTTTGTCCGAAAACAACGAAGCTTCCGGATTAACCGCATATGATTTTCCGTCCATCAAGGGGATGTCCCGACGATACTGCTCGCTGCCCCAGAACTGTAGAGCATGTGAATCGAATATGATCTCGTTTACCGTCAGCCCCGCTTGTTCCGCAATGATGCCCAGGCTCTTTGGTGTATGCAGGTAAAAATGTCTCGGCGCATCAAGATTGACCCAGTCCTCATGATATTGATCCCAGGCATAACCGGATACCACCGGGATTCTGATCAAGGCAAATTTGCCGGGCTTCAGCAATCGGGAAATATCCTGAATCACTTCATGCTGATTCGGCATATGCTCCAGCGAGTGATTCGCCATAATGAAGTCGAATTGACCTTCCAGCTGCGCGATATCCCCTTTCAATATTGTTACGCCATTTTCATGGTTGATCGTTTCCGGAATAAATGGATCGATCCCAGTCAAATTTTGATATCCATCCTTTTTCATTCTGATCAGCAAGTGTCCAGCACCGCAACCGATGTCCAGTATGTTCGAGTTTGCAACATCTCCGACACAGGCACGTTCCAGCCATCTGAAATAATCGGGAGGCCTGTAAATTCGCAGAAGGAGTGAGCGTAAAAAATTCTCCTTCGAAAAATATACTTTCCTGCGTAAACCCTTGAGAGCCGACTTCAGCCTGTTATCAACAAGGCGTGGTGCATTTCGATACGAATAATAGGAATCGGGGTAATACCTTTCCATGTCTGCCGGGTAGTCGGCGATCTGAAGACATCCACAGGACCGGCATTGAAAGTATTCAAACGAATCCCGGAAACCGAACATCATTTCACGAACGGTATGGATTTTATGGTCACCGGTACAATTGCAGATTTTACAGGTATTCATTATTGATGCCCGGAAAACGCCTCGTAGTCACTGCGCACTCGATGGGCGGTATCATACATTTTTCCCAAATTTCGAACCGGAATATCCGCACTATTGAGGATTCTGGTTCAGGCGCGGGTCCTACCCGCCAATGTCCTGCTCAGAAAGGTGATCTACGAATCGATTCCTTTCTTTTTCCTGGCAACCGGACCGCCCGTTCAACCGTCCAGCAAGACCACCGCCAGGGCGGCGATGCCCTCCTCCCTGCCGGTAAAGCCGAGATGTTCTGTGGTGGTCGCCTTGATGTTGACCTGACGGAAATTAATCTGCAGATCCGCGGCGATGTTAGCGCGCATAGCTTCGGTGTATGGCGACAGCCGTGGCGTCTGGGCTATGATGGTGATGTCGGTGTTCGCGATCCGGTAGCCTTCGCCGGTGATCTGTTCCTGGCAGCGGCGCAACAACAGCCGGCTGTCGATACCCCGGTAAGCGGGATCATCCGGTGGGAAATGACCGCCGATATCCCCCAGGCCGGCCGCGCCGAGCAGTGCATCGCACACGGCATGCAGCACCACGTCACCATCGGAATGCGCCTCCAGGCAGACATCGGCCGGAACGTGCACGCCGCCCAGCATCAGCTTGCCACCTGCGCGAAAGGCATGCGCATCGAAACCCTGCCCGATTCTCATCCGTGTCTTTTTTTCCCCAGGAAAAAGGCCGCCAGTTCGAGATCGGCCGGCAGTGTGATCTTGATATTGTCGCGATGACCCTGGACCATCCGCGGCCGGTAACCGGCCAGTTCCATGGCACTCGCCTCATCGGTAACGGCGCTGCGCCTTGCGACAGCCTGCCGCAGTGCGGCATGCAATTGCCCGTAACGGAACATCTGCGGTGTCAGTGCATGCCAGAGGCCACGCCGCTCGATTGTCGCGGCAACCCTGCCGTCCGCATCGACGCGCTTCATGGTGTCGGCCACCGTAACCCCCAGCAGACCGCCGTCGCTGTCCGCATTCATGGCGGCCATCAGCGCCCGGATGTCCTCATGGCGCACACAGGGACGCGCGGCATCGTGCACCAGCACCCAGTCATCCGCCGCGGCCCTGCCGCCAAGGGCATCCAGACCGTTCAGCACCGACTGGTAGCGTTCCGCCCCGCCGATCACGGCCTCAAGCGGGCGTTCCGCATAACGCGGCTGTATCGCAGGCCAGTGGACGTCTGCGGGCGCAATGACCAGCACCAGGCCGGCCAGTGAGTCGATTCCCAGCAGGGTATCCAGTGTGTGCTCCAGAACCGTTTGGTTACCCAGCCGCAGGTATTGCTTGGGCCGCGGAGCCCCCATGCGACTGCCGCTGCCGGCGGCCGGTACGATGGCCCAGTAGCCGGGTTCAGCTTGCATTGGATGAGATAGAGCAAACCGGGGACAGACCACGTTTATTTTCAATAAACGCAATAACCGTGGTCTGTCCCCGGTTTCCCCGGTTTTCAAAGCTTATGCCCGGCATCCCTATTCCACGATCTGGTAGAAGGTCTCGCCTTGCTTGATCATGCCGAGATCCTCGCGTGCATGTTCTTCGATGGCATCCAGGCCCTGCTTCAAATCCAGCACCTCGGCCTCCAGGGCGGCGTTGCGTTCGCGCAGGTGCAGGTTTTCCTCACGCTGTGCCTCGACCTCGCGGTGCAGTTCCCAGACCTCCTGAAGGCTGCCGTCCCCGAACCACAAGCGATACTGCAGAAAGATGAGCAGCAGCAACAGCGCAACCAGCAGTTTCCTCATGGCCGGTTACATAGCCGGACTACGGCCGCGGTCCGCCGCCTGCCGCGTTCAATGTGCGGCAAGGTGCCGGAAAGCGGCGAGACCCGCATAGCTGGCATCGGCGCCCAGTTCCTCTTCAATGCGCATGAGCTGGTTGTATTTCGCCACCCTATCGGAGCGCGACATGGAGCCGGTCTTGATCTGGGTGGCCGTGGTACCCACGGCGACATCGGCTATCGTGACGTCCTCGGTCTCGCCGGAACGGTGCGACACGACAGCGGTATAACCAGCCTCTTCGGCCATGCGGATCGCAGCCAGGGTTTCCGTCAGGGTGCCGATCTGATTCAGCTTGATGAGAATGGAGTTGGTGATACCCTTGTCGATGCCTTCCCTGAATATCTTGGTGTTGGTCACATACAGGTCATCACCCACCAGTTGCACCTTGTCGCCGAGACGTTCGGTATGGTATTTCCAGCCTTCCCAGTCGCTCTCCGCGAGACCGTCCTCGATGCTGATGATGGGGTACTGCTCGACCCAGCCGGCCAGGTACTCGGTGAACTCGGCGGAGCTGTATTCCCGCCCCTCCGAGGCCAGTACGTACTTGCCTTCCCGGTAGAATTCCGAACTGGCGGGATCGAGCCCGAGATAGATGTCCCTGCCGGCGATGAAGCCGGCCTTGCCGATCGCCTCCAGGATGACCTCGATCGCGGCCTCGTTGGAGGGCAGGTCCGGTGCAAAGCCACCCTCGTCGCCCACCGCCGTATTCAGGCCGCGCCCGTGCAGCACGCCCTTCAGTGCGTGGAACACCTCCGCGGCGTAGCGCACGGCCTCGCGTATGCTGCCGGCACCGACCGGCAGGATCATGAACTCCTGCAGATCGACACTGTTGTCGGCATGCACACCTCCGTTGATGATGTTCATCATCGGCACCGGCATCTGCAGCGGTCCCGAACCGCCCAGCAGGCGGTACAGCCCGATGCCCTGTTCTTTCGCGGTTGCGTGGGCATTGGCCAGCGACACCGCCAGCAGGGCATTCGCGCCCAGCCGCCCCTTGTTCTCGGTACCGTCCAGCTCGATCATCAGCCGGTCGAGTTCCGCCTGTTCGGTCGACTCACGTCCCAGCACGGCATCACGCAGCACGCTGTTGACGTTCGCCACCGCCTTGCGAACGCCCTTGCCGCCATAGCGGCTCTTGTCGCCGTCGCGCAGTTCCACCGCCTCCCGGGTCCCCGTGGAAGCCCCGGACGGCACCGCGGCACGGCCGACCGCACCCGAGCCCAGGGTCACCTCGGCCTCGACCGTGGGATTGCCGCGTGAATCGATGATTTCACGTCCTTTCACATCCGTTATTGCTGACATGTCAACTCCACAATGATTTGGTTAATGTTGATCTCCCTGGAATCCCCATCAGGACTCCAGCAATTCCGTCTCCGCCAGTACGCCGCTCTTGACCACACTGTCGATACGCTGCAGCGTGACGAGCAATTCCTCAATGCGACCCAGTGGCCAGGCGTTCGGACCATCGCTGAGCGCCACCTCCGGGTGTGGATGCGTTTCCATGAAGATCCCCGAAATGCCGGCCCCGACCGCGGCGCGCGCCAGCACCGGCACGAATTCCCGCTGCCCGCCGGATCTTTCCCCCTGGCCACCCGGCAACTGCACTGAGTGGGTGGCATCGAATACCACGGGCACCCCGCAGTTGCGCATCACCGCCAGGGCGCGCATGTCGGAGACTAGGTTGTTATAGCCGAAGGAGACACCGCGCTCGCAGACCATGATCCGGTCGTTGCCGGTCGCCAGGGCCTTGTCGGCGACGTTCTTCATGTCCCACGGTGACAGGAACTGGCCCTTCTTGATGTTCACCGGCTTGCCTTGGCGCGCCACGTTCTGGATAAAATTGGTTTGCCGGCACAGGAAGGCCGGTGTCTGCAGCACATCGACGACGGCCGCCACTTCGTGCAGCGGCGTATCCTCGTGCACATCGGTCAGCACCGGCACACCCAGTTGCGACCTGACCGCCTCCAGGATACGCAGGCCCTCTTCCAGTCCGGGACCACGGAAGCTGCGGTAGGAGGAGCGATTGGCCTTGTCGTAGGACGACTTGAAGATGAACGGCAGGCCGAGCTTCGCGGTGATTTCCCGCAGCAGTCCGGCGGTGTCGATGGCCAGTGTCTCGCTTTCGATGACGCAGGGCCCGGCGATCAGGAACAGAGGCTGGTCGAGCCCCGCCTCGAAGCCGCACAACTTCATGCCCGCTCTCCCGCCGTATCGGGTATCTTCGGACAATCGTGGCGCTGAAAAAGGCCGCGTGGTCGCTGCTTCACGCGCCGGCGGTCCCGGATATGGCGATCAGGCATCCGCGGCGGCCGCCGGCGCGGTTCCGGTCGCACCACGCCCGGCGTGGTAAGCGCGTGCCGCATTGACGAAACCGGTAAACAAGGGATGACCGTCGCGCGGTGTCGAGGTGAATTCCGGATGAAACTGGCAGGCCAGGAACCAGGGATGGTCGGGGATCTCGACGACCTCGACCAGTTCGCCATCCATGGACAGGCCCGACATGACCAGTCCCTTTGCCGCGAGTGGTTCGCGGTAGTGATTGTTGAATTCGTAACGATGACGATGACGTTCGACGATCTCTTCCCGGCCATAGACCCGCTGTGCCAGGCTGCCCGGCTGCAGCCGGCAGGGATAACCGCCCAGGCGCATGGTTCCGCCGAGATCTGATTCCTCACTGCGCTGTTCAACGCTGCCGTCCTCGCGCTGCCACTCAGTGATCAGGGCGATCACCGGGTACGGGGTATTGAGCACGAATTCCGTGGAGTGTGCACCTTCCAGACCGGCGACGTGGCGGGCATACTCGATGACCGCGACCTGCATGCCGAGGCAGATCCCGAGATAGGGAATGCCCCGCTCGCGTGCATAGCGCACCGCCGCGATCTTGCCTTCCACGCCGCGCGCCCCGAAACCACCCGGCACCAGGATGGCGTCGGCCCCCTCAAGCACACCGATACCCCCGGTTTCGATGATCTCGGAATCCACGTAGCGGATATTTACGTTGGTGAGCGTGTGGATTCCGGCATGGTTCAGGGCCTCCGACAGTGACTTGTAGGACTCGGTCAGGTCGACATACTTGCCGACCATGGCGATGGTGATCTCGCCCTCGCGACGGGCGTTGTCACGCACCACCTTCTCCCATTCGCTGAGGTCCGCCGGTCTGGCGTCGATATGCATCTTCTCCACGACGATGTCATCGAGGTGCTGCTCGTGCAGCAGCAGCGGTATCCGGTAGATGCTGTCGACATCGACCGCCGAGATCACCGCGCGTTCCTCGACATTGGTGAACAGCGCAACCTTGCTGCGTTCCGAAGGCGGCAGCGGCCGGTCGGCGCGACACAGCAGGATGTCCGGCTGGATACCGATGGAGCGCAGCTCCTTGACCGAGTGCTGGGTGGGCTTGGTCTTGATCTCGCCCGAGACCGCTATATAGGGCACCAGCGTCAGGTGCATGAACAGCACACGCTCGTGGCCGAGTTCCACCCCCATCTGGCGGATCGCCTCCAGGAACGGTAGCGATTCGATGTCGCCGACGGTTCCACCGATCTCGACCATGGCGATGTCGGCGTCATCGGCACCCTTGCGGACACTCTCCTTGATCTCGTCGGTGATGTGCGGAATCACCTGCACCGTGGCGCCGAGATAGTCACCACGGCGTTCCTTGCGAATGACGTTCTCGTAGATCTGCCCGGTGGTGAAGTTGTTGTCCCTCGTCATGGTGGTGCGAACGAAGCGCTCGTAATGCCCGAGATCGAGGTCGGTCTCCGCGCCATCATTGGTCACGAACACCTCGCCATGCTGGAACGGACTCATGGTCCCGGGATCGACGTTGATGTAGGGATCGAGCTTGAGCAGCGTGACCTTCAGACCGCGGGTCTCCAGCAGCGTGCCCAGCGAGGCGGAGGCAATGCCTTTGCCCAGAGAGGACACGACACCGCCGGTGATAAAGATATATCGGGTCATCGACAGCCTGGAAAACGGATGGCGGCGCAATCGCCGCAAGACGGGAGGACACGTTACCAGATTGGCGCGACCACCTCAATTACCCACGGTTACAAGGGTGTGATTTTTCAGCCCAGGCCCGCCCCCTCAGTCGCGATCCCAGTCGATCCGCAGGCCGGCCTCCGCGGGTCCGGCCTGGAACGACTCGCATACCCACAATCCGACCACGGCCGCCAGTTCGTCATCGAGATAGATCAAGGGGATAAGCTCCCGTTCCCAGGGCGCAATGCCATGCTCCTGGAACAGTTTCTTCAGGCTGTGGTGATGCCGCAGCCCGGCGGGCTGGCAGCGCTCGCCGCCCCGGCGCCAGCGAACCCGCACCCCGGCCGCTTTCACCAGCGAGCTGCGAATGCCGCAGCCGGTGCAGGGGGTTGCCCTGAGCACCCCGCCCGTCTGCGGCAGGGACAAGGGTACCGTCATGGACCATGGGATTTCCCCCTGCGGGGGAGCAACCGCATGCGCAGGGAGCAGATACAGGGTGTCGCGATAGCGGCGAACTTCATGCTGGCCGCAGCGCACACAGGGTTGCGCGTCGTGGCGACTCGCCAGGACATCCTGCTGGATGCGCGCCAGGATCGCCGTGGCCGGGAACCTGCCGCTGCGGGCCCGTATCCAGTGACGCAATACATTGCGACAGCGCGCCTCCGGCAGGTTGCGCAGGCCGCTGAGCGCGAGGGTGCCGGGACTTCCGCCCCGCACATGCTGCAGGTCCAGTTCGGCCAGTTGCACAACCAGCCCGGCCGCCTCCGCGCAATGTCCTGCGCTGCGAGCCAGGTTCGCCACGGTACCCGGCCAGCGCTGTTCCAGGACGGGCAGAACAGCGGCGCGTAAAAAGTTGCGGTCAAAAGCGGTGTCGCGGTTGCTGGGGTCCTCGACCCAGTCCAGCGAATTGGCGAGCGCATAGGCATGCAGTTCAGCGCGCGTGCACTCCAGCAGTGGCCGCAGGAGCAGGCCGTCGCTGAATTTGCTGTGCCGCGGCATCGCCGCCAGCCCGTGCACCCCGCTGCCACGCAGCAATTGCAGCAACAGGGTCTCGGCCTGGTCGTTGCGGTGCTGCGCGCTCAGCAGGCAATGCCCTGCGGGCAGCCACTGCCGCAGGGCGGCATAACGTGCCGCCCGGGCGGCCGCCTCGGGGCTCTCGCCCGGAGCCGCACCGGCATCGACGGACAGCGACACATAACGCACATCCAGCGACTCGCAAACCCGCCGGCAGTGTGCCTCCCAATCCACCGCGTGCACCTGCAATCCGTGGTTGACATGGACCGCCCCGATATCCGCCCGCAGGTCACCGGCGCATGCATACAGGGCATGCAGCAGCACGCTGGAATCCAGACCACCGCTGAAGGCCACCCAGTAGGTCGGCGCCTGCGAGTGAGCACGCAGTTGCTGCAACAGGGTATCAGGAGTGAATGTCATCGGAGTAAGCCGGCGGGCGCTGACCGGCCAACCGGACTCGGGCTTACTGGCGCAGCATACAGGTTTGTCAACCGCTGTATTGGCCGTAGGCCATCAGGCGCTTGTAGCGAGCCTCGATGAGTTCCTCCGGTTCAATGTGCTCCAGTACCGCCAGGCTCTCCAGAATGGCCGTCCGGATGCTCCCGGCCATGGCATCCACGTCGCGATGGGCTCCGCCCAGGGGCTCGGTAATGACCCGGTCCACCAGGCCGAGTTCGCTCAGGCGAGCGGAGGTGATGCCGAGGGCCTCGGCGGCGTCGGCGGCCTTCTCGGCGCTCTTCCAGAGAATGGAGGCACAACCCTCGGGAGAGATCACCGAGTAGGTGCTGTACTGCAACATCAGGGTTGCATCACCGACACCGATGGCGAGTGCACCGCCCGAGCCACCCTCGCCGATTACCGTACAGATTACCGGCGTGCGCAGGCGCGCCATGACATACAGGTTGCGGGCGATGGCCTCGCTCTGCCCGCGTTCCTCGGCCCCGATGCCCGGATAGGCGCCTGGGGTATCGATGAAGGTCAGCACCGGCAGCTTGAAGCGCTCCGCCATTTCCATCAACCGCAGGGCCTTGCGATAGCCTTCCGGGCGCGGCATGCCGAAGTTGCGGCTCAGCTTCTCCTTGGTGTCCCTGCCCTTCTGATGGCCGATCACCATGACCGGTTTACCATCCAGCCTGGCGATTCCGCCGACGATAGCTTGATCATCGGCAAAGTGGCGGTCACCGTGCAGTTCCTGAAAGTCGGTGAACAGGTGGACGATGTAGTCCAGTGTATAGGGGCGTTGCGGATGACGTGCCAGCTGGGATATCTGCCAGGACGTCAGGTTCGAGAAGATATTCTCCGTCAGGGCACGGCTTTTCTCCCGCAGTTTGACGACCTCTTCGTTGATATTGACTTCGGCATCATCGCTGACATAGCGCAATTCATCGATCTTGGCCTCGAGTTCGGCGATCGGCTGTTCAAAATCCAGGAAATTGATATTCATATTGATTCCGGTGGCGGCGGCTGGCCGATAAAGTTACCGTTTACGATGTTCCCAGACAAGTCGCGGGAACGGCTTCAGACATATTCGACCAGTACCCGGTCCTGCCCGGTCAGGTCGCGCAGTCGATGCAGCAATTCATCGGTGGGATGCACCGTCCAGTCCTCGCCCAGCGCAACCCGGGCTCGTGCCTCGCTGCCGAGATAATCGATGCAGACCTGGCAGTGCCCGGTACGGAACGGCTGCAGGATCTCCGCCAGGTGTGCGACAAATCCGTTCCCCGCCTCACGGGATTCCACACCCACCACCAGGCGGCGCGCGAACAGCTCCCGTGCCTGATTGATGTCGTGAATGCTCTGTGCCGTCACCTGGTGTCCGCCGGAATAGTCGTCCAGCCCCAGGCCGCCCTGGATCACCAGCACCTTGTCCTTGCCGAGCAACGCCTGGTAGCGGTCATAGACCTCGGGAAACACCCTTACCTCCAGCCGCGCCGTACGATCGTCCAGGGTCAGAAATGCAATCTTCCCGCCGCGCTGGGTCTTGCGTACCCGCATACTCATGACCAGGCCGGCAATGGTCACCGGGCGCTCTCCGGCTCCCGGGCGGCCGTTGCCTCCGGCGGGCATGCCACTGCACATGGCGGCCAGATCCGCCAGCTTGCCGCTGATGATATTGGCCAGTTCGCCTTCGTAGCGAATGATCGGGTGTCCGGTCAGATACAGGCCGAGGGTCTCTTTCTCACCCAGCAGGCGCTGTTCTTCCTCCCACTCCGGCAACTCCTGCTTGCCGGTAACGGGTGCCGCGCCCGGGCCCGCGCCACCGAACAGGTCATTCTGGCCGGTATTCAGATCACGGGTACGCTGTTCAGCCAGTTGCAACGCCTGCGCCAGGTTGGCCTGCTGGCTGGCGCGGGTCTCGCCCAGCGAGTCCAGCGCACCGGCACGAATGAGGGCATCGATTACACGCCGGTTGACCTTGCGCAGATCGACCCGCTGGCAGAGATTGAACAGGTCGGCAAACGGCCCGTTGGCGGTGCGTTCCGCCAGCATGCCCTCGATCGCCGCCTGGCCCACACCCTTGATGGCCCCCAACCCGTAGACGATGGTGTCGTCGGTCTGGGCGGTGAAGTGATGGTCGGACAGGTTGATGTCCGGTGGTACAACCTGCAGTTTCATGTCGCGGCACTCGGCGATCAGGTGCACCACCTTATCGGTGTTGTCCATGTCGGCTGACAGCACCGCCGCCATGAAGGCGGCCGGGTAATGTGCCTTCAGCCAGGCCGTCTGGTAGGAAACCAGTGCATAGGCAGCAGAATGACTCTTGTTGAAGCCGTAACCGGCGAACTTCTCCATCAGGTCGAAGATGTAGGTGGCGACATTTTCATCGATGCCGCGCTCGCGTGCACCTTCCATGAAGATACTTCGCTGCTTGGCCATCTCCTCGGGCTTCTTCTTGCCCATGGCGCGACGCAGCATGTCTGCGCCGCCGAGCGTATAGCCGGCCAGCACCTGGGCGATCTGCATGACCTGTTCCTGGTAAAGGATGATGCCGTAGGTCGGTTTCAGGATTGGTTCGAGGTCGGGATGCGGATACTGGATCTGCGCTTCACCCTTCTTGCGCGCGATGAAGTCGTCCACCATCCCGGACTGCAGCGGCCCGGGCCGGAACAGTGCCACCAGCGCCACGATATCCTCGAAGGTATCCGGTTGCAGGCGCCGGATCAGGTCCTTCATACCGCTGGATTCCAGCTGGAACACCGCGGTGGTCGCGGATGCCTTGAGCAGGTCGAAGGTGCGGGGGTCCTGCAGCGGGATAGCATTGATATCGACGGGTTGCCGGACTTGCCCTGCGCTGCCGGCATTGATCGTCTTCAGGGCCCAGTCGATGATGGTGAGGGTGCGCAGTCCGAGAAAATCGAATTTCACCAGACCGACCGCCTCGACGTCATCCTTGTCGAACTGGCTGACCAGCGCCTCCCCGCCCTGTTCACAATACAGCGGTGTGAAGTCGGTCAGCTGCGAGGGGGCGATGACCACACCGCCGGCATGCTTGCCGGCGTTGCGCGCGAGCCCCTCCAGCGACCGGGCCATCTCGATGACGGCATGGACGTCCTCGTCGCTTTCATACAGTTCCCTGAATGCCGGCTCCTGGTCCAGTGCCTTGTCCAGGGTCATGCCGATCTCGAATGGGATCAGCTTGGCGATGCGATCGACGAAGCCATAGGGATGACCGAGCACGCGGCCGACATCGCGCACCACCGCCTTGGCCGCCATCGAGCCATAGGTGATAATCTGCGAGACCTTGTCCCGGCCGTACTTTTCAGCGACATACTCGATAACGCGATCGCGCCCTTCCATACAGAAGTCGACGTCGAAGTCCGGCATGGAGACGCGTTCGGGGTTCAGAAAGCGCTCGAACAGCAGGTCATAGCGGAGCGGATCGAGGTCGGTGATGGTCAGGGCATAGGCAACCAGGGAACCGGCACCGGAACCGCGCCCCGGCCCGACCGGGATGCCGTTCGTCTTGGCCCACTGGATGAAGTCCGCAACGATCAGGAAGTAGCCGGGGAAGCCCATCTTGATGATGACCTCGACCTCGGTCTGCAGCCGTTGATGGTAACGGTCCCGGACGGCCTGCATTTCCCCCGCCCCGGCCGGCGGCATCTGCGCCAGCCTGCGCTCCAGGCCGTCCTCGGACTGCCTGCGGAACAAATCGTCCAGACTGGTTCCCGGCGGAACCGGAAAGTCCGGAAGGAAATTCCTGCCGAGCACCAGTTCCAGGTTGCAGCGGCGGGCGATCTCCAGGGTGTTTTCCAACGCCTCGGGTATATCCCGAAACAGCGCCTGCATTTCCTCGGGGGTACGCAGGTACTGCCGGTCGGTGAATTCCCTCGGCCGGCGCGGGTCCTCCAGGGTCCGGCCATCGTTGATGCAGACGCGTGCCTCATGGGCATCGAAGTCCGATTCCTTCAGAAAGTGCACATCATTGGTCGCCACTACCGGGACATCCTGTTCCGCGGCGAGGCTGACGGCGGCATGGATATAGTCCTCCTCGGCAGGACGTCCTGTGCGTTGCAGCTCCAGGTAATAGCTGTCGGGAAACAGCCGGCACCAGTTCTCCAGCGAGCGTACCGCAAGTTCGTGCTTGCCCCCGAGCAGTAACTGGCCGACATCGCCCGTACACCCACCGGAAAGCGCGATCAGACCATCACAATTGCCCTCCAGCCAGCTCCTTTCCAGCACCGGCAGGCCCCGGTGCTGGCCCTCGGTATAGGTACGCGATACCAGCCGGGTCAGGTTCAGATAACCCGCATGCGACTTGCTCAACAGGACCATACGGAACGGTTGCTTGCTGAAACCGGGATCGGATATCCACAGGTCGACGCCAATAATCGGCTTGATCCCCTGCGCCATGGCAGCCCGGTAGAACTTCACCATGGAAAACAGGTTGCTCTGGTCGGTCACCGCGATTGCCGGCATCCCGGCGGCGGCGGCGTCCGCAACCAGCGGCTTGATCCTAGCAATCCCGTTTACCAGCGAGTACTCGGTATGGACATGCAAGTGTACGAAGGCTGATTGCATCATGCAGTCTGGCCAGGGATCTTCCCTGGCGGGTTCAACCCAGGGAACACCTGGAACAACTCTCGAAATATCTCATAACTTATTGATCTATTAGGTTATATAAACACGGCAAGCGGGATGCTCTCCCGGGTACGTGAGTGCCCTGCCAAAACGTGACCGCATTCTACATCAATACACCGCCGCTACCCGCATGACGGCATACCGGTGCGAATCACGCGGATTAACAAAACCGGTGATCACGGTCGATAAGAGTCAATATCTGTATTGAAACGTTTCATCGCGAGTCAGGACATGGCTATCCAACTAACATCGTATGACGGTTCACACCCAACAGCGGAATTCCAGGAGTTTTCCGCCAGCATGGCGGAATTGCACTGGCTGCTGCTGATCCTGGTCCTGCTTTACTATTACATCCCCATTGGCCCGATCGCCGACACCGACGCCCTGATCATCGTCATGGTCTGCTATGCCGCCAGCATACCCGTTTTCCGTTATCTCGGTCTCACTGGCCGGGAAACCCGCTGGAAACTGGCCATCGAGACCTGGCTCATGATCACCTTCATCACGCTGGTGATGTGGCAGACCGGCAAGGCGGAAAGTCCGTTAATGAACCTGTATCTGCTCGTCATCATCGCCTGTGCCATTACTCTCGGCAAGGTATTGACCCTGCTGGAAGTGTCGCTGATCGCCGCCTGTTATCTGTTGCTGAGCTATGCAAACTACGGGGACGAAATCTTCGCGCCGACGATCCTGACGGTGCTGATGGCGAAATTCTCGCCCATCATGCTGGTCGCCTATGTAACCTCCCTGCTGGCAGCGGACATCCTGACAGCCAACCGGAAGATCGCCATCCTGTCACAGACCGACGAACTCACGGGGCTGCTGAACCTGCGCGCCTTTAACCTGATGCTGGACAAGGAGATCGCCAGGGCCGGACGCGGCGATTATTCCTTCACTGTCATCATGATCGACCTCGACAATCTCAAGACCGTCAATGATCGTCACGGACACGAGGCGGGGAGCCAGTTGCTGCAGAACGTCGCCGCCGCTATCGGCAACCGCATCCGGGCGGCGGACATCCTGGCGCGCTACGGCGGCGATGAATACGTGGCCCTGCTGCCCGATACAGGCGCGTCCGAAGCGTGCATTGCGGCGGAGCGCATTCGCAAGGCAATCAGCAATGCCGGCTTTGACTACCATGGCAGACAAGTTCACACCACCGCCAGCATCGGCATCGCAACCTTTCCCGATGGCGTCAGGGAGGTGGGAGAAATCCTCGACAAGGCTGATCTTGCCATGTACCGGAGCAAGTTCAGCGGCCGAAATCGTCACACGTACTACGACACCACGCTGGAATGCGTGTCCGCCATCGCCTGAAGTCAGTCTTGATGTTCGAGTAGACGCCGGACCGGCGCGAACGTGCGCCGGTGAACCGGCAGAATCCCCAACCGCTGCAATGCCTCCAGGTGCGCCTTGCTCGGATAGCCCTTGTGGCTGGCGAAACCATAGCCGGGATAGCATGAATCCAGCGCCAGCATTTCCCGGTCCCGGGTCACCTTGGCCAGGATCGAGGCGGCACTGATGACCGCGACAAGGCTGTCACCCCGGACGATGGCCTGTGCGGAACAGCCGAAATCGGGACAACGATTGCCGTCCACCAGGACGTGCTCCGCGGCAGGATCCAGCCCGGCAACCGCGCGTTGCATCGCCAGCAGGGTCGCCTGCAGGATATTGAGTCTGTCGATTTCCTCCACGCTCGCACTTCCCGTCGCCCAGGCCAGAGCGCGGTCGCGGATCTGCCCGTACAGATACTCGCGCCTGGCAGCGGAAAGCTGCTTGGAATCTCGCAAGCCGTCGATGGGCCTGTCCGGGTTCAGGATTATGGCGGCGGCGACCACCGGGCCACCCGCCTCGCCGGCAATTCGGTTTCAAACCGCATGCGTTTCCCGCCAGCCGCTCAGTTCGAGGACGATATCCGCTGCTCGCCGGCTGGCACCACGGCGCAGGTCCGCATGAATCGCGGCGAAGACCTCGGTGAGTTCGCGTGTATGCTCCGGATTCTCGATCAGGTCGAGCAATTCGTGTCCCAGATTTTCCGCCGTCACTTCATGCTGGATCAGTTCGCGCACCAGCGGCCTGCCTGCCAGCAGGTTAGGCAGCGAGAAATAGCGGCTCTTCACCAGCAGGCGTGCAATCCGGTAGGTCAGCGGAGACAGGCGATAGGCGACCACCATCGGCCGCTTCAGGAGCATACATTCCAGCGTCGCTGTACCGGACGCCAGCAGCACGGCATCCGCCGCTGCCATGGCTTCCAGCGAACCACCGTCGAGCAGCGTGACCGGCAACTGCTCCCCGACTCGCGCCTGCACGGCCTCGAACGCATCGCGGCAGGACTGGCTGGCCGTCGGTACGACAAAGTGAATATCGATACGCTGCCCGTAACACCAGGCAGCCGCCCGCAGGAACGGTTCGGCCATGCGTCTGACCTCCGTGACCCGGCTGCCCGGCAGGATCGCCACCAGCGGACCGCGGTGCTGTATCCGCAGGTAGCGGCGCGCCTCGTCCCGGTCCACCTCGTCGGCGATCAGGTCGGCCATGGGATGACCGACGCAGCGGGCCGGGACTGCATGCTCCCGGTAGAACGCCTCCTCGAAGGGGAACAAGGTCAGCATGCAGTTCACGCTCGCCGCAATCTTGCGCACCCGATAGCGGCGCCAGGCCCAGACGGATGGGCTGACGTAGTGCACCGTCCGGATACCGGATTTTTTCAGACGCCTTTCCAGTGCCAGATTGAAATCCGGGGCATCGATTCCGATGAAGATATCCGGCGGTGTATTCAGAAAGTGGCGCAGCAGGTCGCGCCGCATGCTGAACAGTCCTGGCAGGTGTATCAGCACCTCGGCAAGCCCCATTACCGAGAGCCGTTCCATGGGATACAGGCTGAAACAGCCCGCCTTCACCATGCGTGGTCCACCGATTCCCTCGAACACGGCATCCGGTACCTGCCTGCGGATCGCCTCGATCAGACCGGCGCCGAGATTGTCGCCCGACGCCTCACCAGCCACGATACCAACATGCAGTGGATGTGTTGTCTGTGTTGTCATGTTCCGGTTTACCGGCAGGCCGTACACAAGCCAGGTCGCACTAACGGACGATGCCGCGTGTCTGCTTCTCCAGAAAATCGGTCAGGACTGTGATCTCCGGGTGCCCGGCAGCCTGTTCCCTGAGCTGTTTCAGGGCATCCTCCAGGGTGAGCCCCTCCCGGTAAAGGGTCTTGTAAGCGCGTTTCAGCGCCAGGCGGCTTTCGGGTGAAAAGCCGCGACGTCGCAGTCCCTCCATGTTGAGCCCGTGGGCACGGGCCGGAGTGCCGCCCACCGTCACGTAGGGCGGAATATCCCTGCTGATACCGCTGCCATATGCGGTCAGTGCATGACTGCCGATGGCGCAGAACTGGTGTACCAGGGTAAAGCCGCCCAGGATGACATGGTCCCCCACCCGGACATGTCCCGCCAGCGAGGCATTGTTCGCGAATATCGTGTGGTTGCCGACTTCACAGTCGTGGGCGATGTGTACGTAGGCCATGATCCAGTTGTCGTTGCCCACCGACGTCAAGCCCTTGTCCTGCACGGTACCACGGTTGATGGTGACGAATTCACGAATGGTATTGTGGTCGCCGATTTCCAGGCGGGTGGGTTCACCGGAATACTTTTTGTCCTGCGGGGCATCCCCGATGGAGGAAAACTGGTAGATGCGGTTTTCGCGGCCGATGCGGCTCGGGCCATTGATGACTGTATGTGGTCCGATAACGGTACCGGCCCCGATTTCCACACCCGCCCCGATGACGCTGTAGGCCCCGACACTGACGTCCTCGGCCAATTCCGCTTCGGGGTCGATTAAGGCGGATGGATCAATCAAGATTCGATGCCCTGCTCTGTGCACATGATTTCCGCCGAGGCGACGATCGAGTCATCGACCCTTGCATCACAATCGAAGAACCAGATACCTCGCTTGGAACGCAACAGCTTGGCACGTAAATACAGCTGGTCGCCCGGCTCCACCGGCCGCTTGAAGCGAGCCTTGTCCATACCGACGAGAAAATACAGGCTGTCCCTGCGGGCACCCCGCTCCACGGTCTGGAAGGCGAGAAGGCCGGTTGCCTGCGCCATTGCCTCCAGGATCAGGACACCGGGCATCACCGGTCGTTCGGGGAAATGGCCCTGGAAGAAGTGTTCGTTGTAAGTCACGTTCTTATAGCCCACCAGGGATTCTCCCTGACGGTATTCGACTACACGGTCAATCATCAGGAACGGGTAGCGATGTGGAAGGTGCTGCAGAATTTTATTGATATCCATAGTTGATTGTCCGGTTTAGTGCGTTCTATGCGTTCGGCTGCGGAACTGGTGTCTGCTACTCGTCCTGCCCGTCGTTCCCTTGGGTGGCAAGCAGCCGCTCCAGCTTCTGCACCCTGCGTGCCAGCCGGTCGAGTTGCCGGAGACGGGCGTAGTTCCGGTTCCAGCTTTCATTGTCCTGGGCCGGTACGCCCGAAGAATACACCCCCGGCTCGGTAATTGACCTGGTGACCATGGTCATGCCGGTGATCACCACGTGGTCGGCAATCTCCAGGTGTCCGACGATCCCGGCACCTCCGCCGATCATGCAATGTCTGCCGATCCTGGCGCTCCCGGATATGCCCACACAGCCGGCGATGGCCGTATGCGCCCCGATGAAAACATTATGCGCAACCTGTATCTGGTTATCGAGCCTGACACCCTCTTCCAGAATGGTGTCCTCCAGGGCACCGCGATCGATGGTGGTATTGGCACCAATATCCACGTCGTCACCAATGCGGACCGTACCGAGCTGCGGCACCTTGATCCAGCGACCGCCATCCTTTGCCAGGCCGAAACCATCACTGCCGATCACTGCTCCCGGGGCGATCGTGACCCGTTCTCCGATACGGACATCGTGACAGATCACGACATTCGCCGCGATGCGACTGTAGGCACCGATGACGCTGCCGGGTCCGACGTGGCAGCCACCGGCCAGTTGCACCCCGGCATGAATCACGACACCCGAACCGATGCTGCAGTGCGGACCGATCCAGGCAGTGGCGTCAATCGTGCAGGCGGGATCCAGGCTGGCCCGGGGATGGATGCCCTGCCTGCGCGGTGGCGGGGGTGTCAGCAGGGCGGCGGCACGTGCGTATCCCGCATAGGGATTTTCCATCACGATGGCCGCGGTCGGACAGGCATCCGCCTCGGCCGGCGTCAGGATCACCGCAGCGGCGCGGGTATCCCGCAGATACTTGCGGTACCCCTTGTTGGCCAGGAAGCTGATGTCAGCGGCGGCGGCATGCTGCAGGGTGGCGACCGAATTTACCCTGCGGTCGGGATCAGCATTGCGCAACTCACCGCCGATCTTCTCCGCCAATTCTCCGAGCGTGACCGCCATGCAACCCTTGTCCGGGCTATCGAAAGCAAGACACGAAGGCTATTTGCCGGTCAGCTTCTTTAGCACGCTATCCGTGATATCGACACGGTCGCTGCTGTAGACCACGCCCTGGCTGAGAATCAGGTCGAAGTTTTCTTCCTTTGCGAGCGCCACCACGGCTTCGTACATGTCCTTTTGCAGTTTGGCCAGCACCTCGTTGCGGCGGATATTCAGGTCGTCGCGGAATTCTTCCTGGGAGCGCTTCAGGTCGCGGCGCTTGGCGAGAATATCGCGCTCCAGCTTGCTGCGCTCGGAATCGCTCATCACCGTGCCGTCGCGTGACAGCTTGTCCTCCAGATCCTTGATCTCACGCTGCAGGTCAACGAGTTCCTTTTCCCGGGGCGAGAACTCGGACTCGATCTTGCTTTGTGCGGACTTTGCCTGGGGTGCCGCCTCCATGAGCTTGGCCGTGTCGACGAAACCGATCTTGGTCTCGGCCGGTGCGGCCTGAGAAATCAGCGCGCTGGTCAGCAACAAGACGGCTACAGGTGCAAAACGTATTTTCATCATTGGTCTCCGGAACGTTGTCATTGGTGTCAGAAAAAGCTCCCCACAGTGAACTGGAAGTGCTGTACACGATCCGCACTTGCCGCGTTCAACGGGAAACCGAAGCTGATAGAGATCGGACCCAGTGGTGACAGCCAGAGTCCGGCCAGGCCGACGGAATATCTCAGCTCGCCGGCATCGAAGGTATTGTAATCCTTGTATACGTTACCTACGTCAAGAAATGCGCTCATGCGCATACCCTTGGCATTCTCCGCGAACGGCACCGGAAAGAACACTTCCGCATTGAATACCGTGAGCAGGGAACCGCCGATGGGATCATTGTTGGAATCCCGCGGACCGAGGGTATTGTCCTCGAAGCCGCGTACCGAGTGCACACCACCGGCAAAGAAGTTATTGAAGAACGGCAATTGATTGTAGGAGCCATAGCCGTCGCCGTAGCCGATGCGGCCCTTCAGACCCAGCGTCAGCGCCCGGGTCAGGGGCACAAAGGCCTGCTGCTGGTAATCGAGCTTGTAGTATTCAAGACCGGAGCCGGGGACCGTGGTTTCCAGGGAGATGCTCTGCATGCCGCCGCGGTCGGTGAACAATGCCTTGTTGCGGGTATCATGGCGCCAGCTCGCCGTCAGCTGCAGGTCGTCGAAACTGTCTCCATGCTCGGCGATGAAATCCGTGACCTCATCCACCGTGATCGTGGTGGTCTTCAGGTCCAGCCCTTGATAGCCGGCGCTGAATCGCAGGGTGTCGTACTCGTTGACGGGGAAGCCATAGTTGACATTCAGGCCCCGCGTATCGGTCGTGTAATTGGTCAGATTGGCTGCGCTGGCATCGGTTTCCCGGTAAAAGGCACTGAACCCGCGGCTGATGCCGTCGATCGTCCAGTAGGGATTGACGTAGGAAAAGCTGTAGATGGTGTTCACCTGGCTGTTGTCGAAGGCGAAACTGACATGCTTGCCGCTGCCAAGGAAATTGTCCTGCTGGATACTGGCATTGAACAGCACGCCGGAAGACTGAGAATATCCAACGCCGGCGGTTATGCTACCTGAAGAGGTCTCGGAGACCGAGTAGTTGACATCCAGCTGGTCGGTGGTTCCCGGTACGGTCGGGGTTTCAACATTCACCTCCTCGAAGTAGCCCAGGCGGTCAAGGCGGGTACGTGAGCGTTCGACATTTTCCGCCGAATACCAGCCTCCCTCCATCTGGCGCATCTCGCGGCGCAGGACCTCGTCACGGGTGGCTATATTGCCGCTGAAGTTGATCCGGCGAACATAGACGCGTTTGCCGGGATCGACAAAAAAACCGAGCTTGACTTCGTGGGTCGCATCGTCCATCTCGGGAACGGTGTTGACATTGGCAAAGGCATAGCCCTGGTTGCCGAGCAGGGAACTGATCTTGTCCACGGATTCGGTCACCCGCTTGCGGGAGAAAACATCACCGGGATTGATGTCGATCAGCGGGAAGATTTCCTTCGCGGGGACCACCAGATCCCCGGAAAGCTGCACGGAATCGATCCGGTACTGTTCTCCCTCGGTGATGTTGATAGTGATATAGATATCCTTCTTGTCGGGCGTGATCGAGACCTGGGTCGAGTTGATATTGAACTTCAGGTAGCCGCGGTCCAGGTACCAGGTGCGCAGCGTCTCCAGGTCAGCCGACAAGGCCTGCTTGGAATACTGATCGCTCTTGGTGAAGGTGGACAGGAAGGTCGGAGTCGTCAGGGTGAACTGGTCCAGCAGCTCCGAGTCGGGAAAGGCGTGGTTGCCGATGATATTGATCTGCTTGATTCGCGCAACCTGGCCTTCGGAAATGTCGATCAGAATGCCCACCCGGTTGCGCTCCAGCGGGGTCACCGTGGTGTTGATCCTGACGGCGTACTTGCCGCGACTGAAATACTGGCGCTGCAGTTCCTGTTCCACCTTGTCCAACAGCGAACGGTCGAACACGCGTCCCTCGGCCAGCCCGATTTTCTTCAACCCGTCCAGCAGTTCCTTGCTGTCCAGGTCCTTGTTGCCCTCGATCTCGATGCTGCTAATCGCGGCCCGCTCCTTGACGAACACGACCAGAATGTCGCCGTCCCTCTCCAGGCGCACGTCATTGAAAAATCCGGTATCGAAAAGGGCCTTGATCGCGGTGATCGACCCCTGCGTATCGAGCGTCTGGCCCTGCTTGACCGGCAGGTAATTGAACACCGTGCCGGCCGAGATACGCTGTAGTCCCTCCACTCGGATATCCTGCACCACGAACGGCTCGAATGCGCCGGCCGCGCTGCACAGCAGCAGACCGATCAGCAGGCCGAGGGCTTTAGCGATAGGACGCAGATTCATGTTCAGTCAAACAGTCGCACCAGATCGTTGTAGAAAGCCAGCGTCATCAGGGCCAGCAGCAGCGCAATGCCGATCTTCTGCCCCAGTATCTGCACCGCCTCGGACACGGGACTGCCCTTGATGAACTCGAGCACATAGAACAGCAGATGCCCGCCATCGAGCACCGGTACCGGGAGCAGGTTCAGCACCCCCAGACTTACACTGACGATACCGAGAAATCCGAGGAATGCAGCGAGGCCGACAGCTGCAGACTGACCGGCAAACTGCGCGATACTGATCGGACCGCTGAGGCTTTCCACGGAGGCCTGTCCGGTCACCATTTTCCAGAGCGTGCGCAACGTCAGCGTCGCCACCTCCCAGGTCTTGTAACCTGCCTCGGGGACTGCAGCCAGCGGGCCGTAGCGCACGACGACGCGCATTGTAGCACGCTGTTCGTCGCTCGGCAGGCGAACATAGGCGCCGATTCGACCGATGCTCTCGCCATTGTCGGTCACCTGCTCGGGAACCATTTTCAGGGAGAGCTCCCGGCCATCGCGCAGCACTTGCACGACGATGGTCCGCCCGGGTCGCTCGCGGACGTACTCGACCCACTGCTCCCAGTTGCTGATAGATTCAGCGTCGGCCTTGATGACCCGGTCGCCGGGCTGCAGACCGGCCCGCTCACCGGCACCACCCGCGACCAGCCGGTCGATCACCGCCGGTGGACGCCACGGGCTCAGCCCGAAGTTTTCCAGCACACCACCCTTCTGCAACAATTCGCTGCCGGTAGTGAAGCTTGCCTGCAGTTGCCGTGTGCCGCCCCGGGTATCGCGCACACTCATGTCCACACTGCCCGTATCCTCCAGGCTGGCATCGAGCAGCGCCATCACCGTGCTTTCCCAGGTGGGTGTCGGCACACCCTCAATCGCAACAATCTCGTCACCGGCGACGATGCCGGCCTGGTCGGCAAAGGACCCTGGAATGACCTCCCCGACCAGCGGCCGCATCCCGGGGACACCGACGATGTACATCAACCAGTAGACGCAGATCGCGAACAGGAAATTGAACAGCGGCCCGGCGATAACGATGGCGATACGGGATCGTAGCGGCTGCCGGTTGAACGCCCGCGGCAACTCCGCCGCTGCCACCTCGCCCTCCCGTTCATCCAGCATCTTCACATACCCGCCCAGAGGTACCGAGGCCACCACCAGTTCGGTCGCATCACGGCCGAAGGTCCGTTTCCATAACGGTTGTCCGAAACCGATCGAAAACCGCAACACCTTCACCCCGAGCCGCCGCGCGACCCAGAAATGCCCGAACTCGTGGACGGTCACCAGAACGCCGATGGCGACGACGAATGCCAGCACGGAATACAGAACCGAATTCACCGACCAACCGCCTTGTGGCCCGCTGCCAGGCTGGCGCTTGCGAGCGCACGGGCGGCAGCATCATCCGCCACGACAGAATCCAGCGTGGTCGCCTCGTGTACGCTGCACTGTTCCAGGGCGTGGCGGATCGTTGCGGGAATTGCGTTGAAGGGAACGTGCCCGTCGAGAAAGGCCTGGACGGCAACCTCGTTGGCCGCATTCAGAATGGCAGGTGCCGTCCCGCCGGCGCGCATGGCCTCGGCTGCCAGTTCCAGACACGGATAGCGTCCGGGTTCCGGCCCCTCGAACTGCAACGCCCCGACCGCCAGCAGATCGAGGGAGGTGGCGCCCGAATCAATGCGTTCCGGCCAACCGAGGGCATGGGCGATCGGGATCCGCATATCCGGATTTCCCAGTTGCGCCAGCATGGAACCGTCGGTGTATTCCACCAGCGAGTGAATGATGCTTTGTGGATGCACCACCACCCTGACCTGCTCCAGCGGCAACCCGAACAGCCAGCACGCCTCGATCATCTCCAGGCCCTTGTTCATCATGGTGGCGGAATCCACGGAGATCTTGCGGCCCATCACCCAGTTGGGATGGGCGCATGCCTGCGCTGGCGTCACGCCTGCCAGCCGCTCGAGCGGCAGGGTCCTGAATGGGCCGCCGGATGCCGTCAGCAATACCCTGGACACACCCGGCGGGGCCAGCCCGGCGATATAGGCGTCCGGCAGGCATTGCAGTACGGCATTGTGCTCGCTGTCAATGGGCAGCAGGGTCGCGCCATGATCGCGCACGGCCTGCATGAACAGTGCGCCGGACATGACCAACGCCTCCTTGTTGGCCAGCAACACGTGCTTGCCGCGGCGCGCCGCCTCCAGGGTAGGCAGGAGCCCGGCGGCACCGACGATGGCCGCCATCACGTAATCCACTTCATCCAGTGCCGCGACCTGCAGCAGTCCATCCGACCCTGCCAGGACCTGGACCTCGGGTGCTTCCCGGTGTAAGCGGTCCGCGAGCCGTTGCGCGGCATCCGCATCCGCCATGACGGCAAACCGCGGACGAAACTGCAGGCATTGCCCCGCCAGCTTCTCCACATTCGCATTGGCCGTCAGCGCCTCGACCCGGAACCTCCCGGGATGCCGGGCAACGACATCGAGGGTGTTCACGCCGATCGAGCCGGTTGCACCCAGCACGGTAATGCCCGCGGCCAGGCTCATGTCCGCAGCCCCAAACGTGGTCCGCTGTCGTGTCGCACCGTCATCTTCAACATCAGAGTTCCAGCCACAGGAATCCCGACAAAAACAGGGGGGCAGCCGCCATCAGGCTGTCGACGCGATCGAGGATACCGCCATGCCCTGGGATGATATGCCCGCTGTCCTTGATCCCGCTCTGGCGCTTCATCAGGCTTTCCAGCAAATCGCCGACGATGGAGAACAGCATCGCCACCAGCGAGACCATCAGGCAGGCCAGCGTCCAGTGCAAGGAGCGACTGTAGAAAGCGCCGGCAAGCGCCACAAAAACCAGGCCGGCGAGCAGGCCGCCATAGACGCCGGCCCAGGTCTTGCCGGGACTGATGACCGGGGCCAGCTTGGTATGCCCCCAGCGCCGCCCGGCAAAATAGGCACCGCTGTCAGCCAGCCACACCATCAACACCAGGCCGAGGGTGAATACGGGTCCGTCGGAGCCCCCTGCATGCAATACACTCAGGGCCGTCCATGCCGGCACGATGACCATTACACCGGCAGCGATCTTGAAGGCGGCGCAGAGAGACCCGCCCTGCGCGCAGAGCTGCGGATGGACAAGCCAGTAAAGTGCATACAGCCACCACAGCACGGCGGCCGAAAGTACCCAGGCTATGGTCTGCGCGGGACCCGCCCGCCACAGCAACCCCATCAGGCAGGCAATGAGTGCGCAATAGAGCAGCCGTATGGCGGGCTTGACAAGCGGCACCAGCAGACTCCATTCCCAGGCACCGGCCACCAGCACCACACCCAGCAGCAGCGCAAACACCTGCGTGGGCAAAGCGAGAACACCATATATAACAAGTGGTGCCAGGATAGCTGCTGTGATCAACCGCGCCCTAAGCACCCTTCAGCTGCTCCACCTGATCACCTGTGCGGCCGAAGCGACGCTGCCGGTTGGCGTACCAGCGCAGGGCCTCATCCAGTTCCCCGATCCTGAATTCCGGCCAGAGGATGTCGGTGAAGTAGAGTTCGGTATATGCCAGCTGCCAGAGCAGGAAATTGCTGATGCGCCGCTCCCCACCGGTACGGATGAACAGGTCCGGCTGCGGCAGGTCGGCGAGCGACATCCCGGTCGCCATGTCCCCGGGGGTGACGGCCTCCGGCGAGAGTTCACCGGCCGCGACGCGCCGGGCGACCGCCTTGCAGGCCTCGGTGATATCCCACTGGCCGCCGTAATTCGCGGCGATCACCAGCTCCATGCGGGTATTGTCGCGGGTGCGCATCTCGGACTCGTCAATCAACTCGCGCAGGTTACCTGAGAAAGCTTCCCGGTCACCGATGAAGCGCAGGCGCACGCCGTTCCTGTCCAGCGCGCCGACTTCTTTCTTCAGGGTGGTCACGAACAGATTCAGGATCAGGCTGACCTCATCACTGGGCCGCCGCCAGTTTTCACTGCTGAAGGCGAACAGGGTCAGCGCCTCGATTTCCCTATCGATGCACGTCTCCACGACCCGGCGCACTGTCTTGACCCCTTCCCGGTGACCGACGTAGCGCGGCAGCATGCGCGCACGCGCCCAGCGCCCATTGCCGTCCATGATGATGGCAATGTGGCGCGGTAATCCGTCTGCACTGCTCTGTGTCACCATCAGTTACAACCAGATACGGGTACTGTGAACCTGTGCATTTCAGGCTAGATTTCCATCAACTCATCTTCTTTCCTGGCAAGAACCTTATCCACTTCGCTGACATAGTGGTCAGTTAGGCGCTGTATTTCCTCCATCGCCTTGCGTTCCTCATCTTCGGAGATTTCCTTTTCCTTGAGAAGTTCCTTGAAATCACTATTGGCATCGCGGCGGATATTCCGAATGGCAACCTTGGCGGCCTCCCCGTCATGGCGCACCACCTTGACCAGTTCACGCCGGGTTTCCTCGGTCAGTGGCGGCATCGGGATGCGCATCACGGTTCCTGCCGTGGCGGGATTCAGGCCCAGGTCGGATTTCAGGATTGCCTTCTCGATGACCTGGACCATCTGCTTTTCCCAGGGGGTTACAGTCAGGGTCCGGGCATCCTCGACCCCGATGTTGGCCACCTGCGAAATCGGCACTTCGGAGCCATAGTACTCCACCGTCAGGTGATCCAGCAGGTTGGGATGGGCGCGCCCTGTCCGGACCTTGTCGAGTTGCTGGCGCAGGGAACCGATACTCTTTTCCATTCTGCTGCCGGCGTCCTGCATGATTTCCTTGATCATTCCAGAATCTCCCGCTGCACCAGGGTCCCGATGTCCTGGCCGTCAATAATCCGGCCAAGATGACCGGGTTCAAATACATTGAATACGCGCACCGGCATGTCGTGCTCGCTGCAGAGTACCAGTGCCGTGGTATCCATGACAGCCAGGTGGCGTGCCAGTGCATCATCATAACTGATCCGCTCGAATCGGGTCGCGTTCGGGTCGGTCATCGGGTCCGCCGTGTAGACGCCGTCCACCTTGGTGGCCTTCAGCATGATTTCCGCCCCGATTTCGATGGCCCGCAGACTGGCGGCGGAATCGGTGGTGAAAAACGGGTTGCCGGTACCCGCGGCGAACACCACCACACGCCCCTTTTCCAGATGCCGGATGGCGGCCCGGCTACTGTAGTCCTCGCAGACCTGGGCAATGGCCAGCGCCGACAAAACCCGGCAGGGGCAACCGGCCTGTTCGACGGCATCCTGCAGAGCCAGCGCATTGATGGCTGTCGCCAGCATACCCATTTGATCGCCCGCCACCCGGTTCATACCCCGGGAGGCCAATCCGGCTCCCCGCAGCAGGTTGCCGCCGCCGATCACAATCCCGATCTGCACGCCGCGGGCAACCGCCTCCCGGATCTCATCCGCCAGGCGGCGGAGGATGGCGGATTCGATGCCGTGCGTCGACTCCCCCATGAGCGCCTCGCCGCTGAGTTTCAACAACACCCGTTGGTAACCCATCAAAATTCCTTAGCTATTACAATATATTGTGGAATAAATCTAGTGCGAATTCCCGGCGAGCATAAGCATACGTCTATGCCCGATTGTTAAAAAAACGGGGTCGAATTCGACCCCGCTTTTCCTGCCAACCGCTTAGCAACCATTCCCGTGGTCCCAACCGCTTCAGCCACCCTTGACCTGGGCCATCACTTCATCGGCGAAATTCTCTGCCTTCTTTTCGATGCCCTCGCCCAGTTCCATGCGTTCGAACCGCAGCACGCTGGCATCGGCTGCCTGCAGCAGCTTGCCGACAGTCTGGTCCGGGTCCTTGACGAAGGACTGGCCCAGCAGGGTGATCTCACCGAGAAACTTGCGGATGCGGCCCTCGATCATCTTCTCGATGATGTTGTCCGGCTTGCCGCTCTCACGGGCCTGCGCCGTAAAGATCTCGCGCTCCTTCTCGACCAGCTCCGCGGGCACCTGGTCCTCAGAGACACACACGGGACGCGGATCATGTGCGGCGATGTGCATCGCCAGATCCTTGCCCAGGACGGCATCGCCACCCGAGAAGTCGACCAGGACGCCGATGCGCACCCCGTGCCGGTAACTGGCAAGTTCGCCGCTGCTCTCGAGGCGCACGAAGCGGCGCACGGTGATGTTCTCCCCGATGCTTGCGATCAGGGCCTTGCGGGCGTCCTCGATGCTAGCGGGATCACCGTCCTGCAACGGCATCGCCAGCAGCGTGTCGATGTCCGCCGGATCATCCGCGAGCACGCGCTTCGTGATCGCGTTAGCGAACTCCTGGAATTCCTCTTTCTTGGCGACAAAATCGGTCTCGCAATTGACCTCGACGATGGCGGCCGTCTTGCTGTCATCGCTGATCTCGATGGCAACCACACCTTCTGCCGCTATGCGCCCGGCCTTCTTGTCGGCCTTGGCCAGTCCGGTCTTGCGCAATGCCTCGACCGCTGATTCCATGTCACCGGCGGAATCGACCAGTGCCTTCTTGCACTCCATCATGCCCGAGCCGGTGCGTTCGCGCAGTTCCTTCACCTGCGCTGCAGTAATAGCCATATCTGTAATCCTCCGGTAAATTGGGATTGGCTCCGCCGCAGGCGGAGCGACTGCAAATCAGTCTTCGCCGGCAGCAGCTTCGGTGGCGCTGTCGCCGGCACCCGCCGCCTCGCCCTCCGGCGGCGCCTCTTCAACCGCGGCTTCCCGCATGACAGGCTTTTTCTTTACCGTGACCTTCCCGGCCATCTTGCCCGGCGCGGCAGTCGCGGCCTCATCGAGTTCGACGAACTCGTCGGTGGAATCGGCCACGGCATGCGCCACGCTCAGCTTGCCGGTATCCACGGCATCCGCGGCGGCTTCCACGTACAGCTTGATCGCGCGTATGGCATCGTCATTTCCGGGTATGACATAGTCGATGCCTTCCAGGGAATTGTTGGTATCCACGATACCGATCACCGGAACGCCCAGTTTGCGCGCCTCGCTGATCGCGATCTTTTCGTGGCCTACATCGACCACGAACATGGCATCCGGAATACCGCGCATGTCCTTGATGCCACCGAGACTGCGTTCCAGCTTTTCCAGTTCGCGGGTCAGCATCAGGGCTTCCTTCTTGCTGATCCTGTCGAAGGAGCCGTCGCTGGACATGGCCTCCAGTTCCTTGAGGCGCTTGATGGAGGCGCGCACCGTCTTGTAATTCGTCAGCATACCGCCGAGCCAGCGGTGATTGACATAGGGCATGCCGCAGCGTTCCGCATTTTCCCGGATGATCGACTGCGCCGAACGCTTGGTGCCGACGAACAGCATGGTGCCGCCATTGGCGACCAGGCTGCCGATGAAATTCAGCGCATCGCCGAACAGCGGCATGGTCCTTTCAAGGTTGATGATGTGAATCTTGCCGCGTTCTCCGAAGATATAGGGGGCCATCTTCGGGTTCCAGTAGCGGGTCTGGTGACCAAAGTGTACGCCAGCTTCCAGCATCTGGCGCATGGTGACATCTGCCATCGTGTGTTTCTCCAGTTTTTCGGGTTGGTCTTCCATGCACCCCATGACGGCAACCCATGCCGGCCCCTGCGGAGGGTCGGCCGGGCACCCTGCCGCATGTGCCGGTGCATGTGTGAATTTTGTCAGGTGAACCAAAGGGAAGCACTTAACAAGCCGGGTTTTATACCATACACTGCGTTTTTCAGCAATCCGGCGGGGATGATTCATGCCGGACCAGCCACCTCCACGATTCGACCTTTATTTATGCCTGTCACCATCAAAACCGCCGGGGAAGTCGAGAAGATGCGAATCGCCGGCCGGCTTGCCGGAGAGGTCCTGCAAATGATCCGCCCCCACGTCCAGCCCGGAGTCAGCACCGCCGAACTGGACCGGATCTGCCACGATTACATCGTCCATGTGCAGCAGGCCATTCCGGCACCCCTGAATTACCGGGGCTTCCCGAAATCCATCTGCACCTCAGTCAACCACGTCGTCTGTCACGGCATCCCCGGCGACAAGGTGCTGAAGAAGGGCGACATCGTGAACATCGACATCACGGTCATCAAGGACGGCTTCCACGGGGATACCAGCAAGATGTTCTTCGTCGGTGAGCCCAGTGTGTCCGCACAGCGCCTTGCGCGCATCAGTCACGAATGCCTGCGCATCGGCATCGAGCTGGTCGCTCCCGGCGTGACCCTGGGCGATATCGGCCATGCGATCCAGCAGCATGCCGAGGCGAACCTCTGTTCCATTGTGCGCGAGTACTGCGGACACGGCATCGGCCGGGAATTCCACGAGGACCCGCAGGTGCTGCACTACGGCATCTCCGGCACCGGAATGCCGCTTCAGGCCGGCATGACCTTCACCATCGAACCGATGGTAAACGCCGGCAAGCGTCACACCCGCCTGCTGCCTGACGGCTGGACCGTCGTCACCAAGGACCACAGCCTCTCGGCACAGTGGGAGCATACCATCCTGGTCACGGACAGCAGTCACGAAGTCCTTACCTGCCTGCCCGGGGACGAGATCTGAAACTGCGGATGGAGCCCATCGAGCATGCCGAGGCCGCGCCCGGAGAAAATGCCAGCTTCGAATCCTGGTTCGATATGCAGAGTCTCGATGCCGCGACCGGGAGCAGTGTCGCACGCGCGCAGTACAAGGGCTGCCTGAAGCAGGGCAATGCCAGACTGATCGAACAGTTCGCGGCAGGCACGCCCGTCCCGGTGCTGCTGCGCGGCCGCTCCTGGCTGGTCGACCAGGTATTGCAACGCGTCTGGACACACCTCATGGGTGATGCCGGCGATGCGCTGTCCCTGGCCGCGGTCGGTGGTTACGGTCGTAGCGAGCTGATGCCCGGCTCGGATATCGACCTGCTGATCCTGCTGCCCGATGAAGCGGCTGAGCGCTACAACCGCCGCATAGAATCCCTGCTGACCTTTCTCTGGGATATCGGGCTGGAGGTTGGCCACAGCGTGCGCACAATCGCCGAATGCGTCAGCCAGTCACTCGCCGACATCACGGTCGTGACCAACCTCATGGAGGCGCGGTTGCTGGCCGGTTCCCCCGAATTGTTCTGGAGAATGGAGGAAGACACCGGGCCCGCGCATGTCTGGAACAGCCGCGACTTTTTTGCGGCCAAGTGCGAGGAACAGAAATTCCGCCACCACAAGTTCGGCGATACCGCCTACAAGCTGGAACCCAATATCAAGGAAAGTCCGGGTGGCCTGCGTGACATCCAGGTGATCACCTGGGTGGCGAACCGCTATTTCGGAACCGACTCGCTGCGGGAACTCGTGGATCATGAATTCCTGACGCGCCGGGAACTCCATCTGCTGATCGAGGGACGGGACCTGCTCTGGAATATTCGCTTCGCGCTGCATGCCCTGACCGGGCGCGGGGAAGACCGCCTGCTGTTCGATTACCAGCGCACCCTGGCGGAACAGTTCGGCTACGCGGACGATGCGACCCGCCTCGGGGTCGAGGCGTTCATGAAACAGTACTACCGCACCATCATGGAACTCAGCCGGCTGACCGAGATGCTGCTGCAGTTGTTCCACGAATCCATTCTCCACCCCGAAGGTCCCGGCGAACCGGTCCCTCTCAACCGGCGCTTCCAGGAGCGTAATGGATTCCTGGAGACGACCGGGGACCAGGTATTCCATCGTCACCCCTATGCCCTGCTGGAGGTATTCCTGCTGATGGCGCAGAACCCGCGACTGCAGGGCGTGCGCGCCGGCACGATCCGCGCCATCCGCGAGCATCGCCATCTCATCAACGACGATTTTCGCAACGACATCCGCTGCCGCAGCCTGTTCATGGAGATCCTTCGCCAGCCGCAGCGCATCACCCACGAACTGCGGCGCATGAACCGCTACGGCATACTCGCCGCCTATCTGCCGGCCTTCGAGCGCATCGTTGGACTGATGCAATACGATCTGTTTCATATCTACACGGTTGACGAGCACATCCTGTTCGTGGTGCGCAATCTGCGGCGTTTCACCGTGCAGAACTACGCGCTGGAATTCCCCCTGTGCAGCCACGTCGTCGCCACCCTGCCGAAACCGGAACTGCTCTACCTGGCCGCCCTGTTCCACGACATCGCCAAGGGCCGTGGCGGCGACCACTCGGAACTCGGCGGGCAGGATGCCTACGAGTTCTGCATCCGGCACGACCTCAGCGACTACGACGCAGCACTGGTGACCTGGCTGGTACAGCACCACCTGATTATGTCGTCCACGGCGCAGCGCGAGGACATCGACGACCCGGAGGTGATCAACCGCTTCGCCCGGACCGTGGGCGACCCGGCGCGGCTGGACTATCTGTACACGCTCACCGTGGCGGATATCCGCGCCACCAACCCGGACATGTGGAACACCTGGAAGGATGCCCTGCTGAAACAGCTCTACTACAACACCCGCAAGGCGCTGCACCGCGGCCTGCAGGACCCCATGGAACGCGCCGAGCACATCCAGCAGGTCCAGCATCTGGCCAACGAACTGCTCGGACAGCGGGACATACAGACCCTGCGCATCTGGGAGCAACTGGGCGAAGAATATTTTCTCAGGACCCCGCCCGAACAGGTGGCACACCATACCCGGCTGCTGCGCGAGTTTGCGACACGCGGCGGCAACATCGTCGACATCCAGCCACTGGCCTCACGCGGCGGCACGGAAATCTTCATCTACGCACCCGGTGGCGAGAACCTGTTCAGCCGCATCACCGCCGCGCTCGATCAGCTCAGTCTCAATGTCGTCGACGCCGGCATCATTACCACGGCGGACAATTTCATCATGGACACCTTCCACGTCCTGGAGGTGTCCGGCAAGCCCGTCGAGGGAGCAACACGGATCGAGGAGATTCGAGACGCGCTGCTCGCCAGGCTGGACACCACCCAGGCAGATGCCTGGCATGTTTCACGCCGCGCGCCGCGCCACTACCGGCACTTTCCCATCAAGACACACATCGAATTCAAGCTGGACGAGATCGACAACCGTACCATCATGGAATTGATCACCGGGGACCGCCCCGGCCTGCTGTCCCGGATCGGACGGGCGTTCTCCGAGTGCGGCATCAATCTGCAAAACGCCAAGATCGCCACCCTGGGCTCGCGCGCGGAGGACGTCTACTACATCACCGACCGGCGGAACCTGCCGCTCACCGAACCCGCGCAGTTCGAGTGCCTGGAACAGGCCATCCACAAGTACCTGGAAAACGATCCCAAGACCGGCATACCCCTCTAACGCTCGAGCAGTTCCACCGCGTTGCCGTCCGGATCGCGACAGAATAATGCCCGCCTGCCCGAGCGGCTCGGGGTATAGGCAATCCCGGCGCCGTCCAGTACCGTCATGACGGTATCCAGGTCCGCCACTTCCAGGGCTACATGGTGATCCCGGCCGCCGTGCTTCCCGCCGGCATCCGCTGCGACGCTGTCCGCCATCTCCAGCAGGTGCAGCTGGGCGTTGCCGGCATCCAGGAAGGCACCGGGGAAACCGAGGTCCGGTCGCGCAAGCACCGCCAGGCCCAATAGCCCCTCGTAGAACTCCAGCGCCTGCGCGGTATCGCGCACCGGCAGGCTGACATGGTTGAGAGAAAGTATCTTTATCATGATTCACTCACCGCATGGATATGTGCGGCCATGTAGGCAGCGATGACGATCAGGCCGCCCCCGATCCATTCCCGCACCAGGATCACCTCGTCCGTCAACAGCAGTGCGGATACGGCACCGACCACCAGTTCGAACAGAAGGATCACGGCGGAGCGATGCACCGGCATGCGGGTCACACCATACAGCACGCTCAGCGACATCACCTGAAAGCCACAGATTCCCAGCAGCACGGCCGCGAATAACACCGCCTGAGAGACACCTGGAAAGGTCTCGCCACGCGATACGATCCAGGCCGTGGCGATGATCACCACACCCGCCCAGGTGCTGACCGCCTTCAACAGGACACCGACCACCTGCAGCTTGCGCACGAACACATTGCTCAGCGCAAAGGCAAAGCCTGCCGAGACCGACAGCCAGTCGGCCCGGTCATGTGGCCAGGGATAGCCCAGGCTGTCATCCCAGAGCATGATGAATGCGCCGCTCACGGCTACCACGAATACCAACAGTGACCTGGCGTCCAGGCGCTCGCCCAGCATGGCCCATCCGAGGCACACGGCCCAGAACGGTGACAGGTAAAACAGCAGCAGCACCCGCACCACGTTGCCTTCCAGCACGGCAACGATGAAGGCCACGTTGCACCAGCCCGCCGTCAGGCTCATCAGCAGCAGCGGCAGGGCATTATCACCCAGCGGGCGGCGCTCGCGGACGAACACCCAAAGCAACGGAAGCAGCGCCGCACCATAGCAGACCAGCGCACTCCACAAACCGCCGAGCCCCTGCTGTTCGAGCAGGCGCAGGGGATACCAGACGATACCCCAGAGCGTGGAAGTAAACAGCAGGCTGAGTACCGGCAGCATACGATAATGCGGATTGGATGACACCATGGTTTCCCTTATACTTACGGGGAACAAGGCAAGCGGACACCGACTGCCTTGTTCCCCGTTAGTCAATGCGTTTGATCACACTACCCCCACCCTGCCCCGGCACCAGCAAAGGAGGCGGGAACCGGGAGCACAATGCCGTGATACTTTCAAACTTCCTGGTAATTCCGGCTTCCCACCCGCAGGTATCAGAACACCGCGCCCGACGCGCGGCAACAACCCCGTCATGAATCCCGATCTGTCCCAGTTGCAGCCCTACCCCTTCGAGCGGCTGGCGGCACTCTGCCAGGGCGTCACACCGCCTGCCGGTCTCGATGCCATCTCGTTGTCCATCGGCGAACCGAGGCATGCTACACCCGGATTCATCACGGAAGAAGTCATCACCCATCTGCACGGCCTGTCGCGCTATCCGCTAACCCGGGGACAACCCGAACTGCGCGCCGCCATCGCGGGCTGGCTGTCGCGACGCTTCCGGCTGACGGCGAAAGGAATCGACCCGGAACGCCAGGTGCTGCCGGTGAACGGTACCCGGGAGGCGTTGTTCGCCTTTGCACAATGCTGCATCGACCGCAGCCGGGAGCCATTGGTGCTGATGCCCAACCCCTTCTACCAGATCTACGAAGGCGCCGCGCTGCTCGCCGGTGCACAGCCCTGGTATCTGAACACCACCCGTGAGAACGCTTACCTGCCGGACTTCGACAGCGTGCCGGAAGCGGTGTGGCGGCGCTGCCAGCTGGTTTACATCTGCTCTCCGGGCAATCCGGCCGGTGCGGTCATGGATGTTCCCCACTTGCAACACCTGCTGGCACTCGCCGATGTGCATGATTTCGTCATTGCCTCCGACGAGTGCTATTCCGAGATCTACCTGGACGAATCGGCCCCGCCGCCGGGACTGTTGCAGGCGGCGCAGGCCATGGGGCGTGACGACTTCAGCCGCTGCATGGTGTTTCACAGCCTGTCAAAGCGCTCCAACGCCCCCGGGCTGCGTTCCGGCTTCGTCGCCGGCGATGCCGGCCTGATCGCGAGTTTCCTGCGCTATCGCACCTACCACGGCTGCGCCATGCCGCCCGCCACCCAGGCGGCGAGTATCCGTGCCTGGCAGGACGAGGCCCACGTCGTGGAGAACCGCAGGCTGTACCGGGAGAAATTCACCGCCGTACTGGATATCCTGGCACCCGTCATGGAAGTCTCCGCACCGGACGCCGGCTTTTATCTGTGGCCGCGCACCCCCGGCAGCGATACCGGCTTCGCCCGCGAGTTGCAGGCACAACAGCATGTCGCCGTACTGCCGGGCAGTTTCCTGTCACGCACCACTCCCGCCGGCAATCCGGGCGCCGGTCACGTACGCATGGCACTGGTCGCACCGCTGGAGGACTGCATCACCGCGGCCACGCGCATCCGCGACTACCTGACCTGACCCGAATGGCATTTGCTTGACGCACATCATTACGATGACGTCCGTACCGCTACGAAAGCACACGGAAAAACACCGAACACTCATTAGAACCTATCTCAATATTCATTACCCGATGGTTTGTGCATTCAGGACCCGCGCCCCGCAGGGAACTGCGTAGCAACCGGTAGGACCCGCACCCCCGCGGGGAAGGGAATACCCGCGCTTATTGTTTCCAGCATTGTTCCCGGCGAGGCGCCCGTCCTACGGCGTGGATATGCCCTGTTGCAGGACCCGCCCCCCGCGGGGAACGGATCGGGACCGCAATACCGGCTGATTCCCGGCGTGGCGCCGGTCCTACCCAGACCAACCCGCCGGCACAGGATCTCGAAATGTCCGATTCCATAATCTTGAAATCGGTTCTAATTAATTCTGTGGATCCAGTGGCTGCATACCGCCATTCGGGTCTGACCCGCATACCGCTACAGTCTCCCCGACAACTGCAATCCGCGGGCAAGGCGGTTATCATTGGCGGCCCGGCAGAGCCGGAAGCCTGCGATAACCAGGGCAGCTTATTGATTCACATTGCAGGTAACGGCGGACGCCCGCCGGATCCATTCAGCCTTATCGACGGAGACTGACCCGAATGAGCGACATACAGGCCACCATCGAGGCCGCCTTTGAAAGGCGCGCCGACATCACGCCACGCAATGTGGAAACCCATGTCAGGGAAGCCACCCAGGAGGCCATCGATATGCTGGACCGCGGTGTCGCCCGGGTGGCGGAGAAACGCGACACCGGCTGGGTCGTCAATGACTGGTTGAAAAAGGCGGTGCTGCTGTCCTTCCGCATTGAGGACAATGCCTTCATCAAGGGCGGTTTCACCAATTACTACGACAAGGTGCCATCGAAATACGCCGATACCAATTCCCGGGAATTCCGTGACGGCGGCGTACGCGTGGTACCGCCCGCCACCGCGCGGCGTGGTGCCTACATCGCCCCCGGGGCGGTACTGATGCCGTCCTATGTCAACATCGGCGCCTATGTCGACAGCGGCACCATGGTCGATACCTGGGCCACGGTGGGGTCCTGCGCCCAGATCGGCAGGAACGTGCACCTGTCCGGCGGCGTAGGCATCGGCGGTGTGCTGGAACCGGTACAGGCCAGTCCGACCATCATCGAGGACAACTGCTTCATCGGTGCGCGTTCGGAAGTCGTCGAGGGGGTCATCGTCGAGGAAGGCTCGGTGATCTCCATGGGCGTGTACATCGGCCAGAGCACCCGCATCTACGATCGCGAAAACGACGAAATCCTCTTCGGCCGGATCCCGGCAGGCTCCGTGGTGGTCTCGGGCAACCTGCCTTCGAAAGACGGCAAATACAGCCTTTATTGCGCGGTCATCGTCAAGCGCGTAGACGAGCGGACCCGTTCCAAGGTCGGCATCAACGAGCTGTTGCGCGACATCTGAGTGCCGTTCGGTATGACCATCCTGTACGGCATCGGAAACTGCGGCACTGTCAGAAAGGCGCGCCGCCGGCTGGACGCACATGAGGTGGACTACTGTTTTCATGATGTCCGCAAGGACGGCCTGACACGGCAGACCCTGCATGCCTGGATCGCGGAACTCGGCTGGGAGAACCTGCTGAACCGCCGCGGCACCACCTGGCGCACGCTGCCGGAAGCACTGCACGGGAATATCGACGCGAAGACCGCCGCGCGGGTCATGCTGGAGCACCCCGCCTGTATCCGGCGCCCCTTGCTTGCACATGAGGGCCGGTTGTTCCTCGGCTTTCGCGAAACCGACTACGCCACCCTGTTCGGCCGGAAGAACGAAGCGTGAGTGCGACGCTTGAACTGGCACAGTCCCTGATCGGGCGCGCCTCGGTGACGCCGGACGATGCCGGCTGCCAGCCCCTTATCGCGCAACGCCTGCAGGCCATCGGTTTCAGTATCGAGTCTTTGCGCTACGGCGAGGTCGACAACCTGTGGGCGCGCCGCGGCAACGCCCCGCCCCTGTTCGTGTTCGCCGGACATACCGACGTGGTACCGCCCGGCCCGCCTGCGGGCTGGGAGACTGACCCGTTCACACCGAGCGTCCGGGACGGCTGTCTCTACGGGCGCGGCGCCGCCGACATGAAGGGCAGTATCGCCGCCATGGTCACCGCGTGTGAGCGATTCACGGGCACGCATGCCGGACACCGTGGTTCTATCGCCTTCCTGCTCACCAGTGACGAGGAAGGACCGGCGGAGGACGGCACCGTCCGTGTCATCGAGCATCTCCTTGCGCGGAACGAACGGATCGACTGGTGCCTGGTCGGCGAGCCTTCCAGCCGGTGGAGCACCGGTGATGTCATCAAGAACGGCCGCCGCGGCTCGCTCAACGGCATCCTGCACGTGCGCGGCCAGCAGGGACATGTGGCCTACCCGCAGCTGGCCGATAATCCCGTCCATCGTGCAGCACCGGCACTGGCGGAACTCGTGGCGCTGGAGTGGGATACCGGTAATGCGCACTTCCCGCCGACCACGTTTCAGATCTCCAACATCAACGCCGGCACCGGGGCGGAAAATGTCATCCCGGGCGATCTGCGTATTCTCTTCAACCTGCGTTTTTCTCCGGAGTCCACACCTGACGGCATTCGCGCGCGCGTGCATGAACTCCTTGACCGGCACGGCCTCGATTATCGTGTCGACTGGAAAATTTCCGGGATGCCGTTCATCACCCCCGCCGGGGAACTGGTGGATGCGGCACGGACTGCGATCCACGACGTAACCGGTATGGAGACAGAGCTTTCCACCAGCGGCGGCACTTCCGATGGCCGTTTCATTGCACCAACCGGCGCCCAGGTGGTGGAAGTCGGGCCGGTCAATGCAACCATTCACAAGACAAATGAATGTGTAAACCAGGCTGAACTTGACACTCTATCAAGAATATATGAGAGAATCCTTGCATTGTTACTAAGCTGAGATAACAACAATGGGGCATCGCAACGGCATTCGCCACCAAAACAACCGCTTATTTCCGCGGTTCCCCGCCCTGCTGTTAGCAACCGTTCTGCTGTCGGCCTGCTCGGTCGGCCAGATGGTGGTCCGCGGTTCCCAGACCATCCTCGACAGCGGGGTCATGGCGATGAATCGCGAAACCGATCTCGAGCTGGCCCGGGCCGCCATGCCGGCCAACCTGAAGCTGATCGAGGGAATGCTGCTGGAAGACCCACAGAACACGGAATTGCTGTTGTATGCGGCGGAAGGATTCTATGGTTACAGCTACGGCTTCGTCGAGATTGAGGATGACGAACGGGCGAAACAGCTGTACCGCCGCTGCTATGACTATGCCCTCACCGCACTGAAACACACCGGTCTCGAACTGGATCCGGAAACCGCAAACGCGGCGGACCTTGAAGCGGCGGTGGCAAAAATCGACAAGGCGGGCGTACCCGCTCTGTTCTGGAGCGCCTCCTGCCTGGGGAAATGGATCGACCTGAACCGCGGCGATATCACGCAGCTGGCCAACATGGCCAACGCGGGCGCCCTGATGGAGCGCGTCCTGGAACTGGACGACACCTATTACTATGGCGGTCCACACCTGTTCTTCGGCGTCTTTTACGGCGGTCGTGCACCCATGTTCGGCGGTAATTTCGAGCTTTCAGCGGAACACTTCAGGCGCGCCGACGAGATCAACGACCACAAGCTGCTGATGGTCGACCTGCTGCAGGCGGAATACCTCAACCGGCAGCTGCTCGATCGCACGGCCTTTCATGACAGGCTCAACCATATTCTCGAGGCGCCGGATGACCTGTATCCGGAAATGGCCCTGGTGAACGCCATCGTCAAGCAGCGCGCAGCATATCTGCTGACCCTGGAGGATCAATGGTTCTGACACAAATACAATTGACCTCGCTGTCCAGATCGATCGCGCTGCTGTTGATTTGCGCCATCACCCTCGTGTTCACGCCCGCTTCCGCGGAGCGAACCTACGAGCTGAAATTCGCCACCCTCGCACCGGCCGGCACGACCTGGGTGAACCTGCTGGAGGAATGGGCCGAGCAGGTCAAAAAGGAGAGCAACGGCCGCCTGGTGTTCAAGATCTATCCAGGCGGGGTCCAGGGTGATGAGCCCGATGTACTCAAGAAGATCCGTTTCGGCCAGCTCCATGGCGGCGCCTTCACCGGTTACGGTATCGGCCATATCTATTCCCCCACCCGGGTACTGGAGTTGCCATTCCTGTTCAACGACATCGACGAGATCGATTACGTTCGCCAAAAACTGATGCCCGAGATTGCCCAGGGCTACCGTGACAACGGCTATGAACTGCTGGGCTGGATGGAAGTCGGCTATATCTACTTCTTTTCCAAGTACCCGATCAAATCACTCGACGACCTGCGGGAAAGACGCATCTGGTACTGGCAGGGAGACCCTGTCAGCAGCGCATTTTTCGAGGCCAGCGGCCTTCCACCCGTCCCCTTGTCCATCATCGACGTCTATACCAGCCTGTCCACCGGCCTGATCGACACCGTGTACACGCCACCGCTGGGTGCTATCGCCCTGCAATGGTTTACCAAGACGCGGTACATCACCGATGTACCCATGGCGAACGGCATCGGGTCACTGGTGGTATCACGCCGCTTTTTCCAGAACCTGCCGCAGGATCTGCAAAATCTGCTACAGCGCACTGGTATGGAAACGGGTGACAAACTGATCGCCGCAACCCGTAAGGATAATATCGCTGCGCTGAAAACCCTCCAGGAAAAGGGCATGAAACTGATCACCGACACCGGTGATCTGGAGTCCTCCCCCGAGGTTGCCGCCATCACCACCCGGGCCGCGCAACTGCTCATGAGTAACGGTTATATTCCCCGTGCCATGGTCGACAAGGTCAATTTCTGGCTGAATGAATACCGCAGCAATAAAGCGAAAGAACAGGTAGATGCTACCGGTTGAGCCCTACTGGATTACCGGCCTGCGCCATGCCCTGATCCGCATGGAAACGTTCATGGCAGGCGGTTCCCTGATGCTCCTCCTGGCAGTGATTTTCGGTCAGATCCTGGTTCGCAACTTTCTGGATTCCAGCATTCCCCACGCTGACATCCTGTCCCGCTACCTGGTCCTTTACGTCACCTTTTTCGGCGCCGCACTGGCCGTCGAGAGTCATCGCCATATACGTATCGACGTGGTTGCCGCCTGCATGGAACCCGAGCGCATGCACTGGTTGCGCCACCCGCTGTATCTGGTCTCCGCCGGCCTGTGCGCCATGCTGACCTGGGCGGCGATGCGTTTCTGGTACGATGACTGGCAGTATGTTGCCGAGCACGAACGCTGGTCATCGGTCCTGGCCCTCATTACGCCATTCGGTTTTTCCCTGCTGACATTACACTTTCTGTTGGGAGGTCTGTTCCGGCATCGCCCGGAGGAGCCACCGCAATGACCCTGGCGATCGTCGGTCTGCTGATTGTGCTGGCCCTGCTGGGATTGCCGTTGTTCGTCGCGCTGGCCGGCGGCAGTCTGCTGGCGACCTACAACGCCGGCCTGGACCCCGCGCTGCTTGCTGTGGAACTCAACCGTCTGGCCTCTTCTCCCTACCTGGCCTCCATCCCCCTGTTCACCTTTGCCGGCGTGGTACTCGCCGCGGGCGGCGCCCCGTCACGCATGATCCAGTTGTTCAACGCCCTGGTCGGCTGGCTGCCGGGCGGCATGGCCGGCGTGACACTGGCATCGTGCGCCTTTTTCACCGCGTTCTCGGGCGCCTCCGGCGTGACCATCCTGGCTCTGGGGGGGCTGATGTTCCCCATGCTGCTGCACAACGGCTACAACGAGCGCTTCAACCTGGGACTGCTCACCACTTCGGGCTCCCTCGGTCTGCTGTTCGCGCCCAGCCTGGCCATCCTGGTCTATGGCATCGTCGCCGGGGTCAGTATCGACAAGCTGTTTCTCGCTGGCCTCGTCCCGGGACTGCTGCTGATGCTGATGCTGGGACTGTACTGCCTGTACGTGGGGGGCAGGACTGCCGTGCCGCGGCACCGGTTCTCGCTGCTGAAACTGCGGCACGCGGTACGCGAAGGCATTTGGGACATCCTGCTGCCGTTCGGGGTCATCGTCGGCATCTTCGGCGGTTATCTCACCATCAGCGAGGCATCCGCCTGCACCGCCGTCTATGTGCTGCTGCTGGAAGGCGCGATCCATCGAGAGATCAACATGGTCAAGCACCTGCCGGAACTACTCCGCGATGCCGCGATCCTGGTAGGCAGTATCCTGGTGATCCTCAGTGTGGCCATGGGTCTGACCAACCTGCTGATCGACGCCCAGATTCCGATGAGGATCCTCGACTGGATGGAGGTCCATATCGATTCACAACTGCATTTCCTGATGCTGCTGAATGTATTCCTGCTGATCGTCGGTTGCATGATGGACATCTTCTCGGCCACGGTCGTGGTGGTGCCGCTGCTGCTGCCGATCGCGGAGAACTACGGCGTGAATCCGATCCACCTGGGCATCATCTTTCTCGCCAACCTGGAGATCGGCTACAGCACCCCGCCGGTCGGGATTAATCTGTTCATCGCCAGCCAGCGCTTCGGACGTCCCGTGCTGTCACTGTTCCGCGCCACCATCCCCTTCCTGATCCTGATGCTCTGCTGGCTGATCCTGATCACCTACGTACCCTTCTTCACGCTCTGGTGGCAGGGGCATTAGCCCCGCCCCGAACTCGAAGGCGGATTACGTAACCCTGAATCACGGCAACTGGCCACGGGAATTCACAGAATTCATTAAGGAACCATCTGATGAATAAGAACCCAAAATTCACATGCTCATGCTGAACATGACATTACCCTGTACGACCCGCGCCCCCGCGGGGAACGGACCGGGACCGCAATACCGCGTATTCCCGGCGAGGCGCCGGTCCTACTGGACCGCTACAGTTTTCCCTCCGGACACACCCTGCACGCCACCAGCTTCAGTATCGTGCTGTGCGGCCACTTTCCGCCGCTGATCTGGATATTGCTGCCGTTTGCGGTCCTGGTGGCACTGTCCCGCCCGGTACTGGGCCTGCATTATCCGAGTGACGTGCTGGCAGGCGCGCTCATCGGCGCCACACTGGCATTGTTCAGTTTCGAAGCGATCGCACGGCTGGGATTACCTTGAGGCGCCGAAATCATGTTCGCAGCATTCGCGGTGAACATCCGCCCTGCCGGGCATCGATCGCTCACCCGGTGCAGACCGCATCCGACGCACGTCCGCGAAGCGGGTGTGGAGATCAGGCCAGGAAGCGTTCGTAGCCGATCAGCCCCCAGGTAACGATAACCAACCAGAGACTGAAAAAAACCGCGGCAGAACCCATGTCCTTGGCGCGACCGGAGAGCTTGTGAGGATCCTCACCGATGCGGTCGATTGCCGCCTCGATGGCGGAATTCAGAAATTCGACGATCAGGACGAACAGGCAGCTTCCGATCAGCAGTATCCACTCAACCGCATTGCGACCGTACCAGAATGCAGCCGGAATGAGGAACAGGCTGAGAATGATTTCCTGGCGGAACGCGGTCTCGTGGTTCCATGTGGCCCGGATTCCGGCCAGCGAGTACAACGCCGCATTCCAGATGCGGCGCAAACCGCCGGTTTGATTCCGATTGGCCATCCTTTATCTCCTGTTGTGCATGCGGAGTCTACACACCGCATGAATACAGCACCACATCCCGTTGAATGCAAGTCCCGCCATTCATCCCGTTTTTATACATCACTGCAAGGGTTTTCGCATGGCTGATGATCATAGAGGTACCGTGAACGTCCACCACCGGCATCGCACCATATGGCGTCCGACATCCACCTTGGAACGCGCGGCTGCAAGGCCGGCTTCCTGCTCGACTTCCTGCGTTGCAACGACTGTGATTACCTCTATCTGGTCGGTGACATCGTCGATGGCTGGCAATTGCTGCGCTCGTGGTATTGGGACGAGGCGCACAACGACGTCGTTCAGAAGATTCTGCGCAAGGCACGCAAGGGGACCCGGGTCATCTGCGTACCCGCGAATCACGACGTATTTGCGCGTGACTACGCGGAATTCATTTTCGGCGGGATCGTCGTAAAGAAGGACGCCATTCATCGCTGCATGCGCTTCCTGCTGCGCGCTGCCACCCCGGCGGTGAACAAGTACCTGCGGCAGGTGCAATTCATCTCATCGGCCGGCCTGGCCTTTTCCCATGGCGCCAATGACGCCAAGAAAAGCATGGGGATCATCACCCTGGTCCTGCTGCTCGGCGGCTTTATCCCGGAATTCGAGGTGCCCTTCTGGGTGATACTGGCCTGCGCCTCGGCGATCACCCTGGGGATTCTCTCCGGTGGCTGGCGCATCGTACGCACGGTCGGTTTCGGTATCTACAAGGTACGCCCATTGCACGCGTTCGACGCACAATTGACCTCGGCGGCGGTGATCTTCAGCGCTTCCCTGCTGGGCGCACCGGTTTCCACAACCCACGTCGTCAGTTCATCCATCATGGGCATCGGCGCCTCGGAGCGGCCGAAAGCCGTACGCTGGAACAAGGCCCTGGATATCGTCAGTACCTGGGTCATCACGATCCCGGGTGCGGCCACGGTATCGATCGCCGCCTTTGCCCTGGTCAACCTGTTCATCCAGGTGAAATGAGCCCGCGCTGCAACCAGGACCGTTATGCTTAGGAGGACATGATATGAGTGACAAACCCGAATCACTGCTGACCCGGCTGGCCAACCGGGCGTTCCCCCGCATGCCGGATTTCTACGGCCTGCTGAACGAGCAGTGTGACGCGCTGGTCGAGGCCATGGATGCCTTCGTGCAGTTCATGGCGGATGCCAGCGATGATAATGCTCGGCGGGTGCGCCTCATCGAAAAGCGCGGTGACGAACTCAAGGTACGTAATCTGGATATCCTCAATCGCGCCTTTTCCACCCCCATGGACCGTGAGGACATCTACCGTGCCATCACCACCCTGGACATGGGCATGAACTATGCGAAGACCACCACCCGTGAACTGGAAGCGCTGTCGGTCAAGCCCGACGAGTATATGCTCGAAATGGCCGTGGAATACCGCAACGCGGCCATCGCCCTACAGCATGGTTTCCGGGCGCTGAAAACGAATCCCGTCCTCGGCGAGGACGATGCCATGGCGGTGCGCAAGGCGGAACGCAATATCGAAAAGATCTACCGGCGCGCACTGGCCGAGTTGTTCGATGTCTCCGACATGGTCCAGTCTCTGGAAACCAATCAGGAAGGCGCGAAGGTCAGGGCCATGATGGGAGTCGTGGAAATGTTCAAGCGTCGCGAGATCTACCGCCACCTGTCAAATGGCGCCGACCGCCTGGCCCGGGCCGCGGAAAGGCTGCACGACATCATCGTCAAGATATCCTGAGCTACGTCAGGACCGGTACAGGTTGTGTGAATATCCACCAGTTTCAGGTCGTGGAGAATTTCACTCCGGCCTTAAAGTGGTGGACACACCCTGCAGGCGGATTGAGTCGCTGCTCCGTTGTCAAGACCACATGCCTTTGGTGCATTTTTTCGCTGTATATCCAGGGATATTGAACTCTAAATTGCACTGACTTACGAAGTAGAACCGGATTGATTCCGGTTAATCTGTTGTCTTCACGCCTGGTAGTGAGGTCATCGTCGGCATCATCACTGAGACGGCCACGGTGACCCGAACCAACGGCTGGGGAAGTGAAGCGGCAAAGCCTATACACAGCATGTTGTACCATTCTGTCTGCTGACTGTCTTTCCTCTCCCTTGTGGTACAAGTGCTTGACTGGTAACCCGCCCCAAGGCAACCTATAGCCAACCTAGGAAGCCAGGGCCACCTATCCTCAAGGGGGGAGATATAATGTTGTATGTATATCGATTTCTGAGCGTCATTCTCATCCTCGGCATTGTCGTATTTGCCCCGTTTACGGCTTCGGCACAGAGAAATGTTGTCGTTGTCCCACTCATCCAGGATGCACCACAGATACCGCAGTCGCCTTCGGCGTGGGGACAGATAAGAAGCGATGCTAGCATTCGAAACAGTTCGCCCAATGTAACCGGAGTGCTGCATCCGTCTACCGGTATGTACTGCATTCTGTTTGAAACAGAAATTGAGCAAAACAGGCTGGAGTCCGCGGTTGTAACCAGCGGTGCCGATGGACCCTTGATCGGTTCTATCGGAAATGGAGTTGGCGGTCTGGAGGGCTGCACCGAAAACAACACGGGTATTCCCGGCCTAGAGGTTATAATCTACGATTTGACTGGTACACTCATCGATCGTCGTTTCACGTTCATCGTTCCGTGAATGCTCCACCGGCTAAAGCCGGTGGCTCCAGGTTACAAATTAATGGGGCCGGATACATTTCCCGGGTTTGATTGGAAAAGAAACTGGATTAACCAGACAGTTGCATAAATTTTGATCGGAGCTGCGATTTCAGCGCATAAAACACATTATTAAACGATATTATTACTCTGTTTCTGGACTTCATTGTTGGTGAAATCCAGAATCATAGGCTTCATGCTTGTTTTGTCCAAGAATAGTTCTGTATTTCTGCATTTGCATATCAGTTTTTTGCAACGATCGGGTTAATTCAGGCCGGATACTTTTTTCAGTCAGTAGCTTTTTCCGGGTCTGCCCCGTCTTTCATAACCCAGTAGAATCGAAAATGTCTTATCGATTTCTTGCATGAATCGGCTGTTTCCAGTTGGCAGGCCGGTCATGACACTATGCCGCAGGTGGTCGATGCCTTCCTGGCTGGTGATGTCAGTAAAGAATTCTCTGTAGACAGACGGGTATGGTCATCCTCAGCCAGCAGGAGCCAGTAGTCATTTGGCGTGATCGACAAATCTGACCTGCCCAGTGAATTGCAGTGAAAAATTGGCCAGCGGTATTCGGCGGGGTGGGCGGATCATGCCCTGCACGCAGCGGGGTGCTTTCAATGCAGCAGTAGTCGGTCAGACAGTAGCGATCTGTGTCGACCAGTGATGACTTGAACCGACCTTCCCACAGGGTACCCGTGCAATGGTAAGACTGGTTGATTGCGCGGACAATATCCCATCCGACATCCCGCATCACCCTTGGAATGCCATCCGGTGCCGATGGCGTGGTCAGCAAATGCACATGATTGGTCATCAGGACATAGGCGTGCAGGCTGCAGTCATGTACTGCTACAGGCATCTCGCAGCAGATCCAGGTAGAACCGGTAGTAGTGGTAGGCTGGGCTGAGCTTGCGAAGCCCAACGAGCAGAGGCCCCGGTGATCACAACATGTTGGGCTTCACGTTTTGCGGGAATAACGATCTTCCCAGCCATTTGAGCATAAGTTAGTGCTATTCGGTACTGAGCACTATATGACCCATAGCGAAGCATCAGGCCGGCTTTGCATCGGCGACCTTGTCGCGCAGGTAGACCGGGACCGCCGTATCCGCTGTAACGGCCGCACCCCGCAGGTAATCCTGCAAACCCAGTCTGGCGACATCACCGGCGCGCGGTTCCAGATCGGGCAGCAAGCGGACCACCCCATTACCGCAATGCCTTGCCAGGGCATCGCCGTACGCCAGCCAGCCGCTGCCCACCCCGATCCAGCAGCCGGGTCCTGGGCGTGGCACACCGGCAGGAGGCGAGACGATTTCATTCCCCTCCAGGACCAGTCTCTCGCCATCCCGCCAGTAACAGCCCCAGTATACTTCCGCCTTGCGTGCGTCCAGTGCAGCCAGCGCCCGGGTTTCACCCGCCTCGCGCAGACCACCCAGCGCCAGCGCAGCCAGGGTCGAAACCGGCAATACCGGCAGATCCGCGGCGAAGGCGATCCCCTGCACCAGGCTGGCGGCGATCCGCACCCCGGTGAACGCGCCGGGTCCCCGGCCGAAGGCGATGGCATCGAGCCGCCGGACATCGATCTCCGCCTCGGCCAGCACCGATTCGATCATCGGCAGAATCAGGGCGGCATGCTGGCGGGGTGCCAGTGCATGGCGTTCCAGGATGTCACCGTCAACCGCGAGCGCAGCGGAACAGGCCGGTGTGGATGTCTCGATTGCCAGGATATGCGTGGCCATGATCAGGAATACCGGCCGGCCGTCACATCAACGGCACCGCATGCAGGCGCGGCGAAGAAATCTTGCACATCCTCCAGGCTGCGGGCACGCGGCATCTTCGGCAGGCTGGCGAGAAAGACACGCCCATAGGAACGGGTGCGCAGGCGCGGATCACAGACCACCAGCACACCGCGGTCACCGCGGTCACGAATCAGGCGGCCAATCCCCTGTTTCAGGGCAATCACCGCTGCCGGCAGCTGGTATTGCATGAACGGATTCGCACCCTGCCTGCGCATTGCTTCGATGCGTGCCTGCAGCACCGGATCACCAGGCGATCCGAACGGTAGCTTGTCAATAATTACGCACGACAGTGCCTCGCCACGCACATCCACACCTTCCCAGAAGCTGCTGGTTCCCAGCAGCACGGCGTTACCGAGATCGCGGAATCGAGCCAGCAATTCCGCGCGTGGTGCCTCCCCCTGCACCAGAAGCGGATAGGGCAGTGTGTCCCGCAACCGGGCAGCGGCCGCCTGCAGGGCGGTATGACTGGTGAACAACAGGAACGCCCTGCCCCGGCTTGCCGCCAGGACCTCACGCGCGCAGGCCACCACCGCATCGACGTAGGCCGCCTGGTTCGGGTCGGGCATCGTCTCAGGGAGATAAAGCAGGGCATTGTTGCGATAGTCGAAGGGACTTTCCAGTTGCAGCAAGCGGGCATCCTCCAGACCCAGCTGGCCGGAGAAGTGACTGAAGTTGTTGTCGCCGATCGCCAGGGTCGCCGAGGTAAAAACCCAGGCGCTGGCAAGTCCGTCCACGCAGGCGCTGAATGCCGGTGCGATATCGAGCGGCGTCAGGTTCAGACGAAATGTCGTGCGCCGGGTCTCGAACCAGTGGATGTATTCGCCGGCGTCGTATGCCTGCATTGCCGCCAGCCGTGCCTGCAGCAGGTGTGCACGCTGCAAGCAGCTGTCCAGTCCCTTGCCGCGCCCGGCGGCAAGCTCCAGCCACCCGGCAAGTTCCTGCAACACTTCCGCAAGCTGCAGCAACAGCTTCTGCAATTCACCGGACTGCCCCACCTCGGCCCAGGCCGCACGCCGTTCCGCCTGTCCCAGCGCAAGCCGCAGGCGCGGCACCAGGTTTTCGAGGCGCTGCGCGGCCTCGGGCAGGTCCTGCATATCACCCGCCTCGCGCAGGTGTTCCGTACGGGTATCGCGTGCCAGATCGCGCAACTGCTGACTGCTGAGCGTGGTCCCGAAAAACACCGAGGCCACCTCCGGCAGCTGGTGTGCTTCATCGATGATGAAGGCATCGGCGCCTGGCAGCAGTTCGCCAAAGCCCTCTTCGCGCAAGACCATATCCGCAAACAGCAGATGATGGTTGATGACCACGATATCCGCTTCCAGGGCGGCGCGGCGCGCCTTGACCACGAAACAGTCCTGGAAGTGTTCGCATTCCTGCCCCAGGCAATTCTCGACGGTTGAGGTGACCCGCGGCCAGACGGCGGAATCCTCGGCCACTGTGCCGAGTTCGACGATATCCCCACTACAGGTCCTGCCCGACCAGGCGCGCACCCGTTCCAGTTCCCGCAACTGACTGCGGGAAAGCTTGCGACCGTCGCCGGCGGCCATCTCCAGGCGGTGTTGGCAGAGATAATTCGCCCGCCCCTTGAGCAATGCCACCCTGCCCGGCAGACTGAATGCCGTACGGATCACCGGCAGGTCCTTGCCGTAGAGCTGGTCCTGCAGGTGCCGGGTGCCCGTGGAGATGATGACCTTCAGACCCGAGCGCAGCGCGGGCAACAGATAGGCGAAGGTCTTGCCGGTGCCGGTGCCGGCCTCGACGACCAGCGTTTCGCGGCCGGCGATGGCGGTGGCGACCGCCTCGGCCATGCGTTGCTGTTCCGGACGTGGTGCGAAGCCGGCCAACCTGTCGGCCAACGGTCCGTCACGGCCCAGCAGATCTGCGATATCACTCATTTGGCGCGCGTCATTGAAAGGCGCGGACTGGCAGCAAGGTCAGATGCAACCGGATGGCGGCCTCGGGCATGGTTACCTGGAAATGTGCCGGCAATCTCACCATCCCGGTCAGGGCTGCTGTTCCAGTTCCCGCGCGCGCCGTTCAGCCTTGCGGGCGCCGCGCCGGTCGCCTTGCGCCTGCCGCGCACTGGCGATCAGCCGCCAGTTGCGCGATTGCTGAATGCGGTTGCCGGCAGCCAGGCTGTTGGACTTGACTGCCAGCTGCTCGGCCTGCAGCGGTTCCTGCTGCGCCAGCCTGACGGTCGCCAGGTGATACCAGAGCAGCGGGTTACGCGGCTCGATGCGGATTGCGCGCTCCAGCGAGGCTGCCGCCGCTTCCAGATTACCGGCATTGGCCGCGTCCTCGGCCTGTCCCAGCAAGGCAACCACGGGAGGGGAACTGGCTATTGCGGCAGGCTGGCGTGCCTGGGGACGAATGCCGCCGGGAATCACGGATTGCCCCGGCTTGGCCGGAATCACCGTACCCTGCTCCATCACCGGTGGTTGCTGGACCGGCCGGGTTGGAGTACTGCAACCCTGTAGGAATAAAAGCACTGGCAGCAGAAAGATTCCGGGCAACAGATACGCCTTCACTGAAACAGCTCCTTGAACCAGTCAACCGGGTTCGGCAGCGTCCCGCCACCCTTGGCACAGGGTGCATTCTGGCGGGGGGCGCTGCCGGTAATGAACGGCAATTGTACGGCATCTTCGCAGCCGGAATCAGCCAGCAACCCACTCGCCGGATCGATCCAGTCATACTCGATGCCCTCAGCAACGGGTCGGTTTACTCCGGGATCCCCGAGGTATTTGAACAGGTTCCGCCAGATATGCAAGGCGCCGCTGGAACCACTCAAGCCGGTTGACGCATTGTCGTCACGACCGACCCAGACCACGCCAAGGCGATCGCCGCTGAAGCCGGCAAACCAGCTGTCGCGCAGGTCATCCGTGGTTCCCGTCTTGCCGGCCACATCCTGATCCTGGGGCAGAACCTGATAGATTGCGCGACCGGTCCCTTCGCGGGTGACATAGCGCAACGCGGTGTTGACCAGGTACACGGCTGCCGGGTCCACCACGGCACGGACATTCAGGGGATAGCGCTGTAGCGGGTTCTTGTCCGAGCCCAGCACGGCATTGATGGCACGCAGCGGGGTGAGGAAACCGCCACTGGCGAAGGTTTCATACAAACGCGTCACCTGCAGTGGCGACATTTCCACCGCACCCAGCACCAGCGAAGGATAGGGATTGAGGCGTTGCTCCACGCCGAGTTGCTGCAGTGTGTTCACGACGGTATCGATGCCCAGGTCCAGTCCCAGCCGGGCAGTGCTGATGTTGTAGGAATGCGTTAATGCCTGGTAGAGGGGCACCTTGCCATGGCTGACCCTGTCGTAGTTACCGGGTTTCCAGACGGTGCCATTGTGTGCGGTAAAGGTCAGGGGACTGTCATCCAGCAGGGTCGCAAGGGTATAACGCTCGGGTTGCTCCAGCGCCGTCAGATAGACGGCCGGCTTCAACAGCGAACCCACCTGGCGACGGGCATCCAGCGCCCGGTTGAAACCGGCGAATTTCGGGTTACGCCCGCCCGCCAGCGCCAGTACTTCACCCCCCTGCACCGAGGTGATGACCACCGCTCCTTCCAGCTTGTCGTGCTCGATACCGTGACTCTTTTCCAGAGTCCGCAACCCGGCAACCAGAGTTTTCTCCAGCTGCCACTGGAGCTGGGGATCCAGTGTAGTGAATATGACCAGCCCTTCCGTGGTGAGATCTTCGTCGCGGTAGTCACGCTGCAGCTGGCGGCGCACCAGGTCTAGAAAGGCAGGGAATGTATTGATCGCCTTGCGCCCCTGCGGGCTCACACCCAGCGGCCGCTCTTTGGCGGCTGCCGCCTGGTCGTGATCGACCAACCCCTGCCCCGCCATAACGTCGAGCACCAGATTGCGGCGGGCAAGCGCCCGCTCCGGGTGACGGCGCGGGTTGTAATAGGACGGGCCCTTGACCAAACCGACCAGCAGCGCATATTTCTCCAGAGTCAGTTCAGCCAGAGGCCTTTCGAAATAGAAATGGCTGGCCAGGCCGAACCCGTGAACGGCGCGGTTGCCATCCTGGCCCAGGTATACCTCATTGATGTAGGCCTCGAGGATCTCATCCTTCTTATAATGCCATTCGAGCAGCAGCGCCATGATCGCCTCGTTGAACTTGCGCACCAGGGAACGTTCACTGCTAAGGAAAAAGTTCTTCACCAGCTGTTGGGTAATGGTGCTGCCGCCCTGAACAACACCCCGGGCACGCACATTGGCCCAGAGTGCCCTCAAAATCGCCAGCGGTGCGACACCGTGATGCGAATAGAATCCCCGGTCCTCGACTGCGATCAGTGCATCGGTCAGGTTCACCGGCACGTCATCAAGTTTCAACAGCACTCGATCCTCGTTGTGCGCGGGATAGAAACTGCCGACCAGTACCGGATCCAGCCTGGCGAGACTTGCCGGACGGCCAGAACCGGCATCCGTCAGTGTACTGACGGTATTTCCGGAGAAACTGACCCGGATGTTGTTGCTGGCCTGCAGGCCGTCCCAGAAAGAGAATGGCCTGGTGATGACGTGAAAGACATTGCGATTACGTGAGAACCTGCCGGGATGCGTGGCCGATTTAACGGGAATATAGTATAAAGCGCGCAGTTCAGCCTGGAATTGCTCGGCCGTAAGTTCCTGGCCGACATACAGTTCCAGGGGCCGGGCATAGACACGCGCCGGAAGGGACCAGCGCTTGCCGTCGAACTGGCGCCGCACCTGCACATCGAGATACACCGTATAAGCTGCCAGCAACAGAACCGGCAGGAGCGCCAACCGCAGCCACATAGAGCGATATTTAACCGCTTTGCGAGTTGACTTCCTGCGTCCGCGCTTACGTTTTCGTGACATCGATCCAATGCGCCTGCGTCAACTACCGGCAGGCGATACCGGTTCCAGTATCGGCTTGACAAAGGCCCAGGGGTTGCCACAACTGCAGCCGGTCATCCCGATTCGGGATAACGTGTACCCACCGGTGATGGTCCTGCCCGCTCGTTTGGACAGCGCTGTCAGTGTCTTTGGATTCAATACCACGTCAGCGTCAGTTCAGTAACAACCCGGGCAGGCAACTGCCCGGCGCCTAATGTAACCGAATGACGCCCGCCGTGTCCTGTGTGATGCCGGGACTTTGGCAAAAAAATACCCCGGTGCAGATAGACTGACCGGGGTGAATTTACGGAGACGGTAGGTTTCTTTGATGATCAGATGCGACGGCGTGTTGACAATCTGCCCAGAAACAGTACGCCGGAGCCGAACAGCCAGAGCGCGGCGGGAACGGGAACCGTGACCAGGCTGTCGCCATAGAAAAATGCACTGCTGGCAGTGCCAGTATTTTCGAATTTCGCCACAGCTCCTGATATAACCGCTATGGGACTCGATAAGGCTGCGACACTGTATCCATCCACAGCGCTCGAAAAACCCGCAACATGCGCGGCAAAACCCGGGAGGATGTCGTCAAAATCCAGGCCCAGAACCGAGAATTTCAGCGGATCATGGCGGGTATTCCCCGTACCGAGCAGGCGGACATCGAAATTTCCAGCCTCACTCATACCCTTGTTGAATTGGACCTTCCACTTGTCGGGGATCAGGAAGTCATTAACCGTGACATCCGCATCAGACCCAAGCAGGAAACCAAAAGCGGCAATCCCGAAATTGTCCTGGGCCTTTTCGTTGAGCGCAGGCAGGGTTTCAACCTGGAAATCCAGCCGATTCTCCCCGGTATCTAAAATCGTGACCAGCAGGTAGTCGACATTATCCGCCAGCGTGTTGGACTGGTTCAGCAGGTACTGGACGGTCGCGGCCTCGCTGCGACTCACCAGGAATAGCATTACAACCAGGAAAGCACCGAGTATCCTAAATATGCTGTTCATCATCTTTATCCTTTATGTCCAGCGACCAGGCTCATACCGACCAGGCCGGATTTGTTTTCAGTATTTGTTTTCTGCAGGGATACAAACTGATCCTTTTGATGATCAAGGAGGCGATACAGCACGGATGTCAGTTCGGAAAAGGTCTTGAAAGACATTCGCTCGCTGGACCCGACCATTTCGACCAGACCGGCCAACTCGTCCGGATTATCCTGGCTTCTTCGATAAATTCTGACAATGTAGCTATCCATGGTCCCCCCGTAACTTGGGTGATTTCGTTGTTATGTGGGATAACCATAGCCGGGAGAAACTTACAAATGACTTACAGATTCGCAAAAAAATGACACCACATCTAAAAAACCCGCTCAGTCCGAATTTCTGGCCGGGCGGCAGCGAAGGTTTACAACCGGCTTGCGAAATCGAGGCGCTGGAAGCACGCGGAGAGCAGCAGGTTTCCAGGCAAGGGGAACCCCGCCTGGCCTGCATGACATATAACTTAACCTTACTGTTGCAAAAGATTTCGGTATGAACGGCGAAATGTGCTTGTATTACTGGGGCTGCATGATGTCTGCCAGGTGATTCTGAAGTTCACACACGGTGAATTCTAGAAACAGACCCCCTCTCCCTTCAGGGTGCTCCCGGTGGGAGAGGGGATTTTTGCTACGCCGTGGTTAATGTGGAATTTCCATCACTCCATTTGACTGCGTAGTGAATGCTGGAACCCTAATGATTAGAATTTATCTCAAAATTCACATGCTCATGCTGAACATGAAATTGCCGGGTAGGACCTGCACCCCTGCGGGGGAACATGCACGCTGCAAATCCCTTGCCTTTCCCGGCGAGTCGCCGGTCCTACCAAACCCGCACCTGAACCAGAATCCTCAATTTACGATTTTGAGATAGGTTCTAATGAATATTCGGTGCTTTTCCGTGTGCTTCCGTGGAGATATGGATATCAAGCAGCGGTGATGCGTGGTAAGTCAGCGCCATTCGGGTCCAGCCCGAATTTTCCAACAGGCAGCTTTGAATGGTGACAATCATTTAAGGGAAGTCAGATGGTGGCGAAGAGCAGATAACATTGTGTTTCAGGCAATTCTCAGCTGCCTGGGCACACTCAAAGTGACAGGGAATTTTGTTAACGCCGCCCGGCAGGAAATCCGGTGCAGAATTGCCGGTGGTTGCACTGGCAACCATAGCAGATGATATCAGGCAGGACGCCTGTCAAGACGGGCGCGCGTCAGTGTATTGTAGATGGCATCGGTTTCCACTTCAGGCTGCAGCCCCAGGGTGACGAAGAGCACCCGGCAACAACGCCGGTAGCAAGCCATGCCTTCAGAATAGCGCTGCAACTCGAGATAGCAGACCATCAGCCTCTGATAGAAGACCTCGATCAGGTCATCGACCTCCAATCCTCTCTGATAGCATTCCAGAGCCTTCTCCCAAAGCCCGTGACTTTCCCAATATCTGCCGGTCCCCAACAGATTATGGATGTACTTGCTGCGCAACCGCTCGCGTATCGAGACGGACCATGACATTGTTTCTTCCATGGCCAGGAAATGATCCTGGTATAGTGCCAGCAACTGACCGGACAGCTGCTCCAGCACCAGTGCGTCCCTGCCACTCGTATCCTGATTGCGGATTCGATTCAGTCTGCCAAGCAAACGCTCGAACGCCCATACATCCGTCCAGCAGTAGCCGGAATCCAGCGATATTTTACCTTCCCGAAGAACAATAGCCCGGTCATCCCCCAGTATCTTGCGCAGTCGGTACAGGTTGGTGTCGAGTGCGCGCTTGGCGGTATCACCATCGCTGTCCGGCCAAAGCGCGGAAGTCAAGATTGACAGGCTGATATTGCGTCCACCGTAGGCAATTATGGCCTTCAGCAGATCCAGAGGGCGTTGCGGTGTTTTCCGACCGAAAACAACCGGCTTCCCATGCAGCAGCAGCGAGAATCGTCCCAGGGTGTAGACCCGGACGCTTTGCGTGAGGTTCTCAGGACTGGAATCTGTTATTGCACAACCCACGTTACGCCCACCGGCTGTCTGTATCTCGCCATGGTCCGTAACGCGCCTGAAAAAAATCACATTGTCTGCATCAGGCGCAGGCAATTGCACAATACCTTGCAACTCAATCTGTTCTGACATTTTTGTTTTCGTTCGGCCAGAGAACCGACCCACCGGTTGTCTGTACCGATCCCTTTAATTTGTTGTTCTCAGCTGGCGCTAACCAGACTCTACCGATTGACATAATATTAGCAAAAACAGTGGCTAAATTGACAGTCATGATTTTTCCACCAGCCGGGGCAGTTCGCTTCCAGGTTGAACTCCGGATGACCATCTTGAAGTTCACCTTGCAGACGGGGACACTAACATAACAAGTTGCATAAAGTTACAGACTTATTCATTTGTATTTATAGGAATTTTCTGAAAATACTGTCAGGAAACATGGGCAGTGGCAAAAGACCGTCCGCTTCCGGTTGCGAATTACGTGGAAAAAAACAGAAAGAGAACTGTTGCCGCTATACCCTCCCGACCGAGGCAAGACTCAGTCGGACCAGCGTGAAAAGGGATTGGCTGTCAGGCTTGAATTGTAATAACGGCAATCGCCGGTGACTTCCTCGCCGGCCCACACCGGCATGGGGACGACCTGGTCCACCGAGTCAAGCTCAACCTCCGCGATGACCAGTCCGGCGTTGTCACCCTCGAACACGTCAATCTCCCAGGTCAGGCCTCCGTAATCGATCCGGTATCGGGTCTTTTCGATCAGTGGCCGCTCGCAGAGTTCGTCCAGCATCACACAGGCATCCTGCAAGGGAATCGGGTATTCATACTCGGTTCGAGCGGCATTGACGGTCTTCCCCTTGACGGTGAGATAGGCCTTGTCCGCTGCCACGCGCACCCGCACGGACCTGTCCGCCGTGGTGGAGAGATAACCCTGGCGTAACCTGCAGCCGGTTGACCGTCCGCGCCAGCTGTCGTCTCTGACCAGAAACTTACGTTCGATCTCGATTGCCATGGTTGTGCGATTGTACCTATTAAATCCAGTGGGATCACCGGCTGCGGAGCATGCCGCGATACCGTGCTGCCTGAGGGTAAAAATCACCACCGGCGACTGCGTCAGGATGCCATACAGGTATGAACGATCGGTCATCATCCCTGCCTTTGGAACCGTAATCCATACCTCGGGTGTGACTGTGGAGAATACCCGCTACTTTTCCGCGATCAGAAAACAAACCCAGCCGGGATCCGCGTCCCCCACCGTTGCAGGGGAATAGACACCACTGCCTTCGCCCGTTTCGGGATCGGTCTCCTCCCAGTAGACCGTCACCCTGGAATATCCAGCCTCGGCGAGCAGCTCGCGCAGCTCCGGCAAGGTCCACATCCGCCACTCATACGCAAACGCGCGCTTCAGCTTCGAGCCGTCCGGGAAGGTGAAGTGAATATAGCATTTCATCCGGCCATCAATGGGATTGTAGCTTGCGTGCTCCCAGATGTATTTGAATCCCTTGTAGTTGCGTTTCTCCTTGATTTCGCGGTAGGTATCATAGCCACCGAAGGCATCGAGAAACAGGATACCGTCATCGGCCAGCGCTTCACGCACACTGCGGAAATATCCCCCCAGCTTTTCCCGAGTCATAAACAGCTGGTAGCTGAAATTCATGGCCAGAATCACATCGAAAGGGTGCGCGTTCTGCACCTCGAAAACATCCGCTTCGATCAGGGTTACCCGCTCGCGGGCACCAACCTTGAGGCGTGAGAGATTGTGCTCCATGGCCCAGGCCAGCACTTCCGGGTCGATATCCACCCCGACCGCGATATTTTGTTTACGGCGCCTGACCCATTCACAGCACATACTCGCCGTACCACAGAAATCCTCCCGCATATATACCGGGCGCCTGTCACGCAGCTTGCGGAATGTCTTGTTTACAAACCAGTATTCCTGATCGACATCCTGTACCGATTTTTCGTAGAGGACATGCCTGTCGGCGTGTTCTGCCATGAGTTTTGTTCTTTTACGCGGTTTTTTTCCCATGTTTTCCCGTCCGGATGGAGATTTGGATTGGCCGCGGATTATTACATAACGCCAGCGGCCTTCGAAACACCGACCAGCCCACCCGTGGCGATAACTTCTGATTACCTTTATAATTTTGTCGTGGGAGATAATTCTCTCATGAAGCGGCCAAGCTCTGAAGCCGCGAATAATAACCTCTAACCACAACATACAGGGCATCAGGTAATCCTGCCGCAAACGTACAGGATAGCGCCTCAAAGACAGGCGCAAGAGGACCCGGTTTTGAAGGATTTCTTCAGCAATACATTTTCAGGTTTGCGCGCAAGCATGCACCGCAGGTTGCAACACCAGGAGGCGGAGAGTGATGTTGTGGGCGTCGAGACCATCCTGGAGCGGGTCGTCGACGGGACGGATGGCAGAATCCGACTGGTATCCGGTTACCGGAAGAAACTGCGGGACGTCATACGCTCATCACTGGCTTTCGCGGATGAACTGGTCGGGCAGATACCCGGCGCCATCGAAGTCAATCACCACACTTTCGTCAGCGACCCCTATGTCAACGCCTTCTTCGCCAACATATCCGAACTGCGGACAATCTTCAGCCATAGTTCCGAAATCAAGGATTTCCTCGAGGGATATGGCGACAACGCCGCCACGGAGTGCTGCGCATTGCTGTGTATGCACATGGACCAAAAGACCGTGATGGGCATGGAGCTGACAGGCGAGATGCTGAACAAGGACGTACGCCAGACGGCAGTCAATTTTTCCGATCACCGTATTTATTCCCCCACCCCGCGGGAACAGGAAACCAGGGCGGGCCTGAAACAGTGCCTGTTTGACGGGTTGGTGACCAATGCCCTTGAACGGATTATCCACTTGCGGCTGTCGAATTACCGCCTCAAGTCGGAATTGCAGGTACTCAAGGCCAGGCAGCGCCGTTACCAGCAGGCATGGCAAAATACCCCGGACGCGAAGACCCGCAGCGAGTATGAAAACATCTGCCGGCAAGTGGAACAACTGGAGTCGGAACTCGCCGGCATACCGCTGGCCACACCCCAGGCCGCACTTGAGCAGGTGATTACCGTATTCAGCAACCCGGAAGTTTTCGTTCGACTGCGAAAATTCTCACTCAGGCTGAACAAGATGGGCATCCTTATCGGGCGTGATGCAAGGCAGCCATGCAACGACATCGATCTGACTGAAGTCACGATCGGGGAGTCGCTTCCGCGTATCGTCACCCTGGCCAGGTTCCCGAAGTCCGAAATCCTGCCGTCACCGTGTTCTTCCAGCGACCGCGGCTTTTCACCTACCCAGGCAATGTAAACCGGGAGCGCTCACGCGGTTTCAACCCGCAGTTTGATTACCGCCCGGACGGTTCCCGCAGGATACGTCCGATTCTGTCCGCGGGGTCACAGCCAGCCAATATTATTCTGGTATTATCCTAATGCTATCCTAATAATGTGGATATGCTGATAAACTTCCACGCCAGGAGGCTGTCGGACCTGGGCGATCGTGGCGAGCAAGGTGGGAGGGCGATGCCATTGTTTCGATCGTTTGAGGAGAATAGCCGTAGCTATTTGGCGAAAAGGATCGGGAAAATGGGGCGCTCTCCCACCGGCGCAGTAGATCAGTCCCAAGTCCAAGTCCGACAGCCTCCTAGACCCAACTGGACCAGTCAACCATAATGGACGACCAGCAAGAAAGTTCGAAAAAGGCCCGCACCGGCGCGGGAAGCCGTTCTCGAAGTCGTGCAACGACGGCGAAATCCGTGTCCGGCAAGCGCCCGGCAAAACGTGGGACGGCCGCCGGCAAGGCAATCCAGATGAGCAAATACGACCTCGATTCACCGGAGTTGTATCTCAATCGCGAGCTGACCTGGCTGGAATTCAACCGACGTGTGCTGCATATGGCCGCGGATCCGCGCACTCCCTTGCTGGAGCGGGTCAAATTCCTGGCCATTGTCAGCAACAACCTCGACGAGTTCTTCATGAAGCGCATCGGCGGCCTGAAACAACAGATCGCCGCCGGGATCCGCACGCTGACCGTAGATGGCAGGACCCCGCTGGAACAGGTACTAGAATGCCATGCGGTTGTACGCACACTGCACCGCGAGCAGAACCAGATCTTCCGGGAACTGCTTGGGTTGCTGCAAGCCGAAGGCATCCGCCTGACCAACTATGTCAAGCTGCAACCCGACGAACAGGGAGCGCTGCGCGATAATTTCATCACCAATATCTTTCCGCTGCTGACGCCACTGGCTATGGATCCGGGGCACCCGTTCCCGTTCATTTCAAACCTGGCCCTGAACCTGCTGGTCTCCCTGAGCCACCCCGGCGGCAACGCACGCCATCTGGCACGCGTCAAGGTCCCGGTTTCCAAAGACGTCGCGCCGCGATTCATCCGGGTCGGCAGTGAAAACACCTTCGTTACCCTGAATGACGTCATCGCAAACAATCTGGATATGCTGTTCCCCGGCATGGTAATCCAGACCAGCGAACTGTTCCGGGTGACCCGCAACGCCATCGTCGAGGTCGAGGAGGAAGAAGCGGATGACCTGCTGGCCATGATCGAATCCGAACTGCGCGACCGCCACTTCGCACCGATCGTCCGTCTGCAGGTGGAGAAAAACATGACTCCCACCCATCGCGGCATGCTGGCTGCAGAGCTGGGACTGGACGAGGCCGCTGACGTCTTCGAGGTCGAGGCCCTGATGGGCATGCGCGACCTGTTCGAGATCGCCAGCCTGGATATTCCCGATCTGCACGACCAGCCTCACAAACCGATCGATCATACCCGCCTGGCGCACGATTCACGCAATATCTTCCACATCATCCGCGAACGCGGTGCCCTACTGCTGCAGCACCCCTACGAGTCTTTCAGTACCAGCGTGGAACGCTTCCTGCGCACCGCCAGCGAGGATCCGAAGGTACTCGCCATCAAGATGACCCTGTACCGCACTTCGGAGGAAGGCAACATCATCGCGTCCCTGGTGCAGGCGGCGCGCAACGGCAAGCAGGTTGCCGTACTGGTTGAACTGAAGGCACGTTTCGACGAGGCGGCGAACATCGGCTGGGCCCGGCGGCTGGAGCGCGCCGGTATTCACGTCACCTACGGTGTGGTTGGACTCAAGACCCACAGCAAGGTCCTCCTGGTGGTGCGCAAGGACTACTCCGGACTGCAGCGCTACGCCCATATCGGGACCGGCAACTACCACGCCGGGACAGCCCACCTGTACTGTGACCTGGGCATGCTCACCAATGACGAGGCCATTGCCCAGGACCTCACCGAACTGTTCAACTATCTCACCGGCTACTCGCCGCCGCCGCGCTACCGCAAGATACTGACCTCGCCGTACACCCTGAAGAAGACCCTGCTCGAGAAGATCGATCGTGAGATCAGAAACCATACCCCGGAAACCCCGGGGCTCATCCAGCTGAAGATGAACGCCCTGGAGGATGTCGACATCACCAAGGCGCTCTACCGCGCCGCACAGGCGGGCGTAATAGTACATCTGATCGTGCGCGACACCTGCCGGCTGCGACCCGGTATTCCCGGTCTGACGGAAACCGTCACGGTCATCGGGGTCGTAGGACGTTTCCTAGAGCACAGCCGGATCTACTTCTTTCACAACGGCGGTAACGAGGAATACTACATCGGCTCGGCCGATCTGATGACCCGCAACCTGGAGAGTCGCGTCGAGGTCGTCACGCCGGTGGAAGACCCCAGGCTGAAACAGGAACTGCGCCTGATACTCGATGTACAGCTCTCCAGTACGCGAAATGTGTGGGAAATGCAATCGGACGGTAGTTATATTGAGCGCCAGGACACACCCGGCAAGCAGTCACTGGACGCACAGGAGACCTTTATCGAGCTGGCACGCAAACGCATGGTGGCTGCGGCCAAGCACCAGCAATCCAAACTGCGCAAGAAACTGCTGAATCACTTTCACAACCGCCTGAAAAGCAGTGTCTGAACCGGCGGCGGGAGAAGCCGATTACGGAATGCCATGTAATGTTTATATGACAGCGATCAGAGCCGATTCCGCGCAGTCACCACACCTGCCGCCACGGGCCGTCAATCGCCTGTGCCGGTGTTGACCTGAGGGACAAATAATGACACCAACAGCAAAACGTCGCCCGATCCTGGTCCCGATCGATTTCTCGGAAAACTCGGAAACCGCGCTCCTGCAGGCAGCCGAATTGTGTGAGGCCCTGAAGGCAAAGCTGGTCGTCCTCCACGTCGTACACGATCTCAGCCAGGCGCCCGGCTTCTATGCGGAAAAGGTCAAGAAGAAACAACTGCGCCGCATGGAGGACATCGCCGCCGAAATGCTCCAGGAATTCATGGCGGATATTCGCAAAAAGCACGATAAGCTCACTGCACTGCAACAAGCGGACTCCCTGCTGGTTATGGGCATACCGGTCACCCGGATACTGGAAACGGCCGGCAAGCTCAATGCCTGCATGATCGTAATGGGCAGCCAGGGGCGCACCGGCCTGTCGCACATCCTGCTTGGTTCGAAAGCGGAACAGGTGGTGCGCCTGGCAAAAATACCGGTTTTGATCGTCAAGAAACCGGGTAAAAAATAACACTGCGACAATCATCACGACCCGGGGTTGCGTCAAAGGCGACCCCTTTTGTCCCGTGACATACAGCGTGTCAACGGGACATGCGTAATGGAGGAGAATCAGAATGTATGAAGACACCGTCCCTGTCGCTGCCCTGAAGGCAACCCCTGTATGGCTTCTGCTGGCATGCGTCGCGCTTACCGCACTGGCCTCCATGCCGGCATTTGCCGCCGGGGAAAGCGCATCCATGGACTGGTGGACCATGGGTATGAGCCTGTTCGGCGGGCTGGCTCTCTTCCTGTTCGGCATGGAGCAGATGGCGGATTCGCTCAAGGCCGTTGCCGGCGAACGCATGAAACTGGTCCTGGCGAAACTCACCACTAACCGCTTCATGGGTGCGGTCACCGGCGCCTTCGTTACCGCCGTCATCAATTCCTCCTCGGTAACCACGGTGCTGGTCGTCGGTTTCATCACCGCCGGGCTGATGTCCGTGTCCCAGTCCATCGGTGTCATCATGGGATCCAATATCGGCAGCACGATGACTGCCCAGATCGTCGCCTTCAAGGTCACCAAGGCGGCCCTGCTGATGATCGCCGTGGGCTTCGGCATGACGTTTTTCTCCAAGCAGGAGAGGATCAAGCAGTACGGCGGCATGCTCATGGGACTGGGTCTGGTGTTCTTCGGCATGAGCGTCATGAGTGACGCCATGAAGCCGCTGCGCAGCTATCAGCCGTTCCTTGACCTGATGGCCCACATGGAAAACCCGCTCATCGGCATCGCCATCGCGACCATATTCACCGGCCTGATCCAGTCGTCCGGCGCCACCACCGGCATCGTCATCGTCATGGCCGCCCAGGGCTTCCTCACACTGCAGGCCGGTATCGCGCTCGCCTTCGGCGCCAATATCGGCACCTGCGTCACTGCGCTGCTCGCCTCGATCGGCAAGCCCCGAGAAGCGATCCGGGCCGCCGTTGTCCATATCCTGTTCAATATCTTCGGCGTGTTGATATGGATCGGATTCATCCCCCAGCTGGCTGAATTCGTGATCTGGCTGTCGCCGTCCCATCCCGAACTGACGGGCATCCATAGGCTTGCCGCCGAGGCGCCGCGCCAGATCGCCAATGCACATACCACATTCAACGTCGCCAACACCCTGATATTCATAGGTTTCACCAGCCAGTTTGCCCGCCTGGTGGAGAAACTGGTACCGGACAAGCCGTTGGAAGAACTGGTGATTGCCCGTCCCAAGTATCTTGACGAGGAACTCATCGCCACGCCCTCACTCGCGCTGGAGCGCGCCCGCATGGAGATCGGCCACATGGGCGAGCGCGTCGCCGAGATGCTGGAGCGCATTCTGTCGGCCATTACCGACGGCGACCGCGGCACCCTGAAACAGATCGCCAAGATCGATGACGAGGTCGATGTCCTGCACGGTCATATCGTCACCTACATGGGGCACATCAGCCAGAAGAGCCTGACGGATGACCAGACCCGCGAACTGCTGCATCTCATGGGTGCGGTGAACGACCTGGAAAATATCGGCGACATCATCGAAACCGACATGGTGATGCTGGGACACAAGCGCATCGATCAGCAGGTAACCATCAGCGATTCCACCATGGCACTGCTGGAAAACCTGCACGAGACGGTAATACTCACAGTCGAACTGGCGCGCAAGGCTGTTACGGAGGGCGATCAGAAGGCCGCGCAGGAAGTGATCGCCAGGAAGGGCGATATCACACGCTTCATGGAATCCGCTGCCTTGCACGAGGCCAGGCGCCTGGTAGCCAAGGAACCGAATCGCCTGGCGGCCTACACGCTGGAAATCGATATCCTGGAGCAGCTGAAGCGGATCTACTATTTCGCCAAGCGCATGGCGAAAGAGGCCATACCAGTGGCACTGCCTGAGCGCAACACCTGAGGGCTGCCAGCTTCAGGCCGCGTCATCCCCGCCGGAACCGGGATACTTCTCGCGCAGGTAGGCCGCGAAATAGCGGCATACATCCATGCGGGTCAATACCCCGGCAAGCCTGCCCTTGCGGGTCACGATGACCGCGTCCCGGTGTCGCTCCGCCATGGTTTGCAACACGGTGTCCAGCGGTATGTTGATATCCACGACGCTGACGTCCGACATATAAACATCCCGCACCAGCAGTTCCCGCACATCACCGGCACGTGCCGCCGCCTGCACCAGGCTGATTTCCCGGTCGGTGACCAGACCCACCGGTTCGTGTTCGCTGGTGACGGGCAAATGGTGAATGCGGTGCGTTTGCATCAACTCCCGCGCCCTTGCCAGGGGGCTGGCCAGATCAACTGCGTACGGAAACGGTGTCATCAGCAGTTTCAGTCGGGGTGGATTCATTAGAGCTTCCCTGTTCGAACGTATTTATTCACAACGGTACACGGTATCGCTTGCATCACTTCGCGGACACCCGCAGGGCCTTATTCTTCATGTCCTGCTTGCCGGCCACCTGCCAGCTCACCCGGATATTGATTCGATGCCGGTCCTCCTCCCGGGATGCGGTGACCTTCAGATGCAGCAGGCCTTCCGGATGCATGACGATCTTGTCGTCCTCGTCGCTGAATGTCACCTTGCCCGCGGCGATGCCGGTGGTAATCGCCTCCAGGATCTTCTGAATCGACCCGGTATCCTGCAGTGACTCGTGCCGGAAGCTCTGTTTGCCCTTTTGCATGACCATATACTCCTGATGCCAGCGGATTGCACGCGCTCAGCGAAGCAATGACCCCAGCTGAAAGATCTTGATATAGGGATAGTCAGTACTGATCCCCAGCACGGCCCCGCAGGGCTGAAAGATCGTTACCGCCGCGCCCGGCCCCTTAAGGCCTTCCCTGCGGCGCGAATTGCGATCGACCGTGGCATCGCATTCGAAATTCAGCATGCCCTTGCGCAACATGATCCGCTGCCCGTGGTGGCGATGCACGTGCCCGTGCACGATTGCAAATATACCTTTCTGCTGAATCAGCCGCGTGCCGCGCTGTGTCAGCGGCCGGTCCGCGTCGCGGTACTTGGTGCGCACGACATTTCCCACCGGACCGTAATAAAAATCGAACAGGTCCTGCTGAACCTGTTCCTGGAACAGGCGGTTCAGGTGTTTAACGCCCTTGTCACTGATCAGGGCGGCACTGCGGTCATCCAGCCCGGCGTGGATGAACAGGAACGAACGTTCCCGGTGAACGGCCTTCATCTGCCGGTAATACCAGTGAAACTCCCCCTCGTGATGCAGAAACAGTGACTGCCACTTGCGTGCTGCCGCATACACCATGCGCATGGACATTCCGGCACGGTCGCAGTTCTTCTCGAAGCCGTCATATTTTTTCCGCATGCGCTGCAGCTCGTGCTGCAGTTGCTGCTCGTGCATATCCCAGCGTGCCAGTCTCGGGAATTCCCTGAACCAGCGCTTGCGTGGGAACAGCCTGCGGCGACAGGTTCGACTGTCCGGGATAGCGGTCAGATCCTTCCTGTCCGGCAGGTATTCGGTGCTGATTTCCTTTAGAAACGGGATGGCCTTGGGTCCCATGCGCACGAAGAAATGCTCGGTCCTGGGATCCGGCGGCAGATCCAGCGAACGGATACCGACGAGCATGCGAATATCGTGGTTCCCGGCCAGCAATTTCACACCGGCTCCGGCATCCATCAGCAGGCGGATCATGCGCAGCAGCCGCAGGCTGCTGGGCCCCTTGTCGAAACAGTCGCCGCCGATGAGAAAGCACGCCTTGCGCCCGGTGCCCGTGAGCTTGAAGTCCTGGTCACGCGGGCCCGTCTTCTTCACGCCGCCGGAGGCCACCAGCGAGGCAATGAAAGCGTCGGTATCGGCGTGCAGATCGGAAAAGAAATACAGGGTCTGCTTCGGCCATTTCCAGGATTTACCCTCCAGCGCCTTGCGCAACTCCCTGGCCAGCGGACCGCGATGGTTGCGGTCCTTGCGTACCGACTTGTGTTTTCCCAGCAGCCAAAGCTGCCCTTCTTTCGGCAGTCTGGCTTCGATCCACCTGCTGCCTCGGTAGCGTGGCAGGTCGGCCTTCATCGTGCTTGGCTTCATGGCATCAATCCAGTTCCATGCTGTCCTGCCCCCGTACCTTCCAGTCTCCGCAGACGTGACGCCAGCTGCCGTCGGCGCGCTGCTCGATGTACACGGGGCTGCCATGATACATGCTGAGCTGCGCAAGCTGTTCGAATTCGAGTACTCCCAGGTGCCAGGCGGCATGACGCATGGCGGCCCCATGGCCGACGAACAATTTCAGGCAGGGGGTATCCACGGCAGCCGCCAGAGCCGCGATCCGCTCCCGCAAGTGTGCGGCCACCCGCTCGCCTGCTTCACTTAGCGATTCGGCACCCTGCAAGGGCAGCCGGTAACGACTGTCGGATTTCCAGCCCGCAGGTGGATCGGGAAAGCGCGGATCCTGATGAATAATCTCTTCAACCCGGGCCACGCTGAGGTTGGCGGCACAGCCCACGCTGCGCTCCGCCAGTGCATCGAAACTCAGCACCTCCAGCCCGTCAGGCGACAGGTCCGCCAATTCATCCGCGATGATCCGGGCGGTCTGCCATGCCCGCAGCATGCGCGAACTGTCGATACAGGACTCCAGGCGCCAGTCATTGCGCCTGCAGGCATCACGGAGAGACGCGGCAGCTTCACGCGCCTGCCGTTCCCCGTCGGCATTCAGGGGAAACGGCTGCTGGGCGCTGGGCGTATCCGGCAACTGCGCATAGTCGCCATGGCGGATCAGGGCGGCGATCGCTGCGGCCATATCGACTCTCTCCAGGTTCGTGGTTTTCAGCCTGCCTGCAGCCGTTTGGCAAGTTTCGCGACCAGCGGTTTCAGCTCCGCCTGCCGCAGACGCTTCTTTGCCACTTCCGGAGCCACCCACTCACGCCCTCGATGCCGCTCCTCCCACTCTTCCTCCGGGATAACGCGGGTGACCTCCATGGGGAAGACCTCGACCGTACAGGTGGAACCCCACTTTTCATAACGGTAACTACCGAGTGCATCATTGCCGACCCTGCCCTCGATCCCCGCCTCTTCCCGTGCCTCCTTGGCGGCCGAGTCCTGTGCCGACAGTCCGGGGTCGCTGATCCCCTTGGGGACGACCCAGTGCTTGCGCTTGCTTGAGGACACGATCAGGATTTCGGTTCGGCCGTCGCGCACGCGATAGGGAATCACCGATGATTGCATGTAGTAATAGGCCGGGCGGTCGCGGCGTTCCGGCCCGTCGGGAAAGGGAAAGGGGAATTTCTCCGGCAGTTCACCGGGACGGGTGATGGACAGCAGTTGCGCGGAACCGGCATGCAGCCCCTGCCAGTCGTCCGGCATCGCCAGCCGCGCCAGGGTCGCGGTGGGCAGGAGCTTGCCGTCGGGCGGATCGGAAATCGGTTCATCCGCCAGGTACATCAGCAGTTCCTCGAGCCCCGGGTTGTGCCCCACCAGCATGACCCGCTGCGCGCTTTCCGGGCAGGCCGCCAGTACCTGCAGCAACTCCCCCGTCGTGGCCTCGTAGACCGCCCGTTCCCGATGAATGGAATGAGCGCCGATACCCATCGCCTTGCACGCCTTCTCGGCGGTTACGATAGCGCGTTCCGCGGGCGAACTCACCACGTAATCGGGCTGCATTCCCTGCTGCAACAGCCAGACACCGACCCGCTGCGCACCACGCTTGCCCCGGTCCATCAGAGGCCGGTGGAAATCTTCGGTGCCGGCACTCCAGTCCGACTTCCCGTGCCGCAATATCATGAGTTCACGTGTCATTGTCCCCTCCCCCTCGTACTGTTCAACTAAACCAGCAACTCGTCCAGGCAACGTCCTGCAAGTGCGGCAAAATCGATCCCGCCACTGACTTCGAATACGGCAACCCCCTGCAGTGCATCGAGATAGGCTGGTTCGTCGAAGACCGCGTCATCGCGGTGAAAACCGCCGTCCGGATACTGGTAGAACGGTCCGGGCGACTTCATGATCGCGCCCAGCAGATCACGGCGCTGCCCCAGTGTTACGGGCTCCACCCTTAACGCGGCATCGCTATCACGGCGCCAGTTCAGCACCAGGTAACCACCCAGCGGCGCCTCGGGGACGGTACGCCCCTCGCCATACACCTGATCGATAAACACATCATACTTCTCCTCCAGCTTCCAGAGCTCATCCACAGGCATGGCCAGCAATTCCACACGCCGCTCTTCAGGAATCAGCTCCTGCAGCCGGGCATTGTGGACGATGGTCCCGGGATTGACACGTGGCAGCTTGGGAATACCTGCCGCCCGGGTTTGCCCGGCCACCCTGCGCACGAACAGGCGGTCATTGGTCAGGTAGTTGACCGACTCGTGATCCAGCAGATGTAACATCAGGGTCGACTTGCCGCCGCCGGAAAACCCCGCGATACCGAAACACCGGTCATGATAGACCAGTCCCGCGGAATGACAGATCCGCCAGCCGCGGTGCTGCAGCCAGTTCATGTACTGGGCATTGATGAAATTGATGACCTGGTTGTCATATTCCAGGCAGGGACCGGCGGCCATGCGCAGTGTTTCGCTCTGCAGGAACACCATGCCCGTGCGCACCTTGCGGATCACCCGCGCACCGTGCAGGTCGAAACAGGAATCCTTGCGTCCGGTCTTGCCGGGTTCCCGGTTCCAGTCGACGAAGCGGATGCCGGTTTCCGGGGCCTCGCGTTCGATCGCGATGACTTCCATGTCCGGCTGCGCGGACGCTACGGCGACATGGGCGAAATAGCGCCGCAGCCCCGCGAGCAATTTCGCGGAGTTCGAGCGTACCTGCAGCGTACAGTCCCCTATGGCCAAAATCAGGTTATCGCCGCATAGTCGGGCATCGCCCTGTAGCATAGCGGCGATTGTTTCCAGATCCGGCATCATGCACGTCCCCTTCCCAACTCGGTCAGAACATGTTCCACATACCGCGCGGGGACATTCACACCGAGGCCTTCATGGGCACCGCGGAAACCGCCGAAGGCCGAGACCTCGAAGACGACTGGACCGGCGGGGGTCTCGGCCACGTCCACCGTGGTGTAATCCATGCCGAACAAAGCCTGGGCACGTCTGGCCAGTTCCACGATTTCATCGTCCGGGTCACAGGCCGCGTAGCGGCCGCCACTGTGGGTGGTGGTGTTCCAGGCCCCACCGCTGCCAACCCGGGCATAGCTGCCCAGATACTCGCCGCCGAGAAATACCATACCCATATCCTGTCCAGGCAACTCGACCTTTTGCTGGATGTACATCATCGGGTTATTGCTCCGGAATTCGCGCACCGCCTTCTCAATCCGGCCAGGCGACCGTCCCGTCGAGATCACGCACATACCGCGCGCCTTGGTGGAATACAGTGGCTTGAACACGGCGCTGCCGAAATCATGCACCGCCTGCACTGCAACCGCGACATCCTCGGTGATACGTGTTTCCGGCATGGGGATACCCGCATTGCTCAGCGTGACCGTGCAGCTCAGGCGATCGATCAGGCGCAACATGTTCTCCGCCCGGCTGAACACCCGTACGCCGGCCTGCTCGGCCGTCCTGAGCAGTTCCAGGCGATCCAGCGTATTCGGGCTGTAGCGGGGGCTGATCTTTTTCACGATCAGCGCATCCAAGCGGCACAGGTCCTGATCAAAGTAGCGCAGACTGCCGCTGTTGAGATCGAGGCAGGCCCCAGCCATGTCGATCACCAGGCGGAATCCGGTTGCCCGCTCCACGGCATCGGCCAGAATCTCGGTGGACCAGTTACCGGGGATACCCACCACCGCAATTTTCAGTTCAGCCAATGAACAGCTCCTTGATCGGGACCCGGAACGCCTTAACCTGAGCGGGCCCGGTCGCCAGAACCTGCTCCAGCAAATAGCGGGCGCGCAAGAACATGGCCCCTGCCAGCGACTTGTCGAGGATAAAACGGGTCGAGGTTACGAAGGACCGTGCCAGACCCAGCGCCAGACGAATCTCGAAGGTGCGGTCGCTCGACTTGTCCGCAAACTCCGCGGCAAACCGGTAGAACACCCGGCTCAGTTCCAGGATGCGCCTGCGCAGGGGAAGATCGAGGACCTGCAGGCGATAATTTGAAACCATGAATACGGAAACATCCTGCACGTAATCCATGTAGCGGGAACGGTGCAGGTCGATGAAGTTGATCCGCTTTTCCACGGGGTCGTAAATGATGTTGTCGACATTGAAATCGCCGTGGATATACACGGAAAACGGGGCGCACAGCTGTGCCTCACGAACCAGCGCCTGCTGCAGCAGGGTATTGAATCCCGCTACCTTCCGCTCGCAAATCCGCACATCACTCTCGCGGAATTCCGGGTGAATGCTGTAGATGTCATCCAGCCGTCGGGCGAGTTGGTGCATGAAATTCGCACACGCGGGTTTGCCGCTACGGGTTTCCCGCCACACGGACTCCAGCGTCTCACACAGCCTGCCCAGGGTTTCCCGCAGCAACCCCGTTGACTCGTGCAACAGGATCTGTTCGAAGGTCATGCCTGCGAGATGCTCGATCAGCAGAGCTGCCGACTGCCTGCGCTTGTGATAGGACAAAATCCGCGGTGCCAGTCCGGGATAGATCTCATGCCAGCTTTCCAGCCCCTGGCGTTCCTCCTTGAGCTTGCGCTTCTGGCCGTCCTTGAAGACGGCTACGTAACCGTTCTCTTCATTGCCCGCCGTACTGATCCCGGAAATGACGCTGCCGGAACGGGTCTCTGCAATGGGCTCGATGACCACCCCGGAATCAGCATTGTCCACCCCCAGGTGTTCCACGGAAGTCTGCAGAGAGTGATAGCGTTCGCTGTTGACGATATGCCCCAGGTTGACGGAAATGACCGCCTCGCTGATATTCAGCAAGGTATCGCCCATCAGTTCAAGGCAATGCGCAACCAGCACCGCCTTGATGAGATCCTCGGTTGCCTTCCGGTTATGCTTCAGTTCCTTCGTGTATTGCTGCTGCAACTTCCTGCAGACCCGCTCGATGCGTGGTTTGACGCGTCCGATTTTCAGAGCCAGTGGCGTGTCGCTGTCGCGAATGGCCGGTTCTATACGAGCAATCGCCTTGACCATCCAGCCCAGCGGCGTGCGGTAGGCTTCCGGGCGCAGGCGGCAACGGTCCTGCATCTGTTCCAGTTGCCGGACGCAGTCACGGCACAGTTCGGTCAATCGCTCCAGGTCCGAGGCGATGGATTCCAGCGCCCGCAGGGAGGGCACATCGCTGTTGCCGGCCTTGCGCATGCGGGCGATCCGGTCCAGACAGCTCTCATGGATGCGCTGCTTGAGATTGCAGGCATAGCCTTCCCGGTCGAGTATCCGCTGTGCCAGTGAATTCGCCGGTTCACGGAAACAGGCACGCAGATTGGTGACCTGCGATCCCACCTCGGCCACAAGGAAGCGCAGGTTTTCGCGAATATTCCGCGGCAGGCGCATGCTCAGTCTATGAGTCCCAGGTAGACCTGAGCGGTATCACTGATCCATTTCGAGAGAAACGTCGCCATTGACCGGGGATAAAGCGGCATTTGTGCCAGCGCATCCAGGGATGTCCAGACGACCCCGACCTGGTGCTTGTCCGGATGCTCGCCGTTCATCGGATGATAGGAATCCGCCACTTCGCAGCGAAACAGGAACTCGACCAGATGCCGGGTGCTGGGCGGATCGGTATCACGCGCCTTGAAATAGTCGGCGACATGCATCAGATCATGGACCTGCACCAAAGTCCCGATTTCCTCACGGCATTCGCGCAGCAGCGCCTGTTGCAGCGTCTCCCCCGGTGACTGCCCCCCGCCCGGCAGAGCAAACCGATCCCCATCGGAATACCCCTGCTTGTGCAGCAGCAATATGCGGTCATCCCGCAGAATCAGCGCCCGCACCGCATTGCGTATTTCCGGGACCAGATTATTCATTGGCTTCCGTTATGTTTGCTGCGGGCCTGCATGCAACGTACTCCCTGCCCGCCGCCCGCAACAGTAATTGTGGTTTGCACCGATACTTAGAGGTATATACGGAGAATATAACGTATAACCGCCATGTCATCTAACAAAAGCATCAGGATTTCGAGGGTCGCACAACTACCGGATCCGGTGCGTATCAGCCGCTATGCCAAAGCGCCGGAACTGGGGCCGCGCATCCTGTTCTTCAGCGGCGGCTCTGCCCTCAATGCCACCTGCCGGGTTCTCAAAAACTACACGCACAACTCGATCCACCTGGTGACACCGTTCGACTCGGGGGGCAGTTCGGCCAAACTGCGCCGGGCATTCGCCATGCCGTCCATTGGTGATCTGCGCAGCCGGTTGATGGCGCTGGCGGATGAAAACATCACCGGCCGGCCCGAGGTCTATGAACTGTTTACCTGGCGATTTCCCGCACGGGGAAAGCCCGGCAGGCTGCTTGAACGACTGGACACCATGATCAGGGGGCAGGACCCGCTGGTACACGCCATCCCCAATCCCATGCGCAGGCTGATTCGCATCAATCTGGCTTATTTCCGTGAGTCTATTCCGGATGGATTCGACCTGCATGGTGCCAGTACCGGCAACCTGATTCTCGCCGGAGGTTACCTCAACAACCACAAGCACCTAGACCCGATCATATTCCTGTTTTCGAAACTCGTGGGTGTGCTGGGCACAGTGCGCGCGGTCGTCAACGACGATCTGCACCTGGGTGCACTGCTGGAAGACGGCACCGTGGTACTGGGTCAGCATCGCCTGACCGGAAAGGAAGTCGCACCGCTGAGTTTACCCGTCAGCCGGCTGTTTCTGAGTGCCCGGCAGGACAGACGGGAACCGGCGCAAACCGGTATTCGCAAGAAAAACCGCAAACTCATCGAGTCGGCCGACCTGATCTGCTACCCCCCGGGCAGCTACTACACCAGCCTGATCGCGAACCTGTTGCCGCAGGGTGTGAGTCCCGCGATCGTCGCCTGCGACAATCCGAAGATCTTCGTTCCCAACCTGGGCCATGATCCCGAGCAGATCGGCATGACGCTGGATGGTTCGGTGCATACCCTGCTTGCCTACCTGCGCGCAGGCGCCCCCGAGGTCTGCACGGACACGCAACTGCTGAATTTCATCCTCATCGACAGCAAGCGTGGCCGATACCTGCCATACGATTCTCTGCGCAGTGTACGCAAACTCGGAATCGAGGTCATCGACACCCGCCTTGTCAGCAAGCAAAGCGCACCTTACTACGACGCGGAACTGCTGACGGCAGCCTTGTTGTCACTCACCTGACCCGGGTTAAGATTCCAGCCTTCCAGGCTGCCGTTCGTCCTGCCGGCGGATATTGACCTTGCCGATCCTGCGGCTGGTTGCTTCCAGGATCGTCACCGCGAGTCCGTCAATCAGAAAGTTCTCTTCAGCCTGGGGTATATTTTCCGTATGGTTGAGCACCCACAGACTGACGGTGTCCGTGGGTTTTCCTGGCAACTCCAGGTCGAAATATTCCTCGACCATACGTATTTCTGCACTGCCATCTGCGATGACCTCGTGCTCGGACACTTCCTTGAGAATATGTGGCGCGATATCACTTTCGTCATAGATCTCGCCCACCAGTTCCTCCAGCAGATCCTCCAGCGTGACGATGCCGCGCACATCCCCGTATTCGTCCACGACGATGGAAAAGTGCCTGTTGCGCCTCCGCAGCAGGGCAAACAGGTCATCGATGGGCTGATACTGGGAGATGAACAGCGGCTTGTGCCCGATCTGTTCCAGCCGCAATTCGAGCTGGTCGTTCGCGACGGCGCTCAGCAAGTCGCGCAGGTACAGAACCTTGACGATATTTTCGGGTTGCTCCAGGAACAGGGGGATACGCGAATAGGGCTCTCCGGTAACAAGCGGCAGCGCAGACGCTACCGTCAGGTTACCGTCCAGCGAGAAAATCAGGCCCTTGGGTGTCATTACATCCCTGGTCTTCAGATCGTTGAACTCGAAGACCCGTTCGATGATCTCGCGCTCGTCATGGTGAATCTCACCCTCGGCTACACCGTGACCCAGCATGCCGATCAATTCGGACTCGGTCACCGTCGGTTCTTCCTGTCCGCCCGCAAGGCTGTGCACCCAGTTCGTGAACTGTCCGAACATCCACACGAGCGGATAAATCAGCCGCATGAACCACAGCAGAGGCATGGCAACGAACAGGGAAATGCGTTCCGGATAGCGGGTCGCGAGACTCTTGGGCGTGATCTCACCGAAAACCAGGATGAAAAGGGTCAACAGACCTACTGCGATACCCGGTCCGGCATGCCCGAATTCCCGCGTCGCGATCACCGTCGCCATGGCGGAGGCAGCGATATTGACCAGGTTGTTACCGATCAGAATGGTGGTCAGCATGCGCGACGGATCTTTCTTGAGTTCATACAGTGCCGTGGCGCCGGCGCGCCCTTCCCTGACCAGAGCCTCGACACGCGCGACGGACAAAGCTACCAGGGCGGTCTCGGAACCGGAAAAGACACCGGAAAGCAGCAGCAATGCCAGAAGCGCTGCGATCTCGTTCAAGGGTTTACCGCCTGGAGTGATGCAGGGTGCAAAGGGATGTCACCATTGCACCCGCACTTCCTCGATCGCGCGTTCCGAACCACGCACGATGACAAAGGAGACCCGGTTGTACTTGATGCGCGTCCCGACCGTGGGGACATCCCTTACCCGCTCCAGAAGAAAACCCGCCAAAGTGGCATATTTCCCTTCCGGCAGCTCGATTTTCAGGGCATCCGCAAGTGCTTCTGGCTCGATCCTGGCGCTGATGAGGTAATCACGTTCCCCCAGCTTGCGAATCCAGCCGGTCGGATTTTCGCGCATGTCAAACTCATCGGAGAGATCCTCGACGATTTCCTCGATGATATCCTCCACCGTCACAATCCCCTCGGCGCCACCGAACTCGTCCACGACCACGGACAGCAGGTTACGCTCGCGCTGCATATCCATCAGCAAGGTTTGAATGCTCTTGGAACCGGGTACGTAGTCCACTGGCCTGATGTACGCCTTGATGGGTTCCTGTGGATCCACGCCCAGCAATTCCAGGGCATCGAGCATCCCCACGATCCGGTCCACCCGTTCCGCGTACACCGGCATGCGCTTGTGCGCCCTCGTCCTGGCCAGTCGCATGGCCTCCCCGCAGGAGGCCCCCTGTTCGATCCCGACCACATCGATCAGCGGCATCATGATTTCCGCGGCGGTCGTCTCCTCGAAATTGAACAACCTGCGGATCATGGCCTTTTCATTCGATTTGATATCCCCCCCGTCGGTGGACATCTGCATCAGGGCAAAAATCTCCTCGCGCAGCGTGAACGGGTTCTGCGTCCCCGTACTGTCTCCCACCAGCCTGGCGAGCAGCCGTGCCATCAGACTGAAGACAAGCAGGAGCGGATAAAACAGCCAGGAAAAGAACCTGAGCAGGAAAATCACCCGTGGTGTAATCACGTCGGCCCGCTGCTGGAAAACGCTCTTGGGCACGATTTCACCGAATACCCAGATCAGCGGTGCAACCAGCGCCACGGCCAGCCAGCTGCCATATTCACCAAAGAGCTGCAGCATGAGCGCCGTCGCCAAGGTGGTATTCGCCACCACCGAGATATTGGTTCCGACCAGGGTGGTGGACAGCAGCCATTCGGGCTTGTCGAGCATTTCCAGCGCCAGTTTCGCGCCCAGGGAACCCTTTGCCGCGTCGTGTCTGAGTTTCATGCGATCGGCGCTGACAACGCCGATTTCGGAACCGGAAAAAAAACCCTCTGCAATGAGACAGACGATCATCATGGCAAAGGTCATCAGGATATCGGCCATGGCCTAGTCCCCATCCCGATCCTGCACGGCATCCGGTTCTGCGTCCCCCCCCGGTGCCGGAGTGGTTTCCGCGGCAATGCCGGCAGCATCGTTTCCGGCCTGTTGCTTCTGGCTGACCGAGAGTGTCCTGATGCGATTCTCCTCAACCGCGCCAACCGTGAATTCCAGCCCTGCAATGATGATTTTCGCGCCACTGGTCGGCAGTTCACCGAAGCCATCCAGCACCAGTCCACCGACGGTCTCGGCAACATCCCCGGGGAGTTCCTGCTGGAATTCCCGATTGAACTGCTCGATCTGCATCGCTCCCTCGATGCGCGTACTGCCGTCCGTCAGCTTCCGGTAGGGAACTCCCGCCACAGCGTCGGACGCACTGGGAAGGTCTCCGAAGATGCACTCCAGCAGGTCCTCCATGCTGATCAGTCCGGTCACCCCGCCGTATTCATCGACCACCATGGCAAGTGAAAGCCGGCGTTTCCTGAAGGTGTGGAACAGACTGGCCGCCAACTTGGATTCAGGCACGAAATACGGCTTGCGCAGCAATTGTTGCTTGTCCTCGTCAAGCCGGGCAATCTCTTCCGGCCCCAGCCCCAGCAGATCCCGCGCGTAGAGAATTCCGAGTATATTGTTGCGCTGCTCCAGGTAGACGGGCACCTTGGTGCGCCGGGTTCGCCGCAACTCCTGCAGCATCTCCGCAAGAGACATCGTCGCGGGCAGAAAAAACACGTTCGAGCGGGGTGTCATTACGTCTTCGACCCGCTTGTCACCGAAATCGAAGATCTGATCGATATACTGCGCCTCGACCGGATTCAGAACCCCTTCCCCGACCGCTTCCCGTGCAAGCGTCCGTACCATGTCCTCGGTAACGATATTCGCGCGCGAGCGTTCCCTGCCAACGATCAGCGTCGTCACCCAGTCCGCCACCAGCCTGACGGCCCAGCGTAACGGGCTGATCAGGTCGGTAAACAGGGAAATATAGGGGCTCTGGAACGATGCGAAGGCGACATTGTTCCGGATCGCCAGTGTTTTCGGAGTGATCTCTCCCACCAGCAAGAGGATAGGCACCATGATGAATAGATTGACGAACTTGTTTTCTGCGCCCAGCCATTGAATCACGATCGCCGCAGAAATCACGGAAGCAGCCACATTCACGAATTCATTGCCAATGAGAATCGTCACGATCAGGCGGCGCGGCCGGCTCAACAATCGTTCTATGCGATTCAAGGCTGGATGATTCTCACGCCGCATCTGCTCAAGCTGAACCTTGCTGAGCGAGAACAGGCTGGTTTCGGAACTGGAGAAAAACCCCGAAAGCCCCATCAAGAGCACAAACAGCACCAATTCAGTCCACAAGGTAATATCCATTCATCCCCCAATACGGCTGTGTCTCTGACAAGTTCTTGAGAATTGGACAATAATAGTGACAAAATATAGAAGTATTAAAGCATAATTATCTAACTGACCAGCATTTCCGGGACGGCAACCACAGGGCCGTGATATTTATACGTACGCTTCACCCCCGCGAAATGAACCAGGGAAATCAGACCCCATGCAGCGTGAATTTGCAATCCCTCACACTTTGGATATCAGTGAGTTGCAGACCATTCTGCAGAAAAAGTTTCACACCAGTGCCAGTCCCCCGGAACAATGGCTGCGCACCTGTTACGACAGCTTCGACTGGCGCCTCTATTCCAGCAACGCGGTTATCGAAGATGACATCAAGGGCAGGCGGCACGAACTGCAGTGGCGCTCTCTCGCGGATGGCGGCCAGCACCTGCAAATCTCCCTGGAAAAGGCGCCCCGGTTTGCCCGGGATCTGCCACCCGGCCCGTTACGCGATCGGGTCGAACCGGTGCTGGAAATGCGTGAACTCATTCCATTGGTCAGCATCAGTTCGCGCATCCATTCCCTGAGGGTCCTGGACAAGATCGACAAGACCGTCGCACGCATTCTCATCGAGGAAAACCGGATCAGACGCCGCAAGGGTGGTAAGGCCCTGCTGGATGACAAGCGCATCATCGTACTGCCCGTGAAGGGTTACCGGAAGGCATATTCGCGGATCATCAGGACACTCGAAGACCTGGAGTTGAAACCGGCAGCGGCAAACCTCACGCAGAAAGCACTGGCGGTGGCCGGGTACAAGCCGGGAAGCTATTCTACCAGGCTGAACCTGCAGCTCGACCCCGGCATGCGCGCCGACCAGGCCGCGCGCGCAATCCTGCTGCGACTCCTCGCTATCATCGAGGAAAACGAAGCCGGCACCCGCAGTGGTACCGACACGGAATTCCTGCATGATTTCCGGGTGGCGGTACGCCGTACCCGTTCCGCCCTTACCCAGATCAAGGGGGTCCTGCCGGTCCCGGTGGCGAGGCGCTTCAAGCGCGAGTTCGCCTGGCTCGGCCAGATCACCACCCCCTCGCGCGACCTGGATGTTTACGTGTTGCAATTTGACGAATACAAGGCCACCCTGCCCGATTCCGCCCAGGCGGATATCGAGCCGCTGCGGGAGTTCCTGCTCCGCCACCAGTTCATTGAACACAAGGCGCTGATCAAGGCACTGGACTCGGCACGCTATCGCCGCCTGATACAGGACTGGCGCAAGTTTCTCGAACAACCGGTCAATGAACGATCGACTTTGCCGAATGCGCAACGGCCGGTCATCGATGTCGCCGGCGCGCGCATCTGGCGCATGTATCGGCGCATACTCAAGGAAGGCCGCGCCATCACCGCCGATTCGCCGGCTGAAGGCCTGCATGAATTGCGCAAGACGGGCAAGAAACTGCGCTATCTGATCGAGTTTTTCCAGAGCCTGTATCCCGAAGAAGAAATCAAGGCCGTGATCAAGGTGCTCAAGCAACTGCAGGTCAACCTGGGGGACTTCCAGGACTATGAAGTACAGGTCAAGACACTGAAGCAATTCAGCCAGCAGATGGTGGCCGAAGACACGGTACCCGCGGAGGCACTGCTGGCCATGGGCATGCTGATCGAAGGGCTGGAACGACGCCAGCATGCGGCACGCGCGGAATTCGCAGAGCGTTTTGCCGGTTTCGACCGGCCGGATAATCACGAGCACTACCAGCGACTATTCTGCCCGCCCACACCAGCTGCGCAGGATGCCGCACAATGAGGGTCATTGCGACATACAATATCAAGGGCGGTGTGGGCAAGACGGCCACGGCGATCAACCTTGCCTATCTCGCGGCCACCGAAGGCGCGCCAACCCTGGTCTGGGATCTGGATCCCCAGGGCGCAAGCAGTTACTACTTCCGAATAAAACCGCGCATCAAGGGCGGCGGCAAGCGCCTGGTGCAAGGCAAACGGGACCTGGAAGAATTCATCCGCGGCACAGATTACGAATTGCTGGACCTGTTGCCGGCGGACTTTTCCTATCGGAATATGGACATCTTTCTGGAACATGCGAAAAAGCCGGACCGGCAATTGCGCAAGCTGCTTGCGCCTTTCAGAAGCGAATATTATTACGTCTTCCTGGACTGTCCGCCCAGTATTTCACTGGCATCCGAAAGCGTATTCGAGGCGTCCGATGCGGTACTGGTCCCCACCATACCCACGACCCTGTCTCTGCGCACCTACAAGCAGATCAGGCGTTTCTTCCGGCAGCAGGGTCTGCCGCCGGAAAAGGTCATGAGCTTCTTCTCCATGGTGGACCGGCGCAAGCAACTGCACTGCAATATCGTGGATAATCCTCCGGCCTACATGACGAACCTGCTCGCAAGCAGTATTCCATACAGCAGCGAAGTGGAACGCATGGGGATTCACCGGGCAGCCGTTGGAGATTTCGCTCCCACCAGCCTGCCGGCCCGGAGCTACGAACAACTCTGGGAAGAGATCAAGAGACGACTGCCACCGATTCTTTGATGTCGGCTATCGAAGCTGCCGTCTGCAGCAGGCCGATGGGACGAAATCAGAGACAGGTAATTGACACGGACCAACAAGACATAATAAATTCACTATAAATCAAAGAATAATCTTTGCCGGCGGAAAAATATCGTGAGAATATGAGTTGCAGTTGCATGAGTTGTAATACACATACACATATGGGGGAATGAATAAAATGTCTTCAAGTATCACAGATATCTCCGGCATCGGTCCGGCTGCGGCAAACGCACTTGCGGAACATGGAATCCACAACCTCAAGGCACTGGCCAAGGCGGGAGTAGAGCAGGTTTCAAGTGTTCCGGGTTTCAGCGATGTACGCTCGAGAAAGGTCATCGCAGCTGCTGCTGAACTTCTGGGCAGCAGTACCCCTGAGGAACCAGCAGAGAAATCAACCGGGAAAGACGCCAAGGGAAAGAAGCACGGCAAGGATAAGAAAAAGAACAAGAAAGACAAGAAGAAGAAAGGCAAGAAGGGCAAGGGCAAAAACAAGAAATAAGACATTCACTCCACAGGTCCAGGATTCGCCGGCAGCAAGCGGGCTGCAGCGAATGCGTCGTTGCAGCCTCAAATCGTCACACAATGTTCATCGAGCCGTAACACAACCGTAATCTAAATAAGTTACAATTTTATGACCATTGTTTTCCCTGATAAATTTCGCGGGCGAACAAGCGACGCAGTCTATGAACAATCACATGAACAACAAGCTCGGGCTGCACTCGCGTGGATGACTGTTAGCCGATCGAATGTTCCCGCCTGTTTCTTGTACATAGGAGTCACTTCATTATGAACACCAAATTGTTACTTGCCGTTTCCCTGCTTACGGGCTTTAGCCTGCTCACCACGGCCACCCAGGCTCGGGAACTCATCCAGAACAAGGGTTCCGACACCCTGGTCAACGTCGCCCAGGCATGGGCCGAGGCCTACCCGGCGGTCAACCCCGAAGTCGCCGTGGCTGTTTCAGGTGGTGGTTCCGGTACCGGCATCGCCGCCATGATCAACGGCACGGTCGATATCGCCAATGCCAGCCGCAAGATGAAGGACAAGGAAATCAAGATGGCCGAGGAACATGGCCAGCACCCGGTGCAGCATGTCGTCGGCTACGATGCACTGGCGGTATTCGTGAACAAGAACAACCCGGTTACTTCCATGTCATACCAGCAGCTTGCGGATATTTTTGGCCGCGATCCCAAGGTGACCAAGTGGTCCGACATGGGCCTCAACGTACCTGGCTGCGAGGACAAGATCGTGGTCGTCAGTCGCCAGAACAATTCCGGCACCTACGCCTATTTCAAGGAAACCGTGCTTGGCGAGCATGGCAAGTACCGCCAGGGCACCCTCGACATGCAAGGCTCCAAGGATGTCGTCGACCTGGTTGAAAAGACGCCATGCGCAATCGGCTACAGCGGTCTGGCCTATGCCACCGAAAACGTGAAAATGGTCTGCGTCTCCAAGGAAACCGGTGGTGAGTGTATCAACCCCAGCGTGCAGACCGCCAGCGACCGCAGCTACCCCATAGCCCGTCCGCTGTTCATGTACACCAACGGCGAACCGCAGGGTGCAATCAAGGACTATGTGGACTGGATCAAGAGCGATGCCGGGCAGTGCATTCTGCTCAAGAAGGGTTATGCTCCGATCAAAGAAGTAAGCTGCGATAACTGAGTCTCACTGAGCGCAGTTGCAGGATTCAGCTGACAGGCTGTGCGCTTATGCGGCACACAGCCTGTTCTCTTACCCCTTGCCTCCATTATTTCGAGTCGCATTCGCAGGGATACAAACATGAGCCATTATGAAGAACGACTGGAACATGACCTGAAACGCCTCCGCGACCACGTGTCTGAGATGGCGGCGAAGGTCGAAACAGCCGTCAAGAACGCGATGCATGCCTTGCAGACCGGCAACGACAAGCTCGCCGCGGCGACCATCCTCGCCGATCACCCGATCAACCGCACCATGCGCCGTATCGATCGGTTGTGTCACGGCTTCATCGCCACCCACCTGCCCAGCGCCGGACACCTGCGGCTGCTGTCTTCGGTCATCCGGGCCAATATCGAACTGGAGCGTATCGGTGACTATGCGGTCACCATCGCCCGCGAAACCCTGCAGATGTCCAGTCCACCGAGCGGACCGCTGGCGAAGGAACTGGAACGCGTTGGTAACGAAACCCGGCTCATGCTGCACCAGGCGATTGCGGCCTTCAATGAGCTAAATGCCGAAAAAGCGCGGGCCACTATGGTCATGGAAGAACAGATGGAAAATGACCTGGACCTCGTATATGCGGAACTGATGGCCAATAACGAGCGCGAAGCCGTCAAGAACTTACTCACGACCTTCGCCGTATTCACACGGTTGAAGCGTGTCGCCGCCCAGGCGAAAAATCTCTGCGAGGAGACCGTATTTGCCGTGACCGGCGAAATGAAGGCACCCAAGGTCTATAATATCCTGTTCGTCGACGAGGACAACAGTTGCCAGAGCCAGATGGCCGCGGCCATCGCCCGCAAGAATTTCCCCGGCAGCGGCAAGTACATCAGCGCCGGCAGAAAACCCGCAACAAATGTCAATCCGGCCATGGCCGAATTCCTGGAACGGCACGGCGTCAGCCTGCAGGGTGTTGCACCCGCTGGCATTGACCTAACCCCGCTGGAACTCGCCAGTCAGCATGTCATCGTCAGCCTGCAGGGCGCGGTTAGCTCCTACTTCGACCAGCTGCCCTTCCACACCACACCGCTGGAATGGGATCTTGCACCCGCCCCCGCGGCCGGCGACGCGGCAGCCACCGGGGCATGGCTGGAAGAGATCTACCGGGACATGGCCGTACAGATTCGCGATCTGATGGTACTGCTGCGTGGCCAGGGGGCGCCCTGATGCCGGAACCCTCACCGACAACCGGGGGTATGAGCACGGAATTCGACCGCCGCAACGCCGACTGGTACATTGACAAGGCCGTCCAGGTGCTGGTGTTCATCGGTGGTATCTCGGCGATCATCTTCATCGTCGGCATCTTTGTCTTCATCACCAAGGAAGGTCTGGGCTTCATCCTGGACCGCTTCGACTTCAAGGAATTCTTTACCAGTCCGTACTGGTATCCAGCCGACGAGGATGATCCGGAATACGGCATCCTGGCGCTGATCGCCGGCACGGCCAGCGTGACCGGCCTGGCCATGTTGGTCGCCATCCCCTTCTCGCTCGGCGCCGCCATCTACGTGGCCGAGTTCGCCACCGGCAAGCACCGTGAAATACTCAAGGTGCTGGTCGAACTGCTGGCGGCAATCCCCTCGGTGGTATGGGGCTTCATCGGTTTGTCCATCATGAATCCGCTGATCATCCAGTTCTTCCACGTCCCCGTGGGACTCAACGTCCTCAATGCGGGCATCATACTCGGCCTGATGGCAGCGCCGATCATGACCTCCATTGCCGAAGACGCACTCAAGGCCGTGCCGGACCGTTACCGGGAGGCCGCCGAAGCCATGGGCGCCACCCGCTGGCAGGTCATCTACAAGACCGTGCTGCCCGCGGCGAAGAACGGCCTCCTGGGCGCCGTCCTGCTGGGCGTCGGCCGCGGTTTCGGGGAAACCATGGCCGTACTGATGGCAACCGGGCATTCCGTCAACATACCGCACAGCATCTTTGACTCGGTACGCGCCCTGACCGCCACCATCGCGGCCGAACTGGGAGAGACCGCGGTCGGCTCGGATCATTACCAGGCACTGTTCACCATCGGCATCTTCCTGTTCCTGGTCACCTTCGTCATCAATCTTAGCGCCGATCTGATCGTGCGCGGTGTCCGCAAGGGGTAAGACGCATGTTCGAGGCAACCGAACTCAACGCAAGGAACCAGCGGGTACAGGGGCTCTACCGTATCCTGTTCCTGCTCATGACGGTATTGCTGATCCTGCCTGTGCTGCTCATCCTGACGACGCTGGTCATCAAGGGTGGTTCGGTTATCTCCATCGATTTCCTGTTTACCGCACCGACCAACGGCATGACCGCCGGCGGGCTGTTTCCGGCGCTGCTCGGTACAGTCTGGCTGGTCGCCGTGGCGCTGCTGATCTCGGTACCGCTGGGCGTCGCCGCGGCCATTTACCTCAGTGAGTACGCAGGAAACAACTGGTTTACCCGCATCATCAATCTGGCCATCATCAATCTCGCCGGCGTGCCCTCGATCGTGCACGCCCTGTTCGGTGTGGGGGCCTTTGTACTGTTCTTCGGTTTCGGGACCAGCATCCTGGCCGCCAGCCTGACGCTGGCTATCATGACGCTACCGGTGGTCATCGTCGCGACCCGCGAGTCCCTGCAGGCCGTCCCCTACGCCTTCCGCGAGGCCTGCTGGAACATGGGCGCGACGCGATGGCAGACGATCCGCCGGGTGGTGCTGCCCAATGCCGTGCCCGGCATTCTCACCGGTGTGATCCTCGAGGTGTCTCGAACCTCGGGCGAGACCGCACCCATCATGTTCACCGGTGCCGTGTTCTTCAGCCCCTTCCTGCCCCAGGGGATCTTCGACCAGACCATGGCCCTGTCGCTGCACCTGTTCGTGGTCGCCACCCAGGTGCCCGGCGTGCCCGAAGACCTGCCCTACGGGGTTGCCCTGGTCCTGATCGGCATGGTGTTGCTGATGAACAGCCTGTCCATCGCCTTCCGCACCTATCTGCGAGGGAAGAAGAAATGGTAAGGGCCGTGCAGACCGAGCGGGAATCCCCCGCTGACGCAACCGGTCCGACCCCCCTCAAGCTCGCGGTCAGGAACCTGTCGATCCGCTACGGTAGCGAACTCGCAATCGGCAACGTCAACCTGGAGATCCGCGAACACGAGATCTTCGGCATCATCGGTCCGGCCAATGCCGGCAAGACCTCGTTTCTGAAGTCACTCAACCGCATGGACATGTTCAACAACAGCATGCAGGTGGAGGGAGAGATCCTCTTCAACGGCCACGACATCCGCCACCTGCGCAATGTCTATGCCCTGCGCTCGCGCATCGGCGTCGTGTTTCCCCTGCCTGTCGGACTACCCATGACCATATACGACAACGTCGCCCTGGCACCGCGCCTGTCCGGTCTGAAAAACAAGGCGGAACTGGACATCATTGTCGAGCGCTGCCTGACCCGCGCCGCCCTCTGGGACGAGGTCAAGGACCGTCTGAACTCCCTGGGCAGCCTGCTCTCCGGCGGTCAGCAACAGCGTCTCACGATCGCCCGCGCCCTGTCCCAGCAACCCGAGGTGTTGATGCTGGATGAATTCTCCATCGCGGTTGATCCGGTCACGACGATGCGCATCGAGGACGTACTGAAGGAACTCAAGCAGGAGATGACAATCATCCTGGTCACCAACCTGGTGCAGCAGGCGCGCCGCCTTGCCGACCGGACCGCATTTTTTCTTGACGGGGAGTGCGTGGAAATCGGTGTCACGGAGGACCTGTTCACCGGCGCGGTCAAGGATTCCAGGACCCGGGACTACGTGGAGGGACGCTTCGGGTAACGGGCGGCTCGCACGCTCACACCAGAACCCCGAGGGGATACCCATAATCTCAAGCCAGCCAGAGAACTGAACCAGCCGGATACCCAATGAACACCAGCAGCCAGGCAGTCGCAGACACCCAGCCGGAGTACGCCATCCATACCGAGAAACTGAATCTCTGGTACGGTACTTTCCAGGCTCTGTTCGATATCGACCTCGATATCAAACACGGTATTATCACCTCCCTGATCGGTCCGTCCGGCTGCGGCAAGTCCACTTTTCTGCGCAGTGTCAACCGCATCAACGAGCGCCTCGGTTACGTCAGGATCAACGGCAAGATCAACGTCTTCGACCACAACATCTACGCCCCCGGGGTGGAACTGGTGCAGGTGCGCAAGCAGATCGGCATGGTGTTCCAGCGTCCCAATCCCCTGCCCATTTCGATCCGCGATAATGTCCTGTTCGGTTACAACCTGCACATGGGTGGCAAGCGCGGCTCGCGCAGCGACCAGGACGGCATCGTCGAGGATGCGCTCAGACAGGTGTTGCTGTGGGACAAGGTCAAGGGCAGACTGGGCAGCAAGGCCACGGATCTCTCCCTGGAGGAACAGCAGAAACTCTGCATCGCCCGTCTGCTGCCGGTCAAACCGGGCCTGCTGCTGATGGACGAACCCTGTTCCGCCCTCGACCCCAAGGGCACCGAGGCGGTGGAGGAACTGATCTGGGAACTGCGCGGCCAGTACACCATCCTCATCGTCACCCACAATATGGCGCAGGCGCGGCGTGCCAGCGAGGAATGTATCTTCATGCTGATGGGCAAGGTCGTGGAACACACCGAGACCCAACAGATGTTCGTAACCCCGGCAAAGCAGGAAACCGCCAACTATATCGAGGGACGTTACGGCTGATCACACCGGCATGATTTTTCACGAGGTAGCGGTGCACACCCGAGCCCGCAGGCATGGACAATACAACAGCCCGCGAGCCATGATTCCCGTACTGCAATCCCCGTATCCCGAAACAATCCAGGACGCGCCGGAGACCGCACCATGAGTACGATACTCGTTGTCGATGACGATGCCCCCATCCGGGAAATGCTGCTGCAGGCCCTCGCCGCAGCGGGTTTCGCGACCCGGGAGGCCTCCAGCGCGGAGGAGGCCAGGCTCGCCGTCGCCGCCGAACTACCCGACTTGATCCTGCTGGACTGGATGCTGCCGGGCCAGTCGGGCTACGAATTCGCGCGCGAACTGTTCATGGACACCAGCCACCCGGCTGTCCCCGTGATCATGCTGACCGCGCGCGACCAGGAAGAGGACAAGGTCGCGGCTCTCGAAGCCGGTGCCGATGACTATGTGTCCAAGCCCTTCTCGCTCAGTGAACTGGTGGCACGTATACGCGCGGTCCTGCGCCGCTCCGGCGGGCAAGCGGAAGAGGAAATTCTTGGTTTCGGCCGATTGCGATTGGACCAGGCCAGCCACAGGGTCACCATCGACACCACCAGCCTGGAACTTGCACCCATGGAATATCGCTTGCTGGCGTTCTTCATGACCCACCAGGAACGGGTCTATACCCGCAAGGAACTCATCAAGCTGGTCTGGGGCAGCGGTACCTACGTCGAGGAGCGTACCGTGGACGTCCATATCCGGCGCCTGCGCATAGCCCTGGAATCCTCGGGCCACGATCATTTGATACAGACAGTGCGCGGTTCCGGCTACCGGTTCTCGGCAACTCCCTGATTTTCACCTCAGTGGGTGAGGTTACGATTCTTCCCTGCCATCTGCGTCAGGACGGCATACGACGCATCGTGGCTTCGGCGTATGATGTCGGGTATGCCCGCACCCTGGAAAGAGGAAATCCTGCTGTTTTCCGGGATTGCCGCTGCAATGAGCATGGCCGGTATCGGCACGGGCAGACTCCTGCCCTGCCTGTTGGCGGGCCTGCTGGGATATACCGGCTGGCATCTCTACCAGCTGCTGCGGCTGCCGGGGATGTTCAATTCCGCTGCGGCGCCGGGTCCGCACCCCTTCGGCCTGTGGCGCCTGCTTATCCACGCAGCCCGTTCCCGGCTGGCGGCCGACCGCGGCCGGATACAGTCGCTGGAAGGCCAGGCGGTGCGCTTTCGAACCACCGTTTCCGCCCTGCCGGACGCCGTCATCATTCTGGATCGCCTGGGCAGGGCGGAATGGTCAAACCCGGCCGCGGAACACCTGCTTGGCATCAGACTGGCGGAAGCACCGGGGCACATGGTGCCGGAACTGATCAGCGATCCCCTGGTAAAGGAATACATGGCCAGGGGCGACTTCAGCCAGCCACTGGTTTTCAACAGTCCGCTGGACCGGGCGAAAATCATGTCATTGCAGGTGACATCGCTGGACACCGAATCCGACCTGCGCGTGCTGGTGGCCTGGGAAATCACCCGCCAGTACCACGCAGATACCGCGAAACGCGACTTCGTGGCCAACATCTCGCATGAACTGCGCACCCCGCTGACCGTGATCTCGGGGTTGGCACAACAGCTGGACCTGAACAGCAAGGACAACCCCGGCCTGCAGCGGTCCACCCGCCTGATGCTGCAGCAGGTGCAGCGCATGAACGAGATGATAGCGGACCTGTTGACGCTGTCACGACTGGAAATGCAGCAGGAGAAGGCGCATGTGGGGGCCGTTGATGTCACGGGCATGCTGGCAAACATCGTAGAAGAGGCGCGAGCGCTCCGCGGCAGCGCAGGACATGGCGTTCAACTGGTGCTGGAATCACATGACGGCCTGCGAGGTGATGCCCGGGAACTGCGCACGGCTTTCACCAACCTTGTAGTCAATGCGATCCGCCATACCCCTCCCCGATCGGAAGTCCGGGTAGGCTGGCAGACGGATGAGAATGGCGCGCGCATGAGCGTCACCGACACCGGTGCAGGCATCGCGGCACGCCATATCCCCCGGCTGACCGAGCGGTTGTACCGCGTGGACCCCAGCCGTTCACGGGATACCGGCGGCAGCGGGCTGGGACTGGCGATCGTCAAGCATGTCCTCGACCGCCATGAGGCAATACTGGAGATCAGCAGCAGGGTGGGAGCCGGCAGCACTTTTACCTGCTGCTTCCCGCCGCAAAGAATTATCCGCGAATAACCCTGATCAGGAGAACATGCCCTTCAGGGCGAAGAAGAACAGTGCCGCGAGAATGCCACCGGCCGGCAGGGTCACAATCCAGGACACCACGATACCGCCGATGACCCGCATGTCGATGGCACCGATACCACGCGCAAGCCCTACGCCGATCACCGCACCCACCGCAATGTGTGTCGTCGAGACCGGCAGGCCGGTCCGCGAAGCCAGCACCACCGTGGCGGCCGCTGCCAGGGTTGCGCAGTAACCACGGCTTGGGGTCAGTTCGGTGATATTGGTACCGATGGTCTTCATGACCCGATACCCCATGGTCGCAAGGCCTACGACGATACCGGTACCACCGAGGATCAGTATCCAAAGCGGCAACGTCGCCTTCTGCGCCACTTCACCCCCGGATTGCACGATGCTGACCACCGCTGCGAGCGGACCGATACCGTTGGCGACATCGTTCGAGCCATGCGCAAAGGCCATGGCACACGCCGTGAACAGCATCATCGGAACGAATACTTTCTCTACGCTGGCATAGTGGAAATCCCGGTCGGCCCCCGGGTCCAGGGTTACCCTCTGTATCATCAGCCAGCCGACGAAAGCCAGCGCCAGGCCGAACAACGCGGCAATCAGGAAACTCATGCCGGCTGTCAGTTCGAAATTCAGGTGTTTCAGTCCCTTGAACAGGGTGACCAGGGAGATGATGAAACCGACCAGGAAGACATAGGCGGGGCCCCAGCGCTTGGCGCTCTCGAAGGGGTGCTCCGTATCCAGGATCAGGCGACGAATAGTCAACATCAGGATGAAGGCGATAATCCCGCCCAGCAGCGGCGACACCACCCAACTGGCGGCAATCTCTGACACCTTGCCCCAGGCCACGGCATCGACACCGATGCCCGCAATGGCAAATCCGATGATCGCGCCGACAATGGAATGCGTGGTCGAGACCGGCCAGCCGCGGGAGGTGGCGATCATCAGCCAGATCGCAGCGGCCAGCAAAGCCGCCAGCATGCCGAAGACCAGGATCTCCGGGCTACCGGTAATGGCGGACGGATCGATGATGCCCTTGCGAATGGTTTTGGTGACATTGCCCCCGGCGATAAAGGCACCGGCAAACTCGAACAGTGCTGCAATGATAATCGCCTGCTTTATGGTTACCGCACCCGATCCAACCGACGTACCCATGGCGTTGGCGACGTCATTGGCGCCGATGCCCCAGGTCATGTACACACCAAAGACAACCGCCAAAGTGATAAAGACGAAGCCGTATTCAGTTATGATTTCCATGTTTGTGTCCCAGGATTAATGAACCTTGAGGCCGTTTGAACAATAGCCGTAGCTTACCGTACCGGATTTGACCGCCACCCTGACTTCCTGCCTGCAGCAGGGTTGTGTTTGAGTATTTCTTCGATCCCAGGGCCAGCGCACGGCACGCATGCATCGCGGCGACAGTGAGATTCCTGCAGCGTGTCTGGGCTAGTTCGCGATCAGCAGGCGCAACCGGTCCCCGACTTTTTCCGCGTAATCCGCCAGATCCCCGATCCATTCAATGAGCTGGTACCACATCATCACCGATACCGGCTTCATATCATCCTCGTGCTCGAACAGCTGGCGTGTCAGCTGGATGCCGAGTTCGTCGGTGTCATCCTCGATCCGGTTCAGCGTCTCCACCATTTCCCCGACCTGGTTCGCCTCGCGGCCGCGGAAACCCATTTCCAGCAATTCATCGAGTTCCTCGATGATTCGCCCAGATTGCTCGCAGGTATCGACACAGCGTCGCGTCATGGCAAGCAGGGAATCCTGCATGAACTCCGGAATATCCATGCGCCGTTCGACCAGCAGGCCTGCGATGTCCTGGGCGGTGTCGGCGATGGAATCCTGCATCTGCAGGACCTCCAGCAGATCGTGCCGGTCCACCGGCATGAACAGGCTCTTCGGCAAGGCCCCGCGCATTTCGTTCTTGATACGGTCGGCCTCGGCCTCCCGCTCGAAGATCTTGCTCTTGGCGGATTCCACCTTGTCCTGTTCGCCGGCGGCGAGCGCCTCGAGCAGAGGCGGTACTTCACGTGCGCATTCCAGCACTACGCGCATGTGGTGTTGCAGGGCCGAAAACGGTGACTTGCCGAACAGACTCCCGAAAGGATTCCTCGATGACATATTGGTTTTTCCGGTTAACGCCTGCGGTTTGCCCGAGGCTGATTGTAATGGGTTAGGAATCTACTAACAGAATACTAACAATCAATTGATTCAAATCAAACAATATCCACATATATATGTATGAATTCGAGTTTTATTCATGTCAATCGACCGTGACTACTGCACGCGCGGATCTTCCGTTTCCTCGAACGGAATCTGTCCCGAAATAGTGGATTGAACAGCGGTGTTACAGGCCAGCCGGCACATGGCACCGGCAAGGTTACCCGTTACCTGACCAGCCGCGGCAGTCGTTCCATAAGTCGTTTAAGCCCATTCCGATTCGCGCGCCTGACGGCATCCTTGAAGGGAAACCATCCCCGCTCCCGGTCGGATTCATCCCACTTGCGATAGATCTTTCTGACCTTCATTGCAAAAACCTGGACCGTATACACGTCCCCCAGCTTGCGGTGACGGTAAATACCCAGCAGCTTGCGATGCATCTCGCCCTGTACACCGGCCTCCTCAAAGGCCTCCTTCGCAGCAGATTCCCGGGCACCCAGATTGGGTTTGATCACCCCTTGGGCACAATCCAGCGCCCCTTGTTACGCGAGGTAATCAGTAAAATTTCGAGCTTGCCCTGTTTTTTCCGGTAAGTGATGACGCCTGATTGCTGCTGGTCATTGCGGGTGGCTACATTACTGCCCATGCTATTTTTCGGACAGCGCGACTTCCAGGCGCTCGCAGAATGTCCGAATCACCTTGATGCGCGCGAACGGTTTATTATTGCCTTCGACCAGGACCCAAGGTGCGGTATGGGTACTGGTGTGCTCCACGAGATCATTGACCGCCATCTCGTAATCGTCCCATTTTTCGCGGTTGCGCCAGTCTTCCTCGGTCAGCTTCCACTGCTTGTGGGGGGTCTGCTCCCGCGCCCTGAATCGCTCCAGCTGTTCTTCCTTGGTGATATGGATCCAGTACTTCAGCAGTACGATGCCGTGCTCGGTCAACTGCTCCTCGAAGTCATTGATCTCGGCAAAGGCGCGACGCCACTCCGGCTCGGTGGCGAATCCCTCGATGCGTTCGACCAGCACCCGGCCGTACCAACTGCGGTCGAAGATGCTGATGCGCCCCGCCCGGGACAGATGCCGCCAGAAGCGCCACAGATAGTGCTGCGCCCGTTCCTCGTCCGTGGGTGCGGCAAACGGGATAACCTGGTAATGCCGTGCATCCAGCGCCGCCGTGATCCTGCGGATCGCCCCGCCCTTGCCGGCCGCGTCGGCGCCCTCGAACACCAGAATTGCCGAAACCTTTTTTTTCAAGGCCTTGCGGTGCAACTGGTTCAACCGTGCCTGCCACTCTTTCAGATGCTTCTTGTATTCGTCCTTGCTCAGGTGCAGGGTCATGTCCAGCCGGGACAATACGGTCGCAACCGGTAGCGGTGGCATCTCGCTTCCACCGGCACCGTTCTCAGCGGCGGTCTCCACATGGACAGACGCCCTCATCTGCTGCTGTTGCTCGTTGCGCTCCAGGTGTTTGCGGATTTCATCCCGTATGATGGTGCCTACCGTCAGGCTGCGGTAACTCGGATCTTCCCCTTCCACGATCGTCCAGGGTGCGGTGCCGGTGCTGGTGCGCATGATGGTGCGCTCCGCGGCCGACTCGAAATGATCGTAGATATGCCAGTGATCCCAGTCGCGTTGGGTGACCCGCCAGCTGGTGAGCGGGTCCTTTTCCAGTTTTTTCAGGCGTTTTTTCTGCGCATCGTGGCCCAGATGCATCCAAAACTTGAGGATCAGGGCGCCGTCGTCTGCCAGGGCCTTTTCGAAGGACAGAATGCGATCCAGACAGTCGTCGAAGGCGGAGTCATCGATTTTTTCATAGACCCTGTCGAGGATCGGCCGTGAATACCACGAACTGAGAAACATACCGATGCGACCCTTCGGCGGCAGTGCTCGCCAGAAGCGCCAGTATTCAGGGCGTTCCCGCTCCTCATCGGAGGGCTCATCGTAGGCCGTGGTCATCAGCCAGCGTGGATCCATCCATTCGTTCAGCAGGTTGACGGTATCGCCCTTGCCAGCGCCGTCGACCCCCCCGAAGACGATAATAACGGGGAATCGTCCGCATTCTCTGAGTTTTTGCTGCACCTCCAGGAGTTCCTGCCGCAACAGGGGTTCACGTTCACGGTACTCGGTCTTGGAAATTTTTTGCCCGAGTTCTGCAGTCCTGAACATGCCTTGATCCTCCAATTGGTATCGTTATTTCGAGATCTTGTCTGCGATCACCTGATCATCGTCCTGCGCCCCTGTGTAGTCACCCATGGAACATGAATTGATAATTATCATTTATAATTGCATTAAAGTTAAGCAGTGATTGTCCAGCTTAACCTGTAACTGGACGAGGGGAGACTATGGCAAAGATTCTGGTAGAGGACCCGGATGATCATACCAGGGTACCGTTTTTACGTGGAATTCTGATCCGCTCCCTTCAGGATGCCGGACTTTCCTTCAAGGACGCATACCGTTTCGCCACGGAAATCCGCAGTGAACTCGATGACACCCCCCTGATCACCAACCTTGCCTTGCAGAAGGTTGTATACAGACGTCTGCTGGCAACACGGGGACAAGCGGTGGCCCACCGCTACGTGGAACACAATCTCCCCTTTACCATTCTCGTTGAACAACGTGACGGTCAGTCGACGCCCTTTTCCCGGCTGGAGTACCAGCATGGTCTGGAAACCATAGGCCTGGAAGCCGGTGAAGCGAACAACTTCGTAGCCCTGTTGCACAAGCACATGCTGGACAGGCACATCGAACACATCACGTCACGACGCCTGGCAATGCTGACGTACCGTTATCTGCGACAGTCTCGCGACCTGGGACCTGCGGTGGCACAACGCTGGCTGGTCTGGCGGAATTATGTCCACAGCGGCCGGCCGCTGATCTTTCTGATCGGTGGTACCGCCGGCTGCGGAAAAAGTACCACGGCCACCATGCTCGCCAGCCGCCTGGACATCGTCCGTACCCAATCGACGGACATGCTGCGCGAGGTCATGCGCACCATGCTGCCCATACAACTCATGCCGGTACTGCATACCTCGTCTTTCACGGCCTGGACGGTACTGCCCGGCCAGCCGGGAAGCAGCGATGAGGCCACGGATACCCAGCTGGTACACGGCTACCGCAGCCAGGCCGACCTACTGTCGGTGGCCATCGAGGCTGTCATTCAGCGAGCCCTGCGCGAGCGTGTCTCCGTCATCCTGGAAGGTGTGCACATACATCCTGCATTCGTGGAAAAGCTCAAGAACAAGCTGGGTACACACGGTGACGCGGTACTGGTCCCCGTCATGCTGGGCGTACTGAAACGCAAGTGGCTGCAGGGAAGGATCAAAGGCCGCAGCACCAATGTCCCGCAGCGCCGTGCGAAACGCTACCTCGAGCATTTCGACAATATCTGGCGCCTGCAGACCTACCTACTGTCCGAGGCCGACCGGGCCAACATCCCCATCGTCGTGAACAGCGACAGAAACAAGGTCTTCAGTGAAATCATGCGTATCACCATCTCGAAGCTGCAGAAGGATTTCACCGGCACGCCCCAGGAAGTCTTCTTGTGAGGCAGCGCAAGGGGCTGATGTTAATTCTCGACGGACTCGGCGACCGGCCGAGCCTTGCCCTGGAGGGCGCAACGCCACTGGAGGCGGCCATCACCCCGCATATGGACGAACTGGTCGAGAGGGGTCGCTGCGGGCTGATCGATCCCTTGTCCCCCGGTGTTCCGGTCAGCACCCATACCGGTGCCGGGGCGCTGTTCGGCATCAATCCCCGGGACACTTTTCACCTGCCGCGCGGACCGGTCGAGGCTGCAGGGACCGGTCTTGCGCTGATGCCGGGCGATATCGCCCTGCGCTGCAATTTCGCCACCTTTAAGCCGGACGGAAACGGTTTTACGGTAATCGATCGCCGCGCCGGCCGCATCAACGAGGGTGTCCGGGAACTTGTGGAAGCATTGCATGAAATCGAGCTTGCTGATGGATTTTCCGTAAGCATGCGGCAAGCCACCGGTCATCGGGTTGCCATGCGCCTGTCCGGACCGGGACCGTTGCCGGTTGTCAGTGATACGGACCCGGGTACCGGCATAAGTTCCGGACACGTACTTAGCTGTCAATCCATGGAAATGGAAAACCCGCTGGCCGAGCAGACGGCAAATGCAGTCAATGCTTTCATCCACCACGCCTACGAGCGCCTGTACGATCATCCCGTCAATCAGCAGAGGGTGGCACGTGGGCAACCGCCTGCCAATGGCATCATCACCCGCGGAGCAGGCTGCATCCGCAAGCTCCACAACTACCTGGAGTATCTGGGCATGCGCGTGGCCGTGATTACCGGTGACAGGACCATCATTGGCCTTGGACTACTGTTCAACTTCACTATAAACTCTCACCCGGGCTTCACTTCAATGGGGGATACCAACCTGCAGGCCAAGGTTGCCGCTGCCCTGGCGGCATTGCAGGAACACGATCTGGTGTATCTGCATATCAAGGCACCGGACATCTACGGGCACGACCGCGACCCGACGGGGAAAAAGGTCTTCCTGGAAAAAGTAGACGGCGCGCTTCTCCCGCTCCTGCAGGAAGATATCGTGATTGGCCTGAGCGCCGACCATTCGACTGACAGCAACACCGGCCGCCATTGCGGAGACCCGGTCCCCACATTCCTGTACGCACCGGATGGGCGCCGGGACCGGTGCCGTGAGTTCGGAGAGATGCAGTGTATCACCGGCGGGCTGGGCAGGATCCCGGCGCACGCCTTCCTCATGACAATGCTGGACGAAATGGGACGGCTGCAGAATTACCGCACCATGGACAGTCCCTATTTTATCTGATGGCTCCGGCCGGTCTGCGCCGGCCGGCAGCTGTCACGCAACGTGCTTCCGCTCGCCGCTGAGTTCCCTGATCAGTGGATACAGCTTCTCCGTCTCCATCTGGATGCGGTGCAGAACCAGTTCAAACATCTCTTCGGAATCTTTCAGGAAGTTCTCGTGATCCTTGATGGTCAGAATCTCGTCGCGTTTCTTCGGGCACCACTGCCTGGTATACTCATGCATGATGCGCTTGATTTCCTGTGACCCGGACATGAAATTGCGTGCCAGTAACTGGATATCGTGGTTATCATGAGCAAGCAGCTTGTTGTACATGTTGGTATCCACCAGATCGATGTGCTGCTTGACCTTGTCCATGTAACGATTGAACAGTTCACAGCAGGCCCCGGTGTCACACATGGAACGTTCCCTGAACAGATACAGCAGGACGTTGGAGAGTTCCGTAATGCTATGGTTCTGGGTATGGAGTTCTTCGTAGCTAATCATTGCAATATCCTTCTAGTTGTCCCCTTTCCGGAAATGAATCTGTTGTTAACCCGGATACTTTGCAGGCTAGGGCGTAAATCCGTGCATGTCAACCAGCAGAGCCGGAACGCTGCGATCCGGCTATCCGAAAATACCTACTTCATACAATCGGGTAAGTTGAATTCTTCATCCAGGCTGTAAACCTCATCGAACACCCCGTCGCAATCGCTGTCCCGGATCACGTAATTGCGCACGGCGGATTCATCGTTGTGGGTATTCAGGCTCCAGGCCCAGATTACGTCCCTGATGGACAAGCTGACCAGGCTGTCACCCGCTTCGTTCAGGTAGTGCCGGATATGGGTTTCGTTGAGACCGTCGCTATCCCCATCGACATCTCTTTCCCCTTCCAGGGTATAGCCCGCAAGATCCGGTGGGGTAAAACTGCTCGGGGTCGCTGCGGCGGTCTGGAGTGGTATGGCAGCACATGCCATCGCCAGTAGTGTCATGAGATTGAATCGCATCCGAGTCTGCCTGTTATATGAGTTGTCTACAGTTCTAATGACTGCAAGCTTCATTCTGGAATGATTTTAACACAGACCAACGCATGAAATCCCGTTGTCTACACTATACAGGCAGCGAAACGGTGATCATTTTCCGGCTAACCACCCGAAATATCAGCAATACCTGATCATGAATCGGCAACTCAGTGCAACCCCATCCGGGATGCATTTTATGGCCGTATCCAGTATCTTGATTTCATAAGACAAACCATGGAACGACAGGCATATCGATGCAATCTCCAGCTCTGGCAGCACCCCTCAACCCTTACGCCTCGATACTGATCGCCGCCGTCTGTCTTTTTGTCGTGTCGGTCGCAACGCCCGTACAGGCCGCCGGCGAACTGGCCCCCTATACGAACTCCACGCCGACACCCGCATTCAGCCTGCCGGATATCAAAGGAGAGGTGCACGACCTGGTGAATTACCGGGGTAAAGTGGTCCTGGTGAATTTCTGGGCGACCTGGTGTCCCCCCTGCATCATGGAGATGCCGAGCCTGCAGCGGCTGCAGGCAAAGCTGGCTGACAGGCCGTTCGAAACCCTGGCAGTGAATGTCGGTGAGAAGCGTTACCGGGTCCGGAAATTCACCAAGCTGGTCAATTTCAACCTGCCGGTGCTGCTGGACGAGCACAACCGGACATTCGACGCCTGGGAAGGCAGCGTACTGCCCACGAGCTTTTTACTCGACAGCCACGGGCGGATCCGCTATTGGGTCGTGGCCGATCTGGAATGGGACGCCCCTGAGGTTCTTTCCGTGATCGAGGAACTGCTTGCGGAAACGGCATCGGGCAGCGATGAAAACCTGGGAACCTCAGATTAATGCGTGCTTGCGGGCGTTGCGAATCAATCCCCCGGTCAGGGTCCCGTTTAGACGTTCCTGTATTTTCATGCAATATCATTGATGGCGACGCGCTGCTCCATGCAGACTCGAAAACTGCGTAATTCGGTACCGCATCCAGACTGGAGAAACCATGGTTAATCTAAAAATGCCGGGATACCTCGTTATCGTTTTACTGGCAACCACAGGGCAGTCCGCCGCCCTCGCCGATGAGGCCTCACACCGGCTGGCGGTGGAGAAACTCTTCGAGTTGACCGCCATGCAACAAAAGATCGATGAAAGTGTTACCAGCGTCCTGGCGTTGCAGCTTGCCCAGAGCCCGGAGCTGCAATCTCACCAGGAGGAGGTTCGCGATTTTCTGGAACGTTACATTGGCTGGGACAGCCTCAAGGAGGCCATGATCGAGATGTATCTGCAGGAATTTACCGAGCAGGAACTCAATGAGATGAATGCCTTCTACGGTTCTCCGACGGGCCGTAAGGTAATCGAACGCCTGCCCGTGCTGGTGGAGAAGCGTAACCGGCTCGCCATGCAGCGGCTACAGGAAAACATCGGGGAACTGCAGGACGCGATCAATACTCGCCGGGAACAGCAGAAACAACCGGTGCAACCGTAAGAGTGCCTTGCAGGCGCGATGATTTCAGGCCTGCACCGGATCGTGAATACAATCCGCTCCAGCCCCACTGGACAATTTCATACAAACGCCTTGCTGGCACGATGACTTTTATCCGATGGCGAATATCAGAAAGATGCCAGACCCGGCGCCTTGCGTGTCACCATCAGGATATCACGCAGATCGATAACCCCGTCTGGCGCCCTCATCGGAGCGCACGTCGCCGTGTTGGAGATAGAGCGTGGTAGCGGTATCCAGGCCCAGCCTGATCCGGTTGGCAACCAGCACACCCGCGGCATCCTCGACCCTGAAGCGGTACGGGAACCCTCACCAACGTCATCCATCGATCCTTCAACCTCTGAATTCGCCTCCCTGGCTTTTGGTACAAATCCATTAGACCACGTCACGATCATCGGTTTTGCTTGCGGCTACAAACAAATCAAAACTCTGGCTCCTGATCAGCGGGACTCTCGAGCAAAACTCGTCGAAAGCAACCAGCCCGTGCGCCACCGATTGTGCTGCGGGAATCCATTTCATAACGGGCAGCAGATCACTCATTCCACACAGTGGCTGGGAAAGAAAGGAAAAATACTTTGTAGTATCGATCCGGAATCCCGCGGCTTCAATGGTCTTCAACCAGGGTTTGGATCTGAATGCCTTGTGATCATTACCAAAGCGCGCCATTCTCCTGTTTACAATGCGCCGCGGCATTCGCAGCAATATCGAGTCATCATTGGGTTCGGAAAGTAACAATGTTCCATCGGTTTTTAATACTCGATGGGCTTCCACAAGGGCTGCCCGCTCATTGGCCATATGATGCAATGCGCCGCGAAAACATACGACATCGAAAATACCGGAAGGAAACGGCATTTTTTCAGCAGGACAGGCTGTCCAGCCTATCTTTTCATTGTCACCCAGCCTGGCCTTTCCCTGGATCAGCATTGCCTTCGATATATCCATACCGAAGACGTGCCGTCCTTTCAGGACCAGATCCCGGGCGAGATCGCCATCACCACAGCCACAGTCGAGAATATATTCGGGATCAGCTGGCAAGTGCTCCAGGAATTGCCGGTTCCAGTAGCGGGAGTACACTTCCGAGAAGTCTGTGCTGTAACGCTTTTCATACTCGCCGGAGAGTTCCTTGTGAAGGTCGATTTCGGCCTGGTGCTGCCTTTCCAGATCACCGCCTGCCGTGAAGTCGACTATTCCCCGATCTATTGAAAAACCTCTTGAACAGGAACGACACTTGCGCGCTTCCCAGTCCAGTTCGCTCTTGCATTCCGGACATCTGAGTACTGTTCTAGCTTTCTGATTCATTGAAAACCACGGTTATTTCCTGCGCGAGATCCGAAATCCCGATCTCCAGACCGTCAGAAGCAGAAGCGGAAAGAATATATTAATAATAAATTCCAGCGCCAGTACCGGTGGTATCGCCTCCGGAGCCACACCCCATGCCCCTAACAATGCCAACATTGAACCTTCCCGGACACCAAGCCCCGCAATACTGACCGGAAGGCTCGCCAGCACGCCAACACTAACGGTTATCGCGATGATATCGAGCCAGTTCAGGCCAATGTCCACCGCCCGGAATATCAGCACATTGCTCAACACGAACATAAAAAAGCCGGCAACCGTGACCATCCATCCCGCCAGCAACGCATCCCCGCCCAGCTTGCGTCCAACCCGGTACGATATCAAAAAGTACACCAGTAACAAAAAGATTCCGGACAATGCAAGCACGTCTGCCGATACCCCGTACTTCGTACCAACCACGCCGGCCGTCAGAACTATCGCAACTGGTATGTACAACAGGTCTGACATCTTATCGAATAACGTAATCCAGGTTCTCCTGCCCATATCCATCCCGGTCTTCCGGAGCAGGTAGATGCGCGAGAACTCACCCAGTCGTGATGGAGTAATCGACCCGATTGCGACACTGAGAAGATACAGGTCAATCCATACATGGATGGGCAATCGTTGCTGCGAAATCCGCTCAACCCATAAACGCAGCCGAAACAGGCGAAAACTGTAAACCAGAGTTGCGGCCAAGGCACTGCCGGCGAACAATGGCAATGATGCCTCCTGCAACCGAACCACAGATCCCGCCCAGTCTATATCCCGAAGCAAATAATAGACCCAGAGCAAACCGCAGAGTGAGATCGCGGCTTTCACCAGGTACCCCACCCAGGCAGTGACTTCCTTATTATCGATACGCACCTTGAATGCTATTCCGACTGAACAGGGAAAAACGGTTCAGAAATCGGCACCTCCCGTTATGTCGGTATTCTCACCCGAACCAGCGGTCCAACCGACCGGTGAACCCATCTCGGCAGGTGCCGCCATAGAGCGATTGCGGGCGCCAGGGCCGGGTTCTCAGGCAGAATCCGGGGCACCACATGACCCGGCTTTATGAGGTAATAATAATGCAGGGGCTTTTCGATCGCACCCCACTTGCGTTTGAAAAATCGCTTCCCTGAATCCGCCCTGGTGCGCCCGAAATCAAAGTTCGTCGCTCTCCCTGATTCTATTGCCTTTTCAAAAAACACCCATAACAGTTTATCCATGACCGGTATGTGCCGGAAATTCACGTCACTTATCGCGGCATGCAATATTGCCTTGCCGTCATGGTATAACAACATCAATGCACCGATAGGTGTCTCCTGGACACGCCCGATTATGATCTCCGCCTGCTGGCCGAATTTCTCGACCAGCGTCGGGTACCATGACCGCTTGTGAATTGGTGTGCCATGATAAGCTGCGTGTTGCTCATTAAGTTCCTGGAATATCTCCAGCTGACGTGCTTCATGGAAGGACACATGCACACCGAACTTATCCGCCTTTCTGACACTTGTCCGCGCATTTCCCGTTATCGTATCCTTCCACATCTGCTCTACGGTACCGGGAAGCGTCAATTCAAACCGGACGAAATCCCCTCCCGCTTCGAACCCTTGCAGCTGACTCTCAGGCTCTCTGATCTCCAGGGCAAAGGCCTTTGATTCATTGAAGAATTCGCCCAGAGGCAACTGCAATTGTTCTTCAGAAAGCGAAGACGGGTCATTTTTGTATAAAACCCCACCATAATTGCCGAACGGCACTGAAATCAGCATAGGCCGCAATTTGCCGATTGCCTTGATCTCGACCAGGGGAAGTAGCCAGACAACCTCCCCGGCGGCGTCGACGCAAGCCAGTCGGTGCAGCCGCAACCGGGGATACACCTGCTCGATCAATTCGAGCCAGCGCGGATCCTGATAAATCGAGTCGTATTCGGTTTCCCCGCAGAGCCTGCGCCACTCGCCTGCCGGGCAACAACGGATTTTCACGCAGCACCTGCACCTTTACGCAGCTCGATGAATAGCACGAGAAAAAACAAGAGCACTATAAAACCTGTGCTGGCGATAATTACGCTGCGCTTTTTGCCTGAAACATCACTCCCGACAGCAACACTATCTTCCAGTACAAGCACATCATGTTGTCCATCGCTGGAATACTCGACAAGTGCGTACACATTGTGGTTGCTTCCGGGCAGGGACCCGTTGTTCTTTATGATATAGCTGATCTGCTTTTCTACTCCGGCAGGAATATTCAGTATGCCGGTGTCACCCGTCACTACAAGCCCGTCAGGTGAAACCATTGTCAACCGGGCTTCGAATGGCGAAATTCCTGTGTTCCTGACCCGCAGGTCCAGGGTTCCTTCTCCGCTTACCCGTCCTGCAGCCATTTTGCCGCTGACCGGAACCTTCACCGGGAGATTATTTCCAATCCGGACGCTGCTCACACTCACCATTGAGTATGGATACATGTAGGCATCGTGATATTGCAGTCGCACAACCAGGGGATACGTGCCGGCTTCCGGAACACGCAAGTCACTGAGAGGAAAACTGTGGAACCATGTCCGCTCACCCCCATATTCAATATAAGGTTCTGCTTCAAGTCCTGTTTCCACTCCGGCGAATGCGAGATAGGGAATAACCACGAGAGCATTCTGGTCGCCATTGTTGGTAATCACCAGGCGAACATCCACCGATTGCCGGGTTACGGTAACAGTGGTTGTCAGCGTCATTACGATTTCTGTCGCATGCGCATGACCCGGTAAAAGCGCCATGCAGGCAAGCAGTAAAACGAACCGCCATCGGCAGGTCATTGCGTCCCTTCGTCAAACGTACTTTCCATTACGCTGTAGGGCTTCTGGCTGCCACTGCCGCTGCCATAGTAAATTCGAATCAGGTACTCGCAAACAATCCCGGTAGTGAACATCTGGCCCGCAAACAGGCATAGCAGCACGCCCAGGAAAAACATCGGTTCATAGTCCATAATCGCCAGCTTGCCCAGCAATTTACCAGTACTCAGCCATCCGAGAATCAGAAAGCCGGGCATTCCTGTCAACACGGATATATAGCCGAATATATGGATGGGTCGGTTAAAGAATCCGGAAAAAAACAACAGCAGAACAAGATCCGACAGGACCCTGAATGTCCGCCCGAACCCGTAGCTCGATGTTCCGTGAATTCGCGGTTGGAGTTTGATTGGCAATTCCGTGATATGTCTTGTCTTCATTGCCATAAAAACGGGAATAAAGCGGTGCATTTCTCCATATATCGGTATCTGCTTTGCCAACTCGGTTCGGTATGCCCGATAGGTAGAACCGAAATCCTGGATATGAAGCCCGGAAAAACGTCGCGCAATCGCATTGGCCACTTTTGAAGGAAACCGGCGGATTAAGGCATCATCGCGCTGGAACCGGTAACTGCAGACAAGATCGTAGCCTTCTCTCATTTTATTGACAAATTCAGGTATTTGCCCCGGGTCATGCTGCAAATCCCCGTCCATGGTGATACAAATTTCCCCGTTCGCCCGTTCAATTCCCGCCTTGATGGCGGCAGTCTGCCCGCAGTTCTTTCTGAAGCGGAGTCCATGAAACCGCTTGTCTTTACTATACTCGTCCCTGATCCTGTCGAATGTGTGATCCGTACTGCCGTCATCCACGAAAATCACCTCAAAGTTCTCCTGGCAGGATTCCAGAACCTTGCGTAGCCGGTCCGCGAAAATAGTCACATTCTGCTCTTCGTTGAACAGCGGAACAATGATCGATATGCCTTGTTTCATAGTATCAGGTAAGAACCAAACTGGTTGTTGTGATTTCCGATGATATTGGCGACCTCATCACTTAGCAGAAACTCCACTTCCTCCTGACGCGCATGCCCGAGGAAAAAGCCGCCAAATTCATTCTTGAAACCGGGATCGTTTTCATCAAATGAATACCCGAGATGAAACATCCATTCTATGGTCTTTGTGCCGTCCAGTGTAACCAATGCTCTCAACAAATCGACCGCGTCCGGGTAGCGGGTATTTCCGCTGAGCAATACTCCGAACGTGGCATTGGTATGGCGCAATCCGCCCCAATTGTGTGCCACCTGCCTTGAGCGCCACTCCAGTAACTCAAGCTTGGCCCGCTGCAAGCGGCTTCCCTTGACGGCAAGCCCCTGCCTGCGCAGGTCCTTCAGCAAGGCCTTTTCGTTTATCAGCCGCACTCTTGTTATATTGAACTCCCCGGACAATTTGCGTACTGCCCGGACCGACTCCGGAATCAGTATATGGGTATGCTTTTCTCCGTCCAGGTGCGTAGGCGCGAAATTGCGTTTCAGCATGAATTCGATCTGCCGCCTGTATTCCGTTTCCACCTCGGAGGCGGATAATTTCCCCCGCATTGACCTGGACATCAAACGGGCCACCGAATTCAGGAAGCGCCCATCATCGCCCACCAGGGACGGGACGTCTTCCGGCCTGGAAAGTGGCATGCCCCTTACAATATTCAGATGCAGCCCCACACCCAGTCCGGTACAATCCCGCGCCTGCTCCAGGGCATCTTCCGCCGCCAATCCGTTCGTCATGAGACTGGCGCTGGTCAGGACACCCCTTTGCGCCGCCTCCATGATCGCCCGGTTTACCTCGCTGTTGAGCCCGAAATCGTCAGAATGCAGTATTAATGCCGCCACATTCAGGCATCCTTTTCAGGGCCGTAAAAGACGATCGGCCGTGACCATGTAAATGGTTTGTCATCAACCTCCAGCCGGATTCTGTAGTAATATGTGCCACCCGGCTTGAAAAGTTTCCGAAACCGTTCCTTGTTCCCCTCTGCCTCTCTGGTAACAAGGATATCCTGAAACTCCGGGTCCGTGGCAATCTCGAGACGGAATCGTTGCCTGCCTTTTGGTATCCCGATTACATTGTTCCAGAAGAAATCCTCCATACCATCCGAAAGAACCTGCCCCTGTTGCGGCCGTATGGTGACCGGAATACGGTAATAAGCTTCGGATACGACCTTGACCACGAAAACACCGATTAACACCAGGGAGATCATTACCGGGACATTCCGCAGAATCTGCTCTGCCTTCGCCTTGCCTGCCTCGCCCCCTCCTTTCCGGCTTGCAATGACCGGTACCGGACGTCTCTTCCCGAACATTACCAGTGCGGCAATACTGGCCAGTGCAATCCAGAAGCCGGCGACCGACCAGCGCCAGTTATTGGGACCGGTGTAGCGCCAGGTTACTTCGTGCGTTCCCGCCGGTAGCAGCACCATCTGCAAGCCGGGGGAAATACGATAGATGGGTGTCTGCGTATTATCGACAAAGGCTTGCCAGCCGCGGTAGTACATCCTCTTGAACAACACCGGAGCCGGTTCATCTGCCACCGTGATTTTGAAAACCTCTTCCTTGCGACCGGACCGAACAACGTCATATTCCAGTGGCTCCAGCTCCAGCTTGCCAGGCTTGCCCGTAGTCTCTTTATCTTTCAGCTCCTGCAATATCTTCTCGACCGGTTTATTCCCAAGCGATTCCAGGTGCAGAGACTCGACACCCCGAAACGCATCAGTGACTTCCGCTCCGTCCCCCAGTACCACCAGATCTATCAGCGGGGCAATCCGCCGTTCATCCTCGGCCGACAGACCGGAGTTTGAGAAATTCACGATTGGAGGTAATTCCTTAGCGCCATCACTAACCCGTCGAAGCCACTCCTCCATCAAGGATTGCCATTCCCGTTCCGTGCCAAAAAACCCGGCCAGGTTCTTCGGCACCAGGTCGAAGTCTCCGAATTCCCCCTTGATTCGAACCATCTCCCAGAATTTGGTTTTGAACAGAAGCTCCGTATTTTCATGCCATGTCATCGGCTCCTTGCGGTAAAAGGGGCTGTTTACCACATAGCGAATATTGAACAGCTTCTGGATAGCATAGTTATCCCTGAGAGGTCCCCGGAATTTATGCAACAGGAGATCGTAGATTCCGCCAACCTCCTCGAAACCGCAAATAAAGACCTGGCGGTCCGACATCAATGGCAAGAGGTTGTAGAGAACGGAATCCTGATGCTGCTGGGGATACCCCATCACATTACCTGCCTCACCCACCTCCAGTTGATCGAGCACGGACTGGAATTCCGCCCACTCCCGGAATATTCCCGGCTTCATTGCAAGCCTGCCGTTATCCGTATAAATACGGATGACATCGATGAGCCGCTTGGCGGCAACGGTCCTTTCCGCGTAGCCACTAGCAAGTGCCCCGGCAACACATAGCGCCACCACGACGACCAGGGGGGTTCGCAGTGATTTTTGGCGAATCGCTGCCACCTTCCGGAACAGCCAGCCGATCGAAAATCCTCCCAGCATGAACGCCGCCCAGTCAAGCATGAAGATGCTATGGATGTTCTGGAACTGCTTCGCAAAAGGTATATAGTCAATCAGCGGGAAATCATCGGGTCCCATAAACAGAACCAGGGAAAGTAGAAACGACAGGCCCAGGAAAGCGCGCAGCGGCGAGTTGCAACGGACCAGCACCACTATCCAGCCAAGAACGGCAAATGCGGTGATTACCGGGAAGCGCCAGAATTGGTCATTCCTTATCCATCCCCATTCCGCGTCGACAATCCATTCGCTCCCCCCGAACGGCCCGGAATACCGGGTCGTATCAAAGATACCACCCAGAAATAACTGGCGCAGGGTCTCCGCAGTCGTCGATACGATTACATCGAAATAATTCCGCCGGCTCAGAAACGGATCGATTACGTGCGCCTCGGGAGATGTGGCAAAGGGGATCAGCCAGATTCCCACCAGGCACAGTGCAGGAATACTCCACAGCAAGGTACGGACAAACGTCGCCTTCCAGTTCCAGCCAGGCTCCAGCGTGGCCAGCGACAGCAACATACATGGTGCGAGCAAAGCGAAACAGTACGCGATATAGGGATGGGTGATGAACATGCACGGAAATACAATCGCGAATAACAGTCCGTATTCACCCGTTTTAAACAACCGCCATAATGAACCCACAGCCAGGGGGAACAGCAGAATTGCCAGCTCTTGTTTATAAACACCCAGAAACTGGTACGCATCGATGGAGTGACCCCAAAGGCTGATGGCCAAAGGAGAAAGAAGCGCGGCACCGAGTGACGCTCCCAACCCCATCCCCAGTAATCTGCCACCCAGAAAAACCGAAATCGGGTAGAGGCAGAAACCAAAAAGAACGACCAGCTTCAGGGATTCTTCTACTGTCAGTCCTGTTAAAAAATGGGTTGCCGCAGCAACAGTGTAAAACCCGGGTGGTCGAAGCATGAAGATGGGAGCGCCAGCTGCATAAAGCCGGCTCCAGCCAAGGAAATGGCCTTCGCCCTGCCAGATCCGGGCTAATTCATTGGCGAATGCTACATGTACGTGGTCATCGCCGGCGTTAAGATAGCCGTCGTTCAGTGTTGGCAGGTGGATATAGAAACCCCAGCACACCGCTGCGAAAAGCAACAGTATTGCTGCAATACGCACGCCACGCTCGCCGATTCTCCAGGTCACCATATACTCACAAACCGCCTCAATATCGGAAAACGTTTTCCTGGCTGCTAATTAGCATAACGGGATATTTTTTGTTCTACGGAAGTATATAACGAACTGCGGGAATGGCGCCCCCACATATTCACCGACAGTTCTGTTGCAGGAGCGGCGAGGCGCCGCTCCTGCAGGATATTGAATAAGGCAGGTATTCGCAGTCCAGGTAGGCATCTTTTGCCCTGGTGAAATCTACGTTGATTCCGATCATCAGAATGGTCCAGCCGGACCCTTTCTTTACTTCCTCTGCCAGGTACTCGGATTCAAACTCATCGGCGTGTTCCCCGGCGCAAAAAACGCGGATTGTCCCCGGTCTATTGGTATGGGAGCGAAGTAATTGTCTCAAACCGGTGATGCGCCAGGTATGCCCGGCAGAATCGGGATGATTGGTTTGTAAAACGTGCGGATGCTCCTCGCTTACCTGAAAAACCTGAATCTTTATGCGAACGGACCTATAAAGAACCCGGGGTCAGCGCCTCTTTCAGTATCATCAGGGTATCGCTGAGATCGATAGTGCCGTCCGGCGTACCCTGAGGTCGCACGTCTCCATGCTGGAGTTGCAACGTGGTGGCGGTCTCCAGCCCCAGGCTGATCCGCTCGGCAAGCAGGACATCCGCGGCGTCCACGGTCCCGGAGGCATCCAGGTCGCCATCCGCGTAATTGTAAACCAGCGGCAGGGGATCATTTACGTCCAGGAAACCGTCGCCATCATCATCGTCGTCCTCCGCGTTGTCCAGCCCGTCATTGTCGGTGTCGAGCGGGAAGTTGTCGTTGACATCCAGTATCCCGTCGTTGTCATCGTCATCGTCATCGACATTGTCCAGCCCGTCGTTGTCGGTGTCGAGCGGGAAGTTGTCGTTGACATCCAGTATCCCGTCGTTGTCGTCGTCGTCATCGCAGGCATCCCCAATGCCGTCGAATTCCGTGTCCAGCTGGTTGGAGTTATCCACCGTCGGGCAGTTGTCATCGCACTGGACGCAGACATCGCAGGGCTCGCAGACACCATCGCCCGCACCGATGGTGGTGTCGCAATCCGAATTATCGTAGCAGCCGAAACCAACCAGCCCTGCCTGACAGGTTCCATAAGGATCGTTGTACGGTTCCGCCGGCCAGTCGATCAGCTCGGAACAGAGGGTGTCCCCCGCTACGCCCGAGCCGTCCCCGTCCGCAGGGATCTTGTCGTCGTCGTGATCGAAGAGATAGAGGAGCTGCTTGCTGGCGACGTCGGTGTCCGCCGGAAACTTTTCCATGGGAGTGGGCAAGCCATCATGAGGCAGTGAACCGTCGTTACAGTCACCGCCCGTGTGGTCGCCGGAATAGAGCCCGATGGTTGCCGCCTTGCGGTAATAGACATTGAACCCGCTCCAGCCCATGGCGCCGTAATTGATCTGGATGCGCCCGTCCTCGTAGAGGATCAGCTGGACATTGTTTCCGGTGGTGTTGCTGTCCCCATCTCCCCCTTTTTTGTAATGGAAGACATCCTTCCAGGTAATGATCAGCCGTTTGGGTGACGATGCAGTATCCAGCCGGTACCAGATCTGACCTTTGCCCTGCGCTCCATTAACTGCGCCGTACATGGTCGTTATATCCGACCAGAAGGCGGCGATCATTGGATAGGGATAGAATTCCTGGTTATTACTTACATCATCCAGCAGGGGGAAGGGAAAATTGTCCGTATCGTCCCAGCCCCCAACATTCGGCACGCCGTCTGGTGGGTCTAGTAATGTCGAGCCCAGGGTGACGAAGCCGTTGGCATTGATGTAGACCTCGTCGTAGGTGTTGCAATAGAACGGAAAATCGAAACCCAGCGGGATGCCGGGCCCGGGATCGGACAAGGTATTGAACGGAGAGAAACCGTCATCCGCCAGGAAGGTGTCGGTCCCGAAATTCGCCTCCGCGGGCCAGGCCGCATCGGTAATTTTCAACACATATTGTTTTGCATAGACGCCGGTGGATGCCACAAGCACGAACAGCATCAGGACCGTGAATGAGCATTTTACAAACAATCCTTCCACGTGAATGAACATGGCACTGGCCTCCCGCTATTCGAGTTGTTGCGCCTCGCCCTCCCTGGCAGGCTGTTCTGTCCGGCTGGCGCCGCTCTCCCGCTCGATGTAGGCCTCGATGTCGGCTGCCGTAATCTGGCCGGTATAGTGCGCGACCGAGGTACCATCCGGGGACACGATAAAGGTCGTCGGCAGCGCAATGATCAGTCCGAAGGGCGTGGCCGGCGAGGTGCCCCAGGGCAGAATCGGGTAACTCACATGCACGCTGTCCAGGAAGCGCCGCATCCAGCTCGGCTTGATGTCCTCAAAATTCAGCCCCAGCACCACGGCGTCGCGGTCCTTGTGCCGGTCATAAAAGGCCGACAGTTCCGGCATTTCCTCGACACACGGGGGACAGGTTGTCGCCCAGAAATTGACCACCACCCACTTGCCCCGGTATTCGGAGAGCGTGTGCGTCTTGCCGTCCAGGTCCTGCAGGGTGAAGTCAATGGTTCGTTCGGCTTCCGCCGCGGTGGCCATCGATGCAGCCGGTCCGCCGCAGATTACGGCCGCCAGGATCAGGGCAGCCGAGCGGAATGACCGGGATATCGGCGAGGCGGTTAGCGTTGCGTTTGGCATCGCCTGTTATTCACCCGGGCGGCGCAGGCGCCACGACCGGACGGATTCCTCGATCTCCAGCAGGTCGAAGGCCAGTGCCCCGCTTGGCGCGAGGCCGGCGAAGCGCACCTTGGCCTTGACGACGTCCTGGCGACGGATGCCCTTGTCAAGGATCCATGCATCCTGTTCGGGCGTGATCCGTATCCGGATCACATAGACGGACTGCTGTACCGGCCGGGCCGTGAAATGAGTCTCGCCGATGATTGTCTGTCGGCTCTTGGCAGGATCCATGTCCTCCTTGTTGCGGTAGATATGGAAGAACTTGAACCGGTCCTCGAACACCGTACCCAGATACTTTTCCGGATCCCGGTACATGAGGTCCAGGGGAACATCCTGCATGGTGAGGATGGGTTCGCCTTCCGGTACCGGTATCCAGGGACTGTTATCCAGGTTTTCGTCTGGTTGTTTCGTTATGATTTCACCCGCAGCCAGCGCCGCCACGGAAAGCAACATCATGAGTAATGCCGGATAAAGCCTTTTCATAAGCGCCCCTGTCTTTATTATGGAATCTGATTAATTTTCAATATCAAGTCATAAAGTTTTCTAGCGTCTGCAGGGTGCGCACGGCGCACTCTGCAATGTCCGCGCGATAAAGACATTCCATTCAAGCGCTACCGCAGGCGGTGCGCCAGCTCCACGGCCTTGTCGTAATCGGCCCAGTAGGGCCCGTCCCGCTTGATGATATCCGGGTACTGCGTCGGCACGCCGTATTCGTTCACTTCATGACAGGCCGCGCATTGCAGCGGACCATGGGATCCGTCGGGATTCAGGAATGCCGCCTGCTGATAACCGGAGACATCCACTTCAGGATTCACCGGATACTGACCATGAGTGGACTCATGGCAGCCCTGGCAGGTGATTGCCGCATGGCCCTTGGAGTAGCGCATCAGGGCATACTTGCCGGGCTGGTCGATGGGAAAGGCGCCGCCCCCCATGCTTTCCACGAACGGCGGACTGTGACAATCGGCACAGTGCGGCTCGCCCGGCGCGAGCCAGTAATCCCGGCCGTTGGTCGCGGCGTCATAGGGCACCGCCACGCCTTCCTTCCCGTTCGGATCCGTATCCACGATCATGACCGACCGGTCCCCGTCCTCGTCCGGCGGCGTCAGCACCGGCTTGCCCTTGTCATCCACCTTGATGCGCGCGATCGGGGCGATGGTCTGGCCGGTGCGATCCCAGGTACGGTAAACACCGCTGGTGGTATCCTTGCCCTTCGCCGGGCTCTTGGGATTGATATAGTCCTGTTTAAGCTCCCTGACCCCGACGCCCACGCTGGCGGCGATCTTCTCCAGCGGCTGATTACGCAGCGTCTGACCAACCTGGTTGACGGCATCGGTCAGATGGTCCGCCTTGTACAGTTCGCGCGAAAGCATGTTGTGGCAGTTGGTGCAGTACAGCCCCTTGTCCTTGCCCTTGGTCAGCATCACCTCGGACAGCAGGTACTCGCCCACCGGATTCAGGTGGCTGGCGGTCTCGGCACCGTCCTTGTTGCGCCCGGCATAGGCATGCACGTCCCGCCCGGTAAAGCACCCCTTGGCGTCCCGGATGTCGCCTTTGGCGAAAAAGTTCCGTCCGTCCTCGGCGAGCGGGAATTCGTCCATACTCAGGTCGCTGCGGTGTGAGGGATGGCAGCCCTGGCAGCCGCCGGCGAAGCCGAGGGAATCCGGCAGCGGCTTGTTGCGCTGATGGCTCTTGTGGACGGCCTCGGTCAGGGGAGAAATCACATGTTCGGCGTCCGGCAGATCGGGGTGTCCTTTCTGGACGTCCCGGGGGTCCAGCTCAGCGCCCTTTTTGGAAATCAGCCGGCCGATGACATTGTCCGCATGGCAGTCCTGGCACATGACGGCACCCCGTCCCAGACGCAGAAAGTTGTTGCCGCCGGCCGGCCAGTTCGCCAGGAAATTCGTGCCGTGCCGGTCGTCATGGATCTCGAGGATGGAGACGGCGGCGGCCTTCAACTGGGCATACCACTCGCTGGAGCGGCGGACATTGCGCCAGAAGTCATACTCCTCCTGGTATTTCGTGTACTGCTTGCCGTTGGCCGTTTCGTTGGAGTGACAGCGGGCGCAGTTGGGCACGTCGATGGGATTGACCCCGAAAAACCGCACCGGCTTCCCCGAGGAGTCTATCACCGGCTCCCGCGTTTCGGGGTCCACCAGGGTCACCACGGATTTCTGGAAGGGCTGCACCATGGGTTCTTCCACGTGGATGATCGCGGTGAACAGGTCGTTGAAAGGCGTCAGCGGCAGGCCGAGTGCCTCCCAGATGCCGGGATTGGTGAGCTTGATGGGCACGTTTTCCATGGCCGGGGAATCGGTGAAGACCACGGTCCCCGTGTCACCGGAGTAGCGCAGGAAGCCCCTGCCTACGTGCTGGCCCGTCGGTCCCTCGTTGAAGCCGATCTTCGTGTCAATGCCGACGTGGAGTTTTTTGGCGTCGGCGCTGGTGTTTTCCGGGTTGCTCCCCTCGAGGTCCTTGTAGAGATAGAGATTGCTGAAATAGACATCGGGCAGCTTCACCTTCTTGTTATCCCCGTAGTCGACCCCCCAGTAGACCAGTTTCTTTTGCGCCGAGTAGGTATTGGGTACACCATAGGGATCTTCGTGGGTATAGTACAGCTTGTAGCGCTTGTCGCCGTCCACCAGCACCTCCGGATCATCGGGGTCTGCCCCCAGCAGGACGGGCTTCCCGCCGTTTCTGCCAATCTTCACCACCTGGGCTAGGATGGAATTGTAGGGCGGCAACAGGCAGCAGTAGGCGAAGTCGAATCCCGTGCAATGCATGCCCAGTTCGTAGTTGATCAAAATCAGGTAATCGCGGGGCGGTTCCTGTGCATTCCCGGCGACGGACTCCACCGCCGCCTGGCTGACGGTGCACACAAGCAGCAGCAGTGCTGGAAAGCAGCAGCGCCTGAAATGCAGGAACGACATGGACTACCCCCTCCTCTGATTCATGGCCAGGAACGCGCCGCTACGATGCTCCTGTACTCTATTCTTGTTCCCCCGGGAGGACACGGCAGCGCCAGTCACCGTGACTGTCCGGCCGGCGGACCTTTTCAGGAGTCCCCCTGCGGGTTTGCTGCCGGCGGGGCCGGCTGATCCGGGGTCTGCCCTGCAGCCGGTTGCTTCGATGCCTGTCCCGCGGTCGGTGGCTGGGCCGGTGTCTGCCCCATCTCCTCCGCCATCAGACGGTTCAGCACGTCGTTGTAGACCTCGACCTTGTAATGGTTTTTCCGCAGGTCGGCAGTGTACTCGTTCAGGCGTTCCTTGATCATCATGCGCCGGGTCTTGCGCCAGGTGTCTTTCTCCGAGATATCGGTATTCGCCGCCTGCCGGATTTCCAGGACCTTGACCAGGTGCCAGCCGGCGGGTGATTCCACCGGCCCGCCGATCTCGTTCAACGCCAGGGAAAACGTCAGTTCGTCCAGTTCGGGAAAGCCGGTGCCGTGTTCGACCCAGCCCATCTCGCCCAGGGTCTTTCTGGCGTTCGGGTCGATGGAATAGTCCCGCGCCGCCTCGTAGATGGTGATCTCCCCCGACTCGATCTGCTGCTTGACCTTTTCGGCATCCTCCTTCGCCGCCATCACCACCATCTGGATCCGGCGCGCCTCGGGCACCATGATCCGGTCGCGGTGTTCCTTGTAATAGGCCCGGACCTCGTCGTCGGTCGGTTCCATCTCCCCGACCAGTCGCTCCCGGTGCATGCTGATCAGTCGGACCTTCCTGAACTCGTTAACCCGCGCCTGAACGACCGGGTCATTCGCCAACCCCGCCGCCCGGGCCTTCTGCAGCATGATGCGCCGGTCGATGAAATCGTTCAGCGCCGCCGTGCGGCTCTCCACGGTACCGGTGTCCTTCGGGGTGACCAGGATAGCCCTGACCTCGCCCCAGGTGATCGGCGCCTGATCGACCCTGGCGACCACCGTGTCGCTGTCCCGGTCCCCGTCCTGCGCCGGATCGAGCTGCACCGCGTCGATGTCGACCTGGATGCCATCCCTGAGCCGCTCACGCAGATCCGCCAGGCGTTTATTGTGCTTCTGATCGCGCAGCTTGGCCTCGATGGCCATGCCCACGTCCTTGGTGAATGGCGTCCCCTTGACGATGTTGTTGTCGTAGTAATTCATGATTTCATCGTCGGAGACCGGGAGATCGCCGATCAGGTCCTTCTGCCGGTACATCGTGACCAGCGTGGACTCGATGAACTGCTCCACCTCGTGCTGATAGACGGCGGTCTTGTCCACACCCTTGCCCAGGGCGTCGAGATAGAGCAGGTTGGCGCTGACGATCTTGTCCAGCAGTTCGATCCGGACCCGGTTGCGCTCCGGCGTTCCCGGCGGGGGGATGTTCATGCCGATCACGCCGGAGCTGTTCAGCATGATCTCGATCTGATCGAAGGTGATGGGCTGGTCGCCGACACGGGCGATGATGTCAGTCGGCGGCGTGCGAGTGATGATCTGGGTCCCGACCTGCGCGCCAGCCGGTTCGGTTTCCTGCGCGAGTCCCGGCGCAAGCGGGAACATGCCGAGCAGGGCGCAGACCAGCGGGATGGAAACAGTAAAAAATCTTGGCATGGATAATAATCCTTGTTATTGGAATCGGCATGGCCGTCCGGCTGATTGCATCGATCGTTTTGTATGATGCAAGAATGTTAGTACCACAACAGAACCCTGAAGTTCAATTTTTGTCCGTGTCTGCATGCCGCTCTTGCAGCTCTCTCCCTTCGCTTCGTGACGCACCTGCGATAAGCAGGGACGTACGAGTTATGATGGCGCAATACGGCTTACGCCTATTGCGCCCTGCGGGATGTAATTTCGGGCCGCACCTCCATCCATGGATGCAATCCCTGTAGGTGCATCCCTTTGGCTCATGGCCCAGGCCAGTCTCTCGACCGCTACGCGGTCTCACCTTCTCCCTGCGCTCCGGGATGTACATACGTCCCTGTAGGCAAAAAAATGGAGGGGAGGTTACCCTCCCCTCCATCCTGGTTACGGGCACCGCCCATGCCGGCGCGGTGCCAGGTTGCCGTTTACCAGCCGCAGGACGTGCCGTCCGCTGCCGGCTGGCCGGTCACGTGATTGTCGGTCACGTACTTCCACACCTCTTCGCTGGCCCGGCCCTCGATCAGGTGGTCCTTCCACCGCTCCGTACAGCCCTTGCGCTCCAGGGTATTGACGCGGTTGCCGTGGCAGCTCTGGCATACAGTGGTCTCCGGAGTCTCATGGGCCGGATCACCCGACACCCATCCAACCTGCAAGATCTCCGCCTTGTCCATGGTATCGCGTGACACGCGACCGCTGCGGGCGTGGGTGGTCCACTTGCCGTTTTCGGAGTCGATGAACGCCCGGTTGTCCACGTGGCAACGCAGGCAGATCGAGTCACGCGGATCCGCCTCGTCGGTGTAGGTGTGCATCCAGGACACCGCGGCATCAAAGTCGCTGTCGAGCGGCGTGCCGTTGTATGTCAGCGGGGTACCCTGGCCATTCCCGTCGACGTTCGCGGCGACACCGTTGGCCAAGGTTGCGTGACAGGTACCGCACTTCAGCGGCCCGTGGCTGGCATCGGCATTGTGGCTCGCCGCCTGGGCGTAGCTGGTGGTGTCGATGTCCGGGGTCACCGGATACAGCCCGTGGATGGACTCGTGGCAGCCCTGGCAGGTGATGTCCTGATGACCGCGGGTATAGCGGCTCAGGGACGCCTTGCGCGGGTAGTTGAACGGCGGGTAGAAATTGATATTGCCGCTCTGCTCCGTGTAGGGCGGTGCATGACAGTCCGCGCAGTGCGGTTCGCCTCCGGCCAGCCAGTGGTCGCGGGCATCGGTCGCCGCCGAGAACGGCACCGGCACGGCACACTTGTCACCGGCAGCCAGTGTACAGGAGCCCAGTGTCGCCTGTGCCGAGGCCACGCAATCCGGCGTGGTGCAGAAGGCACCCCCGAACGGACCGGCATCCGGCTCGCTGTTCCCCACCAGGTTCACATTGAAGTCGCCGTCGGTGTCCGTCGAGCCGCAGATATCGAACGTCACGAAGCCGCAGTCCACCGGCACAGCGACCGCGTTTGCATCGCCGGCGTTCGAGCAGCTGCCGCCACCGCCCAGCGACCCACCGATCAGCACCTCGACCACCGCCACGTTGGGATCCTGGGCCGGGTTGAGCGGCTGAGCGCCGGCGAGCGAGGCGACATAGTCACACAGCCCCGGGTCCGAATTCCAGACAGCGTGGGTCTGGTCTGAGCTCCGGTTACCGGCAGCAGGATCCTGCGGATCGAGCCAGTCGGTCACCTGCGTCATGCTGTAACTGGTGCCCAGGGCACTGTTGACCGCGCTGATCACGTCGGTGAGGGTGCCGCCGGCGGGATTACGCACGTTGCCGGCATCGCCCGGCTGGGCATGGATCAGGTCGGGCACGTTCTCCGCCCTCCACATCTCCTGGCTGAACTGCTGGTGGCAGTTGGTGCACCAGATACCCTTGTCCCAGGTGCCGCCGCTGCTGCCGACGTTGTCGAACAGCCATTGGCCCACCGGGTTCAGGTGGCTCGGCGTCTCGGCGCCGTCGCTGTCCTTACCGGGATTGGAGTGGACATCGCGGCCCACGAAGCAGCCACCGGCCGCGTCGCGGTTGTCCGCCGCCGCGAAGCCGTTGGAGCCGTCCTCGGTGATCGGGTAGCTGGCCAGCGAACCGTCGGTGCGGTGCGCCGGATGGCATCCCTGGCAGCCGCCGTCACGCCCCTGGCTGTCGGCGAAGTCGATGTCGCCGCCCTCACTGAGACTGCGGTGGTTCTGGTGGATGGCCTCGGTGAGCGGCGGGATCAGGGCATCCTCATCACACGGATCGGATACTGACCCGCTATTCGGGCCGCAAGTCGCCCCCTTGACCACCGCGATGACGTTGTCGCCATGGCAGCGCTGGCAGACCACCGACTCGTGGCCGAGACGGTAGTTCTGCGGGATGCCGAAGCCGGTGCCCGGGTAGTCGTCCATGAAGTGGGTACCGTGCTCGTTGTCATGGATGTTGAGGATCGAGATGGCCGCCCCCTTCAGGCGCGAGTACCAGTCGGAATCCGCACCCGCGATACCGTAGTAGGCGTTCCAGAAGTTGATCTCCAGCTGCACGTTCGCCGCGACGTCTTCATTCCGTGCAGGGTATGTCCCGCCGGTTGGCCTCTGCGCGCTGTTGAAGCCCGAGAGGTCGGAATGGCAGCGCTCGCAGTTGGGGATGTCGATGGGCGCGGTGCCGAAGCCGATCACCGGGTCGCCGTTATCATCCAGGACCGCCGGGCCCGGGGTGCAGGCGGTTCCCACGCAGTTGGCCTCGTGCAACTGGGCCTTCATGGCCACGTAGGGCCGGATGGAGTCCTCGTCCACCAGGCCGGGATCACCGAAGAAGTCGATGGTGTCCTCGAACGGCGTCAGCGGCAGGCCCAGAGCCTCCCAGATGCGCGGCGAGGTCAGCATCACCGGCAGGTTCTCCAGCACCTTCATCTGGGTGAACACCACGGTACCCGTATCGCCGGAGAAGGTCAGGACGTTGTTCAGACCGGCCACGGCACCCGGACCCACGGGATGGAAGGCCGGGCCGCTGTTGTCCGGCAGGACCGTCGAGAACGGGATATGGGCATTGGGCAGGCCCAGGCGGATCTTGTCGATCTCCGCGCTGACGTTCGCGGTGGGATTGGACCCTTCCAGGTCGGCATAGATGTAGAAGTGGTTCAGCCAGGCATTGGCGTAGTTGTCCTCGGCCTGGCCGTAGGTACCGTCGCCGATAAACACGCCCTTGGTCCCGTCACAGGTAGTCGTACCTCTGTACGCACCGCCAGGCATACAGTCTACGCTGGTATCTTCGGTGCCATCCGTGACGACCAGGTGGTTGCCGGCATCCACATCCGCGGAGTCGAACACCGTGTTCCACATCAGCAGGGAGTTACCCTCCACGACACTGATCAGGGTCGTGCTCTGGTTCTTGCCGTTGGCATCCTGGTTGCGCGGCTGGGCATCGTGCCAGTAGCGCAGCATGTACTTCTTGAAATTACCGTTGGCATCAAGCTCATGGTCGCGCAGCACCGTCGGGCGACCGAGGAAGTCGAGACCGACGTGCTCATCCGCCTCCAGCAGGCGCGGCCAGTTGTCCGCGGAGCGCTTGTCGCTCTTCACCACCTGGGCGAGGATAGAATTGTAGGGCGGCAGGACGCAGCAGTAGGCGAACTCGAAGCCGGTGCAGTGCATGCCCAACTCATAGTTCATCAGGATGTTGAAGTTGTTCTCGCCACCGTCCTGGCAATTCACCGCCTGGACGCAGTCCTGTGCATCAGCGCAGTCGACCAGGCCGTCGCCGTCATCATCGACGGTGTTGTTGCAGATTTCCAGGCTGGCAACGAATACCGTCGAGGTGGTCGTGGTCGAGGTTGACGACGTCGTTGCTACCCCTGTTGTTGTTGTCGTGGATGTCGTGGACGTGGTTGTCGTGGACGTCGTAGTCGACGTCGTTGCAACCTGGCAGTCGGGATCGGCACCATCAGTCAGGCCATCACCATCATTGTCCCAACCGTCGTTACACGACAGCTCCGTGGCGTACTCGCAGGCGTACGGGTCGCCGTTGTGGTTGGTACCGTCGCAGTCGATGTCGAGGCAATCGATGAAGCCATCATTGTCGTCGTCGATACCGTTGCCACACTTATTGGATCCTTTTTCCTTGGCGCCGCCGCCGCCGCCGGGTGCGGCGTAGACGTCGCCCGGCACGGTGAGTGCAAGCGGCACGGTGAGCGCCAGGCTCAGTGCGAACAGGCATGCTGTAAAACAGCCCCAAAGTGTTTTCATTTCCTAACCTCCCCAAGGTCTAGTTATGTGCGGGATGTGAAGTGATACGTAGTTCCAACATCTATTCTGCGTATACCTGCCTACGTATATCTACGTACGTTTACGTATTCGATGGCAACTAGCGTGCCAATATCATATAAACTTTTAAGCGATTGATTAGAATATTCTATTAATTATATTATATATGCTTAATTACTGATTTTTAACCCATTATGTCATGTCATTCATGACATAATGGCAGTGTCATGTCAGGTTGCCCCCCCCTGAACAACGACCAATCCAACCGGTTTGTCCACAGGATGCTTTTCATTGGATTTCTCGCCCGGTGTTAGCTATCCGTTCCATGCCGGTACGCGTCCCTCAAGCGTTCGGATATTCCTTCCGCCAGGTTAATCCTGATTTCGGTCAGCACTGAAAGCAATAAATTCCGAGCCCCACCTCCTCCCGGCAATCGTGCATTTCCAACCGCGGACAGGGTGAGAAATCCGGGTTAACAGGACCAATAGACACAGGCGGCCAGTCACCGGCATCACACATTACCGGAGTCAGATACATGTACCGTCATTATCCTTGTCATTACGAATCATTTCCCTGCATCAAAACAGCCTCATATAATCAAGACATGCTGAACCGGGTTGTTTACGGTCAGTTCTCGATTTCACACATAATATTAAGGAGCCACACGATGCTACGTACTTATTCAACTCTCCTCCTCCTGACTCTCAGCACTGGCACCGCGATCGCACAGGAAGATGCCGGGGAAAAGCCTAACCCCTGTACCCTGCTACCGATCTACCATTGCGCGGAACAACTTGATACCGGCTTAACCGTCGGGCACTTCGGCTATAACATGCAATGTCCCGAGGGCCTGGAAAATATCCCGGACCTGTATGTCCCGATCGGCGATGACAATTATTTCAGCCCGGACCCCAAAGACAGGGGACAACCGACCAATTTCCTGCCCGGCAGGCATGCCGACGAATTCGAGGTGGAATTCACGGCTGAAGAAATCAGGAAAGCCAAAGACCTGCACTGGTCAGTACTGAAGATCAGTGCCTCGGTTGATTTTTCCAAAACCCGGGATGAGGACCTCGACTGCAGCCATCCATCTTACTGACCTGAAAAGGTGTCAGGAACCGTTTCCACACCAGGGGGGGACCGTAAATATCCCCGAACTGTTGTCATCATGTAATATTCTCCATCAGCAACACAGCCATATTGGAAGCAAGCCAGGGAGGGCAAACCATGGGAAGGACTCGAAGAGTCTCAACGGGCGATTTTGTGTATCACGTCCTGAATCGCGCGACCGCGCGTTCCAAGATATTTCATTCACCTGCTGATTACCAGGCATTCGAACGCATCCTTATCGACGCTCGCAATCGATTCGATATGCGCATACTTGCGTATTGCCTTATGCCAAACCACTGGCACATGGCTCTCTGGCCGCGCAAAGACGATGACCTGTCGAGATTTACCGGATGGCTGACATTGACACATACGCAACGGTGGCATGCATGCCGCCGTACAACCGGAGAAGGTCATCTGTACCAGGGACGGTTTAAATCATTCATGATCGAATCCGATACCCACCTGCTGCAGGTTTGCCGCTACGTAGAACGAAATGCACTACGAGCAAATCTTGTAGAACGCGCAGAACATTGGCGCTGGTGCAGCCTGTGGCATCGCCACCACCGGACGAACCAAGCCACGGAACTCCTGGATCACTGGCCAGTCAGGTTTCCAGGCAACTGGACCGAACTCGTCAACCAGCCGCAATCAAACGAGGAATTGAATGCTTTGCGGAATTGCATCATACGGGGACAGCCATTCGGCAGTACCACCTGGTTATCGAATATAGTTGAGTCCTATGATCTTCAATCCACCATGAGGGCCAGGGGACGACCGCCGAAATCACACAAAGAGGGATCTAACTCGTAAAAAGGTTCCTGACACCTTTACCCCAGGCCGTATTTCTTCAGTTTGCGATACAGGGTGCGTTCGCTGATACCCAGGGCCTTGGCGACCAGTCTGCGGTTAGCGTGATGCTTTTTCAGCAGTTCCTTGATGTGTTGCGCCTCGACATCATGCAGTGAGGCACCGTTGACGGGTTGCACCGCAACGGCAGGTTGCGGATTGAGGGACTGCGGCCCGCAGGGCTGCACCCGCCCCTGGGTGTGGATATCGAACACCTCGTTGATGGTATCAATTCCGATCTCGCCATTCCGGCTGTGAGTGGCTGCGATAAATAGGATATTACGCAATTCGCGCACGTTGCCCGGATAGTCGTACTGTTTGAGCCGGTCCACGGCGGCGGCGCTCAAGCTGAAATGTTTTGACATGGTACGGCCGATCGGCTCCAGAAGGTTGGGCGCAAGCTGCTCGATATCGCCAAGGCGTTCCCGCAACGGTGGCAGGCGCACCGCCAGGCAGGCGATGCGATAGTACAGGTCCTCGCGAAAATGACCGGCCTTGACGCTTTCCCAGAGATGGCGGTTGGTGGCGCAGATGATGCGCACGTCGGCCTTGCGGGAACCCTTGCCACCGACGCGACGGTATTGCCCCGTCTCAAGTACCCGCAGCAACTTGGCCTGCTGCGCACGCGGTAGTTCACCGATCTCGTCGAGGAACAGGGTACCCCCGTGTGCCTGTTCGAACAGGCCGATATGTTCACCGACACTTCCGGTAAAGGCGCCCTTGGCATGACCGAATACCTCGGCCTCGAACAGCGGCTCGGTCAGCACCGTACAGTCGACCGTCATGAACGGCTGGTCGCTGCGCTTCGAGTTACGGTGGATATAGCTGGCGGCGAGTTCCTTGCCGGTACCGGTCTCGCCCTGGAGCAGCACCGGGGCCTGGGCGGAAGCGACCATCTTCAACTGCTCCATGCAGGACATGAATGTAGGGGTGCAACCGACCATGCGTTTGCCTTCCAGGCGACGCTCTTCAGGTCCCGACAGCTGCTGGATCAGTTCCCCCATGTACAACTCACCGTCACTACCGTGCAGCGGGTATGCCGTGACCCGCACCTGGCACATGCGGTGATCCTTGTCGTAATGGATGTGCAAGACGGAATCCTGCTGTCCCACCTCAAACAAGTTGACGTGCGGACAGTCCTCACCGGACTCGTGGCAAGGTGCGTCGTTATTGTGACTGACTCGGTAACATGGCTTGCCCACCGCTTCCGTGCCGTTGGTGCCGAAGGCGCGCTCGTAGGCGCTGTTGACCGCCAGGATACGGTAGTTCCTGTCGATGACGACGAATGGCTGTTCGTGACTGTCGACCAGCGATTGCAATTCCATGTGTACGGCTGCCGGTGTATCGGTCTTCGTGGCTCTTGTTAAGATTCCCATCCTCTCCCCCCTACCGCCTACAAGATATACCATTTGATACTGCCAGTATTGGCAGTACCTGACAGAGTTTTAGTTTACCACTGACAGAAATGTCAGTTATTAATCTAGATCAATTCCATGCCTATATCCACACACATCCTGGCACCCCCCCGAGGAACAACCGGCAATACAGTCATACAGCACCGGTAATTAGTGTACATATATCTATATATCCAACTGTTTTTATAACATATTTAATAATTTCAATCATGGTGGTTTATTGACTGTAGGTAGTGTAATCCCTTGCTGGCCAGGCTATCGAAAATTCAACCAATCAAGCTGGCATTGATATTGCCTCCTTAATATTGTGGGCAGTCAGCTCGAATGCAATGACTGCCCAGGCGTAGAGACGGCGAAACAAGCGCGACTGATCGCGTGCGACCCATGCCGGGCGCCGGGTTTACACATACAACCTCTCTCCGGGACCGGTAACGTCATCTTGGCGTTTCCGGACCCGTTTCCCAAGGGCGACCCCACTCGCCCTTTTTTTTGCCCTGGAGGTCGTCGGGCTTGGGCGATCGTTGCGGGCAAGTTGGGAGGGCGAGGCCATTTTTTCGATCGTTTCAGAGAATAGCCGGAGCGATTTAACGAAAAGGATCGGGAGTATCGCGCGCGCTCCCACCAGCGCAGTAGATCAGTCCCAAGTCCGACAGCCTCGTAGGCAAAAATTTAGAATACGGCCTACCTGCGGGCCTGAAAGAAAACGGCAATCCGGATATTTACGGTTGGGGCAACCTGATTTCGACGGTATGATGAAAGGTCCAATAATCAGATGCAGCAGGCTCACCGTTTCATGCCAGCCACAACGACACTGGAAGCGCACGACCTCTTATGCATACGGGACGACCGGACACTGTTCAGTGGCTTGAGCTTCCGCATCGAGCCTGGACAAGCCCTGGTGCTCGAAGGCCGCAACGGCAGCGGCAAGACCTCCCTGCTGCGCATCCTCTGTGGTATTCGCCTGCCGGATGACGGCAAGATCACCTGGGGCGGGAGCGAGATCAACCGGCTGGGAGCGGATTATCACGAACACATCGCTTACGTAGGCCACCGCGATGGCGTCAAGCTGGATCTGACGCCACGGGAAAATCTGGCCATGGCACGCGCACTGGGCAAGCCCAACGAATTGGAGGCGGATACCGCACTGGATCGAGTGGACCTGTACGGCTATGAGGACGTACTCACCCGCAACCTGTCTGCCGGGCAGCAGCGCCGCCTGGCGCTGGCACGCCTGCTGGTCACCAACACCGTGCTGTGGATCCTCGACGAACCCTTCACCTCGCTGGACGTGCACGGCATCGAGGTGATCGAGTCCCTGCTGGACGCGCACACCACGCGAGGCGGCATGATCGCCGTAACCTCACACCATGCCGTCAACCTGAAAACTGCGGCCGTGCAGCGCATCAACCTGTCCGCATGAACTCCGACTCTCTCACCCGCGCCTTTGCGCTGCTGCTGCAACGCGATCTCATCCTGGCGGCACGGCATCGTGCGGAAATGATCAATCCCCTGTTGTTTTTCGTCCTGGTGACCAGCCTGTTCCCGCTTGGGGTCGGCGCCAACCCGAACATGCTGCAGGCCATCGGACCGGGTATCATCTGGGTCGCCGCCCTGCTGGCGGCGCTGCTGTCGCTGGACAGTATATTTCGCTCCGACTTCGAGGACGGCACACTGGAACAGCTGCTGCTCAGTTCCCACCCGGTCTCGGTGCTGGTACTGGCGAAAGTGCTGGCCCACTGGTTGATCACCGGCCTGCCGCTGCTGTTGATCTCGCCGCTGCTGGGCGTGCTGCTGGGCCTGCCGGCCGAGGGCATCACCACGCTGCTGGTCACGCTGCTGCTGGGTACGCCGGTACTCAGCCTGATCGGCGCCGTGGGCGTGGCGTTGACCGTGGGGCTGCGCAAGGGAGGGATGATCCTGTCCCTGCTCGTGTTACCCTTGTACGTGCCTGTACTAATATTCGCCGCGAGCGCGGTGGACACGGCCGCCGCCGGGCTGCCGGTAACCGCGCACCTGTCGCTGATCATCGCGCTGCTCGTGCTGGCCCTGAGTCTGGCACCGGTCGCGACTGCAGCGGCCTTGCGCATCAGTCTGAGCTGATATGATACAGAGGGCTACAGGTAGCCCGGATGCAGCAAACGCCTACAAGGAGAAGGTGAGGGCCGTTATTACGGTCATAGCCAGGGTCGAGAGACTGGCCTGGACCATACAGGCGCAGCCACCAACAGTAGGCGCCTTAGGCGATGCAGGCGCAATATTGTCGGGCAGATTCCGGGAAGTGAAATATTCACCCCGGATTCCAGCCTGACGGCCTTCATCCAGGCTATATCTGTTATCGCTCCGACCGCGGTGGCCTTACGCATCAGTCTGAGTTGATCCGATGCCGGGGGGGCAACAGCTTGACCGGACAAAGTGGAGGGAAATCCGGGAAATGCACATTACAGGCACGGTTTCTGCTCTCGCATTGACGGAGAACTTTGATGACAATGATTAGATTCCGGGTATCCGCCGTAGTGCACCCGTTTTGCTGGCGGAGTAGCAGTTACACGATTCAACAAATGTAACAGGTAACGGCAGCCTGCAACCGCCGTGCGAAGATAACACCGACATGTTCAACAATTTTTTTCACAAGATGGCCTCGCCGAAATATTTCTACAATATTTCGGGCAGGCTGATACCCTGGTTCGCCGTGCCCTGCCTGCTGCTGATCCTGGCCGGGCTGTACTACGGCCTGGTGGAGGCACCGCCGGACTACCAGCAGGGCGACAGCTACCGCATCATGTTCATCCATGTCCCGGCGGCCTGGATGTCGCTGTTCATCTATGTGGTGATGGCCGGCGCGGGCGCCATCGGCCTGATCTGGCGCATGAAGCTGGCCGAGATCGTCTCCATCAGCAGCGCACCCATCGGGGCTTCATTCACCTTCCTGGCACTGGTGACCGGCTCCATCTGGGGCAAACCGATGTGGGGCACCTGGTGGGTCTGGGACGCCCGTCTCACCTCGGAGCTGATTCTGCTGTTCCTCTACCTCGGCGTGATCGCCCTGTACAGCGCCATCGACGACAAGCGTACGGCGGCCCGCGCCATCGCCATTCTCGCCATCGTCGGCGTGGTTAACATCCCGATCATCCATTACTCTGTTGAGTGGTGGAACACGTTGCACCAGGGGCCGACGGTCACCAAGTTCGACAAGCCGTCCATTCATATCAGCATGCTGGTCCCGCTGCTGCTGATGGCGCTGGCCTTCAAGCTCTATTACGCCTTCGTGGTGCTGATGCGCGCGCGCTGTGAATTGCTGGAGCGGGAGCGCAACACCGGCTGGGTCAGGGAACTCGCGGAGACGAAATGAATCTGAATGAATTCTTCCACATGGGTGGCTACGCCGTCTACGTGTGGACATCCTACGCAATTGCACTGGTTGTGCTGCTGCTGAACATCATCCTGCCGGCACGGCAACGCCGCAAACTGCTGGCGGACATCGCCCGCAAGGCCAGGCGGGAGGAGAGAAAATCATGACACCGAAACGCAGGAAACGCCTGCTACTGATTGTGCTGGCGATCGCCGGCGTGGCCACCGCAGCCGGCTTCACACTCAAGGCCTTCAACGAAAACCTGATGTTCTTCTACACACCCACCGCCATCAAGGCCGGCGAGGCACCGATGGGGCGATCCATCCGTGTCGGCGGCCTGGTCACCAAGGGCAGCGTGAAACGCCAGGCGGACGGCCTGACGGTGGAATTCGAAGTGACCGACATGGTCGAAACCGTGATCGTGCAATACACCGGCATCCTGCCTGACCTGTTCCGCGAGGGCCAGGGCATCGTCGCCCTGGGCAAACTGCAGCAGAGTGGACGCTTTATTGCCAGCGAGGTGCTCGCCAAGCACGATGAAAAATACATGCCGCCCGAGGTAGCTGATGCCCTGAAGGCGGCGCACAAGGCCGGCAGCAGTCAGGCCGCCCGGGCAGGAGGTACACCATGATCCCAGAACTCGGCAACTTCTCTTTGATACTGGCACTGTGCATGTCGCTGGTGCTGGCAATATTTCCGCTGGTCGGCAGCCTCAACAACACCCCGGCCTGGATGGCGCTGGCGCGTCCGGCCGCCTGGGGACAATTCTTCTTCATAGCCCTGTCATTCGCCTGCCTTGCACATGCCTTTCTGACCAATGACTTCTCCGTGCTGTATGTCGCGCAGAATGGTAATACCCAGCTGCCTACGATCTACAAGATCTCGGCCATCTGGGGCGCACACGAGGGTTCGCTGCTGCTGTGGGTGCTGATCCTGAGCTGCTGGACAGTTGCCGTATCCCGCCTCAGCCGCAGATTGCCGATCGAGATCGTCGCCCGCGTGCTGTCGATAATGGGCATTGTGGCCATCGGCTTCACCTCCTTCCTGCTGTTCACCTCCAACCCCTTCAACCGGACCTTCCCCGTGCCCATGGAAGGTGGCGACCTGAACCCATTGCTGCAGGACTTTGGGCTGGCGGTTCACCCGCCCATGCTCTACATGGGCTACGTGGGACTTTCCGTCGCCTTCAGCTTCGCGATCGCCGCCCTGATCGGCGGAAAACTGGACGCCGCATGGGCACGCTGGTCACGCCCCTGGACGACGGTGGCATGGATGTTCCTGACCATCGGAATCACCCTGGGCAGCTGGTGGGCCTATTACGAACTCGGCTGGGGCGGCTGGTGGTTCTGGGACCCGGTGGAAAACGCCTCGTTCATGCCCTGGCTGGCGGCCACCGCCCTGTTGCACTCCCTTGCTGTCACCGAAAAGCGCGGCGCCTTCAAGCGCTGGACGGTGCTGCTCGCCCTGATGGCCTTTTCGCTGAGTCTGCTCGGCACATTCCTGGTACGTTCCGGGGTCCTGACCTCGGTGCACTCTTTCGCGGCCGACCCGACCCGCGGCCTGTTCATCCTGGTGTTCCTGCTGATCGTCATTGGCGGTTCTCTGGCATTGTATGCCTGGCGTGCCCCCGCGGTTTCCAGCGGCGGCGGATTCGACATGGTGTCGCGGGAGACCCTGCTGCTCGGCAACAACCTGCTGCTGGTCGTAATCGCCACCTTCATCCTCCTGGGCACCCTGGCACCGCTGATCTACGATGCGATGGGCTGGGGCAAGATCTCGGTCGGGTTTCCGTGGTTCACCACCATGTTCGTGATATTCGCACCGTTTCTGGCCGTACTCATGGGACTGGGACCGCTGGCGCGCTGGAAGCGCCAGGACCCGGCGGAGCTGTTCCGGCGGTTGCGCACCGCGCTGCTGCTCAGCATCGGCGCCGGAATTCTGCTGGCCCTGCCCTTGTTTCACGAGGAGGGTTCGCTGTCTGCCGGTCTGGCCGTGGCACTGTCCTGCTGGCTGGTGTGCACCCAATATCTCAGCCTACGACAGCGCCTGCGCTATCGCAATGGCCTGTCCGGCCTGCTGCGCGACCTGGGTTCGCGCGGCAGCGGCAGCTACTACGGTATGATGATCGCGCATATCGGCGTAGCGGTATTCATCATCGGCATTACGATGGTGACCCAGTTTGATGTCGAGAAGGACGTGCGCATGGCGCCCGGGCAGAGCCTGGATCTGGCCGGCTATACCTTCCATTTCGATGGCGTGCAGACCGTACCGGGGCCCAACTACCAGGCCCACCGGGGCACGATTCGCGTATTCAGGGATGGCGAGGAAGTGACCGTGCTCAAACCCGAGAAACGCACCTACCTGGTCCAGACCAAACCGATGACCGAAGCCGGGATCGATCCCGGTTTCACCCGTGACATCTATGTCTCGCTCGGCGAGGCCCTGGATGGTGGTGACTGGAGCCTGCGGCTCTACTACAAGCCGTTCGTTCGCTGGATCTGGCTGGGCGGCATCATCATCGCCTTCGGCGGGCTGCTGGCCGCAACCGACCGGCGCTATCGCATCAAGTCCTATGCGGAAGCGGCGCAGGCGGTGAGTGGTGGCGGACGCAGGCTGGCGCCCGCGGAGGGCGGTTGATGGGACGCTATCTGCGCTACCTGGTGCCGCTGGCCATCTTCCTGGTGCTGGCGGGATTTCTCTTCCGCGGCCTGACCCTCGACCCCAAGCTCGTGCCCTCCCCGCTGATCGGCAAGCCCATGCCGGCCTTCACGCTGACGCGGCTGCAGGATCTGAACGCCAGGATCAGCGACACCGATCTGAAGGGCAAGGTGGCTCTGTTCAATGTCTGGGCCACCTGGTGTGTATCCTGCCGCGCCGAGCACGAGACGCTGGTGGGACTGAGCCGCACCGGCAAGGTCGACATTTACGGCCTGAACTACAAGGATGATCGCGCCGCCGCGCAACAGTGGCTGCAAAAACTCGGCAATCCCTATGTGGCCAACGCCTTCGACGACACCGGCCGTGTCGGCATCGACTGGGGTGTATACGGCGCACCCGAGACCTTTATCATCGACAAACACGGCATCATCCGTCACAAGCACATCGGGCCTCTGACACCGGACGTTGTCAACGATGAAATCCTTCCCATGGTAGCGAAACTGCAAAATTCCCCATGATGAAAAGACTTTCGACTTTGCTGACCCTCCTCCTGGCGCTCGGCAGCGGCGCCCTGCATGCGACCACCACGCTGGAGGGTTTCAAGTTCGCCGACGAGGCCGGCGAACATCACTTCAAGGAACTGATCGCGGGGCTGCGCTGCCTGGTCTGTCAGAACCAGTCGCTCGCCGATTCCGATGCGGAGCTGGCGCACGACCTGCGCGCCGAGGTCTACGAGATGTTCCAGGCGGGCAAGACCGACACGGAGATCAAAGACTACCTGGTGGCACGCTACGGTGATTTCGTGCTCTACAAACCACCACTGAAGCCATCCACCTACCTGATCTGGTTCGGCCCCTTCGTCCTGATGGTCATCGCTGCCGTACTGCTGGTGCGTGCCGTGCGCCGCCAGGAAAAGACCCGGACAGCGGAGTTTTCCGGGGATGACCGCAAGCGCCTGGACGCACTTCTCGGCAAACCGGAAAAACAGGAAGAAAAACCATGACCGTGTTCTGGAGCCTGGCCGCTGTCATGGTCATGATAGCACTGCTGTTTATCCTTCCCGCCCTGTTCCGCAAGGTCAGCAGCGATGCCGCCGGCATCGACCACGACGCCCTCAACGTCGAAGTCATCCGTTCACAGCTCGCCGAACTCGACGCCGACTTGCAGACCGGCCGCCTCAGCGAGGACCAGCATGCCGATGCACGCCGGGACCTGGAGCAGGAACTGTTGAGTGATCTGGACAAAGACTCGACTGCCGTGAAGAAAGGCAAGATCCGGGGCGGCCAGTGGGTTGCCATCCTGCTGGTTGCAGGCATACCACTGCTGGCGACCAGCCTCTACAACCTGCTCGGCTCGAAGCAGATCATCCCTCAGCTGGCGCAGATGCAGTCCAATCCGCATCCCCCGTCCCCGGCAAATCCCAACGGCCAGCTTTCGGTGGAGGAGATGGTCAACCGGCTGGCGGAACGCCTGCGCAGTCAGCCCGATGACCGCAAGGGCTGGGTGATGCTGGCCCGCAGTTATGTCGTGCTGAAGCGCTACGACCAGGCCGTCGAGGCCTATCGCAATATCATGCGTCTCGGCGGTGAAAGTCCGGAATTGCTGGCCGATTTTGCCGACGCCCTGGCCATGTCGCAGGGCGGTCGCTTCATCCCGGAAACCGGCGAGCTGTTGCAGCGCGCCCTGGCCGCACAACCCGACAATGTCAAGGCGCTGTGGCTTGCAGGGCACTGGAAGAATCAGAGCGGTGAACCCGCCGCCGCGCTCGAATACTGGCAGAAGGCCCAGGCACTGCTGCCGGCGAACGGCGAGGATGCCGCAGTTATCAGACAGCAGATCGCGGGGGTCAGGAAACAGCTCGGCCTGCCGCCACAAGAGTCAACGACCCAGGTTGTGACGGCCGCTGCCACCCCGGCCACGTCATCCACCGCACCAGTGGACGCGGCCATTCGTGTCGAGGTGACGCTTGATCCAAAGCTAGCCGATCAGGTCCGGCCCGAGGATACCGTATTCATCTTTGCCCGCGCCGTACATGGACCGCGCATGCCACTGGCCATCGTGCGCAAGCTGGCGCGTGAACTGCCGCTCACAATAACCCTGGACGACTCCCTGGCCATGTCACCGGCGATGGTGCTGTCGAAGTTCCCCGAGGTCAGTGTTGGCGCACGCATTTCCCGAAGCGGCAATGCCATGCCGCAGAGCGGCGACCTGCAGGGCGACAAATCGCCCGTGGCCGTGGGCAAGGACACCAGCGTTGCGATTACCATCGACAGTCGGGTGCCCTGAACCGGGCTAGCAGGCTACATCAGCGCACCAGTAACAGGCGGGCGCGCAGTGCAAGCTTCCCGGAATACACCGTCAGGTCGCCGATCCGGCCCAGCAACCGGTAGAACAGCACCAGGGATACCGGGTCCATCTCCCGGCACCGGGTGAACAGGGTTGTGGCGATTTCACGCCTGCCGGCGTCCGCCACTTCCTCGACAGCGACCAGTGAACGGATCAGCCCGCGGGTCGCCTCGAGCCGCGGCCCGCTGAAACCGGTCTCCAGAATACCCTCGAGTGAATCGACGATCTGCTGCACCCGCCCTGTTGCCGCCACACCTTGTGCAAGCAGGTTTGCGACCGGCCGTGACAAATCCCGCGGAGCGTTCGGCAGCAGGTCCAGCTGCAGGCCGATGATATCCTGCGCCAGATCGGCGATGGCCTCCTGCATCTGCAGGACATCCAGGAGATCGCGACGGTCAACGGGCAGGAACTTGGATCTTCCCAGGCCGTCCTGGAGTTCTTCCAGCACCCGTATGGCCGCACCCCTCAGGTGCCGCATATCCTGCCTGGTGCCATCCAGCGTTTCCCTGTCACCCGCAAAAAACGCCTCGATGGCCTGCGGCAGACAGGCAACGGAGTCGACCACCAGACCCATGTGATGCGTGAGATGCGAGATCGGGGAAATACTGGCGGGTCTGGCAAACTTGATCGTGGTTGGCATGGTACATTTCCCTTATGGGCCCCCTGTCTGTAGTTTTATATAGCCTGTTCCCGCGGTTCACGAGCAACAGCGCCCTCTACCCAACGCATGGCGATACCGACGTCTGACAATGCTACTGCCAACCCGTGGGCGCCGCCAGCCCTGGCAGGTTGCGTATACCGCCGTAACGCAAACGACAATTCAGCTTACCCCGGGCAGGCTTTCGAGTATCATGATGCCGGGAAACCACCGGGTTACCCGCAAGGCGTGCTGTTTCCCGAACTGGCAAAACCCCCACCCGCCCCGCTGTCTTGCCCCGATTCATGAAACACAATTACCTGCTTGTCATCTGGATCCTGCTGTGGGCGACAACCGCAACGGCGCAGCCGCGTGTCGAGCTATTGATCAGCGGCCTCGATTCAACGCTGGAAGCGAATGTGCGCGCCCATCTTGGCATTGCCCGTCTAGTGACGCAGACCGCCCTTTTGCCACTGCCTCACATGGAGCCGGAACACCCGGCCCTGGAAATCACCGCGGGCAATGTGCGCCGGCTGCACCGCCATGCCGTAGCGGAAATCCGCCAGGCCCTGCAACCCTTCGGTTACTACGAACCGGAAGTGCAGGCAGAGCTGCAGCATGACGGTGACACCTGGCGGGCAAGCTACCGGATCGAAACCGGGCCACCCACCCTGATCGGGCAGATCGACATCCGCATCAGCGGTCCCGGTGAAACCGACACCGGTATCCTGGCGGCCAGGCAGGCCAGCCGCCTGCAAAAAGGCAGGCAATTGCTGCACAGCGACTACGAGTCCACCAAGCAGGCCCTGCTGCAGGCAGCGCTGGCTTCCGGTTATCTCGACGCCCGCTACCGGCGCGCCGAGCTGCGCATCATCGAGTCAAGTCGCAGCGCGCAGGTCCACCTGCTGCTGGATACCGGGCAGCGCTATTATTTTGGCGACATTCGCATCGAGCAGGAAATCCTCGACCCGGAGTTCGTGCAGGGTTTCGTGCACATCGAACCAGGAGCCCCGTTCAACACCGATGCCCTGTTGAAACTGCAGCTGGCGCTGAGCGACAGCGGTTATTTCAGCCGTGTCGAGGTCGATCCGCAGCGCAAGGCCACCGAGGAATTTCACATCCCGGTCGTGATCGCCACGGAACCCGCAAAACCGCGCCGTTACTCCTTTGGACTCGGCTATGGTACGGATACCGGTCCGCGGCTCTCGCTGGTCAGCGGATTCCGGCGCATCAACCGGCACGGGCACAGCATCACCGCCGACCTGAGACTTTCCGATATCCTGCAGTCTACCGGTGCGCAGTACCAAATCCCGATCGGCAACCTGGTTTCCGACCGGCTGGTATACAGCAGCCGAGTCGAGCTGGAGACCATTGCCGACAAGGGCCATTCCGACCGCTTTACCCTGGGTGTCAGCCGCAACGAGGCGTGGGGACCACTGCAGCGCCGCTTGTACGTCAATTACCAGCATGAAGACTTTACCCTGGGCGAAGATGACGGGGTGGTGAACTTCGTCATCCCCGGCGTGACGCTGTCGCAATTGCATGTCGACGATATCCTGTTCCCGCGCCGCGGCTATAGCTGGAGCGCGGACCTGCGGGGTTCACCGGGCCTGCTGTCGGATACCGCATTTGCCCGCCTGGAAGTGGCCGGTCAGAAGGTGTTTGCGCTGGGTGAGCGCGGCCGGCTGCTGCTGCGTACCCGGCTTGGGGGCATGTCCGTGCGTGACTTCAGCAGCCTGCCCACAACCGAACGCTTCTTCGCCGGCGGCGACCAGAGCGTGCGCGGCTACGACTACCAGCAGCTGGCGCCCACCGACGCCAGCGGCGAGGTCGTCGGCGGCCGCTACCTGACGGTCGGCAGTATCGAGATGGAACGCCTGCTGGTCGGTGATTTCGGTGCGGCCGTGTTCGTCGACAGCGGCAACGCCGCGGATGAATTCCCGCCGTCACTCAAGACCGGTGCCGGCATCGGCTTTCGCTGGCGCAGCCCCGTTGGCATGCTGCGCATCGATCTCGCGCATCCCTTCGACGATCCTGAAAACGACTACCGCCTGCACATTACCTTCGGACCCTACCTGTGAAATGCATGACCGTCCGCCTGCTGATCCTGTTTGCGCTGGTATGCGCCATATTGCTGTCAACACTGGCCTGGCTGCTGGCAACCGAATCCGGCCTGCAGTTCCTCTGGCACCAGGCAGCGGTACGGGCGGGACCCGAACTCACAGCCACCCGTGTGACGGGAAGTCTGGCGGGGCGCCTGCACCTCGAGTCACTGGCCTACCGGGCCGAGGGACTCGATCTTGAGTTGGAGCAACTGGAAATCGCCTGGGAACCGCGTGCCCTGCTCGGTGGCACCCTGCACTTCAGCGAGATCCGTGCTGCCACGCTTCGCTATGTACAGACCGGGGAATCCGCACCCGGTCCGGTGGAACTGCCCGCCCTCACCCTGCCCCTGCGCGTTCGCGTGGATGCGCTGCACATCGACACGGCAAGCATCACGACCTCACGGGACGCTGAGCCGCTGCAGTTGCGGGACATCGGCCTCAGCGCCCGGGCCGATGGCAGCCGGGTGACCCTCTCCCGGCTGGCACTGGCTGCGCCCGGCTTCAGTCTCGCCGGCTCCGCCGGCCTTGACCTGCAGGGGGACTATCCCCTGCACGGTGAGCTGCAGTGGCAGTGGCATGACGGCACAATGGCACCCCTGATCGCCCAGACCCGCCTCGACGGCAGCCTGCGACGGCTGGAACTGCAGCAGGCAATTTCTCCACCGTACGGTGCGTCCGCCCGGTTGACCGTGAGCGATACCCTGGAACAGCCGAGCATCGATGGTACGCTGCAACTGCGGAACAGCGATTTGCAGGCGATTGTCGCCGGCTGGCCGGCGCTGCACGCAGATGCAGCGCTGAACCTGGCAGGACCGGTCGGACAGCTGCGGATCAAGGGAAATGGCAGCGTCAGGGATGCACAGGACAACCGGGTCGATGCCACGCTCGATGCGGAAATGCTGCCGGCGCAGCTGCAATTGCGGAAGCTGCAATTGTCCCTGCCGGAGCAACCCGCGCGACTGCAGTTGCAGGGTCGCATCGACTTTGCCGCGACCACCGGCTTCGACCTGGTGGCGGATTGGCAGGAACTGGCCTGGCCGCTGCATGGTGATACCAGGTTAAGCAGCAGCCACGGGGCGCTGGCGCTCGCGGGTGATCTCAATGCCTATGAAGTAAATGGCAGTACCCGGGTGGAGGGCCGGGCATATCCCCCGGTGGAACTGGACCTGCGGGGTCATGGCAACCTGAAAACATTCGACATAACGACATTGCATGCGAAACTGCTGGATGGCGTGGTCGAGGGGAGCGCACGGCTTGCCTGGGAGCCGCAAACGAAGGCAAGCCTGCAGCTCACCGGCACCGGGCTGAATCCGGCGGTGCAGTGGAAGGACTGGCCGGGGAAGCTTTCCCTGCGCCTCAAGGCCACAATGGATGCCGGTGGTGATGCCTGGCTGCTGCGTTTCGAGGAGGCCCATGCCAGCGGCAATCTCCGCGGCCAGCCGTTGCAACTGGCCGGTAGCGGCAGTTACCGCCCGGGCATGTGGGAAATCGCTGACGGTACCCTTTCATCCGGGCCCAACCATTTCAAACTGCAGGGACAGGCAGGTGACCACTTCGATCTTGCCTGGGAGATCGACAGCCCGGACCTCGCCACCCTGGCGCCTGCCACCTCCGGGCAACTGTCCGGCAAGGGCGGACTGAAGGGTACGCCGCAGGCTCCGCGACTGACCGTACAGCTGAACGGCCGGGAGCTGCGTTACCACGGCGACGGCATCCGCAGCCTGCGGCTCGGGGCCGACATCGATGCCGGCGGAGAGGCGTCATCACGACTCGATCTGAAGGTTGCCGGCGGCAGGCTGGCCGGCCAGGAACTCGACCGGCTCGATCTGACGGGCACCGGAACACCGGAGGCGCATGACCTTGAAATCGCTGCCGACGGGGAGCATATCGAAGCGACCGTCAAACTGGGAGGAAGCTGGCGGGAGGATACCTGGACCTATACCCTCCGACAGGCCGATGTCACGCCGGCCGGAGGCGGCACCTGGCGTTTGACGCAAGCGGTGACGGGCCGGGTGAACAGCGCCGGGATGCATCTTCCGGATACCTGCTGGAATTCCGGGGACGCCGGCCTCTGTCTGCAAGGGGAATTGCAGGAGGCCGCGCGCACGGCCGAGTTCCGGCTGCACGACCTGCCCCTTGCCACACTGGCCGGGTTGCTGCCGTATGGCATGGGTCTGCAGGGTACCCTCGCCGGGGAAGGTCATTACCGGCAGGCGGCCGGTGTGGCCGCCACGGGACATCTGCGGCTGGAGACCTCGTCCGGTCAGCTCGCGTTCGCGGAAACGGCCGAAACACACGACACCATCCTGGCATTCGCGCCCGGACACGCAACCCTTGACGTCGACGCCGAAGACGCCCGCCTTGACCTCAACCTGCCGCTGCAGGCGGATGCCGGCAATTTCACCGGTCATATACGCCTCAGCCCGCACGGACGTGACTGGCTGCACGGCCGCCTGGCCGGTGAGGTGCAGGCAAGGATCCCCGATATCTCGTTCGCCGGTGAGCTGCTGCCCGAGGTCAGTGATCTGCAAGGCCGCCTCGACGGGGAAATCAAACTGGCCGGCACCCCGGCTTCTCCCCGCCTGCAGGGTCACCTGCTGCTCGCCGACGCACGAGCCCTGCTCGACACGCCCGGGCTGCAACTCGAGGATGTGCGTATCGAACTGGCCGGACGGCCGGACGGCGGCATCAGGCTTGACGCACAGGCCCGTTCCGGGGATGGCCTGCTACAGGCCACCGGAAGCGCGAACCCGGACGCGGAGCCTACCAGCGCGAAGCTGAGCATTCGCGGTGACGATGTCCGCCTGCTGAACACCCTGGATGCCCGGATCGATGCTTCACCACAGCTGGAAGTTACCCTGTCCGGCAGCCGTATCGATGTCGGCGGAGAAATCGTGGTGCCCCGTGCGACTATCCAGCCGCGCAAGTTGCCGGGTTCCGCCATCTCGCCATCCCGTGACCAGGTCATCATCGGTGAGGAGGATCAGGCAGTGGCATCCAGAAATTATCCCATCCACACGCATGTGCGTTTCACGCTCGGTAAGGACGTCGAATTCGATGGCCTGGGCCTTACGGGAAAACTCGGCGGCAGTATCCTGGCCGTGGACGAACCCGGCCGGCCCACCCAGGCCAGCGGCGAGCTGAATATCCGGGACGGCAAATACCGCGCCTACGGCCAGGATCTGGAAATCCGCCGCGGGCGCTTGCTGTTTGCCGGCGGCCCGATCACGGAACCGGGGATCGATCTCGAGGCCATACGCCGGCCGACGTCCGACATCCTCACCGGGGTGAAGGTATACGGCAGCCTGCAGCAACCGGAACTGTCCCTGTTCTCGGAACCACCCATGACGCAGTCGGCACAACTCTCCTGGCTGGTGCTGGGCCGCCCGCTCGAAGGTAATACCAGCGACTCGGAAAAGTCAGCTCTCAACCGGGCGGCATTGCTGCTGGGCATGAGCGGCGGCGCAACGCTGGGCAAGGAACTGGGGAAGAAGATCGGCGTGGACAAGGTATCGGTGGAATCCGAAGCGGGTGATACCACCACGGCCTCACTGCTGGTCGGCAAGTACCTGACACCGAAACTGCTTGTCAGCTACGGCATCGGACTGTTCGAACCGGTCTCGGCATTGCACCTGCGTTATACCTTGAGCAGCCACTGGAAACTGGTTGGCAAGACTTCCACTCTCGGTTCCAGCACCGACCTGTTCTACGAGATCGAGAGCGGCAAGTAGCCGGCCGCGGGAGCAGTCCCCTGACCGCTACGCGATTCTCAAACGATCACGCCGGAGGGCGACGCCCCTGCAACAAATTGCGCAGCTTTCACCACGGCCCGAAGACAATGGTGGAAATCTGCTACCATGGGTGTGCCTGACAACGGGGGACAAACCATGGCCGACAAGGGCAGTCACGAGAGTATGTCGTTCCGGGAGGGTGTTGATCGCATGGTCGACCGCGCAGCGCTTGCAATCGGCCTGAGACCGAACACCGCCAGGATCATCCAGGCGTGCAATGCCATCATCCAGATCAGATTCCCGGTCTGCATTCGCGGCAACGTCGAGATATTCACCGGCTGGTGGGCAATTCACAGTGCACATCGTCTGCCGGCCAAGGGCGGCCTGCGCTTCGCCCCCATCGTCAACCAGGACGAGACAGAGGGGCTGGCAGCACTGATGAGTTACAAGTGCGCCATTGCCGATATTCCCTTCGGCGGTGCCAAGGGCGGCCTGCAGATCGAACCCGCCAACTACTCGGAAGATGAACTGCGCGAGATCATGCGCCACTTCACCATAGAGCTGGCGCGCCGCGCCTTCATCAACCCCGCCACCAGCGTGCCGGCACCTGACATGGGAACATCATCCAGAGAAATGGCATGGATCGCAGATACTTACAAGACATTATTTCCGGACGACGTTAACCGTGACGCCTGCGTGACCGGCAAGCCGCTGAACCGCGGGGGTGTGCCTGGGCGCACCGAGGCGACCGGTAAGGGGGTGCAGTACGCCCTGCAGGAATTCTTCCGCCACTCTGATCTGGTTGCTGACGCCGGTCTCCATGACGGCCTGGGATCGCAGCGCATCGTGGTCCAGGGACTCGGCAACGTCGGCTACCATGCCGCGAAGTATCTATCCGAGGAAGACGGCGCGAAAATCATCGCCATCATCGAGCGCGACGGCGTGGTGGTGAACGAGGCCGGGCTCAATGTCCATGACGTACGCCAGCACCTGGCGGAGACCGGAGGCGTGAAGGATTTTCCGAACGGCACATACAGCCCCCAGGGCGATCAGGCGTTGGAGATGGACTGCGACATCCTGATCCCCGCCGCACTGGAGTCGCAGATCCATGCCGGCAACGCTATGCGCATCCGGGCGAAACTGATTGCCGAGGCCGCCAACGGCCCCGTCAGCTATCAGGCCGACGAGATCCTGCGCGAGCGCGGCATTACCATCCTTCCCGACGTCTACGTCAACGCCGGTGGCGTAACCGTCTCCTACTTCGAATGGACCCGCAACCTGTCACACATGCGCTTCGGCAGGCTGCAGCACCGCCTCGACGAACTGCGCGGCTCGAACTACCTCGCCGCGCTGGAATCCCTGACCGGCAAGCAGGTCCCGGAGAAACTATGCCGCGAAATTCGTCGCGGTGCGAACGAACTCGACCTGATACGCTCCGGCCTCGACGACACGATGCGCATGGCGTTCCGTGAAATCCTTGACATGCTGCGCGAGCACGACAACATCAAGGATTACCGCACCGCGGCCTTCGCCATCGCCGTTACCAAGATGGCGCAGTCCTACTACGAACTCGGGCTCGCGGAACCGCAGTGACTGTTACCGCAGGGTGCACTGAACCAGCAAGACAAGGAAACGAAATCAGCCGCGGCAGGGGCGCCGCGCGCACCGGTTTAACACCCCCGTATTTCACGGTGCGCATGGCGCACCCGACTCCATGGAGAGGTGTGTTGCGGGACAATTGCAATACAGCCGGTATTATCCGCCCAGCGGCAGAAAGAACAACACGTTGCTGCTGCGGTAAGCGGACATCATCCAAGGTTTCCTGACGCCATCGGGAATGTGCGGGTCAGTATCTGGGATCATACATACGGCCAGCAATCACATCCCCGATATCCGCCGGTTGCATCTCCCGCGCGTGCCCCTGCCGCCACGCCGTTTCAGCCACGGCAACGGCGATGGCCAGTGAGACATTGCGAATATCTGTCAGTGGCGGGTACAGCGTTCCGGCGGCAAGATCATCCGTATCCGCCATCCCTGCCAGGGTACGGGCTGCTGCCAGAAACATCTCGTCCGACAGGATGCGGGTACGGGTGGTAATGGCGCCAAGTCCGATACCGGGAAACACATAGGCATTATTGCCCTGCCCTGGCCTGAATATCCTGCCGTTACAGGTCACGGCATCGAAAGGACTGCCGCTGGCGTATACCGCCCGGCCATCACTCCACTCGTAGGCCTGCCGCGCGGTACACTCGGTCCGTGAGGTAGGATTGGACAGTGCAAATATCACCGGCCGTTCATTGATCTCCGACATCCGGCGAATGACATCTTCCGTGAAGGTGCCGGCAGTGCCGGTTGCCCCGACCAGCACCTGCGGTTTGATCCGTCCGATCGCCTCGAGAAAAGTAGCCGCGGGCGCATTATGTGCATAAGGCCGTTTGTGTGGCGCCAGCTTATTCCGCCCGCTCACAACCAGACCGGAACTGTCCAAGAACCACAGGCGCCGCCGTGCCTCCTGTTCGCTCAGCCCGGCCTGGCGAAAAGCAACCTGGAACAGGTCGGCAATGCCGGTGGCGGCCGAGCCTGCACCGAGGAACAGGATGCGCAGATCCGTGAAATCGATTCCAGTGATGCGGCCAGAAGCGAGCACACCGGCCAGCGCAACGGCGGCGGTACCCTGGATATCATCGTTGAAGCACGGCACACGGTCACGATAGCACTTCAAGTGCGCATAGGCGTTGGGGGTCAGGAAGTCCTCGAACTGGATCAGTGCGCACGGAAAGGCATCCTGCACCGCATCGACGAATTCACGGACGAGCGAATGGTAGTCATCCCCCGTCAGGCGTGGCTGATTAACACCGAGGTACAGGGGGTCGTTTCGCAGTGTCTCATTGTTGGTACCCACGTCCAGCATGACGGGCATGCATTGGTGTGGTTGAATCCCGGCACAGGCCGAATACAGCGCCAGTTTCCCGATCGGGATCCCCATCCCGTTGGCGCCCAGGTCGCCCAGGCCCAGAATGCGTTCTCCGTCAGTCACGACGATCATGCGTACGTCCCGTTCCGGCCAGTTATTCATGATCTCCCGGACCCGACCGCGATCATCGGGCGTGATATAGAACCCGCGCGGCTGCCGGAAGATATGCGCAAATTCCTGGCAGGCCTGCCCCACCGTCGGCGTATAGATCAATGGCATGAGTTCTTCAATATGATCGATTAACAAGCGGTAGAACAGGCGCTCGTTGCGTCCCTGCAGGGCCAGCAGGAATATGTAGCGTTCGATATCACAGCTCTTGCGGCGCATATTCTCGAGGGCACGCGACTTCTGCCCATCAAGGCTGCTAACCCGCGCCGGCAGCAGGCCACGCAGCTTGTAGCGGTCACGTTCAGCATGGGTAAACGCCGTACCCTTGTTGAGTTCGGGGTGCTTGAGCCTGTCGTAACCCAGCAGACCCACCGCATCCTCCTGCGTAGTTACGCACATCGGAAAATACCTGGCCGGGGAGTCTGCCGGACTTGGGACCGAGCTTCTGCACCGGCGGGAGAGCGCACCGATTTGCCGATCCTGTTCGTCAAACCGCTACGGCTATTTTCCTCGAACGATCGACACAATGGCCTCGCCCTCCCACCTTGGTCGCCACAATCGCCCAAATCCGCCAGCCTCCTCGCGCCCGTGCAGTTCATATTTTCACCACCGAAATCGTCCCACAGGAACAGGATCTCGGTTTCCTTCCTGGTAGACGGCTGTTGCCTGTCTTGCGGCGCAGCCAGTCTCAGCATTGCAAATATCATGCAATAGCCGGCTTTACCGCGTGGATTTCCCTGTGGGGCATAATGACGGAATGCCTGCATATCTGTCCACCTTGCCAGCCAGGACCGTTGTGCTGCACTCGCACGTACCAGCCACGCTGGCTGGCCCGCTGGTTGCTGCCGTAGTGCCGGCATGGCCGAAACGGGAACTGCGCGGATTCCTGTCACGTCCGCGCCCCTGGTTAATTGACCGGTTCAGGAAAATCGAGAATTCCGTTGGAAACACCGCAGCCGATCCCCTGGGCGGAAGAACGATACGCGGTGGCGGTGGAGCCGAGGGATGCCGCCGAGAAGACCACCTCACCGCGGGGACGCCGGGAACCGGTACTGGAGTACCCGATCGGTTACGCCGCAATTGCGCTTTCGCAGTGCAGGAGACCCGATCCGCGTTTAATCTTGCAGGTTGTAACCGGGCCGCAGCACCGGCCGACGTCAGAACCGGCAAGGTCTGGCGGGACATACACTTCATTCGAGATGAGGACCGAACCATGACTTTACTCATTACCGGACTGGTCATATTCCTTGCCGTCCATTCAATCTCCATCGTCAACGATGACTGGCGCAATCGCATCGCGGCGCGTCTGGGCGAATGGACCTGGCAAGGTATATATGCGCTCTTCTCCCTGGTGGGCCTCGTGCTGATCATCCGCGGTTACGCGCTCGCCCGTATGGATCCCGTGGTACTGTACACGCCGCCGCAAGTGCTCCATATCGCCGCCGCAGTGCTGCTGCTCCCCGTGTTCCCGCTGCTGTTCGCCGCGTACCTACCGGGACGTATCCGGAAGGCCACCCGGCACCCGATGCTGGTGGCGACCAAGCTCTGGGCGGCTGCCCACCTTCTGGCGAATGGCACCCAAGCCGATCTGCTGCTATTCGGCGGTTTCCTGATCTGGGCGGTTGCTGACCGTATCTCGCTGAACCACCGCACGCTGCGACCCGTACCCGGTGTGCCCGAGACTGCTTTGAACGACGCGCTAGCCGTCGTGCTGGGCCTCGGGCTCTATACCGCCTTCGTGCTGGGACTGCATCGCACCCTGATCGGCGTCCCCGTGATTGCCGGTTAAGACAACGCCGGGCGACACGCGGATACTGTCGATCGGACCGGCAACAAATGCATCATTGCGAAGTCCAAATGCCGCCCCAGCGAGGTTTTGAAAGCATGGCGGCGTGACAGCGGAATTCCGCGGAATGGAGACCGCATTTCATCAACTGCGTCGCGCGGACCCGGCTGTACAGACGGCCGCTACCCTCCGAGAGGAGTCACATAACTTGCCCGATATCAACAAACTCATTCAGCACCCGGATACCCACAGCCCATCCCGGGCGGACCGCGAGTTCGATTTGGTGGACTTGAGTGAGGATCAGGGATGACGGTACGCCGAACGGGAAGTCATCGCACTCACGGGCGCACACTGGGAAGTGGTGCACTGGCTGCGCCAGGATTACCTGGAACGGGGAGCGGCCAGGTATGGCCGCGAGCTGAGCGACCGGCTGGAGGCGGCCTTCGCCTCGCATGGTGGGCGCAAGCACCTGCGCTGTCTGTTCCCGCAGGGCCCGGTTGCACAGGACATGCGCATCGCCGGACTGCCGCTGCCGCCCTACACCGAGGATGCGGGCTTCGGCATCAGCCGCTGACCGCTGCCGGGCACACTACACCGGAGGAACCGACATGACCCAGGCGCACACCGTCACCCTCTTGATACGCGAATTTGTCACCCATGACGTCAAGCGCTTCCTGCTCAGCCGCCCTCCCGGTTTTTCGTACCGACCCGGGCAGGGTGTGGAACTGGCCATCAACCGTCCCGGGTGGGCGGAGAAGACCCGCCCATTCACGCCCACCAGTCTCGCTGACGATCGTATTCTGGAATTCATCATCAAGCGCTATTCCGAACATGAGGGCGTGACCCGAGAGTTACATACACTTCGCGCGGGCGCGGAACTCCTGCTGGCGGAGCCATTCGGCACCATCAGTGACCAGGGACCGGGTGTCTTCATCGCCGGCGGCGCCGGCATCACCCCCTTCCTTGCCATCCTCCGGGAACGGGCACGTGCCGGCAATCTGGACGGCAACACCCTGATCTTTTCCAACCGGACGCCTGCCGACATCATCTGCGAAAAGGAACTGCGCCATCAGCTCGGTGAACACTGCATCTTACTGTGCAGCGGAGAGGAGGCACCGGGCTGTACCCATCGCCGCATCGACCGCGACTTTCTGGCCGAGCGAATCGATGATTTCGGCCGGCATTTCTACGTCTGCGGGCCGCCTGGTTTCATGACCGCGGTCAATACGGCACTCAAGGATCTCGGCGCCAGCCCGCAGAACCTGGTGATTGAGCGCTGAACCCGTCAACGCTACCCTGCACATGCACACGCCGCGGTAACTCATACTGCATCACGGCGGTCAAGGCCGGCCGGATCAATACGCGGAATCAGGCCGCGCAAAAGCATGTTCGCGATCATGGTAAAGGATGCACTCAAGGTGAGGTACTACGGGATGATATTACACACCGGTACCGCAAAGGCGCAGCAGCGGGCCGGGCCCTGATCGGCGAGACCCTGCCTGAACAGACGATGTACGGCTGAACCCGCTCACACACCACTGCTGGTCGATCGAGTTCATCTGCACAGCTGAAATCGGCAGCGCGGTCAGGTATGCATCGATGACAATATCGCAGGGATAGAGCACTCTCTGCCATGAACAGCGCAGTGTGAATTTTCATTGTCACGCCGAAGCACCTGCCTCCCGTGCCTTCATGGACCTTCCGTGGAACTGCACATTGATGGCTTGATAATTCGCTTACCCGCTTTTCCTGGCACGGTAACGCGCAGGCAATGCCGCTCCCGCCATGACCTACACGCGGCGAGAAATCCGCGCCAGGAGACTGCCAGGCATTGGCGATCGTAGCGAGCAAGGTGGGAGGGTGAGGCCATTGTTTCGATCGTTTGGAGAGAATAGCCGTAGCTATTTGACGAAAAGGATCGGGAAAACGGGGCGCTCTCCCACCGGCGCGGTAGATCAGTCCCAGGTCCGAAGCATCCTAGGCGGCCGGTCCCGGGTCCTTGTGATGCAGGCGTGCCAGATACGAGTCAAGCTTGACGAGGACAAGTTCGAGCATGCCCGTTGATATCAGGTCTCCCCGCAGATCATGCACACGGTAGATGTCATGTGCACGGTCGCGCTGGATACGGGCAAGCAAATCCACTCCCTTGCTTCCCCGGTAGATCTCGAACACCTCATCGCCATCCGCTTTCCTGTACCAATGCCAGCGCGTTGCGCGACCACGGGCGATGCTGTGCCCGCCGAAACTCTCCAGCCGCTCCCGATCCATCCTGCTGATGAGATTGTCCGGCAATTGGATGATGTCAGCCACGACTCACCTCGTCATAAAGAGTACGGCACCTGTCGGGTGCTGCCGGTGGAAAGGCCCGTCCGCTTTCGCGCACCAGCACCTCATTTTGACCTAAACACATTGCGGACCATGGCACATTGATTTTTCGCATTACAGAAGGAGTAAAGCCAGAAGCCAGCCCGGCACACCACGGCATTGCGAAAACGCAATGACCGGACGGCGGCAGTCGCCTAGCATGAATTTTACGCCACCCGGCCCGGAGTCTGCCGCAATACCGGCTATCCATCAGGGAACCGAATAATGCAAGCACTGGACTTTCTTGCTCGCTGTACGGCACATCCACCACATGGCCCTGCTGATTGCCGAGGGTGTCTACCCCGTCGAGGATGCGCAGTCGGATCTGAGACGCGTGCCGGAAACCCTTCCCGGCACCGTTGGCGAACCACGGCATAACACATGAGTCAAGGAGGTAAACGAAATGACCAAGATCACAGTGGAACTCATTGATATCCGGCGCCGCCGCGCCCTGCTGAGCGGGACAGCGCTGCTTGCCTGCATCCCGCTTGCGAGGTTACTACCGCGCGCACAGGCCGCAGAGCTACCTCATCTGGCGGAGGACGACCCGACGGCCATGGCATTGAAATACCATCAGGACGCGACCGCAGCCCCCCGCAGCGACAAGGAAAATACCGCCGCCGCGGACCAGTTTTGCCACAACTGCAGATTCGTGCAGGCAGACGCCGGGGATTGGCGGCCCTGCCAGCTGTTCCCTGGAAAGTCGGTCAATACTAACGGCTGGTGTAGCTCCTGGATGCCGCGGAGCGGTTGATGCCGAGGGATCCGGCGGCTTCGCCCGGACCCCGAACGGGGCCGTCCGGCACTCGAGGTTGCAGTGCGCAACGGCGGCGTGCTCCACACGCGTGGCAGCGGCCGTGTGCCCGTTCCTCCGGCCGGACTCCCGGAGCAGCCTGGTGTGCACGGTCGGCTAACTGAGCAATGGGGAACAGTCATGACCATACCCATGAAAGAACTGGAAGTCTGCGACTTCTCCGACCACGGTGCCGGCGACTCCGACTGCAGCGTGTGCGAGAGCGGTTACCCGCGCTACTGTGGCTGCGACCGGCACGGTCTGATTCACGCAGAAATCGTCAGGGTCGAAGGCGATGGTTATATCCAGCTGACCCGTTGTGACGTGTGCGGCGTACCGGCATAGGCACCCGCCCCCGCCTCACACCTGATAGAACATGTTCTTCGTTAAGTCACCGCGGATACACACCGGGGCGCATCTGTCTGTCCGACTGGCTGTCCGGCTGGTCCTGCCGCTCGCACTGACCCCGTATCACGATCTGACGCATTGAGGCACGGCCCGGTGGAGACACGACATGGCGCTTCCCATCGAACACTACGCACTGATCGGTAATACCCGCACGGCCGCCCTGGTGGGACGCGATGGCTCGATTGACTGGCTGTGCGTGCCGCGGTTCGACTCCGCAGCCTGCTTCGCTGCCCTGCTCGGCGATCGCAGTCACGGCCGCTGGCTGCTCGCCCCTGCCGCACCGGTGCGTAGGGTACACCGCGCCTACCGGTCGGGGACACTGGTGCTGGAGACGGAATTCGAGACCGGGCAGGGCGCGGTACGCGTCACCGACTGCATGACGCACTGGGAGGAGCGCTGTGATGTGATACGTCTGGTGGAGGGTCTGCGCGGCAGCGTCGATATGCGCTGTGAACTGATCATCCGCTTCGACTACGGCGCGGTGATCCCCTGGATGCAGCGCATCGAGGGCGATGACCTGCTCGCTACCGCGGGCCCGGACAGCCTGCGCTTCCATAGCCTGGTGCCGCTGCGCGGCGAGGGCTACACCAGCGTTGCCGAATTCCTGGTCGAGGCCGGCCGCTCGCTGCCATTCGTCCTCAGCTACTTTCCCTCCCACCGCCCGCAGCCGCTGCCGGTCGATCCATATGCGGCTTGCACAGCCGCCAGTGCATGGTGGAAAGGCTGGAGCGGGCGCTCGCGCTACGACGGGCGCTACGCGGACGCGGTCGAGCGCTCCCTGATCACCCTCAAGGCGCTGACCTACGCACCCACCGGTGGAATCGTCGCGGCACCAACGACCTCGCTGCCCGAGCGCCTCGGGGGCACCCGCAATTGGGACTATCGCTACTGCTGGCTGCGCGATGCCACCTTCACTCTGTATGCGCTGCTGATCGCGGGCTACACACGGGAGGCCCGCAACTGGCGCGAATGGCTGCTGCGCGCCGCCGCCGGTCGCCCGCAGGACCTGCAGATAATGTACGGAGTCGCCGGCGAACGCCGCCTCAGGGAGACAGAACTGCCTGGTCTGTCCGGCTACCAGGGCGCCAGCCCGGTCCGCGTCGGCAACGACGCCTGTTCACAACACCAGCTCGACGTCTACGGCGAGGTATTCGATACCCTGCATCTGGCACGGCGCAGCGGGCTGGAGCCGACTGCCAATATCTGGGACCTGCAGCGCATGCTGCTCGACTTCCTGGAGTCGAACTGGCACGAGCCGGACAACGGCATCTGGGAGATGCGCGGCCCGCCGCGCCACTTCACCTATTCCAAGGTTATGGCATGGGTCGCCTTCGACCGCGCGGTCAAGGCGGTGGACCACTTTGGACTGGATGGCCCCAGGGAACACTGGGCAGCGCTGCGTGAACAGATCCGCGAGGAAGTCTGCACACGCGGCTTCGACCGTGAGTACGGCACGTTCGTTCAGGATTACGACAGCCGGGAGCCGGACGCCAGCCTGCTGATGATGCCCCTGGTGGGCTTCCTGCCGGCGGACGACCCGCGTATGCGCGCCACGGTGGCCTGCATCGAACGCGAACTCACAGCCGGCGACGGTCTGGTGCGGCGCTACAACAGCGATAGGGTGGAGGACGGTCTGCCGTCCGGTGAAGGGGTGTTCCTGCCCTGTTCCTTCTGGCTGGTCGACAATATGGCCATGGCGAAACGTACCGGCGAGGCGCGCGCCCTGTTCGAGCGGTTGCTCGACCTGCGCAACGATGTGGGTCTCCTGGCCGAGGAATACGATCCCCGGGAGCGACGCATGCTGGGCAATTTCCCCCAAGCCTTCACGCACATCGCACTGATCAACAGCGCGCGCAACCTGACGCGCAGCGGCGGTCCAGGCGAGCACCGCGCCAGCGACCACCCAAAGCACCGCGGCGCCCCGACCTGAGAACCTCTCCGTGCTATGGCCGTCAGAGGCAGCCGTTGCCGCGGGAATCAGAATAATGGATCATGCCACCGTCCACGACGACAGTGGTGCCGGCCACGTCGTCGGACTCGTCCATGGCGAGCAGGGCGCTGCCGGTAGTCAGTAGCATCAGGAACTTCCGGTCGTCCATCTGCCGTGCCAGGCGCAGACCGGAGTCCCGCGCGTGCAATAACAGCCCGACCAGCACGCCACCGATACCCACCAGGACGCTGTAGCGGGCAAGGCCGTAGAGTCTGTCGTAAAACGGCAGGCTGAAAAGGAAAAAGCCGGTATCCTTGCCGAACATCGGATCGACCTGTCCGGTGATGACCTGGTTGATAAAGACCAGCAGTTCCGACCAGCCGAGCGCACCCCACCAACCGCTACCCAGTGCGGCAACGGCGATCACAACAGAACGGAACCAGCGGCTGTGCACCCCGCGGACGATTAGCGCGGCAATCAGGGCAGCCAGCGCCGCACCTGCAAACAAAGCGCCGATGCGGGTGTCAAGGAACAGCCAGAATCGTCGTTCCAGTCCCAGGGCCGTGAACCAGAGCAGTTCACCCCACAGGTCCAGCGCACTGAAGAACACTGTGCCGAGAGCCGGGATGACGACACCGCCGATGATCATACCGCGTCGGGATCGCACCATACCCTGGCGGATGGCACAGACACCGGCAGCGATGATGATTAACAGTATCAATACATACATGGCTGACTCCGGCGACAGGCGGGTGGAGTATGTTGCCGCGCATCGCTACCCATCCGCAAGCGACGCGATCGGCGCCTGGCGGTGTTTTTTTATCCTGGGAGATGCGGGCTGCCGCCGCATTGTGAAAACGCAATGTTTGCGCAAGGCCTTGTTCTGTACTGCGCCGGCACAAGGATGCCATGGGAACCCTGGTCAGCGTGGAGTCCGGCAAGCTCAAGTCGGAAGTTAATGGCGAGGTGCAGGAGATGATCGACATGGCCGGCACTGTCCGCTGGGTTGCGTGCAGTTCAGACGTTGCGGTGCGTGTAGGCCGGTTCCGTGCGCAGGCGCGGGTCATCGAGATACCCGCCCACCGTGAAGTGATACAGGCTCTGTAGTTGGTGTGTTCGCAAACCGAGCAGTTCGTGCATTACATCATCGAAGAAACAGCCGATACCGGTCGCCCGGACACCGGCCGCCTCCGCTTCTAGGTACAACACCTGGCCGATGACGCCGGTCTCCCAGAACAGGCGCTTGTAGAACCAGGCGCCATGCTTGACCAGTGAGTCCTCGAACTCCGCCAGCATGCCGAGCGCGAATGCGCCATCGCCGGCGATCTCCTGGTGGCAAGAAACAATGCTCGCGGCGTCCCGGTAATCCATAGCGGACAGGCGGTATAAACCAAGTTGCGCCGGGCTGTCCTCCGCACGCTCCCAGAGAAAGTCTCCACCGGTAGCCAAGCGCAACCGTTCCAGTACCGCCGGCCGCCGTATCAGCAGATAAAGACCGGGAGCGAGCGCCTCCACGCGGTGGACGAACACGGCCAGGTGCACACAGGGCCGCCAGGGCAGTGTGTGAAAGACCAGCGGATTGGCATCCGGCATGACGCTGTGCAGCATCCGGTAAAAGACGGCGCGCGTGATCGCGGTCCGGCCATCCATGGCCAGCGCACTACGCCTCTGGCGGATGATCCGGCGGGCGGACAGCTGCCCGTAGCGGCGTTCCGGTGCCTGCTCCACCCCTCCCCGGTACCAGTACGCCGGACCCGGCGGACCCGCCTTGAGTGCGGCAGCAGCGACATCGTCGATGACATTCCATGGGTAATGGGCGCTGCTCAGTTGATTGGGAACACCCGCGGGCGTGCGTTTCGCAAGTGCTTCCGGCAGCGCCGGCGGTACGTCCCAACGCTGCGCGATGCCGGCCGCCCCGCTGGCCGGCTCCGCTACGACCAGGAGCAGGCACTCGGGGTGTTCGGCTTCGAAACCCGCCTGCCGGTCGATGCCGAGCAGCGCGGCAAGCGCCCTGTCAGCCGGCCGTTCCAGCAGAAAACAACGCCAGCCCAGCACGCGTGCCGCAATCGTCAGTGCGGCGATCGCGTGGCCGACATCATGCTGGCAATAGCGAAAGGCGCGCTCGCCGTACTTCCAGGCCTCGCGCCAGTAGATGCTCGTCAGACCTACGAGCAGCGTTCCCGCCGGCAGCCCAGTGGACAGTACCCGCCATTCTTCCGCCGTCAACAGGAAGCGCTCCTCCAGGGCGTGTTCATACGACGCGTAGTGAAACACCCCGGCCTGCGGGAACAGGCCATCGACCGCACCCGTGATCAGATAGCCCTCGGTGGGATGCAGATCCCCGCTGGAGGGATTGACGCGCAACGACCAGCGTACCCGGCCCGTGGATTTCCACGCGGACAATGCCAGGCTGTCGTAAAACAGCTGCGAGATGCCCGCCCGGTCGACGGGCCGTGGATTGATGTGGCCGTTGCCAGACGCGAAGACGTCGTCATAGGCCGGCAGTCGGCCGGGCGGCACTTCGTCGAGCTCCACACACCCAGCACCCGGAAATCTGCGAAACGGATCCGGCTGGGTATCCCAGTCCATGTAATCCGGCCCACGGGCGTAGCGCTCCAGCCGATGCTTGGTACGCTCGTGGTAGCGGTAAACCGTATCCAGAGATTCCAGAATTATCACCCCGCTTCGCTCAGGCGGCATGGCACGGAAACAGGCTGCAACGCCTGCTCCGGGACATCATGCCGCGTTGCCCTGCCGATGCAACCCATCCTGGCGCCTGAACGCGGCACTCAGGCACAACTTGCCCGGCGGATCGATGAGAGCCGTGTCCCGCGTGTGCCGCGTAGCACCGTGCCTTACCGGTGAGAAACATCCCCAGGCCGTGCGTCATGCGAAGCCCGTGTATACGGCAATACCCGCTGAGGCTTTCCCTCAGCGGCAACGGCAGGCGTTTTTCGTCAGATTCCTTCTCTCGCACACTGCGCCGCGGCCCTGGTCCTGCGGCTCATGGTCCAGCAGTCGCCGGCTCGCCCTGGAGTGCGGATGGCGTTGCTTCTCGATGCGGTAATACGCCAGCAACAGGTCTTCCTCGAGCCCCACCTGCGCCCGGATCTCATGTAGTGGCAGGTCTAGATATCGGTTGAAGTCGACCCTGTCCAGCGGCAGGCATGCGGAGACGCCGCCAAGCCGAACGGCGTCCAGGAAGATATCCACGTCAACATCTTTGAACCTGTAGGGCGCCGGGTACACAAATCGCGCCATCGCGCCAAACAGCCGGGCCTCGAGACATTGCACGCGCCTGGTGCTGCCCATGGTAAACCCGATGGTAAAGGCCTCGTCTGCGGAAAGCAGGCCACGTCCCAGCAGGATGTGAATACGGTCATGCATGTCCAGGTCCACTGCACCATGAAACAGCGTAACGCCCGGCAGATGGTACTGCGGATTTTCCAACAGGCGTACGATCAGGGGAATTTCCTGCGGGCGTGCTCCGATAGCACGCAGGCTTTCCAGCCCCTGCCGCAAGGTCAGATCTCCAGGCATGAGCGGGATGTGCCAGTCTGAATACGTCATACAACCTTACCCCGGGAGCCGGCCAGACTCGCGCACTATCCGCCTGACAAAGCCTTTTGGCCCGTGTGGGATTCCTGCCCCCGACGTTGAAACCGGTGCTGAAAAATCTTCCGGACAATCTCCTCTTTCCCTTTCCGGACCGGGAAAGGCCTGGTTCCGGACAGGTTCCTGGACGGGAACGGTCAACCTTCCGCGACGTAATCGTCCGAGTCGTTACCCTGCAGAACTATGTGGTGGTCCCGACCCAGCTTCTGGTAGACCTCCCGATCCGCCTCGTTTTCAAAATAGATTTCTATTCCGTTATCCCCATCCCCTTCATAAAGGCAGGGTGCTTTATCCAGATTGGTCACCTCATGCCAGCTGATGGGATCCATTGTGCAGCGAATATTCATGTCTCTTACCTCCATACTATCCGAGCGTCGCGGAGTTACACGCCATGAGTTGTTCGGCCTTCATCACAAACTCGCCCTGCACACGTAACACCGATGCGGTTTCTCAGGCATAGTTCACCAGCCTTACCGGCTGGCGCCGGGCGCCCCAGTCGCCGTGCCCGGCCTCCAGCACGCCTGCGCACGACGTGTTACAGGAGGGGCAACGGCCGTCGTCCGTCAGGTTCCAGGCCGTGATGACATACCAGTCCCGGCCGATGAGCCGGGTGCCGCAACGGTGACACAGCGTGCTACCGCCCGCCTCGTCGTGGACATTGCCGGTGTAGGCATAGCGGACACCGTTTTTCAGGGCGATTCGCCGCGCGCGGCTCAGGGTCTGCGGCGGGGTGCGCGGTTTGTCCCGCATCTTCCAGTCGGGATGAAAGGCGGTGAAATGCATCGGTACATCCGGCCCCAGATGCTCCACCACCCACTGGGTCATTTCCTCGAGTTCGCCCTCGGAGTCGTTCTCGTCCGGGATCAGCAGGTTGGTGATCTCGAACCACACATCGGTTTCGTGTTTGAGGTACTCCAGCGTCTCCAGCACCGGCTGCAGGTGCCCGCCGGTGATTTTCCAGTAGAAGCGTTCGGTGAAGGCCTTCAGGTCGACGTTGGCGGCATCCATGTAACGGTAGAACTCCATGCGTGGCTCCGCGCAGATATACCCCGCCGTAACCGCGACCGCCTGGATGGCGAGTTCATGGCAGGCCTGCGCCACGTCGATCGCATATTCCATGAAGATCACGGGATCGTTGTAGGTATAGGCGGTGCTGCGACAACCCAGTTGCCGGGCCACGCGGGCGATCTTCTCGGGTGATGCCTGGTCCGCCAGGGTGTCGATCTCGCGCGACTTGCTGATATCCCAGTTCTGGCAGAACTTGCAGGCCAGGTTGCAGCCGGCCGTGCCGAATGACAGCACCGGGGTGCCGGGCAGGAAATGGTTGAGCGGTTTCTTCTCGATGGGATCGATGCAGAAACCGCTGGAACGCCCGTAGGTCGTCAGCACGATCTCCCCGCCCCGATTCGCGCGCACAAAGCACAAGCCCCGCTTACCCTCCCCGAGTTTGCAGGCACGCGGGCAAACATCGCACTGGATGCGCCCGTCAACCAGGCCATGCCAGTAACGTGTGGGCACAACGGAACCCGTTACATCTGCATCCACGATCCGAACCTCCCGCCGCAGAGGTGATTACCCGATATAAAATATAGACCTTCACGCACGACTTTGGTTACCTCACGCTCCAGCGTAGTGATTCGCACCTGGATGCAGAGATAACCGTAGTTCGACGCAGGATTTGTCGCGGGTATCGTGTCAGCTGAGTGTCACTGGATGACCAAGAGCAACAGTTGCGCTTGCCATTAGAAACTATCTCAAAATTCACATGCTCATGATGAACATGACATTGCCGGGTAGGGCCCGAGCCCCCGCGGGGAACAAGTCCGCTGCAAAACCCTTGTTTTTCCCGGCGTGGCGCCGGTCCTACCAAACCTGTATGAGCCCCGCGCCTGAACCCGAATCCCCACATTACGATTTTGAATTCGGTTCCACTGAGCTCAAAAAAAAAGTTGCAACTTCGTAGCCTGGATGGAGCGGAGCAAAATCCGGAAAGCCTTCAACCTCTTCCCGGTGTCCGGGCCTGCACCCGGCTTTCCCAGGACGTGTCTAAGGCACAGGTATCGCATTTACCCGCACAAACATGGGGATTTCAGCACAACCTACATTCCTGGCCAGTCCTCGATGGGATCCACGGAACGTACCACATGCATGCCGGCATCGGCGAAGCGCCGGAAGGCCGCATCGGCGGCGTCCGTATAGTCGACGACGTCCGGGATCACCACCGGCGTGGTGCAGTCCTCTAGCAGATAGACCTTGCCGGCAAGCGCCCGGTCACGCTCGAGGACGCCCTGCAGCAGATCATCGATGGTCCAGGCAACACAGTGACTCTTGGCCTGGCCGGCGATGACGACGGTATCGAAACCGAGGAGGGCCTCGACCACCGCCTGGTCTTTCCCGGCGATCTTCTGGCTATCGGGGCCGACCGTGACCTCCGGGCCGAGCACCGAATAGTGTTCGGTCAGCGGGTTGTCTCCCTTGACATGGAAATCTGGCTGGCTGTAACGGGCGATGCTGTGGAAAAAGACGGCTTCCTCGATCGCCGAGACCAGCGCATGGCCGATGCCGCCCAGCATCGAGTGATAGGGCCAGACGGTGAGGTCGTACTTGCCGCAAGCGTGCAGCCGGTGCGTGTAATTGAGCAGGTGCCGCTGGCCGTACTCGAGGTCGATGCCCAGGCCGCGCGCCACCTCGGGTGAGAATTGCCAGCGGCCCTGCTCGATATCCGTAACGCTGATCAGGGTGTACGGCTCGGGGTGCCTGCCGTCGCCATCGACGAGCCAGACGGCATGGAAGATCTGCATCGCCTGGTGCGTATCCAGGGTCGGGATCACCCGGGTAATCCGGTGCAGGTTGCGATACAGGAATTTGCTCAGTCGGCAGCTGTCGTCGACCGCACCGGTGCCCGAGCGGCCGCCGACATAGAGTTCGAAATTCGGTATGCAGAAGGTGTTCTGGGCATCGACAATGAGCAGGCAGATCCGGTGCGTGTCCTCGGCGGCCGGCCCGATCCCGTGCAGCACAGCCCATTCCCGGGCTTCCCGGGCACGCGCCTGGTAGGGGACGCGCCATACGCTCCCGACCCGATCGGGTGCAAAATGGGGCGGAACGGGGAGCTCGGCGGATGACATTGGGGTATTTTGTCGTGACGGGTCCGGTACGGTCGTCTACCTTGAAAGTATAGCCCCTGCCAGCGCAGAAAAAGCGGCGGACGGCTCTACTCCTGCTGTTCCAGGGTATCTAACCACACATGGTCTCCAGCCCCATGAATTCGAGCCCCGATGTCCTGCTGACCGACCTGTACATGCTCACCATGCTGCAGGGTTTTTTTCATGAAGGCATGGAGGCGCCCGCCAGCTACGAATTTTTCGTGCGCGATCTGCCTCCCGGGCGCGGGTTTTTGCTGGCCGCTGGACTCGAGCAGGTGCTGGTGTATCTCGAGACGCTGCGTTTCAGTGAGGAGGAGTTGGCGTGGCTGGCCGCCACGGGCCGCTTCAGCCGGGACTTTGTGGACTATCTTGAATCACTCCGCTTTCGCGGTGACGTGTACGCCATGCCGGAGGGCACGGTCTTCTTTGCGAACGAACCGATCCTGCGGGTCACTGCTCCGATTCCCCAGGCGCAACTGGTCGAGACCCGGGTGATCAATCTGCTGCACCTGCAATCCATGGTGGCATCCAAGGCCGCGCGCTGCGTACTGGCGGCACCCGGCAAGCTGCTCGTGGACTTCGGCCTGCGTCGAGCCCACGGTGCCGAGGCCGGTTTGCTCGCCGCACGTGCGGCGTACTTGGCCGGTTTCGACGGTACGGCCACGGTGCTCGCCGGCATGCTGTACGCCATACCGGTCTTCGGCACCATGGCGCATTCCTACGTGCAGGCCCATGAATCCGAGACCGCCGCCTTCGAAGGCTTCGCGCACGCCCAGCCGGACAACGTCGTGCTGCTGATCGACACCTATGACACCGAGGCGGCGGCAGGGAAGGTGGTGGAACTCGCGCCGCGGCTTGCCGCAGATGGCATCGCCATCAAGGCCGTGCGTCTCGACAGCGGTGACCTGGCCACTCACGCCCGCAAGGTACGCCGCATACTGGATACCGGTGGCCTGGTGCAGACCACCATCTTCAGCAGCGGCAACCTGGACGAGTACCAACTGGACGAGTTGATTCGGGCGGGCGCACCGATCGACGGGTTCGGGATCGGTACGCGCCTGGATACATCGGCCGATGCACCTTATCTCGATTGCGCCTACAAACTGGTCGAGTATGCGGGACACCCGCGACGCAAACGCTCGGAGGGCAAGCAGACCTGGCCCGGCCGCAAACAGGTATATCGTCGCTATGAAACGCACGGTCGGTATCTTGAAGGTGACACCGTCACGCGGGAAGCGGAGGTACTGCCGGGCGAGCCACTGCTGCAGGCGGTCATGCGGGAGGGACAGCGCCTGCAGCCGGCGGAACTGCTCGACCGGGCGCGCGAACGCGCGCAGCAGCAGCTCGCGCAACTGCCCGCATATCTGCGGGGACTCGACACCACAGCGCCGTATCCGGTCACGATCGCGCCGGCACTGGAGGAACTCGCCAGGGAGGCGGACCGGGAGGTTGATATCTGACCCGTATGGCGCTTACTTGACGCGTGCGATGCCTGATGACACCCGTATGGCCACGGAAGTGCGCGGAACAAACACGGAATATACATACTGATTTCCGTGCGTTCCGTGTGATTCCGTGGCTTTTTATCAAGCCCTGGGCCTTAAGTAAGTGCCATCCCAACTGACCCGGATTCATCAGGGCAACGCTGAGTGTGGAGCCGGTTGCGATGCCTGCATGCGTAAGAGTGCTGCCGATGCAGCCTCCTGGAACGGGTAGTCTCGATCCATGCATATACCTGACACATCCGGAGTAGCCCGGGTACGGGACCGCAGGGTAAGCGAAGCGAATAAACCCGGGTAAACACCGGCACACCCGGATTTACTGCGTTTCATCCAGGCTAGTACTCCTTCAATATGATAATTGCGGTTTCAGCGTTCCTGTGGTGTTTCGCTACAAGGCGCGGTGTGTAGGCAATGGCCCGAGTCCTTGTCAAGCACTGCAACGCAGGAGCGGGACACCACTGGAATGCCCGAAGGGTTTCTCGTTCCCACGCTCCGCGTGGGAACGCATGTCGCTTGTCCTTGGGCGCAGACTCATCGGTTCCCACGCAGAGCGCGGGAACCAGTATGTTCACCAGAAGTGGGATCCTGGCACCATCGCGCAGGAGCGCCGTCCTCCGGCGCGATCGCGGCCAGGTGGATTATCATATTGAAGGAGTACTAGAACGGAGCAGCAATCGTTCACTGCGCCGATACGCACAATCCCTGCGTCAGCCTGATGCAGCCATCAGAAATATCCGGTAAAACCGGCAACCATCCACTCCCCGGACAGTTCTGCCGGAAACCGAAAAGTCAGCTGCGCAGCAACCCGGTATCCACCGGCACCCATCAGCCGGCACCGCCCCCATGCCGTCAGGGGTTGGACTACACTCTGGTAATCTGCTCTGCAGCAGGCCACTCGGGAAGGTGAAAGCGATGAACGGAATACGGGTTCTGGTGGGCACACGCAAGGGTGCATTTATCCTGACAGCGGACAATGAGCGCCGGCATTGGGACGTCAGTGGACCGCACTTCGGGGGCTGGGAAATCTATCATATCAAGGGTTCGCCCGCCGACCCGGACCGTCTGTACGCCTCCCAGACCAGCAGCTGGTTCGGGCAGGTGCTGCAGCGTTCCGACGACGGTGGCAGGACGTGGGAGGCCGCCGGCAACGCGTTCGAGTACGAGGGTGAGCCCGGCACGCACCAGTGGTATGACGGCACGGCGCGCCCCTGGGAGTTCAAGCGTGTGTGGCACCTGGAACCCTCGCGGACAGACCCCGAAACCGTCTATGCCGGCGTGGAGGACGCCGCCCTGTTCCGCTCGACCGATGGCGGCCATACCTGGCGGGAACTCGCCGGACTGCGCGGTCATGGCAGCGGGCCGCAATGGCAGCCGGGCGCGGGCGGGATGTGCCTGCACACCATCCTGCTGGATCCGGTCGATCCCGCACGGATGTACATCGCCATCTCCGCTGCGGGTGCCTTTCGCAGTGACGATGCCGGTGCGTCGTGGCAGCCGATCAACCGCGGCCTGAAGTCCGAGTACATACCCGATCCGACGGCCGAGGTCGGTCACTGCGTGCATCGCATTGCCATGCACCCCTCACGCCCGCAGGTATTGTTCATGCAGAAGCACTGGGATGTCATGCGCAGTGACGATGCGGGTGCGTCGTGGCATGAGATCAGCGGCAACCTACCGAGTGACTTCGGTTTTGTGATCGAGGTGCACGCGCACGAGCCGGAAACCCTCTATGTCGTGCCGATCAAGAGTGACACAGAGCATTACCCCCCCGACGGCCGTCTGCGCGTCTACCGCAGCCGTACGGGCGGCAACGAATGGGAGCCACTCAGCAGCGGCCTGCCGCAGCAAAACTGCTACGTCAACGTGCTCCGCGATGCCATGGCGGTCGACACGCTCGATCCGTGCGGTGTGTATTTCGGCACCACCGGTGGACAGGTGTACGCATCCAGCGATGCCGGTGACAGCTGGACTCCGATCGTCCGCGATCTCCCTTCCGTGCTGTCCGTGGAAGTGCAGACGTTTCCATGATCAGGATCATCCTTCCGCCGCAGCTGCGCACGCTGGCGCACGCCGGCAACGAGGTGACCCTCGACGTCGCCGGCCCCGCCACTCAGCGTGCCGTCCTCGACGCGCTCGAAATGCACTATCCGGTGTTACGCGGGACTATCCGCGATCAAGCCACGCGGCAGCGCCGCCCGCGCGTGCGGTTCTTCGCCTGTGCGGAGGACCTGTCACTGGAACCACCGGACGCCCCTCTGCCGGAAGCGGTCGCTGCCGGCACCGAGCCCCTGCTCATCGTGGCTGCCATCTCCGGCGGCTAGCCTGGCAAAGCAAGCAAGGGGGACACCCAGACCCGTAATGTATCCCCCACGCGAAGCATTATAGCCACACCCGATCTGTACTTGTATATGCATATATAACATATAGTTACGCGTACATCTTCAAAGCTTATACTTGACTATTTTAGTAAGTTATTCTATTGTAATTTTCAGTAAATCACTGATGCAGGAGGTTCCCATGCGCAGTTTAATTCCAGATTTCCCCATGGATGGCGTGGTAACCGTTAACCGGGTAATCCTCAGGGAAGGCTTCACGGTCGATGACCTCGAAGAGCGCGTCGCCATGCTGTGCGAGAATGTAAAAACCTACCACTCCGACACCGGTTTCGTCGGCGGGTTTGTCGTCATCAACAGCGGGGAAATTTCCAATGAAGGCTCAACCATCGGACAGGCCGTTACCAGCGAACTGAAGGGGCGCGAGGCGTTGATCGTCACGTTCTGGAAATCCTTCGAGGATCACGAGCGCTCTCACCGCAGCGAAACCTTCCAGCCGCTCTTCCGAGACGTTCTGGAACTTTGCGAAAACGGCAATGAAGAGATTGCCTACGAAATGCTGTGGTCTGGCAAGGCCTACTCGCCGGAAGAGGCTAAAGCCGCTCGCGAGGCAAAGGAGAAGTACGCCGCCTGAGCGTTACCAAGCAGCTCGGTCGATGATGTGGTGTACCGGCAGCTTGCTGAGTTGCCATTCACCCGTCGCGGGCCGTAGCGGGAGGCGGTGAACACATGATTTGTCGCCTGTCTTTTACTTGCCGGTATCTACATTTTCGCAGGAACCCGCCAGCGCTGAAACCATTTGGCGCCCGCCATTCCCTGCACCGCGCCGTTCCTGCACTTCCTTTCACGGTGGTGTCCCAATCCAGGCGTCCGCAGCACCACCTCGATACCGGTTCGACAGGCTCTGCCGCATAAACCCGTACGAGCCGACAAAGGCTCCTGGCAGGCAATATCAGGAACCTGGATAATACTAGGGGTATTTATCGAAAAAATGGCTGGCGGATCTATGCAGCTCGCTATCTGTTGCTAATCTTGAAAGGAGAACAGCAGTCGTGTGCTGACGCTGCCGGCAGCAGCGATGCGTACGGTGCACATCGCCACAAGGAGTTGCCCGATGCCCGAAAAAGCGCCACCTGTCAATATTAGCGGTTCCGCAAAACCGTTCTCCATCAGGGACTGCGCACTGGTCACGCTGGCGACCGGCAGGAAGGCACGCATGTTGCGGGAATTCCGCAGCGAACTGGCCCATATCGACACCGCCAGCCTCTACCACCATTTCTGGGGCGGCCTCCTGGAACCACGTTTCGATGAACGCGAATACAACAATGACTTCGCCGCCTGGGTGCGGCACGGTATCCATGATGCCGTACTCGCCGAACGTCTGTCCGCCCTCGCACCGACTGAATTTGCGGACCTGGAGGCATTACGCCAGGAAATCATCGATCTCGTCGATATGCGCCTGGACGAGGCTGAATACCTGTCCTGGACGCGGGCAACCCAGCAGTTCGAGTTCCAGCGTTCCCAGATTGTCGTATTCGATACGAAACACCGGCTGCAAAACCCGTCGGAACTGGGATCCGCCATCTCCACACTCTCCCTGAGTAGTATCTTTTATCACTTCATCGATGCCCGGCGACGCACTGCCGATGGCCGCGACGATTTCAGCGACTGGCTGACCGTCTTTGGTGAAGAATTCACGTCGCTGCAGCAGCGGATCGCCGGCGTTGATCCCTGGTTTGGCAGCCTCGGCGAATTGCGCGACGAACTTGCGCAATTGTTTTCGTCCTGCTCACTGGAAACGACGCCATGAACCTGCTGGAAAGCTATGCGCAGTTCACCGGTACGGACGTCGTCGAACACTTGCGGCAACTCGCTGCTCATCTGGCCGGCGCAAAGGTCGTGCACGTCAATTCCACGCGTACGGGTGGAGGCGTCGCCGAGATCCTCGCCAAGATGGTCCCCCTTTCCACGGAACTCGGTATCGATACGCACTGGGAAGTCATTATGGGAGAGAGCGAGTTCTTCGAGTGCACCAAGGGCATGCACAACACCCTGCAGGGCAGCCGTATCCCGCTGGACGAAAGGCTTCTCAAAGCCTACGAGGAAACCAATGCCCGGAATGCGGAAATCCTGAGACCCGTACTGGAAGATGCGGATTTTGTCATTATCCACGATCCGCAGCCCGCACCGCTGCTGGCAGCTTGCCCGAATCGCAAGGGCAAGTGGATCTGGCGCTGTCATATCGACGCCAGCCATCCCTACCGGCCAGTGTGGAAGTACCTGCGACGGTTCGTGGCGCCCTATGACGCCAGCATCTTTTCGCTGGCGGCCTTTGCCCAGGAACTGCCGCACCCGCAGTATCTGATCCCGCCGAGCATCGATCCACTAGGCGACAAGAATATCGAGCTGGATGCGGAGACGATCCGGGCTTGCTGCGATCGCTACCGGATCGACCCGGAGCGCCCGCTGGTTGTACAGATCTCACGCTTTGACCGCTTCAAGGACCCCGTCGGAGTCATTCAGGCGTACCGGCTGGCGAAGCGTTTTCTGCCCGCCCTCCAGCTGGTGCTTGCCGGTGGCGGCGCCGCCGACGATCCGGAAGGTGAGACGGTCCTGGCCGAGGTCAGAACCTGCGCACAGGACGATCCGGATATTCATCTGCTCCTGCTGCCCTCCGATGCCCACCTCGAGATCAATGCGCTGCAGCGCGCCGCCGACATCGTGCTGCAAAAATCCATCCGCGAGGGTTTCGGACTGACGGTCACCGAGGCGATGTGGAAGAACAAACCCGTGATCGGCGGCGATGTCGGCGGCATCCGGCTGCAGGTGATCAATCATTACACCGGCTTCCTGGTGAACACCCACGAGGGTGCGGCATTGCGTATCCGCTACCTCATGCATCAACCCGGGAAGATCAAGGCGATGGGTGAAAATGCACGGGCATTCGTGCGCGACAACTTCCTGATCACACGCGACTTGCGTGAACACCTCACCCTGTTGGTCTCCCTGCTGCATGGCGCGCAGGATCGAATCGTGCTGGACTGACACAGGAAGCGGCCCGATGGAAACGCTCAGCCGCGTGCACCCAATGCCCTTCGGCGCCGAGCTGCTCGACAATGGGAGCATACGTTTCCAGCTCTGGGCACCGGCGGCCTGTCGTGTGGATGTATGCCTGGCGGCTGGAAATCCGCCGCGGCAAATCACTCTCGCCATGGACGCGGAGCCCGGCGGCTGGTTCCGGCTGGTAAGCAACCGCGCCTGCACCGGCACCCGCTACCGCTTCCGCATCGATGGCGACCGGCAGGTGCCCGACCCCGCCTCGCGCTTCCAGCCGGAAGACGTGCACGGACCGAGTGAGGTGATAGACCCGTCTGCGTGGGCGTGGCGTGATGCAGGCTGGCGAGGCCGGCCGTGGCAGGAAGCCGTCATCTATGAGCTGCACATCGGCTGCTACACGCCGCAGGGAGACTTCGCGGCCGTGATGGAAAAACTCGATTACCTGGCGGGTCTGGGCGTCACCGCGATCGAACTGATGCCGGTCGCGGACTTCCCCGGCACGTGCAACTGGGGCTACGACGGAACCTGCCTGTTCGCGCCCGACAGCCGCTATGGCCGGCCCGAGGCGCTCAAGGCGCTGGTCGATGCCGCGCATGCGCATGGTCTGATGGTCCTGCTGGACGTGGTGTACAACCACTTCGGACCGGAAGGCAATTACCTCCATCTGTATGCCCCGCAGTTCTTCACCGATCGGCACACGACCCCCTGGGGGGCGGCGATCAACTTCGACGGGGAATCCGCCGACCAGGTCAGGCAGTTCTATATCCACAACGCACTCTTCTGGCTAGAGGAATATCACCTTGACGGCCTGCGGCTCGATGCAGTGCACGCGATTGCCGATGACTCGCAACCGGATATTCTCATCGAACTGGCGGACTGTGTTCATGCTCACTTCGGCTGCACCCGGCACATCCACCTGGTCCTTGAAAATGATAAAAATGCGGCACGCTACCTGGAGCGTGCAGCCGATAACCGGCCGCGACACTATGTCGCGCAGTGGAACGACGACATTCACCACGCCCTGCACGTGCTGCTGACCGGTGAGACGCACGGCTATTACCGGGACTATGCCGGGAATCCCCTGTACCATCTGGGACGCTGCCTGGCCGAGGGCTTTGCCTACCAGGGCGAACGCTCGGAGTACCGAGACGGCCGGCCGCGCGGCGAGCCCAGCGCTCACCTGCCGGCGGCTGCCTTCGTACTGTTCCTGCAAAACCATGACCAGACGGGCAATCGCGCCTGCGGTGAACGCATCGCTGCACTGGTGGGACCGGAACCGTTGCGCGCTGCGCTGGCCCTGTTGCTGCTCGCCCCATCACCGCCGCTGCTGTTCATGGGCCAGGAATGGGGCAGCACCCGGCCGTTTGCCTTCTTCTGCGATTTCGAGGCGGATATCCGGGACGCGGTGGTCGCGGGGCGCCGGCGGATGTTTACCGGCCTGCCGGGATTCAGCGACCCGCGGGCACTCGAGCGGATCCCGGACCCGCAAGACCCATTGACTTTTGAACACAGCAAACTCGACTGGGAGGAACGCCGGCGTCCGGCACACCGGGCCTGGCTGACATTGCATCGCGAATTGCTCGAACTGCGGCAACGCGAGCTGACGCCGCGGCTGCAAAATCTGGCCGCGCGGCAGACGGCCTGCACACAACCGGACAAGCGGGTGCTATCCGCGCGCTGGGTTCTGGGTGATGACTCGGTGCTGTTTCTGCTGGCCAATCTCGGGGCTGAAGCCGCGACCGGCTTCACCCCGCCTCCATACCCGGTGTTGTATACCACGCACAGCGGTGGACAACAGCCCCTGCCGGCCTGGTCCGTGACCTGGTATCTGCGCAATGGGGAGACACCGCCATGACGGTACCCGCCACTCCATGGTCAACGTACCGCCTGCAGTTGAATCGTGACTTCACCCTCGCGGATGCTGCCGGGATCGTTCCCTACCTGCATGCGCTCGGAATCTGCCATGTCTATTCCTCCCCGATACTCCGCGCCCGCCCGGGAAGCCTGCATGGCTACGATATCGTCGATCACAACACCCTGAACCCCGAACTCGGCGACGCGGCCGCCCTGGATGAGTTTGTCAACACACTGCGGCGGCACGGCATGGGTCTGCTCCTCGACATCGTACCCAACCACATGGGGGTAGGCAGCGATGACAATGCCTGGTGGCTGGATGTCCTCGAACACGGCGAGGCCTCCGTATACGCGTCCCATTTCGATATTGACTGGCATCCCGTCAATCCGGACCTGAATAACCGGGTGCTGCTGCCCTTCCTGGGCGATCATTACGGCAAGACCCTCGAACGGGGTGAATTGACGCTCGCCCTGGACGCCAGTCAGGGTACCTTCAGCGTTCACTACTACGAACACCGCTTCCCGATCGACCCGCGCAGCTACCCGCTCATACTCGGACATCGTCTCGATACCCTGGCGCTAGGGAACGGCGATCACACGGCGGTCGCCGGGCTGATCGCAGACTGCCGGTCCCTGCCGCGCCGCACCGCACTGTCGGCCGCGCGCCGCCTCCAGCGCCGCCATGACGCAGAAAAATGCAAGCAGCGCCTGGCCGGGCTGTGCCGGGATCACCCCGGTATCCAGGCACACCTTGAAGCTGTGGTCGGCGAATTCAACGGCATACCGGGCCGGCGCCGCAGTTTCGATGCGTTGCACCGCTTGCTCGAGGCACAGGCGTACCGGCTGGCCTACTGGCGGATGGCGGCCGACGAAATCAACTACCGGCGGTTTTTCGATATCAATGATCTGGCCGGGATCCGCATGGACAACCACGAGGTCTTGGAGGCGACTCACCGATTCATCTGTCATCTGACCGGCAGCGGCCGGGTGAACGGCCTGCGGATCGACCATCCGGACGGTCTGTCCGATCCCTTTTCATACTTTCACGACCTGAGGAGAATGACCGGCGGAGAACCCGGTGCTGCCGGTGAATCGCATCGCCAGCCTGTCTACCTGGTGGTCGAAAAGATCCTGGCGAGCTACGAACGCCTGCCCGAGGACTGGCCGGTTGCCGGCACCACCGGCTACGAGGTCGCGCACCTGATCAACGGCCTGTTTGTATACCCTGAGTCAGAGCGCAAGCTCAGCATGCTCTACCGCCGCTTCGCCGGCCGCACCCAGGACTTTGACGAGCTGCTATATGACCGGAAGAAGCTCATTACCCGCCATGCATTGTCCAGTGAGCTGACCGTGCTCGCCAACCTGGCAAGCGGAATCGCACGTGCGGACCGCCTGACCCGCGACTTCACCTACCATGGTCTGCGCGATGCGCTTGCCGAGGTCGTCGCCTGTTTCCCCGTTTACCGGACCTATATCACCCGGCAGCGCAGCAGAGTGGCGGACCGCCGCTATATACAATGGGCGATCGCGCTGGCGAAAAAGCACAGCTCGGCGTCCGACATCCAGATATTCGATTACCTGGGCGACCTTCTGGCCCTGAACAGCCTCGTTAATTACAGCCCCGGACTACAGCGTCAGATCGTGCAGCTAGCCTTGCGCTTCCAGCAATATACCGCCCCGGTCATGGCCAAGGGCATGGAAGACACGGCCTTCTACATCCACAACCGGCTCGTGTCACTGAACGACGTCGGCTTCGATCCACGTGCATTCGGCGTTTCCATCAATGCCTTTCATCATGAAAATCGCCGGCGGCTGGAACACTGGCCGCACTCCATGGTTTCGACATCCACCCACGACAGCAAGCGGAGCGAGGACGTGCGGGCGCGCATCAATGTCCTGTCCGAGATCCCGCGGGAATGGCGCCTGCACCTGGCCCGCTGGAGCCGGATCAATCGTCGCAAGAAGCACCTGGTCGACGATATCCCCGCGCCTTCCCGCAATGACGAGTACCTCCTCTACCAGACACTGCTGGGCACATGGCCGCTGGAGCCCCTCGACGCGGCCGGCCTGGATTCATTCCGGGAACGCATCGAGGACTATATGCTCAAGGCCAGCCGGGAGGCCAAGATCCATACATCATGGATCAATCCGAACATGGAATATGAGGATGCGATGCGGCATTTCGTTCACGTCCTGCTGTCCGCTCCCGGGCACAATGCATTTCTCGCCGACTTCATTCCCTTTCAAAGGCGCAGCGTCCGCTACGGCCTGCTCAACGGTCTGTCGCAAACCCTGCTCAAGCTCACCGTGCCCGGGATACCCGATATCTACCAGGGCAACGAGCTGTGGTCGTTCAACCTGGTGGACCCCGACAACCGCAGGCCGGTGGACTTCCATCACCGCCAGGCGGAGCTGCAGGCACTTCAAACCACTTGCCGCCCCGGATGCGACCTGCCCGCCTTGCTGCGGGACCTGCTGGAGCGGATCGAGGATGGCCGCGCCAAACTCTACCTTAGCTGGAGAACACTGGGCTTGCGCCGCGAGCGGCCCCGGATATTCGCGAAAGGCGAGTATCTCGATCTGGAAACCCGGGGACCGGGGGCCGCGCACCTTTGTAGTTTCGCCCGCCGCTTCGAAGACAGGGAGGTCGTGGTGGCCGCGACACGCTTCTTCGCGCGCCTGCCTGAAGGGGCGGACGCACCACCGGCTGACAGCCCGTTCTGGGATGACACCTGGGTCGAGGACCCGGCCGGATCCCGTGCACGTCAGTACCGTAATGTCCTGACCGGCGAGACCGTGCAGGCCCGCAAGCACGAAGATGGCGCCTGGTTCAGAGCAACAGACCTGATCCGGCATTTCCCTGTCGCCCTGCTGACGGACGCCTGAATGCCGCCCGGCAACCCGGCATGGATGAGCGGCTCACGATGAGCTTATGTCCTTTGACCGTACAGGCGCTCCCCGAATCGGCAGGCGGTCGTTTGTTCAGTCCGTCCAGCCGGCTCTCGAAGAAACGCCGCGCAGGCGCCAGCCGGCTAGCGGGCAAGGCCCATTTGCAGGAGGCACGGTCCCCTCTGTCACCCTGCCCGTCCGTCAGGTCGTTTCCGCCCGCATCAGAGTGGTAGAAATTCGCCCGACTTATCCAACTCTAGAACGTTTGAAGTAGTGTTCATTAACTTCGAGATTATGCTTCTCCCATTGCGCGAATCGAACGCAACGCTTAGGAGCAGGACGACGCCGTGCAGACACACAATCAGCCGCGGCCCGCGCGATCCGCCTGCTACACTTCAGTTAACCGGAGCGGGAATCACGAGCCGGCTTCGGTACGGTCCGGCGGCCGGGAACCACGGAGGTGCGCCATGCGCTATGAACTGTTCTACTGGCCATCCATCCAGGGACGGGGGGAATTCGTGCGGCTGGCGCTGGAGGAGGCTGGCACCGATTACGTGGACGTTGCGCGGGAGCGCGGGCATGGCCTCGGGGTTGATGCCATGCTGCGCCTGATGAACGGCCCGGAACTGTCGCAGCCGCCCTTCGCGCCGCCCTTCCTGCGGGCGGGTAGGCAGGTGATCGCGCAGACCGCGAACATCCTGCAGTTCCTGGGCCCGTGCCTGGAACTGGTGCCCGGCTCCGCCGCAAGCCGGCTGTGGGCGCACCAGCTGCAGCTTACCGTGGAAGACCTCGTGGTCGACGTGCACGACACGCATCACCCGCTCGCCATGAGTCTCTACTATGAGGATCAGAAGCCCGAGGCCGTACGTCGCGCCAAATTCTTCACCGAAGAACGCGCACCCGAGTTGCTGGGTTATTTCGAGAACGTGTTGCAGCGCAATCCGGGAGGCCGCGGTTACCTGGTCGGGCGCAGCCTCAGCTACGTCGACCTGTCGATGTTCCAGATCGTCGCGGGACTGGGATATGCCTTCCCGAACATGATGGCACATCTTGCGCCGGAGATCCCCGGCCTGCTGGCATTGCATAAACGCGTGGCGCAGCGTCCGAATATCGCCGCCTATCTCGCCTCCGAACGGCGCCTGCCGTTCAACGAAGACGGGATCTTCCGACACTATCCGGAACTGGACGCCTGAGCCCGCCGGTCCGCACCATTATGGCGTGCAGTAGTGACGCGGCAATCGGCGGTTGCTGCCCTTGCGACTTGTCTTGTCTCCCGTTGCGGGCTGCCACAACAGTGGTCGGGCTTGCATCGCGTTCGCATGCGTTAAACAGCATGTGCAGAGTGATCTTTTTGACCGCAGTAAAGGCCAACGCCTGATCGCGATGCTCGGGCTGCACCGTGTAGAGCCTGCGGCCGGTCGCAACGCACGGCTACGGCTTCCGGCGCCACATAGTCATCGGCAACGTGTTATTCAACTCTACAGAACCTGTCTCAATTTTCATTATTCGATGGTTCGTCCCGTGCATTCAGGACCCGCGCCCCCGCAGGAAACGGATCGGGACCGGAATACCGGTTTAGTCCCGGCGTGGCGCCGGTTTTACCCGTAGCAACCAGCCGGCACATGATCTCGAAATATCCGATCCCATTATTTTGAGATAGGTTCTGCTGAATACTCCACCGCCTGAAGCCGGTGACTTCGGGTTGCGGCTGAAGGTTAGAATGAGAGGATATAAAATCAGGTGTTTATCCTGCTTTATCCCCTCACCCTAACCCTTTTATGCCCTTCAGGGTGCTCCCGCAGGGAGAGGGAACTTTTGCGACACCCTCCGGTGGGAGAGGGGATTTTTGCAACGCTGAGGTAAATACTGATTCGCCGCCTGAAGTCCGGCAAGCAAACAAGGAAAGATTCTGACGGATAATATTTATGCTTCGCCAGAAACCGCCATGTGTGATGATGTGGGTCTTGTCCGTAATCCTGATCGACGGAAAATCCCGCTTGTCACGACTGACGCGATAATCTGCATCAGCGCTTATTGCCATCGCTGGTGATGCGGAGCCAATGAACAAACCCGGACCGGCCGCGCAGCTGCCCACACACCGTTCCACCAGGCAACCGCCGGGTGCGGTTGGCCGGCATCACAACCAGACCTGCATCCCCAGCTCCAGCACCCGTTCCTCCGGCAGGTGATAGTAGGCGCTTGCACGGGCGGCGTTGCGTGAAAGCCAGACGAAGAGCCGTTCCTGCCAGAAGGGCAATCCGGGCACATCCCGCCGGGCAACCGGTGTTTCACGTCCGAGTATGTAGATGACCTCGTCTGTGTCGATCGGTAAGCCGACATGCTCGCCGAGCTTCAGCGCCAGCGGGATATTCGGTGGCTGCATGAAACCGTAGTGGACGCGCATGCGCACCACACCCAAACCAAGTTCCTCGTAGTCAAGGCGGTTGGCCGCGGGCACGTGCGGCCGGTCGGCGATGACCACGGTAAGTAAGAGGATCCTTTCATGCAGCACCTGCGTGCAGGCCATGTGATGCACCAGCGCGGCCGGCATGCAGGACGGGTCACTACCGGTCAACACCACCGCGGTGCCGGGAACGCGGTATGGCGGGTCGACCTCAATCTGCTTCAGGAACACCGATTGGCTGGTCGAGCGCTCTGCCAGCCGCGACACCAGCAGGTCCAGACCCGCACGCCACGTCCGCATCAGCAGGAAGATCAGGCCAGCAACCAGCAGCGCATACCAGCCTCCCTCCGGGATCTTTGTCAGGTTGGCACCGAAGAATGCGCTGTCGATGGTAACGAACAGCACACCTGCGCCCAGCGCCAGCAGCGGACGCCAACCGAAGCGCCAGGCCACCGCCACGGCCAGCAGCGTCGTCACGACCATGTCCATGGACACGGCCACACCGTAGGCGGAGGCCAGCGCAGCGGAGCTGCCGAAGCCCGTTACCAGCGCCACGCAAGCCGCCATCAGCAGCCAGTTGACCGCCGGTATATACACCTGGCCGGATGCCTCCGCCTGTGTGAAGATTACACGCATGCGCGGCAACTGGCCGAGATGGATCGCCTGGCGGGTCAGCGAGAAGGTGCCGCTGATCACCGCCTGCGAGGCGATGATCGTCGCCAGGGTGGCCAGACCCACCAGAGGCATGACCGCCCAGTCCGGCGCGAGGTGGAAGAACGGCGCCTGGATCGCGTCCGGTTGCTTCATCACCAGCGCACCCTGCCCGAGGTAATTCAGTACCAGCGCCGGGAACACGATCAGGAACCAGGCACGCCGGATTGGTGCCAGGCCAAAATGCCCGAGATCAGCGTACAGGGCCTCGCCGCCCGTCACCACCAGGAAGACTGCTCCCAGGGTGAGATAACCGGTCAGGCCGTTGTTGGCGAAAAAAATCGCGGCATGGACGGGATTGAAAGCCAGCAGCACGCTCGGCTCCGCCGCGATGCCACGCAATCCCAGCAGGGCCAGCACCACGAACCATACCAGCATCACCGGCCCGAACAGCTGGCCGATCCAACCGCTGCCATGACGTTGCACGGCAAACAGGCTGATCAGGATCACAATCGTGAGCGGCACCACGTACGCCTGCAGCCCCGGAGCGGCCACATGCAGACCCTCGACCGCGCTCAGTACCGAGATCGCCGGGGTGATTGTCCCGTCGCCGTAGAGCAGACAGGCCCCGAACAATCCCAGGAGCATCAACCAGAACTGCACCTCGGCAGGCCGGCTGCGCCAGGGGTTGAGCAACGCGACCAGGGCGATAATGCCGCCCTCGCCCTGATTGTCTGCGCGCAGGACGAAGACCAGGTACTTGACCGATATCACCAGCACCAGTGCCCACAGGATGAGCGACAGCACGCCGAGCAGGTCAGACCGGTCCAGCACCGGAGCGCCGGCGCCGCCGAAGCTCTCGCGCAGGGCATAGAGGGGGCTCGTGCCGATGTCGCCGAATACCACGCCCAGGGCGGCCACCGCGGCCGCGCGATTCTGCGATGGCGCTGAATCCGGCGCTGCGTTGCTCCTTGTCATCCCCGACTTCCCATGCTGGCCTCACGTGTAAACGGACCTTCCGGAAGCGGCAGGTGTAACGGTCGCGCCCGGATCGACCTGTCCGGCGACCGAGTACTCCGGCGCGGATCGTGTCAATAGTGAAGCGGTGCCGGCCGCAAGTCCATCCCGGGTCGAAGCCTTCAAGCAGCATTCAAGAGTTGGGGTTAAGACTTTTCCTTCTCTTCCGGCTTTCCCCCTCTTCAGTCAAGGAACCGGCGAGTCGTCGTTTTATTCCCCCTTATCTCCTCATCCATTGTCTTGACCGTTGAAGACATTACCGCCTGCGCTCGCCAGGTTGCTGGAGGCATACCGGTCGCGCGCTTGAAAGCGCGGCTGAAGGCCGCTACGGACTCGTAGCCCACCTCGTCGCCGATTCTCGACAGGCTGCTGGCGCCGCCTGCGTGTATCAGACAAAAAATGCCGACGCCATCCGGGAACATGCCAGGCGGGTTGGCATGCCCGCGGTTGAAATCACGGCCGTTGAAGACACCGTGATCATTCGAGACGATCCCGTCGAAACCGAGAAAGCAGCCTGACCGCCCGCGCACCGGGATTACGTCAGCCGGTTTTCCGACCCCGGTCCGTCCCCCGTGGGGGCGCGGGTCCTACAACGAACCCTCGGATGATGAATATCGGGAATTCGGGTTCAGGCGCGGGGCTCGTACCGGTTTGGTAGGACCGGCGCCTCGCCGGGAATAACGAATATGGTTAGATTGTGGTTCGCTTCGCTCTCACAATCTAACCATATTCGTTATTACACATCTAATTTTGGACGCTCGTTGCAAGTATTGCAGGACAGGTTCCGCAAAATTCCCGCACTCCATCGTTCCCACAATCATGTATGTCTGTCTCAATTACCCCTGAGTTCTACTGTTGCTTCCATAACAATGTGCCATGCGGATCGAATCACAACGCCGGCGATGAACAGGCCGATCACAACGTCAGGGACCGGTGAATCGAGCCAGATCACCAGTCCCACTGCCAGCAATACGCCTAGTTTTCCTGTCATATCGTTGCGTGAACAGATCCAGGTCGCGCGCAGATTAATGTCTCTATCCCGGAAGCGGGCCAACAATACAAAACAATCCGTGTTGGCCAGTAAGGCAATCACGCCGAACAGGCCCATTGTGGCCACATCCGGTAAACCACATCAGCTACCGTTTTCCAGAGGGCTTCGACTGTCACTCCGAGGCCGAGCAGCAACTGGAAGCATCCACTGGTGAGCGCAGCCCGCGCCCGCCAGTGTGCCGCACGCCCGATAGCACACAATCCCAGTGCATAGATGAATGCATCGGCCAACATGTCGAGGGAGTCAGCGAGCAGCGCCGTCGAGCCACTGACCAGCCCGGCCGAGAACTCCACGACGAACATGCCGGCGTTGATCAGCAGAACGATGGTCAGGATACGCCGTTCGTGCCGGTTCGCATGCGCCAAGTCAAACCCGCATTCATCGCCACAACCTGCCAAAATCATCCCCTGTCGTTCCTGATCACGCCCCCGGAGAAGACGCGATACAGTGAGGGCAGCACAAACAGTGTCAACAGCGTGGAGGAAACAAGTCCGCCGACCATGACGGTTGCCAGCGGGCGCTGCACTTCCGAACCCACCCCGCTGGACAGCAACAGGGGAATCAGCCCCAGCGCGGCGATACTGGCCGTCATGAGCACCGGCCTGAGCCGCGAGAATGCCCCCGCCAACACGGCCTCGCGCAGGGGCAGGCCCCCGTGCAGCCGTTGGTTGATCGCGCTCACCATGACCACTCCGTTCAGCACGGCCACGCCGAACAGGGCGATAAATCCGATCGACCCTGGCACCGACAGGTACTGCCCCGAGACGAACAGGGCGGCGATACCTCCGATCAGCGCCAGTGGCACGTTAAGCATGATCAGCAACGCCTGTCCGACCGAGTCAAAGGCAAAATACAGCAGGAGGAAGATCAGGCCGAGAGACAGCGGCACCACAATCATCAGTCTGGCCTGTGCGTGTTGCTGGTTCTCGAACTGCCCGCCAAACACCACGCTGTATCCCGGTGGCAGGTCGATCTCGTTAGCGATACGCTCGCGCAACTCGCGCACCAGCCCGCCCATGTCACGCCCGTCTACGTTGGCCTGGATCACCACCCGGCGTTGTACATCATCACGGCGGATCTGCGGCGGCCCCGATTCGATGGCCACCTTCGCGACATCGCCGAGCCGCACCCACGCGCCATTGGGCGCCTGTAGGGTCAGGCTGCGAATCGCCTCGACGCTGTCACGGCTTTTATCATCCAGGCGAACATAGATGTCATAGCGCTCGTTGCCGTGTATGACCTGGCCTGCCTCGCGTCCACCGATAGCATCCGACACGAGATCCATTACCTGCGCAACCGGAATTCCGTAACGTGCCAGCATGTCCCGGTCCGGGCGGACCGCCAGCTGTGCTTCTCCGGCGACCTGCTCCAGGGCAACACCACGTGTGCCCCCCACCTGCTTGACCAGCGACTCGATCTCCCCGCCCTTCTCGGCCAGCACGTCGAGGTCCGGGCCGAACAGCTTCACCGCCAGCTGTGCCTTTACGCCCGAGAGCAACTCGTCCACGCGCGTGGCGATGGGTTGGGAAAACGAGAACAGCAAGCCGGGGTGCACCGACATCTTCGCTTCCATCAATGCTTGCAAGGCCTTGCGATCGGGCGCACTGGTCCACTCCGACACGGGCTTCAGGCCGACATAGATTTCAACGTTCGAGACCGGCTCGGGATCACCTCCGATCTCGGCCCTGCCCACGCGACTGGACGCATACAGGGCTTCCGGAAAGGTCATCAGTTGTGCTTCCAGTTTCCTGGCAACTCTCAAGGAAGTTTCCAGGTTCGAGGATGGGGCCAGGGTCACACGGATATTGAGCGTACCTTCTTCCATTTCCGGCATGAATTCGGTGCCAAGGAACGGCACCAGCGCCAGCGACGCTACGAACAATGCCACGGCAGCCGTGACCACATGTTTGCGCCTTGAGAGCGCACTGTTCAGTGTCCGCTCATAGAACCGGGACAGTGGCCGCATGAGCAAACTCTCCTTGTGCCTTACCCCATGCCGGAAAAAATAGGTCGCCAATGCCGGCACGACGACCAGCGCTACCAGCAGTGAGGCCAGCATGGCCAGCACGATCGAGATAGCCATGGGTTGAAACAGCTTGCCCTCGACACCTTCAAGGGTAAACAACGGTGCGAACACGATGATGATGATCATCACGGCGAAAAATACCGGCCGCCCGACCTCGCGGGCCGCCTCCTGGACACGCAGGTCAATGCCATGGTTGTCGTGTACCGCATCGAAGGGATCGTCTTCGCCGGCGGCACGCTCTCGTAGCGCACCCCGGTGATCCACATCCGGCCGGTCCAGGTGGCTGAAGATATGCTCCATCATCACCACCGAGCCGTCGACCATCATGCCGATGGCGATTGCCAGCCCGCCGAGCGACATCAGGTTGGCCGAAATACCCCACTGGGCCATAACCATCAGGGCCAGGCCGATGGAGATTGGCACAGAGATGAGCACCAGGAAACTTGCCCGCACATTCATCAGGTACAGCATCAACACAATGATGATCAGCACGAAGGCCTCCAGCAGGGCCTTGCTGACCGTGTTGACCGCCTGACTCACCAGGCCCGACTGGTCATACACCGGTTCCAGCACGACACCGTCCGGCAGTGCCATCCGGATTGCAGGCAGGCGTTCCCTGATGCCGTCGATTGCGGCCTTGGTGTTAGCTCCCATGCGCTTGAGCACGATCCCCGCGACGACCTCGCCGAGCGCTTCCGGGTTTCCCTCGGCATCCCGCGCTGTCATGGTCACCGCCCCCTGGCGGATCTCCGGGCCAAACACAACACGGGCCACATCCCGCACGCGCACCGGAACACCATCCACATCTTTCAGCGGTATGTTGCCGAAATCGCGCAAGCCGTCCTCGCCACTGCGCAGCCAACCCACGCCTCGAATCACCAGCTGTTCCTCGCCACGCTCCAGATACCAGCCACCGGCATTGCGGTTATTCGCCTCGATGGCTTCCGTGACTTCCTCCACACCGAGACCATAGGCCAGTAATTGCTGCGGATTCAGCACCACCTGGTACTGGCGCACCTCGCCACCGAACGACAATACATCGGTGACGCCATCGACCGGCATCAACAGCAGCTTGACCACCCAGTCATTGAGGCTGCGCAGGGCCAGCGCGTCATATCGCTTGGGATCATCCGTGCGTAGTATGTACTGGTAGATCTGGCCCAGACCCGAGGTATTGGGCCCCATCTCCGGCGTCCCTATCCCTCCAGGGATCTGCTCACGGGCCGCTTGCAGACGTTCGAAAACCAACTGGCGGGCAAAGTAAATGTCCGTGACGTCGCTGAACACCACAGTGATCACTGACAGGCCGGTTTTGGAGATGGATCGCACCTCCTCAACGTCCGGCAATGTATACATGACGGCCTCTATAGGGAAGGTAATCAGTTGTTCGACCTCCTCCGCGGCAAGTCCGCGCGCTTCGGTGTTGATCTGCACCTGCACGTTAGTGACATCCGGAAAGGCATCCAGGTTGAGTCTTGGAAGAATAAGTGCACTCGCCACCAGCAGCACGAGCAGTGCAAGCACTACCAGAAGGCGGTTGCGCACACCCAGATCAATTAGATGGTTCAGCATGGCGCGCCGTCAGTGGCTGTGAATGTCAAAACCCGACTTGGCGAGTTCAGACTGCAGGAAGAACGCACCCCGGGTGACGACCCGCGTGCCCGGTGCCACACCTTCAATGACGGCATGACTGGTGGATGTACGCAGAACCTCAACCTCACGTGGTACGAACTCACCCCGTTCATGCTCGACGAACACCTGCCAGTCACCATCCGGGCTGCGCAAGACTGCAGCTTCCGGCACGGCCAGCACCTGTTCGGTCATCCCAGCGGTAATACGCACCTCGACAAACAGACCGGGGTGCAGCCGGTCCTCCGGATTCGATACCTCGATACGCACACCCCGCGTTCTGGTGCCCTCGTCCAGCGTATGATGGACTTGGCTCACCCTGCCCACGACTGCCCGGCTGCCAACCAGCACGGTCGCCGGCGCATCCACCCTGACCCTCGCGGCCTCATCGGGTGTCAACCGTGCTTCGACCCAGAGCAGGGATTCGTCACTGATCTCGAACAGCACATGCCCCGGCTCGACCAGCTCACCGACAATGAATTCGTCACGGATCACCGTCCCTGCCTGCGGGGCCAGCAACTGAAAGCGCCCGTTGGCCAGTTCCGCCTTGCCGGTATCCACCAGCTGCTTGATCTCGTCATCTGTCATGCCGAAAGCGCTCACCCGGGCACGCGCCTGCTCGCGCGCAATGCGCGCCTCGGTGTAACGCTGATCGGCAACAACCTCGCGGCCCAGCTTACTGACACGCTGCCACTCGCGCTCTGCGACCAGCAGGCCGCCCTGGGCCTGCGCCATCTCGACACTGGACAAGGTCACCAGGGGCGCACCCGGCTCGACAGCGTCACCCAGTCGCACCTGGCGTTCCATAACCTGGGCGGCAATCCGCGGCGCCACCCGGCTGGTGGCATAGGCATTCAGCCGAATCTCCCCTGGCGCGCGCAGTTCACCGGCCATATCGTGCGGCTGCAGGACCTCGACCACGATCCCTGCCATGGCCTGTTGTTCGGATGTCAGCCTGACGCCCCCTTCTTCATGATCTGCATGCGCCTTACCCGCTTCGCTTCCATGTTGATGGCGATCGGCATGTCCGTCTTCCGCGGCATGCAGCCACAGGGGCGCGGCCATACCAAGCAGGCACACCAGTATCCAGTTAGCCGTTCTGATCATGGAGTATCTCCTTCAAGATTCAACCACTGCGCAAGCCGGCCGGACGCCGCCAACCAGTCCGCCCACGCCCGCCACATCCTGCCGTGCTGTTGTGCAGCACTGACTTCGGTCTCCAGTGTCTGCTTCAGTTGCACCAGATAGTCCGTGGTGTTGAGTTCGCCGGCCTGCCACAGACGATCAAGCAGCTCGGCGCGCTGACTGAGACGGGCCGCACCGGAAGACTCCCAGTTTCTCCAGGCACGTTGCGCGTTACTGTAAACCTGTGCAGCCGCGAGGAGATCAGCGTGGGCCCGTTGATGCAGACCTGCCGCTTCGCGCTCCGCCCGGATCAGCTCGGCATTGGCCACGTCGACCTCCGCGTTGAAGGTATTGCGTACGAACAGTGGCACGGCAAGGGTGATCCCGGTCAGTGTATCCGAGCCTTCTTTGCCAACCCGGATCCCCAGAGTCGGATCCGGGCGTTGTTCAAGGATGCTCAACTGGACGGATGCACGTGCGGCCGCCACCCGTGCCATAGCGGCATGCAGTGCCGGTAGATCAGCCAACAGGTGATCAACGTCGATCTGCTCCGGATCCAGTTCCGGAGGTGTATTGCTCAATGCGGGCCAGCTGGCATGATCACTTCCCGTCAGCGTCGACACCGCCTGACGCGCCCGGATCAGGTTCTCACGGGCGTTTGTCTGCCGGAATTCAGCATCTGCCGCGGCCAAGTGAGCCAGATCCAGTTCGACCTGATCCAGGTCACCCGCCTGCCGGCGTTGCTCCGCCAAACGGGCAAAGCGTGTCATTAATTCACCCTGTTTTCCGCTGACGCGGGCAATGGCGTCAGCGGTCTGCCATTCTGCAAGCGCACGCAGCAGGTTCGCGGCCAGTGTCTGGCGCCTGGCACGCAGCTCGGCGACTGCAGCCACCTCTCCGCTCTCGGCGACCGTTGTGCGCACGCCACGCTTGTCGGCCCAGTCGATGGTCTGGCGGATGCCACCAGTGGCCGTGTTGACATTGCTGCTTTCATAATCAAACTCCAGTTCGGGATTGAACAACGGCTGGTCGGCGGTGCGCAGACGACTGCTGGCCGCATCGGCGGCTGCCTGTGCCGCCTGTACATCCGGATTTTTCGACACCACTCCATTGATCCAGAAGGACAATGCAGGATCAGCAATGGCGGATGATCCCGCCGATGCAACGGGCACGGCCACACAGGCGGCCGCAACCACAGAACATAGCTTTCGTTTGGACATAAGTTGAATCCTGTTTCGACACGGGACGTAGGTGTGACTCCAAAACGAGGACACCGGCCTGCCGGTACGGCACCGGCAAATGAGGTCAGGACTCAGGTTCGGGGAGGACGATCAGGCGGAGTGGTGGGATGGAAGAGAATGCTGTTCAGATACGGCGTGTATCCGGTAACTTTAGAAAGATCCAGGGGACCAATGGTTGCAGGACACAACGCTATAATGTGTGCAAAGACATGACAGCAGTGGTCGCAGGCAGGATGTCCTTCATCGCCATCCGGCCCATGGGCCATATCGGCAAGAATGCCATGGTGTTCCGCGGCCTCGTCAAGGTGTACGTGGAATGCCCATGCCGACCCGTATCCGACGATGCAGACTATGAGCCAGGACATGAGAAGTCGTTTGAACATATGTGAAACCTACAACAGATTGTCCAAACCTTCCAGAGCATGGTCATAGGAATCCAGGCCGAGTTCGGGGCGCTGTTCCATGGTGCGCGTCAGGATTACCGCACCCAGTTTGCGTGCAAGTACGACTGGTAGCGGGTACTCGAAGAATATCCAGATATGACCACCGTTCCACGAACGCGAGCGCTCCAGAGAGGCGGGAATATCCAGTGTGTGACAACTCTCCAGAAAGGCTTCCGCATCCAACTTCCAGTTTGATTTATCGAAATCTGCAGTCAGAAACCAGCAAGTTTCGTCTTCCCGGATCGGATAAACACCGATCGTGTGTTTGCCGGACAAGTGGTCATGGATGATTTCATCGGTAACTGGCAGGAATTCCCTGTTCTGGCATTGGGCACACTTCACACGTGGTTTGCCACATAAAACCTTGTCCCATTCATTGGCGCAGGCGGGAGAGTACCCTGATTCACCCTTTCGGTTTTCCCAGCGCAGCGGGTAGACGTCTTCTCGTCCGTGAAATAGCCGCCTGAACAAATTGACCTTCTTGTTCGCTGATGATGCCTGATTCAGAGGGGCGGTGGCATCTGCAGTAACACACCGGGCAACTTCATCAGAGGGAAGATCAGTCTGATCTCTCAGGCGCCTGTTTTCTCCCCGCGATCTTGTGCACTCGGCTTCAAGCTGAGCGACCTTCTTCTCCAGTTGCTCCTGCGAGCGCATGTAGCTCCACTACCCTGTCATTCGCCAGATCGCACTGACCGGCAATGCCAGGTAGTTTTCCGTAAACGATACCGCTTCATTTCCGGTATACAGCACGATAACCCGCACGAACTTACTGCCGGTAGCTTCCGCTAATGCATCGATGCCGGAAAAATCCTTCCGAACCACCGTCGCGGAAGCCTTCACCTCGACTCCCACCACACGGCCCGCAACAACTTCCAGCAGGATATCTACCTTCCTACCGGTTGTTGTACGGAATGAAACAGTTCTATCCGATTATCCGACCATCCCTTCTGTTTGCGCAGCTCATTGACCACGAGGTTTTCAAGCAAATGGCCAATAAACACCGGATCCCGATCCAGGCTTTGCCGTGTTGCACCTGACAAGTGCGCTGTCAAACCAGGATCGATCAAATGAATCTCGGGCGACTTGATCAGGCGCTTGCCGCGGTTCGATGCCCAAGCCGATAAAGGCTGAAACAGGAACGTGGCCCGCAACAGGCTCAGGTAACGCTTAAGCGTGCTGTTGGGTATACCCGAACTGCGTGACAGTTCTGACATATTCAACAGACTACCGATACGCGCCGCCAGCAGGGACAACAGGCGTGGCATGTCCGTCAGTCCTTCTATGTTCGCCAGATCACGCACATCCCTTTGTAGCAGGGCCGTAATATAGGCGGCAAACTAGGCATCACGACGTTTGCCCGCCGAGCGTTGCAGCACCTCTGGATAGGCACCTGCGAGAACGGCAGCTTTCAGATCCATGTCCTCATCCAGTTGTAATGCGGACAGGCTTTTCGCAAACACCTCGTCAAGAAATCTTTCCCGCCGGCCATGCAATTCTCCCTGTGAGAGCGGCAGCAGGGTGATCAATTCCATACGGCCCGCGAGCGACTCGGAGATCTGGGGGAGCAGCAGCACATTGGCCGAACCAGTCAGAAGATAACGACCGGGCCGGCTATCGCGATCCACCGACATCTTAATCGCGGGAAACAAGCCGGGTGCTTTCTGTCCCTCGTCAATAACCGCACGATCACCGAGTCCGGCAAGAAAACCCTGGGCATCAGAACTGGCAGCGGCCAGCTGGGTAGCATCATCGAGGGTGACATAAGGGATGGAATGTGAGCCTGCAAATTCCTGGGCCAGTGTACTCTTGCCAGTCTGGCGTGCACCGTTGAGCAATACCACCGGCTTGTCCGCGATGGCGGATTGCAGTTCCGAAACGATATTTCGCTGGTACATGGTGGATAATTCACCACTAGATGATTATTTATCAGGCATTGGGATTACCGCAACTCAGAGGCAAGTCGCAACAAGTCTCCTGTAACCATTTATCTCAGAAAGGGAATTAATTACGACTCGAGTATTCCATCCAACTCAACCACCTGCAATTTAGGCAGGTGTTCTACCTGATGCTTATCTCTTTGATTACAATAGTGATGCGTATTTGAAGGGATTTAGCAACAAGTCGAACGATTCATCAATATCATTGTAACTTGCTGTTTTTAATAATGGTCGGGGCGAGAGGATTTGTACCTCCGATCACCTGCACCCCATACCGATCTGCAAACCACCCATATCTATCTGTTTTACTTATTCTTTATACCCCTCCTTCGCGTCTGAAATTACTGCGATTTTGGGCCAATAAGCCGTTGTTTCTGCTGATTACGGCTAACCATTTTAGACAACCGCAGAACACCGGGAGGTCACTTTTGAAGGATGGTCAGGAACCGGCGCGCTGTGATGATACGCGCCTTGCCGACCTTCTTCAGGGCCAGCACATCACGCTTGTCACCGCTGACGAGATAATCCACTTCACCGGCAATTGCCATTGCCAGCAGCGGGTTGTCATCGGGATCTTCTGACAGATCAACATCAGGCAGTTCTTCCAGCAACCGTGCCTGTTGTCGGAGGCCGTTGATCAGGTTCCCGGCCTCGATCGGCTGCAGGTATTCGCGCAACTTTGGATAGCGGCTGACGCGGCGGAACTCATCCAGTTGCCACACAGAAGTGACCAGTTCAAAGCGCCGTTTGCGCCATGCCTGGTAGATCCGGTCAGGCGGGGTGTCCTTCGTGATCAATGCCGCAATCAGGATGCCGGTGTCGAGAACAACCCGCATCAATCCGACAGGGCTTCCTCGATAGCCTCGAGGATCTCATCCTGCGATTGGGCGCGATTGCGTTCCTTTACATCCTCAACCGTCAGTTCAAACAGGCGGGCCAGCACAGCATCATCGACGAAGCGCGACAGGTCACCCTTCCTGCCGCCGGTACGGGCGAGGTAGGAACGAAGTGCTCGGTCGGTATTTTCCGGAACCACAACAGACCAGCGTATATTGCTCATGGGTGAGCCTCCTGACAAATCCATGATAGGAGCATATATGTATATGCGTTCATGTGCAAATCACCAGCAGGCACTCAGTCGAACTATAATTCCCGCAAAAATCCCGCATGAACGATTTTGAACAGCAAGAGCGGTTAGAGAAGAAGACTCTAACCAACTGAATGGTAGGGTGATAAATTGGTCGGGGCAAGAGGAGCTGAACCTCCGACCACCTGCACTCCATACCGATTAGTCATTCATAACATGATGTTATTGTTAATGTAATTCCGGGTGTCCGTTGCAACAATTGCAGGACAGTGCATTACGATGCTGAACAGGCTCCGCAAAAGTCCCGCAATTACCCAGCGGCACGTTTCTCCTTCGGGTGCAGTACACGCACGGCATTTAACGAAGACCCGGTCCCAAGGGTCCATCACGGGAACTCATCCAGGCGATTGTTGCACTGAAGCAGCGCAATCCACGCTTTGGCTGCCGCCGAATCACTCAGCAAATCGCCAAGACATTCGGGGTCGATATCGACAAGGACCTGGTCAGGCGCATCCTCGCTGAACATTACAGGCATGGTACCGACGATAATGGACCGTCATGGCTGACCTTCATCGGGCACACTAAGGACAGCCTTTGGAGCATTGACCTATTTCGGTGTGAATCCATACTTTTGAAAAGCCACTGGGTACTCGTCATTATGGATCAGTATACCCGGCGCATTATCGGCTTTGGTGTCCATGCTGGCGATGCCGATGGTCCCGCCCTTGGTTGCATGTTCAACACAGTCATTTCTACCCAGGGTATTCCGCACTACCTCAGCTCTGACAATGACCCGCTATTTCGGTACCACCGCTGGCAAGCGAAGCTTCGCATCCTGGATGTCAAAGAGATCAAATCCGTTCCCTACGTACCATTATCGCATCCCTTCACCGAACGACTGATCGGGACTATTCACCGCGAATACCTTGACCAGGGACTCTTCTGGAACGCCAGGGACCTGGAGAGAAAACTGGAAGAATTTCGACAGTATTACAACGCTTATCGTGTGCACACATCGCTCAACGGCGATACACCCTCAGAAACCTCCTGTAAAACCATCATGCGCCGCGCTGCTCTCAAGCAATTCCGGTGGAAAACTGATAGCCATGGGCTTTTCCAACTACCCGCTGCCGTCTGAGCAACAATTCGCCACACACAGGATTTTCGCAACGCGGCCTGACAGATTACCGCTGCAGGGCCTCGCTATTGCCGGCCGTAGCCACTGCCTTCCACCTTGCCGCGGAACACCAGGTACTGGTAGCCGTTGTAGATCATCATCACCGGCAGCAGCATGCCGATGCCGGTCAGCATGAACACCAGCGTTTTGGCGGACGCCGCCGCATCGGCGATCGCCACAGCCGGCGGCAGCAGGTTGGGATACAGGCTGATGGCCAGCCCGGCAAATGAAAACAGGAAAATCACCAGGCTCCAGACGAACGGCGCCCGTTCCCGGCGGCGTGCGAGACTGCGCAACAGCATCACAAAGGCGCCGGTCGCCGCTAGCGGCAGCGGGCCGATATAGAACATCGTCGGCATCGAAAACCAGCGTTCCGCCACTTGCGCGTACTGCAGCGGTGTCCAGATCGTAACGCCGGCGGCGACCACCAGCATTGACCAGGCGGCTAACCGCGCACGGCGGTAGCTGCGGGCCTGCAATTCTCCCTGCGCCTTGATAACGAGGTAGGTGGCGCCGAGCAGGGTGTAACCGGACACAACCCCGGCCGCCACCAGTAGCGCGAACGGATTCAGCCAGTCCCAGATCCCGCCCGCGAACTCCCCGTTCACCACGCGGATGCCGCTGATGATGCCACCCAGGGCAAGTCCCTGCATGGTCGCGGCGATCAGGCTGCCAGCGCCGAATGCGACACCCCAGGGGGTCTTGCGGCGGGCATGCTCGTGGAACTCGAAGGCGACTCCCCGGAAGATGAGACCGAAGATCATCAGGGTGATCGGAATATACAACGCGTGCAGGGCAAGCGCATAGACCAGCGGGAACGCACCGAACAGCGCACCGCCGAGCACCACCAGCCAGGTCTCGTTGGCGTCCCAGACGCTGCCGAGGCTGGCCATCATCGTGCCGCGGCGTTCCTCGTCATGCGCCAGCAGGGAGAGAATGCCGACGCCGAGATCGAAGCCGTCCAGCAACACGTACAGCACCAGGATCAACCCGATGATGAAAAACCAGATGTTGCCCAGAAACAGCTGCACCTCGTTCATGGCTGACTCCGCGGCGCTGGTTCGCCGTCGGTTCCCGGCGCGGTCCGTAGCGGGCTGGAGAGATGTAGCGCGGGCACGGGCGCCTGCAGATCCGGGCCGCGACGTACGAGACGGCGGGCAAACACCAGAAACACCGCCAGCAGGGTGACGTAGATGAAGAGGTAGCCGAGCAGACTGGCGGCAACCGCGTCTGCGGGCAGCGCCGAGGCCGCCTCGCCGGTTCGGAGCAATCCATGCACCACCCAGGGCTGTCGCCCCACCTCGCGCAGCAGCCACCCCGTCTCGACGGCGATGTAGCCGAGTGGCAGCGACGCCAGCCACAGCTTGAGCAGGCGATCCTCATGCTCGAGCGCCCTGCCCCTTAGCCACCGCCACAGCGACCACACCGTCAACAACAGGAACCAGAAACCGATGGCCACCATGATGCGCAGCGCATAGAACGGCACCAGCACCGGCGGCTGATCGGTGCGGGCGAATTCCTTCAGCCCGGCCACCCGCCCGGTGAGCGAATGGGTCGTGAGCAGGCTGAGCGCGGCAGGTATCTCGATCGCCCAGCGGTTGCGCTGTGCATCGGGATCGGGCCAGGCCAGCAGCCCCCAGGCAGCGCTTGTGCCGGGCGTGTTTGTCTCCCAGTGTGCCTCGCTGGCCGCGAGTTTCGCGGGCTGGTGTTCGGCCATCACCACGCCACTGGCGTCACCGAGGATGATCTGCACCGGCGTGACGATGGCCGCACCGAGCACGGCGAGCCTGAATGACTTGAGAAAGAACTCGACATGCCGACTCTGCAACAGGTACCAGGCGCTGATCCCGCCGATCACGAACACACTGGTCTCCAGACACGCAAACCACATATGCGCAACACTGGTCGGCATGGAAGGGTTGAAGATCGCCTCGAGATAACTGTCGACGACGAGTTGCCGCCCCTCCAGGTGTACGCCGGCCGGGGTTTGCATCCATGCGCTGGCAGACATGATCCAGAATGCCGAGAGTGAGGCGCCGGTGGCGACCATAGCCGTGGCAAACAGGTGAATCCCGGGGGTGACACGTCGCCAGCCGAACATCATGATGCCGATAAAACCCGCTTCCAGCATGAATGCCATCGCGGCCTCGAACCCCAGGATGTTGCCCATGAAATCGCCGCTCACCACGGCAAACCCCGCCCAGTTGGTGCCAAACTGGAATTCGAGCGGAATCCCGCTGACCACGCCGATGCCGAAGTTCAGCAGCAGCAGTCGCCCCCAGAAGCGTGCGTGGTGGTAGTAATCTGCATCACGTGTCTTCAGCCACAGCGCCTCTACAATTACCAGAAACACGCTCAAGCCGACGGTGAACACCGGCCAGAGGATATGGAACAGAGCCGTGAAGCCAAACTGCACCCGGGACAGGGTAATGTGATCGAACCACATGTCCATCTGGGCAATATCCTCCCCGGCAACGGGTGTCTGGTCTCGCGCACGGATTCCGGCCACTCACCTCAGCAACAAGCTGACCTGACACCGGCATTCGTGTGTGGTATCTACCGATATCACGCAGGTAATTGCGCAGTACCTTGGGGCCGGACTGATTAGATGCAAGCGTCAAGGCAACGATTATCACCGAGTATACCACTCCGGTAATCGTCATCATTGCACCGGTTATCACGGCGACGACTTGCCGTGTGCCTGCTGCACCTATGCGTAACCGGGAGCCCAGCTCCAGGGGACATGCCCGTAGCGGACATCGACCTCCAGCATCACAACCGCCAGAACAAGTGCGGTGCACGACATGGCAAGCGGTAGCACCCAGATACTGACTTTCAGATAATCCCACAGATTACCGCCTTGTTCTGTCAATTCCGGCACGCAGATTACTCTCTGGTACTGTTAAAAGGACGCTCATTTATGAGACAGATACTAACAGCATAAACCACGATTGCGCACTCCACTGCAGTCGAGGAAAGCCCCTAGTACGTCACGCCGGCGGCGTGAGTTAGGAATGCAAACAATGTCGTGTGCGCATAAGCCTTCTACGGTCAGGATAGAGAATAAGTATATTTATGTAATTTGGGGCGCCCGTTGTAGGAATCGCAGGAATGTGCATCACGATACTGGACAGGTTCCGCAAATGTCCCGCACGGTTTCGGGGTAACGTCTGCCTTTGCAACAACGCGCTTTCATCCGGTAAGGGTTTTCAATTCCGGGATCCCGGCAGCGACACGCCTTGTCACTGACAGCAGCCGTGTCGACACTGCTTGCGGGTAACAGCCTATCTCGCCGGTACCGATGGGTCTGTCGATGCAGTCGCGTCATTAACGGCGATCTGGTCTTCCTGAGTGACCCCCGGCTCCAGCACTTCCTCAACAGCTTTGGCCGAAGCACGCACTGATCCGCTGGTAAGCACCGGAGAAGCGTCGATGTCTTCCGCATCCATCATTGCGGCGATCCGTTGCAGCGACGCCAGCAGCT
>Ga0210124_1000003_pt1:5000-224006 | contig 224006 bp, 197 predicted proteins | sample Muzzi_PWC_D2_FD_185554 | JGI IMG/M metagenome (GOLD analysis project Ga0210124, IMG submission 185554) | Wetland microbial communities from San Francisco Bay, California, USA, that impact long-term carbon sequestration - Muzzi_PWC_D2 (SPAdes) | ecosystem: Environmental > Aquatic >...
TGGAACTGGCCGGTATCTTCGGGTGGGACATCGACTTCGCACTCGATATCCGCAAGGGCGACCGCTTCACCGTGCTGTACGAGGAAATGTACGTGGAGGGCGAGAACATCGGTAACGGCACTATCCTGGCCGCCGAGTTCATCAACCAGGGCAAGCGCTACCAGGCCGTCCGCTATACCGATGCCGGCGGCAAGACCGACTACTATTCGCTCGATGGAAAGAGCATGCGGAAGGCCTTCCTGCGCACGCCAGTGGAATTCAGCCGCATCAGCTCGGGCTTCAGCCTGGGGCGCAAGCATCCGATCCTGAACAGGATACGCGCGCACAAGGGAGTCGACTACGCCGCCGCCACGGGCACGCCGATCAAGGCCACCGGCGATGGCAAGATCGTATTCCGCGGCCGGAAGGGCGGCTACGGCAATGCCATCGTCATCCAGCACGGCAGCAGGTACAGCACGCTCTACGGTCACATGTCGAAATTCCGCGGTGGAATCACCACCGGCAGCCGCATCAAGCAGGGCCAGATCATCGGCTATGTCGGCATGACCGGACTCGCCACCGGTCCGCACCTGCATTACGAGTTCCGGATCGATGGTGTGCACCGCGACCCGCTGCGGGTGAAGCTGCCGGGCGCAGAGCCGCTAGCCAACAAATACCGCGCCGATTTCGACAAGAAGGCCGAAGCGCTGCTGGCGCAGCTCGACCTGGTACGCGACGTACAGCTGGCCAGCACCCGGTAAACGCGATCTCCCAACCGTACACCGCTTCAGCCGGCTACAATTACCGCCATGGCAGGGTTGTTCGTCGGTCTCATCTCCGGTACCAGCATGGATGGCGTCGATGCGGCACTGCTCGACTGCTCGACCATGCCCCCGCACATTATCGCGACCCACGCCGGAGCCTATCCATCCGGGTTGCGCCGACAGCTCGACGCCGCCCTGCAACTGGAAGACCCGCTGTCGGCTGATCTGAGCGCGCTGGATATCGCCGTGGGCGAGGGTTTCGCCCTCGCGGCCAACGCGCTGCTGGCAGACGCCGGCATTTCACCCGGCGAGGTCACCGCCATCGGCAGCCATGGCCAGACCATCCGCCACGCGCCGGACGCGACCCCTCCGTACTCCCTGCAAATCGGCGACCCCCGGACGATCAGTCGCCTGACCGGCATCGATGTCGTGGCCGATTTCCGCACGGCGGACATCGAGGCCGGCGGCCAGGGTGCCCCGCTGGTGCCCGCCTTCCATGCGTCGGTATTCACAGACAATACAGAAACACGCGTGATCCTGAATATCGGTGGCATCGCCAACATCACCATACTACCGGCCATGGCATCGACGCAGGCCGTCCGCGGCTTCGACACAGGACCGGGTAACACGCTGATGGATGTCTGGGCAGGGCGGCATCTGGCGAGCCGCATGGATATCGACGGCCGTTGGTCGGCCTCCGGGCAGGTGGATACGCGACTGCTGAGCGCGCTGTTGGCGGACCCGTATTTCAGACGGGCGCCACCCAAGAGTACCGGGCGCGAGTATTTCAATGCCGCCTGGCTCGACAGCCATGCGGAAGTCGGCGACTGTCCCGCACAGGATGTACAGGCGACCTTGTGCGAGTTGACCGCCTGCAGCATTGCCCGCGCCGTTCTCGCGTACGCGGGCTCTGCACGGCGGGTGCTGGTGTGCGGCGGCGGGGTTCACAACCTCCAGCTGATGAGCCGCTTGTCGGCCGCTCTGAGGGGGCTCGCGGTCGAATCGACCGGCGACTACGGCGTGGATCCCGACTGGGTGGAAGCCGCGGCCTTCGCCTGGCTGGCCCGGCAGCACCTGAGTGCAAGACCGGGCAATATCCCGGGCGTCACCGGTGCCCGCTATCCGGCAGTGCTGGGCAGGCTGTCCCGGCACTCAGCCCGTGCGCAATAACTGGCGGGGCCGACCGGAATCAGACCGAGAATGACGAACCGCACCCGCAGGTGGTCGTCGCGTTGGGATTCCTGACCACGAACTGCGCCCCCTGGAGATCTTCGGTGTAGTCCACCTCGGCTCCGGCAAGGTACTGATAGCTCATGGGATCGATCACCAGCGCGACCCCGCCGTTTTCGACGGTGATATCACCCTCGGTGGTGTTCTCGTCGAACGAAAAACCGTACTGGAATCCCGAACACCCGCCCCCGGTTATGTAGATCCGGAGCCGGAGGTTTGGATTGTTTTCTTCGTCAATCAACCGCTTGACCTTGCCGGCCGCGGCATCGGTAAAGGTGATGTCGACATCCACCGCGCTTGCTGCTTCACTCATGAACTCACTGCCTCGTCAAAACCGCTTCAAACCATGGGCGCAAGTATGTATTTCCTGAGCAAATTGGTCAAGTATTACTCCTTGGTGGCGCCCGTCTCCTTGTCGCCGGCCGTCTCCGTGCCGTCACGTTCGAAATTGAGTACCGAGGAATTTTTCCCGGTCTGGTGCACCAGGCTGCCGTTGACTGCGGCACCCATCGCCATCTCGATCAGGTTGTAGTACACATCACCATTGACCTGGGCCCTGGCGGCAAGTTCGATGCGCTCGTCCGAACGCACATCGCCACTGACCGTGCCGTTCAGAATGACCGTGGGCACGCGGACGTCACCCTCGATCCGACCATGCTCGCTGACAGTCAGCACCGACGAGGAGCCCGCCTCGGCGATGATGTTGCCCTTGATCATGCCATCCACATGCAGGCCGCCGGTAAAGTGGATATCACCCTCGATGCGGGTCTGCTGACCGATGATGGTGTCGACCTTGGCGGTGCTGCCCTTCGGTTTCCTGCTGTCTCCAAACATAGCGCCCTCTCCTTTGTTAACCTGCCGTTGGCCAGTCAAACTGCTGCACCACCGGCTCCTGCCTGCCCTTGCCTGCCGGCCTTACCGTCAGCACCACCTTGTCAGCCTCGAACTCCGCCGGCAGCGCGATGGCGCCTGCAAGATCCTGAAAATAACGGAATCTGAACTTGAGTTGTTGCGTCGCCGGTCGGGTGACATCCACCAAGGTCAGAATGCCCGGCTCACCGGCCAGTCTGCCCGTTATCTTCCAGTCGACCTCGCCGCTGACATAGCGGTCATTGCGCTTGAGCTGTGTCAGTACCAGGTCATAGTGATACTCGCCCTGTGCAGCGCCGTTCTCCAGCGTGAAGCGGTGTATGTGCAGGCCAGGATTCACATCGCCCGGCGCCACGATACCGCGGTAGAACTCCACTTCCTCGCGCGCGGCCTGCAACTCCTCCTCGAGCTGGCCGAGGTCGGACTTCACCGCCTGCGCCGCCTGGCGATCGATCTGGCTGGAGCGCTCGAGGATGGCGACCCGCTCCCGCAATTGCTCGGCATCGCTGGCCAGCTTGTCATTGCGCCGCGTCAGCAACAGGTTTTCAGCACGCACCGCCCGCAGCTCGCTGACGCCGTGCACCTTGCCCAGATCGTACAACCGCCAACCGGCATACACCAACAGCATCACCCCGGCGGCTGCAGCCAAGCGTATCAGCACGGTATGCTTCATGCTCGAATCCCTGTATGGCGATCTGCCAGGCTATTATGACAACAGGCCGTTCCCCGGGCCGGATGCGGTTCACAATTACAGCGCGGCAGCATCACCTCAGGGCAGCAATGCGATATCGGCCAGGCCGGTCTGCTCCGGCAGCCCGAACATCGCGTTCATGTTCTGTATCGCCTGTCCGGCGGCGCCCTTTACCAGATTGTCGATGACCGACAGGATCACCACGATGTCACCTGACTGCGGACGGTGGACGGCCAGACGGCAGTGGTTGGCGCCGCGTACGCTGCGCGTCTCGGGGTGAGCACCGGCGGGCATCACGTCGACGAAATGCTCCGCGCGGTAACGCGCCTCATAAAGCGCCTGCAAATCCTGCGTGGAATCGTTCAGACGCGCATAGAGCGTCGCATGGATGCCGCGTATCATCGGCGTCAGGTGAGGCACGAAGGTCAGCCCGACCGGCCCGCCGGCCATGCGCTCCAGGCCCTGGCGTATTTCCGGGAGATGCCGGTGCCCGGACACGGCGTAGGCCTTGAAATTCTCACCGGCCTCGCACAGCAGGCTGCCGGTGACCGCCCTGCGGCCCGCACCGCTGACACCCGATTTGGCGTCCGCGATCAGATTCCCCGTCTCCACCAGCCCCGCCTCCAGCAACGGCAGAAAACCGAGCTGCACCGCCGTCGGATAGCAACCCGGGTTCGCGACCAGGCGCGCCTCTGCGACGGCCGCCCGGTTGATCTCGGTCAGGCCGTAGACCGCTTCCTCGAGCAGCTCTGGACAGGTATGCGGCATGCCATACCACTGTTCCCAGGCCGCCTGGCTGCGCAGGCGAAAATCGGCGGCGAGATCGATCACGCGCACACCGGCCTCCAGCAGCCCGGGGACCAGCGTCATCGCCGTTCCGTTGGGCGTGGCGAAGAACGCCAGGTCGCAGTCATCCATCACGCCCGCGCCGGGCGCCTTGAAGCTGAGCGCAGTATGCCCCCTGAGGTTCGGAAACAGGTCCGCAACCGGCCGTCCCGCCTCGGAACGGGAAGTGATCGCCGCCAGTTCGACATGCGGGTGGGCAACCAGCAGACGCAGCAACTCGACGCCGGTGTAGCCGGTACCACCCACGATGCCTGCCCTGATCGTCATGGGCATTTTTTACAGTAAATGGACGTATTTCGCAAAGTTCGCCACGCCAGGGCGCCCGGGACCAGACCAGGATGTCCGCGGCAGGCCGTGACACCGTCTGCGCCGTGCCAACTTGCTGAATCGTAATCACACAGGGTATTGTTCATCGTCATTTCGAAGTTATATACCTGCCATGTTCAGAAACCTGAAGAAAACCGGGCGTGACCTGCTCTCCCCGGATGCCTGGAAGACACGTATCGTGTTCTGGACCGGCGCCGTGACCGTCGGCCTGGTGGCTGCCGCCTTCGCCTTTGCCGCTGAAATCGCCAACGACTGGTTTCACGATATGATCGACTACTGGGTATTCGCGCCGCTGGTCGTCTGCCCGCTGGGTCTCGCCGTCGTCGCCTACCTTACACAAAACGTTTTCCCCGGCTCGCAGGGCAGCGGCATCCCGCAGTCGATCGCCACACTCTCCATGACAGAACACAGCATCCGCAGCAGAATTCTCTCCCTGCGTATCGTCTTCGGGAAGATTCTGCTTACCCTGATCGGCATGCTCTCCGGGGCCTCTATCGGTCGCGAAGGCCCCACGGTACACATCGGCGCATCGATCATGTTCTCGCTGGGGCGATTTGCCAATTTCCCCATGCATTACATGGACCGTGGACTGATACTCGCGGGCAGCGCCGCGGGCATAGCCGCCGCATTCAATACACCCCTGGCCGGGATCCTGTTTGCCATCGAGGAAATGAGCAAGAACTTCGAGGCGAAGACCAGCGGCACGCTGCTGACCGCGGTCTTTCTGGCGGGCATCACCGCGGTGGTCATTCAAGGAAACTACGTCTATTTCGGCTCCAGTTCCTCCGCACTGACGCCGGCCGAGACAATCAAGCCGATGCTGATCTGCGGGATTACCGGCGGCCTGCTGGGGGGAATTTTCAGCCATTCGCTCATCTGGAGCACGCGCCGCCTCGCGCCACTGGCCAACAGGCATCCGTTCATGCTGGCAGCAACCTGCGGTGTGATTATCGCCCTGACGGGCATGTTCAACGGCAACCTGACATTCGGCACGGGTTACGAGGAGGCACGGATGATCATTACCGGCGGCGGTGATTTACCAGCCACATATCCGTTAATGAAGATGCTGGCAACGCTGGTCTCCTATATCAGCGGCATACCCGGCGGCATATTCTCACCCTCACTGGCAACCGGCGCCGGACTGGGCTCAACGCTATCCTCGTTCATGCCCTCTGCCGACCTGGGGGCGGTCATCATTCTCGGCATGGTCGGCTACTTCACCGGCGTGGTGCAGACACCGATTACCGCAATGGTGATCGTCATGGAGATGACCAGCGATACCGGCCTGGTGCTGCCATTGATGGCGACGGCATTCATCGCCTACATCTCTTCGCGCATGGTATGTCCTGAATCGCTTTATCCCGAGCTTGCAAAATCATTCCTCGGTGCCGGGATCCAGGAAAAAACACCGGCGTCTGAAACCACCGACCCGCCGCCTCGCAGGGAGTGATTTACCCGACGCAAGCCCGGTTATCAGGATTTCACCAGGCGCAGGAATTCAGAGCGGGTACGGTCATGATGCCGGAACGAACCCAGCATCATGGAGGTCGTCAACATCGAATTCTGTTTTTCCACGCCGCGCATCATCATGCACAGGTGCTGCGCCTCGATAATGACACCGACACCGGACGGCTGGATGGTCTGCATCAGACTATCGGCGATCTGTTTGGTCAGGTTTTCCTGGATCTGCAGACGACGAGCATACATATCCACGATGCGCGCGATCTTCGACAAGCCGATCACCCTGCCGGTCGGGATATAGGCCACGTGGCATTTCCCGATGAACGGCAACAGGTGGTGCTCGCACAGTGAATAGAGCTCGATGTTCTTAACCAGGATCATCTGGTCATTGTCCGAGTCGAAGATGGCGTTATTCACCACGTCCTCGAGCGACTGCCCATAGCCGCGCGTGAGGTAGTGCATCGCCCTGGCGGCGCGTTCCGGCGTCTTCAGCAGGCCCTCGCGGCCGGGATCCTCGCCGATGCCCCTGATAATCGCTTCGAAGTGACTTTCCAGTTCAGCCATTCGTACCTCCCGCGTGTCGATCGAACGTCCGGCTACAGGAATTTTCCGGCCATTCCCATCAGGTCATCGAGCACGGAACCGTCCTTGTCGGCATCGAGAAACCGTGTCAACAGTCCGCCGATTCCGCTGCTCCCCGCGTCCGGTTCGCCTGGCAGGGCCTGCGCCTCGGCATGTCTGCTCACCGATCCCATCACCAGCGTCGCGATGACCGGCAGCATCCGCTTCAGCAGATCGCTGTCCAGTCCGGTCCGTGCCGCGGCATGGCCAGCCACGCGGCGGCTGACATCCTTGCTGCCGAACAGATGCCGAGTATGGCGTTGCCGTCGCTTGTTACCTGCCAGGCCGGCACGGCGTCGGGCTGGTCGAGGTGGCGCTGGTGCTGGCCCTTCGCCAGCGCGCCCAGCAGATCCTCCAGGCCGTTCCGCTGCGCCAGGTTGTTCTGCATTCCGCGCGCCAGTGTCGGGACCAGCGCGGACAGCGCATTTCTGGCATCGTCCTCGCTGACGCCGAACGCCGTGGTCAGTTGTTTCAGGGCCGGCGAGCCCTGCGCATCGAGCAAGCTTCCGAGCAAATTCATTCGCAAATCCTCCCTTCAGATAAGGTATGCCAAGAGCGCCGGCTACTGGTAGAGCACGTCACCGGCACGGATCCAGCCGCCCAGTTCCCGCGCCTGCGGGTCATGATGGGTCCAGTGAATGACGCCGCCGCGCGCATTCCATTCGTAGCGTCCGCGCAGCGTCAGGCTATCACCGACACTGGCGGGGACGCGCTCCGCCAGGTCGATGTTGTGCGCCACTAGGACGGTATGTCCGGCACCGACGTCCAGGATGAAGCGCTGGTGCCGCGCGCCATCGTTGTCATCGGAAAGCAGGCGCGTGACACGCCCGGCCGTTTCCAGCCATGTCCCCGAACGCCGCGCGGCATAGGCCGTCAGCACCGCGTTTTCGGCAGACGGCGCGACCGGGATCGCGGACGGGCTGCCGCCTGGCCGGTGCTGGTACTGCCAAGCCAGCAGACCCAGCAGCGCGAGTATCACCGGCAGATGACGTACGCCGCGGGTGATTTTCCAGCTCACGGTCCTGTTCCGGGGCCGGGACTAGCCCTTGAGAATGGAGCCCAGGATGCCGCGGGCGATGCGCCTGCCCAGCGAGCTGCCCACGGAACGCACTACGCTCTTCACCATCGCTTCCAGGACGCCCTGGCGGTTACTGCTGCGCCCCCTGGTCTTCTCCTTCGATATTGCCTCGGCCGTCTGTTCCCTGACCACCACGGCCTTCGCCGCGCGCTCCTTGAGCATTTCATAGGCTGAACGGCTATCGATCGCCTTGTCGTAGCGCCTGCCCAGCAGGCTCTGCGCGATGATCGCACGGCGCTCGGCCGGGGTGGCGGGACCGAGGCGGGACGACGGCGGCCTGATCAGCGTGCGTTCGACGATACCCGGCGCGCCCTTGCTGCCCAGCGTCGAGACCAGCGCCTCCCCTACCCCGAGCTGCGTGATGACGGTGGCCGCATCGAAAGCGGGATTTGCGCGGAAGGTATCCGCCGCCGCGCGCACCGCCTTCTGCTCGCGCGGCGTGAATGCGCGCAGCGCATGCTGGATGCGGTTGCCGAGCTGGCCGAGGATGGCATCCGGGATATCGAGCGGGTTCTGGGTGACGAAATACACACCCACGCCCTTGGAACGGATCAGGCGCACCACCTGCTCGACCTTGTCCACCAGGGCCTTCGGCGCATCGTCGAACAGCAGGTGCGCCTCGTCGAAGAAGAAGACCAGCCGTGGCTGTTCGGGGTCGCCGACCTCGGGCAGTTCCTCGAACAGTTCCGAGAGCAACCACAGCAGGAAGGTCGCATACAGCTTCGGCGACCGCATGAGCCGGTCAGCCGCGAGGATATTGATATTGCCATAGCCGTTGGTCCCGTTACGCATGAAGTCCGGCAGCTCGAGTGCCGGTTCGCCCAGGAACTGGTCGGCACCCTCCTCTTCCAGCACCAGCAGTCGGCGCTGGATGGCACCGATCGAGGCACTGGTGATATTGCCGTACTCGAGCTGCAGCTGCCGCCGGTTCTCGCCGGCGAACATCAGCAGTGCACGCAGGTCCTTCAGATCAAGCAGCAGCAGGCCCTGGTCGTCCGCCATCCTGAATACCGCGTACAGTACGCCTTCCTGGATATCGTTCAGTCCCAGCAGCCGGGAAAGCAGCAGCGGCCCCATTTCAGAAACGGTAGCACGCACCCGGTGCCCCTGCTCGCCGAACAGGTCCCAGTACACGACCGGAAAGGCCTCATAGCGGTAGTCGTCCAAACCGATGGCCGCGGCACGTTCCTGCAGTTTCGGGTGGGCACTACCCGCCTGGCTGATACCGGACAGGTCACCCTTCACATCTGCCATGAAAACCGGAACACCGCGGCGTGAAAATTCCTCCGCGAGGATTTGCAGGGAGACCGTCTTGCCGGTGCCGGTGGCGCCGGCGATCAGGCCGTGCCGGTTGGCCAGTCGCGGCAACAGGTAGACGGGGTCTTCACCCCTGCCGATGAAGAGACCCGGGTCGTCAGTCATACCTGTGGCGGCTCCGTTGATGCTGTTTCAGGCAAGCCCGCTATCACCCGGGTCATTGGCCAGCCGGTCGACAATGCGGGCATAGTCCCTGCCCAGCGCCTTCAACTCCTCCAGCTCCAGCATCGAGGGTGGCTGCCGGGACGCCGCGATGGCGCGCTGGACCTTCTGCATGCGGGTGATGATGCGCTCGAGCTCCCGCGCGGAGGCAGCAGTCACCGGCTCGCGGTCATTGGGGTTTCTGCTCACTTACATTATTCCAGACAGATAAAGGACCGAGCCGTATCATGCAGCCGTCACACTCGCCGGGCAAGACCGTATTCTAGCGCAGGCCACCGGCCGATGTTCCAGCCGACCGGAACAAATTTCCCCACTTGCTAGATCCTGGCGTGCATAGTTTAATGCCCATGGTCAACGCATGGGACGAGGAGAAGAATAATGGCTTACAAAATCGAAGAAATCGAGGGTATCGGACCCGCCTATGCAGCGAAACTCGCGCCCGCGGGCATCAAGACGACCGAAGAGCTGCTGAAGTTGTGCTGCAATGCCGACGGACGCAAAGCCGTCGCGGAAAAGACCGGCCTGAGCACGACCCAGCTGCTCAAGTGGGCCAACCTGGCGGATCTTATGCGTGTCTCCGGCATCGGTTCGGAGTTTTCGGAATTACTCGAAGCGGCCGGTGTCGATACCGTGAAAGAACTGCGCAACCGCCGTGCCGACAACCTCGCCGCGAAAATGGCCGAGGTGAATACCCTCAGGAAACTGGCCCGTGCCGTACCCTCCGAGAAGGTGGTGAGGGACTGGATCGAGCAGGCCAAAACCCTCGAGCCGCTGATCAGTCACTGATCACTGCGCCCATTCGGGGTCACTCCCGGCTTTGTATCATCCCCGCCCTCATGCCCGGCTTGCCTGTCCCGCAGGAGTATCAGTCGGTGCATGCGGCGCCGGCCAAGCCAGTCCGCTGCGCTGCCGTAGAGCACGGCAAGCAAGGCGCCTCCCAGCAGCGACAGTATGATGTAGTGGGCATGCCACAGGTAGAGAAACGCCAAATCCCCTGCGCCGGCGCGCACCATGTCGAAGGCGTGCTGGAAATCCGCTACCAGGCTGTCATCGGCCGGCGGCAGCCTGATCCGCTGCGGGTCCGGCTTGTCCATCCAGAACCAGATCAGCCAACCACTGATAAATACCAGGACACTGCCACGTAACATTTTTCACACCAAACAAAAGCGGCCAGACCGACAGGGCCTGGCCGCCCGGTTCAGACAGCAGACACCCGCGCTTACTGCCCCATCGCGTCGTCGGCCTTGTCCATGGTGTCCGCGGCTGCATCGCTTGCAGCATCTTCCGCATCGGTGGCTGTCATGTCGGCCACACCCTGAGCGGCGTCATGGACAGTTTCCTTGGCAGCATCCATTGCATCGGATGCCATATCGCCGGCCTCCTCAGCCATGCCGCCGGTATCCATGCCACCGGAATCCATGGCACCGGAATCCATGCCACCAGACTCCATAGCGCCGGTGTCCATGCCGCCGGTATCCATGCCACTGTTGTCCTCAGTCATTTCGCCGGCGGATTCCATCGGCTGGTCCATCATGCCCTGATCGGCACTACCGGTCGCCGAATCATTCTTGTCGCCACAACCGGCGAGCAACAGTGCCAGACAGGCAGCGGTGATAAGTTTCCTGTTCATAACAATACTCCTGAATACTACATGGGTTGGAAAAATCGTGGGTAAACGTCCAGTCATCCTGCAATGCTGAACCTGCACCACCTGGCTGTCGTCGGTAATTCGCACAGACACGGCGGATATGAACCGATAGCCGCCACCTCGGGTGATGCGTCCACCTTCAGCGTGTTCATCGCCCTGCCCGGCCTGAAACCGGCAATCGCACCGGCAACGGGATCCCGCTCGTTACCTTTGCAGACACGGTAGTTCTGTGTCGCAGCACCGGTCGCGATACCAGCGACCATGTCGAGGTCATTGCCGCGCATCGCATGGTTGCTGGATGTTCCCGACATCAGCTTCTCCCGGTCGAATCAGACGATGACATTCGGTTCACAGGCCGCATATTATATAAAGCCTTGCGCATAAAGCCATGCACAGATATTTCCAGCGATTATCCGGAAGTTTTATCTTTAATTACAGATAGTTGATAACGCATGTCGTCAATCGGGAACGGTTACATCCAGCGCTTTCCCTGTAGCCGGACAACCGGACGCGGCCGCCGCGTGGACGCGCGCGGTCGAATTTCGATGCCTGGCTGAGGTCACGACGACGTGGACATCGCACAAACCATCGCGCTTACCATGGGGGTTGCCTGGGCCAGCGGCATCAATCTTTATGCCGCGATCCTGGTGCTGGGCTATCTCGGCACGACCGGGAATATCGTCCTACCACCAGGCCTGGAGATACTCACCGATCCGCTGGTCATGCTGGCGGCCGGCATGATGTACTGCGTGGAATTCTTTACGGACAAGATCCCGGGGGTCGATACGGGCTGGGATGGCCTGTCCACGTTCATCCGCATTCCGGCCGGCGCCGTGCTGGCAGCCGGCGCGATCGGCGATGTAGGCCAGGGGGCACAACTGGCGGCCGCTATCGCTGGCGGTACGCTGGCGGCCGGCACCCACGCCACCAAGGCCGGCACCCGTATGCTGATCAACACCTCACCCGAACCGTTCACCAACTGGTTCACGTCGGTGGGCGAGGATGTGGCCGTCATCGCCGGTCTGTGGACCGCGCTTCATCACCCCGTGCTGTTCATCGTACTGCTGGTGCTGTTCATCGCGCTGATGATCTGGCTGCTGCCGAAACTGTGGCGTGGCATCAAAAAGGCCTTCGGCTGGCTGGCAAGGCGCTTCCGTGCAGGCGGGGGCAAGTCGACAGCGGTGACCGACAGCGTCGACGATAACGGGAACCGGCAGGTGTGAAGGCAAAACTCATCATGCTGCTCGCGACTGCCGCGCTCGGCGCACTCGGCTGGTTGTGGCTTGCACCTTCCGGCATCAGGAACAGCCCGGACATCAGCCTGACCGGCATCGACGGCGAGGAACTGCACCTGGCGGACTACCGCGGGAGGCCGCTCCTGGTCATGTTCTGGGCCACCACCTGTGAAACATGTATCAGGGAAATGCCGCACCTGATCGAACTCTACCGGGAACTGGCACCGCGCGGTCTGGAGGTCATCGGCATCACCATGGATTATGACCCGCCCAACCTCGTGCTTGCCATGCGCGAGCACCGGAAGATTCCCTATCCGATCGCGCTCGACATTCACGCCGAGGCCGCGCGCGCCTTTGGCGACGTGCGGCTCACGCCCACCACCTTCCTGATCGCGCCGGACGGCAGCATCGTCTACCGGAAGGTCGGTGCAATGGACATCGATGCGCTGCGCGCGGACATTCTCGGCCTGCTGCCGGACACCACACCCGGCGGTTCCTGCAACGGCCAGCGACAGGAAGGAACGCCGTGCTCTGGGTAAAGGGCTTTCATGTCATCTTCATGGTGACCTGGTTCGCCGGACTGTTCTACCTGCCACGCCTGTTCGTCTACCATGCCGAGGCGCGTGACGAAATCAGCCATGCCCGCTTCCTGGTCATGGAGCGCAAGCTGTTCGGTATCATGACCATCGGTGCCGTGCTGACCGCGGCATTCGGTATCTGGATGCTGTCCGACTATGCCTGGTCCGCCTACCAGGCGTCCGGCTGGCTTACCGCCAAGCTGGTGCTGGTCGCCGCACTGGTCGTATATCACCTCTACTGTCTGAGAATCATGCGCGGGTTCCGCGCCGGGACCATACAGCACAGCCACGTCTTCTACCGCTGGATCAACGAGATTCCTGCACTGCTGCTGATCGCCATCGTATTGCTCGCGGTCGTGAAACCCTTCTGAATACAGGGTCACACGCACGACAACGACGCCATGTCCGGTTACAATGGCCACAGGCTGGAACGAACCCTGAGGAAGCGATCCCATGAGCCGAATAGTCAATTGCGTCGTACTCAAGCGCGAAGCTGAGGGACTGGACTATGTTCCTCACCCCGGGTCACTGGGCGAGCGTATCTATGAAAATGTTTCTGCAGAAGGCTGGAAACAGTGGCTCGAGCGTCTCACCATGATCATCAACGAGAACGGGCTCAATACCGCCGATCCCGGCAGCGTGGAGCTGATCGAGCAGCATATGGTGGGATTTCTGTTCGGTGAGGGCGAGATGGGCGGCACACCAGAGGGTTTCCAGCCGCCAGGCGCCAAAAAGTAATCACGACGTGCCGCGCCCGTCCTGCAGGCGCAACAGCGGCGCCACCACGACGTCCAGCTCCGCCCAGGCCGTACGCAATGCCGATTCGACAGCCTGCGGGGATGCTGCACGCGCGAACATGAATCCGAGATAGCTCCCCCCCTCCGGCAATGGCACGAGTTCATAGCCTTCCCGGATACCGATCGAGATATCCTCGATACCGGGCACCGAGCGTGCCGCCCGGATCCCCTCGATGCGGCGCAGTATGCCCGCCCGCTGGATAGGCATCATCAGCACGCCCGCGGCCCCGTCCGGTTCCGAATATGCCACGGCCTGGCCGGTCGCCTGGGCGATCACCAGGGCCTCGAGGCTGTGACCGGTCGCCGCACCGAGCAGGCGCGCGCATTCGCCGCCGATGGTGCGCGAGGCCACCTCCATGATCACGCAGCCCTGCCCCCCAATGCGCACCTCGGCATGCACCGGGCCTGTCTGCAGGCCCAGCGCGCGGCAGGCGGTCTGCACGCAGGCGGTGACTTGCCGCTGCACGGCAGCGGGATGCCGTGAGGGCATGATGTAGTAGGTCTCCTCGAAGAACGGCCCGTCAAGCGGATCCGGCTTGTCGAACAGCGCCAGCATCTGCAGTTCCCCGTTCGATAACAGTCCTTCCAGCGCCACTTCCGGCCCGGGGACGAAGGTTTCCACGAGCAGGTGCGATGCGGCGAACGGGTCGTGCGGCGGTTCGTGCGCCAGGATCGCCTGTACACGCGCACAGGACGAGAGGGCCTGTGCCGCGCTGTCGACACGAATGACACCCCGGCTGCCGGAGAGCGAAAGCGGCTTGACGACACAGGGATATGGCAACACCTCAAGCTGCGCGGCGAGCGGTCTGCCGAGATCGATGACGCGGAACGCCGGCACGGCGGTCCCAGCCTCCGCCAGTGCCCACCGCGCCAGGTCCTTGCGCCGGGTACAGCGTGCCGCCTGCGGCGGGTTATGCGGGAGACCCAGCTGCTGCGCGACACGACTGGCCAGTTCCACGGTCGCATCGTCGGTGGCCACCACGCCGCAGAACGGGCGTACACGGTTGGCCGCCAGGAGGGATGCCACGGCCCGCTGATCGGCCAGGTCAACATGCAGACCGCCGGCGATCTCGCTGACCAGCGAGTGCCTGCCCTCGGAGGCGACCAGTACGTCGACCGGGTGCTGACGGGCCGCTGCCAGATAGGCTGGCGTGCGGTAACTGTTGGGCGGTGCAACCAGCAACAGACGCGGCTGCATCATCGGGACTGGCTATCCGGAAGGCGTGTTTGCGGCCATCCGATACGCCACCCTCCGTCGACCGGGGCAGACGTCTGAGGGGCCGGCAGGGGTTTTCCGCCGTACGATGCGATCGACGGATCTCCCCCGGCGCGCCGGCAGGAATTTGACGGCAGGCCCCGGGCTGCCCGACATCCGACGGAAGGGCGGTCGATCAGGCGCAGCCGCCGCCGGCCGCACCACAGGCACCACAGGTCCCGGAGCCACCGGTAACCGCGAAGGCGTTGTTGAAGACGAAACTGGCGCCGGTCGGACGCTCGACGTAATCGATTTCCACCCCGCGCAGATAATTCAGCGCCACTGCATCGACGTAAACCTCGAAGCCGTCCTCCTGTCGGACACAGTCGTATTCCGAGCGGGCATCGGTGAATGTCATGCCATAGCCCATGCCGCCACATCCGCCACCGGAGACGAACACGCGGATGGCCCTGAGATCCTCGTCCTCCACCTGGCTGAACAATTCCAGCATCTTCTCGCGCGCCGCCGCCGTTAGGGCCAGCTCTGATTCCGACAATTCCATGCTGTAGCCCAATGCTGTCTGTGTCATTGCATTCTCCGTAAGTCGTTTGGAAATGGGTTCTGCTGATTGTCAATATATATGCTGACCCTGGCGTATTCCAGCCCCCCGATGGGGAGTAAGGGCCCGTGTTCAAATAGAATATCTATTGGATAACAATAGGTTGTAAAAGTCCATCGCCTCGCACCCGGACGCGGATACCCGGCACCAATTCTAAATGATAATGATTTGCATTTAATATTCAGTTTTGTAGAATACCTTCTGTTTCCCTTTCGATACAGGAGCGTTGCCGCCATGAAGTCCCGGACACTTTCCCTTACCCTGCTTTCCGCCGTCCTCTGTCATCCGGTTGCCGGCAGCGCCGATCCGCTGACGCCCTCCACAGAGGAGTTGTGGCGGATCATTCAGGACCAGCAGAAGGAGATCGAGGCACTCAAACGGCAACAGCAGGCCACTGACCAGAAGGCCGATGACGCCGGCGAAAAGGCCGAGGCCGCGGTGGTGGCCGTGGAAGACGCCGCCACCGGCACGGCTGGGGCCGGCAACTGGGCCGACCACACGCAGATCGGCGGCTACGGCGAACTGCACTACAACCACATCGACGCCAGCGATTCAGCCAATGACAACAAGGAAATCGATTTACATCGCTTTGTCCTGTACGCCGGCCACCAGTTCAACGATGACATCCGCTTCTTTTCGGAATTCGAGGTAGAGCACGTGATTGCCAGCAGCGATGACGACGATTCCGGCGAGGTCGAAGTGGAGCAGGCCTACCTCGAGTTCGACCTGCGGGACGACCTGCAGGCCAGGGGTGGACTCTTTCTGCTGCCGGTCGGCATCCTCAACGAGACCCACGAACCCACCACCTTCTACGGTGTGGAACGCAACGACGTGGAAAACATCATCATCCCGGCCACCTGGTGGGCCGGCGGGGCGAGTATCGGCGGACACTACGCAAACGGCATCAGCTGGGATCTGGCCATCCACGAGGGCCTGATGATCCCGACCACGGGCGCCGACGCGTTCCGCGTGCGCAGCGGCCGGCAGGAGACCAGCGAGGCGAGCGCCGAGGATCTGGCCTACACCGGTCGGGTGCGTTACACCGGCATTCCGGGCCTGGAACTGGCCGCCAGCGCGAACTACCAGAGCGATGCGTCGCAGGCCGGCGGTGACGGTCTCGATTCCGGCCTGCTGCTTGAGACCCACGTCGTCTACGGGAAAGGACCGTTCGGGCTGCGCGCACTCTATGCGCAGTGGGATTTCGACGGCACGGCGGTGAAGGCCGCGGATGCCGACAGGCAGCGCGGCTGGTACATCGAGCCCAGCGTCAAGGTGCGCAATGACCTCGGACTGTATACCCGCTACGAGGACGTCGATGCCGCCCGCAGCGAGGACCGGTTCGGCCAGTGGGAGGTCGGCATGAATTACTGGCCGCATGAAGACGTGGTGATCAAGGCGGACTACCGCAGGCGGGACCATGACCTCGCCGCGGAGGCGGGTCGGGACTTCGATGCCTTCGATCTGGGCATCGGCTACCAGTTCTGACGCATGCAGTCTGACGGCCCGGAGGTCAATTTCTGCTATGCTTGCCGCCCGCCATGTCCAGACTGCTCGTACTCCTGCTGCTCCTGTCGCCCGCCGTCCTGTCGGCCGATGACGTTTACCAGAGCCAGCAGGATTTCCTGCAGGAGGTCTTTCACGGTGAGCCACCGCCGGCACGGGTGCTCTGGCTCAGGGACGAAATACGCTCGGCCAGTACGGAAATCCTCGGCCACCCCTATCCCGGTCTGCGCATACGCTACTGGATGCGCGATGCTCGCAGCGCCTGGATACTGGAAGAGATCGGCAAGGAAAAACCCATCACCGTCGGCCTGGTGGTCGATGCACGGGGAATCGAACGGCTGCGCGTGCTCGTATTCCGCGAGAGTCGCGGGTGGGAGGTCCGCTACCCGTTCTTCACCGACCAGTTCAAGGGTATCGGGCTGACCGATGGCAAGCAGCTCGACCGGCCCGTTGACGGCATCTCGGGTGCAACGCTGTCGGTACGCGCCCTGGAAAAACTGGCACGCCTCGCGCTCTATCTACACGGACAGGCAGTTAACGGACATGACACGCAAGCACCCGACTAGGCAGCGCGCCAGACTGCTACGGTCGCTGTACATCTGGCACCGCTATATCGGGCTGGTGGCTGCCGTGTTCGTCATCGTGCTCGCCGCGACCGGCTTGCTGCTCAACCACACCACGGAATTAGGACTGGATTCCGTACAGGTATCATCCGACGCCCTGCTGGACTGGTACGGTGTACACGCACCGGCAAACGTGACCGCCTACCGGGCAGGTGCACGTACAGTCATGGATGCGGGTGGAAAGATCTACCTGGACCGGAGACTGCTGCAAAATACCGAAGGGCCGCTGCGCGGCGCCGTCGATTATGCCGGCCTCATCGTCATCGCCACCGACAACCGACTGCTCCTGCTGACGCCGGCCGGTGAGCTCGTGGAACGGCTGGACAGCGCCACCGGCGTCCCCGCGGATATCCAGGCACTTGGCGTGACGGCAGCCGGCGCACTCGCGGTCCACACCGCGCGGGGCGACTACCTGACCGATGGCAACTTCAGCGCCTGGGCCGCGGCGGCGGATGTCGACGCTCACTGGTCCGCCACGACGACGTTGACACGGGCGCAGCGACTGTCGCTGAACAGCGCCTACCGGGGTGATGGCCTTCCGCTGGAGCGCGTGCTGCTTGACCTCCACAGCGGGCGTCTCCTCGGTCCTGAGGGTGTCTACGTGATGGATGGCGCCGCCCTGCTGTTCCTGTCGCTCGCCGCCAGCGGGATCTGGCTGTGGATCAAGCGGCTCCTCAGCGCCCGCACACACCGCCACAAATCCGGCGGCCATGACGGCAGTCACGCGACCGATTGAGTACGGCACGCCCGGGCGGGCAGGCGGCGTCAAATTCACGCTGAGGTCACCGCCTGGTGAAACCGCAACGCGCGGTCTGCCTACGGCCGTTCAACTCAGCCGACGGGCGCGCAAACCCCACAGCACGAGCACGAAGACGAGCAGGAGCCAGAAGTCGCCGCCCTGCATGATACCGGCATCCGCCCGCCCGAGGCTGCAGGTGAAGCCCCGGCTGCCCGCGGAGGCACGCGCGAACAAGGCAGAAAATATTTCCAGGTCGCCGGTCGAACTGTCGGTCCACACGACGCGGTTACCGCGCGGGGCGAGGCGGGCCTGCGGGTTGCAGCTCAGTGCTGCTCCGGTGTCGGTCAGCGTCTCCGTGGTGATGCGCTTGCCATCGTAGGTCATGTGGGCATTGAAAATGGTGTAATTCGCAGCACTCGGACAGGTTGCATCGTCGAAATCCATATAGATCGCATGCACCCGCCGATCGAAACCGATGCGTGAAAACACCTGCCAGGAAAATTGCGCGGGCGTGGTGGTCACCGGGGTCTCGTGCAGGCGGATCACGGCGGGATCCGCCATGCTGCCGTCCCGGTCATCCAGCGCCGGATCGAGGGCGGCGAGATACACCTGCTCGTCGCCGTTGCCCGTCCCCGTGGTGGCCTGCTTGTAGACCACGTAGACCCGGTCATCCCGCAGATCGACGCTGACCGTGGCACTGCCGGCGCGCAGACCGTCGTCCGCCGTCAGTGCGGTGGGCGCGATCAGCACGCCGCCCGTTGCACCATCGAGCATGGCGTAGTAGACCTCGTCCGCAAGCAGCGCGCCGACCTGGGCATAGACCACGTGCACGTTGCCGGCCGAGTCTACGGCGACATCGGGCACATCGTTGCCGGTGCCGTTGGCGCCCAGCAACACCGGCCCGTTCAACAGCAGACCGTCGGGGGCCACCTTCACGTACTGCACGGGGCCACCGACGCCGCTTTCCCAGACGATGTGCAGATCTCCGTTGCCGTCGATCGCCATGGCCGGATTGCGTGCCGGCTGACCGTCGGCGGGATCCGAGATACGCAGGTCGGGAACGGTCTTGATGACCGCCAGGTCGGCCGGCGTTTGCGGATCGAAATCATCGAGCAACGGTTCGAGCCGCAGGAACCAGACCTCCTGGTCGGCCAGATTCTGCCAGACCACGAACAGGCGCCGGCTGGCATCGATCGCCATCACCGGGTGGATGTTGGCAAAACCGCTGCCGCCGGCATTGACCTGGATGCGCGGAATCAACTCCGCGCCGGCCGAATTGAACGCCTTGAACTCGATGGCCCCGCTGTCCACATTGGCGTCATGCCAGACCAGGTACAGGTTGCCGCCTGTACCGCTTCGATAGTCGGGGAAATCCGCGCTGCTCTTGGCGTCGGTCAGCTGTGTCGCCGCCTGCACGACCGGCGACACCGACACGGCCAGCACCAGCAGCAGGCAGGTAACAGTAAATTTCACGCGGGGATCTCCTGGGTCGGTTGCAGTGCGTTGCGCATGCGGCTCTTTCCTGAGAGGGTGAACTTGGGCCCTTCCAGGGTGAGGTTGTACATGAGTCCTTTGTTGCTGAAGACGAAACCCACAACCGGATCCTTGATGTCCACGGTGTTGATGTCCTCGCCCACTCCCCATTCGATGACGGCGACCGAACCGTCGACGCCGGCCTTCCAGCCGTCGCTCTTGCGGAAGTCGGGCAGCGCCGCGGACGTCATGAACACGATCACAACCGCTTTCGACTGCGCACCCAGCTGAAACCCGATCGAGGCGGACGCCGTGCTGTAATAGTCAACGGTCTTGCCGCCGACCAGCAGGGCACCTTCTCCGTAATCGCCGCCGATGCCGATGCCCGCCTTGATGACGCCCGGAAACACCAGCACGCCATCTGCCCGGCTGAGAAACTTGCTGCCACCCTTGACCTCTTGGCGGAACTGCTTGAGCGTTTCCTGCACGCCGATATCGATCTCGGCCGCGGATTTCGCCAGTACCTTGCCGGCCGGAGCCAGACCTGATACCAGCAGGACCAGGACAAAGCACCGGACCAGCGGCAACCGGACAGTCAGACGGTTCATCGGCAATGCTCCCGTGTATAACGTTCTCAACCTGGCGCCTGCCGGTGCGTACAATCCGTGTCAGTGGGCGACGATGCTGCGTCCCGGTGTCGGCGGCAGCTGTGGCAGCGTCTGTGACGGGAACGGTCCGGTCAGAGCGCCGAGGAAGGCCACGATGTCCGCGGTTTGTGCGTCATCCAGCACCTTGTTCAGCTGGGTCTTCGCCATCACGCGCACGGCCTCGTCCAGCGTCTTCACCGCGCCGTTGTGAAAATAGGGCGCCGTCAGCTCGATGTTGCGCAAGGTCGGCACCTTCCACATGCCACGATCCGCTTCCTTGCCGGTAACCGCGAACCGTCCGCCGTCCGTGGTCAGGCCGTACTTCTTCACAAAGTCGTTATCGGTAAAGGTCGGAAACTTCATGAAAAAGCCACTGCCCGGCGCCATCGCCGGCCCGTTGAACGCGGCCCCGGAATGGCAGGCGGTACAACCCACTGCGTCGAATGCCTGCATGCCACGCACCTGTTGCGCGTTCATGGCCTGCTCGTCACCCTTCACGTATCGGTCGTACGGACTGTCCGGCGTAATCAGGGTACGTTCGTAAGCTGCGACGGCCCTGGCGGCGTTGTCCACCGTCATCGGGTCCGCGCTGCCCGGGAAGGCCCGTTCGAAATACGGTCGGTACCCGGGAATGTCGCGCACCCGGTCCATCGCCTCTTCCAGCCCGCCCATGCCCATCTCGACCGGATTGACCACCGGTCCCTTGGCCTGTTCCTCGAGCGTGGCGGCCCGGCCGTCCCAGAACTGCGATGAGTTGAAGGCGGAGTTCCACACCGTCGGGGAACTGCGCCCGCCGGTCTTGCCGTGCACACCCATCGAGACGGCACGGTTGTCCTCCCCGCCCAGCATCACGTTGTGACAGGTGTTGCAGGATACCGTACCTGTCGCGGAAAAACGCGGGTCCAGGTAGAGCATACGGCCCAGCTCGACCTTTTCAGGCGTGGTCGGATTGTCTCCCGGCGCCGGTGCCTGTACCGGCAGCGCCTGCCAGTCCGCCGCCCTTGCAATCACCGGGGAAAGAACAAGAATTACAGCCATAATTCCATGCTTGTACCACATAAACATACTCCGGAAAGCGAAATAACTGGACGCCGGAAACGCGGGTCAGGCCGTGACGGCGAGGCACGCAACGGCGGGAATCCACCCGCGAGTCAGCGTTTACTGATATCGTCAGGCGGCAGATTCTAGCGGAAAAGGCGGGGTATCGACAGGGGAGCGGCAACGATTTTTGCGACCGGGCCGACCCCCGGTACGCGCGCAGCCCCGGCGGTGCCGGCGCTGCGACACACGGCCTCACCCTGGCCTCTACCCGTACGGGATGCGCCTGCGACTGGCCGCTGCAACAGGGCCTCCTGCACGAGGCTGGCATCCCGCGGGCCGGAAGCGTCAGGCGTGTGTTGACCTCAGACCGGGTTTACGGACGGGCGGCTAGTTGCCGGCCCGTACCAGTCCGCCCAGTCCGCCCTGCTCCAGTACGCTGTTGTAGAGTTCGCGGATCGCCCGCGGCTCCTCGAGCGCCAGGGCCTGCTCCACCAGCTCGATCGCCTCGCTCTGCGTGAAACTGCGTATGACCCATTTCACGCGCGGCAGATTGCTCACGCTCATGCTCAGGCTGTTGACCTTCAGGCCCAGCAGCGCCAGTGCCGCAGCCGGATCGCCTGCCATTTCGCCGCAGACGCTCACCGGCTTGCCGAGCTCGCGTGCGTCGGTAACCACCTGCCTGATGGCGCGCAGCACGGCCGGGTGCAGACACTGGTACAGGCTGGCCACCCGCGAATTGTTGCGGTCGACCGCCAACAGATACTGGGTCAGGTCATTGGTACCGACGGAGAAAAAATCCACCCGCTGCGCCATGGTCGTCACCTGGTATACCGCAGAGGGAACCTCGACCATTATGCCGATGGGTGGACGCACCACCGGCATGCCGTCCTCGAGCAGCTCGCCGTGCGCCTGGTTGATCAGGGTCAGCGCGAGGTCGAGCTCGGTGACCGAGGAAACCATCGGCAACATGATGGTCAGGTTGTTGAGCTCTATGCTGGCACGCAGCATGGCGCGTATCTGGGTGAGGAAGATTTCCGGGTGATCGAGGGAGATGCGTATTCCGCGCCAGCCCAGGAACGGATTGTCCTCGTGTACCGGGAAATAGGGCAGCATCTTATCGCCACCGACGTCGAGTGTGCGCAGCGTCACCGGCCGCGGCGCAAACGCCTCCAGCGCGCCGCGGTAGATGCGCAGCTGTTCTTCCTCGGAGGGGAAGCGGTCTTGCAACAGGAACGGCACCTCGGTGCGGTACAGTCCGACGCCGTCGCCCTCGCTGTGCACCTCCGGTCCGACACCGGACACTAGGCCGATATTCAGGTAAAGCGGCACGGGTACACCATCGGGCGTGACCGACGGCTCACCGGCCACCATCTTGAGCACCTCGGTAAGCTCGCTCTCCTGGGTCTGCAGCAGGAGAAATTCCTCACGCACCAGCGGGGTCGGATTGATAAAGACATCGCCGCGGTAGCCGTCGGCAATGATGGTCTGGCCCTCGAGGCGGCCGACCGGCATATCCTTGATGCCCATCACGGCCGGAATGCTGAGCGCCTGCGCCAGGATGGCCACATGCGAGGAACTGGAGCCGCGGGCACAGACGATGCCGACCAGATTCTCCACCGGGAGCTCCGCCAGCTGCCCGGCGCTGATATCCTCGCCGACCAGTACCGTATGGGGATAGACGTGGATACCGTCTGGCGGACCGCTCTGCATGTGGGTCAGGATGCGACGGCCCAGATCGCGGATATCGCTCGCGCGCTCGCGCAGGTAGCTGTCCTCCATGGATTCGAAGACGCGAACATGCTGCGACACCGTCTCGCGCAGGGCACCCGGCGCCCAGTTGCCGGCGTGGATGCGCTCGATGGTCTCCGCGACCAGACTATCGCCACCCAGCATCAGCAATAGCGCATCGAACAGTGCCAGTTCTTCGGGGGGCAGCACGGCGGACATGCGGTTGGCATAAGCGCGCAGGTCATCCCTGACGGCGTCAACAGCCGCCCGGAAGTTCGCCACCTCCGCGACGGGGTCGGCCGGCACGCGATCCGGTATGGCATCCAGGTTGGCCGGCGGGTAGACCACCATGGCCTGACCGATGGCCACACCGGGCGATCCAGGCAGGCCGTGCAACGCGGCCGAAACCGCGTGGGTGCGGGCCAGCGCACTGGCGATCTCGCCGCTGGCACCGGCATGCGTGATCGCCCCGGCAAGCTGCGCCGCCAGCGTGACCAGGAAGGCCTCCTCGTCATCGCCGAAACGGCGCACCACGCGCTGGCGCACCACCAGCACACCCAGCACCCGGCCGTGCTGAATGATCGGCACACCGAGAAAGCCGTGATAGGGAGCCTCGCCGGTCTCGGCGACGAACATGTAGCGCGGATGGCCGGGTGCGTCCTCGATGTTGACCGGCTCCTCACGCTCGCACACCATGCCCACCAGACCTTCACCGTAACGCAGGCACACCTTGCCGACGGCGTCCTGGCGCAGACCCTCGGTCGCGCGCAGCACGAACTCGCGGCGCTCGGTATCCCTCAGGTACACCGAGGCGACATCCACGTTTACCGAGGCACGCACCCGCTGCACGATGATCTTCAGCGCCTGTTCGAGGTCAGGCGCGGCGTTGACCTCCTGAATGATGCGTCTTAGTGTTTCCAGCATGGGTGGCGTGCGCGCGGAAGTCAGGTTGCTGCCGGATCGGACATCCGGAACCTGGTCGGTTCGGGTATCGTCACTGGCTGATCAGGGTGTCCGGCGGACTTGCCGGCACACCGTCGGGGAACAGCAGCGGTGCCAGCTCGCGTAGCGCCTGCCAGTAGACCTTGCGCTTGAAGGCAACGACCTCGTTGAGGGGGTACCAGTAATCGACCCAGCGCCAGCAATCGAATTCGGGGCGCGTAGAACGGCTCAGGCACACGGTCCGGTCAGTGCACAGGATGCGCAACAGAAACCAGACCTGTTTCTGCCCGATGCACAACGGCCGGCTGGTGTGGCGAATGTACCGGCGCGGCAACCGGTAGCGCAGCCAGCCGCGTGTGGAACCGATGACCTCGACGTCCTCAGGATTCAGACCGATCTCCTCGCCGAGTTCACGGTACATGGCCTCGGCCGGTGTCTCGTCCGAGCGCATCCCGCCCTGCGGGAATTGCCAGGCATCCTGCCCGGCACGACGCGCCCACAGCAGCTTGCCGGCACGGTTGGACAGGATGATGCCGACGTTTGGCCTGAAACCATCTGGATCAATCACTTGAAGGACCCTGCTCGACACTGCGAATGGGAATGATTCTCCCATAGGCCAGTATATCTGGCAAATCGCGGAAGGTGGTGCACACATGACAGGCGATCCCGTTCGTGTATGCTTGGCGGCCTTCGGTGCGGGAGTGAATACGTGGCTATTGCATTGTTCGACCTCGACAATACGCTGATCGCCGGTGACAGCGATTACCTGTGGGGTTGCTTCCTGGTCGAGCAAGGCATCGTGGACGGCGCACGCTACGAACGCGAGAACCGGCGCTTCTACGACCAGTACCGGGCCGGCGCGCTGGACATCCACGAGTTCCTCGCCTTCCAGCTGCAACCGCTGGCCGATCACGACATGGCGCAACTGCTGCACTGGCGCGCTCGGTATATCGAGGAAAAGATCACACCCATCCTGCTGCCGAAGGCCCGGGCACTGATCGAGCGTCACCGCGCGCAGGGCGACACACTGGTGGTGATCACCGCCACCAATCGTTTCATCACCCGTCCCATCGTCGACCTGTACGGCATCGAGCACCTGCTTGCCACCGAACCCGAACTGACCGATGGACGCTATACCGGTGGCATCAGCGGCATCCCCTGCTTTCAGGACGGCAAGGTCGGCGTGCTTGAGGCCTGGCTCGCTGACAGGCGACTCTCGCTTGAAGACAGCTGCTTCTACAGCGACTCGCACAACGACCTGCCGCTGCTGAACCGGGTTACCCGGCCGACCGCGGTGGATCCGGATGAAATACTGGAGGCCCACGCACGGCAGCGGGACTGGCCGGTGATCAGCCTGCGATGATGCGCATGACATCATCGGTATCGGGACAGCCGCGGGACTGACCGGCTGATGCGCACCGGCCGCCTGCTTGTGTCCCTCCTCCTGCTTGCCGTATGCGGGATGGTACTCAGTCTACTGACCGGCAGCGTCGAGAGCGGCTGGCGCGACCTGATCGCCGCGCTGACCGGCAACGGCGACGACCTCGCGGCCACGGTGATCGCACAATTGCGCTGGCCACGCGCGGCGGCCGCATTCACCACCGGTGCCTTGCTGGCAACGGCCGGCGCACTGATGCAGGTCCTGCTGCGCAACCCGCTGGCCGACCCCTACGTGCTCGGCGTATCGGGGGGGGCGGCAACCGGGTCGCTGCTGGCCATGCTGCTTGGCCTGGGCACGCCGGCGCTGCACGGCGCCGCCTTTGGTGGCGCACTGCTGTCCATGCTGCTGGTGTTCGCGCTGGCCCACGGCAGCGGCAGCTGGAGCAGCCACCGCCTGCTGCTGACCGGTATCGTCGTGGCCGCCGGCTGGGGTGCGCTGATCGGTTTTCTGCTGGCGGCAAGCCCCGATCAGCAGCTGCGCGGCATGCTGTTCTGGCTGATGGGCGACCTGTCCTTCGCCGGCACGCCACACGCCGGCGCCGCCGTGCTGCTGGGTGCCCTGGTCGTGGTGATCGCGCTTGGTCGCCCGCTGAATATCCTCACGCACGGCGCGCAAACCGCCGCCGCGCTGGGCGTCCCGGTACCGGCCCTGCGCCGTCTTATCTACGTCCTGGCATCACTGCTTACCGCCACCGCCGTGACGCTGGCCGGCAATATCGGTTTCGTCGGCCTGATCGTACCGCACATGCTGCGTCTGCTGGGGCAGCGTGATCACCGCATCCTGCTGCCGGCGGCCGCACTGCTGGGCGGCAGCCTGCTGGTCGTCGCCGATACCCTGGCGCGCAGCCTGTTCGCCCCGCGCCAGTTGCCGGTCGGTATTCTCACCGCGCTGATCGGCGTACCCCTGTTCCTGGGATTGCTCTGGCACGACCGCGTCCAGTCGGCGGAGCCGGGCTGAGGCCGCGTGTCACTGTTCGAGACACGCCAGTTGCACGTCTCGGTCGCCGGCCGACCGGTCTGTCGCGGGCTGGATCTGTGCATCGAACCCGGCGACCGATGGTGCATACTCGGACGCAACGGGGCCGGCAAGACCACGCTGCTGCACACGCTGGCCGGCCTGCGCAGCCCTGGCAGCGGTCGTCTCCTCCTGCAGGGTAAGGCGCTGTCCGCGCTGCCGCGCCGGCATATCGCCCGGTGCATCGGGGTACTGTTCCAGGATCATCACGATACCTTCCCGGCGACGGTGCTGGAAACGGTGCTGACCGGCCGTCATCCGTGGCTGGGGCCGTTGCAGTGGGAGACGGCTTCCGACCTTGACCTCGCCCGCGCGGCACTGGCGGCCGTCGACCTGGCGGGCCTGGAACAGCGCAATGTCGGCACCCTCTCCGGCGGCGAGCGCCGACGCCTCGGCATCGCCACGCTGCTGACCCAGGATCCCCGTCTGCTGCTGCTCGACGAACCGGCCAATCACCTCGACATTCACCAGCAGGTGCGCATGCTGGACCTGCTCAAACAGCAGGCCACCGGTGACGAACGGGCGCTGTGTATCGTCATGCACGATCTCAACCTCGCCGCGCGTTACTGCAACCGCTTCCTGTTGCTGTTCGGCGATGGCACGTTTCTGCACGGTGACCGCGATGCCGTGATGACGGAGGCCAGTCTGGAACGGCTGTACCGGCACCCGCTGCGTCGCATCGGGGACGCCGACGGCGCGGTATGGATACCTTCCTGACGGCGCATGTGTCTTGACACCCACGCGGTGCGGACATAAAGTCTCAGCTCTTGTTGCAGGTGTCCCGCGAACGATCGTTCAAGGGATGAAACGGGAAGCCGGTGCGTCATCTCGATGGCAAGTCCGGCGCTGCCCCCGCAACGGTAAGCGAGTCAAGGTGAATCGGAACGCCACTGCGCATGACGCGGGAAGGTGATTCACCCGGAAATTCCGCTCGCGAGCCCGGAGACCGGCCTGCAACCGACTTGTACGTGTCGCGGAGGGCGATACCGACAGGCCGGTCCCCGGCCTGTTGTCTTTCTCCGTGACGCCGGACTGCGCGGGTGGCGCACTGGAGAAATCATGAACCCCTGCTTTCGTACCCTGCCGGGACTGCTGGCCGGCTGCCTGTTCCTCGTCGTATCGGCACCCCTGCCCGCGAAGGAATCTCCCGTCGTGGTTACCGCGACACGTCTGCCGACACCGCGCGACGAGGTGGGCAGCACGGTGACCGTCATCACCGCGGACGAAATCGAGCACCGGCAGTACCGGTCGGTAGCGGACGCGCTGCGCTCCGTGCCCAACCTGAGCGTCGTCCCCGCCGGGGGGGGCATCGGCAAACTGACCGTGGTGTTCAGCCGCGGCACCGAAAGTAACCACACCCTGTTCCTGATCGATGGCATCGAGCTTAACGACCCGGCCGGCACCGATGGCGCCGTGGACCTGTCGAGCATTTACATCAGTGATGTGGAGCGCATTGAAATCCTCAACGGCCCGCAGGGAACACTGTACGGATCGGACGCAATCGGTGCCGTAATCCAGGTCTTCACCAAGCGCGGCGAGGGAGCACCGTCAGCATGGGCGCGCGCGGAAAGAGGCAGCTTCGATACCTTCTCACAAAGCGCCGGAATCAGCGCCGGCCGGGACCGGCTGTCATACGCGTTCAGCCTGCAACACACCGAGACAGACGGTGTTTCATCGCTGGGGAAGGCATTCCGTCAGAGTGACGGCACGCTGGACAACGACCGGCACGAAAATATCAATCTCGGCACACGCGTGACCTACGACTTGTCCGAGACGGCCGGAATCGATCTCAGCGTCCGTTTCACGCATACCGAAAACGATCTCGACCTCAACAACAGTTTCGTCAGCGATGATTCCGACAGCCATGGCCGGCAGGACCAGCTGCTACTGGGTTTGAACGGGCACATATCACTGTTCGATGGCGCCAGCGAGCACCGGCTGGGGCTGAGCTACACCGCCCAGGACCGCAAGGATGTGGACTCGCCCGATGCCATCAACAGCGCCGACTCCAGTCTCGAAACCAATCGCAGCTGGAAGCGCAAGATCGAACTGCAAAACGATTTCTATGCAATCGAGCACCATGTCATAACCGTAGGACTCGAAACCGAGGAAGACACGGTACGCTCGCGCATCGATGCCGGTTTTCTCGATTTCTTCAACGCGCCCGCCAGCATCAGCAGCTCGGTCGGCGCCGAGCTACGCAATAATGCCGCCTATCTGCAGGACCAGTTCACGTTCGGTGAACTGAACGGCACCGCGGGTGCGCGCATCGACAAGCACGAACGCTTCAAGCATGAAACCACCTGGCGACTGGCACTCTCCCGGCGCTTCCCGGCGCTGTCAACGCGTATCCGCGGCAGCATCGCCACCGGCTTCAAGGCGCCCACGGCAAACCAGCTGTTCGTCGACTCGGTCACCAGCTTCGGTCCGTTTAACGGCAATCCCAACCTGCAACCGGAGACGAGCCGTGGCTGGGAGCTCGGCGTGGACCGGAGTATTGCCGGCGACCGCATCAGTACCGGTCTGACCTGGTACCAGCAGCGCATCCGCAACCTGATTACTTTCAACAGCACCTTTACCAGCAATGAAAACCGCGACCGCGTGAACATTCACGGGGCCGAGGCCTATGTGAATGGCAAGCTCGGTGACACGCTGTCCGCCCGTATCGGTGCCAGTTATACGCGCAGCGAGGATGAGGCGACCGGCGAGAATCTGCTACGCCGGCCGCTGCGCAAGGCCTCCCTGACGCTCGATTATGCGGCCTCGACGGCAACACGGCTCGGCCTGGAGACCGTTTATACCGGACCGCGCTATGACATCGACGCAGCCACCTTTGCACGCAAGCGCCGTGGCGGCTACACACTGGTCAATCTCACCGCGAGTCATGTATCGGGCCGCCACCTTACCCTGCATGCACGGGTGGACAACCTGACCGACAAGGATTACGAGGAGCCGGATGGCTTCACGCAGCCGGGCATCGGCGTATTCTTCGGTCTCACGGTACACAACTGAGCGGCATGCGAAAACGATGATTCGCAACCGTCGACTGCTGCCCCTGTGTATTTGCGTCTCGCTCGCTGCGCACCTGGCGTTGCTCCTGTACCTTCCGGACCTGCCGCCGGCGCGCGCGCAACGGCCGGGAGAAGCCGGCCTGCAGCTCACGCTGACACACGCCGGTGCAGAAACGCGACCGCAGTCAACGGCTGCGGCTGAACGTCCTGTGGCCGACAGCCGGCGAACATACCGCGACCCCACAGCCGCGCCGGTCGACCCGTGGCGCCATGAACGGCGACCGTCTCCGGCAATCGCGCCGGCCGATGGCACGGCGCACGCGACCGTCCAGGTTGATGCGGCAACAGGACGGGAGACCCGGATCGACGCCGGTTCCCGTCTGCTTGCGCAGTTGCATGACGCCATGCAACCCTATTTTCACTATCCACTGCTGGCCCGGCGACGCGGCTGGGAGGGCACGGTGCGGATCGCCCTGCGTATCAGCGCCACTGGCGTAATCAGCCAGCTGCGCATCATAGAAAGCAGTCACCATACCGTGCTCGATCAGGCCGCGATCGATTGCCTGAACAAGGTCGGCCGGATGCCCGGCCTGATGGCATGGCTGGACGGCCATGAGTCGGATATCGTAATACCTGTCGAATACCGCCTCACGGACAGCTGATATGGGCAACCGGCTGACACGAATCTACACCCGCACCGGCGACGATGGCACGACCGGGCTGGGCGACGGCGCTCGCACGGACAAGGACGATGCCCGCATCGAGGCCATCGGCAGCGTGGACGAGCTGAACTGCAGCATCGGCCTGCTGCTGTGCGAATCACTGCCGGAAGCGATCAGGGTGCAGCTGCAGGATATCCAGCACCGCCTGTTCGACCTCGGCGGTGAACTCAGCCTGCCCGGCGCCGCCATGGTCAACGACGGGCAGGTCGGCGCACTGGAGGTCCAGCTCGACAGGCTCAATGACGAACTGCCGTCGCTGAGGGACTTTATCCTGCCCGGCGGCAGCCTGGCCGCGGCGCGCTGTCATGCGGCACGCGCGGTGTGCCGGCGCACTGAACGACGCCTGTACACGCTGTCCAGGGCAGCGGAGATCAATCAGGCCGGACTGCGTTTCCTGAACCGCCTCTCCGACCTGCTGTTCGTCATGGCACGCTATCTGAACAAGCTGGCCGGGGAACCGGACATACTTTGGCGGCACGAGCGCGATAATTGAGAATTGCACGACTGGTTGACAGTATCCGGTCGTCAATCCGGCCTGGCGAGCGCGAGCCGGAATCCAGGAACAGAGTGCTGACCTGGATTCCCGCTTGCGCGGGTATGACGATAATTGACATATTGTCGTCACTCATTTCCGCAAGTCTGATTAGATACGGCCCCGTATTGAACAGCATGATCCCGCGCGGACCGTCTTGCCGCCTGACAGGCGTACCTGAAAGGCGCGCCGCGCCATGAACCAGAATCCGCACGGTCGCGGCTGCAGTGATTCTGAGACAGTTTCCATAACCATCGAAGACACAACGAAACAACCCGGATACACAGTTCTCTGTGGCCTCAGTCGCACCGTGTCGAAATGTATTGTATGCCTTGGCAACCTGGCGTCCTGACACGAGACATTATTCAGCGGCCCGCCCCGGTGCCTGCCTGTTTCCCGCACGCGCCCGGTCGAGTATCCGGCACAGCCGCTCGGCGCCTTCGAGGATGCGCGGTGTATGCCGCACCAGCAGCTCGCGCTCGATCTCGTACAGCTGCCCCTGTCTGACCGCCATGAGTTGCGGCCAGCGCCGCCAGGTCGCCAGACCTGACCCGGTCTCATCCCGTCCCGCGGCCACGACGATCACCTGCGGGTCGCGCTGCAGCACCGACTCGATGCCGACCTGCGGCGCCAGGTCCGGAAGATCGGCAAACACGTTGTTGCCACCGCACAGGCGTATCACGTCATCGATCAGGTGCATGCCGTTGATCGTCATCAGCGGCCGATCCCAGATCTGATAGTAGACGCGCACCGGCGCCCGTCCCCGGAAGGTGCGGCGCAGGGCGGCGAGACGCCGGTTGAAGTCGGCCGTCACCGGCTGCGCGGCCGATTCGGTACCGGCCAGCCGTGCCAGACTGTCGATGGTGTGTGAAATCGCAGCCAGGCGACGCGGCTCCGAGACGAAGACGGTGAGCCCGAGTTCACGCAGACGCTGTACCTGCCAGGCCGGATTGCCGCTCTGCCAGGCCACCACGAGATCGGGGTGCAGTGCAACGATGCGTTCCAGGTCCAGTCCCCCGCCCCCGCCGACCCGCGGGATGCCGCGGGATGCCGCGGGGTAGTCACTGTACTCCGACACACCGACCAGCACATCGCCCGCACCGGCGGCAAACAGCAACTCGGTGAGATACGGCGCCAGACTGACGATACGTCGCGCCGGACCCGCCAGGACGACCGGTCGCCCGCTGTCGTCGACGACGTGCGGCCCGGACAACACCGGCATCGGCAGCAGGCAACAGCAGGCAAACCAGGCGCACAGGAAACCCGGCAGGCCGCGTTCAGGGGCTGATGTGCTTGCCGCGAAGCTCATGGCATATCTCCTTGCGCCGACTCAGCGATACGTTGGATGTAACCATCATAGCGTTCGAACGGCACGGCCGCTGCCGCCTTGCGCTATACTCCCGCGCTGGCAGACGGACAGCAGGCAGGTACATGAAATCCCCGGTAGTTGTCATCGGCATCGGCGAGATGGGTGGTGTCTTCGCGCGCGGTTTTCTGCGCACCGGACATCCGGTATACCCGGTCACGCGACACACGGACATCGGGGCCTGTGCCCGGCAACTGCCCGCACCCGAACTGGCGCTGGTCGCCGTGGCGGAAGACGCCCTTCACGGGGTGCTGGATTCGCTGCCGCCTGCGTGGCATGACCGACTCGCCCTGCTGCAGAACGAGCTGTTGCCGCGTGACTGGACGAATCACGGACTCGTCAGCCCCACTGTGATCTCGGTCTGGTTCGAGAAAAAGCGCGGCCAGGACGTCAAGGTCCTCATCCCGACACCGATCCAGGGCCCGCACGCACCGCTCCTGCACGACTGCCTGGCGAGCCTGAATATTCCCGCCCGCGTGCTGGACAGCGCTGAGGAATTGCTGTTCGAGCTGGTCGTGAAGAACGTCTACATCGTGACCACCAACTGTGCCGGACTGGTCACCGGCGGCACAGTCAGCGCGCTCTGGGATGCGCACCGCGAGCTGGCTGAGGAGGTGGCCCACGAGGTCATCCGGATCCAGGAGGTGCTGACCGGAAGGCAGTTCGACGCACCACGGCTCATCGCGGCGATGCGGGTCGCCTTTGCCGGCGATCCGCAGCATGCCTGCACCGGCCGCAGTGCCCCGGCCCGCCTGGCGCGCGCCCTGCAGCAGGCGCACGCCGCCGGGATCGAGACCCCGGCATTGCGCCGGATCGCGGACCGGAACCGCTGAAAGCTGTCCTGCCCGCTGCACGATGCGGGGTGAAATACCCCCATCGCCCGGGGGGTGCACCTTGACAGCTAGCGAGTCGAGCCCCTATTGTGGGTCATTCGCAACAACAGTAACACGGAAGCAACACTTCATTACATGTTCAGTTCCCCGGCTGCCCTAGAATGGAAGGTCCATGTCCTGCTGTTCTTCGTCTTGCTGACACTGGCCGGGTGCGGGGGCGGAGGCGGCAGCAGCGCCGCCAGCAGTGGCGGCTTCACGCTCAGCGGTACGATCCAGGCGGCGGCGGGCAACGCGGTCGACAGCGATATCAACGATCCCTTCGCGCCCTATACCAGCAATGACAGCATCGCCACCGCCCAGATCCTGCCGAATCCGGTCGTCGTCGGGGGTTACCTCAACGAGCAGAATGCGGGCCCCGCCGGCCGCTCCCGGACGCCGGGCGATACCTCCGACTTTTACCGGATCACACTGGCGGCAAACCAGACGGTCATCCTGAACATCGCCGATCCCGCCGCGGGCGATCTGGACCTGAATCTCTACGACAGCAACAACGTCAGGGTCGCGACTTCATGGGGTACCGGCCCCACGGAAATGCTCACGGCACCCGCCGCCGCCACCTACACCCTGGAGGTCAACATCTTTCCAACGGTGATTCCCGGCGCCTCCGGTTACACCCTGACACTGGGCCAGCAGACCGCGGCCGCCGGGAGCGCGAACCTGCGCCTGGAGGATGATTTCGTACCCGGGGAGATCATCGCCAAATTCAGGCCCGGCATCACCGGTGTCAAGACCCTCGGCAGCCGACTGGCGGCAACGGGCCTGACGGTCAAGGCCGGTGCAGACGGCCGTTCCGTCCTCCTGTCGGTACCGGCTTCCGCCACCCCTTCAGTGACCGGTGTCAGCAGCAGCGTTACCGGAGGACCGGCCGGCAACGCCCGGCTACAGCACAAGCAGGATACACTGCGCGCCATCAAGCGGCTCCGGCGGCAAACGGACATCGAGTTTGCCGAACCCAATTACCGCCGCACAGCGACGCTGGTACCCAATGATACGCATTACCCCCTGCAGTGGCATTATCCGCTCATCAACCTGCCGCAGGCCTGGGACATCACGACCGGCGCGAACACCGTCGTCGTCGCGGTGGTGGACACCGGCATCCTGGCCAGCCACCCCGACCTGCTGGGACAGGTCGGACAGGGCTATGACTTCATCAGCGATCCTGCCAATGCCCTGGACGGCGACGGCATCGACGCCGACCCGGAGGATCCCGGCGATGCCGGCGTGGCCGGCAACAGCAGCTTTCACGGTACGCATGTGGCCGGCACGATTGCCGCGGCGACCGGTAATGCAAGCGGTGTCGCCGGCACGAACTGGGCGACCACCCTCATGCCGCTGCGCGTCCTCGGCCTGAGCGGCGGCACGTCCTATGACATCATGCAGGCGCTGCGTTACGCGGCACAATTGCCGAACGACTCGGGTGGGATTCCCGCACAGCGCGCCGACATCGTGAACCTGAGCTTCGGTGGTTACAGCTTCTCCCAGACCGAGCAGAACGTCATCGAACAGGTGCGCAACCAGGGCCTTATGATCGTGGCCGCGGCAGGCAACGACGCCTCCGGTACCCCGTTCTACCCCGCATCCTACAATGGCGTGATTTCCGTGAGCGCCGTCGACATCAACCGGCAGGCGACGCCCTATTCGAACTTCGGTGCGCTGATCGACATCGCGGCTCCGGGCGGCAATACGGCGGCGGATGTCAACGGCGACGGTTATCCCGACGGCGTGCTCAGCACCGGCGGTGACGATTCGACCGGTACCATCCAGTATCTCTATCGCTTCCTGCAGGGGACCTCCATGGCGGCGCCCCACGTGGCGGGCACGCTCGCACTGATGAAGGCCGCGTTCCCGGCGCTGACACCGGCCGAGGTCGACAGCCTGATCGTCAATGGCCAGATGACCACCGACCTCGGTGCGCCCGGCCGCGACGACATCTATGGTTACGGGCTGATCGACGCCCACAGGGCCGTGGTGGCCGCGCAAGGGGGTATCTCGCCGGTCCCGCCGACGCTGGTGGTCTCGCCCTCGGCGCTGAACTTCAGCACGCTGGGAACAAGTGCCTGGCTGACCGTGACCAACGGCGGTGGCGGCATGCTGACCGTCAACACCCCGACGGACGACGCCGGCTGGCTGACCGTCGCGCCGGGCAACATCGACGCCGTCAGCGGCACCGGCAGTTATCTCGTCAGCGTCACGCGCACCGGCCTGGCCGAGAACATCTACACGGCAACCATCACCTTTACCTCCTCAACCAACAGCGTGCAGATCCCCGTCATCATGCAGGTCTCGACGCTGAACCAGGATGCGGATGCCGGCTACCAATACGTCCTGCTGATCGACCAGGCGAGCGGTGCCGTGAAGTACCAGTCCAGCGTGGCCGCCAGCAATGGCCGCTACCCGTTTGCATTTACCGGTGTTGCACCCGGCGCCTACGAGCTGCTGGCCGGCACCGACATCAACAATGACGGCACCATCTGCCTGTCCACCGAGGCCTGCGGCGGGTTCACCTCGCTGGACCAGCTGACCCCGGTGACGGTGAACAGCGACAACGCCGGCCTGGATTTCACGTCCGGATTCAACGTCATCATCACCGATTCTGTCACGCAGAGCGGCACGCCCGGCATCGCCAGGCTGTCCGGGAAACGGCCCGGTCCCTAACGCCAAAACACCCCCGCGTACATACCGGCCTGTCCGGGCCCGGCCACCCGTCCCCGCCTCCTGCTGGCGCATGTCGCGGCAGGCGGCCATCTATCGCCCTCACGGACCGGGGTGACAGACCCACGCCAGCGTGAACGTCTGCAACCACCGCAAGTCACTGCCCGCACACCGAACGCACACCGGGGGCGAAGTGCCGGCGGTTTCACGGCGCCTGGCCCACCGGCCACAACCAGGCGGCACCCCGGACGCCGCTGGAATCCCCGTGCCGCGCCTGCATCAGCCGGGTATCCACACGGTCGGAGAACACGTAGGCCTGCCAGCGTCGGGGTACGGCCTCGTACAGCCAGTCGATATTCGAAATGCCACCGCCGAGCACGATGATATCGGGATCGAGCAGGTTGATGACGCCGGCGAGCGCACGTGCCATGCGATCTGCATAGCGTCCGAGCGACGCGCGTGCGGATACGTCGCCGGCCGCAGCACGGGTGGCGAGCTCGTGTGCCGTAGCCTGACATCCGGTAATGGCATGGTGATCGCGCGCGAGACCTGGACCGGACAGCCAGGTCTCGATACACCCCCGTTTGCCGCAGTAGCACGGCGGTCCGGGCAGCTCGTCCGCGGCCGGCCACGGCAGCGGATTGTGACCCCATTCTCCGGCAATCCCGTTGGGGCCGGACAGCAGGCGGCCATCGACGACAATGCCACCACCGGTACCGGTGCCGATGATGACGCCGAACACGGTACCGGCACCGGCACCGGCACCATCGACCGCCTCGGACAACGCAAGGCAATCCGCGTCATTGGCGAAACGCAGCGTTCGCTGCAGGCGCCGCTCGAGGTCCGTGTACAGCGGCCGTCCGTTCAGACACTCGGAATTGGCATTCTTCACGCGGCCCGTGACGCACGATCGCGAACCCGGCATGCCGATGCCGACCGTGCATCGCCGGCCGACGCCCGCCTCCAGCGACATGACCAGATCCGCGACCGCCCCGAGCGTGGCGTCATAGTCGCCCGCGGGCGTGGGCACACGCCGGCGCAGGCGCTCGCCGCCACCGACATCCAGTACGACGCCCTCGATCTTGGTGCCGCCGATATCGATGCCGATGCGCGGCTCAGGCCGGGCCATGTGCGACCAGGCTGAAGCTGCGGTCGCGGTCGGTACGCAGACGCGTAATACCGGCATTCGCGACATGGATGCGGTGCATGGTGGCCGGCGGTATGTCGAGTACCGCGGCAAGGATGGCTCGAATCACGCCGGCGTGTGCCACCACGAGCACACTCTGTCCGTCGTGGCGGGCGAGCATCGCCTCGAAACCGGCCCGCACACGTGCGGTAAACGCGTCCAATGGCTCGGCGCCCGGCGGTCGCTGACCAACCGGGTCCCGCAGGTAACGCTCCACCTGTCCCGGATCCAGCCGCTCCAGCTCCGAACGCGTGCAGCCCTCCCAGACGCCGAATCCGACCTCGGCGAAACGCGGTTCCGCCTCCACGGGGAGCGCGTGCTGCGCGGCCAGCGACTCGGCGAATGCGCGACAGCGCAGCAAGGGAGAGGTCACGATCTGCTGCCAGATCACTCGTCCCGCGACGGCGTCCCACATTTGCCGCCAGCCCTGTTCGCTGAGCGGGTCATCGCGCTGCCCGCGGAAACGGGTGCCGCCCACGGGTTCGCCGTGGCGAAGCAACTCGACGACGGTTTCGCAGGCGACCCGATCAGGCATGGCGGGTATCGAGCCGCGCCCTGAAGTCGGCCCAGTCGAAGGCCGGGCCGGGATCGGTCTTGCGCCCCGGTGCGATGTCGCTGTGCCCGGTGATCGCCTCCAGCGTCAGGCCGGGATAGGCGCGCATCAGCACAGCCACCACCTCGGTCAGGCGCTCGTACTGGACCGGCGTATACGCTTCCTCGTCCTGGCCCTCGAGCTCGATGCCGATGGAAAAGTCGTTGCAGGCACGACGCCCGCGGAAGCAGGACTCACCGGCATGCCAGGCGCGCAGATCGAAGGGAACGTACTGGACGAGTTCCCCATCGCGACGGATCAGCAGGTGGCTGGAGACCCGATGGCCGGCAATCGCCGCGAAATACGGATGTTCCTGCGGATCGAGTCGATTGGTGAACAGGCGGTCGATCGCCGTGCCACCATAGCAGCCGGGCGGCAGGCTGATGCCGTGGATGACGATCAGCTCGGGGCAACAGCCCGCCGGACGCGCGTCGAAATTCGGCGAATCCACCTGGCGGGCGCCATGCAGGCGGTGTGTGTCAGGATCGATGTCCACGAGTCGGCCAGTCCCTCACGCTTCACGCACGGGATACTATACCGCGATACCCGCCGGGATGAGCAGCCGGCCGCGGGCGGTACCCGCCGCGCCGGCGTTCTGCCTGCCGGCGCGGTTTGACCGGCGGGCGGGCGGATCGGCTAGAATACCCGCCTTGAAATTCAACAATCCCGGAGCCGCAGTGAAAAAGACAACCGCCATCCTTGCCCTGTTCCTGCTCCTGGCCGGCGGTGCCCACGCCGAGACGCGTTATGTCAGCGACAGCCTGGAAATCACCATGCGCAGCGGCAAGGGCAACAGCTACAGCATCACCCGGATGCTGTCCAGCGGCACGCCCGTGGAGGTACTGGAGGTCGACAAGGATGAAGGCTACTCGCGCGTGCGCACCCGGAGCGGCAAGGAAGGCTGGGTGCTGTCGCGCTATCTGATGAAGACCGAAGCGGCACGCGACCGCCTCGCCAGTGCGGAGAAGAATCTTGCGGAGATGGAACTGGAGAAGCGCAAGCTGGAAACCGCCATGACGAAGCTGACCGAGGAGAAGAACGGACTCGCGAAGAAACTCGAGGACCTGAACGGCACCAACCGCAAGGTGAGTCAGGAACTCTCGGAGATCAAGCGTACCGCGTCCAGCGCACTGGCCATCGATTCGGAGAACAAGGACCTGAAGTCGCGCGTGGTATCGCTGGAACGCGACATGCAGACCCTGCAGCAGGAGAACGAGGGGCTGCGCGACCGCACCGCCCGCGACTGGTTCATGGTCGGCGCCGGGGTGGTGCTGCTGGGCATTCTGGTCGGCCTGATCATCCCGCGCATCCGCTGGCGCAAGAAATCGAGCTGGGACACATTTTAAAACCTATCTGAAAGCTCCCGCGGCCGCGTTGCCGTCCGCAAGGCGTGCCTGCCCGGGGCATGACTACTCGTCCGTCACGCAGCCTTCCGATGCATTCTTCACCAGCCGGATGTACTTGTACAACGTGCCACGCCCGGCCTTGTAGGGCGGCATCTGCCAGGCCTGGCGGCGCTGTTCCAGTTCGGCGTCGCTGACGTCGATCGACAGCGACCTGCTTTCGGCGTCGATCGTGACGAGGTCACCGTCGCGGACCAGGGCGATCGGCCCGCCTTCCTGCGCCTCCGGCACGATATGCCCGATGATGAAGCCGTGCGAACCGCCGGAGAAACGCCCGTCTGTCAACAGCGCCACATCCTTGCCGAGTCCGGCGCCCATGATAGCCGACGTCGGTGTCAGCATCTCGGGCATGCCGGGGCCGCCTTTCGGCCCCTCGTAGCGGATCACCACCACGTCGCCCTTGCCGATGTGTCCCGCTTCCAGCGCCTTGAGCATGTCTTCCTCGGCGTCGTACACGCGTGCCGGCCCGCTGAAATGCAGGCCTTCCTTGCCGGTGATCTTCGCCACAGAACCGCCCGGTGCCAGGTTACCCTTGAGAATCTGTATATGACCGCTGGGCTTGATCGGATCGGCCAAGGGATGAAACACCTCCTGTCCGTCCTTCAGGCCCGGCAGGTCCTGCAGGTTCTCCGCGACGGTCCTGCCGGTCACGGTGAGGCAGTCGCCGTTCAGCAGCCCTTCGCCGAGCAGGTATTTCATCACCGCCGGCGTACCGCCGGCGTTGTGCAGGTCCTCCATCACGTACCTGCCGCTGGGTTTGAGATCGGCGAGAAAGGGAACGCGGTCGCTGACGGCCTGGAAATCGTCGATGGAGAGCGGTACATCCACGGCACGGGCCATGGCGATCAGGTGCAGCACCGCGTTGGTGGAGCCGCCCGTTGCCATGACCAGCACCATGGCATTTTCGAACGCCTCGCGCGTCATGATGTCGCGCGGTTTGATGTCCTTTTCCAGCAACCCGAGTATGGCCTTGCCGGCGCTGTAGCACTCGGCCAGCTTGCCGGGATCCACCGCCGGCGTCGAGGAACTGTAGGGCAGCGACATGCCCAGGACCTCGATCGCCGACGCCATGGTGTTGGCCGTGTACATGCCGCCGCACGCGCCCGCTCCCGGACAGGCGTGATCCACGATGCTGCGGCGCGTCTGCTCGTCGATACTGCCGGCGATGTACTCGCCGTAGCTCTGGAAGGCCGAAACCACATCCAGCGTCCGGTTGTGGTAGTGACCGGGTTTGATGGTGCCGCCGTAGATCATCAGCGCGGGCCGGTTTAAACGGCCCATGGCGATCAGGCAGCCCGGCATGTTCTTGTCGCAACCCGGCAGGGAAATATTCGCGTCATACCACTGCGCGCACATCACGGTCTCGATGGAATCGGCGATCAGGTCGCGCGACTGCAGCGAGTAACTCATGCCCTCCGTACCCATGGAGATCCCGTCGCTGACACCGATGGTATTGAAGCGCATCCCGACCAGTCCCGCGTCGGTGACGCCTTCACGAACCTTTGCGGCCAGGTCGTTGAGATGCATGTTGCAGGTATTGCCTTCATACCAGACGCTGGCAATACCCACCTGGGCCTTGTCCATATCGGCATGCGTCAGCCCCGTGCCGTGCAGCATGGCCTGCGATGCACCCTGCGATTTCGGTTGCGTAATACGTGCACTGTAGCGGTTCAACGGCTTGGTCATGCTTCGCTCCGGCAGTCTCGGTCGGTAGGGATTACCGCAGACTACTAACTATACAGAGGGACCCGCTGCGCCTGAAACAACCCGTTGGCCGGGCCGCATGTGCACAGCGCGGCACCGCGACGTTTGACGCCGCACGCCGGGCCGGCGACGCGGCTGCCGCTGTGGAAATCTTGAGCGTTACGGCGTAACGCCAAGACTTTGGCAGGCCACTCTATAGAAAAAATTTATAGAACAACGCGTTGTAATGTTAGCAGTCCGTATAAACCACTTGCAGACAGATTGGTTCGGTAATAGAATATAAGCAATTACTAATTTTACGATGTTCTGAACATCAAGGAGGTGCATCATGTACTTCGACACGCTGACGCTGATCTCGCTGCTGGTTTTCCTGGGCGCTCTCGGTGCCTTCGCGTACTCGTGCCTGTTCCGAAACTGCCTCTCGAAGGAATCGCAGTCTGCAAAGCGGCACGACGACGTCACCGACAGGGGACGCTTCTAATGCGGGCAGCCGCAGGCAGCGACCGGATAACGCGCGCGGCGCCGGACATAACCCGTGCGTCACCAGGCAGGCCTTGCGCCGGCCGGCGGAACATGCCGGAATTGCGCGAGGCCGACACGGGCCGGCGCCGCGCCGGAAGACGCTCCCGGTTTCACGACTCCGGTGCGCTATCCTGTCTCGACGATTGCGTTCTGGCATGCCACTGACAGGAACCGCCGCCATGGAAATGCGTCAACTGTTTGATGAGGCCAGTTCCACGTTCAGCTACCTGCTGTGGGATACCGCCAGCCGCGAGGCGGCGATCATCGACCCGGTGCAGGAACAGACCCGGCGCGATATCCACCTGGTCTGGCAACTCGGGCTGAAACTCAGGTACACACTGGAAACGCATGTCCACACCGATCACGTGACCGGTTCGGGCGACCTGCGGCAAATATTCAACTCCATCGTCGTCGTTCACGAGAACAGCCACGCGAAGTGTGCCGATGTGCTGGTCAAGGACGGCGACTTCATTCCACTCGGCAATGCCAGGCTGAATATCCTTTACACACCCGGCCACACCAGCGGCGACATCTGCTACACGATTCCCGGCGCGGTATTTACCGGCGATACCCTGCTGGTCGGCAGCTGCGGACGTACCGACTACCAGTCCGGAGATGCCGGGCTGTTATATGACTCGATCGTACAGCGTCTGTTCGTCCTGCCTGACGAAACCCTCGTCTATCCCGGCCACGGCTCACAGGAGCGGCCCGCATCCACCATCGGCGTGGAAAAGGGATCCAACCCGCGCATCGGAAACGCCATGAGCCGCGACGGGTTCATCACGCTCATGAACAGCCTGAAACTGGATCCGCCCGAGCGTATCCACGAGACACTGCCGTCCAACCTGCGCTGCGGTACCCGTGTCCCCAGCGGAAACGAACGCGCGCTCGGCTGATCGTATCCGCCGCCGAACGGGCGCGGGCGGCAGTCCCGGCAACGCATCACCAATGGCATCCCCTCCGTCGCGGGGCGATGCGTCGTCACGTCGTCACCACCGCACCGCCACCCCGCCTTGCCTTCGGACTGTACCGCCAGGACAGGCGCACGACTGCCCTCACCGGCCGCTTCCGACAACCCTGGCAACCCTTTGATTCTGAAAGCCTGATCTGTTCAGGGCCGCTGCGGCCGCACGGCAGCAGGGCCTTCAAGTCCACGCGCAGCTTGCCGATTGTCTCGAGGACATCGCAGACGGGCCCCCCCGTAGCACGACTTTCCGCACCAGTCAGGGAGCAAGACCAGCGCATGAAGGATAATACCCGGATTCTGATAACGCTGGGTGTGCTGGGTGTACTGGGATTGATGTTTTCACTCGCCTCGGTCGCGCTGATGCAGATGCACGCCGTCAACACGCGCCTGGAAGACCTGGTCGGGGTGACGAATGCGAAAACAGCGGCCGCGAACGAAATGCGCGACGCGATCAGGCTGCGCGCCGACAGCCTCAAGCAGATGCAGCTGTCGGGTGACACCATCGAGCGCGACGAGGAATACCAGCGCTACATCACCTATGCAGGGAAATACCGTGCCGCCAGGGAACACCTGGCCAGCCTGGGCATGACCCGCGAGGAATCGGATATCCACGAACGCTTGCAGCAACTGAGCCGGCAGGCCCAGCCGGTCAGCGAAAATGCCTCCCAACTCCTTATGGAATCCGCCGCCGTACCGCAAATCAAGGCGGCCACAAAGAATGCAGCAGAATTGCAGACACGGATGCTCGAGGAACTCGATGCGCTGGTGAACCTCGAACAGCTTACTTCGGAGCGGGCTGTTGCGGACAGCCATGCCAATTTTGTGCGCACCAGAAACCTTTTCATCATCCTCGCCGGCGCAACCCTGTTGTTCTGCTTTCTACTGGCGCGGGTCATTTCCCGCTACCTTGCCTCCAAGAACCGGCAACTCAACTACCAGTCATCGCACGATGCACTGACCGGTCTCATCAACCGGCGTGAATTCGAGAAGCGTGTCGAGCGCGCCATCCTGACTGCGCGGGTACAACCGGCCGCGCACACCCTGATGTACCTGGACCTGGACCAGTTCAAGGTCATCAACGACATGTGCGGACACCCGGCCGGCGACCGGTTGTTGCAGCAGCTGGCCGGCCTGCTGCTGGGATCGGTACGTCACCGCGACACCCTCGGCCGGCTGGGAGGCGATGAATTCGGACTGCTGCTCGAGAACTGCCCCCTGGACAGGGCAGTGGTCATCGCCAACAAGCTGCTCAAGTCGATCGAGACCTACCGTTTCAGCTGGAATGACAGCAGCTACACGCTCGGGGTCTGCATCGGGGTGATTCCGATCGACGAAACCACATCCGACATCGCCAGCATCATGAGCGCCGCCGACTCGGCCTGCTACATCGCCAAGGAATCGGGGCGCAACCAGATCCAGGTCGCGTACCTGGATGACCGCCAGCTGCAGAAACGGCGCAGCGAAATGCAGTGGATCTCGCGCCTGACACGTGCCCTGGAGCAGGACCAGTTCGAGCTCTATTACATGCCGATCATTTCCAGCACGGACAGCAACGGCAACGGCAACGGCAAATTCATAGAACTGCTGCTGCGGATGATCGACGATGACGGCTCCGTGATATCTCCGCGAATATTCCTTCCACCAGCGGAAAAGTACAACCTGGCAACCGCCATCGATCGCTGGGTCATCGACCATGCCCTGCGCTGGCTGGCGGATCACAGTTCGGTGGAGAACTGGCCCATCACCATCGCCATCAATCTGTCCGGCCAGACCATCAGCAGCCAGGAAATGCTCAGGTACATCATCGAAAAGGCGGAACAGACCGGCGCGCCTCCGGGACGTATCACCTTTGAGGTCACCGAAAACGCGGCCATCTCAAACATCTCGGCGGCAACCGGCTTTATGCTCACACTGCGCGGCCGCGGCTTCAGGTTCACGCTCGATGATTTTGGCAGCGGCCTGTCCTCCTTCACCTATCTGAAGAAACTGCCGGTGGATTTTCTCAAGATCGACGGCGCATTCGTACGCGACATACTCGCCGACCCGGTCGACTACGCCATGGTCAGGTCGATCAACGAACTCGGCCAGATGCTCGACAAGCAGACCATCGCCGAACACGTGGAGACCCTTGCCGTTGCCGCCGAACTGCGCGAGCTGGGTATCGACTACCTGCAGGGTTACGCCTATGCCAGACCCGAGCCGCTCGCCAGCTTCACCCATGTACAAAAACCGCGGCTCGTGATCGTCTCGCGCTAGGGATCCGTCCGAAATCCCCCGCGATACGCTATAGTGAGCGTTGCGGAAGCAAGCTGCGCACGGCATGACAAACCTACCTTCACTGATGGACATGATCAGGGCACTGATCGGCGCGCCCTCGGTCAGCTGCGTCGATCCGGCCATCGACCAGGGCAACCTTGCCGTCATCGACCTGCTTGCCGGCTGGCTCGAGGCGGCCGGTTTCGCCGTCGAGGTCATGCCGCTGCCGGGTAAAACGGCCAAGGCAAACCTGATCGCGACACTGGGCGTCGGAACGGGCGGCCTGGTGCTGGCCGGACACACCGACACCGTTCCCTTCGATGCCGATGCATGGCGGCATGACCCCTTCCGCCTGACCGAAGTCGACCAGCGCCTGTACGGCCTCGGCACCTCCGACATGAAGGCCTTCCTTGCACTGGCGATCGAGGCCTGCCGCGGGCTGCGTGCAGCGCAACTGCGCGAACCGCTGATCCTGCTGGCGACGGCCGATGAGGAGACCTCCATGTCAGGCGCACGTGCGCTGGTCGAACAGCAACGCCCGCATGCACGCCAGGCCATCATCGGCGAACCGACCGGCCTGCGGCCGGTACGCATGCACAAGGGTATCTTCATGGAGCGCATCCACCTGCACGGCCACGCCGGCCACTCCAGCGACCCGTCGCTGGGCAACAGCGCCCTCGAGGCGATGCACCGGGTCATCGGCGCTATCCTGGCCTGGCGGGACGAGCTGCAGGCACGCTATCACAACCCGCTGTTTGCCGTACCCGTGCCGACGCTCAACCTCGGTCATGTCCACGGCGGCGACAATCCGAACCGCATCTGCGCCGATTGCGAGCTGCACCTCGACCTGCGCCCCCTGCCCGGGATGGATATCCACGAACTGCGCACGGAACTGCACCGGCGCGTTACCGGGACGCTGGCCGACAGCGGCGTCGAGGTGCGTTGCGACGCACTGTTCGACGGCATCCCTGCCATGGAGACCGCGGCCGACGCGGCCATCGTGCGGCTGGCCGAACGGCTGACCGGACACGCGGCGGAAGCCGTAGCCTTCGCCACCGAGGCGCCCTATCTCCGGCAGCTCGGTATGGACACGATCGTTCTGGGTCCGGGCGATATCGCCCAGGCCCACCAGCCGGACGAATACCTCGCACTGGACCGGCTGCCACCGACCGTCAGGATTCTCCGGCAGGCGATCGAATCCGTTTGTATCGGTACCGACCGCTTGCTATAACTGGCGCCATGAAAGGCAGCGAACGCAACAGACAGTTCATCGACGGCTTCCGTCATTCCGCACCGTACATACACGCGCATCGTGACCGCACCTGCGTGCTGACATTCGGGGGCGAGGCCGTTGAAGACCCGCGCTTTCCAGAGCTGATCCACGACGTCGCACTGCTGCACAGCCTTGGTATCCAGCTGATACTCGTGCATGGGGCACGACCGCAGATCGAAAGGAAACTGTCAGCCGGCGGCATCCGGATGGAGTACGCCAGGGGGCTGCGCATTACGGACGACGCCGCGCTGGTACGTGTCAAGGAGGCTGCCGGCTCGGTGCGCGTGGAAATCGAGGCGCTGCTCTCCATGGGGCTTGCCAACACACCGATGTCCGGTGCGCGTATCGGCGTCAGTTCCGGAAACTTCGTCACCGCCCGGCCGGTCGGCGTCCGCGACGGCATCGACTATTGCCACACCGGCGAGGTACGGCGCGTCGATGGTCAGGCCATCCGGCAGCACCTCGCCCAGCGGCGCATCGTTCTGCTCTCGCCACTGGGTTATTCACCGACCGGCGAGGTCTTCAATCTCAGCGCCGAAGAAATCGCCACCGCTACCGCCATCGAGCTGCAGGCCGACAAGCTGGTGCTGCTGAACGAGGGCGACAAGCTGCGCGACGGCCGCCGGCGTCTGATCGCGCAGCTGACCATCAAGGAGGCGGAAGCCCTGCTGCGGGCAAGGCGGCGCATATCCGAGGCCATGCGGCGGCAGCTGCACAGCGCCATCCAGGCCTGCCGTGGCGGCGTGGGGCGCGTACACCTGCTCGACCGGCAGCAGGACGGCGCGCTGCTGCTGGAACTGTTCACCCGTGATGGCCTCGGCACCCTGATTACCGCCGACCCCTTCGAGGGTCTGCGCGAGGCCACCATCGAGGACGTCGTCGGCATCCTGGAACTGATCAAGCCACTAGAGCAGCAGGGCATCCTGGTCAAGCGTTCACGCGAACTGCTGGAAATGGAAATCGGTCATTTTCTGCTCATCGAGCGTGACGGGTCCATCATTGCCTGCGGGGCTCTGTATCCCGGCGACAGGCGCACGCAGGCGGAACTCGCCTGCCTCGCCGTGCACGACGACTACCGCAACGCGGGACGCGGTGATGCCCTGTTGCAGGCAATCGAGCAACGGGCCAGACAGAACGGCATTGAACAGCTGTTCGTGCTGACCACCCATACGGCGCACTGGTTCAGGGAACGTGGCTTCCTGCCGGGCGACCTGTCACATCTGCCCGCCAGAAAAAAGGCGCTTTACAATTACCAACGCAATTCCAAGGTGTTTTACAAGGTGCTGGACTGAGTGCGCCCGCCAGGCCGTGGCGCTGCAGAGACATGACAAACCGCCGCGGTTTTGTAAATATACGCGACACGCCGGAAGCGTGACCTGCATCACCGGCGGAAGCCGGCGCTGTCAGAGAATGCAACGGACAGCCGTTACAACTGCGACATCCCTGAATGCGAAAAACAATCGGACGGTGAATCACTGCGAGTACCTACAGGCATGGTGATGGACAACACACAACCGGCATTCGGGCACTCCGTCAGGGTGCTGCAGATAACCGATACACACCTGTTTTCCGGCAGCGATGGGTGCCTGCTCGGGCTGAATACCGAACGGTCCCTGCAGGCCGTGCTGGCGGCCGTCGCGCAGCGTCAACCGCCGGCAGACCTGGTACTGGCGACCGGCGATCTCACCCATGACGGCAGGGACAGCGCCTATCGGCGCTTCTTCAGGCACATGAACGCCATCGGCCTGCCGGTGTACTGCCTTCCCGGGAACCATGATGAAGCCAACGCGCTCAGACAGGCGCACGATGCAGGCCGCTGCCGCTTCGTCGAACACGCGTTTCATGATGATTGGCATTTCATCTTTCTGGATTCCACCCTGCCCGGACGCGAGGGGGGGCACCTGTCGCCGTCGATGCTGGCGGCGCTTGACGGCCACCTGCAGGCGGCACCGGCTGCACATACCCTGGTCTGCCTGCATCATCAACCGGTCCCGATGGGCAGCCGCTGGCTGGATACCATGGCCGTGGACAATCCGGAGGACTTCTTCGCCATCATCGACCGCCACCCGCAGGTACGCGCGATCCTGTGGGGGCATGTGCACCAGGAGCTTTCGACACGGCGCGGCGAAGTCCTGCTGCTGTCCACGCCCTCCACCTGCATCCAGTTCCTGCCCAACAGCAGCAGCTTTGCGCTGGACACGACCGCACCCGGTTTCCGCTGGCTGGAACTTTACCCGGACGGCAGGATAGACACGGGCATCGAGCGCATCGACACGCCGCCCGGCGGAATCGACATGACTGCCAGCGGCTATTGATCCTCGATTACTTCACCAGCTGGTTGAGATCGAATATCGGCAGTAATATCGCCAGCACGATCACCAGCACGACTCCGCCCATCAACAGGATCAGCAACGGCTCGAACAGGCTCATGACCGCGGCGATCAGGGTCTCGATCTCGCGTTCCTGGTTAATGGCGGCGCGCTCCAGCATCTCCTCCAGTTTGCCGCTGGCCTCGCCGCTGGCAATCAGGTGAACGGTCATGGCAGGGAAATAGCCGCTGCGTTCCAGTGAGGCGGCAATGCCGGCACCCTCCCGCACGCGTGCCGCGGCCTCGTTCACCGCATCGCGCATCGGGAGGTTCGATACGACCTGGGCGGCGATCCGCATCGCCTCCAGCACCGAAACACCGCTGGCGGTAAGGATGCTGAAGGTGCGCGCAAAGCGCCCGGTATTGAGTCCGCGTACCACACGGCCTACCAGGGGCATGCGCAGCAACAAGCGGTGAAAGCGCCGCCGGTTGTCCTCGCTGCGCAGCAGCCAGGACACGGCGAAACCCAGCAGGACCAGCAGGCCGAGCACGATCAGTCCGTAGTTGCGCATAAAGTCACTGACGGCAATCAAGCCGCGCGTCAGCGCCGGCAGCCCCTGCCCGATGTTTTCAAATACCCGCACCACCTGCGGAACGACGTAGGTCATGAGACCACCGACCACGAGGATGGCAACGAGAGTCAGCATGGCCGGGTAGAACACGGCCAGCTGTATCTTCTGGCGCAACTGCTGGCGATTCTCGGTGTAATCGGCGAGGCGCTCCATCACACGGTCCAGGTGTCCGGACTGCTCGCCGGCCTCGATGGTCGTACGGTACAGTTCGGGGAAGATATGCGTGAAATCGGACAGACCGGCGGCGAGAGTATGTCCTTCCATCACACGCGAACGCACCGACAGCAACATGCTCTTCAGCCGGGCCCGGTCGGTCTGCTGGGCCACGGCTCGCAGGCATTCTTCCAGGGGCAGCGCGGCGCGTACAAGCGTCGCCAGCTGGCGGGTGATCAGCGCCAGATCGGTGGCACTGACGCCCCGTTTCAGGAAGGCCTGCCGGCCGGACGCGCGGGTCTCGCGCTGCGATACCTCCTGCACCTCGACCGGTACCAGGCCCTGGTCGCGTAGCTGCTGGCGTACCTGGCGCGGTGCGTCACCCTCGAGGACGCCCTTTTTCTCGCGCCCCTTCGTATCCAGCGCGGTGTATTCAAACGCACCCATGTCAGCGGGTTCCGGGCCGGTCCGTGCTCAGGGACATGCGGCAAGCGACGGCCTAGTCGCCCTGCGTCACGCGCAGGACCTCCTCGACCGAGGTTATGCCCTCCAGCACCTTGTACCAGCCGTCCTGCCGGATGCTCGGCGATCTTCCCCGTGCCTCGCGCTCCATCTCAAGCTCGCTTGCGCCGTCGTGGATCATCGCTCGCATGGTGTCATCGAGTGTCACGAGTTCGTAGATGCCGGTACGCCCGCGATAGCCGAGCTGGTTACAGGTCGGGCAACTGCGCGGGTGATAAAGGGTCGGCGGATTCCCCGCGGGTATGCCCATCGCCGCACAATCGGCCGGGCCTGCCGTATAGGGCTCCTTGCATTCGTCGCACAGCACGCGCACCAGACGCTGCGCGAGCACGCCGATCAGGCTGGAAGACAGCAGGAAGGGCTCTACGCCCATGTCGCGCAGACGGGTCACCGCACCGACGGCACTGTTGGTGTGCAGGGTGGAGAACACCAGGTGGCCGGTCAGACTGGCCTGCACCGCGATCTCGGCCGTTTCCAGATCGCGAATCTCGCCGACCATCACCACGTCGGGGTCCTGACGCAGGATTGCGCGCAGGCCCCGTGCAAAACTCAAATCGACCTTGGTGTTGACCTGTGTCTGGCCGATGCCGTCGAGGTAATACTCGATCGGATCCTCGACCGTCATGATGTTGCGCCGCTTGTTGTTGAGACGCCCGAGTGCCGCGTACAGGGTGGTCGTCTTGCCGGAACCGGTCGGACCGGTTACCAGAATGATACCGTGCGGTTTGTTGATCAGGAGATCGATGGCATCGCGGGACCGTGCGGACATGCCGAGCTGCTCGAGATCCAGCCGTCCGGCCTGTTTGTCCAGCAGACGCAGCACCACCCGTTCACCGTTGCCTGACGGCAGCGTGGAGACACGCACGTCGACAGCACGGCCCGCCACGCGCAGCGAGATTCGACCGTCCTGCGGCAGGCGCTTCTCGGCGATGTCGAGGCGCGCCATGACCTTGATTCGCGACACCAGCAGCGGCGCGAGCACGCGTTGCGGTTCCAGCACCTCGCGCAGCACGCCGTCGCAGCGAAAGCGCACGACCAGTCGGTTCTCGAACGGCTCGATATGGATATCCGAGGCATTCTCCTTCACCGCCTCGGTGAGCAGGGCGTTGATCAGGCGGATGATCGGGGCGTCATCCTCGCTCTCGAGCAAGTCCGCCGGCTCGGGCAGGGCCTTCGCAACGTGCATCAGGTCGAGATCGCCCCCGAGGTCACCCATCATCTGCATGGCCTCGCTGGAACCCTGCTCGTAACTGTTGGACAACAGTGTGTTGAACCGGTCCTGGTCGATCAGCTGCAACCTGAGTGGTACGCCGACCAGCCGGCGCAGCTCGATCAGTGCTGACGGCGAAACGTTCGCCGTATGCACCACCTGTGCACGGTTGTCGGCGTAGCCGGTGACCAGCACGCCGTGTCGCTTGGCAAACAGGAATGGCGGGCGGCGCGGCACCGCCTCGGCGGACTGCACTTCGGTCAGATCGTCGTCCTGCAGCAGGGTGTCATTCATCCGAAACAGCCCCTCGCGCCGGCTGGCTTGCCTCTGCCGGCTCCCCGGCAGCCGGCAAAGCAGAATCGGGTAGCGCGGTATACTCCCCGATATCGGGCAGTACCGGATGCGACTTGCCCGGTAGCAGGTTGACGCCATCCTGGTCCTGCATGCGCTGCAGTTCGCGCAGGTAATTGTACTTGCTGGTTGTGTACTCGGCCGCCAGGTTGCTGTCACGCAGGATGACAGGATGTATGAACACCATCAGGTTGGTACGAGTGACATCGGCGGTCTTGGATTTGAACAGCAGTCCGAGCAGCGGTATATCGCCCAGCAGGGGAACCTTCTGTACGCTCTCGCCGATCTGCTCCTCGATCAGGCCGCCCAGTACGACGATCTGACCGTCATCCACCATGACGTTGGTCTTGATGGAACGCTTGTTGGTCACGAGGTCGGAGGCCCCGGCGACGCTGTCTGCGATACTGGAAACCTCCTGCTGTATGTCCAGCCGAAGTGCGTCGCCCTCGTTGATCTTGGGCTTGATCTTGAGTGTCAGGCCCACATCCTCGCGCTGGATGGTCTGGAACGGGTTGGTCGAACCACTGCTGGCGCCGGTGCTGGTGAACGAACCTGTGACGAATGGTACGTTGCGACCGATAACGATCTCGGCCTCCTCGTTGTCGAGCGTGACCAGGGTCGGCGTGGAGAGGATATTGGTGTTGGCATCGGAGGCCAGGGCGTTGAGTACGGCTGCGAAGCTGAACTGGTTTCTCCCGACATCGCCCAGGCCGAGCAGTGCATTGTCGGTGATGCTCGGCAGGGTGCCGCCGCCGCCGTTGGCGATATCGGCCGCCGTATTGGCGAGATCAGTGATCGGCGTTCCGGAATTGGTGAAGCTCACCACGCCGACCGGCACCTTGCGCCCGCCCGGGTCGGCGAACAGCCACTGCACGCCGAGTTCGCGTGCCACGGTGTCCGACACCTCCGCGATGACCGCCTCGACCAGTACCTGTGCCTTGCGGATATCCAGCTGGCTGATCACGCGGCGCAAGGTGCGCATGATGTCGGGTGGCGCCGTTATGACGAGCGAATTCGTCGACTCGTCCGCCTGGATGTCAAACGAACTGCGGGAGGAGGCAACGGCCTTGCCCGGTGCGGTGGCGTCCTTTTCCTCGAACTTGCCCACCCCCGTGAGGACGGCGGCGATATCCTTGGCATCGGCATAGCGCAGGTAGATGACATCGGTGTTGCCGCCGCTCTCCAGCGGCGTATCGAGATGCGAGATGATCGCACGCAGGCGCAGACGGTTCGATCGATCGCCCCCGAGCAGTACGCTGTTGGTACGTTCGTCGGCAACCAGCACCTGGTCGCTGCCGCCGGCACCGGGCGCCTTGCCGACGGACGTCGCACGGGTCAGACTGGTCAGCACGCGCACCACCTCGGTAGCCGAGGCATGTGACAGGGGGATGATCTCGACCTCGCTGTCACTGACCTTGTCGATCCTCCGGATGATGTTGACCAGTCGCTCCACGTTATCGGCCCGGTCGGAGATGATCAGCACATTGGTTGCCGGGTAGGCGGCCAGGTGGCCTTGCTGCGGCACCAGCGGACGCAGGATCGGCACCAGCTGAGCGGCTGTCACGTTGTCCACCTGGATCACGCGCGTGACCATCTCGTCACCCACGCCGGGGTGTCTGTCGCTGGTCGTCGGGATGCTGTCCTGCTTGGCATTGACATCGGGTATGATCTTTATGACCTCACCGGTCGGCACAGCGGCAAATCCGTGTACCTTGAGGATCGAGAGAAACACCTGATAGACCTCGTCGCTGTCCATAGGGCGCGACGAGATGACCGTGACCTTGCCCTTGACGCGCGGGTCGACGATGAAATTCTTGTCGGCGACCTCGGCAACCGTGCTGATCAGGGCGCCGATGTCCGCGTCCTTGAGGTTCAGGGTGACGGTTTCGGCGTGCAGCGGTACCGCGTGAACCAGCCAAGCCAGCGCCAGCGCCGCGATCTTTCCCGGGATTTTCATTGCCTGTACCTCAGCACCAGTCCTGTTGCGCGGGCATCCGTTGCTCAGTCCGGCGGCCGCGGGGGATTACGAGATAGATTCTATTCATAGCTATCCAGTGACAACATCTGCTCAACACCATTGCGCAGCACCTTCAGGCTGACCGGTTCTCCGCTTCGCAGGCTTCGCAGAGCCTGGGCGCTGTTTTGCGGATCCGTCAGGGTGAGGCCGTTGACTTCTGTCACCACATCGCCGTCCTGCAGTCCCACCTGCTCGAACAGTTGCGGATCATTGCCGGGCGCCAGCGCATAACCGATCAGCTTGCCCGCGGGATCGTTCACGGGGGAGATGCGCAACATGCGGGCCAGGGAGGCTGGCTGCTGCTGGATCCGGCGTCGCACTTCCTGCAGCCGCTGTGCCGCGCTCATTGACGAACGCATGGCGGCCGGAACGGCGGTTGCGGAATAGACATTATTGCCCGGTTTGATATCGGTCGGAAGACGCAACGTCTCGTAACGTCCGCTGCGCTGTAGTATGACACGATCCGCGTAGATTGCGCTTAACTCGGCGTTTCCCGGCAGGGTATCGCCGATCGCGTAGTCCTCCTCCTGCCCGCGCTGATCGGCGATTATAGCGCGTGCACCGGCCTTGTTATCCGAAGCCAGCGCACCTTTCAGCGTCAGATTCAGCTGCGTGTCCGGCGCATCGACCGGGGTGGCGGATCTGGCGGGCTGCGCCGCGACCGTCACCTGGCCCATCAGGTGCCAGCCCGGTATCTGCCTGATCAGCACCCGGCCGGGATCCGGGCTGGGCGGGGTGCTGGAGGCCGGCGCGGTCACTGGCTGCGCAGGCTGCTCCTCCTGGGGTAACAGGCTCCAGGTCATGAGGGCGAGCTGGCTCGCTATCCAGACGACCAGCAGGAGATTGATGACAAGAACAACCCGCTGCGCAACCTTGCCCTGCAGTAACCTGCCAAGTTCATCGGGTTGTAATGACGCTGCATTCATCAACGAACCTGTATTGAGTCTTCAGCTGCCAGGGAATTAACCCTGTCGTGACTGATGTCGACCGCGGCCTGATCCGCTGCGTTGCCCTGCCGGCCGTTTAGACGGTCTGCCCCGACCGCCCGGGCGCGGCGGGCGCTTGATCCTGACCGGCGGACTGAGTTCACCGATGTAGGACTCCGGCACCGTTTCCACCGGTATCTTGTGGCCGATGAAGGCTTCGATATCCGGTAGTGAATAGACGAAATTCTCGCAGGCAAAGCTGATCGCATCCCCGTCCTTGCCGACCCGCGCCGTGCGCCCGATGCGATGTACGTAATCTTCGGCATCCTGCGGCAAATCATAATTGAATACATGACTTACATCGGGGATATGCAGACCGCGGGCCGCCACATCGGTAGCGATGAGGATCGGCAATTCCCCCTTCTGGAATTCGCTCAGCAGGCGCTGGCGTTTCTTTTGAGGCACGTCACCGGACAATACCGCACATTTGAAGCCGTTACCCTCCAGGTAGGACCATACCCGGTCCGCATTGCGCTTGGTGTTGACGAACACAATGCTGCGGTGCGGATCGGTATGATTCAGCAGACCGACCAGCAAGGGAATCTTATCCTCATTTGCCGTGTGGTAGAGCACCTGCCGAACGCGCTCCGCCGTCACCATCTCGGGTACGACATCGACATAGACCGGGAGGTTCATGTGCTCGTAGGCGAGCTCCTGTACACGATGCGAGAGGGTTGCCGAAAACAACAGCCCGAGGCGCTGTTCCGGTGGCGGGCAGCGCCGCAGCAGGAAGCGCATATCCTTGATGAAGCCGAGGTCGAACATCCGGTCCGCCTCGTCCAGCACCACGGCCTGGATCAACTTCAGGTTGAAGATGTGCTGCTTGAAATAGTCGATCAGGCGCCCCGGTGTACCGATCAGGATATCCACCCCAGCGGCTATGGCGTCGCGCTGTTCGTCATAGCCGGTGCCACCGTAGGCGAGCCCGAGCCGCAACCCCGTATGCCGCCCGAGCACGCTGGCATCGTTGTAGATCTGGATGGCAAGTTCCCGGGTAGGTGCCAGGATCAGGGCGCGCGGCTGATTCTGCTGGCGGGACTCACTGGCCGGACGGGTCATGAGGTGATGGTAAACCGCGATCAGGAATGCCGCCGTCTTGCCGGTCCCGGTCTGTGCCTGACCGGCGACATCACGCCCCTGCAAAGCGACCGGCAGGGTCTCCGCCTGGATCGGGGTGCATTTTGAAAACCCTGCTTCTTCAATGCCTTGCATCAGCTTTTCCGGCAGGGAAAAGCTGCTCCAGGTGATGTCGGTCAAGTGTGTATCGGCCATATTCAGGGTCGCAATAGCGTGCAAGGCACGGAAATATGATTGAATTTCGTATTATATTTCAAATGCTTGTTTATATGCCAATGAATGTTGAAAATCGCGACCCGCGCGACACCTGCGTCACGCGGCCGGACCCGGTCGCCGGCCTGCCTGCCGCGCCGGATGCAGTCTGCAATCCCGATCCGTGGTACCGGCACCTTGCGACTGACCCGATCCGCGCACGCATCGCACGCGGTCCGCCGGGGTGTGATATGCGGGGTTGTAAATTCTGCGGATTTAGGCTGAAATAGCCTACATCTAGGTGTCACGTCAGCAACGGGGCCGCAGACACACCATTTAGATCCTGCCAAGGTCGCACCTCCCGGAACAGACCTTGACAAGTCACACAACGGATTTCCATTCATAACCATTGCGGGCCAGGCCCGGACATCTTCATTGCGGCAATTCGATAGTCTTTTTATTCAAGGAGATATTTGACAGTGAGCGACCACATCCTCCAGCTGACTGACGACACATTCGAACAGGACGTGATCAAGTCGTCCGACCCTGTCCTCGTGGACTACTGGGCCGAATGGTGCGGTCCCTGCAAAATGATCGCCCCTATCCTGGAAGAAATCGCCAGCGAATACAACGGCAGGATCAAGGTCGCCAAACTGAACATCGACGACAATCCGCAGACGCCACCCAAGTACGGCATCCGCGGCATTCCGACACTGATGCTGTTCAAGGACGGCAATGTCGAAGCCACCAAGGTCGGCGCCCTTTCGAAGTCGCAGCTGACGGCATTTATTGACAGCAACATCTGAACGTAAACACAAACATTCGTACCGGGGATAACTGAAAGCAAGTCCAGCGCCTGTGCGCCACACCGCATAACTGTACATCCGCTGCTGTACCGGCAAAGCTGATCAGCCCCCTGCTCTTTCCCCGGCCCCCGGGCCATTCCTTACAAAAGACTGCTATGACACCCAGCGAAGGCCACCTATGAACCTGTCCGAACTCAAGCTCAAACCTGCATCCGAACTGATAGAAATTGCCCAGGATATGGGCATTCAGGACACCGTGCGCACCCGCAAGCAGGACATCATCTTCTCCATCCTCAAGTCGCACGCAAAGAAAGGCGAGGATATTTTCGGTAACGGCGTGCTGGAAATCCTGCAGGACGGTTTCGGCTTCCTGCGCTCGGCGGACAGTTCCTACCTCGCCGGACCGGATGACATCTACGTATCTCCCAGCCAGATTCGCCGATTCAGCCTCCGTACCGGCGATACCGTGGACGGCAAGATCCGGCCGCCAAAGGACAGCGAACGCTATTTCGCACTGCTCAAGGTCAACCAGATCAACTATGAAAAGCCGGAGGCTGCCAAGAACAAGGTCGCCTTCGAGAACCTGACCCCGCTGCACCCGAACGAGCGGCTGGTGCTGGAACGCGGCAACGGCAGCACCGAGGACATCACCGCGCGCATCATTGACCTGGTTGCCCCGCTGGGCAAGGGCCAGCGCGGCCTGATCGTGTCGCCACCCAAGGCAGGCAAGACGATGCTGCTGCAGAACGTGGCGCAGTCCATCACCGCGAACCACCCGGAGTGCTATCTGATCGTACTGCTCATCGACGAGCGCCCGGAGGAAGTGACCGAGATGGCGCGCTCGGTGCAGGGCGAGGTCGTTTCGAGCACCTTCGACGAACCGGCCAGCCGCCATGTGCAGGTCGCGGAAATGGTGATCGAGAAGGCCAAGCGCCTCGTCGAGCACAAGCGCGACGTGGTCATACTGCTCGACTCCATCACCCGCCTGGGACGCGCCTACAACACGGTGGTACCCTCATCGGGCAAGGTGCTGACCGGCGGCGTCGACGCCAATGCACTGCAACGACCCAAGCGCTTCTTCGGCGCGGCGCGCAATATCGAGGAAGGCGGCAGCCTGACCATCCTGGCCACGGCACTGATCGACACCGGCTCACGCATGGATGACGTCATCTACGAGGAGTTCAAGGGCACCGGCAACCATGAAATCCACCTGGACCGCCGTATTGCGGAGAAGCGCGTCTACCCGGCGATCAACCTGAACCGCTCGGGCACACGCCGCGAGGAACTGCTCACCGACCCGAAGGAACTGCAGAAGATGTGGATCCTGCGCAAGCTGCTGCACCCGATGGACGAGCTCGCCGCGATGGAATTCCTGCTCGACAAGCTCAAGGCGACCAAGAACAACGCCGAGTTCTTCGATTCCATGAGGCGCTGACAGGCGGAATTCAAGAAGAACCACTCGCGCAAAGACGCATCCCGCTGCTTCCGCAGTGCGGGCTGCGTCGAATATCTGACTGAAAGTCTCCGCGTTCGCCGCGCGCCTCTGCACCACTGGACGCTCACGCGGTACCGGGCCGAGTCCGCTAATTTCTCTTACACACCACCCAGGTTGCGCAGGCGATTGATGCGTAGCTCTATCGGCGGGTGGGTGGCATACAGCCGGCTGGTCTTTTCCCGAAAGTTGCGGAACGGATTCACGATGAACATGTGCTGCGTGGCGCGGTTCGCACCCCGGAACGGCTGGGCGCTGGCGGCCAGCTTATCGAGTGCGGCGATCAACCCCTCGGGATGACGGGTCAGGCGCACGCTGGTCGCATCGGCAAGGAACTCCCGCTGCCGTGACACGGCCAGCTGTACCAGCAGTCCGAACACCGGCGCGAGCGCGGCGAACACCACCAGCGCCAGCATCACGAACACGCTGCCCGCGCCCGCCTTTCCCGAGCCGCGTGAACGGTCGGAGAAGTACAGCACGCGCAAGGCACCGTCGCTGACCAGCGCGATCAGGCCGACGATAACGCCCACGGCCGTGGCATATCGGATGTCCCAGTTCACGATATGTCCCATCTCGTGCCCGATCACGCCCTGCAACTCCTCGCGGTTGAGTCCCTCCAGGAGGCCGCGAGTGACACCGATGGCGGAATGTGCCGGCGTCATGCCGGTGGCGAAGGCATTCAGCGCCTGCGTTTCGATGACGAATACACGCGGCTTGACGATCCCGGCGGCAATCGCCATTTCCTCGACCACATTGTGCAGCACGGGCTCCTCATCGCCGGTGACTTCCCTGGCGCCGGTCAGACGCAGGATGATGCGATCACCGCTGTGGAAGGCTATACCCGACCACAGGGCACCCACCGAGAACAGCACCAGCGAAGTCCACACGCCCCAGCGGCTGATGAACCAGACGCCTTCGACACCGGCGGGCAGTCCGTGCATACCTAGCTGCAGGCTCCAGCCCAGCAGGTAACCCAGCACGCCGAGGATCAGCAGCAGGGTGCCCAGCAAGCGCAGGGTCGCACGCTGGTTGGCGCGTGCAGCCGCAAGAAAATCAGTGCGCCGCAGGACTTTTTTGCGCAGCTGGCGGCGGTTCTGCCAGCCCGTCGTGAACGGTACACCGCAGTGCGCACAGACACGTGCGTGCGGCCGTCTGGCAGCGCCGCATTCGGGACATTTCGATGGCGGTGACTGCGGCATGCGCCCGTCTACAGCTCCCCCTGGACCGGAATCAGGGCCGGTCGGCTCAGCGCAGGTCGACCGCCGGCGTCGCCGTTTCTGTTTCCGGCACCTCGAAATAGGTGGCCTGTTTGAAACCGAACATTCCGGCGACCACGTTCGACGGGAACGTCTCGACAGCGTTGTTGAGCGACATCACACTGTCGTTGTAGAACTGGCGCGAGAAGGCGATCCTGTTCTCGGTGGCGCTCAGTTCCTCCATCAGGCGCGAGACATTCTCGTTGGCCTTGAGGTCGGGATAGTTTTCCATCAGCGCGAACAGTTTCCCCAGTGCGCCGGTCAGGACACCCTCGGCGGCTATCGCCTCCTCCGGTCCCGTCGCGCTGACGGCCTGGTTGCGCGCCTGGATGACCTTCTGCAGGGTTTCCTGCTCGTAGGACATGTAGTCCTTGACGACCTCGACCAGATTCGGAATCAGGTCATGGCGGCGCTTGAGCTGGACATCGATCTGGCGCCAGGCATTCGCGACCTGGTTCTTGAGGTTCACCAGCTTGTTGTACAGCAGGACGCCCCAGAGCGGGACGACGACGATGAGCGCAACAATGACCCAGCCGATGTTTTCCATGGTGTTCTCCTTTAGCAAACCGGCAAGCGGAAACTGAGATGCGAGCGGTGAATCGTGAAACGCCAGTCGTGAAACGTGAACAGTGGAACGTCGAAGTGAGAAATCAGCGGCTTGAAACTGACTTGCAGAGACCGTTCACCCGGTTCACATCACGTATCACTGTTCATCTCTTACGTTTCACGATCAAGCGCACGATAGCCGATGTCCTTGCGATAATAAACATCCGGCCAGTGAATCCGCCTGACGCAGTCATAGGCCTGTTGTTGCGCCGCGGCAATCGTTTCCCCGAGTGCGCAGACACACAGCACGCGTCCACCGCTGGTTCTCACGGTATCGCCGTCCAGCACCGTACCGGCGTGAAACACCCTGCACGCCATGCTATCGGCTTGCGGCAGACCCTCGATAACATCACCCTTGCGGTAACTGCCCGGGTAGCCGCCCGCCGCCATCACGACGCCGAGCGCGGGACGCGCATCCCACTCGGCCTCGACCGTGTCGAGCCGGCCGTCCAGTGCAGCCAGGCACAACGCCACCAGGTCGGAACGCAGTCGGCACATGACAGGCTGGGTCTCGGGATCGCCGAAACGCACGTTGAATTCCAGCACCCTGGGTACGCCGTCCGGACCGATCATCAGGCCGGCATAGAGAAACCCGGTGAAGGCATTACCCTCCGCCGCCATACCGCGAATGGTCGGCAGCATCACCTGCTGCATGACCCGGTCGTGCAGCGCCGGCGTCACCACCGGCGCCGGCGAATAGGCGCCCATGCCGCCGGTATTGGGGCCGGTGTCCCCGTCGTCGCGGGCCTTGTGATCCTGCGAGGTGGCCAGTGGCAGGCAGTGCCCGCCATCCACCATGGCGATGAAACTGGCCTCCTCGCCGCGCAGGAATTCCTCGATGACGACGCGATGCCCGGCCTCGCCGAACACGTTGCCGGCGAGCATGTCCTGCACGGCCGCGGTGGCCTCCGTCCTGGTCTGCGCGAGAATCACGCCCTTGCCAGCGGCCAACCCGTCGGCCTTGACGACGATCGGAACGTCCCGGTCGCTCAGGTAGGCAAGTGCGGCATCGACATCGTGAAAGCTGGCATAGGCTGCGGTCGGGATATTGTGTCGACGGAGGAAATCCTTGGTGAAGGCCTTGGAACCCTCCAGCTGCGCGGCACCGCTCCCGGGTCCGAAGCACGGCAGTCCGACCGCCCGGAAGCGATCGACGATGCCGGCCACCAGCGGCACCTCCGGCCCGACGATGGTGAGACCGACCGCGCGTGACTGGGCAAAGGCGATCAGGGCATCGAAATCCAGGGCATCGATGGCCACATTCTCGATGCCTGCTTCCCTTGCCGTGCCGGCGTTTCCCGGCGCGACGTACACGGTATCCGCCAGCGGTGACTGCGCGGCCTTCCAGGCCAGTGCATGCTCGCGTCCGCCGTTGCCGATGATGAGGATGTTCATGCTTGTTTCCCTACCATGCGTATTGGCCACGGACACCCACGGGAGTGCACGGAAGAAATGCTCGGGGCATACAGTGCAGGACGCCTGATCGCTGCCCTGTGCGGCTGTTTCTCACGCACCGGCGATATGGCTCAGGGCACCCGCCTGGCCGGCGCCACGACCCGGCCCAGGCAACGGAAACCTTCCGCGTACCACCGTGGGTGTTCTGGCCCTTGCCTGATGAGGCCTTCCATGCGCTTCCATCGCCAATACGCTTTCCACGATTCAGGTCTCATGTGCCACGTCTCCCGGAATCAGTGCCGGAAGTGACGCATGCCGGTGAAAACCATCGCGATATCATGCTCGTCGGCGGCGGCGATGACCTCCTCATCGCGCAGGGAACCGCCGGGCTGTATCACCGCCACGATGCCCGCCGCCGCGGCCTGATCGATGCCGTCGCGGAACGGGAAAAAGGCATCGGAGGCCATCACGGAGCCCCTGACCTCGAGCCTTTCGTCCGCCGCCTTGATCCCCGCCACCCTGGCGCTGTAGACACGGCTCATCTGCCCGGCGCCGACGCCGATGGTCATGCCGTCCTTGCAGTAGACGATGGCATTGGACTTGACGAATTTGCCCACGCGCCAGGCAAACAGCAGGTCCTCCACTTCCTGCGCCGTCGGCGCACGCTGCGTTACGACGCGGAGATCATCCGCCGTGATCCGGCCCAGGTCGCGGTCCTGCACCAGGAGGCCGCCGTTGACGCGCTTGAAATCCAGCATCGGCACCGGCTCATCAGACCAGGTGCCGCACTCCAGCACGCGCACGTTCCGTTTTTCGGCCAGCACCGGCAAGGCGTGGGGATCTACCGACGGTGCGATGATAACCTCGACGAACTGGCGCCCGATGATCGCGCCCGCGGTGGCCGCATCCAGCGGGCGATTGAAGGCGATGATACCGCCGAATGCCGAGGTCGGGTCGGTCCTGAAGGCGCGTTCGTAGGCCTCCAGCGGACCGGCGCCCAGGGCGACACCACAGGGATTGGCATGCTTGACGATGACGCAGGCCGGTCCCTCGGTAAAGGATTTCACGCATTCCAGCGCTGCATCGGTGTCCGCCACATTGTTGTAGGACAGTTCCTTGCCCTGCAACTGTCGCGCCGTCGCGACGGAGGCCTCGCGCGGTGCCTGCTCGACAAAGAACGCGGCTCGCTGGTGCGGATTCTCGCCATAGCGCATGGTCTGTACCTGGCGGAATTGCAGGTTCAGGGTGCGCGGGAAATCGGAGCGTTCGCCAGCAGGGCCGATGGAACCGAGGAAATTGGCGATGGCGCCGTCGTAACGCGCGGTATGCTCGAAGGCCTTCACGGCCAGTGTAAAGCGCGTGCCGGCGGACACCCCGTCGCCATCGGCGTGCAACTCCTCGAGCACGAGCGGGTAATCCGCGCTGTCGACCACGACGGTGACCGCGGCATGGTTCTTCGCAGCCGCGCGCAGCAGCGCGGGACCACCGATATCGATGTTCTCGATTGCCGTGGCCAGGTCGCAGCCGGGGCGTGCCACGGTCTCCTCAAACGGATAGAGGTTCACCACGACGAGGTCGATGGGCTGGATACCGTTGGCAACCATGACCGCCTCGTCGGTGCCGCGGCGTCCGAGGATGCCGCCGTGTATCTTGGGATGCAGCGTCTTCACCCGGCCGTCCATCATCTCCGGAAAGCCGGTGAAGTCGGACACCTCGGTAACGTCCACGCCCGCATCGGTCAACAGCCTGGCCGTACCGCCGGTGGACAGGAGTTCCACGCCGAGCGCGTGAAGTTCGCGTGCGAAATCGACGATACCGCTCTTGTCAGAAACACTGATGAGTGCGCGCGCGATCATGGCGTGCTCAGTGTTCCAGATTGTATAGCTTGAGTTTCTTTCGCAGCGTGGCGCGACTGATGCCCAGTATTTCGGCGGCCTGGCTCTGGTTGCCGTCCACGTGGTGCATGACGACGTTGAGCAGTGCGGGCTCCACCTCGTTGAGCACGACATTGTACAGGTCGTTCACCTTGTGGCCGTCCAGATCATCCAGGTAGAGCTGGATGGCCGATGTCACGCTGCGACGGATGGGCTGCTTGCGGCGCTCGCGCCGCGGCTGGGCATTCATGCCGCCAGCCCCTGCCGGTCCGCAAGCCGGTCGAAGTAGTCCTGAACGAAGCGTAGCTGCGCCGCGGCGTCCTCCACCCGGTTGACCTGATCGCGGAACCCATTTCCGTCGCGCTGACCCCGGCTGTACCAGGCGATATGCTTGCGCGCCACGCGGACGCCGGTGGGCTCGCCGTAGAAGCGATACAGGTTTTCCAGGTGCCCGGTGAGAATGCGATGGATCTCCGCCGGCCCGGGTTCCGGCAGGCGCCGGCCGGTGCGCATGAAATGCCCGATCTCGCGGAATATCCACGGCCGCCCCTGCGCCGCGCGCCCGATCATGACCGCGTCGGCGCCGGTACGGCGCAGCACCTCGACGGCCTGCTCCGGCGAGGCGATGTCGCCGTTGGCGATCACGGGAATGGATACCGCCGCCTTGATCGCGCGCACCGTGTCGTGCTCGGCCGTACCGCGATAACCGCAGGCGCGGGTACGGCCATGCACCGCGAGCGCCTGGATTCCGGCCTGTTCGGCGATGCGTGCCACCGGCAGGCCGTTCCTGTGTTCGGCATCCCAGCCGGTGCGTATCTTGAGCGTGACAGGTACGTCGACCGCCCTGACCACGGCTTCAAGGATACGGCCAACCAGGCGCTCGTCCCGAAGCAGTGCCGAACCGGCCATGACGTTGCAGACCTTCTTCGCGGGACAGCCCATGTTGATATCGATGATTTGCGCGCCATGGTCGACGTTGAAACGCGCTGCATCTGCCATCATGTCAGGTGCAGCGCCGGCAATCTGCACCGATACCGGCGCGTCTTCACCGCGATGATCGATGCGGCGCCGCGTCTTGACGCTGCCCCACAGCAGTGCATTGGACGCTACCATCTCCGATACGGCCATGCCGGCGCCCAGCGCGCGGCACAGTTGCCGGAACGGACGGTCGGTAACACCGGCCATCGGCGCCAGCACGAGATTGTTGGGCAAAATATAGGGGCCTATGTTCACCGGTGCTATGAGCTTTGTTGAATCTGTTTGCAAGCCGGGATGGAGGACGGCAGATAATACCTGCTTGAGCGGGGATGTAAAAGTGTTATAAAAATGTCACCACCATCACACAGACACCCTTTGCCGCGAGTGCAGAACGGGAAGCGGAAACCGGTACTGTAACTGACTGATTTGCTATTCCCGCGACCTGTCTTCTCACGGCACGGATAGACAGGCGTGGTTGATCCGGTTGTGGTTACCGCTTGTGTGTGGCGCCCGTCACCCGCACCGGGTCACGTTACGCCAAGGGCTGCCGGAAAGACCTGTCGATGTTTTCGGAACTGCAGTGAAAGGCTCTCCACGGCAACGCAGGTATCAGAGAAAACCGAACTGGTACGAGACCGCCGCATCTCCCGGATCCTGAACTTCCAGCACGACGTCTACCCGAGCGTGCGGTTGTAACCCGGTGGTGACATCGGTGTCGGCATCCAGGTACTCCAACGGCAGGAAACGTCGCACGGCAACGGGTTTGCCGTTGATATCGATGAAACTCACCTCGAATACCGGATAGGGCTGGGTAAAATCGGCGCGGTTCTCGAAGGCCGCATTGATCAGCAGGGCGTCGTCCGCTGCCGGGTGCTTGCGGACGTCGCGCTGAATGATGCCCAGTTTCGACAGGTCCACGCGCAGCGGCAGGTTGCACCGCAGTACCGTACAGAATCGCTCCAGCGCCGGGCGCCAGTCGGGATCGGCGGACAACCCGGCGCGGTTGAAATAGGTCCACTGCATGCCGAGCAGTGACAGCAGCACGACGATCGCCGACACACTGAACATATCCCGGCCGTGCAGCGGCTGCTGCTGCCACCCCAGTCCTGTGAGTACGGGCGGAACCCCGCTACCGGACACCGTCATATCCCCGCTTTCGTCCGTGCGTTCCTCCACATCGATACCACCCATACGCGCGGCCTCGCTGTGCATTGCCAGGCTGCCGGCCGCATCCACCGCCTCGCGTACCGCTGCCAGGTCCTCGTAGAGGTAATCGACCACGTTGTAAACCTGACGGCATTCACCGCAGCGCACCTTGCCCGCGGCCTTGCTCAGCTGGACAGCGGATATCTGGAACACCACCGAACAATTTGGGCAATAGGTATACATCGGGGGAGTGTACCTCAACGGGCAAGCGATTTTGAACGACCCGCGTTGCACTCACGGCTCATACCTGTGCATCATGCCGGTGTCCGGTCAACAGCACCCACTCGTCGCGCTGTTGCATTGGCGCGAAGTCGATCCAGTTCGCAAAGGATGCCCTGACGGCATCCGCCTGGTCGGCGAGGATACCGCTCAGCAGGATCGTGCCCCCGGGTCGCAAATAGCCAGCCAGCACCCCGGCCAGCGCCTGCAGCGGGTTGGCCAGGATATTGGCTATCACCAGGTCCACGGGAACGGTGTCGAGGTCGGCAGGCAACACCACGCGGAATCCCGCGGCGATGCCATTCGCACGCGCGTTCGCGCGTGTCGCCTCGAGTGCGCGGGGATCGATGTCCGTGGCCAGTACGCGCGCGGCGCCGAGACGACTCGCGGCGAGAGCCAGGATACCTGAACCACAACCGTAGTCGATCACCCGCCGCCCGGTCGGAGGATGCCGGTCCAGCCATTCCAGACACAGCGCCGTGGTGGCGTGGGTGCCGGTCCCAAAGGCAAAACCCGGGTCCAGCGTCAACACGACGGCATCGGCCTGCGGGCAGGGTTCGCCGGAGGGGCACACCCACAGGCGCTCGCCAAATCGCATCGAACGGAAGGTCTCCCGCCACGTGGCGGACCAGTCGCGGTCTTCCAGGACGGAGACCGACAGGGCAGGCAGCGGATCCGCCAGCGCGCTGCGCAGCGCCGCCTCGACAACACCGGCATCCGCGTCCACGGGAAACAGGGCCACGACACGCGGGTTGCGCCACAGCGGCCGGGTACCCGGCAGCGGCTCGATGAGAAGTTCGTCGGCCGCATCCTCCAGTGTCACGGACTGCGCGCCGGACGCCTCGAGGGCCGCTGTCACCGCCTCGACCTGCTCCTGCAGGACATCAAGCGAGAATTTCAGCCAGCTCATCAGCAATCAGAACGCGCGCAGCAGAAGTGTATTACTTCACGTATGTCGCTCGTTCTCAACGGGAGAATCAGCAAACGTATCCCTGGCACGACGCGAACTATACAAGTAGGCAATGATAAGGCACGCCAGTACGACCTGCACCCAACCAAGCCGAGGGATACGGGTCGTAGCGCCGGTTAAGATGGGAACAAACACAGTAACAATATTCAATACAGCCGCCGTCACCAGCAGGAAGATACCATTTCCCCAGAGATTTCTGACCAGTGCACTGGCTCCGGGCCGCCGCTTCGATAATGCGTAGAAAAAAAGTAACACGGGTAGTGTCGCCAGCAGTGCCAGAACCAGGGAGAAATCATCGGGGTAGAGCATGTAGCGCACTCCCTCGATACCGACTGCACTCGTTCCGCCCCGATGCCCCATGAGCGAGACCATTAGCACGACATAAGGACGCATCAGGTAGAGTACGACAAGCCATAACCCGGCGTTAACCTTTAGGTTTAAGTACTTGTCGTATTGACTGAAGTCGTATTGCATGACACGCGCACCCACGCTGCACGCCTAATCGGCTATATTTATCACAGTCCAAATCCTGTGACCGGCAAACATCACAATACTCGCCCAGTACAATTACATCCCGAGCTTCTTTTCCAGATAGTGGATGTCCGCCCCTCCGGTCATGAACGCTACATCGGTAATGATCTCACGCTGCAGCGGCACGTTCGACTTGATCCCCTCGATGACGATTTCGTTCAGCGCGACGCGCATACGTGCAAGCGCCGAGGCACGTGACTCGCCGTGGGCGATGAGCTTGCCGATCATGGAATCATAGTAGGGAGGCACCCGGTAGCCGTTGTAGATGTGGGTATCCATCCGGATACCCGGGCCGCCCGGCGCATGATAGTTGCTGATGGTACCCGGTGACGGCATGAAGTTTCCAGGGTCCTCGGCGTTGATGCGGCATTCGATGGCATGGCCGTGGATTCGAATGTCCTTCTGCCGGTAGCTCAGCCCGATGCCCGCGGCGATATTGATCTGCTCCTTGACGATATCCACGCCGGTCACCATCTCCGTGACCGGGTGTTCCACCTGAATGCGGGTATTCATCTCGATGAAATAGAACTCGCCGTTCTCGTAGAGGAATTCAAAGGTACCGGCCCCCCGGTACTTCAGTTTTTTACAGGCATCCGCACAGCGCTTCCCCATTTCCTGGCGCTGCTTGTCCGCGATACCGGGAGCCGGGGCCTCCTCCACCACCTTCTGGTGCCGGCGCTGCATGGAACAGTCGCGTTCGCCCAGGTGAATGGCATCGCCCTCCCCGTCGCCCAGCACCTGGAACTCGATATGCCGGGGCGCCTGCAGGAACTTTTCCATGTAGACGACATCGTTGTTGAAAGCATTCTTTGCCTCGGTGCGCGTGAGCGAAATTGCGCCCAGCAAGGCTGCCTCGGCGTGCACCACTCGCATCCCACGCCCGCCACCGCCCCCGGCGGCCTTGATGATGATCGGATAGCCGATTCCACGTGCCAGTTTCAGGTTGGTCGCATCATCATCGCCCAGCGGCCCGTCCGAGCCCGGCACGGTCGGCACCCCGGCCTCCTTCATGGCGCGGATGGCGGCCACCTTGTCTCCCATGCAGCGGATAGTTTCCGGGCGCGGCCCGATGAATATGAAACCGCTGCGCTCGACCTGCTCGGCGAAATCATCGTTCTCGGCCAGGAACCCGTAGCCGGGATGGATCGCACTGGCGTCGGTCACTTCCGCCGCACTGATGATGGCCGGTATGTTGAGATAACTTTCCGCTGACACGGGCGGGCCGATACAGACGCTTTCATCCGCCAGCAGCACGTGCTTGAGATCCCGATCCGCGGTGGAATATACGGCCACGGTGCTGATGCCAAGTTCGTGGCATGAGCGCAGTATGCGCAGGGCGATCTCGCCCCGGTTGGCGATGACAACTTTTTCCAGCATCAGCTGATCACGAACAGCGGCTGACCGTACTCGACGGGCTGGCCGTTTTCCACCAGCTTCGCTGAAATCGTGCCGGCCTTGTCGGCCTCGATCTGGTTGAGCATCTTCATGGCTTCGATGATACACAGGATCTCGCCGGCACCGACCGTCTGACCGACGTCAACGAACGGTTTCGCACCGGGCGACGGCGCCTCGTAGAATGTGCCGACCATGGGCGATGTGACCGTGTGACCGGTGGGGACGGCGGATTCTACCGGGGCTTCCACGGGGACAGCCGCCGGGGCCGGAGCAGCGACCGGGGGCGGCTGATAATAGAACGGGGGCGCCATACCGACCGGGCCGCTGCGGCTGATGCGGACCGACTCCTCGCCCTCGTGAATCTCGATCTCGGCGATCTGCGATTCTTCCAGCAGCTCAATCAGTTTCTTGACCTTGCGTATATCCATTTCGATATCCAGTCATGTCGGGTGCGCCGTGCGCAGCAGGTACTGTGTTAACGTTCGATCTCCCCCGCCCGCCGCGAGCCGACCGGGCGAGGGAACGGGAACCATGGCCAGCCATTCCAGGCTCTGTTTTGCGACTGCCTACCTGATGTACCGCGTGCCTAGGCGCACCAGGTGAAAACATGACCATTACTGCGCATCCAGGTACCGCAACGCGGCCTGCATGGCCAGTTCGTAGCCGATCGGACCCAGCCCGGAGATCACCCCCGTCGCGATATCCGAGAAGTATGACCGCCGCCTGAAATCCTCGCGCGCATGGACATTGGAGAGATGAACCTCGATGAAGGGGAGTCCGACGGCCTGCAGGGCGTCGCGCAAACCGATACTGGTATGGGTCAGGGCGGCTGGATTGATAATAATAAAATCAATGCCTTGTGATGGTGCTGACTGGACCTGGCCGATCAGCTCGTGTTCGGCGTTGCTCTGGAAACCGGTCAGTCCAACCCCGGCGGCGCTGGCCCGGTCCTGGAGGCCGGCCAGGATCTCGTCCAGCGTAGTGGCGCCGTAGTGTTCCGGCTCGCGCGTGCCCAGCAGGTTCAGGTTGGGGCCGTTGAGTACGAGGATACCCGACATAGTGGCGTTTCGCGTGTTCCCGGGTTATTAACGATTGTTCTCAAGAATATTCAACAAGTTATAAAATACCGTGAGAACGGCGCTGATTTTAGCCAGATTGGATGATATTGTCCAGTTCGACGATTTTCGGCTATAAAAAGCGCATATTGCCGGCAGTAACTGGATCATTACTGTCAACTGCCGCACGGCGCCCGTGCGATCCGGGAAATCGCACAACTAAAAAGCCCCGGCTGATGTCAGCCGGGGCTTTCTGGAGCAACTTGATGTGCAGCAAGACGTAAGTCGGCAACACCCTTCAACGCATTAATTCAGTTCCACCATATAACTACTGACCGAGGGACCGGCTACTTGTACGCCATTGATATCATAGTGAACGACCGACATCACTGTTGGCGGGGCTGAAGGCATGCTGCTTGGCGGACTCTGTGACAACGCGCGCGCCGGTAGCGGGACAATCTCGAAGCGCGGCTCGTAATAGGTCAGCATACCGGTCGGACTGACATAACTGACGGTCAGGGTATCACCCGAGACCTTTTGCATGACGATACGCTGCGAACCGGTGTAGGGACTGATATCTTCCGGCAACAACTGGAATAATGACGGTGGGGCACCGTCAACAGCGAACTTCAGTGTAATTTCCACCGCGCCGTAGGTCGGCCAGCTCGCATTCGGATCCAGCACTGGATGTACCGTCACATTGTGCGAAGCCTCAACTTTTCTGAGGTGCCCGATCGTGGAAGCGCCATACCCGATGTTGTATTCCAGGGGGTGAGGCGAACCCATACCCGGAAGAATTTCCAGCGCGATAGGTACATTGTTTACCGAGTCGGCGATGGTCGGATAGTCTGCCGTGGTGGTGAACTGTACATGGCCGGTACCCACCGGCAGGCCGGAGGTGGGTAAATCAACGACAGCGAGAGTGAGCCACGGTTGATGGCCGGACGTATTTGTTAAAAGCCAATAGGGGCTACTGGGGTCGGAAACTGATGGCGAGCTCTGATCCGGCAACATTCTGATGAAGGACGAAATCGTTAATGGCACGGAGCCGCCGGCATCCGGATAATACTTGGCGCTCGTATTACTCAGGGTCATGTTATCCGGCGAACCCACGGCAAACAAGACGGAATCTCCGTTCCGAGCGGCCGTCGGCACCGGATTGAGCGACGTACACCCGGACAAGATGACAAGGACTGCTGAACAGAAAAAGAATGTCTTGGACGCTGCTGAAATATTCATGGTTATTCACCCTTACTCATGCTTGTTATTGTCAACTGTCGCCCAGCTCAGGACCAAATACTAAACAGTTCTAGATAATCTTACAATAATACCCGAGCCCTCGCAGCTGTAAGACTTTGTAGATCAGGTGCCGGCCATTACCTCGCCGGACAGATTTTTATAATATAAATACAATAAGTTAAAAACAGTATTGCAGTTTGATCCCTCGGTCTGATTACAGCAAATCTCTTGTCATTCCCGGCGATTGGTAGCCACGCCGGCAAGCAGACTGAACACTACCACCCTGCCTACCGGGTGACCGGATGGGTCCTTTGGAACACTGCCCTACCCGGCCTGTTGACCAGAACCTGTCTCAACAATCCCCCGCGACCGTGGGGTCGCGTACGAAAGGCGCACCTGCGGCATTGCTCCGCTTGCCCGTACATTGGTACTGTGCGGCGCTGTGCGCCTTTCGATGTCCAGGGATATCCAGGCGCCGCGGGAGGCAGGAAAAGGTGAGACCGCGCGGCGGTCGAGAGACTGGCCTGAGCCATACCGGGAGCGTCCGGGTACGCCTTTCGGACAGCATTGCTGCTCGCACGGTATTAGGAGATAGGTTCTATACACAAACACCACACGGGAGCGTGCAGATATAATGGGTGCGGATGTGCGGTTCGGGCGCCGGCAAAACCATAGCTGACCTGCGGCAAAGCCGGGCAACCTGACCCGCGCCCGATGATTAAAACCCGCTAAGCCGGATACGTGGAAGTCCAAATGGCCAACGTGCATGAACTAAAGACCCGGGGGCAGGCCGCCTTTCGGGAAGGACGCATCCCGGAGGCGCTGGATCTCTACCTGCGAGCCAGCCGGAAAGCATCTAAGGATGCCGAGATCTGGCATATGCTGGCGGTACTTCACGGCATGTCGGGCAACAGCGACGCGGCGGAGAACTGCTGCCGCAAGGTCATCGGGCTGCAGCCGAACGCCCACGCCGCCCACAACAATCTGGGCACCATCCTGAAGGATAAGGGAAGACTCGAAGAAGCCGCGGCCTGTTACCGCAAGGCGCTCGCTCTCGCCCCCGACTACGCTTTGGCGGCAAACAACCTTGCTACCTTGTTGCGGGAAACCGGTGACAAGCACGGGGCGCTCGAACATTACCAAAAGGCGATTCGTCTCAAGCCCGATTATGCCGAGGCACACAGTAACCTCGGTGCGCTGCTGCAGGACATAGGACGGATTGATGAAGCATTGCATGCTTACCAGATGGCAGTCCAGTTGCAACCGTCGAACATCGCCTGGCTGATCAATTTCGGATGCGGACTGCGCGAAGCCGGCCGGTTTGAGGATTCGGCACACGTGTTCCAGCGCGCCTCGCAAATCGACCCGCACAATGCGCGGGCCTGGGATGGACTGTCTCACGCCCAACTCGAGCTCCAGCGGTTCGATGCGGCACGGACGAGCGGATTGCGCGCCATTGAGCTCGATCCAAATCTGGTCGATGCATATTTGCATGCCGGCGCGGCCCTTCAGACGTTGAAGCAGTCGACGGAGGCCGCCGACCTGTACCGGCGCGCACTCACGATCGACCCCGACAACGAGACGGTCAAATATTTCCTCGCCATAATGGGTGTGGACAAGACTCCGGACAAGTCACCGGCAGACTACATCACGAAGCTGTTCGATGGTTATGCTGAGACCTTCGATGACTCCCTGGTAGATAAGCTCGGGTACCGTACGCCGATCCTGTTGCATCAACTCGCCGGCAGGTACATCGATCCGAGTGCAGGCAAGGTTGATATCATCGACCTGGGTTGCGGTACGGGTTTGTGCGGGCCATTGTTCCGCTCCATGGCCGCCCGCCTCGTCGGCGTGGATCTGTCTTCGAAAATGGTCGCGAAGGCGCATGAACGCCAGGTTTACGACGAGTTACTGGTCGACGACGTGATACCCCCGCTGCTTGATAACCCCCAGGGGTTCGATCTCGTGCTCGCGGCTGATGTCTTCATATACATCGGGGATCTCGGACCTGTGTTTGCCGCTGCCCAGACTGCGCTGCGGCTTGGTGGCCTGTTCATGTTTTCCACGGAAAAGGGCGACTCAGAGCAGGATTACGTCCTGCGCTCCTCAGGCCGCTACGCCCATGACATAGACTATATCAACCGACTTGCGGTCGGATCAGACCTGGCGGTCGTCAGTGCCGAGGACGTGATGCTGCGCAAGGAGAATGGCCAGGACGTCCAGGGCGACCTCTTTGTCCTGAAGCGATGTTGACGCATTCAGGGTGTGCTCATGTTGCCGGGCTACCCGTGTCGAAGTGGATTGCTTATAAGCGCGACATTGAACGCCATCGATATCAGCTGATCCTTCGACCTGTATTCCTCTACATGATGCTCAACACACGCGGGAAATAACAGCAGATTCCCTCCACGCGGAGGGATCTTCACCGTAAACGAATTGATGAGATTGGATTCCTGAAAGGGTAACTGCAGATACCGCACGGGCCGCCCGAAGTCTTCAGAATAAAGACTCCGCTGTTTTCAGGTATCCTCACATAGTAACAACCGCTCAGCACCAACGGATTCGGAATCCCTGATGGCGACTGATGAAAATGTATGACATTCGAGCTGCCGATCTCGTTGACATTGGCCCATATGGAGGTCACTCACAGCCCGTATGAGGCCCGCCCAAACCCGTCATCTTTTTCCACCTGGTCAAGGTTTCCGGAGATGGAATCTGCAGGAATGGAGAGGCAGACATCACGCGGGTTACGCAGGGCGACGAGGAAGCGCGCGGCCGGGGAAAGCCTGTGAATGAATCCGTCTTCTATAATGTTGAGAGGAAGTTTATCGACATAAAGTGTTCCGGAATCGTTGCTGCCAGTTACCCTGTGTAAATCCTCGAAGCAAGCGTTCCGCAAGCTGCGCATGTCTTCGTCCGACAAGCTGTCGAGCATCGCAGGATAGAATCCGGATCCGGATTTACCGCTCACCAGCCGTGCGATCAGTTTTGTAACCAGGGGTTCTTCCTGCGTCGTTGCGATGTTCGGGCAGGTCATTAGTATCTGTTCGACCAAGGTCGTGCCGGAACGTGGGAAACCGACAAAAAAGCCAACCGTTCCCCGGCATCGCCCTTGGTTGGTACCGGCATCGATCCTGAAAACTGGCTACGGAACACCTCTATCCGATCCAGGTAAAACGCCTTACCATAAGGCGCTTCCCGGGCGATGGCCTACCAGATTGCATTGGCGCGCCGGAAGGCGTCGAACGCGTTTTCGCACTGATGCGAACGATCGAGGACATGGCCCAGCTCACTGAGCAGGCTGGCGCCCTCGACGGTATGATCATGGGCAGCAATAGCTTGTTGCTGCCGGGGAATGAAATCGCGTAGGTTATTGCATTGGCGATCAAGTCGGGCCAGTACGAGATGTGCGGCCGGGTTATTCCGTTCAGGTCTCAAGGCTTCGATTGCGGCATGACGGGCTTCATTTTCTCTTCTCAGATATTCCAGCGTATGGGCCAAATTACCATAGACGACCGCATTCGCCTGTCCGGCGGTAACCAGGCACTGTTAGACTTCCAGTGCCTTATCGTATTTGCCTTGATTTGCGTACAGGTCTCCCAGGGTTTTACGGGGCTCACCCGTGCCGGGTTGGCTGTCGCAGCCGGCCGCTTCCACCAGGCACCGTTCGGCCTGTTCCATATCCCCCCGGTAACCAGATATACCTGGCCGAGCGACAACAGCGCCTTACAGGTTCTTTGATGTTGGAGTGATGTGTTGAGGCTGGACTCGGCTTCGGAGTACTAGCCCTTCCTTGCGCAGACCAAGCCATCCAGCAGCCACAGCTGCGGGTCTTCCGGATCTGCGTGGAGCAGTTGCCGTGCGACCCACATTGATTCATCTAGCTGCCCATCCCGGAACGGCCGGTACGCGTGCTGTTTGGTAACCTCAGACACCGAGCGCTTCCAGAAGAGGTCCTAGATGGTCTTCATAGCGTCGCCAGCGCTCGACCGACTTGGTGTAAATCGGCTTCCTTACCTGGTCATAGCTCGGTGTATTCACGGTGCGCTCGAGTTTGTGAAAATCCAGGCAGTGCTCATCCCATTCCAAGCCTACAAATTCGATTATCCTGCGGCTCATTTCCTCCTGGTTGGCGACCACCTCTTCATACTGTACTTCCAGGATTGGGATTGCCACTGTCTGCTTCCAATATTCCATCAACCGCTCGTACTGGCGGTAATACAGGCCCAGTGACTTGAGGTCACTGGCATAAGGATGAAAGGCATTGAAATGCTTGAAGTAGATTGACAGACAGGTATCGATAGGATTGCGTCGGCAGTGCAGCACCCGGGCGCCGGGGAACAGGCGGTCGATAAGGCCCAGTACCTCGAAATTGTGCGGCATCTTGTCGACGATTCGTCTGGCATCGGGTGCATAAGCCTGGAGATGATCGAGATACTCACCGGCTATTCGGTCCAGCGCCTCCGTGGTGGCATCACTCAAGCAGGCAGGATAGGGCTTCTTGCTGTTCAGACGCTTCTGAAGCGAGCTCGACAAGTGATACATGTCTTCGAGTTCGCCCGCACCGTGCACGTTGGGATGGCTGGCGAGAATCTGCTCGAGCAACGTAGTTCCGGAACGCGGCATGCCGACAATGAATACAGGCAATTCGGAGTTATTCGATGCCCTTGACCGGGACGTCTGCTGACCGCCGCTAAAAGCGCCCTTCAGGGACGCGAATAAATGTTCGGTCTGCTTGAGGCTGTAGCCCGGATGGTCCTCGGTATTTGCGGCGTGGTAATGTCCGAAGGCCTTGCTGTGTTCACCCACGTCATCGTACAGATCACCCATGACAAAATCGCGCTGGATGCGTGCCCACTTCTCCAGGTCCTGCGCATCCAGCCTCTCAAGCAGTTCAAGTGCCTGTTCACGTTGTTCGAGATGTCGTGCCATCACACCAAATGCCAAGGCAACCAGGACGTTGTCCTTGTGAACCATCAGCAAGGGCTGTAGGATCGTATCCGCCTCCTGGAATCGTCCAAGCCGCTCCAGTACCATCACCTGTCCCGCCGATGCCTCGGTATAATCCGGACGAAGTTTTAGCGCTTCATCAAAACGCTCGCAGGCCTCCTCGAAATTTCCCTGTTGCTGCAGGCAGGTTCCATAGTGGTAATAGGCTTCGACGAAATCAGGTTTCAACTCGATGGCGCGCTGGTAGGCTGCGTTGGCTTCCGGAAAGTTTTCGCGAAACGTCCTGACACACAACAATGCGTTGCCGATGTTGTTCCAGGCGGCTGCGTGACTGGCATCATGCCGGGTGGCCGAGCGGAACGCCGCGATAGCCTCGTCGAACCGCTCTTGCGCCATGAGCGCGGTTCCGAGATTGTTCTCGAAATCGGCGCAGCCTGGATCGACCGCGAGCGCAGCACGAAATCGTTGTTCCGCCTGTACAGGGTCGCCGCTCTGCTTTGACAGCAATCCCAGGTTGTTATGCGCCCGCGCACAACCCGGATCCAGCACTACTGCGTGTTCGAAAGCAGCAAGTGCGCCAGTCGTGTCTCCCAGGGCATGCCGAGCACCGCCCAGGGCGTTGAATGCGTCAGCATAGTCGGGCCTGATTTCCAGCGCCTTTTCGATCCATTCGATCGCCTCTTGCGGGCGGCCGGCCTCGATCAGCGTCAGGCCAATCAGGTGGCTGGGCTCCGGCAGGTCGGCGCGTTTATCGAAAGCGGTGCGATAGGTTGAGATTGCGGCTTCAAAATCTTGCCGCCGGCGTTGTATATTACCGATCCCAAGCCAGGCCTCGGCATTTCCCGGATCACGTTGGATAATCTCACGAAAACAGGCGATAGCGGCCTCGTGGTCGCCTTTGCGGTCCAATGCCAACCCCTTGTTCAGCAGGGCAGCGGGTGCCGAGCGATCAAGCTTGGCGGCCTTTTCAAACTGCTTCAGGGCGTCGTCGATATCTCCGCTGTCCAGCAGTACCAGCCCAAGATTGTTGTAGATGTTGGCCTGCCGGGAATCAAGACGTACCGCCTCGCGAGCGTACTGGACCGCTTCACTCAGGCGGCCGAGCTGACGCAGTACGATGGTGAGGTTGGCATAGGGTGATACAAAAACAGGATTCAGTTTGATGGCCCGGGCGTAGGCCTCCGCCGCATCCTTCCATGAATGCAGGCTTTGCAGCGCGACGCCGAGGTTGTACCAGGCGCCGACATGGCCGGGCGCAATTTCCACTGCCTTCCGGCAACACGCCACGACTTCGTCGAGCGCGCCAATCTGGGCGTGGACGCTGGCCCTCAGGAACCAGGCATCGGCCTGATTCGGTTGTTTCCGGCAGTACTCTTCGCACATAGACAATGCTTCGTCTACCCGACCGGACTGGACCAGCGTCACAATTTTCTGGGCGTAGGCCATCACTTCATTCCCGGGGCCTTCTCCAATACATAGATCTGCCCGGCGATGCTATCGCCGTATTCATGCCTCAGAACAACATCCTCGACAGCGGACACATGCAGTCCCGCTGTCATTGCCAACCCGGCGATGTAGTCCGGGCGTTGTGCATAGCGGCCGGATGAACGCAGAGAGTAGGGCCTTTCTTCGTTCGACCGTTCTATCGAGAAACTCATCAGCCCACCGTCGCGCAGTGCGCGGGCACAAGCTGGAAAAATTGCCGTCAGATCGCCTATATAGATGAACAGGTCACCCGCGAGGATCAGGTCGCAGGAATTCTCCTGTCCCTCGAGAAACGACGTGACGTCATCCTGCACCAGTCGATCGTAGAGTCCCAGCGCCCTGGCCTTGTCCAGCATACGCCCTGAAAGATCCACACCGGTTATCGACTCGGCGATATCGGCAATGGTCCGCGCGCACAGGCCGGTGCCGCAACCCAGGTCCAGAATGTCGAGTTTATTAGGAAATTCACCCAGCGACCTGCGTACCATCCGGTTCATCACTTCCGGGGCTGAATACTCCAGCGCATCGACCAGATGCGCGTCGAACTGGTCCGCATAACCGTCGAACAGTTCCTGGATGTAATCGACCGGCGACTGGGGCGGTACGTCGCGTACACCGATGACCGACAGAAAATAAGCAGCATTGGCGTGCTCGGGGTCCAACGAGAGAATGCGTCGAAAACAATGCTCTGCCTCCGCGAGCCGGTTGCTCCTGTGTAGAAGAAAACCGAGATAGTAGAGTGCACTGATATGGCCCGGAGCGCCCGCCAGCGCTTTTCTCAGGTAGACCTCCGCGTCGGCCGGGCGATTGTCGAACAATCGCGACATTCCCAGATTGGCAAGCGCATCAGGATATTCCGGTCGCACGTGCACAGCCTTCTCGAAACACACCGTGGATTCCGCGACCAGCCCCATCTGTCGAAGCGCCGTACCAAGGTTATTGAGCGCCTCGGGGTGTTCCGGCGCCCTGGCCAGTGCAGTACGCAGCACGATCTCGGCATCGGCAAAATTTCCTGCATCGATCAGCACACATCCCAGATTCACCTCGGCGCTGGTGTAACCGGATCTGAGTCGTACAGCCTCGCGAAACCGGCCTTCCGCCTCCATAGCCTTGCCGAGCGAGCGCAACACACAGCCAAGGTTGTTGTGCAGCGCCGCATCAACCGGGCGGAGCGTGATAGCCTGGTCCAGAGCCGACTCTGCCGCCGAATAATCTCCTATCAATCCACAGACCATGCCAAGCAGCCCATAAATATCGGCATCGCCGGAATCACCGACCCTTTCGAGAAGCTGGCGCGCTTCAGCGAAATGGTTCGCCTGAATTAGTTGCCGGGCCTGCTGCTTCGTGATTGTTATGGGGTTGGATGTGGCCACTGTTTGAAATAATCCGGAACCATAGGTTGATTCAGCATGCATATCGGAACATTGGCTGCAGATCAGATGGCAGCGTCATCAACACCTCATGGCTGATGACAAGCGGTTTCTGGCGATAAAAGTTGATTGAATCGCGCCACCATGGGCGACAGTAGACGAGATAAAGAACCGGGCGTTCGGCCTGGCTGCAGTTCGCGGTTCCACCGTGCAGCAGACGTACATCGAAGAGGAAACACCCACCATATCTTGGGATAATCGATACTGAATCCATCAGATCAGGTTGTGTGTTTTTCCAATCGATCTGATGGCGTTGGCTACCCGGCCAGTTCCGGGTCACGCCCTTCATCGCGTCGAGGGCGATCAGGGGTATGGCCAGAGTTATTGCGTATTGCGGCAGTGACTGCGGCATGCTCTCGTCTTCGTTAAAGAGGAACGGAAAATCTACATGCACGTGTTGATCCCCAGATCCGGGCCGGGACGTTACCGCAACATAGACATCGAGAATGCAGCCCCCCAGGAGGTGCCGAATTATGGGCAGCACCGCAACAGGTGCGAACAATGCAGGGCCATTGAAGGGCGGTTTCATTTCGATCACAATCATGGTGCGCTTGTGTCCGACTTCCCTGCTTGTATCCATTATTCCGCCATACTCCAGCCGGTAGGCACGGTTCACCTCGTCAAGGTAGTCCGGTGAGAACACATTATTGATGACAACAGCGCCATGAGTCTTAAATGATTTGCTACAGGCATCGACGATTTTCACAGCTTCGCCATCACGATTCGGGGCTTGGTAATTCAAGGGTTGCATCATGATTTCAGTTGTCACTTTCATTGTCGCTGAGCTGTTCGGCCTGCCGACGAATCTGTTGTGCCAACATATTACCCGGCTCCAGTTGGAGCGCTCTCGACACGGCGGCACACGCCATCGCGGGCTTGCGCCTGGCCAACTCTATCTGGGCCAGCAAGACATGCGCCGCTGCCACTTCCGGCGCCCCGTCGATGGCGACGTGAACGCAGTGTAAAGCATCACCCAGTTTATTACTTGACGCGTATAGACTGGCGAGAAACAGGTGATACTTCGCGGATGCGGGATTCAGGGCAACGAGTTTTTTCGCCTGTTCAATGGCGGCATCAATGTCCTTTCTCAGGACATGTATATTGGCCAGATGGGAGACGATCACGATATTATGCGGATCGAGGTCGGCGGCTCGCATAAGACACTGCTGTGCATGGCCTATCTTGCCGGCTTTCACGTATCCGATTCCCAATTGGTGCCACGCCGTGGGATTCACGGGGTTCTCGTCGCATACTACATGGAGAAGTGACAGTGAAGCTGTAACCTGGCCGGAATCGCGCAACGCTACGGCCTTTGCGAGTTCATCGGTCTCCGGGTGGTGTGAATCGGTCATGGAGAAATGTTCGTCTCGATCCATAATCAGCAAGTCTTAAACCCGTAACCCTCAGCGCCGGGGTTTGATAATCAACTGATTGATATATAATATTTATTGATCCGGCAAAATTGCGAAACGCCGATAGACCACATTTATTACATGTAATTTCAGTATACTGTCAGCTCATTCACGCTTTTATCATGTGCTGAATAGCGCCGGGTCATCGCAGCCGTTCATAGTGATTATCCCATTTGACTGTAACAACATAGAGGATGATATGGAACCTTCGGGCGGTGATCGCGACCTTCGCGGCGATGTGGGAATCTATCCCGCACCGTCGAATGTCCGCATCCAGATTGAGAATTCGATGATCATCGTGGAGTCATCGCCCGGCCGGCATCCTTCCGCCAGCTCGATTGAACCACCCGGCCGGTTTGCAGGGGAGATAGCGCACTTCCGGACCAAATTCACGCAGGCCGGGATGATTGACTTGCGGGTGAGCACCAATATTATAACTCAATGGTGTAGCAGTGACCGCGTCTGGTTCAAGTCAGTCGCAATCGAAATTGACAATGCCACGTCGGCACGGTTCGCAGTATAGGATGCGGATATGTTGAACCCAGGCCTCAATCCGGAGAACTATCAGAACATATTCAGAGAGAAGGGATACGTCAAGATAGACAACGTCCTCGAGCCAGCCTATGCAGAGAACATCGAATCCGCCCTGAAAACCGGCGTCACCTGGGAATTGTGCTACTTGAGCGAATCAGGTCCAGTATCGATACCGCAGGCTGAATACCGGACCTACAATCCAACACAGTCGGCTGAGTTAAACAGCGCTATCCTGAAAAAAGCACGGGGTGGATTTGCGTATTTTTACTATCGTTCCGATCTGGTCCGCAGTCATAACGAGGCACTCAGCACTTTTTATCGTGAGTTGTCCGGCGATCAATGCCTAGAACTATTCCGGCGCATCACCGGTGAAACGGGAATCAGAACCGTCAACGGACAGGTTGCGTGTTTTACGCCAGCCTGTTTTCTGAAGCGGCACCAGGACACGACTGACAAGGAAAAGCGCTTTGCCGCCTATGTATTCAACTTTACCCGTGGGTGGGACCCGGACTGGGGTGGGCATCTGCACATACTTGACGACGAATTCAGGAACGTCGATGTCTTCGAACCGAGTTTCAATTCCTTGATCATCTTCAGGGTTCCCAGAATACACTTCGTGTCCCAGGTCAGTAACTATGCACGCGGTGCTCGCTATACGGCGACGGGATGGATGCTGGGCTGATGTCAACTGCACCCGGACGTGCCGATCTCACCTTCGAACCGCACCGGCGCATTCCAACCGTCAAACTGCTCAAGCCAGGCCATGCCTGCCTGTATTTCTGTCTCGAGATGCTTCGAGATGAACTGCATTTCATGCTGCCGCTCGGCCGATGAGTAGCTTCTGGTGGCGTCTTTGGCATGCCTTTGCCAGAGGCCGGAATCGACGACCGCATCAATATCCGTTTCACTCAGTCCAATTTCCAGAAACTGGTTACAGTCCATAAGCGCGCACCGGGTATTGGACAACAACCTCGCCGAGTCTATGCAGGCACATTGATCTGCCCGCTCACTCAGGGCCTTCCTGTAGCTCAGGATCTGCGTCATCCATACGTAAGCCGCAGACTCTGCGTCGGGCAGCCCGGATGCATCCACGGAATGTAATATCGAACCTGAGTCAAGCGCATTTTCCCGTATCGAACGGCCCAGGAAGTTTTTCAGAAACCTCCGACGTCCGGCAGATTTCAGGTTGGATGCAATGAATTCCCTTGCCTGTGAATATAGCAGAACCGCCCTACTGCCCCCATCCAATGCGAGAATGTCGATGATAATGTTGTTACACGAATCGGTGGGCTTGATGATGCTAACTTCATTTCCGCTCCACACCTTGGACAACATCGACAATGAAAAGCGCAGGAGCTCCGGCCAACGACCGGTAACAAGTTGTGGGAACTCCGTGAATCTACGCCTGGCGACGGCAAGTTGATGCAAGTGAACCGGTTCGCGGTAGACCATCGTCCGGCCTGAGATGTCAAGGGCCCGGCTCAACAGCGTGGAACAGCAATATGCCGTATGGAAGATGAGCCGGTATGGAGGCAGGCTCGATGTGAGGTCGATGGCCATGGCCTGGTCAATGGAGAAGCCGTACAGTTCAGGGTTCGGACTGAGAAGCCTGTCGTCGAGAAAAGCGCTTTCGCGGTACGAATCGCGTGTCATTTCCCTGAAAATGGCACTCCCGGTACGAAAGTCGTACTTTTGGAAGTACAAATCCGGTTTTCCGATGCATTCGATCGAGATCGGCATAGAAGCGGGCGTACCACGTACCCTTAAACTGTAAGCCATCCGGTTATGCTGTAGCGCGGCCGCGGAGCGAATGGCATCACATATGACACGAGATGGAGCACCGGTACGGCGAAGATCACCAGTGAGTTGTAGGTCGGCACGTAGGTGTCCGTCACGCTGCCGTCCCGCTCGAGAAAGTGTGTCAGTCCACCCCAGTCGGGGTGCCAAGCCTCGCTGAAATTGAATACGAAGGCCGCCCGCCGTTCGACCTTCTGGGTGTCATCGTGCATCATCAGGAAGTCGCCACCACTGTAACGCGCTGCCAGAATCTCGATATTGCATACCTCCGGCATGCCTGTGACAGACCGCGCAAAGTCGAAAAACCTGTCTGATTTAAGGAATGCACCGAATGTATTCACGTAGGCATCAGGACGGCACACTTCCTTGTTCCTGTCGGATACCGAGTAATGGCCGTAGCAGAACTGGAACCCGCTCGAGCCGAGCGCAATGATCTTCTTATGGATCGTCTCCCACTGATCATCGGACATGCTGGCGCGTTTTTCCCTGGAAAACACGCAGGGCGTGCCTTTTTCCATATATGCCATCTGCCATGGGATATCCGAGTCCAGCGATCGAAGGACATTTTCAGCGACATCGTTGTTCAGCGCATTTCTGATCAGGATCCGCTTCTTGCGAACAAATTCCGCGTGCAGTCGGTCAGGGTCTAACTGGCTGTTCAACATACTGGTTCACCTTGCATGGTGGTTATTCGATGTGTGAAACCCGGCGCTGGTCCGGATTACGGACAAACGCCCGATCCTGGAATTATAATGGATACCATGATTCACTGTCCGAGTGAATGTCAACACATCGAACGATTCACGCACCGGGCGTGGCCCGGAATCAGGAGCATGAGTATCGCATGAAATCGATCTCGCAACTGCTTGCCTCACCGGAGTGGTTCCCGGATGCAATATACGCTGATCGGGGATTACTCGATTGCTACCGGGTCTCACGGAAGCTGCTTTCCAGCAGCCCGTTTCTGGACAAACGTATGACGACCCGATCCGCAGGCATGGAACAGGCTGCGTTTTCCTACGACGATCTCGCGAAGCTGGCGCATGATGCCCGAACAAATGACATCGTCTTTATATTCCATACCTCATTCTGTCGCTCGACCCTGATGGCGCAGGCGTTGCACATCGATGGCATCAGTTTCTCCCTGAAGGAACCCTCGATACTCCTGTCCCTCGCCGAATCGATCCGGCACACCCGGTCCTTGAGCGACCCGCACATGATCCGCATCGCGCTATCGGCCTTGTTGAGACTCGCGACTGGCCTGGTGGAACAAGACGAGAAGACGATCGTCAAGCCAACAAACCTTGCCAACAACCTGTTACCCTATGTCGCGGAAACTGGCGCGAAAATCCTGCTGATGTATTCGAGTCTTCGCAGTTTTCTTGTGTCGATTCTGAAGTACGGCGAACGGGGGCGGGCGTTTGCGCGACAACTTTACACACGGCTTATGTCTGACAGTACCGAACTCGGGAATATGGAACACAGGCAGGCGCTGCTGCAGACGGATCTCCAGATTGCGGCGCTGGCCTGGCAACAGCAGATGGACCTGTTCATGAAGGTCGTGGGCAAAGCGCCGCACGGCCAGATCTGCACCCTTGACAGCGACGCATTTGGCTCCCACCGGAAGGCGGTCCTTGCCGAGGTGCTCAGGTTCTTCGCCATTCCGGCCTCGGAAGTGCAGCTCGAACAGGTCCTGGCAGGGCCTGTCTTTCAGCAACATTCCAAGACCGGAAGATCGGTCGACGATGAGGCGATCCAGCGACAGACCCAGGAAATAGCGGATAGATACCATGAGGAACTCGATATAACCATGAAATGGGCACAATCCACCGCATTCGGAAGGAAGATCACGCTGCCGTTACCGAACGGCCTGCATGGGCCGGATGCGGCTGGAATGTGAATCGCGCAACGGGATCTGATGACAGCGGCCAGGTGATACGGACGCCAGGCTACGCGACCGGTCATTGTTTGCCGCGGGCAACACCGGGGCTGCGTATCACCTGCTACGGAAGACTTGCCATTCATGTGACAATGATACCGGTGCCTGGTTTCTGTTGGCCGGCGTGAGCGCGGACCTTGGTCAGTTCAATGGGGTCGTCGAGGGCTACCCCGGCATACCGAGGAACTGGAACCGCAGCACGTACAGGCCTGGTACAACTCCGGATTGACCTGTGTCCATACGGGACACATGGAGGACGCCGTTTTCGCCTGTCAATCGGCCCTCGACGATGAATCGAACTCACCCGCCATGATCGGCACCATCGGCGCGGCCTGGTGGAATCGGGCGATCCGGTCCAACCCCCCGAATGCTGCACCAGGTCGGTAGACCTCAATGCGCGTTCAGTGACAGCCTAAAACACCCTGGGGATTGCCTGCCGTGTACAGGGCGTTACGGTGATGCATTAAATGCAAACTGCGCATCGAAGGGGACCGGACTCGCCATGTCAGAACAAGCCAGCTGAATTGACGGTCGGTTGTTGTCGATACATTCCGGCAGTGTGCCCTGTCAGGGGAAGCGGGGGCTTGGAATTCTCCACGTCAGGCCATCGTCAGACGGATATGCTGCACGCAGTGATTTAACGACGTGCCAGGCCAACCAGGTGTTGGCCGAACGTGATGCAGTCGTGCGATCCTGGCATGGCCGGCACATTCCTTTACATCCTCGCCCGATGGAGATATACGAGCAGATGCCATTTCGGCCGTATCTGTCAGGTCAGAATCGGCGCATGATTAAAGCCTGTCATTCGCTTTTTTTCATGCAGTCTCGGACTATGGTTCCGCCGGCCATGCTCACTGTCAGCAGCTGATAGCTTTCCCTCGCTGCGTTTCGGCTGTGGTGTCGGCTTTGACCTGGAACAAGCCATTTACGGCGCACCCGGGCAAATCAAGGGGATTCAGGATAGAATGCATGGCTTTGCTACGGCTGTACCAAGCGATAAACCGAAACCCGCGGATCTGAAAACCCATATCGGCGCTGCCCGTGAAGACGAGTCGTCCGGCCTGAGGGACATCATCGGCACATCCAAAAGGATGGGCTTCGATGTATAGTCCATTGATTGCAACCCGGGTTACCTCGGCAAATACACTATGTACATTAGGGGTTCATACTTCACAGGCAGGTACCCCATGCGATTTCCTCTGAGAACTGTTTCCATTGGAGTCCGGCCATGACCGGGGCAGCTCGCAGCGCCCGCATTTCACCGTTGATGCTGGAAATCCGGCATACAGCTTATTGATTATTATAGATAAACATATAACATGGTGGTATCGATGATTGAACAGAGAGGAGATTGAGCATCATGCCGCCATCCTGGTCGTGTGAGGATATGTTCGAGGAATTCCGGGCAATGGGCGGCACGGCCGACAATGTGGTCCGGCGCGAAGGCCCCTTCGGGTTGGGTCTGTTTCCGATCGATGCGGCGCGACCAGTCACGCTTCATATTCCGGCTTCCATGCTTGTCCCCTGTCACCATGTGCGTCAGGAAGGTGATGATCTGGTCGTATCCCCCGAGAGCCACATTGATCCCCGGGTGAGGGATTTCTTTACCCGTTACCAGCGGGCGTTTTCCTGGGGAACCGAGGCGCGCCTGGAGGTTGAGACCTTCCACCGGCTGATTGCCGGACTGCCTGACGACATTACACGGGCACTGGCAAAAATCGGCGTGGAGATCAAACGTCCGCTCGGCGAAAGATGGTCACCGCTCGAGCTATTCAAGAGGACTAGGGTCATCACTTACAGGGATGAACAGGTGTTCATGCCCATCATCGAACTCCTTAATCATGGAAAACAGGCCCAGGGATTCGACATGAGGGACGGAATTCGTGTCGCGGGTTCGTTTTCGGGAGAGGTCCTCGTTCACTATGGGCCTGCGGACAGCCTTGGCCGCTTCTTCAGTCAGCAATTCGTCAGCGAGGAGTTGACGGCGTTCAGTCTGACGATCACGATTCCCCTGGGATATGGTGAAAAGAGCTTGTACATTGGTCGCCGTATCACTGAAATGCAGGCGACGAATCCCGTGCCCTTGCTACCGGTTGTCAGAGAGGAAGGAAACGAAATAACGCTCTCACACGTGATGCTTGGGCACGAGCGTTTCCCGCGCTTGCCGAGGACCTTGTTCCGGCAAGTCCTGCCGGATCTTGCACCCGAACAGGCCGACGAGCTGTTCCAGAGAATCGTGAATACCAATATACAGTTGCTTCTGGGCCTGCTTGACGCGCTCGATGAAAACCATGGCGAGATAGCACGACAGCTGCGCAGGGTTGCCCGGCTCCAGTTAAAGACGATTACGCATTCTTACGGGGCGCGCGATATCAGCACGATCAGCGTCCAGCGCGACAGCCCCGGATGATGGTGCAGATGTACAGGAGACAATTCATGCCGAACAGCCATTTTCAATCTGCCACATCAGTCGCCTATTGGAAAAATCTGAATCCGGAAATGCCTATATCTGACCTCCCGTTCAGGAACTATCCGCCAACTACGGTTCCGGAGGCTTATATCGAGCAGTGTTTCCGGAATCTGAAAAATGAGGGCTATTTCCAAACTCCTCCCGTCATCGATAAGTCAACAACAGCCCGCCTGGCTGCAACAGTATACAACATCGTATCGGCCGGTTTCCCGGCCGTTTTCTCGTTCGTATATGATGAGTTCTGGAGCATGATCAGGAGTATTGAGCAAATCTTCATACCAACCCTCGGTGAAAACTACCTGGTGAGCCCTGGTGACATGTGGATATGGCATATCGACGAGCAAGGACGAAGTACCGGGTGGGGACCACACAGAGACTTGCTCGATACATCGAGCCTGCGACCCGACGGGAGTTCGCGACTTCTCACCGTGTGGATTCCGCTCACTGACGCCTCTCCCCTCAATGGATGCATGTACCTCGTGCCGACTCATCTGGACCCGGATTATCCTGACAACCTGAAGGAAAGGTCCGTAGGAGTGGATACCTTGCAGAGTATCCGCGCCCTGCCCGCAGCCTCGGGTAGTCTGCTGGGCTAGAGCCCGATGATTTTGCACTGGGGCGGTCGTCACAGCGGTCACGACGTGGGATCTAGAACCAGTATCGCATTTTATCTCAATGATGGCGGCGCGAATCTCGGTGGCGGGATATCTGTCACAGAAAACACGTTCGTGCCCTTCTGGTACAGGCTCGGGGTAATAGGCGCAATGATAACGCTGTTCGATAACAGTCCGCTCGCCAGCGACCTGTGCTTTCCCGCCGAAATAATATCTGTCTTACGACCCTATCTCGACAAGGCAAAATCCGGCTGAATGCCGTTCCAGACCGATCGACACCACGACTCTGCCACCATACGACTTGATCAGCGTTGAAACGCCATTAGACACCCACTCCCGGCATCGCACGATGGAAGTGCATCCGGTATTGAGGCCCCAACTGCAAACAATCGCTTGTGGCAATTACACGGAATGTTCATTGCGTACGAGGACAAGCGTGATGAATTCGGGATGCAGCTTTATCCACAATCGGCCATATCAAAGTAATCACCTATGAATTCGCGATAATGCTTCCATCGACCCAGCGACCCGTCATGCATGGGTTTTCTTACCTGTTGATAGCTCGGAGTGTCGACGATACGCCGGGTGGCGTGGAACTGCAGGCAGGCCTCACTCCAGGGTAGACCGAGAAACCCAATGATCTCCCGCGTAACCGCTTCCTGCTTCAATACCAGTGTCCCGTAGTCGACTGTCATAATGGGCACGGAGAGTACATCACTCCAATGCCTCATCAGTGCATCATAGAGCGCATAGTAGCGTGCGAGCTGTCCCAGGTCGTGTGCATAGGGATGATTGATGTTGAACTGATTGAAATAGATCGACAGACAGGTATCCCGGGGATCCCTGCGGCAATGGATAATTCGGGCCTGGGGAAACAATAGTTCAATCAGCCCGAGGTGGCGGAAGTTATGCGGCATTTTATCCGTGACGCGCGCGGCCGTCGGCGAAAACTTGCGCAGATCGCCGATATAAATCTCTGCTGCAGAACGAAGTACGGGGATACTGATTTGGTGTTCGAGACATTCCGGATAAGGTTGCGGTACACCCAGCCGCTCTGGAAGGGACCCGGCCAGATTGTCCATGGCATCCAGTTCGCCGGCGCCGGACACACGGGGATGGCTGGCAATGATCTGCTCGACGAGACTGGTGCCGGAACGCGGCATACCGACAATGAAAACCGGCAGATTCGAATCTATGCCGGACCGTGGCCAGCTGTCGAGCCTGTCGCGACTGAACACTTTCTTAAGCCGGTCGAATTCAGCAATGGTTGCCATTTCGTCGAACTCGCTGCGATCGAGTTCATTGCCTGCGCGGTAGTGCTGGAAGGCCTTTCCGTACGCGGCGATCCGGTCGTAGTGCCTGCCGAGTTCAAAATGCAGATCCATCCGCTGCCGATCTGAAATCGGCTGGTCGAGTACCGCCTCCAGGGACTGTATGATGTCATCCGGTTCACCGGCCTGATCGGACAGGACCGAGCGGGCCAATAGAATACGGATGTTCTGCTCGTCATGACTGCCGGTCGTCGACACCAGTTTTCGTGCCTCATCTAAGCTTCCCTTGCGTTCGAGGAGGCGTGCAAGTCCACCGCGGATATCCGGATCGTCTGGCATGTGCGTGATGCCCTCGCGGTAAAGCGCCTCAGCCTCGTCCATCCTCCTGTCAACGAGCAGTAGATCGGCCAGGTTGCATATACTGGCGACGAACCGCGGATTGATAACCAACGCTTTCCGGTAATATGCCTCAGCGGTAGGATGTTCGTTACGGGCCAGGTGCAGATTTCCGAGATGGTTCCAGGCATCTGTGAAATCGGCCTGCAGCCTGGTTGCTTTCAACAGCCAGGTCTCGGCCTCCGCATTACACCCGGTTTCCGCAAGCAGTGCCCCGAGATTACAGCAGGCATGCACGTAATCCGGGTGGATGCGCAGCGCGGTTCGGTAGCTCGACTCGGCTCCGGAAAGGTCTCCGGCCGCCCTGAGGCTATTGCCCATGTTGTTGTGAACTGAAAACGCTGCGGGCTGCAGTGTCAGCGCTTTCTCAAAATGCTCGAGGGCCTCCTGATGCCGTTGCTGCATTGCATGCGTAATTCCCAGGAGTGACCAGCATTCCGCGTCTGACGGACGCTTGCTGCATGCATCGAGTAGCAGGATACGGGCACCCTCTATGTCCCCTCGTTGAAGAAGGTCTTTTGCCTGTTGTATCTGTGATAACATCAGCGCAGCCTGCGACTTGTACTACGGTATCTTCATGAAACGAGTAGAAATATCATTAAATCAAGGTAAGAAACATTTAACAATGGTGATGATTTGAAGCGGTTCATTCTGTTGACCTCGGGGCGTGCCGGGTCGACGTCCCTGATGGATGCCCTGGCGCGTTTCGATGATATTGTTGTACCGAGCAAACAGATCGATTGCGTCGATAACGAAATATTCCACCCGCAACGCATTAGACAATACGCATATACTTATCAACAATTGTCGGGAATTCCCGTTCGGGACGAACTCTCCCTGATGGAGGCGTTCTATCAAAGCAATCAGGATGCCGGCTTCGCAGGATTCAAGTCCATGCCAAATCGGCACCGCTCCCTGATGGAGGTTGCAACATCCGGCAAGACGAAAATCATAACGCTCACACGGGAAGACGTAGCTTCGACCGTGGCGAGCTTCATCATGGCAATCGATGCCGACACTTGGCGTCGGCAAGGCGGTGCCCAGCCGAATCGATTCCGGTTTACCGCCTTATATCATGAGCGGGCCTTTTCTCATCTGGCTTATATCAAGCAATCGATTGATTTTCTTCACTCCTTGCCGAATGCTATCCATGTCAGTTTCGAGGATCTATGTCGGCCCGATTTCTCACACAAAGGTCTCGACGAGTATTTCAGGCGCCGGATTGCCCTGGACAATCCCATGCCGCCAACCAGTGGTGCTGAATACGTCGATAACTGGGACGAATTTGTGACCTTTATCGAACACAAGGGTGCCGAGCTGGACGCCAAGAATGTTAGCGGTGGACGGTCAGAGACATGAAACGGATTTTGTTCACCTGGGAGCTGGGCGGCGGCCTGGGTCACATCATACCCATGAACTACCTGGCACGCATGCTCACGGCGAGAGGATGCGAGGTCTACCTGGCATTGATGGACCTCTCACATGCCAGTGAGGTATTTGCAGGAACTCAGGTAAAGTTATTACAAGCACCCTACAAGACGGGATTTCGCGCCAATCCGATACTTCCGCCACTGTGTTTTTCACACCTGTTGCACAATAACGGATTCTCCAGTGCCTCGGAGCTTGATGGACTCGTACGTTCATGGAAAACCCTTTTTGAACTAGTCCGTCCTGACGTCATCTGCTTTGATCACAGCCCTTCCGCCCTGGTTGCCGCCAGAGGTTTCGACTGCACAAAGTTGATTGTCAGCGTTGGGTTTTCAGCACCGCCGCCGGGCAGGCCTTTGGGGATGTTCGTCGAAACGGCGCAGGATGTTCAGGCAATGATGACCAACGATGGGCTGGTTCTTGCCAACATTAATCAAGTCCTTGCCGGTCTCGGGTGTCCGCCATTGGAATCCTTGGACCAGTTGTTTTATGACGAAATCACGCACCGCTTTCTTTCATTACCGGAATTCGACCATTATTCGGAAAGGGATATGGCGCAGTATGTCGGGCCCGTATTATCCGATTCCGGCATGTCGCCGATCTGGCCTGGCAAGTTCAAGAAGAAAGTATACGTCTATCTGAAACAATTTCCCGGAATCGCACAACTTTTCAGGATATTTTCGAAAATCCCCGCATCGTTTCTCGTCTACACGAACAATGTGCCCGCTGATGCCCTGTCATGCTCCCAGTCGGGAAATGTGTCTTTTGTATCGCGTCCATTGAATCTGTCGCTGGTGAGTGAAACCGCAGACCTGGCAATCGTGAATGCCGGGCACACGACCCTTTGCCAGTTCGTGCTTGCGGGTGTACCTGTGTATATGGTTCCTTTACAAATGGAGCAACAGCTGCTCACCATCCGCATGTGCAAGCAGAATGCCGGATGGTTTGGAGACACGAATAGCAGAAGATTTTTCCAGGATGTGGAGAATCTCCTTGGGAAGCTGAATAGCGGCTTGACGACAAAGCGCGATATTCAAAGTAAATACAGGGATTTTGACTTCGCTCGACAACATTCCCGACTCTGCGACGAGATAATCGGAAGCCCATGATACGGAAAGGACGGAGCAGTCGTACCTATGGTCGCGCCTGATTTCAGTGATTTGACCGGGTTCTGCCTGTTCGTGGGTTATCCGCGCAGTGGCCATAGTCTGATAGGCGCTATGCTGAATGCCCACCCGGACATTCTGATTGCACATGAACTCGATGCCCTGTCCTGGGTCGCAAAGGGGATTTCGCGAGACCGATTGTTTCAGATGATACTCGAGGCAGACCGGCAATTCGTCGAAAGAGGTTCGGAGTGGTCAGGGTACAGCTACAAGGTGCCGGGCCAGTGGCAGGGCAGATTGCGCAGACTGCGGATTATCGGCGACAAAAAGGGCGGTCGATCGACGCTACTGTTGCAGAGAAATCCCGGCCTGATTGCCCGATTACAACAACTGACCGAAATCCCTGTCCATTTTATTCATGTTGTTCGAAACCCATTCGACAATATCGCGACGATGTCGCTGAAAAATCGCCTTTCCCTGTCTGAGAGCGTGGAAAGTTATCTTCTGAGGTGCCGGTTTATCCACCAGTTCAGCCTGGGCCTTTCGGAATCCGAGTTTATTACGTTGCGCCACGAAGAGGCAATCGAGAATCCGGCAGGCTCGCTGGAGCGTTTATGCGGCTTTCTGCGAGTAGAGCCGGATGCAGGTTATCTGAGCGACTGCTCCAGGATCGTCTTTAAATCAGCCTCGCGGACAAGGGAGCGGGTTTCCTGGGATAGTTCTACTGTCGCGCGTGTCAGCAAGGCAATAGACGAAATACCTTTTTTATCGAGCTACCGTATGGACGGCTGAACAGTGTTTCATTGTTCAGGGGGAACATAAGAAAATTTCTGAATTATCAGTTGCTCCCGCTGCTGAACCAGGCGCAGGGATTCCTCGTCGTAATAGGAAGCGGTGTCAATTCGCTTCGATGACATGTTCGTTTTACCGCTGGAACGGATTAAATTCACCTGCGTGTCGCTCAGGCGAATACCAAATGCCTGCATCGCCTGGATAAAGTCGTCCTCGAGCCGTTCCATGCGAACAAAGCTATCAATGAAGCAGTTATCGGCATCATATTTCTTCAGACCATCCAGAGTAAGAATCCCGAAGTTCTGATGTCGACAGAATAAGTATAAGTAGCGATAAGTAAGGAATCCTGAAATTGAAGCAACTGGATTATTACCATAGTTTTCACCAAGGTCGTTCCAGTAATCCTTATCGTGGATCATATGCAGCCAATCCTGAAATGCAGATGTACTGTGGACATCGGAATAGCAACGCATCCACTCCTTGGCACGTCGTGTTGTACTGGTTGCTGTCGCGGGTTTGCCTTCGTCCACGCCGGCAGTTTGAGGCCGTGCGGCATCGCGGTTTGATGCTTGAGTCAGCCTTTCGTATACGAGCCCCTTCTTTTCACAACCGTACGCCCAGAGCGATACATACCAGTCCCAGGGATTTCTGACCGAACCCAGAAAACGGCGGCCTTTGGCAAGCAGTGCGGGTGGAGGCGGGTTATGTTTGCCGATCAAGACCCCGTGAAGCAATGAGGTCAGCAGTTCCCGAATGTGTGTACATCCGGTCTTGTGCAACTCAACATATACAAGCCTGTCGGAGATAAACAACGGCTACCCATCCTGCTCATTCGAAAAGCCCGAACGACACGCAGCCCCACGCCGGTTCAGCATATAAACCGTCCCGACCGAACAGCTACCAGTCATTATCCCCGGCTCCCGGCGTATGCCTGATCTGTACCACCGGATCCGACAAGACAGGATCCTTCAATATGTTGAGAAACTCCCCGTGGTTGGGGTGCCGCGGGTTGAATACGTTTTCCATGGGAAAATTCTCGAACGTGCCCCAGTTCCGAAGCCGGGTAAAAAGAACGCGGTCCACGCCCAGCCGCTTTCCCAGTCGCGCGAAAGCGGGGATCTCCCTGTAATTCGCGGCCTGCATCACGAACCAGAGTTCGAGCTGGAAGCCGGATTTCTGCTTGACCTCTGACAAAAACTCGAGATTATTCATAAGCTTTTCGTATCCCTTGCCGCGCACGATTTCGTAGGTGTCTTTGCTGGCAGCGTCAACGGAGATGATAATTTGGTCGATTGCGTAATGCACGTTACTGAGTTCGTCCCATTTCTTCGGCGTGAGCAGGATCCCGTTGGTTCTTAACTCCAGGCGAATGTCAGGGTATTTCTCGACACTGATGTTGTCGAGCAGGTGTGCGTAGACCTTGCTCGCAAAAACATCCCCGGTGCCGGTGGCGCGAATCCGCCTCACGTTCTTGAAAAATTCCGAACTCAGCACGGTTTCCTGAAAGGCAATGAGTCTCTCCACTTCACTGGCCGGGGCGTAAATCAGCTCGGTCCTGCAGGAGCGGCAGGAAAGATTGCACGACGGATCGTAGTTGAGGGTCATTTTGGCCGGACCTGCGTCCATGACGACCTGCCGGCTCTCTATCAGTCCGGCGTTTTTTTCGAACATGGCGTCTGCGGTCAGGTCCCCCTCCGCCAATCGACCGCATCGCGAAGCAACGCAGTATTTGAATGAACCGTCGTGGATGCTCTGCCGCAGAGCTTGCGCGGCGGGTGAGTTCCAGATCTGATCGAAGCTCTGGGTAAACGCATTGCCGAGACTGTATTTATTGGTCCAGGCGGCACAGCACACGAAAACCTCGCCATCTGGCCAAATCGTCATGTTGCTAAATGGAGAATCGCAGAATTTACGCACTTGAAGCACCTCGCGTTTGCTTGCAACCTGGTATTCGTAAAAATACCGGTAACGCTTTAAAGATTAAACCGCACCTTGTTCGGGTGTTGAATCTCCCGCCACGATACGATGCGGCCCTCCGTGTTCATTTTCGGGAAAGCCGACCCTTTACCATCGATTTCGAGAAAACCGGTCAACTTGCTGTAGGAATTTGCGTCATCAAGACTAATGGCAAGAAAAGAATCGCGGCGATCGTGGAAATACTCGAATACAGCGGCACGATGGCATTCATAGCATGCCCGCAAATGTGCATCGGAATTGATATATTCCGCCGTTATCGGGTGAAAAATCTGGGAATAACAACGGCGTACGATCGGGTGAAACCCGCCTTCCGGCGTGGTCAGGCCGACGATCATATTGGCAAGTAGTGATTTTATGGATAGTAGCCAGCTCTCAATTTTCCGATCGAGATAAATGAATCTGGATTGCGGGAACCTTTCATCAAGCATTCGATAGTCCGCATAGGCCGGCGTGTCTCCAACAACATCCGCCGTCAGCAAACTGCGTTCAGTAAGCGCACAGTGTGCCACCCTGTATCCGAGATTCAGAAACGCCACACAAACGGATGTCGTTCCGGTCCTGGGCAGGCCTATAATAAAAACCTTGGAATTATCCATTCGCTTCATCGGGTTATTCCTGTGTTTGTTCAAGGCGCGCAACACACGGTTCAAAGTTATCCACTGTCGTCAGGCACTCCGGCAGTGCGGCTGGTAGATCCGGTCGCCGTGTCCCGCAGCAGATGGCTGCAATCGCCAGGGATCGCTGTCAGATTACGTTCAGCGCTATCCGGCATTCGCCGACGTGGTACGCTAAATTCATAGGCCGCATCCACTGTAACTTGGCAGCATCCGCCACCGCTCATTCCGTTTCCTCGCACCAATGCCGCCATGCCTCGCGATAGCTTTGCTCCAGGCGTTCGCAAAAACCTTTACCGTCCATAAGCGGCGAAACACGCATCCGATCGCGCAATGTCTCGCGCAATCTTGCGACGAGCGCAACGTCGTTCGCAAGTCCGATTGCGCAAGCCTCGTATTCATCGAGGCTGGCCGCCGCGAACTCGGCCAGACCGACCTGCTGAAGAATGCTCAGCCCTACCCGATTGGCATGGACCGAGCCTACCTGTGTCACGACAGGCACCCCCATCCATAGCGCCTCGCAGCTTGTGGTAGTCCCGTTGTAGGGAAAGGTATCGAGAGCGATGTCTATACGCCGATAACAGAGAAGATGTTCGATGTTCGTCGCTGTGTACGGCAGTAGTTCCAGACGGCTGGCATCGATCCCGTGGTCAGCGAACCGTCCGGTGATCCGCTCGCATGCCTTTGAATCGGCGAGCGCCGCACCCTTTAGCAACAGGCGGCTATCGGGCACCGAGCGCAAGATCGTTGACCAGCAGGCGACGACCGAGTCATTGACCTTGGCGAGGTTGTTGAGCGAGCCGAAAGTCACATAGCCGTTGACTTCACAGGGCGGCGGGCCGCATTCCGGCGTATCCGGCGGTGGCGAATAGCAAAGAAAGCCACCGGGAACCCGCAGCAGCGTCTCCGTCGCGCGAGCGTCAGCTTCACCAATGGGGTCGGCAAACTCGTCCGTCAGACGATAATCCAGAGCGGGCAGCCCGGTCGTATCCGGGTAACCGATCCAGCTTATCTGTATGGGCGCTGGGCGATACGCGAAGACGCCCAGGCGGTTGCCGCTGGTGTGCCCGGAAAGGTCCACGAGAATATCTATCCCGTCCGCAGCGATGAGATCGTCGAGGTCCTTATCATTCAATGCCAATACATCACGCCAAAGGTCCACCGTTTCACGCAGGTGGACGGTCACGGCATCATGCTGTTCTGGACGAAGGTTTGAATAACAATAGACAAGGTAACGCGCCCTGTCATGGTTGACGAGTACCGGTGCGATGAAATGCGCGACAGAATGCTGCCTGAAGTCGGACGATACGTAGCCTATTCGCAGCACCCGCTCCGGGTCGGGATCGTTCGCGTGCCGCAACCTTTCCTGCGGTGTGGCTCCCTGTTTCTCCCCCCATTCGCGATGGGCGTCGTAGAGTTCCCGCGGCGTAATCCGGTCCGAGTAATGCAGGTCCATGAGCAGATGTTGTTGCAATTCCGTGTTTGCGGGATCGAGCTCGACCGCCCTCCGGTCATGGTACAACATCGCCTTGATCTGTCCCTCGTCCAGATACAGACCGGACAGGCTGGCGTGTACCCGTGCATTGCCTGCATCCATATCGAGAAGATACTGAAGGTCATCGGCTGAATCGGTCAGCCGCCCTGCGTGTCGCAGTATCGTCGCACGCCCTAATCGCGCCTCGACGTGGCCGGTATCGTATTCAAGACATGTCGCGAAACAGCTCAGCGCCACTTCATGGCGGCCTAGCTCGGACATTATGAAGCCCTGCTGATAACGCAGGTCAGCCTGCGACGGCAGCCGTTCCAGACCCTGCTCAAGGACCTTCAATGCCCGGATGAGTTCACCCCGGGCAATCAGCGCCCTGGACCATTCCAGGTAGACCCCGGCCGTGTCGGGGTCCGCTGCAAGCGCCCGCCTGTAGCAGGTCTCAGCCAAGCCGAATTCGCCCAACCGCTGGTGTGCCGATGCGAGGTTACAGAGGGTCTGGGGTTGTCCTGGTTCGATTGCCAGAGATTTCTGGTAGAGTCTGACCGCCGTTTCGTATCCGGCCTGTTGCAGGAGGCTGTCGGCCAGGGCGGTAATAATCCCGGCGTTGCCGGGCTGCAGCGAACTAGCGCGGCGCAGGATTTCTTCGGCCTCGGCGGCACGTCCCTGACGCAACAGCGCGATACCGAGATTGTATAGCAGCACAGGTTGGTCCGGTGCGAGCGCCAGCGCTTTGCGGCAGCATGTTTCGGCCTTATTGAAGGTACCGAGAGCGCCATGTACAGCACCGGTCAGGAACCAGAGTTCGGGGTCCCCGGGGAGTTTTTTGCACAACGCAGATCCAAGCGTAAGCGCCTCGGAAAATCGTCCGAGGCGGCACAGCTCCCTGAGTTCGTTCTTGCTACCCGGCATAGCCGTATCTGGCCAGCCAGTTGCCGGTCAATACCGAAAGCTGCGCCTGTTGGGCAGGCTTGAGCAGGGTCCGCCACTCCCCCCCCACGCTGCCGCTGACGTGACCGCTCTGGAACCCGGTGACATCGTCGTAACGGCGAATACTGCCGTCTGCATTACGAAGTGCGGTGCCGGTGTGTCGTCCCCCGCCGTCCGATTTGTTGTCGCCGAGTCCAGCGACATATGAACGCACCTTCTCCCGCGAATAATCGTTCGCGATCCGTGCGGCCTGTTCGGACGATACCGGAAGACCAATGAACGTGGCGATGCGCGTGATCGCTTCCTCCGGCCGATGCATGATATCTTCGTAACGAACGTCGAGCACGTCGAACCGGGTTTTGTCCAGATAGTAATCCACCAGTTCCAGGGAGTCACTGAAACCCTCGATAGCCTCCTCGAAACTGCAGTGCATAAAATTCATATATGACACCAGCGCGTCACGCGCATCGCGCAGGTTACATATAATCTTGAGCCCGGGAAGCGATCCCTCGTAACGGGCATGCACCTTGATACAGATAATGTCTCTCGTGGCCACGCCATGGTCGATGGCGAGCCGGAACGACGGAATCGGATCGGGCGGAATATGTACCGGCCAGGGAGTGTATCCCGACTGACGAATCAATTGACGCGCGATGTTGTAGGTCCACATGGAACCCGTGCGCGGCATGCCCGCCACCATCACGATGGGTTTCCCGTTCATGATCTGGCAGAACCGGAACCACCGGACAGGGGCATAACCGCCAGGGCATCGAACAGCGGTGCCAGGTACTTCTCGTAATTCTTCCACCGCTGCGTGGAACGCTTGTAGATCGGTTGGCGGACTTGATCGTAGCTCGCCGTCTTTGTTCTACGGCCTGATTCGTAGAAGAAAAGGCAGCGATCGTCCCAGGCCAGGCCGCAGTATTCGACCAGTTCGCGGCTCCGGTTTTCGGCATCTTCCACCACGGATTCATAGGCAATCTCGAACATGGGCACACGCAGTACATCGCGAAAATGGGCAACGGCCCGCTGGTACTGGCGGTAATGCTCACCAAGATGTACCAGATCGTAGGCATAGTTGTGATAACTCGCGAAGTCCTGGAAGAAGCAGGACAGGCAGACATCGGCGGGTTCGCGCAGGCAGTGGATAATGGGCGCGTCTGGAAACAGGTGATGGATCAGGCCGAGAAATGGAAAGTTGTGCGGCATCTTGTCTGTCACGAAGCGGGCGCCCGGTGCCAGTGCGCGCAGCTCGTCAAGGTAGGTGCTGGCCATGTTATCGCAGTCGGCTTGCGTCAACTGCGGCAGATATTCCGGGTAGCCTAGCGCTTGTCCGGAGCAGGTCCGTGCCGAACCGGCGATACGGTTGATGAAGGGCAACTCATCTCCCGCATGGACTTCGGGGTGACTGGCCAGGATCTGTTCGACCAGCGTGGTGCCCGAACGCGGCATGCCGACAATGAAGATCGGCGTCACGTCGGAGGCGGGTTCAGCGGATGGCAGGCGGGCGTAGAGCTCCGGTGACTGTACCGCAATCAACTTGTCGACATAGCGTTCATCCTCCGCCGCGTTATACCGGTAATGCTTCAGCCGGTTGCCCGCCTCGAAATGCATGAAAGCTTCGTCATATCGCATCTGCCTGTCATAGAGTTCGCCGACCCGGAAGTGTAAGTGGCGCTGTTCGTTATCGTCGGCCGCACCGGATTGCAGGCGGGCCTCGATCCGCTCGATCGCTCTGTCGCACTCACCGAAGTGACGGCACAGCCGGGCGTAGACATCGAGTGAACGCAGCCAGGCCGTGTTGGCGTCGATAAGAGGTTCGACCAGCTCATGCGCAGCCTCGAAGTCGCCCAACTTCTCCAGAATCCCCGCCTGTGCGCCGGTGAGATCAAGACCATGGTCGCCGGGCGGGACCTGTTGGTAGGCATCAAGTGCCTCCTCAAGCCGCCCGGCACGTTCAAGGGCGAGCGCACGGTTGTACTGCGCCTCGGCGTGCAGCGGATCGCGGGCAAGTATGGTAGAGAAGCTGTTCAGTGCCTTGTCCGTATCACCGAGGTCGAGCTGCGTAAGGCCGAGGTCCATCAGGGGCTCGACCGCTTCCGGTGCCGCATCGACGGCCCGCGCATAGAACTGAGCCGAGGCGGCATACTGACCGTATTCATGATATATGGCACCGATGTTGCGCAGCGCCTCGAGGTCGTTCGGAACGTGCTGTAGCAGGTGTAACCAGACCGCGAGTGCCTGCTCGTCCTTGCCGCTCGCGCGCAGGGCGGTGGCCAGTCCGGCGAGATAACGCGGCTCGCCCGGCGTCAGTTGGCTCGCACGGCCGTAATGCTGAGCAGCCTCGGACCAGCGCCCCAGCGCGTGAAAGGCTGCGGCGAGATTGAAGTGGACTGCGGGGTCATCCGGGCGTACTGCGATGGCCCGTTCGTAGCAGGCGATGGCCTCGTCATATCGATGCAGCGCCGCCAGCGCCGCGCCAAGGTTCACCCGATCCGAGGCCTCGCCCCCCGAAAGTGACACTGCCTTGCGGAAACTCGTCTCGGCCTCCTCGGCGCGATCGAGCTGCAGCAGGAAATGCCCCAGATTGCGATAACCGGCAGCGACCGAAGGTGCCAGCATCGTCGTCTGTCGGGCACAACGTGCGGCGTTTTCCGGGTCGTCCAGACTTCCGTATACCACGCCCAGCATGTGCCATACACGGGGATCACGTGGGCACAGCCGACACAGGTGCTCATAATCCTCTTTCGCCTCTATCAGCCGGCCTTGCTGAAAATGCGCCTGAGCACAACCTTCAAGTTCGGCAATCTGTGAGGGGGGCAGCTCCATCATGGAGTGGCGTTAAACTGGTTTGATGAAGGTTAGATGACCCGGATCATGGCATTTTCTGTGACTGCGGGACGGTTACGTACAGGATAGTTAACGTGAAGGGGAATAGCCTAACGCGCGGCGCCGGAAAAAAGAAGGGGCGCCGCAGCGCCCCTTCCTCCACTTATCTCAGCTCGATTCCGGAGAATCGTCTGAAGGAGCCGAACGAAATGCCTCAGTTCAGCTTTTTACGACGCGCAACACCAACCAGCCCGAGCAGGCCGGAGCCGAACAGCCAGACCGCGGCCGGGACCGGAACTGGAGTCACGGATACGATATGGATCGAGGTGATATCGAAGTTGGCATTGAAGCCCGGGAACGGCCCGTTGTCCATCGGGTCGCCGCCGATGCCATCGTCACTGATAACGAATGAACCACCGTTGTGATAATCAGTATCAAGCGACGTGGTCGCCATCGGTGCCGGACCGATCGGGTACTTGCCCTTCTTGATACCATTGCTGGCAGGGGTCGCACCCACACCGGCAATGGTCTGGGAGCTTGAGTAAGGACCCGAACCGAAGAAACCGGCGGCGTCGAGGATGATACCGACATTGATGTTGGTAGCCGTGGACCAGTCGAACAACATCTTGCCGGCCACCAGGGTGCCGGGGCCACCCCCGCCGTCACCGATGGCCTGCATGAAGATGTCATGCGCACTCGCCTTGCCCTTGTTAAAGAACTCGAACGGGTTCACGGTCGCCGTACCGGCGCCAGTGACGGTGTCAAACGTAAAAGTTCCGGAAATCTGGGAACGCAGACCGTAGCCCCAGGTCGGATCACCGTAGTATGGGTAGCTTGTGTTCTGCAGCTGAACACCGCCCGGGTCGAGCATGGTGAACAGGCCGTCGAAGGTAGCAGTGATGATATCCGCACTCGCAGTGGTCGGCGCTGCAGCCACACTGATTCCCAGAGAAACGGCAACAGCAGATGCTATGGCAGTTTTCTTCAAGTTCATGATTATACTCCAAAATGTTATTTGTTAAATATCGATATTGAACAACAATCCAATTCTTTTTGTTGACGCTTAGCCCCCACCTTCAACGCTTTAACGAGCTATGAGCACTGAAAGTAACTGAACTTGCAGCCCATATTGATGCAACTAGCGGGCCAATATTTAATTTTCACACATATAACAAACAGTTACTGGCTTTCCTGTACTTTCACCATGTGCCGTTAAATTCAGGTTTGTAAGCTTTTTCAACACAACTGAGCCGTCATAACGCGATGATACAGCACCGGATGATACTAAAAGATCTTTATTTTCATAGCGATCGCGCAGCCACGTGGCTACCGAAGCCGTCCTGGAACGATTTGTAAATTATGGCGACAAAGTTCTTCGGCCCAGATTACGCGCATCGGATCGCGCTGCACCAACCGGCCTGTCTCACCTGCGCAACATATGCGGCATGTCTTCCTTAACTCGTTGCACGTCCACGCGCTTTGTGTCTTGCTATAGCGTAGCGGATCAGCTTGACAAATTTCCCGGCTGCCACAATCATGTTGCCGCTGAAACGCAACCGAATGCGTTCAACATCCAAATCTATACAGTGTATTGGCTTATAAATTTAAGACGGCTTGATATATCCCGCTCCAGTCGCTCGCGACCCGAACACCAGGAAATACGGGACGTTACAATAAACACCTCTAAATCTCACATGACGGACTTCCGGAGGAGACCAAATGAAGCGGCTTTCCCAGCATCTGCGTAGTTTATGTGTTATCTCACTGCTCATCGCACCCTTTAGCGCATATGCCACCAATGGATACTTCCTGATCGGGTATGGCGCCAAATCCCGGGGTATGGGTGGTGTCGGCGTAGCCTACGCACAGGATGGCCTGGCCGCGGCATTCAATCCTGCCGGCATGACGGATGCCGACGTCAGCACCATGCGTATCGACTTCGGTGTGGAGCTGTTCAACCCGCCGCGTTCCGTGGTCCACAGCAGTGACACACTCGGCTCCCCGGTGTCCGTAACCGCCGAGAAAAGCGGCAGCAACGAATTCCTGATTCCCAGCTTCGGCGCTATCTACAAATTCAACCGCAAGCTCTACATGGGCATGGCCTTCATCGGCAACGGCGCCAATACCCGCTATCATCAATCCGTACCGACGATACCCACGTGTGTCAACGGCGACACATCCGGCGGCACCGGCAGCTACTTTTTCAACTTCAACTGTAATGCCGACAGCACAACTGTCGGTGTGCAGCTCCTGCAGGCGCAGATGCTGCCCAGCATCGCCTACCAGGTGAGCAAGACCCAGTCCCTGGGAGCCGCGCTGGCCATAGGCATTCAGACCTTCCGTGCCTACGGTCTCGGTGCCTTTGAAGATCTGGGATTTGCTGGCGCCGGTGCTACCGGCACCAGCGGTAACGGCAATGACTGGTCTTACGGCATAGGCATGCGCGTGGGCTGGCTGGGCAAGTTCATGGATAAAAGGCTGACGCTTGGCGTAAATTATGCTTCCCGCGTCTTCATGACCCGGTTCGAAAAATATGACCAGTTGTTCGCCGAGCACGGTAGTTTCGACATCCCCGAAAACTACGCCGTAGGCCTTGCCTACAAGCTGACGCCCAAGCTGACGGTTGCCGCGGATGTCATGCAGATCAATTACAGCAGCATTGCCTCGGTCGGCAATCCGGGACCGGTAGATCCTGTCGATCTCAACCCGCTTTGCCCGGGCGTCGACCCGGCGATTTGTCAGCTGGGCGGCGATCTCGGTATGGGCTTCGGCTGGACCGACTCAACGGCTTACAAGATCGGTCTGAACTATGATTACAGCAAACAGTGGAGTTTCCGGGCTGGCTACAACCACGGCGATACACCCATCAGGAGCGACCAGGTGCTGTTCAACATGCTGGCACCTGCCACTGTAGAGGATCACGTCACGCTGGGCGCGTCCTACCGGCCGAGCAAGAATGTTGAGTGGTCGGCCAACATCATGCACGCCTTCGAAAATACCATCAGCGGACCGACGGCCTTTGGCAACCTGCCAGGTGACGATGCCTCGATCTCTATGGAGATCAACACGGTCGGCGTCAGCTTTGCCTATAATTTATAGCCACCTGGAGACAGAACCGGTTAATGGCCTTGTTTACACAACATAATTCCCGGGGGAAAGGCATGTCACACTTAACAATAAATCCGACTCACACGATCAAAAAGACGGCCATTGCCAGCGCCATGACCGTCGCCTTGGGAGGCAGCCTTCTCTGCCCAAGTGTACTGGCAGCGGACCTGACGTTCAGCTTTACCGGTAGCACCAGTGGCGGTCTGTTCACGATGCTGGATCCGAATGGGGTGCCGCTGGGCAACACCAGCTACCCGTATTATGGGGATCCAACCTGGGGCTACGGTCTGCGTACCCAGGTTACCGGCACCATCACCATCGATCCGGCGACCTTGAGCGGCACGATGACGTTCAGCCCATTCGAGTTCTTCAATGGCGGCCCGGCGGTTGCGCATGACGTCACTTTTACCGACGCCAGCAGCGATCCGGTCAACACCGGTGGAGCTACCTTGTTGTTGGGCAATATGAAATTCGATTGGAGCGGTAGCAACGACATCCCAGTGACCATTGTGTGGGACGCCACCGGCCTGATGACCGCCATAAACGGCGGTCTGGCGGTCAGTGACGTGGTTACCGGCGGTGCCTCGTGTACCACTTGCGCCACCCCGGCCTCGAGCGGAGTCAGCAAGGGCAAGATACCAATTGGTTCGGCCCCGATCGCCACCACCTCTTTCGATACCTCCAACACTGGCGCACCGGATTTCACGGCCGCATTACCACTGTCCACCGATTCGGCTTCAGTGGGAGGCTCACCCATGAAGGCCGGACCGTTTCCCGATTTCAATGCGAATTTCGATTTCACATCGCTGACCCTCATCAGCGACGGCAGCGGTCCGACCTTTACCCAGCCGACAGACGTCAACTTCACCGCACCGGAACAGGCAACACCGGCAGCCATCAATGTCAATCTCGGTACAGTCACCGACGAGGCGCCGCCCGGCACGACGGTCGAATACAGCATCGATGGCAAGACAATCAACGATCCGACCAAGACCTGGATCGCCGACAACAACGGCACCAACACGATCGTGGTCAACGCCACCCAGGCCGTGACGACCCTGGCAGTTGACTGGCGCGCAACCGATACCCTCAACAGCCAGTCGTTCCAGACCCAGAACGTGACTGTCACCATCACGGATACCACGGCACCCACCATCACAAGCACGCCGGTGGATGTCAACACAAGCGTCACCAGTACGGCAGACAATGTCTGCTTCGGCACACTGACCGCCACGGATGCCATTGACCCGACACCGGCCATCCAGTGGTCCCATGACGGATTCACCTTCAACACGGCGAATCCTACAGACAACTGCTCAACCGGTTTCGGCCCCAATTCCAATACCGTCACCTGGCGGGCCACTGATGACACGGGAAACATCGCGACGTACGCGCAGACCGTCACACTTAACCTGCCGGCCGGCATTACGGGCAAGGCCTGTACGATTGATCTCGCCACCGCCGGCTCACGCCTGCTGGAAGGTGACTTCACCATGCGCACGTCATCCGGTTCCATTACCGGCAACATCGATCACGGCGTTACCGGCAATATTGACACGACCGTATTCTGTACCGACCCGGACATTGCCAACTGTAACCCGACCCCTCCCGCGGTAACACTCGTCTCCGGACAACCCTTCTTCGGCTTTGACTGGTCGGCGGCACCCGTACGACTGTTTGATCAGGGCACCTGGACATTCGAGACCTGTCCATTCCCGCGGGTCGAGGTGAATTCAGGAACACCCAGCGCTGACTGGATATCCGATCCGGCTAATGGAGGCGACGGCTCGACCAAGTGCGGGAGCGAATTCACACCCAACCCGATCACCATGACAGTCGGACCGGGTCAGCTGGGCGCGCACATGCTTTTTGATTGGGCGACCAATGTTGCCATCGATGTAGTCGTAGTGTGGGATGTGGACTGCAACAAGTTCGAACTCACCACCACCGACCCGGACGGTGACGGTATCCTGTCATCACCGATGGTCGACGGACCGTTCAAGGGTTTCAATGCGGCGTTCGATGTCAGTACCCGGACCGGCGAACCGCCGATTGCTGACGGCGGATACACGGTGACTGTCGCGACGGTTCAAAATCCGGTAGCCGGCGGGTCACCGCTTCCGCTGACGACGCTGGCATTGCCGGCCTTCGCAGCAGACGCGAATGCGGTACGATCATGCGTAGGCGGTTGTTATAAGTTCACAACCACAAACCTGCTCGATGGTAATGATACCGGAGGTGCCTACAAATACGCCCAGGTCACACTTCCACTGAGCGAGGCCACCCCGTTCTGGTCGCTGTATCGTAAATACGACGAAGCCACTATGGCCTGGAGGCCGTTTGTCATCGACAGCCGCAACAATGTCCTGACCGCCCCGCTGGATTCAGGCACAAGCGAATGCCCTGAACCAGGCAACGGAACGTATGACCGCCCGACATCTGGAGCGTTGGCCGGCAAGCTGCGTGACGGCGACCTGTGCGTACAGCTCACGATCGAGGACAACGGTCCGAACGATGCCAATCCGGCTGCGGGCGTAGTGGATGATCCCGGCGGGGTGGCTGAAGTCCCGTCTGTCGCGCTGCCCAGCCCGGAAGGCAGCGGTGGTGGCTGTACCGTCGCCGGTATGCCTGCAGATCCTGCAAAGGGCGGGGCCTGGTGGCTGCTGACGGGATGGCTTGGCTGGATGGGCTGGAAACGCTTCAAAACCAGGACACGCTAGTCATCAACAACCGGTACCACGGCGCAGTCAGCAATGACTGCGCCGTTTTTACCTGCGTGAATCCCAGCAATTCTGCCGGTTTGATTGACGCGTACGGCGCGATCTGTTTCAATCCCGTTTACTTGTTGTTTCACTTGGCATTAATAGAAATGCCTCAACTGATATCAATGATTGGCTTCGCCATCAGATCAGACGATCAGGAACCTATCTCATGCGCCTTTCCAAGACATTATTCCCGTTTGTAATCGTTCTGTCACAGTTGCTGTCTCACGCTAATGCCGCCAGCGATAACGGAACGAACGAGGCGTATCTGGTACAGCCGGGAGACATTCTGGAGATATCAGTCTGGAATGAGGAAAACCTGATCCGCGAAGTAGTGGTCAGACCGGACGGGGGTATCTCGTTTCCTCTTGTCGGTAACGCCAACGCGGCTGGAAAATCGATTGATGAACTTCAAAATCTCATCGCCGGCAAGCTGGCAAAATACATACCCGACCCGGTCGTTACTGTTGCGACAAAGCAACTGTCCGGCAACAAGATCTATGTCATCGGCAAAGTTAACCGCCCCGGGGAATTTATCGCCAATCGTAATATGGATATCGTCCAGGCTCTCAGCCTGGCCGGGGGAATGACTCCCTATGCGGCCACCAACAAGATATTGGTCCTGCGCCGCGTCAACGGCGTGTTGTCTTCGATACCCTTTCGCTACGGTGACATTGAGAAGGGGAAACATCTACAACAGAATATCATCCTGCAAAGCGGGGACGTGGTTCTGATTCCGTAAGGTGACTGTCGTGCCGCGCACCACCCAGAAAATCGGATAGCCACGGAAGTTCAAGGAATATCGGGGAGAAAACAACACCGTGATTCCCTCCCGCTGTCTCTATGATGCAATTATACGCATTTCGGAAAGGTCGCTCTTTATAACATGACAACTGTAATATGCAACGAAACTATCCCCTGTTATTACAGAACACACTGACTATAAACGGAATCAGATCCTGATGCGCATGCTGAAGAATCTGCACGGGGTACTATTCATCACGCTGGCTATCCCCCTTTCGATTCAGGCCGCCGAATGGTCGGCCAAACCACGGGTCACCCTGCGTACGGGTTACAACGACAATATCCGGATGACCACCCAGACCCATGATCCGGTCTGGGAGACCATCCTCTCGCCCGCGCTCAAATTGGGCGTCCTTACGCAATCTTCCGGCCTGACGGGTGATGCCGGATTCGCGGTTCGCCGTTTTGTGGGCGGCAGCGGCCGTGAAAGCGGCAAGCTGCTCAACCGGGAAGATTACCATCTGAATACCAACGCCTATCGCAATACCCCCCTAAGCAGAATCAACGCCGATCTGAATTACACGCGCGACAGCACGCTGGATTCCGAACTTGACCAGACCGGCCATGTCACCGATAACCGCGCCACGCGTGACAAACTCACGCTAGAACCCTCCTGGTCAAGATTGCTCAGCGAACTCACCCGGCTGAACCTGAGTTACCAGTACAACACTATCAAATATACCGATGATCCCGGCATCGCCGACCTGGTGGGTTATAAATATCATGTGGCTTCCGCCTCGCTGGTGCATCAGTTCTCACCGCGCCTGCAGGGCACGTTATCGGCCGGTTACAGCAGTTACCGGCCGGATACCGATTTCAATTCCGACACCCTGTCCCTGCAGGCCGGCCTCTCGAGAAATTTCACGCAAACGCTGGTGGCCTCATTCCTGATCGGCCAGCGCCAGAGCGCCTCGGATTCGTTCGTCGGAACCGGTTTTTGTATCGGCGCACTCCCCGGCGCCAGCTATCCGACCTGCACCGGCGGTATCGCCGTCCCGACTGGCAGCGCGAATACGACAGTGGAGACAACGTCGGCGGTATATTCCGCCAGCATCACCAAGACACTGGAAACCGGCTCGCTGGGTGCTTCCCTCTCACGCTCCTCGTCACCCAGCAGTCTCGGCGAGCTGCTGGATGCCACTCGCCTGACGCTCACCGGCAGCCATGACCTGACCGAGACTTTACACACCTATCTGAATATCAATTACACCGAGAACGAGACCATCGTCAACCGGGTCGGCCTGACGACCACCAATCAGGGGAAAGAGACCTTCCTGCGAGTCACGCCCGGCGTCGCCTGGCACTGGCGGCGCGAATGGATACTGGCGGGGGAATATCGATACGTCAACAACGAGGACCCGGTCGCCGGAACGGCCACCCGAAATGCCTTGTATGTCTCCCTGACCTACCAGCCACCGAAGCGCTACCTCTCTCGCTAGGGCCTGTTCACACTACGCAAATCGTCGCGACGGAGGTCCATTTCGCACCTGACAAGGCGGTGCGAGCGACGTGTACTCGACGTACACCAGCGAGCACCAACGCCGGCAGGTGCGATAGGGGCCCCGTCCCTTCGGGTTGCGCCCCAAAACGGGTCAGTCTGCGTTGCTCGTCGTTCATTTAGCACAACTAAACCTCACTCCTCGCGCCTTGTCTGGCCCGTTTTGGCGGCAGCAACGCGGCGATCTGTGTAGTGTGAACAGGCCCTAGTACCATCAGCCGGCTTGGCAGGGTCCGTCAGGGGGGCGAGGACCGTCCGGCGCCGGCGTCGCCGGGCCCGGGGACCAGATCGCGAGGACATGCCGCAGAATTGCCGTATCAACATTCCCGCGCAGATGGGTATATAGTAACCAATTGATAAATTTATGCTTATAGGCCCTTGCGGCGCCCGGAATCGCGGCACATCCGGGTTCACATTCTTCTTCCGGCAATCACGGCCATGGCTCGCAGTTGACCCGGTCCGCCGCCCGGGCTACCGTTGCCTGCGCCATTACTGGTGCAATGACCTGCAGTGAAGTAACATCTAGAACCGTCACGCATTTCGACAGTCGCGTCCATCCCGCCCGCCTGTAATACCCGTATCAGGAAAGCTGGAGCACGGCCGCAGGGACGCAGCCATTGGAGCACCGCCTCGAGCCGCTGACGACACCGGGAATACGGTGCACCAGGCGGGCGAGTACCAAAATACGATGCGTGATATGGCTATCTTGAAATATAGTATGTAGCAGCCTGGATTCAGCATTCAGGCTCGACTGCGCGAGAACGATAACGAGGGACAGACAGGGGCTTTCCGGGCAAGCAGACAGAGCCTACAGTAAATTTTTTCTAAAGAGTACGTTATGGCAGAACTCGCACTGGAACAGACACTGAATTTTGGTGATTACCTGGCCGCCTTCAGACGCCGGCGCGGCATGATCAGTGTCGTCGCCGGCCTTGTGTTCCTGCTGGGCCTGATCACGGCCCTTGCCTGGCCCCCGACCTACAAGGCCTCGTCCACGATCCTGATCGAGGAGCAGGATATCCCCACCGAACTGATCCAGTCAACGGTGACCAGCTACGCCGCCCAGCGCATCCAGATCATCAGCCAGCGGGTCATGTCACGTACCAACCTGCTCAAGATCATCGAGAAATACAATCTCTACGAAAGGGAGCGCCGTCTGGACACGATCGAGGAAATCCTGACCAATATGCGCGACGACATCGGCATCGACATGATCAACGCGGACGTCATGGATCCGCGCACCGGCCGCCCGACCGCAGTCACCATTGCCTTCACGCTTGGCTTCAGCAGCGACGATCCTCAGCAGGCACTCAAGGTCGCCAACGAGCTGACCACGCTCTACCTCGACGAAAACCTGAAGTCCCGCACCGAGAAGGCCGCCGAAACCTATGACTTCCTGACCGTCGAGGCCAACCGCTTGAGCCAGGAGATCAGCCATCTGGACAAGACACTGGCGGAATTCAAGGAAAAGAACGTAAATACCCTGCCCGAGCTGCGTGACCTCAACTCCCAGATCCTGGAACGCACGGAACGTGACATCACCGACATCGATACCCAGATTCGGGGTCTGGAGGAACGCAAGGTCTACCTGAACGGTCAGATCGCCGTGCTGGATCCCTACGGCAGCGGTGACGTACTGAGTCCCTCGGCGCGGCTGGAGGCACTGCGAACCCAGTACATCGGCCTGGCAAGCCGCTATTCTCCCGACCACCCGGATGTCGTACGCACCCGGCGCGAGATCCGGGCACTGGAACAGGAGACCGGGCAGGTCGCCTCGACCGATGACCTGCAGGCCCAGCTGAGAACCCTGCGCGATGCTCTTGTGACGGCCAAACAAACCTACACCGACGAACATCCCGATGTAAAAAACCTGACCCGGCAAATAGCCACGCTGGAAGAGGAATTGAAACATGCCTCCTCCCTGCCGTCGGCCGGGCAGTCACCGGCCAACGCCGACAACCCCGCCTATGTCAATCTGAAAACACAACTGGCAGCGGCCGACACGGATATCCGCGGCCTGCGCGCCAAGCGCGCACTACTCGAGAAAAAGGTGACGGAGTACGAGAACCGGCTGCTGCAGACACCCAAGTCCGAACAGGAATACCGGGGCATCGCACGCGACCTGGAAAACTCGACCCGGCGCTACCAGGAAATCAAGGCCAAGCAGATGACCGCGGAAGCAGCCCAGCAGATGGAGAAGGAACGCATGGGTGAGAAATTCACCCTGATCGATCCGGCCATCCTGCCCGAAGAACCCATCAGCCCGAACCGGGGCGCCATCCTGTTCCTCAGCCTGGTGCTGGCACTGGGTGCGGGCGTGGGATCCGCGGCCATCCGCGAGAGCTTTGATAACGCGGTACGCGGCGTGAAGGGTCTGACCAATGTCCTGAATACCGCTCCGCTGGCCGTTATCCCTTACCTGTCCACCGAGGCGGAAACCAGTACCCGGAAACGCCGGCGAGCCCTGATTCTGGCGGCTGCGCTCGCCGGCATCGTCATCCTGCTGCTGCTGGTACATTTCGAGATCAAGCCGCTCGACGTGATATGGTTCAAGGGACTGCGCAAGATCGATACCCTGGTCGGCGGATGAACGCCTGCGCGGACAGGACAGGTCATGGACGCACCGCCCTCCAAGACAGGCGGGCGTACAGTCCGGCCGCCGGTGCGTGTAGACGGGAACGGACAGGTTTGCCGGCTTAACGCCTTGATATTCAGGTTAATCACCACGCCACCGATAACTGACTGAACGATCCGGCGAATTCACTGTCCACCCGGCAGACACTGCCCGCTGACCCGGTGTACCAAAGTACAGTTCCCAAGACACTACCTGCTGAAATATAAAGGCTTTATACTCATACCGGGCAATCGGAAAGACGCGCGAATGGAAAGAATCAAACAGGCACTGGAAAAGGCACGGCAGGAACGACAGGCCAGGCGTGGCGATGATGTCATCCTGTCGAGTATCCCGCTGCATAGCGACCAGGCGGAGCCGGCTCAGGAGAGCGCCGTCCCGGTCAGCCTCGATGAAAATGTCCTGCGGAAAAACCGGGTGATCGCCGGCATGCCGCAGGGACCCTACACCGATGCCTACAACCTGCTGCGCACCCGCATCCTGCAGATTTTCCGTGAAAATAAATGGAATACGCTGGCGATCACCAGTCCGGGGGCAAGCGCCGGGAAGACACTCACGGCGATCAACCTCGCGATCAGCATCGCGCGGGAAGTCGACTATACGGTATTGCTGGTCGATGCCAATCTGCAAACGCCCGACATGCTTGAACATTTCGGTCTGGCACCGCGCAAGGGACTGAGTGATTTCCTGACCGAGGACATACCGGTCGAGGACCTGTTGTTAAAACCCGGTATTGACGAGCACCTGGTGGTGCTTCCCGGCGGACAGCCACTGGGCAATTCATCCGAGATGCTGAGTTCCCCCCGGATGGGCCGGCTCGTCGAGGAGATGAAATCGCGATACACGAGACGCATCATTATCTTCGATCTGCCGCCGCTGCTGACATCATCGGATACCCTGGCTTTCGTCCCGCACGTCGACGCCGCACTGCTGGTGGTCGAGGAAGGCTCGACTCGGAAGGACGAACTGGTGCGGGCCACTGAACTGCTGCGCATGACCAGCATCGTCGGCACCGTACTCAACAAGGCGGAATCGCCTCACGCCTGACACGATCAGCACGATGTACGAATCCTTCTACAAGCTGAAAGAAAAGCCCTTCACCCTGCTGCCGGACCCGGGCTTTCTGTATCTCAGCGACAAGCACCGTATGGGCCTGACGCTGCTGGAATACGGACTGGTTAACCAGGCGGGCTTCACGGTTATCAGCGGTGAGATCGGTGCCGGCAAGACCACGCTGATCCGCCATCTGCTCAACAATATGGGCCAAGACTACACCATTGGCCTTATCACGAACACCCACCGGTCCTTCGGCGAGCTGCTGCAATGGGTACTGCTGGCCTTCAACCTCGAACACAAGGGCATGACCAAGGTCGAGATGCACCAGCGTTTCGTGGACTTCATCATCGAAGAGTACGCGCACAACCGGCGCACGGTGCTGATCATCGACGAGGCGCAGAACATGGAGGCGGAGACGCTCGAAGAGTTGCGCATGCTGTCCAACATCAATGCGGACAAGGACCTCACGCTCCAGGTGGTACTCTCGGGCCAGCGCGAGCTGCGCGACACCCTGCGCCGTCCCGAACTCGTGCAGTTCGCCCAGCGCATCACCGTCGACTATCACCTGGATGCGTTATCGGAGCAAGAGACGGCCGGTTACATCAGGCACCGCATGAAGGTCGCCGGCGGCAATCCCGACACCTTCAGCCCCAGGGCCTGCGCGGCCCTGTATCGCTACAGTAACGGGGTGCCACGGCTGATCAATCTCCTCTGTGACACTGCGCTGGTGTACGGCTATGCCGATCAGAAACGCCGCATCGATGCAAAACTGGTTACCGACGTCGCACGCGAAAAACAGCAGGGCGGCATCTTCCCGGTGTATACACCGGCCGAGGCCAGCGAAGAAGACCTGGCCGACGAGTACGAACTCGCCGAAGAGGCCGCACGGCAATCCGAAGCGGACGGGAACGTGGGCGATCAGCCGGCGGGCGCGCTGGCCGGACATGAGACAGCCGCCGCGGACGCACCACCGACGATGACCGGTGCAGACCGGCATGCGGGGCGGGACGCACCCAAGGAACAGGCTGAATCCGACGCGGCCCCCGTACGGCGGGAGGCCGTGGCGGATGCTGCAGTGGCAGCGCAGCGGCAGCCCCCGCGGTCTAAAAAAAAACTCCGGCTGGCGATATGCGCAAGGGGAAAATCACAACACTACTTGTCCGAACTGTTAGAAGGTTATGGCTTTGAGATCACCGAGCGCTTCGCGCCCGATGCGGAACTTATCGCGAAACTCGACCCGGAACAGGTCGACATCCTCCTGATAGACGGGCTGAAAGACGGGCAGGGATATTCACCTGCATTGCATGTCCTGTTGTCATCCTGGACCGGGCCGGTACTGTATATTGACGCCATCACCACCCGTGCCAGCCAGCTGCGCGGCAAGGAGGCATTCGGCCGGGCACTGGCACAGCGTCTTTATACACTCGCCACCCCCTCTTCCCCCGATTCCGCCGCGGTAAATCAGTAAGACGGGACCAGGCATGGCTAAACCCGTCATTCTCGTTGTCGGCGGCGCCGGTTACATCGGCTCGCACATGGTGCTCGACCTCCTGCGTGCCGATTACCCGGTGGTCACGCTCGACAACCTGTCACGCGGACACCGGGAGTTGCTGCCCGGGGGTGAATTTATCGAGGGTGACCTCGGCAATCCGGCGGACCTCGAAGCGGTCTTCTCGCAATACCCGGTGCGGGCGGTCATGCACTTCGCCGCTCATTCGCAGGTCGGCGAGTCTGTCGATGAGCCGCTCATGTATTACCGCAACAACGTCGCCAATACCATTGGCCTGCTGGAGTGCATGCAGCGTGCCGGCGTCAGGCATTTCATCTTTTCCTCGACCGCAGCCGTATACGGCGAACCCGAACGGGTACCGATCCCCGAGGATCACCCGCGCGAGCCGACCAATCCGTACGGCGCAACCAAGCTTGCGGTGGAACGTCTGCTGGTGGACCTCGGTCCCGCCTGCGGGCTGAGCTGGAGCGTTCTGCGCTATTTCAATGCGGCGGGCGCCGATGCTTCAGGCAGGCTGGGCGAGCGCCACGAACCGGAAACGCACCTGATTCCGCTGGTCCTGCAGGTCGCCAACGGCCAGCGCACCGGCATCCGCATCTTCGGCGATGACTATCCCACACCGGACGGCACCTGCCTGCGTGACTACGTGCATGTCTCCGATCTCACCCGGGCCCATCTGCTGGCGCTCGAGGCGCTGCTGGCGGGAAGCGGTAATTCGATCTACAACCTGGGCAACAGTACCGGGTATTCAGTCAGGGAGGTCATCGAGGCCGCCCGACGCATCACCGGCCATCCCATCCCGACCGATGTCGCATCACGCCGTGCCGGTGATCCGGCTATCCTGGTGGCGGATTCCAGCCGCGTTCGCACCGAACTGGGCTGGCAACCGGTGTATGAGGACATCGACGCCATCCTGCGTACGGCATGGGCGTGGCACCAGCGCGAAACCGGTTGAGACGTGCCGGGACTTCTCTAGTCCGCTGCCCGCCACGCAGTCCGGCCGTGCTGGCGCCGCAACATCGCACGAATGACCGAGATGATGATCGAGACTGACGTCAACCCCCCCCCGCTACGCCGGCTGTTCCTGATACTGACCCTCGGCTGGGCCGCGCTGATCTACTACCTTTCCGACCAGCCGGGGCTTGCGGTCACACCGCTGTTCCCGCAGCAGGACAAGGTCATGCACCTGGCCGTCTACTGTGTGCTGGGATTCCTGGCCATGGGCACCTGCAGGGCCGGCGACCGCCGGCACCGTGACACGCACTTCTGGCAGGTCGTCGCCCTGGTCTGTATTTACGGTGTGCTCGACGAGGTCCACCAGTATTTCGTACCCGGCCGACACTCCGACGTATTCGATGTACTCGCGGATGTCATCGGCGGCCTGCTCGGCACCAGTGTGATGTCCCTGCTGTTGCACCGGTATGCGCGCGCCGGTGTAAAGGAGTAGCATCCGCCACCCACGCTGTCCGTGGAGAGGTCCCGCACCCGGGGCCGATGAGTATAACAACGCTTTTCCCACGCAGGGCGCGGGGAAACAGGGAGCTGAATACAAAGCCTCTCCGCGTGCGTCGCCGGGTGCCCCCAGAACGCTGTACAAGCCTGCCACACCGGTCACGTGTATGGACAGGCGTGCACGTCAGCACTGCACGCGCATCCTGCGCCTGGAAGACAAGCCTTTACATCGCATGCACCGCGTTCAGCGTGGCGATCGGGTCCTTGCATCCTCGGGCGCTCGGCATTTCCAGGCGCCTGCCCGCCTACAGATACTGCGACCAGTCACGGCTGTCGTCGCCGAACACCAGGAAAAACGGGTTGAGCAGCGAGTCCTTGGTGTTGTAGCGCAGCGGCTGCATGCCGGTATCCGTCACCCGCCCGCCGGCCTGCTCGACGACACACTGGGCCGCCGCCGTATCCCACTCCGAGGTGGGGCCCAGACGGGGGTAGATATCCGCGCTGCCCTCGGCAACCAGGCACAGCTTCAGCGAACTGCCCATCCCCACCATTTCGTGGCCGCCGAGTTTCTCCAGGAAGGTGTTCAGCGATTCGCCGCGGTGCGATCGGCTGCCGACCACCATGACCGGCCCCCTGCCGAGCCTGCGTACCCTGATCGTCTCCGGCTTGCCTGCGCCGACCCGCTTGAATGCCCCGCGCCCGCGACAGGCATAGTAGCTGACACCGGTCACCGGCACATGCACCACGCCCAGCGCCGGCACACCGTCCTCGATAAGGGCGATATTGACCGTGAACTCGCCATTGCGTTTGATGAACTCGCGTGTGCCATCCAGGGGATCGACCAGCCAGTAGCGTCGCCAGCCGGAACGCTCCGCATACGGCAGGCGGGCCGATTCCTCGGACAGGATGGCAACGCCCGGCGTGAGCCGGCCGAGGCCCTCGACAATGGCCTTATGCGAGGCCAGATCCGCTGCCGTCAGCGGACTCCGGTCGTCCTTTTCCTCCACTGCGAAGTCATCGCTGTCATACACTTCCAGTATCCGCTCGCCGGCTTGTCGTGCCAGCGCCGTGACCGGCTCCAGCAGGCTGCGGACATCGAAATTCGAATCGTCAGTATTCACTCGGTTTTCCCTGTTATCCGGAATTGATATCCCCAAAGCCCCGGCCGTCACCGTCCGGCAGGCCGCAGCCAGGTGCCGGCGGTACGGGATGCCGACGGCCGGCGCATGCGCTTTCGGACCGCGGGAGTCTTCGGCACATGCCGGTCAACGGCTCGGGGAGCGACCGTTCATGCGACCGTGCACGCCATTGACCCGTCACCGACCTCCCCGCAGCGACGGTTTGACCCGGGGTGCCCGGGCGCCATCGCGGCGCGGCACGCCGGCAGCAAGTATACCCTGTACCGGCATTCCCGTGTCCCGTCCATGCCGGCACCCTCATTTGCTACCATTGGCCACATAACACCAGTCCGACGGGTATTCAGATGATCCCCTGGCAGGAGATCGACAACGTGTTCCTGGACATGGATGGGACGCTGCTCGATCTGCATTTCGACAATCATTTCTGGCGCGAACACGTGCCGCTGCGCTATGCCGAGCGGCACCGGCTCGATCTCGAGGCGGCGAAATCCGAGCTGGTCCCGCGCTTCAGGCTCAAGGAGGGTTCGCTGGACTGGTATTGCGTTGAATACTGGAGCCGCGAACTCGGGCTGGATATCGTCGCCCTCAAGCGCGAGGTGCACCATCTGATCGCGGTGCGCGAACACGTCCCCGAGTTCCTGCACCGTGTGCGGGCATCCCGTCGGCGTGTCGTGATGCTGACCAATGCCCATGCCAGGAGCCTGGAACTGAAGATGGAGGTCACCGGGCTGTCAGGCGCATTCGATGCGCTGGTGTGCTCGCACGAGCTGGGTTACCCGAAGGAAGATCCGCGATTCTGGCCTGAACTGGAGCGCCGGGAACACTTTCGCAAGCATTCCGTGCTGTTCATCGATGACAGCCTGACCGTACTGCGAACGGCACGCGAATACGGCATTGGCCATCTGCTGGCGGTGAGCAAGCCCGACAGCCGCTCACCGGTACGCGATATCGAGGAATTCATCGCCATCGAGGGCTTTGATCAGATCATGCCGCCGGACGACGTGTGATGTGCATGGAAATCACCGATCCACTACGCCTGATAAAAGTCCATCTCCACCCTTCACGATCCAACATTCACGCTTCAGGTATGACCCAGCTGCCGGTCGCGACCCGCCGCGTACCTGGCCCAGGTCCTGAAGCGCCGCTTGACGTATTTCAGCAGCGCCGCGTAATCCTCGAAAAACAGCTCGAAGCCGTTTTCCGCCGGTTCGTCGAATTCGCAGTAGTCGTTGGTGTATTCGCGGCAGATCAGTGGCCGGTCTTCGTAGATACCACAGCGCCCATCCTCTAGCAGGTGGGTGCAGCTGTTGTTGACCAGCAGGTACCAGCCGTCTTCATCCTTGTAGGCCTGGATGTCCCTGTGCGAAAGCTGCCAGAGCAGGTGATCGAAATCATGCATGGAGCGCGGTGTCGCCAGCGCCTCGGTAATATAGGTGCAACATTTCGAATTGGTGCAGAAACCACACTTGTTGTCCGTCGTGATCTTCACCCCGACCGGAATGTTTTTCGACGTATTCATGGATCACCGATATCCTGAAATCACGCAGCAGCGGACTGTATCCCCCTCGACAGATGTCGATATCGGGTGCGCATGCACTGCGCTCCCGCGGCTATCGCAGCACCATCGGCTGACGAATCGGCCTCCGTCGATCCGACCGCCCGCGCCTTGCGTCCTAGACTACCACCGTTGTCAACCGAAGTCCCGGAAACCCGCCGGCCTGCCTAATGCGCGGCAAATTCGAAACGGTCGAATACCGGGCTGTCATATACACGCCGGCCGGCGCGCACGTTGATTTCCCGTCCCCCCACATCGATGCACAGGTGACGGCCGAATTCGTAGATACCCTTCGTCAGCAGCAGCGTGGCGTTGACGCGCTCTTCCTCGCTGGCGGGCATGAACAGGGCCTCCAGCACCCCGGTCGCGGGCTGCTCGGGCAACGTAGCGCTTACCGCACCGACTCCACCGGCGAGCAGCTGCACGCCGGTCTCCATTCCACCCTGCGGCAATACCCGAATCGATCGGATGATGGCCAGACGCAGCAACGGCTGGTCCTCCTGCGATTCGAGCACACCGAGTAGATCGCCTACGCGTGCATCGCCGGCGACGCCTTCTTCCCAGGACAGCTTCATGCCACCCGGGCTGCTGTCGAGCACGTGGCAAGACAGGGGTTCGAGCTGCGCGGACCGGTTCCCGGCCGCGGCCTTACCGGCCGCACGCGAGAGGTAGGCGTGGATTGCGGACAGGCCGTTCAGCAGGCTGAGGTCACGATCGTCGTCGTGGCGACGTTCGCGTCGGCGATCGGTGGAGAGGTCTTCCGGTAACAGCCGGCGCAGGACCATGGACTCCGGACTCTGCATGCGTAGACCGGGTGGCGTCCTCGCCAGCTGTTCACGTATCGCCTGCAGGGCGGAGGTCGCATCGAGCAGGTAGGCCTCCTGCAGACTGACGGGCGCCTCAAGCCGGATGCAGGAAACCGGCAGTGCGTCCGCATGCAGGTCGACCAGGAACAGGCCTGCGCCCGTTCCCTCCCAGCTGTTGCCCGGCACAACCCGGCACAGGGCGGCATGACGCAGCAGCACATCGAACAGCAGTCCCGCCTCGCCTTCCGCCAGGCGGGCCGGTTCCGTCAGTGACAGCAGCATGCAGGCATGGTAATGAACCGCGCTCGTGGCCGGACCGGGATCGGCATGCCCCGTCTGGATGGCGACTCCCAGCAGCCCGAAACGGCGCGCCAGACGATACAGCAGGTGTACCTCGGCAATCAGCCCCGCCGGTACCGAGCGGTAGAAACGGTAGTCGTCCAGCAGGACGAATGCCATTTGCTCCAGCGCGCGGTTGAGCGCGTGCCCCAGTTGCGGATGTGGCTTGCGCCGTGCGCTGATGGCATACAGGTCCGCCACGACCAGCTTGTAGCCACTGGCCAGGCTCGTCAGCAGCTGGCCGATGCCATCGATGGCCTCCCTGCGCCGCACCCGGGTAAGGTTCAACTGACCGAGCTGCAGCGGGTCGACGGTATGCAACAGGCGGTGCACCGTTGTTCGATAGGCTTCCAGCAGTACGAAGCGTTCTCCTACGGCGGTTTTCTGTTCGTTGAGTCCGTCCAGCCCGCCACGAACCAGGCGCAATGTCTCGACCACGTCCATCAACGGCAGGTCTTCCAGCCATTCTCGCAGGCGCGCGACGTCGGTCTCCACGGTCGGGTCCGTGTAGTCGTGCTGAACCGGCAGGGATAGATTCAGGGGTTCCATCACGTGACAGTGTACGGCAGCCGCGTTACAGACGCCCCGTTGTCCGGATCAGGTAACCGCCATCCGGCCGGGATTGCGCGGCCGCCTCCAGCAGGCTGAGCGTATTGGGATCCACGCCCGGTCCAGGCTGCAGAAGTACGTTGACCGTATAGCGGCCATCGGGTGCCAGCGTGATATCACCCGAGGCGCCTAGCGCGCCACCGCGGATGATGCGCACGATCAGACCGCCGTTGCCGCTGCTTTCCAGTGCGCACTGGATGTCGCCTAGCGCCAGCGGCAGGGGTGAACGCAGTAGCGCAGCCCGCCACTCGAGCAGGCCGCGAATGTCCTGCATCAGGTTGTCTTGCCAGGTGAACGACTCCAGTTGCAGCGACAGCTGTCCGTCGCTGCTCAGGGCGACCGGCGAGAACGCATTGAGCAGGCGGTCCGCCTGCAGCTGCAGGTCGACGTCGTGTCCGGTTATGGCGCCGCGTGGAGTGATCGCAACGCGCCCGAAACCATGATAGTCCGGGTTATTCAGTTCGAGGTGATAAGCGAGCCGGCCGTACAGCAGCCCCGTCGGGCTGAAACGCCAGTTGACCGGACCCAGTTCGACGCCTTCGTAGCCCAGGTGCACGGCCTGGCCGGAATATACCGAACCGGTAACGGCCCGTATCGACAGGCCGGAGACCTGACGTTCGAGTGCGCCGGTCAGACGTTCTACCGGAAATGTAATCAGCAGTATCGGTATGTAAACGGCGATACCGATGGCGATGTAACGCCAGGCATGCCTCACAGGCCGGGTGCCTGCAGGGTCAGCCGGGCATTCACCCGTCCGGCCACATCGGCAACGCGCTCCATACTGACCGTATCGACGCTGACGCCGTAGCGCTCGGCCAGGCTCCCCAGCCATTGGATGAGTTGATCGAATGGCGCGCCTTCCAGCCACACCTTGACACTGTCGCTGCCGTCCGGCTCGACCCGCTTCAGTGCACCGGCCAGACCACCGGAGCGGGCCGTACTGTCCGCCAGCGACAACAGGGACTGCCCGCCAAGGCCCTGCGCCGCACCCACGCCATTGCGCTTGAGCTGGGCCAGCAACCGGGCACTGTCCTGCATCCATGCGGCGGTATCACGCTGTCCATCGACGGTATCCTGCATCTCCAGATAGCCGCTGCGCAGTGGCGACCAGACCAGCGCGTAGGCAAGCAGCAGCCCGACGAGCGAAGCGGCGGCCATCACCATCAGGCGCTCGCGCGGTGCCAGGTTCTCCAGCCAGGCCTTCATGTCCCTTTCCCCTGGATACGCAGCCGGCTCTGAACGCGCTGGTCGGCGCCGGTGGTGGCGGACTGTATCTCGACCTCCAGACCGCCATCGCCGGCAAGCGCCTGCTTGAGCCGGTCGAGTGACTGCAGATCCGTTATCTTCAGATCGAGATCAAGACGGCCCGTACGAAAACTGACTCCCCCCAGCTCGACACCCGGGACACCCTTCAGGACTGAGCCGGTCTTGCCCAGCAGGACCAGAAAACCGGCACCGCTACCGCTGCCGCGTTGAAGGCGATCGAGCTGTTGCTGCATCTGCACACGCGGATTGATCACCCGCTTGGTGCCGGGCATGGCGGTGCGGAATGTTGCTTCGATCCGGGCCTGTAACTGTGCACTTTCGCGGCTGAGCCGGTAGTAGTCGACCCCCATCGCGAAGAGGCTGACGAGGATGCCGGCCAGCAGCAGGGACGCGGTGACGCGCAACGGCTTCCAGACCCGCGTCCAGTCACCGGTGCGACTGTAAGGGCCCTGCAACAGGTTGATGGACTTGACGCCCAGTCCCTGCGCAAATACGTACAGCGGGTCATCGTTGTAGTACTCGTCGATGAGCTCGCCCGGATACGCATCGACCACCGGCGGCTGGATATCCGGTTGCACGATCATACGCAGCGGCAACGCGACCTCGTCCTGGTGCATGGAGAGCATCATGTCGAGGTTCTCGCTGTCGACCGCATAGCCGCTCGAGGGCCCGTTCCTGACCAGGACGATGTCTTCGATGACCAGCGCAGTGATCTCGTTTTCCGTGTACGGAACGGCCAGCACCTCGGGGATCACCTGCTGGACGTCCATGCTGGTCGCATCGAGTGCGGCGACCAGGTGGTCCATGTAAGTCCGGTTGATCACGGCTACCGGCCATTCACCTCCTGCACCGGCCTCGCCCAGCGCGAAGTGCAGCTGCTCGACCTCGTCGGAGAGCTGCTCTTCCAGGGCATAGGGGACCGCGCGCAACAGTTTCTGCCGGTTGCGCCCGGGTATGCGCACACTGGTCAGCAGGCAGTCGATGCCGGTCATGAGGACGACAACGCGCAACCCTTCCGCCGCGTGCGCCGCCTCTGCAATCGAACCGGCCTGTGTGTCGCTGTACGGGGTTCCGTCAGCCGCCACCCGCAGCCAGCGCCACTCGTCGTCGGCAATGGAGTCCGCCCTCAGCAGCAGTGTGTCACGCATTCACGGCCCTTTCGTCAACAGTGGCGGGTATCCTAGCAGAAATGCACGGGAAAATGCGGAATTACATTGCAGAAACATCGCCTTAACCGGCCGGTTGTACGAAGCCCGTCACCCGGGTGCGGGACACCACCCGCAGTCCGTTTGCTGTACGTTCCAGCACGCTCTCCAGTTGTGCCGTGCCGATACCGACGCTGACGTCGGTCAACACGAGGAACCAATGACTGCTGACATCCACGTCCCCGGCGGCAATGCCGAGTCCGGCCAGCGCATCCTGGACCAGGAAGCTCTGCTTGGTCTCGAAGTGTTTTTGCTCACGATCAGCCAGCACCGTTTCAACACCCTGCTCCGTCAGGTTTTCGTCCAGGGCCTGCAAAACCTTGGCCGTCGCCGTATTTACATTGATCGGCGTCACATCGGGAAGTGCCGTGACGTGCGGCGCCAGCACCTTCATCACCTCATCAGTAAAGCCGTGCACCAGGCGCAGCTCGCTGATCGAAACCAACCGCCGGTTCGCCGCGCGGTAAGGCGGGTCCTCCAGCAGGTAGGTGTCATCCTCGGCGCCGCCCGGGAACGTGGCGTTGATATCGGCGTCGATCCAGTCCAGCAGCGCGGCGGCAAGCCCCGGATCCAGCTTGAGGTCATTCAGCAGACGCTTGAAATATTCGATGCTCCGGGTATTGGGCATCCCGTTCGCGTCTAGCAGGTTGTTCACGTTGAAACGCCCCTGCAGGTCGGAAATGTGGCCGCTGACGGACCCGCCCTCGACAGGGATCGGCGGCAGCGCGGTGGCCCAGTCCTCGTCCATTGCATCGTATGTACTGTCTTGCCCGTCGCGGCGCAGGATCACCTCCGCCCAGCTTTCCGCCGCCAGTGCATAGGCATAGGCCTGTTCGCCGTGTATCAGGTTGCCGGTACGGCGCATGTCCACGTTCAGCCGCGTCGCCATCGCTACCGCGGCCACCGTTGCCAGCGCCACCACCAGCAGCGCAGTGACCAGCGCAACACCCTGCTGGCGTACGCTTCCCGTTATGTGGCCGGCAGGTATCATTCGGGCATCCTGAACAACCAGACCAGCTTGTCATACTGCTTGTGCTCAAGCGTAATTTCAATGGCCCGCGGCAGTACCGTCGTGCTCGCACCCGGCGGTGCCGCAGCGTTGATCCCGGTCCAGCTGGTCTTCCAGTCATCACTGCCCAGATAACGCACCTCCATGCCGGTGATGGCATCCGTTAGCGGCTGCCTGACCGGCTTGCTGTCCTGTGCGCGATCCAGCACCGCCCAGGTATAGCGCACCAGCTGTCCGTCCTCGTAGGCATAGGACACGCGCTGGAGCGTACTGCGTGCATGACCGAGCGGGTTGCGCCAGCCACCGCGGGTCAATTGCAGCGTCTCGGCGCCGGCCACCGGCGGAAGTTCCGCGCCATACTCGTCCCGCACCGGACGCGGCACGACCTGCTCGATATCGCGTTGCATGATCAGGTAGACCTTCTGCAGCTCCGCAAGTCGCCGTGCTTCCGCTTCCGTCACGCCGCGCTGTTCCAGCACACTGTTCAGTCCGCCGTAGGCCATCATGGCGATCAGACTGAAGATGGACAGCGCCACCAGCAATTCCAGCAGGGTGAATCCCGCCGTTGCCGGACTCCTGCCGCAGCGCCCAGTCATCACGGCTTTATCAGGAAGCCGCTCAGCGTCGCGAGCGGTTCCGTGGCATCGGTATCCGCCGGCGTCACTTCGACATCAAGGCGGCGCAGTTCCTTCTCGTCCGTCTGCGATGTTCGCGCCAGCCAGCGCCATTCCCGGCCCCCCATTTCCTTCGTATCCTTCTGTTCTCCGACCGCGGGCCAGTCCTTGCGCAACTGGAATTCGGCCAGCACATCACGCGCGACCCAGGTCGCCAGGGTGCGATCGCGCAGGTGCGACTGGTTGGCCGTGTAGTCACTCGTGGCCCGGATCACGGCGCCCATCGCCAGCGCCAGCACCGCCAGCGCGATGAGGATCTCCAGCAGTGTGAAGCCGTGACTGCCACGCCTGCTCACAACGGTCCCTCACGCTCTCGGTTCACCTCGCCCATGAGCGAGGCCGTCAACCGGTACCGATAGTCGCTGAGGCTGGAACCGAAGGTCACCGTGAACGGCGTCATTTCACCGCTCGACAGGATCAGCACCTGAGGCGGCGTTTCCACCTCGTCTTCGCCGTCTCCCGAATTCAGCGACTGTTGATCCTCGAGTTCGAGCTCCAGGCTGATATCCGCCGGCAAGGTATGGGATTTCAGCAGGTCGTCATCGGTAAGCTTCCAGCCATCCAGCGCCAGCGCCAGGAACTCGTAGCCGTCATCGGTGAACCGCACGCCCAGCTCCTCGCCCCGGAGGATGGCCTCGTCGTTGGCCAGCGCCAGCAGGGTTTCCAGACGCCGTGCCTCTCTGTCCATCCTTTCCGCAATATCGTCGCCGCGCATGGAGAGCATGGCGAAGCTGAAGATGATCCCGATCAGGACCATCACCACCATCACTTCCAGCAGTGTGAAACCGGCCGGTCGCCTGACGGCTGCGGGACACATCAGCAACTATTGGAGGTTCCAGTTGCCGATATCGTCGTCGCTGGGCTGTTGATCGGGACCGAGCGAGAAGATATCGATCGCGCCGTGTTCACCGGGGCTCAGGTAGAAATAGGATTGCTGCCAGGGGTCCAGCGGGAGACGGTCCACGTAACCGCCCTCCTTCCAGTTCGCCGGCTCCGGAGACGAGGGTTTTTCAACCAGCGCCTCGAGCCCCTGGTCGGTGGTCGGGTAGACATAGTTGTCGAGCTTGTAGAGATTGAGTGCGGCTTCCAGCGACCGTATATCCTGCCGTGCCTTCGTCATGCGCGCCTGCTCAGGACGGTCCATGACCCTGGGCACCAGGATGGCCGCGAGGATACCGAGAATCACGACCACCACCATGACCTCGATCAGGGTGAAACCGGATTGCCTGCCTGTCGGATGCTTCATGTGTAAGCCCTTGAATGTTAATAGACATAATCCCGGCGTCCTGCCGGGCGATGGTGTTTGTTCCAGCGTGTCTTGCGATAGCGAAACAGACACCGCCGGAGTGCGTCGGTTGCATGACGTTGTCGAGAAAGTATAACAACAGCTACCCTTCCCGGCAGCGAGCACGCCCTCCCCCCTGCAGAAGCGGTGTCCCGCTCCGAAATCGCCACAGCCGCGGGGGATTATGGGATAGGTCCTAGCTGATCGCCAGCTGGTTGCGGACCTTCAGGGCGTAGAGGTGGCGTTCCGCATCCACCAGATGCTGCCCCCAGTGCACGCGATAACTGGACTGCCAGGCCTGGGCCGCGCGCTGCGGCCAGACTTCATCCAGCAGATCGAGCCCGTAGCGCAGGTCGAAATAAATGTCGGTCAGGTCATCGGCCAGACTGCCTGACATGTGCATCTCCTCCGGCGCGGCGTCGAATTCAAGCCAGTAACTGTCACGCTCGCCGAGGACCTTGCGCAGGTTGCTGTAGAGTTCGAAACGCGCGTCGAGATCGGTCTCGTCCAGCGGCACATCACCGGTGTCGTAGGCGGTCAGGGCGGTGACGGCCGCGTGCAGGCGCGGCATCAGTCGGAACAACGCCTCCAGCCAGTCGCCGGGCCGGGACAGCGCATTGTCGATGAGGCGGCAGTAGTCACCCGCCACGTCGACCATCTCTATCAGTGATTCCGGGAAACCGGCCATTTCTGCGCGCATTACTAATTAATTATCAGTCGGTTGATAAAACACGATGCGTCGTCCCGCCCTCGGCGTAATTCAAGTGTAGTCAAATTCCGCCTGCCTGCACGGGCTATCCGACCGATGGCGGCGAAGCATTGACACAAATGGTCTGTCACGGCGGGCGGCCGTTTGGGCAGCAGGCAATCCTGGATCCTGATCGGGCACTGCGGCAGAGACCGTACGGGCGGAGCGCGCCCGGCACGCGCTGAGGGGAACGCGACTGATCCAGTCTTTCCCCGGCGCCTGCCCGGGCAAAGGAACCGTCGGGGGCTGCAGGACGGCAGAATCAGCCGGGCACCGGAACGGGGTAATCAACGACTGTACGCACGGGTGGGTGTTCGTGCCTGCGGGCCAGCGTGGTGCGTTCGCATCCGGTTCACAGGGCCCGGAACGGCGCCTAGACCACGATCATTTCGAACTCGTCCTTGGTGGCGCCACACTCCGGACAGACCCAATTCGCAGGGATGTCGTCCCAGTGCGTTCCTGGTGCGAAACCTTCCTCCGGCAGACCCTCGGCCTCGCTGTAGACGAAACCGCACACAACACAGACATATTCCCGATACGTACTCATCCGTCATCATCCATCACCTGTCACGGGGCTATTTTACGGGTCTCCCGCACGGAGTGCAGCAGATTCACCGGGGATGCACTCCCCTCCGGTCGTGTACTTCCGTTATCATCGGCAGCATGCGGAAAATACCCATCGTCATGACATTCGCCGGCCACGACCCCGGCGGCGGTGCCGGCCTGCAGGCCGATATCGAATCCCTGTTCAGCCAGGGCTGCCGTGCCGCACCGGTGATCACCGCGCTGACCGTGCAGGACACCCGCGAAGTCATGGAGTATCACCCCGTCGACGCCACCCACGTCGTGAGCCAGGCACGTGCGATCCTCGAGGACATGCCGATCGATGTCTTCAAGACCGGTATGCTGGGCAGTGTTGAAAATGTCATCGCCATTCACAGCATACTGGCGGATTACCCCGATATCCCGCTGGTGATGGATCCTGTGCTCGCCTCGGGCAGCGGCACCCCGCTGGGTGAGGACGGACTGACGGATGCCATCAAGCAGCTGCTGCTGCCGCGGACCACGGTACTGACACCGAACAGCCACGAGGTGCGCGCGCTGGCACCGGAGGCCGACACCCCGGACGCCTGCGCCTTCGCCCTGCTCGACAGGGGCGCCGACTACGTTTTGCTGACCGGCACCCACGAGCAGACGCCGCAGGTCATCAATGCCCTCTACCAGGGTCACCAGCGCCTGGAAACCTTCACCTGGGATCGCCTGCCGCACAGCTATCACGGCTCCGGCTGCACGCTGGCCGCGAGTATTGCCGGCCTGCTGGCACACGGGCTCGACGTCTTTCAGGCCTGCCATGAGGGCCAACACTTCACCTGGCAGGCATTGCAGCACGGTTACCGGCCCGGGATGGGACAATACCTGCCGGATCGTATGTACTGGGCCGAACAGGATGCCTGATGGCCCATGCCGGAATCGTCGACGGCCTGTACGCGATTACGGACGACTACACCGGCACGACCGTGGAACTGGCCCGGCGTGTCGAACAGGCCATAGACGGGGGCGCGCAGCTCGTCCAGTACCGTGACAAGCAGACCGGCGCCGCACAACGTCACGCGCGGGCCGCCGCGCTGCTGGCCGTGTGCCGGCGACACGGCATCGCACTGATCGTCAACGACGACGTCGAACTGGCCGCGTCAATCGATGCGAACGGTGTCCATCTCGGCGCCAGTGATGCGACTATCACCGCTGCCCGCAAGCGGCTCGGGGCCCGCGCCATCATCGGCGCCTCCTGCTACAACCGGCCGGAACTGGCCCGCGCAGCCGTGGCCGCCGGCGCTGACTACGTGGCATTCGGACGCTTCTTCGCCTCGTACAGCAAGCCGGGGGCGATTCCGGCCGACCCGGGGCTGCTGACACATGCCCGCCACGAGCTGCCGGTCCCGATCGTCGCCATCGGTGGCATCACCCCGGCCAACGGCGCCGACCTGCTGCGGGCCGGCGCCAACCTGCTCGCGGTCATTCATGGCGTTTTCGGCCAGCCCGACATCCAGGCCGCCGCGCGGGCCTATACCCGGCTGTTCGAACCGCTAAATCGTGAAATATGAGACGTGCGTGGCAGGCCATGGACCGTGGCCACGGCAACCCCGGCATAACATTGAACATCCAGCTGCATGCCGACCACCGAGGTGATGATTGAGCTGTCCGTCGCGCGCCGCAGCTGCCGCAGACGGGCTTGAGCGTTTCCCGCCGGATCCGCGGGATTGCCGCAGATGAAACCGCGTGTGACACCATGGCCTCTGGTACGTTCCTCGTCCGGCTGTCAACAAGCTGATTTGTTTCGTTTCCTTGCGTGATTTCCGTGGCCGGTCTGCTTTTCTCCTGTCACGATCGGTGTTCGACCTGGTTACAATCTCCCATCCGGCTTTCACTTCCCGTGCTTTGTGCGACAATCCCGTATCGTCAAGAAGACCCATAAAGGATCCAGCGACATGAGCCGTTCCCACGAGTTGTACCAGTCCGCCTGCCGGCACATCCCCGGTGGCGTGAATTCACCGGTACGCGCCTTCCGGGGGGTGGGCGGAGACCCCGTGTTCTTCACCCGCGGGGAGGGCCCCTGGCTGTACGATGCCGACGACAGGCGCTATATCGATTACGTGGCCTCCTGGGGCCCGATGATCGCCGGCCATGCCCACCCGGCCGTGATCCGAGCGGTACAGGACATGGCCGCCAACGGGCTGGGCTTCGGTGCGCCCACCGAGATCGAGACCCGCATGGCGGAGCTGCTGTGCCGGCTGGTGCCGTCGATGGACATGGTACGCATGGTCAACTCCGGCACCGAAGCGACCATGAGCGCCATCCGCCTGGCACGCGGCTTCACCGGCCGTGATCGTATCGTCAAGTTCGAGGGTTGCTACCACGGCCACTCGGACGCCCTGCTGGTCAAGGCCGGTTCCGGCACCCTGACCCTCGGCGTACCCACCTCGCCGGGGGTGCCGGCAAGCGTGGCGGCCCACACCACGACCCTCACCTACAATGATACCGGCGAGGTGGAACAGGCCTTCGCGTCGATCGGCCATGAGGTGGCCGCGGTCATCGTCGAACCGGTGGCTGGCAACATGAACTGCATCCCTCCGGAAACCGGCTTTCTCGAGGCCCTGCGGCGTGTCTGCGACACTCACGGCAGCCTGCTGATCTTCGACGAGGTGATGACCGGTTTCCGCGTGGCGCGCGGCGGTGCCCAGGCCCGCTACGGCATCACCCCGGACCTCACCACGCTGGGCAAGGTTATCGGTGGCGGACTGCCGGTCGGCGCCTTCGGCGGCCGGCGCGAGGTCATGGAACACATTGCACCGCTTGGACCGGTCTACCAGGCGGGCACCCTGTCCGGCAATCCATTGTCGCTGGCGGCCGGCCTGGCCACGCTGGAGCTGGCGACGGCCGACGGTGTGCACGAACGGCTCGATGTGGCCACGCGACGCCTGGTGGACGGCCTGCAGGCCGCGGCCGATCGCGCCGGTGTGCCGTTCACCACCAATCAGGTCGGCGGCATGTTCGGCTGCTTCTTCAGCACGGAACCGGTCGTCAGCCGTTTCAGCCAGGTGAACGCCTGCAACCTGGAACACTTCCGCCGGTTCTTTCACGGCATGCTGGACGCCGGTGTCTACCTGGCGCCGTCGGCCTTCGAGGCCGGCTTCGTATCCATGGCGCACAGCGACGCCGTCATCGACGAAACGCTAGAATGCGCCACGCGGGTATTCGCCGCACTGTAGGTTTCAATGCAGACCAGGCTGTCACGCAAGCGCACGGTACCCGGGCGGGATACTCTGCCATGCCTCCCCGCCGCTTCCTTGCCGGACATTCCGGGCCCGCGTCGCACCTCATCCGCACCGGGTAACAGACGGAACGATCCGGTACACATTACGATTACGGTTGTGTGACGTTGCGTGCAGTCCCGGATCATCACGTCCATAGCCAGCTGACAGCCTATGGATGACCTGCTTCAGACACTGCTCGGCTGGATCACGCAATTTCCACATGCCTTCAATGCGGCGGTCTTTTTCATCGCCCTGATGGAATCGCTGGTCGTGCTGGGACTCCTGATCCCCGGCGCGGCGCTACTGTTCGGCGCCGGCGCGCTGATCTCGACCGGCGCCCTGTCCCTGTACTCCATCCTGCTCTGGACCACGCTCGGCGCCGCGCTCGGCGACATCATCAGTTTTCTGCTCGGCCGCCACTTTCACCAGCGGTTGCGCGTGGTGTGGCCGTTCCGGCGCTATCCTGTGCTGGTCAACCGCGGCGTCGACTTCTTCGTGGGCCACGGTGGCAAGGGTGTATTCATGGCGCGTTTCATCGGGCCGCTGCGCCCCGTCGTGCCGGCCATCGCCGGCATGATGAACATGCCGACGGCACGTTTCCTGCTGATCGACAGCATTGCCTGCGTGCTCTGGGCGCCGGTCTACATCCTGCCGGGTATCGTGTTCGGCGCCTCGCTGGGACTGGCCGCCGAAGTCGCCGGCCGGCTGGTTGTGTTGCTGGTCGTCATTGCCGGCCTGGTCTGGGGTGGCGTCTGGCTGGTCAGCATGCTGATCCGGTTGCTGCAGCCGTATGTCGCCAGCCGGCTGGAGCGGCTGCTGATGTGGAGCCGCAATCATCCTCGTATCCGCCCGCTGGCCGGCTCACTGCTGGATCCCGATCACCCCGAGGCTCGCGGACTGGCCATCCTGTCGGTGCTGTTTTTCATCACGCTCTGGCTATTGCTGCTGATTTCCCGGCAGGTCCTGCACGGCCAGTCATTCGAGGGTATCGATGCCTATGTGTTTCACAGCCTGGGCAATCTGCACACCCCCTGGGCGGACAGCATCATGCTCTTCCTCAGCCGCCTCGGTAACCGTATGGTACTCGCGATTGTCATTGCGGGATGCTGTCTGTGGCTGTTCTGGAAGGGTTACAGCAAGGCGGCGCTGCACTGGCTAGCCGTATACGCCAGCACCGGTTTGCTCACCTGGATACTTAAGGTCACTACCCGGATCGAAAGACCGCTCGACTACGATGGCAGCTTTTCGTTTCCTGGCAGCCATACCAGTATGAGCATTGCGGTGTACGGCTTCCTGGCACTGCTGATGGCGCGCGAGATGCCGCACTCGAGACGCTGGTTGCCGTACTTTGCCGTCGGTACCCTGATCATCCTGATCAGCCTGTCGCAATTGTACCTGGGTGCACAGTGGTTCTCCGACGTGCTGGCCGGATTCAGCCTGGGCGTTTTCTGGGTAGCGCTGATCGGGATCGCCTATGACAGGCACCCCGCACCGGCAATTCCGGCCCGGCACCTGCTGGTCATTACCGCCGCCCTGCTGATCGGGGCCGGCACCTGGCAGGTACGGCAATCCGGCGATAAAGCCGAACTCGCTCATTACAGACCCCACAACACCATCCACCGGATCACGCGCACCACCTGGCGCACAAACGGCTGGGAAACACTTCCCGCTTTCCGTATTGACATGGAAGGACGCAACGAGCAGCCCCTAAACTTCCAGTGGGCCGGGTCACTGCAAACCCTTTACGCGGTGCTCAGCCGGGCCGGTTGGCATGCCGCGCCGCCCCTGGGCCCCCTGACGGCCATGAACTGGCTCGCCCCCGCCCCCGCCATCGAAAACCTGCCGGTGCTGCCCGAAGTGAATGATGGCAAGCACCAGCGGCTGCTGTTGATCGGTCCGCGCGGCGAGGGCGATCAACAGCTCGTCGTCGTGCGACTGTGGCCGTCCAACCTGGAGTTACTGGACGGCAGGGAGCCCGTATGGGTCGGCAAGGCCGGTTTTCTCAACCTCGAAGACAGCGTGCCGCTGATCACCTACCTGCATTCCGCGCCGGACTACAGTACTCCGCTTGCAATCCTCGAGTCCGCGTTGCGGCAGAGCACGGTTATCAGGCTGGAACTGCGCAACAGGGGGGCATCCCTGCACGGCGTGCGATGGCATGGCGAAGTCCTGCTCGCATGGCAACGATAGTCGGTATCCGGGCATCGAGAACCTGATCCCGAACCCTGCGCGAACCGCGTTCCGGGCAGGCAGGTGGCCTAGCCCGCATGCCTGCCTTCAGGCGGCACCATGTGGACCCCGTGACCGGGCCGGGCCCTGAGCGCACGCTCCATGTGTTCGAGCAACACCTTGCTGTTGAATGGCTTGGTCAGGTAGCTGAACACGCCACGACCGGCCGCATCGAAGGCATCCGGTATGGTCCCGTGTGCCGTCAGTATCAGTACCGGCAGGTCGGGATCACACGCGTGCAGGCGGTCGAACAGGGTCATGCCGTCGATACCGTCCATGCGCAGGTCGGTGATGACGAGATCGGGCTGGAACAGTGGATGCTGCGCCAGCGCCTGCTCGCCGCTCTCGACGGCCAGCACGCCGTAACCCGCAGCCGACAGGCGCATGGACAGCAAACGCAACAGGCTGCGATCATCGTCCACCAGCAGCACGCGCGGCTGATCGATACTCACGTTACCGGCCTCGCGTACACGGTCCGCGCAACTCGCGCCTAGGGAACATTCTTGACCACCTCCGGCGAGAAGGCGCTTTCGAGACCGCTGGTGTCATAGGTGGTCATCACCAGGTGATAGGTACCGGATGCGAGGCCGGTTACGGTCGCAGTCCGTGCGCTCCCGTCGGTGATGTTCGTGCTGTTCGGGTAGCTGCCTTGCTGGTTGCCGTAGTAGACGCGGTAACCGCCGATCGCCGACAGTGTCAAGGGTGTACCGTCGCTGCGCGTGGTCGGGGCCGTCCAGCTGAGGTTCAAACTGCCTGTCGCGGCGGTAGCCGTCGAACCGGTGGTGGAACCTCCCGTGGCGGTCGTACCCGTCGAGCCGGTCGAACCCGTCGAACCCGTCGAACCTGCCGTGCCGGTGCTGCCTGTCGTAGCGGTGGAGCCGGAATCCGTGGTTGTGCCTGTCGAGCCGGTCGTATCGACCAGGGTCGAGGTCGCACCGGTATCCGCCTGGGCGAACGCGACCTGGTTGATTTGCGTGATTTCCTGGCGCGATGCCGTCGCCGCCTGACTGGTCGCCCCGGACAGGGTGTCGCTGCTACCGGCCGGCAAGACACTGGCCACGCTGCTTGCCGTGCTGCCGGCGCTCAGACCGGCAACCTTGTTTTCGAGGGTCTTGACCGCCGTACTGACATCCAGCACCTGGACGGCCGTCAGTGCGACACCGGCCTGTCTGATCATCTGGTCGCTGATGCGCACGCTGCCGCTGAGCTGTGAATCACCGGCGTCCGGGTGCGTCGTCCGGATCGACTGGTCGATCACGTTCGTGGCGATAATGCCGTCCACCTGCAGGTTGTTGCTCATGGCTTCGACCAGCACCTGCGCCGAGACCACGTTCGCCACCGCTGAAACGGTCCTATCGGTACCATTGGCGCCCAGTCCGTCGACGAAGCCGTCAACCAGGTCGGCCGACAGCGCCAGCACCACGCTGCTGCCACTGATGGACCTGCCGGTCGCGGCAATGAGGTCCCGGGTGCGTCGCACCATCTCACCCATCGCCTCGCTTGCCTTGACCATATTCGCGGCGTTGCTGCCGGTGACGGTGGTCGTGATGGGATCCGCGATGCTATTGATATCCAGGCCGAAACCCAGCTTGTCCAGCACGGCGTTGCGCGCCCCGGCCAGGTTGGCACCGGTCATGCCGCCCTGCATGCGCTGGGCGGTATTGACGATCATCGTGCTGAACGGGTTGATGTTCACGATCCTGTCGGATGGCTGCATCATCACCGAGACCAGCTTGAAATCCGGCGTGCGCCCGGTGACCAGGTCGATACCGCCGCTTGCCACCAGTTGCAGTGGGTACTGGTTGCCTTTCACCTTCACCGTCTTGCGGAAACTCGCGGCGCTGTCGCTGACCACCGTTGCCAGCACGGCCCCGCTGGCATCGAGCACCGTCACGGTCGCACCTGTCACCGGACCATCGCCGACACTGCCCTTGATCGTCACGTCCTGCGCTGTATCAGTGCCGCTGCTTGTGGCAGTGGAATTGTTCGTGGTGGTGGTGGCAGCTGCACCGGCTGTGGTGCCGGCAGCGGCAAAGCCGTCCTGCGTCCCGCTGCCTCCACAGCCAGCCAGACCGGCCACCAGTGCTGATACCAGCAGCCAGAGGAACCATCGGGATGACAGGATAGGGGAGGGATACGATAAACGGTTGAGCATGCGAAAGGTCCTGGCCGGATGGCCCGTGAAGAATTTCGAGCCATGCTGCAAGGTCAGTGCCAACCCGAACCGATCCACCCGATTCACGCCGGACGGGAATGGGAACAGGCTATTAACTGTCTGTCAGCCCTAGACTTTATGGAGTTGATGGGCAGGCGGAAGCCGCCGCTGATAGTCAGGACCTTGCCGGACGGGATGGCGCCGGCCCTGTCAGCAAGCCGCCCACATCTCACCAGGGATCAACAAATAAACACTTATAATACAAATTGTTATGACATGGATCCGGGCCGGTGCGCACGGCGCCGTGGCGAACGCCGCTCCCCCGATCTGTCTCCAGCTGGATACACACGAATCTCTTTGTTAAACGATAGGTTACGATTAAGCTACCAATCGCTGTCCGCTATCGGCGACACAAGGGGCGCACCTGGCCGGCGTCGGGCGGGCGGCAGTCCCGCGCCCGCCGGTACCAGGCTGAGGCGAGCGATCAGGCTCAGGAGCTGACCGGCTTGAACTGGGGCGGGCTGAGCTGGTGCTTGTGCAGCAGCTTGTAGAACTCGGTTCGGTTGCGCTTGGCGATGCGGGCGGCCTGTGCCACGTTGCCATTGGTGATCTGCAACAACTGGGTGAGATAGTCGCGTTCGAACTGGTTACGCGCGTCGGCGAACGAGGGGATGTCCCCGGCCTCGTTGCGCAGGGCGCGCTGCACCAGGCTGGCGGGTATCAGCGGCGTCGTGGACAGTGCAACGGACTGCTCGACCACGTTGTACAGTTGGCGGACATTGCCCGGCCAGGCGGCGTACAGCATCGCCTCCTGAGCCTCGGAAGAAAAGCCGGTGATACCGCGCTTGCTGGCATCCGGGAACTGACGCAGGAAATGATTGGCCAGCAGGATGATATCCTCCCGGCGCTCGGCCAGTGACGGCAGCTCCAGGTTGACGACGTTCAGGCGGTAATACAGGTCTTCCCGAAAGGTATTCTGCGCAACGGCTTCCAGCAGATCCTGGTGGGTCGCGGAAATGATGCGCACATCCACGTCGAGCATGCTCGTCGAGCCGACCGGCCGGATCACGCGTTCCTGCAGCGTGCGCAGCAACTTGACCTGAAAACCGAGCGGCATGTCACCGATCTCGTCCAGAAACAGGGTGCCACCCTCGGCGGACCGGAACAGACCGGGGTGATCGCGGCTGGCACCGGTGAAGGCGCCCTTGACGTGACCGAACAGCTCGGACTCGAACAGCGTTTCGGGTATGGCGCTGCAGTTCAGCGCGACGAACGGGCGTTCCGCGCGCGGACTGGCGTTGTGAATGGCACGCGCCAGCAATTCCTTGCCGGTGCCGCTCTGTCCCTGGATGAGGACGCTGGCGTCACTGTCGGCGATCAGGCGTGCCTGGGTCAGCAGGTTTTCCATCAACGGGCTGCGCGTCACGATGGCACTGCGCCAGGCCTCTGAGTCCGCTCCCGTCTGTCCGGCAGGCGCGTCACCGGTAAGTTTCAGGGCCCGCTCGACATGTTCGAGCAGAACCTTGCTGTTGAACGGTTTGGTGAGGTAGCTGAACACCCCGCGGCTGGTGGCATCGACGGCATCGGGTATGGTGCCGTGCGCCGTCAGGATCAGCACCGGCATCCCGGGATTGCGCTTGTGCACCTGGGCAAACAGGGTCATACCGTCCATCCCGCCCATCTGCAGGTCGGTGATAATCAGGTGCGGTCGAAACAGGGGCAGCTGCGCGAGTGCCTGCTCACCGCTCTCGACCGCTTCGACCATGTATCCGGCAGCCGACAGGCGCATGGACAGCAGGCGCAGCAGCCCACGGTCGTCGTCTACCAGCAGGATACGGAATTTTTCACTGGTCATTATTGATTACCGACGGGATATCCCGGCTCTGTATGTTCTGTTCGATCGTCGTCAGGGCCTGCAGCTGCTGCTCGAGCTCCTCGATGCGCCGGTTTTGTTCGGTCACCTGCTCCCACAGGATGCTGAGCTTGCGGTTCGATTTTCCCTGCTCATCGAGCGTCTGCTGCAGAATCATGATCAGCTCGCGATCCGCCGCCGTATCCGGTAGCGGATCGACATCGTCCAGCAGGCGGCGCGCACGCCGGATATCGCGGACCTGCTCGCTGCCCAGCGTCAACAGCAGCACAATCCGCATGCGGTTGTTGATATCGGGGTTACCGGCAAAGGCCCTGTCCCAGTCATCCAGCGCCAACTGCTGCTGTTCAGGCGACCTGTCACGCACCTGGTGCATGGCCTCGAGCCAGATATTGGCACCCGAGCGTCCGTCAATGACAGGTGCCAGCACGGCAGGACGGTACGATTGCATCTCGGTACACGCAACCAGCCCCCCCAGCAGCAGCAACACGAAAATCCGCTTCGGCATCATGCCGCTTGCTCCCGTGGCAATACGACGCGCAGGCTTGCACCCTTGTTGACCGATTTTAGCACGGTGATATTCCCCCCGTGCGCCTGGGCATATTCCCTGGCGATCGACAGACCCAGTCCGGTCCCGCGTACCGCGCCCTTGTTGGCGGGAGCACCCTGGTAAAAGGCCTCGAAAACCCGCTCCTGCTCCTGATCGGGGATACCAGGCCCGGAATCAGTTACCTTGATAATCACATACTTGCGGTCGGCGTTCAGCGAAATGGCCAGCTCGCTGCCATCCGGAGAATACTTGATGGCATTGGATATCAGGTTGTCCATCATGATGCGCAACTTCTCCCGGTCACCCATGAGCCTGACGATGTTCAGGGTCGTCTTCGGGACCAGCTGGCGCGACATCATAGCGATCTTGTGGTCCGCAAGCACCTCCTCGATGACCGCGCTCAGCTCCACTTCCTTGCGCACCAGTGCCGCCGTGCGCGAGCGCATGATACTGAAATTGAGCAGATCCTCGATCAGCTTCTGCAGCTGCAGGCTGTTGTCGTACAGGATATCCACGATCTCGCGCTGCTGGCTGTTGAGGTCTCCGACCACCTGTTCACGCATCAGTTCGGATCCTTCCCGGATCGCCGTGAGCGGTGTCTTGAGTTCGTGTGAAATATGCTGCAGGAACTTCTTCTTGTCCTGCTCCACCTCGAGCAGGCGACTGCGCAGCCAGTCGAGCCGCTCACCAAGCTGTTGCAGGTCGCGCGGACCGGTGATCTCGGTGGATTGCAAAAATTCACCGTCGCCCAGCCGGCGGATGGCATGATCGATCTGCCGGACGGGGCGGGATATCAGGAAGGCGAAGATGCTCGTCAGTATCAACACCGCGGGCACCAGGGCTACCGCCTGAATTACCAGGGTGCGTTTCACCTTTTCCGATTCCTCCTGCATCTGCTCCACGCCGCGGGTGATCAGGTCCTGGTTCTCGAGCAGGATCTTTTGCGCCGTGTGACCCAGCTCGATGAAGCTCGGCAGAACCGCGGCTGTCTCGGGCGCATCGTTCGGGTAGGTCATCAGGATCGTATTCACCTCGTCCTCGTCGATGCGCAGGTCCTTGAGCAGGTCTCGCTGCTCCTGGGCCAGGTCGAGCGATTCCAGGCCTCGGGCGGTATCGACGAAGCGTGTGTGATTTTCCTTGTAGACATCGAACAGCACCTCGTCACCCAGCACCTGGTACTGGCGGGCATTCCGTTCCATGGCCCTGATAGCCTCGACCAGCGCCTGGCTGCCCTGGGTGGCAAACACGCTCTGCAGAAGGGCCTGCTGGCCGTGGGTCACCAGGCGGTCAACCGAAACAGTCGCCACCACCAGTGCCACGATCAACGGCAGGGCGACCAGGGAAAACCCGGTCAGGATGAGGCGCAGGATGGACTTCGGGCGGAAGAAATTCACACAGTGATACCGGGGCTGTTTTCCTGGCGGAAGTGGCCTTACCATGCATACCTGGTATGGACGGCTGATACCGCTCGCCGCTCATTCTAAATCGTTGCGGCAGGTTCGCCCAGCCGAAAATGACGGTCCGGCCTGCACGGGGGACATCCCGGATGCAGCGAAGCCATTTATATTGACCCCCCGCCGGTAAGGTGTTCTCTTTACCCGCCGAATAGAACCGGAATTGATCGTGGAAATCACGACTTATCACAAGGACCGCAGCCCATGGGCATCAAGGCATACCGAACGGCGTATCTGGGCAATCTCTACCGGCAGCTGCTGCTGAAGATTTCCGCCGGCAAGGGCCGCAACCTGAAGGTGCTGGATCTTGGCTGCGGCTCCATGGAACTGACCGACCACATCGCGGCCGGCAACCGTGACATCGTCGATTCGATAACCGGTATGGACATCTATGAACCCGTGGCCGGTACCGAGCGTGAGGCCGACTACCTGCGCTGGGACGGATCATACATTCCGCTGGGTGATGACAGTATTGACGTGGTGATCGCTTCAGACCTGATCCATCATGTCTATCCGGCACGGGAACGGGTCGCCAGAGAAACGGCCCGGGTCGCACAATGGCTGATCATCAAGGATCACTTCGAATATGGCCCGGTATCGAGAGCCATCCTGCGCGGATTCGACCTGCTCGGCAATTGGCGCAACGCGCTGTACGGCGCCAATGTCTTTCCCGAGCGGTACCTTGACCGGCAATCCTTCGACGAACTGTGCACGGCCGCGGGGTACGACGTCGCATCAATCGATATCGGCCATAATGTCTACGGCGATGCGTTCCGTTGGGTGTTTCCGCCCGACTACCAGTTCGTCGCCCTGCTCAAACGGGGCGGCAGCGCGGCCTGATGCCCCGGGGCTGCCCGGCCGGCACGGTGATCAGAGGCCGATGCCATCAGCCACGCGCGCCGCGTTGGCCATCAGGGTGAAGGTGATGTTCTTCGCCGGCAGGAATGGATAGCTGGCGCCGTCCGCGATATAGAGGTTTCCGAAATCATAGCTGCGGCAGGCCGGCGACACGGTATGCGGTCGCGCCGTCACCGACATCGGCAGCGTGCCGGCATAGTGCACACTTGCGCCCATGGGCCGTACGTGCACCATGCCGGGCGGTACGATACAACCGAGCCGCCACAGAACCTGCCTGATGCGCCTCAGGTATCGCGCAATGCGCTCCTTCTCTCCCGCCGGCGGCGTATACCGGACGAGCAGTGCCGGTTGTTGCGGATCCGCACTCGCGTCCAGCGAGACGTAGCAGTCGTCGCGGCGGGTGTCGTGGAAGTTGATGTTGACCACACCCAGCGCCGCATGCAGGTTCCGGAACAGATACAACGAGGTGCGCAGGTCGAAGGGGAATTTCTCGATGACTGGATGCAGCATGGCCGTCTTCAGCGTCGTGATCATGCAGTGCACGTATTCCGACGGGCTCTCTCCCGCGAGCCCCATCGCCAGCTGGTTGTACTGGTAGCTGTCGGCTTGCCAGCGCTTGCCGACCATGCCCAGGTTCACGAATGGCACCAGGGCCTGGCGGTTATCCATCAGGCCGGGAAGCCGGATGATCTCGCCGCTGTTGCGGTACACGGATTCGAGGTAGATCCGGGTGGTACCGAGGGCGCCGGCGGCCAGTACCAGCGTCTCGACCGCGAACTCGCGCGAGCCGGCACCGTCGACGGAGTCCGCATGTACACTGCGAACGCGTCCGTCGCTATCGTAATTGAAATGTCTGACCAGGTAATTGCGGTGATAGCTGAAGCGCGGCGATGCCAGGCAGTCGTCAAGTGAGAGGGCCGGTGTGTACAGCGCACCCGTCGGACAGCCCCAGATACAGCGACCAAGATAGCGACAGGCCCGGCGCGAGCCAAGGTCACGGCTCAGCACGGCATGCCGCGCACGTCCCAGGTAACAGCCGAAGCGCCGCTGAATCCGTTCCCGTCCGGCCTGGTAACGCGTCAGCAACCGGTCGGCGTGTTCATCCAGGCGCAGGGGCTCCTGCAGGGCCCCGTGCACCGGCAGAAAGGCCGCCAGATCGTCGACGGCCCCGTTGATGCCGATCCGCTCGGCGATCCGGGTGTAATAGGGTTCCAGCGCCTCGTAGCCGAACGGGAAGTCCTCCAGTTCGGCCGCGTTGAAGGGATAGCAGCCACCGGTCCACATCTGCGCGAGGCCGCCGCGCGCGAAGGAAAACAGGGGTTCGAACGCCTGCGCGCGCAGCGCCAGACCGGGTACCGGTTCAAGGGCATAGCCTTTGCCGGGCGGTATGCCGTAGAACTCTTCCTGTTGCCCCGGCAGCAGCGCGCCGGCATCGTCCTGCCCCAGAAAGTAGGCCGCGGGATCGGCCAGGGAGTGCTTGAGCCCCGCAAAGGAATCGTCCGGATTCACCTCCGCGGCGCCCGTTAGGCCGACGTCGATCATTTCCACCTCGTGACCGCGCTCCAGCGCCGACAGCGCAAGGTGCACACCGCTGGGACCGGAACCGACCACCGTAACGCGCGCCATCTAGCCCCCCTCCTGTTGGCGGCTCCTGCAGCCCAGCAGCAGCTGCAACGGCAGCAACACCGCCAGTGCGGGCACCAGCACCAGTCCGGAGACCAGCCCGCGTATCCCCATACCCGCTACGAAACCGGCCAGGCCGCCACAGGTGGGGTAATCCAGCCGTTCGATCGATGCGGCATCGCATTCCAGCAGCGCGAGCAGCATGACCAGACGGCGACGCACGACAGAGCCGGCGCAGAAAAAACGCGAGTAGATATCCGCCGCACGCGTCAGCAGGGGATGTATACCGGCAAGCGTGAGCAGGACACGGTCGAAGCGGCCGTATGCCGCCAACTGCGCCTGCACGGCGGAAGAAAACGCCTCCAGGTATTTTCTGCTGACATAATCCTCCGGCGCCCGGCCGGTGAGATAGTACGTGAACACGCGGCACTCGCGCGCACGCGCCTCATCCATCGTGCCGCTCCCCGATCAGGCGCGCGAGCATCGCGTCCATATCCAGCATTTCGCCGGAGCCCGGACCGACCAGCGCGTTGGCGGTCACGTTGCCGTCATTACAGAAGGAAGCGAACTGGCCGGCGGTCACCGGCAGCTTCGCTGCCATGAATGTTTCCAGCAGGTGCAAGGGCCCGAGGATAAGGGCAAGTGGCAGGTGCAGTATGAACGGTGTGTTGCCCTTGCAGGCACGGCGGATACGCCGCATGAAGTCATCGATTGACAGCACCTCGGGTCCACCGATTTCCAGCAGCTCGTTACGAAAACGATCCGTGGTGACGAATTCCAGGATCAGGCGTACCAGGTCCTCCACGTACACCGGCTGGATAAGGGTGCGGCCATCACCGGGCAGGATGATCAAACGGCGCCGGGCCAGTCCATGGAAGCTCTTCCAGATGGCGGCATCGCGCCCCAGGATGATGGTCGGCCGCATGATGCAGTAGCGCAGCTTACTCTCCTGCAGCAGATGTTCGGCCTGTTCCTTCGATTCGGCATAGTGGTAGCCGCGCCGGTCGCGGAATGACACCGCGATGGAACTGGCGAAGAGAAAACCACGCACCTTCGCGGCTTCCGCCGCCTTGATCAGCAACCCGGTGGCATGCGTATTGATTGAAAAATATTGCGGCCGGTCCGCCTTGCCGGTGACCGCCGCGAGGTGGACGATGCAGGTATCCGGTCCCAGACAACCGGCATATTTGTCTACCTCGTGCAGTGAAGCCTGCACGATATGCACATTCCCGGCCTGTGCGAGCCGGTCGGGAAGCGCCAAGCCATGCCTGCACAGCAGCGTGATGCTGCCGTAGTCAGCCGGCTCAAGCCGGGCGAGCAAATGCGTGCCGAGAAACCCGCTGGCACCGGTCAGGAAAAGCGAGATCCTCATCGCCGTTGTACCGGAGAAACGCCGCCCCTGTACATGCCGTCATTCGCCCCCGACCCTGGTCTGACGCCCGGCCTGCGCCTCCACACGGGCCTGATGTACCGATTCGATGACGTACATGGGGCGCGACTTGGTCTCGTTGAAGATACGGCCTATGTACTCGCCGATGATACCGAGACAGATCAGCTGCACGCCGCCCAGGAACAGCATCGCCACCATGATGGTCGCCCAGCCCTCGACCGTCTGACCCATGGCACGTTGTACGAAAACGCTGGCCAGGTAGATGAAGGCCAGAAACGACGCCATGTAGCCCAGCCATGACGCCAGCTTGAGCGGCAGGTTGGAAAACGAGGTTATGCCGTCGATTGCGAACTTGAACATCTTGCGGTACGGATACTTGGTCTCGCCGGCAAGACGCGAGTCACGCTCATAGGGGATTCCGGTCTGCCGGAAACCTATCCAGCTCACCAGGCCACGGACGAAACGGTCCTTCTCGCGCAGTTTCCTGAGCTGTTCAGCGGCGCGTGCGCTGATCAGCCGGAAGTCGCCCACATCGACCGGTATCTCGATATTGGTGAAACTGCGCAGCAGACGATAGAAGGCAGCGGCGGTCAGCAGTTTGAGCCGGCTCTCGCCGGCACGGCGCTGGCGCACGCCATACACCACGTCGTAGCCCTGTTCCCATTTCTTCAGCATTTCGGGGATGGTCTCGGGCGGGTCCTGCAGGTCCGCGTCAATGATCACGATCGCGTCACCGCGCGCCTCATCCACTCCGGCGGTGACAGCTATCTGGTGGCCGAAATTACGCGAGAATTTCACAATCTTGAGGTGCGGGTCCTGTTCGTGAAAGGCGATCAGTCGTTCGTAGCTGCGATCACTGCTGCCGTCGTCGACAAAGACCAGCTCGTATTCGTAATCGTCGAGCGTTTGCATGACACGGGTAAGACGTTCATAACATGCATCAATGACATCGATCTCGTTGAATACGGGAATCACGATCGAGACCAGTTTTTTCTCATTCATGCCCTTGACTCGCTTGCCTGTCCGTCCGCCGCGTCACGCAACCGGGCACACACGGCCAGGTCTGCGTCCTATCACCCGTTCCGGCCGCCCCGCGGCGGCGATACCCGCGCCGAAAACCGCGCTATTGTAGCGTCATTCCGTACCGTATTCCCAGCCATGGTCGGGAATACGGTTTGCTATCCGCAGGTAATCGGCACGGCCGGCACGGGCTGTAACCCTACCCGCCCGCCGGCGGCGCCGGTATTGAAACCGGCACGCCGGACAGGCTATGTTGTGAATCCGTGGCAGGCATCCACCCCATGGAAGGACCATGCTAGACTCCTGCAGATGAGTGACGATCCGCCGCCAACCGGGCACCGACGGGAAGCACCTGCAAACCGCAATCAGGGTCCCGTACCGACCGGCTCGCCGAGACCGGCGCTGCTGACAATCCGGCGGCGGCGGGCGCAGACCGCCGCGATCGCAAGTGGAACGTAGCATGAGTGGACTGCGCTTCTGCATGCTGACGACCTTCTACCCGCCCTACAGTTTCGGGGGCGACGCCATCGGTATCCAGCGTTTTTCGCGCGGGCTGGTAAGTCGGGGGCACTCGGTTACGGTGATAGTCGACGTCGACGCCTACAGGGTCCTGAGCCACGGTCCCGAACCGGAACTGCCGTCGCCGACCGACGGCGTCGAGGTGATCCCGCTGCGTTCTCGCGTGTGCAAACTGTCCGTTCTGCTGACCCAGCAGGCCGGACGCCCCGTTATCCAGGGTGGAACCATCAGGCGTCTGCTCGAAGAGGGCAATTACGATGTCATCGTCTACAACAACATCTCGCTGGTCGGCGGACCCGGTCTGCTGTCCTACGGCAAGGCGCTGAAACTCTACATGGCGCACGAGCACTGGCTGGTATGCCCGTCACACGTGCTCTGGCGCCACGGACGCGAACTCTGCACGGGGCGCCAGTGCCTGCGCTGCGTGCTGAGCTACCGGCGCCCGCCGCAGCTGTGGCGCTACACGAGGCTGCTCGAAAGGCAACAGCGGCATGTTGACACCTTCATCGCGATGAGTGAATTCAGCAGGGACAAGCACCGGGAATTCGGCTTCAGCCGCGACATGGAGGTCGTCAACTACTTCCTGCCGGACAACGGAAGCGGACCGGAGGCTACTGACAGCGCATCGCCGCATGAACGCCCCTATTTCCTGTTCGTCGGCCGGCTGGAAAAGATCAAGGGCCTCGACGACGTGATACCGGTGTTCCGGGAATACACCGGTGCCGACCTGGTAATCGCGGGCGACGGGGAATACACGGCGACCCTGAAACGGCTTGCCAACGGCAGTCCGCGCATCAGGTTCCTGGGGCGCGTCGCGCCGGAGCAGCTCGACCGTTATTACCGGCACGCCATCGCCCTGATCGTGCCCTCGGTGTGTTTCGAAACCTTCGGGATCATCCTGATCGAGTCATTCCGCCAGGGTACGCCGGTGCTGGCGCGGCGCATCGGGCCCTTCCCGGAAATCGTCGCAAGGAGCGGCGGCGGCCTGTTGTTCGAAGGACCGGGCGACCTGACCGCTGCCATGCAGCGGATCCAGTCCGACCCGGAACTGCGGGGGCGCATGGCCCACCAGGGGCGCGCCGCCTTCCTGGAATACTGGTCGGAATCAGCCGTCATTCCGAAATTCCTTGAAGTTGTCCGCCGCACTGCCGACAGAACCAAGCGTACCGATATTCTCAGCAAACTCGAGGCAACTGGTCATGATTAAGATTCTTGTCACCGGTGGAGCGGGAAACATCGCCAGCGCCCTGATCGCGAAACTGGCCGCGAACCCCGCCAATCACGTTACGATCGCCGACAACCTACTGACCGGTGACATGGCGAAGGTTCCCCTTCACCTCAACAATGTACAGTTCATCAAGTGCGACGTGAACAACTACAACGACATCGCGCCGCTGTTTTTCGCCAACAGTTTCGAGTACGTGTTCCATTTCGCGGCCGTCGTGGGCGTGCAGCGCACCCTACAGAATCCGCTTTGGGTGATGAACGATATCCATGGCATCGAGCACGTACTGAACCTGTCCAAGAGCACCGGGGTAAGGCGTGTCTATTATTCCTCTTCCTCCGAAGTCTATGGCGAGCCCTTCGAAATCCCGCAGAACGAACAGACCACACCGCTGAACTCGCGCCTGCCCTATGCCATCGTAAAGAATGTCGGCGAGGCCTTTCTACGCACCTACCACAAGGAATTCGGGCTCAATTACCTGATATTCCGGTTTTTCAATACCTACGGGCCGAACCAGAGCGAGGATTTCGTCGTACCGCGCTTCATACGGCAGGCGATGGCCAACAGGGACATCACGATCTACGGCGACGGCTCACAGACGCGCACCTTCTGCTACGTCGATGACAATGTCGAAGCCTGCATCAACGCCCACCTCACAGGACAGATAGAGAACGACACCATCAACATCGGCAGCGACGTCGAGTGCTCCGTCAGCCTGCTCGCCGAGAAGGTGATCGAGATCACCGGTTCCAGCTCAAAGATCGTTTACCTCCCGCCGCTGGCTGAAGGTGATATGACCCGGCGCAAGCCCGACATCACCAAGATGCGTCAACTGCTGAATCACGATCTGGTCCCGCTGGATGTGGGCATCAGCAGGCTGGTCGAACACTTCAGGCAGAAGGACGTCAAGGCCTGACGCCACGCCGCACCCGGTTGCGGGTCGCGACGGCGGCGGACCGGTGCTATTTCTCCCGGACGCGTCCGAACGGATACCAGACCCCGAAGATCGTTGCAGCCAGAAGTACCAGTAGCGGCAGCGCGGACACGCCGCCCGAGAAATACGCACCATAGGCATCGCCCATGCGCGACAGTACGGTCAGCACCGGCAGTTTGAACCCGCCGGTAAAGATGCTGATGACCGGTTCAAGTATTCCCGGACCGCTTTCCACCTCACGGTGCATCGCAAGCGGCCATGACAGCACCACCGAAAACAGCCCGATGAAGTACACCAGCCGGAGCGGGAGCTTGACGAGCACGGCCGCCACCGGCAGGAAAATGAACGGGAAGATCGGCGCCATGTAACGGATGCCCGTGTTGAACTGCAGGCGCGTGTAGCTGACACAGCTGAAAAACAGCCAGAGCGCCGCCAGGAACAGCAGGACTGTGCGGGTCTCGAAAACCGGCAGTATGCTGCCCGGACGACGCTGCAGGAACGGCAGCAGCAGGGCCAGCAGCATCATGGGGCAGACCACGAACAGGCCGAAACGGTAATCGAAGCCGAGCATCATGAACAGCTCCGGCTGCGGCAGCGTGAATCCCTGGTAGCCCTCATCGATCCATTCGACCGGCGGCATCCAGTGCTGTCCGGGCAGGATGGGATTGCCAAAGCTTTGCCACTGGTAGAACCACAGCAGCAGAATCGGCGGCAGCGTACCGAGAATGTACCAGAGTCCGTGCCGTGCCAGCCCTTCACCACCGTCCGCCCGGTACTGCCTGGCCAGGCCGTATAAGAACAGTCCCATCAGCAGGATAACGCCGCTGTAATCGAAAAGAACCGCCGCACCTCCGGTAAATCCGGCCAGCAGATAACGCGCACGCGCCGACCAGCGGGTCGAATCCCAGGGATCCCACAGTGCCGCAAAGCCGAGGAAGGCGATATGACCCAGCATCAGGTTGTGATTCAAGAATCCGGTTCTGAAAAATACCGGTGTTGCAAACGCATACAGCAATGCCAGCCAGAGCGCAGTCCGGTCCGAACGGGTCAGCGCGGCCAGAATGTAGAACATCAGTACGACCGCGAGCGCGGAACTCGGCGCCATGCACAGGACCTGCGTCACCATCGCGGCCAGTCCGAATTTTATGTCAAAACCGCGCTGCCAGGATTCCTTGTAGAACTCCCTCGCCATGGGCCACGGCGAGTCGTACTCCGGCGGCTCCAGGTCGGGATTCGCGGCGCGCGCCAGGCGTACGTGTTCGACGATCCGGTCCGTCACCGGGCGCATCAGCGTGTAGGGTATCGCCGCCAGCATCGAGACACCGGGATTGCTGCCAATATGCCAGCCGTAGCCTTCTTTTTCGAAGAGATCGGGATGCATATTGGCGTATTCATCGACCTTGAACGAAAGATGGTCACCGATCGACAGGGTGAGGTAGATCTCGCGCACGATGTTGGTGGTAAAGTGCGCCGAGTAGACCAGCCAGCAGGTGATGAACAGGCGAAACGCGATTCCCGCGCGCGAGTATCCCCACGGCGTCGTCCTGGTTGCTTCAGCGAGCGTCACACGATTCTCCATTGCGGCGGGATGCAGGGGCGTCCTGCCGACGGACCGGGCAAGTAACCTACCGGTCTCTCGCGGCCCGCACGCCCGTCAATCGGCCGTTAATGCCGGATTCCGACCGGCCCTGGTGTATGCAGTCGGCAGCTCCTGCAAGAATTTTTAGCCAGTTGCAGGGCTTGCGAGCATAATTCCCGCAGTTCGTGTTTTCAATACCACTCAAGCGCCTGTGCCGCACGCCGATACGCACCTCATTCAGCGGCGGGGACGAGCCGGCCATGGATACAAATAGCTTATGGGAAACAGATGGTTTATCCTCTCCCCTGCCTGAACAAGGGCCGCTCCCGCCAACCCGTTACGACAAATCATGCTGACTAGCCATATCGCCGCGATCGTGCTGCTGCTGGCGGGATTACTGACGCCTGCTCACGGACTCGTCGAGCTGCTGCAGTCCACCCCCGCCGACCGTATCGATCCTGACCTGCTGAGCCGTCTGCTGCTCGGCGCCCGGCTGTTCAAGGCCAGCCTGGTCATGCTCGGACTCGCCCTCGTCGTGCTGGCGCGCCTGCCGGCGATGAAGGGTGGTGCGGGCACCGCCCCGCATCCCGGCGGGAAACCCGGTGTTTCGGCCACGGTGCTGGTCATCCTGCTGCTGGCCGTCGCGACCGCCCTGCGATTCATCGACCTGGATAACGGACTCTGGGTCGATGAAATCATGACCTATGTCAATTATGCCGGGGCACCGTTCGGACGCCTGGTCTCGACCTACGATTCCCAGAACCATCATATCCTGTACTCGCTTAGCACCCACGCGGCATTCCTGCTGTTCGGCGCCGGTGCCTGGGCACTGCGGCTGCCGGCGGTGCTGTTCGGGGTGGCCGGCATCTGGGCGCTCTACCTTTTCGCGTGCGAGGTCGCCACCCGGCGCGAGGCGTTGCTGTCGGTCGCCCTGCTGACCTTTTCCTACCATCACGTCTGGTTCAGCCAGAATGCACGTGGCTACACCGCACTCCTGTTTTTCACCCTGATCGCCAGCTGGCTGCTGGTGCGCGCCCTGCGTGAGCACCGGCTTTCCCTTTGGATCGGCTACGCCATCGCCGTCGCCCTGGGCGTCTACGTCCACATGACCATGCTGTTCGTGGTGATAGGTCAGTTCATCGTCTACCTCTGGAAGCGGATTTCCGGTGCACGTGAAGACCGGCGCGACATGCCGGCCGAATTTCTGGCCGGTTTCTGCCTTGCCGGGCTGCTGACCTTCGTGCTGTACGCCCTGGTCCTCCCACAGCTCGTAGGCGGCACCTACCTGGAAGGCGTGCAGACCACCATAGAAACCTGGACCAATCCGCTCTGGACCCTGTTGGAGCTGCTCAGGGGCCTGCAGATCGGCTTTGCAGGTACGGCACTGGGCATTGTCGCCTGCCTGATTTTTCTCACCGGTCTGGTGCAGTTCGCCAGGACGGAACCGGTCGTTGCCGGGCTGATGGTCGTGCCGGCCCTGGTCACCATTGCGGCGATCGTTGCGCTGGGACACCCGATGTTTCCCAGGACGTTCTTCTTTGCCATCGGCTTCGGCGTCCTTGTCGTGATCCGCGGCATGCTGACGGCCGGTCGCCTGCTGCTACGGGCCGTCGCGCCGGAAAGGATCGAATCCGATCTGCCGGGCACCGTGCTATGCCTGCTGCTTATCGGCATATCGGCAATGTCGGTACCGCGGGCCTGGGCACCGAAACAGGATTTCACCCACGCGCTGGAGTACGTCCGGCAGCACAGCGATGCGGACGATGCAATCGTCACCACGGGTGTTGCGGCGATTCCCTATCAGCGGTTCTACAAGGTCAAATGGGAAATCGTCGAGTCACTTGCGGAACTCGATGCGGTACGTGCGGCACACCGACGCACCTGGCTGCTGTACACTATGCCACTGCATATGCACTCGGCTTACCCTGACATGATGAAGAGCATAGAGCGGGATTTCAGGGTGGCCGGGGAATTCCCCGGTACGCTGGGTGATGGGACGATATTCGTGATGGTCGCGGGCCGGTCTCCCGGCTGAGCGGGACGATAAAGCAAATAGATTTTGTGTTGCGGCCGGTTTATTCTAGCGCGTAATCCGCGACCATCAAGGTACCACCAGCGAAAGATTTTATACGGGACCATGTTAGAGGTACCACTCTGCACCCGCCAGGCAGCAGCATCGCCATGCCTGCCTGGTGGGCGGATGCCGGCGAAACGGCTGCCCCGTCACCACTGACCACCCGGCCACCGCTTCCGGCATTCGCCGCAGTACAGATAAGGAGCCCGCTCAATGTCAAAAGCCATCAGCATCGTCATACCTGCCTATAACGAGGGCAAGGGGATCGCGAATACTCTCTCCGAACTCAGGACCATGCTGTCCGAGAACGACATCGATGCTGAAATCATCATCGTCGACGATGGCTCGTCCGACGACACGGCGGAAATCGCACTCAAATCGGGCGCCCGCGTCCTGCGTCATTTCAGTAACCGTGGCTACGGGGCCTCGCTGAAAACTGGCATACCCGCCGCAACCCACCAGATCGTCGCCATGACCGATGCGGACGGGACCTACCCGTTCCGCTACATACCGGAGATGCTGAAGGAACTGGAGAATTCAGACATGGTGGTCGGTGCACGCACCGGCGCGAATGTTCACATCCCGTGGGTACGGCGGCCAGCCAAGTGGCTCCTGAACAAGCTGGCCAATTATGTCTCCGGCCACAGTATCCCTGATATCAACAGCGGGCTGCGCGTGTTCCGCAGGGACACGGTGATCCATTACTTCCCGATACTGCCAGACCAGTTCAGCTGGACCACCACCATCACACTGGCGATGCTGTGCGACAACTACGCTATCAGGTACATCCCGATCGACTATCGCCAGCGGGTCGGTAAGTCGAAGATCGTGCCGTGGGATGCCGCCTCGTTCACGGTACTGATCCTCCGCATGGCCATCCTGTTCAGGCCGCTGCGGGTGTTTCTCCCGCTCGTTCTCACGTGTTTTTCCTATGCGGCTGTCAAGATGGTGATCGACCTTGCCGTTATCGGGGACAGGAACATTTCCGCATCGGCGATCATGATGTTTACCAGTGGCCTGATCATTCTCCTCATGGGCATGGTGGCTGACGCGCTCATCACCCGGCTGGGCAGGATAACCCCGGCCGGCCCGGCCAGCGCAGTTACCGTGGAAAACAGCGAGGTCACGCTTGAGACCCTCAAGCAAGACCGATAAGGACGTTTTGTCATGGCAACCGAAATCCTCATCCTGAAATTCTACCTCCTGGCCGGCCTCGTCTTTCACAAGGTGTTGTGGGAGACCATGAAACGGCGGCAAGGCGGCGCGCAACCGGCCAGCCCGGGGAACCTGCCGCTGGTCACACAGCTGGTAAAGTTCGTCAAGCTGCTGATCTTGGCCGCCATCATCGCGCAGACCGTGCTGCCGATGGACATCCTGCCGGTCTCAGCCGATCCTCTGGCCCTCAGGCTGACCGGCGTGGCGGTCTTCTCGCTGGGACTGCTGACCGCTGTCGCGGCGCGGATACAGCTCGGTTCGAACTGGTCCGACATCGAGGAAGGCAAGATCGCCGACCGGCACGCCGTGGTATCCAGCGGTATCTACCGCTATATCAGGCACCCGATCTATACCGGCGATATCCTGCTGCTGCTCGGCCTGGAACTGTGCCTGAATTCCTGGCTGGTGCTCGGCCTGGCATTGCTGGTCCCGGTGGTCGCCGTGCAGGCGATAAAGGAGGAAAAGAAACTGGTCGACGCACTGCCGGACTACGCGGACTACATCCGGCGCACCAAGCGCTTTATACCGTTCCTGGTCTGAGACGGCCCCGCATTCGTTACCCGACGTCACCCGGACCGGTACACAGCCACGCTGAACGTACCCGTCCCGCCGCGAGGGCCTGATCCGGACAGCGGGGAAGACGACAGGGACTAGCGCCACAATGACAGACAAGCGACCACTCGCCGTCCTGGGCTGCTTCCTGCTGCTGAATCTGGGCGTCGTTGTCTTCCTGCGTGACTGCATCCCCGCCGTGGCCGGACTGTACCCAGAGGTACCGGCGTCCGCGCACTGGTTCGACGCGCAACATGCGGGATTGCTGTATTTCCTGGCGCCGCTGGTCACCATGGCAGCGATCGTGACGCTGCTGGCGCCGGGCCTGCTGGTCGTCGTCGCGTTCGGCAGCGCAGGCAGTGCCGGCGAACTGCTGCTCAAGGGATTCGGGCTGTCGTACATACTACATGTAGCGGCCGGGACGCTCGTCAAGGCAGTATCCGACACGCCGCTGGATTCCACTCATTTCATCCTGCTGCTCTCGGCAGAGCTGGTCGGGGCATATGTCCTGCTCGTGCTGCGCGCGCGGCGGGCCACCGGCCTGTTCGGCCTGTTCTCAGACCCCCGCAACCACGCACAGTTGATCTGGCCGATGGCCATTCCCTTCTTGTTCGTCATACCGCTGCTGCCGGTTATCTTCTGGCAGGACCTGAATTCAGACGGTTTCGAGGCGATGGAGATCGGCAGGACCCTGTCGACAACACTGCTTCCCGTGTTTCCAACGGCGGCTGGCACCATGGGGCTGGGTATCGGCATGTTGCCGATGGCCTATCCCATCCACTGGTTCATCATGCTGTTCGGCCCGATCGAAGCCGCCACGCGCCTGCCGATGGTGCTGTATACCGTTGTTGTATACGCCGCGCTCGTGTCCTTTATCGAATACCGGGCACCGCGACGCCTGCGCATTTACGAACAGGCTGCACTGCTGGCCGGCATCGCCGGCTTCGTGACGGCGATGAGTTTCAACTCCGGGTATGACAATTACTTCACCGACATGTCATCACCCTCCGCGTTCGAGACGCTGACCATCCTGCTGATTCTCGGCAGCGCCTACTTTCTATGGACCGGCAGAAGCGGCTGGTTTCTGTTGTTTACCGTACTCGGATTTCTGGCCCGCCCCACCATGCTGCTGATCGTGGTGCTGCTCGGGGCAGGTATATGGATCGCCGCACGCGAGCGGCGACGCTACAGTCTGATCATGATAGGCGCAGCCGTCGCGATCTGGATAGGACTGTTGCTGGGATACGAGCATTTCTTCCTGCCCGTCATTTCCGGCGGCCTCGGACCCGAATACACCAGCGCCGGCATCCTCAACCGCTTCCAGTACGTTACCTTCACCGACCTGCAGCGGTTCCTCTATGCGTTCGCGCCGGTCGGAATCCTGCCCGGACTCGCGCTGCTGGCCTATCGCTGGCAGGACCCCATGTCGCGCTGTCTCGCGATCGTGTCTGCCGGCTATTTCCTGGTTTTCTACCTACCGGCATTCACGTCGCTGCATCATTTTGTACCGGTGATGATACTGCCGCTGATCGTGCTGTGGCGGCTGATCCTGTTCCGGACGGATGATTTCCGGCCCGCGCTGCTGGTGGCCGCCACCGCGGCGGTGTTTCTGTATTTGTCACTGCCGCAGCATTTCAGTATCAACCGGACGTTCCGGGCAATCGGCACGCGGACCACCTATCTCATCGGCGACTACCGGGGTGACTTCACCGAATACCGCAAGTCCATTCTGGGCACCAGCCTGTTCAGCGCCTTTTTCCCCTATGAGTGGAACGTAGACGACCCCGCACGCGAGCTGGTCGGCGGTTACCAGCAGCTCTACTATGCAAGGCACGACGGCAAACCGGATGCTGACACGAACTATCTCGTGCTGCCCGCCGGCGGCACTCCGGCGCCGGGCTTCAATCCGGTCAGGTACGATACGAAGGGTTCAGCCTGGGTGAGAAGCAGCACGATTTGGGATGCGGACAGATATCACCCGCCGTCCACCGCCTACCGCAGCCGGCTGTATACGATCAGCCGTGAAACATCATTCTACTTCAAGGGGATCCCGGCGAATAATTACGATGTAAATCTGGGATCGTTCCCGTTACTATGGAGAATATTTCCGGGCTATTGACCGCCGTGCAAGCGGCACCGGCCATAATCGGAATACCGTATACGCCATGATCAGCGATACCTACATCATCGTTCCGGCCTTTAACGAGGGAAAGGTCATCCGCACGACGATAGCGGACCTTCAACAGACTTTCTCCAACATCGTGGTCGTCAATGACGGCTCATCCGACAACACACTGTCGATCCTGCAGGAACTCGGCGTTACCACCATAACGCACCTGATCAACATCGGACAGGGTGCGGCCCTGCAGACCGGCATCACTTATGCCTTAGACAGGGGAGCCGCTGTGATCGTCTCTTTCGACGCCGACGGGCAACACGATGTTTCCGATGTCATTGATATGCTTGCCGTGCTGGAAAGCCAGGATTGCGATGTCGTGCTTGGTTCGCGGTTTCTCGGCAGCACCCGGGGCATCTCGACCGCTCGCAAGCTGCTGCTCAAGGCAGCCGTCATATTCTCGAACCTGACCACGCGGGTAAAACTGACCGATGCGCACAACGGCCTGCGTGTGATGAACCGGCGGGCGGCTGCGTGCCTGGAAATCACCCAGTACGGCATGGCGCACGCCACCGAGCTTGTCCAGCAGTTCCATGCCGCCGGCATGCGGATCAGGGAACACCCCGTTACCATCCATTACACCGACTACTCCATGGCGAAGGGACAGCGTTCCCTGAATGCGATCAATGTGCTGCTGGACCTGCTGATAGGACGCTTCATCAAATGACGATCAAACTGCTGCTAGCGATACCGCTGATCCTGTTCTTCATGTACGTTATGGCGCTGCCCAGGTACCAGTTGCTGGGCAAGCTGTTCATACTGCTGTTCGTCGCCATACTGCTCCTGTTCGCACTGAACCCGGAGCTGTCCACGGTGATCGCAAACTATTTCGGCGTGGGACGCGGCGCCGACTTCCTGTTCTATATCTCGCATCTGGTGCTGTTCTTTATCGCCTTCCGGTTTTACCTGAAGCACAGGACCCTCAACGCACGCCTGAACAGGCTGGTCCAGCAGCTCGCGCTGAAGGAAGTGGAAGGACACGACGGGCCCGGCTGACGCGGCCCATCCCGGCCGAACGATATGCCCTGCCAGACCGCCATCCTGGCCGGGCAGCGATCACCGGCCCGCCTACCGCGATACGGATTCGTGAAAAACATGACAAGACGCACAACCCTCCTGCTTGCGGCCGCGCTGCTGACCGGTCTCCTCGCGAGGCTGCCCGGTGTCTGGTGGGGCGCGAATTTCCCGCCCGGCTGGTACGGCCACCATCCGGACGAGTACACGCACACCCTGTATGCGCAGCTGCTGATCAACCCGAACAAGCCCAAGTATCAGAAGGAACGCAGTCACAAGATCGGGCTCACCAACCCCTGGGCCGCCGGTTACTCGGTCACCCCCTACCCGAAGGGCATGGCGGTCCACGTGGCGGCGCCGGTCGTCGCAGCGCGCATCCTGACCGGCACCGGTCGTGACCGGCCTCCGCCCGCATCCGCACAGATCATCCCGCCCGGCAGGCTGATCACGGTTCTGTACGGAACGGCGACGATCCTGGTGGTCTTCCTGCTGGCACGCCGTCTGTTTACCGGCACGGCGGTCCCACTGCTGGCGGCCTGGCTGCTAGCCCTGGGCGGACTGCACGTCACGCAAAGCCATTTCTACCTGGCGGACGTGCCCGCACTGTTCTGGATGATGCTGGGCACCCTGCTGCTCTGGAATGATCTCGCCGGCAGTGAACCGCGCAGCTGGAAGGCCTATTCGGCAGCGGCATTCTGCCTCGGAATCGCGTTCGGTCTGAAACTGCAGGTGGCCGGCGTACCCTCGCTGGCCCTGGCCGCGTTGATGAAACGCAACTGGCCGGCAAGAGCGGTGCTGGCCGGCGTATGCTTCCTGGCGGGGATGCTGGCCATCAACCTCGGCATGTATACCCCGCTGGATTTCCTCCGGACCTTGCGCAGCGGCGTTTCGGATCCCTATATCTTCTCCGTCGCCTCGAGCGCACTGCTGTACCTGGCCGAGCTGCCCTCCATCCTCGGCCTGCCGCTGTGCATTACCTCGCTTGCAGGCGTTGTCGCGCTGTCCGTTCGGGTTGTACGGCTGCAGGATACGGCCCTTAGGCTGCGCCTGGCCGTGGTCATCGCATTGCCCTTGCTGGTGCAACTGCTGCTGGTATTGTTCAAGGTCGATCACTTCCCGAGGCACCTGATCCCCTTTATACCGTGGCTGACGATGACCGCTGCCTGGTTTATCGTACGGATGACGGATGGACTGCAGGCACGAACGGGGCTGCCACGGTACATGATCCCGATCCTTGTGCTTGCCTGGCAGGCGTTGTTTGTCTACGACGGTGAGAAGGGCTTTATCGCCGAGCCGCGTAACAAGGCAGCCGAGTGGGTGAACGCGAACGTGGCGAAGGGCAGCACGCTCTGGTGGTACTACCATTCGCCGCCGGGTTACATGCGCGTACCTTTCCCCGACGTACAGCCTGACATCGTGGTGGAGGAGATGCACCATGCCAACCACTACCTGAGCGACATGGGCCTGCGCGACAGCATGCCGCGCGACTATCGCCACGTATACGACATCCAGTCGCAGGAAGAACTGGATGCGTTCCAGGCCCTGTTCACCGGTACCTCCGCCTATCGGGAGGCGACAAGATTCGGCGAGAACTACTTCATGCCGGAATACACGCTCACCGACCGTTTCATCGGCAACCGTTCCAGGAATTACCTGGCCGAGGTGGTGATCTTCGTCAAACGTGCAGCCGGCGACAGCGACCCGGGCTAGCCGTCACGCGTACCGGTCCGGTTCCAGTACGCGGCACGCCCGAGCAGGCCGATCAACAGGAACGGGTAGTACCACTCCACATAGCTGCCTGCCGCATGCGTCTTCCACAATTGCAGGGCAGCGGCCAGCGAGGCAAGCAGCAGCGTCAGTTCGATCCAGGTGCGCCGCCTGGCCAGGAAAAAGGCGGACAGGCAGTAGGATGCAAACAGCAGGAAGGTCGGTTTGAAAATCGATGTCGTCCCGACGAGCGGCACCTGCCAGAACGATGCCAGCGCCGGGAAATTCCCCCAGAAGCTGAACGGGCTCATCCCGTACTGATCGCTTGAAAAGCCTTCCTGGTGCTCCAGTGTGCTCTCGAGCAGCAGCCTGATCGGGCCCTTGCCGTCCAGCGTGCCAGTGAAGGTAATTACCATCAGTCCGATCAGCGCGCCCAACAGCGCGAAACCGGCGGTAAAGCGGACCGCATCCGCCCGGCTGCGCCAGAAATACCAGCCGGCGAACAGCGGGAAGAAGAAGACGGGAAAGAACAGCACACCTGCGGCCCCGGCCAGGCACATGCCGGCAATGAAGGGGCGATCGATGAAATACAGACACAGCAACAGCATGGCGGTCGGTGCGATGTGCGAGATGTAGGCGAGACCGCCCGCCAGATAGGTATTGCTGCCCAGGCCCATAACGTAGGTACTGCCCGCGTACAGGATGACCAGCGAAAGCCCGAGTGTCTGTCCCCCGAGTCGCCGGCCGATCCCATACAGGGCCCACAGGGCAACCAGCTGAAACACCATGCAGGTGAGCTGCGTGGCCATGAACGGCGGCCGGCTGTAGGCATGGTTCATCGGATCGAGGTCGGGCGGGTTGTATCGGGTGCCGGTCAGCCACTGGAAGGGGATATGCGCCAGGTAGAGCAACGGACCGTAGGTCGCCGCGGCGCCGTGGGCGGGCGAATCCGGCCCCTTGAGCAAGGGGTCGGCATAGGGCATCGTGCCGGTCTCGACCCAGCGCTGTGCGCCCAGGCTGGTATAGATGCCGGCGTCGTCCGGTTCGTGACCGAACAGGACGCTGAAGTTAAGGGCCAGCACGAACGCCAGCAGCAGTTTCAACGCGTTATCCGGAAGGTTCGGCCGCCACTCGATGACATTCCGCCCGCGCGACATGGCAAAGCTCCAAACCGCCATCAGCGCCGTCGCGGAATACAGCGTTGCGAACGCAACCTGCAGCAGCAGCTTCGCACCCGTGTCCGTGTAGCCGGATCCCTCGACGCGCTCCACCCACACCAGACTGTCCATCAGGGGAAGCGCCGGCAGCATGAGCAGCAACAGCGACAGATTGCGCCGCGATTTCAACTGCTCGAATCCCCATGCCACGACGACGATCAGCAGCAGACCGATCCAGAAGGCGCCCGCCTGGCCCGGATAGAACCGGGAGACCAGCTTGATTACAATACCGGACTCATCCATTCATGCAACTCCCCGGAATCCCGTTCCCGGATATTCCCTGTTGACCGTCCGTACGGATATACCTGCACATGGCTGACACACACAAGACGGCGTACACCCGCCGCGAGTTGCGCGGGAGACTAGCATGAGCCGGTATCCCGTGCCACGGTGCCGGAATGCACGGCGTCATGCCGGGTGCAGCCGGTGGCTGCCGTTCGCATGAACGGTCATCGGCAAGCGTGGCGCCGTACTGTATTCAGAATCTCTGGACACGGTCGATGTGATGCCACATAGTCTGGAAACTGGTAGCTGCGACTCTGCCCGGAACCCTCCAACCTGCAAAAACATGAGCAAAGTCAGCCTGATAATACCGGTCTACAACGAGTCATCGCACCTGGCGCGTTTTCTCGACCTGATCGATAACCTGGAGCTGCCGATCGAGAAGGAACTCGTCATCGTCGACGACTTCTCCAGCGACACGTCCAGGGAGATCCTGAGGAACTACGACTTCAAATCCAGCGTCGTGTTGCTCTTCCAGGAAAAAAACCAGGGCAAGGGCGCCGCCCTGCGGACGGGTATCGAACAGGCCACGGGCGATATCATCGGCATCCAGGACGCCGATTTCGAATACGAGCCGACCGATATACCCGCGCTGCTGCAGCCGCTGCTCGACGGCAAGGCGGATGTCGTGTTCGGGTCGCGCTTCAAGAAAACCAATCCGCAGGTCTTCCGAACCTTTCATTACCTCGTCAATAGGATCCTGACCATCTACAGCAACCTGTGCAGCGGCCTCTACCTGACCGACATGGAAACCTGCTACAAATTCTTCTCGGCGGACGTGATCCGCAACGTCAGGCTCGAGTCCAGTCGCTTCGGCTTCGAACCTGAGGTCACGGCAAAGATCGCGAAATTGAAACTCAAGGTCTACGAGCTGCCGATATCCTACTATCCCCGCAACTATCACGAAGGCAAGAAGATCACCTGGAAAGACGGCGTCGCCGCCTTCCGGCACATCACCTACTACAACTTCTTCGTAAAAAGCAGGAACTGCTTCAAGGACAGCATGCCGGAGGAATTCATTCCCCCCGGCTTCAACCTGCTATAGCGTCCCGCCGGGAACCGGTTCGGTATCCTTGCGCAGCCAAACCTCGTATTTGTCGATCGTCCTGATCTTGCGGTAGTTCGACCTGATATATTCATCCAGCACGGTCGAGCCCGATTCCGGCAGCGTCTTTTTCCACATTTCTTTGAGTTTGTCGAGCGCCTTGTCAGGGAACACATGCTTGAGCAGGATAAACGTGACATCGTTTGCCTGCAGGTCCCTGATCATTTCGAGCTGCCGCGGCCTGGTAGAGGCAACACCCGGGTGCAGCTGGTCATGTCGTGTCGCGTTCATCCGGTCGAGGATGAAATACAGCTTGCCGTCTCCGATAACGGTCGTATCGTGGCGATGCAGGCCGATGAACATTTTCCTGCCCCGGGGAACGTTTGCATCCACCAGGGAAACCAATTCGGTAAGCGTGTCTCTCATGTCCGGCGAGACACGAAGCCCCGAAACCTTCGGCAGTTCCAGCTCCACCCCGCCGCTGTAGCTGCCATGCAGGGAATAGGCCGGGTGTGCGGCAAACATCACGACAGCCACCACCGCCAGCAGCAGTGCGCCCCCCCTGAACGGCAAGGACTTGTGGAACCGGCCTGTATCCGCAACCAGGGTATAGGCGATCGCCCCCAGCAAGGCGGCATACATCGGCATCGAGATGATATTGGTGTTGATCTGTACATGCGCGGACAGGTAGTGGAGCAGGTAGGCCACGCCGAATGTCACTCCCGCAGGCAGGCAGGCGGTCCGTCGCCGCCGGGCGGCCAGCAGGATGATGACTGCCGCGGTGACGGCTACCAGAAATGGCAACGCATACTGCAGGTATTCATCAAAAAACCTGAGTACCGAATTTAGCCACCACCTGCCGTGGAAATCGCCGGGTATCAGGCTCGGATAGCGCTCGACGCGGGCGAAGCGAAAGTCGGTCGCCGGAAACACGATCAGGTCCTGCCACATATCCGCCCCGGCGTGCCACGCGAAATAGGCGGTGACAGGCAGTGCCACCAATGCCGCCCCGGCAGAATAGACCAGCAGTTCGCCGACCGCGCCCGGCAGGGCGGCAGCCTGCGGACGCGGGCCCGTACAGTGCCCGGCAAGCAGGCCCGCAGCGATGGCGATGGCGGTATAGCCGCCCACATCGTGCTTGAAAACGACCGCGGCGCCGGTCGCCAGCCCTGCCGTAAACAGCCGGCCGGCCCGCCCCGTCCCGTGATAGCGCACCGTGTACAGCAGTGCCAGCAACACGAAAAAAATGGTCGGCGGATAGGGTCCCAGGCTCAGGTAGTAGGCGGTGGACCAGGTAGCGGCAAAGAAGACCGCCGCGCAGGCGAGTGCCGGCAGCGAACGACCCGTCAGTTCGCGCGCCAGCCGGTAACAGACCGTCGCCGCGGCCGCGCACAGAAGTGATGCGGCGACCGTTCCGACGGTAACGTGATTCCCGAACAGCGTGAAGAGCAGCGCCAGCAGGTAATACGAGCCCGGTGCGTACATGGTCCAGAAGTCGCGGTAAGGGATCTGGCCCGCCTGGACCCGCTCGGCGGCAATGGTCGTCACGTCACCGAACACATGGCCGAAGTGCGTGCCAGTCGCATCGAACCAGTTCAGCGAATACAGGCCGAGTATCGCGACGAACAGGATCGACTGGATCAGTACTTCCCTGCCCTGCCACCCGTTTACTGCCGTATGCTGCACCATATCCTCCTTCGGCCCGGCATGCAGTCAATGCCCGCTTTCCTGACGATGCAGGGACCGATTACCTTGCCACAACCGGTAACGGCAAGACAACATGGCGACCGGTCCGGCAGACCGCGCCGCATGCGAGGCGCATGCCCGTCGAGCTGACGGTACGGCCGATGCGCCGGGCTACTACCGCCGGTCCCGCAGCAGACGGGTCAGCTCGCCTATCCTTGTTCCGGCGTCCGGCCGTCCCGCCAGATTGTTCTCCTGTGCCGGGTCTTGGGCCAGGTTGAACAATTGGGGAGAATCCACGGAATGCAGTATCAACTGCCACTCATCCCGGATCACGGTCTCGAGGTCCCCCGTAGCGGCCGGGCTCCGCTCAGGTACCCAGGGCATCTGCTCGACATGGGCCAGCACCGGCGGCCGGTCTTGCGCAATGCTCCCGGCCAGCGACGGTTCCGAACCCGGCAGCGGATGCTCGATCTGCAGCAGGTCGAGGATGGTCGCCGCGATCGAAGCATTGCTGACGGGGATTGCCACGCGCTGGCCGGCCTGGATATGCCCGGGCCACACCAGCAGCAGCGGAACGTGCAGCTGTTCCTGGTAAAGCGAGTGACCGTGCAGCAGGAGGCCGTGCTCGCCGAATGACTCGCCGTGGTCCGACGTGATCACGAGCAGGGTGTTCGATGTCGCGTCCAGCCTGCCGAGCGCATCCACCAGCAGGCGGATCTGTTCGTCGACATAGTTGATCCCGCCGTCGTAGGCCGCAACCTCGGCCGCCAGCTGCGCGGCGTCCAGCTCCGGGTCGCTACGCCCGACCCGCCAGTTGATGACTCCCGATCGCAGGTCCGACGTGGAGTACATGGAACGGTACGGCTCCGGCGGCAGGTAGGGGTCATGTACGTCCATGTAGTTCAGCAACGCAAAGAACGGCCGCCCGCGCTCCCTGCCCGCCCACTTCAGGAAGGCCCGGTTGATGTCGGCGGCATGCCGGCGTGCAGGGATGTCCTCGAAGCCGATTTTCTGCAGGACATACTCCTCGAACGCACGCCCGTACATGGTCCGCAGTACCGCGTCGCTGAAATTATAGAAAAAATCGTCGAAATGGATGAACCCCCGCCCGAGCCGGTCGTGCGTCACCCAGAAAATGTTGGCAGGGAAGGCCCCGGTTCGATATCCGTGATCGCGCAGCACCTCGCTGAGCAGCCGGCCCTTGTAGTCACGCAGTCCCTGGTTATTGTGCCAGCCGACGTGATGTCTGTCGTAGGTGGTCCCCGTCAACAGGGAAACATGGGAAGGCAGGGACCAGGACGAGGCCGAATAGGCCCGTTTGAAATAAATGCCCTGTTGCGCAAAACCGTCGAGGAAGGGTGTTGTATCGCGCGCGTAGCCCTGCGCGGAGGTGTGGTCAGCACGCAGCGCGTCGATCACCACGATGACGACGTTGGGCGAATCCGGTGCCGCCGCCCGCAACGCCTCGACGGCCCGTGACTCGCGCAGGTGCACCGTGACCGGTATGACCAGCGCAGCCGCCACCGCCACACCGGCCAGCCATGCAGCCGTCCGGCCGATGAATCCGTATACCCTGTCCAGCCTTCGGAGCAACTGGCGCCAGACAACCACCGCCAGGCCGGCGGCAAGCACGAGGATGGCGTAGATGGCGGCATAGGGCTGCAGCAGGATGCTCAACGGATCCAGCATCGTCAGGAAGATGAAAAGCAGCAACAAGACGCTCGCCGAGTACCTTGGCAGCAGACGGCTGCCAAGCAAACCGGCTACCGAACCGGCAAGGGCGAACACCGTGCCGTACAGGCAGGGTGCAACCCAGAGGATATGCACTGACACGTAACGGCAGTCGATGAAGGCCTGCGCAAACAGCTGCACGGCACCCTCGATCAGACCGCAGACGACGCCGAACCAGAGACCGGCAAGCAGGGCCTGGTACCAGCCCACCAGACGGGGTACCGGGTTTGACGGGACGGCATCGGCCGGTGCCGCGTACGCGGCAGGACGCTCGGGAGTGTTCATGATTTGTATTCAGCTGGACGGTGACCGCAGTTTATACCTTGTGCCGCCGGCGCGTGGCAATCGCAGACCACGGCCTGATACGGAACAGAAGGGTAGTCGGCGCCTATACCTCCCGGGTGCGTCGCGTTGCAATTCCGCAGCTGCGCGGCCCTGACGGCTTGCCTGGATTCCTGTTATATTATTGATACATATACTATTATTCCGCACCCAACCGACACGTAAACTTTTCCGCGGAGGGCCTGTCCCATTTTTACGTACGCGCGTAGGCACGACTCGACTGCATTCCTGCCGGCACGCCGCGGCACGGCAGGACGGCACACCGTCATCTATCGCATAACTCAGGGTGCGATGTTATTCTTTTAACGCTGCAGGTGTTTACAGCGCCCGACCATGAAGGCATTCAATCGTGTCAAATCAAGTTCGGATCGCACCGGCCGCTGTTGTCACTGGAAAGCAACCGTGATCGGCGGCATGGCATCGACTATCGCCCGGGATAGTGGTGACGGAACGACCTGAATAAACATCCCGAACTGAATCTGCCAACCTGCCGGTAACCCGCGAATATCCCTGGGCTCACATTATCATTTCCTGACAGGAGTAATCCGTAAATGAGGATTCGTGCTATCAATCTTGCCCTGCTCACGACCGGTATCGTGCTGACGGCCATCTCGCCTGCCGCCTCCGCCTACGTCGGCCCCGGCGCAGGCATCACTGCCATTGGCTCTATCCTGGCATTGCTGGCGGGCGTCCTGCTGGCCATCGTGGGGTTCATCTGGTACCCGATCAAGCGTTTCTTCCGTTCCAGGCTGGGCAAGCGGGAGGAAAGCAGCACGGCTCAGACCGCTTCCGAGAACCAGGACAAGCCCGGCAACAGCTAGAGAGGCGGGTGCGATGATCTATGCAGTCGCCGCGCTGGCCATCGCTGTCTTCATGATCGCGTTTGCTGCATTGAATATCGTCACCGTCGCCAGAAATGCCATCAGTACCAGCAGGGAGGCCGGACGGATACTTGCCAACCGGGAACTGGGCGACGATCACCGCGAACGGATGCTGCAAAAGGCTTCGCTCTCGCTGCTCGGCAATTTCGCCTCGATCACGATACGCGGCGCGCTCGCCCTTGCCCTGTCCGGGCTGACGCTGCTGGGCGCCGATGCAGCGGGCGCGGCCCGGCTCGAGGATGTCGTCGAACTTTTGTCCAGCTGGCAGGCGATCGTGATCACCACGCTCGTGCTGACCGGCGCCTGGATCGCCTGGTACAAGCGTTGAGCCGCACGCAGGATTATTCAGCCATCGACCGGGCAATCCACCGGCTCGCCTTCTCCAGCCGGTCGATACAGTTGTCTGCGGCCGACATGGAACGCTCGCTGTTCGGCCGCCAGTACGAACACATCAAAATCGAATGCCCGGTCTTCATTACCTCGCTGCCCCGCGCCGGTACCACGCTACTACTGGAGATCTTCAGCCGCATCCCGGGTTTCGCGACGCATCGCTATCGCGACATGCCCTTCGTGCTCGCCCCGCTGCTGTGGCAGAGGATCTCCGGACATTTCCGCAAGCGGGCGGAATTGCGGGAACGGGCCCACGGCGACGGCATGCAGGTCGGTTACGACAGCCCGGAGGCCTTCGAGGAGGTCATCTGGCGCACTTTCTGGCCACAGAAATACCGGGATGACGGCATCCAGACCTGGTCGGCGGACGAGACAAACACTGAATTCAGTGACTTCCTGACCGAGCACATGCAGAAGATCATCGCCCTGCGTGCCCAGGAGGACCAGGACTCACACCGTTACGTATCCAAGAACAACGCGAATACCGCCAGAATCGGGCTGCTCAGGCGGCTGTATCCGGATGCCGTGATCCTGGTGCCGTTCCGGAATCCGGTCGACCACGCGGCGTCGATGCAGCGGCAACACGAAAACTTCCTGTCCAGACACGCCGATGATCCGTTTTCCAGGAAATACATGGAGGACATCGGTCACTTCGAATTCGGTCAACTGCACCGCCCGATCCGGTTCGAAACCGGTGGCCGGTCACGACGCGCCGCGGCCGGCAGCCCCGATACACTGGACTACTGGCTCGCCTACTGGATAGATGCCTTTGAGCACATCGCGGCACACCGGGAACAGGTGCTGCTGCTGTCCTTCGAGCGGGCCTGCGGCGACGGCCCGGCCACGCTGGAATCCCTCGCCCGGCGGGTTGCCCCGGAATTCGCCGATCCGCCCGGGGATATCGCGGGAATGTTCAGGGAAGCGCCCCGCTACAACATGGAATCCCGGGTACAGGACGGCGGCCTGCTGGATGCGGCCGGCGCATTGCACCGCCGATTGCTGGACATGAGTATTGTCTAGAACCTATCTCATGATACCTCGCGAGCAGCAAAGCTGCCCGAAAGGCGCGCTTGCAAGGTGCACTGCGCAGCACGGTACTTGACGTACGGGCAAGCAGTGCAACACAGCAAGTGTGTAGTTCGGTCGCAACCCCTTGGGGACCGCGGGGAACCACACAGCCCGCCCGGCCCGAATCGCGTTACCGCGGGTCCGCGTCGCTGGCCAGCCGTTTGAATTTTATCAGGAATACGTCGTTTGAACCGCCCCCGAAGGCGGCCTGCTGCGGCTCGCGCAGCGGCAGGTCGGTGGAATTCGTCATGCCGGAAAGATAAAAATCGTCGTCCGGACCCACCGCCGTGATCCGCACCGCATCGGCACGGGATCCACCGATGTAGCTCGCGTAGATCAGACGATCCAGATCCCTGGACAGCACGAGGATCGCGCCGTCACTGTCGCCGCCGAAGCGGCGCTGGAAGGCATCTGCCGTGACCGGTACGACGTCTTCCCAGACCTGCAGTCCGATATAGACGTTGCCGCGCGAATCCAGCGACAGGCCCTCGTTGTCCCCGATGTAGGTCGAGGCCAGCAGGGCGCCCCTGGGACTCAAACGCGCCGTCACCCCCGTCGCCCCCCAGGGCGTAAAGCCCATGGGCTCGCGCCGGAAGGCATGGACCGTCACCGGGAAGCGGGTCGATTTCGTCCACGCGCTGATGACAATGTCGCCCCGGTCATCGACGGCGATGGCCCGTTTGCCGCCGCCGCCATCGTCGTCACCGCTGCCGAGGTAGGTTCCCATCAGCAGTTTGCGGCCGTCTCCCGACAGCGTGGCGACATAGATGTCCTCACCGCCGTTGTAGCTGCGATCGTGGGCACCGGGCGTGGTGGGCATGTCCGGGGAATGCGTCGAGGTGAACACATGTATCCGGCCCGTTTCATCAATGGCGACATTCGGCCCGACGGCTTCATCGGCGGATCCCCCCAGATAACTCGCCCACAGTACGCGGCTGCCATCGGCGCTGACCTTGATGATGACCGAATCCGTCCCCCCCTGCGGTCTGGACTGGAAACTGCCCTCGAACCACCGTGCGGGCCAGGGGGATGCCTGGTATCGGGTACCCACTACGAAATTGCCGTCCGGATCGATGTCCATGTTGCGGATCGACTCCCTGCTTCCAGTGCCCAGATAGGTCGCCCAGACCAGCCCGGAGCCGTCCGGCTTCAGCTTGGCCAGATAACCGTCCCAGGGGTGCCCCCCCGGTTCGGCACCGGCAAAGGTTCTCTGCAGTGCGCCGGGGGTGGTCGGCGCACCGGGTCCGAAGGCACCGGCCAGGTAGACGTAACCTTCGGCATCGGCCTTGATCGTGTAAAAGAGATCCCGTGTCGGCGTGCCGAGAAAGGTCGACCAGAGTACCCTGCCGTCGGGATCCAGCTTCATCACGAAGGCGTCGCTGTTGCCGCTCCTGTCGTTGAACGATGTATCGAAGGCGCCCGGCGTTACCGGGAAATCGGCGGACCGGGTCGGACCGGTGAGGTAGATATATCCATGCGCATCGATGAACAGGTCGCCGGCCGGCTGGTCGTCGTCGCTGCCGCCCAGGTAGGAGGAAAACACCATATCCGCCGCGCGCAGCGTTGTGGAGAAGACCAGCGACAGGACGAAAACCCCGAATAAACGCAGATAAGCAGACACTATTTCCATCATCCCCGTTCCGATTAACGACTGACGCCCGGGACCAGCGCCCGGCCGTCGCGCAAGTCTAGCGCCGGCCGCCGCTACCGGCCAGTGCGAGAGCCCGCCCGCAGGCGAGACAGGTTCTAGACATTCAGACCCGGCAAACTTCCCCTGGTGAAGCGAATGCCGCCCAGCAGGCCCAGGCAGAGCGCGTAAACCGCGACACCGGCGACCATGGCGACAGGCAGGCTCGTCGTGCCGACCAGCAGCAGGACCAGCCCCATGACGGTGCCCGCCATGACCGGTTTCAGGAACCGCTGCAGTGGCACGAACGGCAATCCCTGGCTCGCGGCGAATCCCAGCATGAGGCCGCCCACCAGGCTTTCCGTAATCACCGTGGACACCGCCGCGCCGACCATCCCGTACAGGGGTATCAGGGTGACGTTCAGCAGGATGTTGACGACCGCTCCTATTACCACCGCCTTCAGCAACAAATCCTGGCGTTCACGCGAGATCAGCGCCGACCAGGGGACATTGCGGAAGATCGACAGCGGTATCGACCAGATCAGGATCTGCAGTGCCAGCACCGAGGGAGTGTACTGGTCACCGAAGGCGAGGTGGATGATTGAGGCGGCCAGCAGACAGCCGCCCACCGACACCGGGAAGCAGACGGCAAATACCTGTGCCAGCGCGGTATGGTACTGGGCGCTCTCGGCCGGCGTGCCGGCACCGAGGCGGGTCATCGCCGGCAACAGACTCATTCCGTAGGAGATACCAAGGTTGGCCAACAGGCTGATCAGGGTATAGGCTGCGGCATAGTAGCCGACCTGTTCGCTGTCCCGGAACAGGCGCAGGAAGATCAGGTCGGAGTTGTAGATGAACAGGCCCAGCATCATGTGTATCACCAGCGGCAGGCCCGACCTGAACACCGGCAGGGCCAGCTCCAGATCCAGCGTCAGCCCGAAACGGTGGCCGCGCCGCCGCAACACCAGCAGCAGAAACAGCGCCGTCATGGATTCGCTGGCGATCTGCGCAACCGGCGGCACCCAGAGTGCGACGGTGTGGGACATCACGGCAAGCACGATCGCCAGGCCAAGCAACTCGCCCAGTACCCTGGCCAGCCCGATCGGACTCGCGTCCTCCAGCCCCAGATGAATCCACTTGGTGTTCGCCGCGAGCGGGATCATGGTCAGCAGGTAAAGCGACAGCACGTCACGCTCGGGAGCGGGCAGCGTCAGCTGCACGATCGCGATCGAGACGCCGGCCAGCAGCAGGACGACGGTCAGTCGCACGCCAATGATGGCGGCTGCCAGGTGCCTGAAGGAATCCCGCAGCCTGGCGACCTCGCGGGCGCCGACCCACTCCACGGCGAAATCCGCCAGCTTGCTGAAGTACAGATTGATTCCGAGCGCGAATGCGATCACCCCGTAGCCCCCGGCACCCAGCACCCGCGCCAGGAACACCGTCACGCCGAAGGCGATGACGCGCGACACGGCCTCGCCGGAGACCAGCACGAGGAAATTTCGGGCGACATTTCGGTCAGACTGCATAACCGCTCCGGGTGGGGACAAAGGGGGTTCAGATGCGAAACAAGCCGCCGTTAAGCACCGGTTGACAACATATCGGCCGACCTATGATGTCCTGCATCGGTATCCGGGGCAACCCAATCTGATCTGCGTCAAGCGGTCACGGTGGCTCGCTTGTTCTGCCACCGCCGTTCGATATAATCCCGAACCTGGCGAACCCGCCGTTTTCACGGAATAGAGCGTAACCAATGAGATATGGACTGATAGGATGTGGTGGTATCGGCGAGCTGCGCGCCGAGGCGCTTGGCAAGCTCCCCGACCACACGCTGACGGCCGCCTGCGATACCGATCACCAGCGGGCCACGGCGTTGACCGCGAAACACGGCGGGCTGGTCGTCGGCGACTGGCACGACCTGATCCAGCGCGACGACATCGATGCGGTCATCGTCTCGACCCCTCCATCGCTGCACAAGGAAATGACCGTCGCCGCCCTGGAGAACGGCAAGCACGTACTGTGCGAGAAGCCGCTGGCGCGCAACACCGCGGAGTGCCAGGCCATGCTGGATGCGGCAGGGCGCAGTGGCCACTACCTCGCAACCGGTTTCAACTACCGTTTTTATCCATCCATCCTGAAGGCGCGCGAATTGCTGGATTCCGGCATCATCGGAACGCTCGATCACGTCCGCAGTTACACCGGTTACTCGGCCACCGCGCATGATCACGAATGGCTGCATGAATTCGACACCATGGGCGGCGGCACCCTGCGCGACAACGGTATCCACCTCATCGACCTGACGGCCTACTTTCTCGGCGACGTCGCCGAAATCAAAGGACTCTCGTCAGGATCGGTATGGAAATTTCCAGGCTGCGAGGACAACGGCTTTGCCCTGCTGCGCAACACAAACGGCAACATCGCCAGCCTGCAGTCCAGCTGGAACGAATGGCGCGGTTACCGCCTTCTGGTGGAAATCTACGGCACCCTGGGCTGCATACGGGCCTGGTGCTTCCCGATGATGACCCAGGTGGTGTGGTCAAGCGAACGCGGCGGCCCCACACGGCGCAAGACCCACCTGTTCCCGAAAATTCACCTGATGGAGAAGCTGCGTACCTACCGCTGGGTCGTGGTGGATAGTTTTATCCAGGAATTCGATGCCTTTGCGCGTGCTGCGACCGGCGGCCAGTCCGCGGTAGCGACCGGGGCGGACGGCATGCTGACCATCAGGATCGCCGAGATTGCAGCCGGGAACACCGGCTAGAGGCCGCGCTGCCGGATCAGGCGGAGGACGGCGCATGACACGCGGAACGTTACGTACGCTGCACAAGTGGATATTCATCTTCATGGGTGCATTCATCCTGATCTGGTGCCTGAGCGGCGTCCTCATGGTGCTGCCGCAGCAGCTGTTCGGCGAGTCGATCCGCTTCAGCAGGCCCGCTGTCGATTACCGCAATGTCACGCTCTCGCCCGCGGGTGCGATAGCACGACTCAGGCAGTACACAGGGCACGAGGTGAACGCCAGACGCGTCGAGCTTTTGCAGATTCACTACCAGCTGCTCTATAGGATCGAGGCCGGGGATCATACAAACCACTACATCGACGCACTCAGCGGCAGACGCTTCGAGTTCACCCCGGCGCTTGCCGAGGACATTGCGCGCAACGCATTCGGCATCAGGAAACCGGCAATCGAATCGACCCGGCTGACGGAGCATGACAAGTCCTACCCGCTCGGACAACTGCCGGTATATCGCGTACGATTCGAGGCGAAACCTGACGTGCAGTATTACGTCAATGAGGCTAACGGACGGGTCACCCGCAGTACAACCACCGCATCGATACGCAACGTCATCATGGCCCTGCACGCCCTGGAGCCGGTTGAACAACTCACCCACAACCGGGAACTGCGCAGGAATCTGCTCGTGCTGACCGGCACGATCTCGCTGCTGGGTGCGGTCTTCGGCTACATTCTGACCCTGCCCGCCGGACGCAAGGGCAAACAGACGACCGGCTGATTGCCGGACGTGACGGAGACCGCCATTGGAATCTTCAACAGTTACGGAACACAGTCAATCCGGGACGCCCGACCTGTCGGTCATCGTCGTCACGCTGGTCGACATCGATCATCTCAGACACTGCCTTGCGGCTTTGCAAAAGCAGGAAGGCCCGGCGAGCTTCGAAACGATCGTGCCCTGCGATGAAACACTGGGCGACACCGCTGCGCTGCAGGCCGAGTTTCCCGACGCGCAGTTCATCGGCCTCACCGGCAAACGGACCTACGCGGAGTTGCGCGCGACCGGGGCCAATGCCGCGCGCGGCAGGCTGCTGGCCGTCACGGAAGATCACTGCAGGCCGGCACCGGACTGGGTGCAGAGCATCGTACACGCCCACGAGCAGACACCGCTCGCCATCGGCGGCGTGGTCGAGAAAACCGGACCCGACAGGCCGCTGAACTGGGCCGTGTACTTTCTCGACTACCTGCGTTACATGCCCCCGGTCCAGGGTGGGGAGACGCACGAACTTACCGACCTCAACGTCTCCTACAAGATGTCCGAACTGCAGAAAATCCGCGACGTCTGGACGCGCGAGTTTCACGAGCCGTCCGTACATGCGGCACTGGAAGCGCGTGGTGGCAAGCTCTGGCTGTCACCGGACATCATCGTGCAGCAGCGACGCGAGCTGCATATCGGGCATGCGCTGTGGGACCGTTACGCGTTCGGACGGCTGTTCGGCAGCACACGCGCGTCGTCCGTGCCGGGTGGCAAACGCATGGTCTACGCCGCACTTGCCCCGGCCCTGCCCGTGCTGCTGGTGATCCGCCTGTCCCGCCACATCCTGAACAAGAAGCGGCACATCGGGGCGTTTCTCGCCGCCCTGCCCTACATCGTCCTGCTCGCATCCGCGTGGGCCTGGGGTGAATTCATCGGTTACCTGACCGGGACCTCGGTGGCCGCACTGCAGCCGCAGTCGGAACGCGAGGAGTAGAACCTGCGCATGCAGGAACCCGGGCCGGTACCGCTGTCGGTCGTCATCACCATCGTCAGTGGCGCAGAGCACCTGCAGGCCTGCCTGGCTGCGCTGTTCAGTCAGCAGGATTGCGATCCGCGACAGATCGAGATCATTGTCCCCTACGATGAGCACGATACGCGGATCCCCGCCCTGCAGCAGGCGTTCCCACGGGTCGTTTTCCATCCGGTCACGCTCTCGGTGGCCGGCCCCGCCGGTCTCTGCCATGAGCACTTCGACGAACTGCGCGCGGCCGGCCTGCGCTTGGCGCGCGGCGAGATCGTGGCCATGCTGGAGGACCATGAGAATCCGGCGCCGGACTGGTGCAGCAGGATGCTGGAGGCGCACCGGATGCCGCACGCCGCCGTCGGCGGCGCCGTGGAAAACGATATCGACCGGCCGGTGAACTGGGCGGTGTACTTCCTGGATTTCGGCCGCTATCAGAACCCGGTCAACGCCGGAGCGTCCGGCTTCCTGACCGACGTGAATATCGGCTACAAGCGCAGCGCGCTGGAAAGCACGCGCCGGATATGGGAACGCCATTTCAGTGAACCCGCGCTACACGGCGCGCTGCTGGCCGCCGGTCATACCCTGTGGCTGTCTCCGGACATCGTGGTCTGCCAGCACCGGACCGGTCTCACGCTGGCGCAGGCGGCTCGCGAACGCTACGTCTGGGGCCGATTCTTCGCGGGTAACCGGATCCGCGGCAAGTCAACAACGGCGCGGCTGGGTTATTGCGTGGCGACGGCGGCCGTGCCGGCTGTCATCCTGCTCAAGAAGCTGAAGGATATCCTTGCAAAAAAGCGCCACGGTGCCGCGTTTCTGCGTGTGCTGCCGGTCACCCTGCTGCTCGTCCTGTGCTGGACCTGGGGGGAGTTCATCGGTTACCTGAGCGCCCGGCCCAGTGCGTACACCGGCCGCTGACGCAGGCCGGCGTTTCAGTCCGCCAGATCCTGGAATACCTGCAGTGTTTCCTGTGCGGAGCGGTGCCAGGAGAAGGTGGCGGCGCGTTCCAGGGACCGCCTGCCGAGGTCCTCGCGCAACGCCTCGTCGTCGATCACGCGGCGCAGGCAGCTGACCAGCTCGGACTTGCTGCGGGGATCGAAGAACAGCCCGGCATCGCCGACCACCTCCGGAATGGACGTGGTGCTGCTGCCGATCACCACGGTCCCGCAGGACATCGCCTCCAGCGCCGGCAGGCCGAATCCCTCGCAGAACGAGGGCAGCACAAACACCAGCGCACCGTTATAGAGGCGGTTCAGGACTTCGTCGGGGATATAGCCCGTATAGATCACGCGTTCCCTGAACGCGGGATCGTTCATGCCGGCCTTGAGCTCCTCGTCAATCAGGAAGACGTCATGCTCGTAGTCACCGACCATCACCAGCCTGACATCGTCGTAACCGGCAACCTTCATCAGCTCAGCAAAGGCCTCCACCAGCACCCGCAGGTTCTTGTGCGGCGCGATCCCGCCCACGTAGAGAATATATCTCGTCCTGTCAGACAGGCCCCAGTCCGCCAGCGTGGCTTGCAGCAGCCGCGGGTCGTGCACGGGGCCGAAGGAATCGGCGGAGCCCTCGCTGACGACCCGGATATGCTGCCGGGAGATGCGGAAATGCTCGGCGATGCCCTGCTGCGAAAATCGCGACACCGTCAGCACGAGATCCGCCTGCCTGACGGCCAGCCAGGTCTTGAGGTTCCAGAACAGCCGGTTTTTCCTGCTGCGGAAGATCAGCTGGGGATACTGTTCCGCTATCACATCGTGAATCGCGACAATCTTTTTGCAGGAGTTGAAGATCGGGTAATAGGTATAGACGGAAGGGTAGAAAAAGATGTCCAGCGGTTCGCGGGATACCCGACGCCCCATCGTGATCATGTCCCGCAGCCCGCGCCTGCCATCCGCGGAAGCCGCCTGGGTCGGCGATTCCGAAATGTCGATTACCACCTGAACGACGCCGGGGGGAAATGTCGACTGCGCGGCGGTGAACGAGTCCATAAAAAAGACATACTCGTTGACCGTGTCCAGCTCCAGCAGGGCGGTCAGCATGTGCCGGGTAAAGCGCCCGTATCCCCGGGGATTCGCCCAGCAAGTTGCATCAACACCAATACGCATCCTGAAACCCCGACCGGTCCCCCGGCCGGCCCGCCCTACAGGCGGCGCCGTAACGAGAGATTGCCCGCAACGCTATTCTGGATCCCGTCCCGCAAGAGGCGACCGGAAAAGCGTTGCATTGTAGCAGGGCGTTGCAGGCTGCAGAAGGGCATGCCAGGCACCGATGAGGTTCTGCACCCGGCGATTTTGCCGGGACAACGCGCCGCCGGGGCTGTTTCCGGCCAGCTCGCCGGCTGCAACACGCGTGCCGTCACAAGGCCCCTGTGGTAATGTTCCGCCCCAGAATCAACCTTGTCGCAACATCCCGGATTTCCCGACACGTGTCAGCCAGACCCCAGGCAACCGGTTCCCCTCCCGAGTAAACACCATGTCGATTGCAACAGGATTGCGCAGATACGGAATGGCCGTCACCGGCCTGCTCCTGCTGGTCTGGGCCCTCATCGACCCGACGTTCAGGGACGCTGAAAACTACCTCGGCGCGCAGGCCTGCCTGCCCCTTGCCATGGCCGCTGCCGCTCTGGTCCTCGCCTGGAGCGCTGCCGGGCAATGGGCTGCCGGCGGGACCTGGCTCGCGGTGCTGATCATCGGGCAGGCCGCCGCGTTGCAGCTGGTGCAGCCAACCCGCAATGTCGGGTACCAGCATTACAAGACCGTTGCGGATATGACCACGGCAGGCGATGGCTTCTGCCTGATGCTGATCGCGGTACAGGCCTGTGCCGTCCTGTATGCGCTCGGCCCCGTCTGTATGAGAGCAGCGGCCTGGTTGCGCACGGAATTTGGCATCTGGCGCAGCGGCGCGGTGATTTCGATCGCCGTGATTTCAAGTACGGCACCCTCACTGGATCCTTTCAATTACGGTATCGAAATCCTGCTGGCCGCAGGCATCCAGCTCCTCGCCGTATTGACCGTGATACAGCTGGTGCGCAGTCTCCCGGCGGATGCCCTGCTGGCCCTGAAGACAGGGCTGCAGCCCATACTGCCGCAGCCGGACAAGGGACCGGATACGCGGTCCGGCGGCCGCATCGACCGCTTCGCTGTCACGGCGGCGCTCTGCGTAACGACGGTGGCAATCCTGCTGAGCCTGTTTTCCTACCAGCGGCATCCGCATATTCCGGATGAGGTCGGCTACCTCCTTCATGCAGGCTATCTGGCCAAGGGCATGCTGGCCATGCCTCTGCCGCCGGTACCCGATGCCTTCAATATCGATCTCATGATCTACGAAGCGGACCGCTGGTATTCCGCGCTGCCGCCCGGCTGGCCTGCGATGCTCGCGCTGGGCAGTCTGCTCGGCGTACCCTGGCTGATCAATCCGCTGCTGGCCGGACTGTGCGTACTGCTTGCCTACCTACTCGCACAGGAGATCTGGTCGCGTACCACGGCCCGGCTGGTCGTGCTGCTGATGTGCCTTTCGCCCTGGTTCATTTTCCTGTCCATGAGCTTCATGGCTCATATCTTCACCCTGTTCTGCGTGCTGGCCGGCGCCCTTGCCGTCGCACGCATGCGTCGTCAGGGCGGGGCCGGCCGTGCCGTGCTGGCCGGTATCACGATCGGTGTCACCAGCCTGATAAGGCCGCTGGACGGCCTGGCCGTGGCCGCGGCGCTGGGACTCTGGTCACTGGGCGTGCGGACCTGGCGGGAACGACTCACACTGGTCCCGCTGATGGTCGTGGTGTCGATCATGGTCGGCGCGCTCACACTGCCCTACAACGCGTACCTCACGGGCGATCCGGGGACATTCCCAGTAATGGCCTATTTCGACAGGTATTACGGCCCCGGCGTCAACGCACTCGGGTTTGGCCCGGACCGGGGTCTCGACTGGCGCGGGCTGGACCCCTTCCCGGGCCACGGCCTGCCGGATGTGATCCTCAACAATTACCTGAATACCTTCGCGGTCAACATCGAACTGTTCGGCTGGGCGAGCGGTTCGCTGCTGCTGATCCTCTTCCTGCTGTTCTCGGGTGAGGTCCGGCGCAAGGATTACTGGTCACTGCTGGTCATCGGGGTGATCATGGGACTGCATTCCCTGTACTGGTTTTCCGGCGGGCCTGACTTCGGCGCCCGCTACTGGTTCCTGATCCTGTTCCCCGCCGTTGCACTGACCGTGCGTGGCATGCAGGTCATCGGCGCGCGCCTGCCGGCGCGAGACACCGGCCCGACACAGGTCCTGGCCGCCGTGCTGGCACTCAGCCTGGCCGCGGCGGTCAACTTCTTTCCCTGGCGGTCGATTGACAAGTATTTCCACTACAACAACATGCGGCCGGATATACGCATGCTATTGAAAAATGAAGACCTTACTGACAGCCTGGTGCTGGTGCGCGGCAAGCGTTTCCAGGACTACATGTCTGCGGCCGTGTACAATGACGCCGTCCTGCAGGAGGGCACGACCATCTTTGCCTGGGACCGTGACGCGGACGTTCGCGAGCGGCTGCTCGCCGCCTTCCCTCAAAGGTCAGTCTGGCTGGTCGACGGGCCAACGGTGACCGGCACCGGGTTCAGACTTGCGGGAGGCCCGCTGACGGCCGGGGAGCTGCTGCACGGGGAGTCGACCAGCCCGTCGGGCACCGACCGGCAGTCAGGCGCCGTCCACAGGATCCAGTAACGTGACACTGCAAACCGTCAAACCCGAGATGGCAGCCGGAACCGCCGCTGAACACAACCCGGTACCGCTGTTCGTCGATCTCGACGGTACCCTGATCAGGACGGACATGCTGTACGAGTCGTTCCTCGCACTGCTCAGATCAAGACCATTGCTGTGCCTGCTGGTGCCTTTCTGGCTGCTGCGTGGAAAGGCACACATGAAGTTCATGATCGCTCAGCATGTCGACATCGACGCAAAAACCATACCATTCAATCGGCAACTCGTCGATTACCTGAGCGGCGAGGCCGGCAGCGGCAGAAGGCTGATCCTCGCCACCGCCACGGCCGAGAAAATCGCCGCTGCCATTGCGGGGCACCTGGGCCTGTTTTCACGTGTCATCGCCAGCACAAGGGAGAAAAACATCTCTGGACGCAACAAGCTCGAGTGTATCAGGGAAGTCGTCGGCGACTTGCCGTTCGACTATGCCGCAAACGCAATGATCGATGTATCCATCTGGAAGCAGGCGCGCAGGGCCTTGCTGGTCAACCCGGAACGCGGCGTTGAACGCGCCGCACGGCGGGTCGTCGAGATCGAACGTGTCTTCCCGGCTGACCGTAACGGACTGCTCGTGTACCTCAGAGCAATGCGCACCTACCAGTGGATGAAGAATCTGCTGCTGTTCGTTCCCTTGTTCACGTCCCACAAGTTCTACAGTATCCCGCTGGTGAGCAGCGAAATCCTTGCCTTCGCCGCATTCAGCCTGTGCTCTTCCGGTGTATATGTCCTTAATGACCTGCTGGACCTGCCGGCCGACCGCGCGCATACACGCAAGCGGACACGCCCGTTTGCGGCCGGTGACCTGCCGCTGGCTCACGGTCTGATACTGGCATTCCTGTCACCCGTTATCGGCCTGGGCATCGCCCTGCTGCTGTCACCGGAATTCTGCGCCATCTTGCTGCTGTACATGCTGATCACGACTTCCTATTCGATGCGGCTCAAGGCTTACGCGGTTGTCGACGTCATCCTCCTCGCAACCCTTTATACCATCCGGGTGATTGCGGGTGCCGTCGTCATCGATGTCACCCTGTCGTTCTGGCTGCTTGCCTTCTCCATGTTCCTGTTCCTCAGTCTTGCACTGGTCAAGCGCTGCTCTGAACTGGCCATGTTGCGCGGCAGACCCGACAAGGTTGCGAGCGGCAGGGGCTACCACGTGGGTGATCTGGGCCACCTGCAGATGATGGGTGTTGCGAGCGGGTACCTTTCCATCCTGGTGGTTGCACTGTATATCGACAGCCCCGACGTCGCGGCACAATACTCGCATCCGCAGCTGCTTTGGATACTGTGTCCGACCCTGCTGTTCTGGATCAGCCGTGTCTGGCTGATAACCGGCCGCGGCGAAATGCACGACGACCCGCTGATCTTTACCATCAGGGACACCGGGAGCCGTCTGGTCGCGCTCGTTTGTGTACTGGCGGTGTTTCTGTCGATGTAGACGGCCGGTGGCCGGGACACATGCGACCCGTTCAACAACACGCACCTGATACAGGGATAATCCTTCGAATACAGCGCTCGTGACGTATCGGTCAACGGCGCCCCACATCACCGGCAAGGGACTTCTCAGTGAAACGAATACTCTCTCTCATTACCGTCACCCTCATCACGGTGTGCGCACTGGCCTACGCATTGTGGGACGTCGATTTCGAAGAACTCGGCGCGCTGTTGTCCGGGGGCAACTACTGGGTGCTCGTTCCGTTCATGCTGCTGCTGGTGCTGTTTTACTGGATGAAGGCACTGCGCTGGGTCTACATACTGAGGCCCGTGGGGCGATTCACGACCGGCGAGGTCACGCCGTCCATGATCATCGGCTTCGCCGCCAACAACGTACTGCCCGCCCACCTGGGTGAACTCGTGCGTACCGCCATCTTCTCACATCGCTTCGGGAAACCGGTCACCAGCATCGCCATCACCTTGCTCGTGGAACGTGTATTCGACCTCGTGGCCATCCTGTCACTGTACGCACTTGCCATGGCGATCATCGGAACTCCGCCCGAATCACTGGAAATCGGTGCCTGGTTCATCACGATGCTGATGGCGGGCTTCTTCGCCGTCATAGCCGTTATCCTGTACAAACCCTCACTGGTGCTGAATACCGGCGCCCGACTCGGTTCGTTTCTGCCGGAACATTTCCAGCATCGCGTCACGGGCGTCCTTGAGAACGTGATCCATGCCTTCTCCTCGCTCAGGTCTCCTGCGCTGGTTGCCCTGATGACCGTCTGGTCGTTGTTGAAATGGCTGCTCATGGGGGGCATGATCTGGCTGACCGTCTATGCCTACGGAACCGAAATCTCGCCGACCATCGCGCTGGTACTGATGGCGGTACTGGCCCTTGCCGCCGCCGTGCCGAACGCACCCGGATATATCGGCGCCATTCAGGCCGCATATGTTTTCGCGCTCAAGCCGTTCGGCATCGCGGAGGAAACGGCGTTTGCCGCAAGCATTCTATTTCTGGCTGCGCAGTGGCTGCCGGTAACCGTTGCCGGCGCAATCTACTTCATTGCCGGCGGCTTGCATGTAGCGGAGGTGCGCAGGGAAATCGAGGAAGTCGAGGAGCAGGAAGCCGCCGGCTAGCCCGTCTGCTGCACCGGAATCCAGCTGGTGAAGCAGACGGATGGGCTGTAGGAAGAAAGGATGAGCCGCCGCTCAGTGCATCACTGAACGGTCTTGGTCACCGGGGCCGACTTCGCCCCCTCAACGCCTGCCGTATCGTATGTGCTCATCACGACATAGTAGGTGCCGACCGGCAGGTTGGTAACCGTAGCCGTCGTGGCCGTACCATCCGTCACGTCCACGGAATTCGGGTAAGCGCCCGCCGTGGTCCCGTAGTAGATCCGGTAACCTTCGATCTCCGAAAGCGATAGCGACGTACCGTCGGAACGCGCGGCCGGTGCCACCCAGGACAGGGTCATGCTGCTGGTCTGGGAACTCACCACGATCGAGAAAGGTGCCAGACCAGCCGTATCCGTGCCATCTGTAACCGAAATGACAATCCCGTTGTACGAACCGGCATCAGAGGCTACCGGCGTACCACTCAGCCGTCCCGTGCCCGTATTGAAGCTGGCCCAGGACGGCTTGTTGGCGATGCTGTAACTGAGCGTATCTCCGTCCGCGTCCGAGGCAACCGGCTGGAACTGGTAGGCGCTGTTGGCCGTCACCGAGGTGGCCGGCGTGCCGCCGATGACGGGGGGATTGTTGACCACCGGCGCGGCATCCACCTGGATCGAGAATGCCGGCAGGCTGGCCGAATCCGTGCCGTCGGACACCGAGATCACGATGCCGCCGTAATTACCCGTCTGCGCGTCCGAGGGCGTACCACCCAGCCGCCCCGTGCCCGTATTGAAGCTGGCCCAGGAGGGCTTGTTGGCGATGCTGTAGCCGAGGGCGTCCCCGTCCGCGTCCGAGGCAACCGGCTGGAACTGGTAGGCGCTGTTGGCCGTCACCGACGTGGCCGGCGTGCCCGTGATGACAGGCGGGGTGTTGACCGTCACCACCGGTTGCGGCACGGGCACATTCGTGCCGCCTGAGGCTACCACCTGGTTGACCGTATTCATCTCATCGGTACCGGCCGAGGCTACCATGTTCACCGCGTTGTCCAGGGCCGTTGTGCTGCCGGGAGGCAGTACATCCTTCACGATGGACGGCGTGTCGCCCGGAGTCAGACTGGATATCCCGGCGGCGATATCCGTCACGGCACTGCCCGAATCAAGCACCTCCGCCGCGGTCACAGCGACCCGGGCCTGTTCTAGCATCTGCGCCGTCAGTGTCACGCTGTCGGTCAGACGCGTGCTCCCAACGTTATTGCGGGTACTGACGATCGCCAAATCTATCGTCGATGTGGCAATCACCCCGCCTACCCGCAGACTGTTGCTCATCGCCTCCACAAGTACCTGGCCCGAGACCACATTGGCAACGGCGGCCACGGTTGGATTCGAGCCTACGCCACCGAGGCCGTCGACGACCCCGTCCGTCAGGTCTGCTGCCAGTGTTGACATGATGCTGTCGCCGCTGGCGGACTTGCCGGTTTCCGCGATCAGGTCACGGGTGCGACGCACCATCTCGCCCAATTCCTCACTCGATTTCACCAGGTACGCGACATTCTCTTCGGTGATCTCGGTCGAGATCGGATCGGCGACCCTGTTCGTGTCCAGACCGAAGCCCAATTCCTCAAGCACGACGTGCCGCGCCGCATCGACATTGTTGTTGTCAAGACCGCCGGGCAGCTTTTCGGCCAGCAGGACGATCAGCGTGGTGAACGGATTGATGTTCACCTGCTTGTAGGACGGGTTCAGCATGACCGATACCATTTCGAAATCGGGCGCCGCACCCGTGACCAGATCGATGCCGTCACTGACCACGAGACGCAGCGGATACTGGTTTCCCTTCACCTTCAGGGTTGACCTGAACGTTGCAGTATTGTCGCTGACCATGGAACCCAGCACCTCGCCACTGTTGCTGTAAACCGTGACCGTCGCACCGGTGACCGGTCCGTCCCCGATACTGCCGCTGATCTGGACAGCAGGGATGGCCGAGGATGTGGATCCTGAGGACGCGTCCTGTTCCAGGGAAAGGCAGCCGGCCAGCGGGATGATTAATGTTGCCGTCATCAGCATCCGCTGCAGCATGTTCCGCGATCTGTGCCAAGTCATCATCTGCGTGTTCTCCATCTTTCCGGCACAACCGGCCGGACAGAACAATCGACGTTTAAAATCTCTTTGAATATATTGGGAGAAGCGAAAAAAGATGTGCGTGTTGAGTGGCACAGCGTTGCTGTGTCTCTGGTCACAAAACAGGAAGAATTCGCCGGGAAAGGAAAGCGTGTAATACGGAGGCGCCCGGGCGTCAGCCAGGACGTGTCACAGGCACAGCGGGTACGCCGGCGGCCAAAATCGCCGGCTTCGGGTAACGGCTAAAATCCGGATCGTCCGGCCTTTCGGCCGATGGGCGCCCGCCACCCCAGGGAGGTGCAAGATGATGAATGCGGGAATGAAGGATGTATGAACCCTTCAATGGGTTCGGTAGAAAAAAGCCGGTGCCGAAGTCAGGCGCAGTGCAGGAGCCGCTGCCGTGATGGGGTCGTTCTCCCGCTGGGGTTTAAATTTCCGCGGCAGCGTTTATTGCGCGCCCCTGCCCAGGAGGACAACTTCCGCTGTCTGCAACAGCACCAGGGCATCGAGCAGAATGCTGTAGTTCTTGACGTAGTAAAGGTCATACTGGAGCTTCTCGAGGCCGTCTTCCTCGGATGCCCCGTAGGAATAGCGAATCTGCGCCCATCCGCTGAGCCCCGGTTTGACCCTGTGTCGCTCGTTATAGTAGGGGATTTTCTCGACCAGCCGTTGTACGAACTCCGGACGCTCCGGTCTTGGTCCGACAAAGCTCATGTCGCCCTTGAGAATATTGTACAGCTGGGGAATCTCGTCCAGCCGGAATTTCCTGAGCAGGGAACCGATCCGGGTGACGCGGGCATCGTTCTTCTCCGCCCAGCGTGCAACCCCGTCCTGCTCTGCATTGACCACCATGCTGCGGAACTTGTATATCTGGAACAGCCTGCCGTGTTCACCCACGCGCGTCTGGGTGTAGAACACCGAGGCCCTGAACCTGGCCTCGATCAGCAATGCGATGACGGCAAGCACGACGAACGGCGATACGACCGGAATCAGCACCAGGACGGTGGCGACATCGAAGATACGCTTCCACAGGCGCCTGAAGTTGCTCACCCTGAAACCATCCGAAAGGAACATCCAGCTGGGCTGCATGATATCCAGCCTGATCTTGTCGGTATGGCGCTCGAAGAATGTGAGCAGATCGATGACCTCTACGCCGCCCATCTTGCAGTCCAGCAGGTCATGCACCGGGAGCCCCTTGCGACGCTCGTCCATGGCCAGCACGATGACGTCAACCTGCTGTTCGTTCACGAACTTGGTGAGTGCGCCCGGCGTATTGACCAGGCTTAGACCCTTGCTGTCTACCAGATCACCCGGCGTCGGCATGTAATTGACGATATTCAGCCCGTCCAGAGCGCCGGCGGACTGTGACTGTTTCACCAGGTTGGCGGTCTTGCCGGCGCCCAGGATCAGGACCCGTAGGCGCAGGTCGTAGGCACTCATGATCTTCATGAACAGCAAGCGGATGGCCATGATGCTGACGAAGCTCACGAACACGGCCAGCGCCAACGCGCCGCGGCCGAGGAAAAACCGGGGGACGATGTAGTAAGTGAGACTGAGCACCACCAGCCCCGCGAGCAGGCTGCTGGCGATCCGTACGGCAAGCTCGCTGAGAGTTTTCTGTGACTGGCGCTGGTAGGCGCCGAATGCGATCAGGCTCGACAGCATGACCAGCCCGAACACCACCGCACTGGACGAATAGCTGCTGATGGTCTCATGCCAGCTCATGTTGTCCAGGCGCAACTCGATGCCGACGTAGAAGGACACCATCAGGGCGATCACCTCGATCAGCCCCAGCAGGACAAACTCGGTCGGAATGTGGTGCCTGAGCACCTCGGTGGAATGCGAGAAAAACCTTACATTGTTTTTCGCGGCGGGGCGATTTCCGTGTTGACCACCGGAATCACCGGGTTGTGCGGGTGTCTGCATTGCCCTTTCCAAGAACCATTACCAGGTACGGCCCTGGCCGCTGCAGGATCGCAGTCAGCGGCGGCCAGGCTTTCTATTCAAACCAGCCAGAAATTCATCAGCAAATCATCTTCGCGGCATGTATTCCATCATCGGCCTCATGTGCCGCAGTCAATATAGTGTCATCGGACGAATTCGACAATTCATACAAAAGTACTAGGGCCTGTTCACACTACACAGATCGCCGCGTTGCTGCAGCCAAAACGGGCCAGACAAGGCGCGAGGCTGCAGCCCCCGACCGCGACGCGACACTGGCACAAACCGGGCACCCGGGACGTCGCCGTCAACGTCCCAGCCGGTAACCCAGACCGGCAAAGACGCTGTAGGCGTCGAACTCGCGCAGCGGGTCGGTGTTGTCCCGATTCTGTATGCGCACCCCTGCATTGGCGTTCAGCTTTCTCGACAGGGCATAAGCCAGCTGCCCGTCGGCGTTGAAATACTTGTCCGTCAGGGCCATATTCTCTTCTTCGCTCTCGACGTACCGGCCCCTGAGGGTTGCCTTCAACCGGGGCGACAGACGGTAGCCGATTCTGGCGCCGTATTCCTGTACCTTGCGGTCGTTGGGCGTCGTCTCGTAGTTCAGCTTCCGCAATTCCACCCAGGCCGAGAAATCGGCGGCCGAACCTTCCCGGTTATAGGCGAGGCGCGCGACGCTGTTGCGCACCACATCCTGGGATGTCTGGACGTTACCGAAGTTGCCGCTGTTCGGATCCATGGAACTCGCGAGGTAGATACTGCTGGTATCGGTGATATCCGTGGAGACATTCGCATTGACGCTCGAGTGGCCGCTCAGCCTGTAGAGCGCGGCCAGGCGCGCGGCAAAACCGTCCGTGTCGGCACCCGAATCCCGGTCCACCTTGGTCGCGCCCACCGAGAGCGCATAATCCGACCGGGCCCGCCTGATCGTCGTCCCGATGTTCAGGTTGGTATTGGTATTGTCCTGAGCCAGGGTATCGTCATCGTAATCCACCTTGCGGATGGCACCGGAGAGCGACACGCTGACGGTGGGACGCAGCTGGTATGACCAGTCCGCCGCAAGCCCCGTCTGCCGATTGTCGTTTGAGGTCGTCTCATAGTAGAAATCCCTGAACGAGGGCGTGAGCGTGACCGTATGCCTTTCCGCGGGACGCAATGTCAACTGCGGTGAGATATCAAAGACATTGATATCTTCGGTGTTGCCCGGGGTGTCCGCTGCGAGATTGTTGATCGAGGTCTGGCTGTAGTAATCGCTGACATCCCATTTCAGCACATTCGTGACCTGCGCCCAACTGGCGGCCGTGGCAATGTTCAGATAGGTCTGCGTGCCGAATGTATTGTCCAGGTAGTCGATATACTTCAACGACGCGCTGGCATTGCCGGTCAGCGGGCCCTGGTCCTCGCTGACCGATCCAGCTATGCTCCCCGTCGTAATCAGGTCGTCCGATTCATTGGACGGCACCAGCGCGGCGTTGTCGGTATAATTCAGATCGACGCCCACCTTGCCATTCACCCGGAGGGCTGACGCCGTCGTACTGGCGCCGAGTAACAGCGCGGACAGGACTGCCGCGAGGCAGCGTGAACTTCCCTGGCACATAGCCGGTTTCATCCCCTTTCGTAGTCCGGACCGACGTCAGAACACGCTTTCGGGCACAGTGATGACATCACCCGGCATCAGCAAGACGTTCGTCGTCATGTCCCCGTTTTCCAGGATGTCCTTGAGGCGGATGTTGTAGGTCACGTTACCGCCGTCCTTGGTACGCCTGTGCAATTTGGTGTTGTTCGCATCCGCGTAGATACTCACGCTGCCCGCACCGACCACGGCGTCCAGCACGGTCATGCCGTAGTGATAGGTCATCGAGGCATGGTTGCCGACTGCACCGGTCACCCTGATCATCGACAGGTAGTCCTGTCCTGAAAGCCCGGTCAGGATGACGGTGACATTGGGATCCTTGATGTACGCCGACAGCTTGTTCTCGATATCACCGGCCAGCTGTTCCGGCGTCTTGCCCGCCGCCATGATATCGCCGACCAGGTGCACGGCGATCTTTCCATCCGGGCGTACCGGCTCGTTGATCGACAGTTCCGGGTTCTTCCAGACGCTGATGCTGACCTTGTCCCCGACTTCAATTTTGTAGGCGTCCAGCATCACACCCTGCCCGCCGGTGGTCTCGTCCGGCAGATTCGGGGGGCCGGATGCACAGCCTGCAAGCGCGAATACAATCAATCCGATACATACTTCCTTGACGGGATATTTCATTGTTTCTCCTTGATCGGCGTCTCGCTGGAAAACATTGGTGGCGGTAAAGCCCGTGCAGCCCCAAAACCTTACCATAACATGCTGATTCAGTGTACATACATCGCTGACTATTCGTCAGACAAGCGTTTACATGCAGGTCCAGATCGCCGTGATGTCGGCATCGCGGACCCGCGAGTGAACCGGTAGCGTCAGCAGACGCCGGGCGAACGCCCTCGCCACCGGGAAGTCCCCGGCACCGGCCAGGTATCGCCCGAGCCCGGTGATATCGGGCAGCGCGGCCGGGTACAGCCTGGAGACGCCCAACCCCTTTTCCTTCATGCAGTTATAGAGTCGGTCCCGGATGTCCGGCGCGAACAGCAGGGGATAACGCAACAGGACGTTCGAACCGGGCATGTCACAGACCGCAGGCAGATCCACCACGCGGCCGGTCCGGGCGAGCGTCCCGACGCGGCCGGCAAGCGAAGTTTGAACGTGCTGACCGCGCTGTCGGAAGGCGTGGATATTGGCCGTAAGCAGCCCCAGACGGGCGGCATCCATGCAGCGGACCTCCGCCAGGGCGTGAAAGCGGGTTTCTCCCAGGTGCAGGAACGGCAGCCCGGCCGGAATCCAGTAGATGCGGGGCCTGCTCATGAGGTTGTACAGGACGGCCTGGATGCGGAAAGCCAGCCGCTGCGGGGCCGACGCGTCTCTGTGCGCACCAAAATCGGGCAACAGCCCGTCGAATCGATTCTCCCGGTATAGAACGGCGCCGCCACCCAGCAGGCTGACGGGTTTTCCGCGGCCGAAACTCACGACCACCAGATCTCCGCCCCAGAAAGCCTCCATCCCCTCGACGGGGAACGCCTGGGCACTGTCCTCGATCAGGACCGGCGAAAAGCGCGCGGTGACGGCCCTGATCGCGCGCAGGCGTTCCTGGATGCCGAACAGGTCGACCGCAATGATGGCGACAGTGTCCGGACCGACACGCGCCGCCAGCTGGTCGAGGTCCATCCACGGCCGCTCCGGCTCGAGATCGACCAGGACCGGGCTGGCACCGGCATACAGGACCGCACTGACCAGATCCGGGCAGCCGTAAGCCGGCAGGATGACCTGCGGATCGTGCACACCCTTCAGTCGGACAGCCGCCATGACGGCCGCCGCCAGCGCGGCCGTTCCCGAATTGAAAAATTTCGCCTGCCAGGGATGAAAGACATCGGCGGGTGATTGACCGGCGCGCGCACCGGCGCGAAGGTTGATCGGCTGGCCGGCGGGTGGCAGCGCGTAGAACATCTAGCGCCTTGAGGGCGTCCAGGTCGTCATACGCTTGCCGGCGAAATACGACACGGCGGCCTTCGCCAGCGCCAGATTGGTCTGGACAAAAAAGAACACGATCCTGACCAGCTTGTTCTCGCGCATCCTGACGGACATCCAGCCGGCGGCGGCGAGCGCGTAGAATACCGCCTGCAGCACCAGCGCCGTCTGATACACCGCGCCCTGCCGCAGCAGCGACAGCGTCAGCGCCAGGAACACCAGCAGGAACCAGGGCACCCCCCAGCGCATGATCTTGTGACTCCAGACCTGGAACGAGAACAATCCGAGCCGGAAGGGGTTCAGAGCCTCCGGATGGCGCGCCAGCGCGGTGATCCCCCGAATCACGGTCCGCACCTTCCTGTTGAACTCGAGCCCCGGATCCTGCACATCGGAGTAGACCCCGACGACCTCAGGGACGCTGATGGCGACCAGACCCTGCATGGCGCAGTTCAGGGCCGTATTGAAGTCGCTCGGTGCATGGATATCCCAGTCTGTGCAGACTTCACGGCGGGCCGCGAAAAAGGAGCCACTCAGTCCGACCAGGCCTGCGCGCTCCGATTCGAGCCGGCGCAGCCACATTTCGTACCTGACATAAAGTCCCTCTCCGACCACGCGGCCGTCCGCGCTCACGAACCGGTCCTCGCTCGACAACGCCCCGACGCGGCCGTCCGAGAAGCCATCGGCCAGCAGGCGCAGGGCATCCCCGGGGATCTCGGTCGCCACATCGGAAAACACCAGTATCTCACCCCGCGCGGCGCCGATCGCGCACCACTGCGCGTACTCCTTGCCCTTCCTCTCGTCGGCGCGGACCAGGCGCACGCCCCTGCCGGCATATCCCTCGACGATGCGGTCCGTGGCATCCGTCGAACAGTCGGAGGCAACGATGATGTCGAGCAGTTGGCCGGGATAGTCGATACGCAGGGAATTCTCGATCTTGCCGGCGATGCGCGCCTCCTCGTTGTGAACGGTCACGATGAGGGTAAGATGTGGCAGACGACCGTTACCGGGTGCACTCGCTTCCCGCCGCGCCCGGTGCGGCAGCGACCTGAGTATCAACGGATACAGGAAATAGCTGTAACAGCTCAGCAGCGCAAACAGGTAAAACAGATTTTCCATCGGCATCCCTCGACTGGCGGCATTGCAGTCTTGACCCGGTACCGGCACGGCAGGTGCCATGACCAGCAGAAAGCGCCCGGGATAGCATTCCGGACATCCCCTGCCGGGCCGGCCGGTCGAACCATCTTACAGGGCGCCCGGCGGCCCGTGTACAGCCTCCATCCCCCTGGCCCGCCCGCACACACGCCTCCGGAGGCAGGCGGGTATTCAGCGCGACCGTGCCATACTGTATATTCCGGAAGACAGGAAGCCACGGGTACCTGTCGAATATCGTCCGGCACACTATCCTGTTGAACCGAAATGCTCAACCCGATCCACGCGCATGACGATAAGAACAGCAGACTCTGCCGTTCATCACCTGCATCGGCAGGACCGGCCGTATGTATGATCCATATCCGAATGAACGCCGGGCAGGTACCCGGAACACCCGCCGCGCGCCCGCCGTCACGGCGACATCGACGACGCATGTAAACGAGGGAGATTGCCCGTGACTGATGTCACCGTACTCGGTGCCGGACCCGCCGGCCTCGCCGCCGCACTGGAACTGGCTGAATCCGGTGTGAAGGTCACCGTCATCGAGCAACAGGAGCGCGTCGGCGGCAACGCGACCAGCTTCGAATTCGGCGGAATCAATGTCGACTTCGGCAGCCATCGCCTGCACCCGGCCTCGCCGCCACAGGTGCTGGCACGTATCCGCAAGCTGCTGGGTGACGACCTCCTGACCCGCCCGCGCCATGGACGCATCCGGCTCATGGGGCGCTGGATACATTTCCCGCTGCGACCGGTTGACCTCCTGCTGAGAATGCATCCGCGTTTCGCAGCCGGTGTCGGCCTGGACATCGCACGCAAGACCCTGCCGGGCGGCGTGAAGAGCGGCGCGGATGAAACGTTCGCCAGCATCCTTGAGAAGGGTCTTGGCAGAACCATCTGCAAGGAGTTCTATTTCCCCTATGCACGCAAGATCTGGGGCATGGAACCGGAACAGATCTCACCCATCCAGGCCTACAAACGGGTCTCGGCCGGTTCGATCGGCAAGATGATCAAACGCCTGCTCCCGGGCAGCGGCTCGGGCGGGGCCAGCACCAAGGGTATCTTCTACTACCCGAGGCACGGTTTCGGACAGATCTGTACGGCCCTGTACGATGCCGCCACCCGGGCGGGTGCCACTGTACACCTGGGATCGACGGTGCGCGAGATCAGGCTGTCCGGTCCCGGGCAGGAGGTCGTATTCGAAAACGGCGAGGGCACTCACAGCGTCACCTCGAACCAGGTCTATTCGACTATCCCGGTCACATTGCTGACACGCCTGCTGGATACTCCGGTACCGGAAGATGTCCTGGCGGCGAGCCAGGCACTGAAGTTCAGGTCGATGGTGCTGGTCTACCTGCTGCTGGCGCAGGACCGGTTCACGGAATATGACGCACACTATTTCCCCGGTGAAGAATTCCCCTTCACACGCATCTCGGAAACCAAGAACTACTCGGATCGCGGCGAACCACAGGGCCGTACCAGCCTGTGCGCCGAGGTGCCCTGTTTCCTGGGCGACGGGAACTGGTCGATGCCGGCGCCTGAGCTGGCAGAGCGCGTCAAGGCGGGGCTCGCGCAAGCGGGCCTGCCGATTGCCGTGGAAGTCCTCGATGTCCAGGTAAGGAAAATCGCCCATGCCTATCCCCTGTTCGGCGTCGGCTACGAGGGGCATTTCGCCCGGCTGGATCAGTGGCTTGACCAGCTCGATGGCCTGCTCAGTTTCGGCCGTCAGGGACTCTATGTTCACGACAACACGCACCATGCCATCTTCATGGCCCAGGCGGCCGTGCACTGCCTCCGTACCGATGGCACCATCGACATGACCGCCTGGCACGAACAGCGCAAGCTGTTCGAAAAACACGTGGTTGAGGACTGATTCCCCTGACGTCAGCGGCTGCAGCCATGCGCGCCATATTCACCTTCCACAGCATCGACGACAGGGGATCGGTCATTTCGTACCATCCCCGTCATTTCGCCCTGCTGCTCGAGACACTGGCGGAGAAACGTATCCCCGTGCTCGATCTGGATACCCTGCTGTCCCCCGACAACCGGCACGGGGTGGCGCTCACCTTCGATGACGGTATGCGCTCGGTTCACCGTGCGGCACTGCCGGTACTCAGGGATCACGGCGCACCGGCACACCTGTTCCTGGCCACCGGCGCCGTGGACAGCGACACGCCCTGGCCGCCCGACGCGGTGGATGGCCATACCTTCGAGATGCTGAACTGGGACGAAATAGGCGCCTTGCACGCGGCCGGGGTCGCGATCGAATGCCACACCCGGACGCATCCGGACATGCGCACGCTTTCCGAGACCCGGATGCAGGAGGAATGCGAACAGGCGGACGAGCTGATCGGGCGGCGCCTGGGACGCCGCCCGGACTATTTTGCCTACCCGTTCGGCTATCACGACCGCAAGGTGCGCGATTTCGCCAGGCGGCGCTACCGTGGCAGCGTCACGACCGAACTGCGCGCACTGGGCGCGCAGATGGACCCCGCCGCGATACCACGACTGGACGTCTATTACCTGCAGTCCGAGCCGTTGATCCGCGGCATCGATTCCCTGGCGTTGCAGGCCTGGCTGGCGGCGAGAAACCTGCTGCGCAATATAAAGGGCAGCCAGTGCCGGTCCGATTGCAACTAGGGCCTGTTCACACCACGCAAATCGTCGCGACGGAGGTCCATTTCGCACCTGACAAGGCGGTGCGAGCGACGTGTACTCGACGTACACCAGCGCGCCCCAACGCCGGCCGGTGCGATAGGGGCCCCGTCCCTTCGGGTCGCGCCCCAAAACGGGTCAGTCTGCGTTGCTCGTCGTTCATTTGGCACAAGGAATACGCCACCGGCTGAAGCCGGTGGCTTCGGGTTGCGGCTGCAAGCCGGATCGACCGGCCATCCGGCCGATCAACCCCCTCCCCCTCAGGGGGAGGGTTGGGGAGCGGGGCGTCAAACAGAAAAACACGGTCTCCCGAAGGGAGAAGGAACCCTGCTTTCATACCGCCCGCCCATAGCCTGCTGAGCGCATTGGCGTGCAGAGCGATCCGCCGCCTGAAGACGGGGGGTTGACGGATCCCCTGTCGAAGACTCTAAACTTCACTCCGTGCGCCTTGTCTGGCCCGTTTTGGCTGCAGCAACACGGCGATCTGTGTTCCAGGCCCCTGTCCGGGTCATCCGCACGTGGCAAGGCAAGCGATCAGCGGTGACAGTATTGCGATCGTTCGGACGGAACAGCGGATTCTATTCATTCTGTAGGCCTGCAAAAGGTTCCGCACAGCCGCCGCGGCAGCGATACGAATCCCCGGTCCGGTGCCTAGCCCGCCGCCTTGCGCGTGTCCGGCCCGGCCAGTTTCTTCAGCTTGCACTCGAGCAGGCTGTAGACGAAAGCGGCGCTGCTGTACAGGTAGTAAAGCTGGTGAAAGGCCAGCCCCATGGCGGCAAACAGCAGACCCTTGCGCCGGTAGAACAACGCCACCAGGCGCCGGTTGGCCCAGACTACCGGGACCACCATGCCCGGCACCGCCCACCACGGCGCGAATCCGGCCACGGCCGCGACTATCACCAGCGCGAACAGCCCGGCCAGTGCCGCGCGCACGCGCTCCATGGAGCTGACGTTGAGGTCGTCCACCATTCCGCTCTGCTCGATCATCAGCCGCGACCAGGGAATGGCGCGGCAGAACACCTCGGTGTGCAGCAGGTTGACCAGGCGCCAGACCTTGAGATGGGTGCTCTGCAACTCCGGAAACAGCAGGATCTTGCCGCCCGCCTCGCGCAAACGGTATCCCAGCTCGATATCCTCGATTGACGGGCGCTTGTAGCGTTCGACATCGAAGCCGCCCACCGCGAGAAAGGCATCCTTCCTGACCGCCCCGCAGCCGGCCCAGAAGGTGGAGGCCTCCTTGCGTCCGCGGTGGTGATAGAAGTGATGCACGAGATTCTTGTACTGGGAAAGAAAATTCTGTGCCGGCGGCTGGTCGTCGTAGGAACCGAACACGGCGACGACGCCTGGTTGGGCGAAGCCCTCGTGCATGTAGCGGGCCGCATCGTCGTGGATGATGACATCCGCGTCAACGAACCAGAGGATGTCCCCCTCGGCCACGCGTGCCGCCTCGTTGCGCGCCGCGCCGGGGCCCAGGCGGCCGCCGGAGGGCATCACGCGGGCGCCCAGTTTCTCGGCGATCGAGGCCGTATCGTCCGTGGACGAGTCATCGACGACCAGTACCTCGCGCACCTCGCCGCGGCGCTGCATCTCGACCAGCGGGGGCAGGCTTTTCACGATGTAGTCGCGCCCGTTGTAGACGGGCATGATGATGGAGATGTCGTGCTTACCGGCCGGACTCGGGGATTCAGTATCGCCACTCATTGTCATTGCACCATTCGCCGGGCATTGCAGACGGTACGGCGTGGTTCGTAATTATCCGTCCGAGTTCCGTTGCGACAGGCCGACCTGCGCCTTGTAGACATCCGGGTGCGTGAACACGTACTTGTCGCGCACCGCCTCGTTTTCGCCGATGATCTCCTGGTAGTTGTCCTCGGTGTTGACTGCCATGTGATCGATATCGTGTCCGAGCAGCTTCTGCCCCAGCATGAGGCCCATCTCGATGGAGTGGTCCGCGTTGTTGTAGCGGAAAATCCCCCCGCGACCGGAGATATGCAGACCCTCGAAACCGGCGAGGTATTCCTTGATGATGGCTATCCTTGACGAATAACCAAGGTCGTAGACCGGATAGGCAAAGCGCGTGCGCACCACCGTGCAGCCTTCGTATTCATCGCGCTCGATGAAGTGCAGCTTTTCGACGAGATCGTCGACACAGCGTTTCGCGACGTCCTCGTCCGACATGCTCCAGATTTCGTCGTTCAGGGTGCAGAAACACTCGAGCACCAGCGAGGTATGCTGATCGTCCGGGACCATGTCCGGGCTCCAGTTCCTCGGTTCGTGGAAGCGCCCGAACAGGATGTCCGAATCCTGGATGTACAGCCAGGTGTCCTGGGATACCCGCGGACGCCTGATCTTCACGTTGACCGTTATCAGATCACGGAACTCAAGGCTGCTCGCGGCTTTTTTGACGCTATCGCTGCACTCCGGCACGAGGATTTGCGCCAGGTAGCCCAGCGGTATGGTGGAAACCACCGCATTGCCGCGGATACTCTGCTCCTCGCCGTCCTTTACGTAGAAAACCTCGAAATCGTTCGGCCCGTGGTAGTGGATCCTGCTGACCGCGGCACCCAGCAGGACACGGCTGCCGCTGTCACATATGTCCTCCGCGAGGCGTTCCGGGATACGCATGTAACCGTAACGTGGATACATGAACTGGTCGATCAGGCTGGTCACCTTGTTGTTGCTGCCGACCAGCGCGTCGCGCACGGCCGTCCAGATCGAAAGGCCCTTGCTGCGCTGGGAAACCCAGTCTGCAGACAGCTCCTCGCAGGGCCGGCCCCACACCTTCTCGGAATAAAGCCGGAAGAACATGTTGTAGAGCTTGCTTCCGAACTGCGATTCGTAGGCCTGTTTCATGTTGACGATGGGCCTGTTGCTTACCGACTGCCTGATCGTGGCCCAGAGGAAGGCGAACCCGGCATGCAGGATGGTCAACGGGCCGGTGTTTTTCAGGATGTCGGAAAACCGGATCGGGTAATAGAAGAACTTCCTGTCGTAGTAGATGCGGCTGATGCGATCCACCATGACAATCTCGCCCTCCATCAGATGGCGGAACCACTCGTTCAGATCCTCGTTCTTGGAGAACCAGCGGTGCCCGCCCAGATCGAAGCGATAGCCGTCAGCCTCTATCGTACGGCACAGGCCGCCGACATAGTCATTCTTTTCCAGGACCGTAACGCTGCCGCCCTTGGTGCTCACTTCGTGACCGGTGGCCAGGCCGCCCGGGCCGCCGCCCAGGATAATGACATGCTCGGGACGGTAACTCATCTCGGCTTCCTGCCCCGGTAGCGTGCGGCGGTATTGTAGATCCAGCTGAACAGCTGGGAGATCATGTACACGACGCAGAACAGCTCGACCGCACCGACCAGTCCGCCGGGAATGCTGACGTGATACCCCGGCAGATACTGTGCAAGCAGAATGGCATGAACGCTTTGATCGGCCGTACCGCGGAACACCAGCCAGCCGGTCGTGACGAACAGCCCGCCGGCGATGATCATGCCGAGCGCCAGGCCGAGATAGTTGCCGTCGAAGCGCAGCGTCACGCCCATCAGGTCATCCTTGCTGCCGCCGCTGCGAAGATAGTCCTGCACCTGCGAGGCAATGCTGCGGGCATAGATCCGGTAGAACATGGCGGCCAGCAGGGCCCCGATCAGCGCCCCCCAGAACAGGCCTATCCACGCCCCGGTATGGCTGACGCTGTATCCGGGCAGAAAGACACCCAGCAGGTTCAGGAACTGCCCCGGCTTCGGCAGGCCGCGATAAAGCGACATGTAGGTCAGCACGAACATGGACAGCCCGCTCACGCAGCCGAAGACGGCGGCCAGCAGCAGGGTATTCAGCCTGACCGCGGCGCGCAGTAGATTTTCGTTGAGAGGCGCCGACCCGTCTTCGCCCGTCTCGATAAACGCATTGTTTGACATAATCCGGAATACCCGCCAGCTATTCAGCCATCAGTCTCCACCAGGCCGAACGCACGACAATCATCACGACGTACAGATAGTGGGTCATGTTCCAGAGCAGCGCGAGCATGAAGCCTGTGATCGCGCCGATGAGCCAGACGTAGAACGCGCCGAGCACGCCGCCGCCCCAACTGACCCGGTAGCCCGGCAGGTAGATGCCGAGCAGTTCGAGGTGCCCGCCGACCTCGCCGCCCGACGGCGCACCCTTGATCAGCAGGATCGCCGTCGCCAGCAGCAGCATCAGCGCCCAGGTCGTGCCCACGGCGACCGCCAGGGCAACGGCATCCATTTTCGCAAACGCGGCCATGAGGATGGCCTTGTCTGCGCTGTCGGACATTTTCGTCATTGGATCTACCTTCGTGGGTCCGGGCAGGTATCAGGCGGTCTTCTCGCCAAGGAGTGTATCGAAATAGGCGATGGTTTTCTTTAGGCCTTCTTCCAGCCCGATGGTAGGCTCCCAGCCGAGTTTTTCCCTGGCCACGGAGATATTCGGGCAGCGCTGGGTCGGGTCGTCGCTGGGCAGGGGCCTGAACACCAGCTCCGAGCGTGACCCGGTCAGATCGATGACCTTCCGTGCCAGTTCGAGAATGGTGAACTCGCCCGGGTTGCCGACGTTGACCGGACCGACCAGTTCGTCCGGGCTGTCCATGAGCCTGACGAATGCTTCAATCATATCATCCACATAGCAGAACGATCGGGTCTGCTCACCGCTGCCATAGATGGTGATCGGTTCATTGTTGAGCGCTTGGACGATGAAATTGGACACCACCCTCCCGTCGTTGGGGTGCATGTAGGGGCCATAGGTGTTGAAGATCCGGGCGACCTTTATCTTGAGACTGTGCTGCCGGGAATAGTCGAAGAACAGGGTTTCGGCACAGCGCTTACCCTCGTCGTAGCAGGAGCGGATCCCGATCGGATTGACGTTGCCCCAGTAGTCCTCGGTCTGCGGGTGGATGTCCGGGTCACCGTAGACCTCGCTGGTCGATGCCTGGAGTATCTTTGCCTTGATGCGCTTGGCCAGCCCCAGCATGTTGATCGCCCCGTGCACACTGGTCTTGGTGGTCTGGACCGGGTCGTGCTGGTAGTGGATCGGGCTGGCCGGACAGGCCAGGTTGTAGATCTCGTCCACCTCCACGTAGAGCGGGAAACAAACATCGTGCCGGATGACTTCGAAATAGCGGTGCTCCAGGAAGTCCACGATATTGCGTTTCGTGCCGGTAAAGAAATTATCGACACATATCACATCGTGGCCGTCAGCCAGCAGCTTTTGACAGAGATGCCTGCCCAGGAAACCCGCGCCACCCGTAACCAGAATCTTTTTCACGAACGTTTGTCTCTCGCTTGATTTACGACCGGGCCGGTCGCAACGCCCGTGGCCGCGACCTCCAGGCACCTTACCCGTAAACTGGCTGACTCTACGCAACAAAACCGCATATTTCAACAACTACCACGCACGCCCCCTGCCGGTTCCGGTGGGTTACGGCCGGGAATCCGGCAGCTGCGCCGGCCGCCCGGATGCGGTCGCAAGATGCAGGCTAGCCGCTGAATCGAAATACCCTGAAATCGCTGTTCTCGAACACGGGCGTCAGATTCTCAGCACAGCGCACGCTCCAATCGACCAGGTAATCATCATCCTTGATCCCGGAGCTTTCCTTGTCGAGGACGACGTACGTGGCTCCCGCCTGCACCAGGAAGTCGCGCAATTCGAACGGATCATCGGCCCAGTAATACATCATCGAGCGCCGACCGCTGTACAGCGCCAGTATCCTGGGTTTGCGAAATACGACCAGGCTGTCCCGCGGGGTCTGCGTCCGGATGAATTCGAACAACTCGGTGCTTTGCTCTTTATCCACACTATTGACGAAATCACCGAAGTTCTTCAGAGAATAGCTGCCTGCATAGGACGTAATGACCACGAGCAGCGTACCGGCTGCCAGCCACGCCCTGCCCGGCAGGTACCCGCTTGCCTGGACGAATTCAACCCCGCGGAATATGTAGACCAGGTAAAGCGGGATCAGCGGCAACAGGTACCTGTCCTGGACAAACGGGACCGGCAGCAGCACGAGCACGTAAAGCACAAGAAAGACATCGCCACACGAGGGGCCTTCCCTTCGCAGCAGACCGATAAATCCGGCCAGTGCCAGCAACCCTGATACGAGGTAAAGGGCGTTGTCGATGATCCTGCTGACACCGCTGGTCCAGTAGGCAGATATGGCCTGGTGGTAATAATCGATGTGTCTGATCACCCGCGCGACGGTATCGCGGACGACCTTTCCCGGTTCAATCCGGCGCACGTTCTCTCCCTGCTGGACCGATACGGATGTGGACTGGGGCCTGTTTTTCAGGCTGTCGACAAAGGAGTCGAGGTATGACTGGCCGGAACCGATCCATAAATTCTGGGCGAGATACAGCACAGCAAACACGACGACTGCCACCAGGCTGGAACGCCGGATCCTCCTCGTCTTCAGCATGTCGAGTATCAGCACGGCAGGCATCAGTAAAATGCCAAGGATACGGGTCGCATAGGACAGGTAGACCAGCAGCCCTGTCACCGCTCCCGGCAGGTAATTTCCCCGCTCCTGTTCGGCGTCCATGTATCGTCGGTCGATGAACAGCACAGCCGTGTATGTTGACAGCATGAACAGGAAGTCGGGAAGGATCTGGTCCTTCGCTGCCCATACCCATGGACTGAAGGCCATCGCCGTCACCGCAGCGAACTGTGCAAGCCGGGAATCCAGCCGGTAAAGCACGTAACGATGGAACACCAGCAGAAAAACCGAAAAAACCAGCAGCCCGGCCACCCTCATCGCATGCAGATCCAGGCCGAAGAGCTTGTAAACCGGGGCCAGAAACAGCGGAAACAGCGGCGGATATGCGCCTGGCGCCAGCAGCGGGTCATGCGGGTTGTAGACATAGCCCGTGTCCGTATAGGGATGCCCGGTTGCGATGTTGATGGCATGCAGCACGTTGAGCGCAAAATCGCCGTTCCAGGGATGCCCGCCGCGGATGGTCAGCGCATGGAACGCGAATGCCAGGACGATCACCGCGTAGATGTGATAGTTCCGGGAAACGGCGGTGAGCCAAACGTTTTCTGATTGCTCTTTCATACTCTTACCGGCAGCCTGGACAGGCTGTATCGGCTGGCTGGCGTGTGACATGAACGGACTCTGGGTCGGAAACCGCGATCATTCCCGGTGCTGATGATGGATACAGGGTTCGCCGCCTGCGCCGGGCGGTGGACGACGACCATCCGGCACCGTGGCTGATCAGGAAATTATCCGGGCGATCCGGCGGTAGATAAAGCCGGGCGCGCGCGCGGCGAGGGAATACGCCGGCAGTGCCAGACGGCAGTACCAGCGGCATGCCAGGAACACCGGCCGCCACAGGGCACTGCTGTAATACAGCGGATAACCGGCACTTTTCAGCTCTCCTGCCATGAAGGCCTCGGCCACCAGCCGCTCGCGCGCGGTCATTTCCCTGCGCCAGCGGTCGATGTCCGAATTGCGCGGCTTGCGGCGCAGCTTGCGGTGGATATGCGCCTCGCGTTCCGGGATCCTGCCTTCGAGACCGTCCTCCCAGCGCAGCATACCGGGTTCGAATTCGATGCCCAGATAACGGCAGACAGAGCGGATGGTGGTTTCCGTATCGCGCACCAGGTCTTCGTAACGGACCTCGTGTATCCCTATCTCAGGGTGGGCCGCGCGGCACTCACGCACCGAATGGACGGCACTGCGCCATTCACTGGTATTGTCATGCAGCCAGGGGCCGTACCACCCGACCTTCTGGAAGGACTTCGCGACATCCCGCCCGTCCCGGAGCAGGTGAATGATCCTCGCCTCCGGATACAGCGCGACCAGTCCCGGTATGATCGAGACGTACGGGGGTGTCTTGTCGCCCCAGATCGTCTTGCCTTCTCTGTCGAGATGAAAGTCGTATATGACGTTCATGACGTCCCGGAGGCCGGGTTTTTCAAGCCGCGCCACGTCGTGCTCGAATCGTTCCCTGGTCAGGCCCATGTCAGGCCAGCGATAGTGACCGGTGATGATGTCCACCGCCCGGGCGAGCTGGGCGGCATCGAGCGGTTTTCCAGCCGGCAGTCGTTCCAGCAACGGCTTGATGAAATAGGTCTCGGGCGGGATGGCGATCCTGGAATGCGCACACAGTATCACCCGCAGGAGAGTGGATCCGGAACGCCCGGATCCGACGATAAAGAAAGGTGCATTCATGCTGCTTGCTTGACCTGTCGCATGCCCGGACCCGCGCCTGTATCGACATGCGGTCTTTCGGATATCCGGTCGTCAGCCCGCCTAACGGACCGTACGGCCGATGCGCCCGTAGACTAGCCTGTCGAACCACGGCGACGCAACGACTTTATCCGCTTCTCCCGTACTGAAAAACACCCTCTGCAGGCCGGCCGGCAACGCCGGCAGCGGAACATTCCTCCGATCCCGGTGTATCGCGTGGTTCCTGAGCCGTCAGAACGACTGCTGTCGATGTCGCTGCCGTGCGCTCCAACATGCCCTCGGAACGCGATATTTCCCGGCCCGATCCGGGATCATGCGCTGGATGGACGCACGCCTGCGGTGGATATCGGCTCAGCCCCGCAGCAGGCGCTCAAACCGCTCCACCACGCTTCCGGTCGAGAAATGTTCACGCACGAATGCGCTGCCCAGGCGGCCGGTTCTGCCGCCCTGACCCAGTGCAGTCCGGATCGCCGCCAGAAATTCAGCCCGGCTGCTGGCAAGATAGAGCTGTGCCCCGTGAACCGCCCCGATACCGTCATTGGCGATGGGCGTACAGACCACGGGACGGCCGGCATACATGGCCTCAAGCACCTTGTTTTGCAATCCGGCGCCCGAAAAGAGTGGGAATACAAAGACATCGACGGACCGGATGTAGTCCCAGACATTGTCCACCTCACCGGTTACGTGAATTCCCTGCGCACGGCACAGCTGCAGCAGCTCCTTTGAGGGATTGCGCCCGATGATGTAGCACTGCAGACCGGGCAGTACCTGTCGAAGCGGGGGAAACAGCTCACGCGCCAGCCAGGTGCCGGCCTCGGCATTCGGCGGATAGGCCATGTTGCCCAGAAAGGCGATATTCGGGTGATCGAGGTCGACCGGTGCGGCTGACGCATAGCCGTCCTCGACGATGCTGTTCGGTATGACGTTGGCCAGGCTGCAGATTGACTCCGCATCCCTGCTGGAGATATAGATACACGGACAACGTCGGCAGATCGCACGCTCCCACCGGCGGGTCTTCCATTCCTCGAGCAGGCCAGCCCAGCCCAGAAACCGGCGCACCCGGGTCCGCGCTCGCCTTCTGAGCAAATAGGCAGAATCGATAAAATCGCACAGGATGCGGGGCGGCCGGATCGCCTCCGGCAATGCCAAGAGCATGTCTGCATTATTCCCTCCCACACCCACGCCGAGACCCGCGTCATAGCGGTTACGCAATGTCAGGCATTCGCCCACCTTTCGGAGATAAAAACCACGGTGATTATCGACCTGTTCATAAGGCCTGCCAAAGGGCGCCAGCAGGTGCGCGACATTGCGCAACCGGCGCAACAGCCGCCGCAAAGCGCTTTCACGCGGCGGCGGTGGATCGATGACATCAACATTCCTGCAATACCCCTTGAGCCCCTGAATGTCCTGCTGCGCATAGTGTTCGTGGTATTTGTTGATGATGATGACATCCACGACATGGCCCCGTTCGGCGAGGCCCCTCAGTAACGGGAAATAGCGCACCGTCATGCCGTTGCGCCGTGCCGGATAGAACAGGGTGTTGACAAGGATGACGATCGAGAGGGTGGGCTTGCTTGTCGACATGCAGGAAAAATCAGGTCAATTTATTGTATTTCGCTGCGTCATGCATTATTACCAGTCCGTTGGATTGACAGTATACAGCACATAATAGATTGTAATACATTAGATTTTATGCGACCCGCGGCAACCGGCACGGGTAGTGCCGAACAGGAACCCTGGCCTTGTCCCGCTCAAACCCGCCCCGAGTACTCCATATCGCTTCCGGCGACCTGTGGGCAGGTGCGGAAGTCCAGCTTTACACGCTGGTACGGACCCTGCACTCCATGAACGACCTGACGGTGAGTGTCGTCCTGCTGAATCACGGCAGGCTGGAAGAAGAACTGCGTGAAGCCGGCATCAGGGTCCAGGTGCTCGATGAGTCACAACTGAATGTCTGGAACATCCTGAGCACCCTCGTACGCATCATGCGCGAGATAAAACCCGCTGTCGTGCACACCCACCGGTATAAGGAAAACATTCTCGGCAGCCTGGCAGGCCTGTTTGCCGGTGGTGTTCCTTCCATCCGCACAGTACATGGTGCCGCAGAGGCCAAGCTGTCGCTTTTTCAGCTACCGAAACAGCTGACACGTTTCTTCGACTGGCTGGCCGGTCGTTTAGTGCAACGCAGGATCGTTTCCGTATCCTACGAACTTGCCGAACAACTGTACAAGGTATTCCCTTCCAGGAAGATCTGCGTCATCGAGAATGGCATTGATATAGAGGATATACGAGCGCTATCAGGACAGGATAATCGCATTGCCCGGACGGGTACAGGCACCGTGAAACTTGGCATTGCCGGCAGGCTGGTTCCGGTGAAGCGAGTGGATCTTCTTATTGCAACGGCCCATTGTATGCAGACCGAACACCCCGAATTCAGGTGTGAATTTCATATATTCGGGGATGGTCCCTTACGTCGGGAACTCGAGCAACTCAGCCACCGTCTCGGCACGAAGAAAATAGTTCATTTCGAAGGCCATCAGGACGATATGCTTCGCAGATTACAGGAACTCGATGCATTGCTAATGACATCCGACCACGAAGGCCTGCCCATGATCTTACTTGAGGCCATGGCATCGCGGACACCCGTTATCGCCCATGCGACGGGCGGTATTACGACACTGCTTGAGAAGGGTTTATGCGGTTACCTGGTCCATGAGCAGGAGCCTGCCGCCTATGCAGCGGCCATCCTGGACCTGCTGGGTGATGCCGGAAGGCGTGAAGCGATTACCGGAAGGGCATACCAGCGTGTTGCCGACCAATATTCTGCGACCGCAAATGCACGGGCCTACCTGGCACAATACCGGTCTCTTTCAGCCTGAGGGTATGGACAGCTCGAATAAGAAAATCGTCAGTCACACCTCCGTCTACATGCTGGGAGACGTGCTCAGGTATAGCGTGAGCCTTATCATGCTGCCGATCTACACGCGCTACCTGACACCGTCGGACTACGGCACCGTGGAGCTGCTGACGATGCTGATCGATTTTGCCGCGATCATCTTCGGCGCGCGTACCGGCCAGTCGGTATTCCGGTTTTTCTGTACGGCGGAAAGCGCCGCGGACAGAAACTCGATCATCGCTTCAGCGCTCTTTCTCGGAGTATCGTCCAACGGCATTGGCGCAGTTGCAGTCGCGGTTCTCGCAGGCCCCCTCGCCAGCCTCATGTTCCCGGAGCATCATTATTCAAGCTACGTAATTCTGCTCGCCGTGAACATGTTTCTGCTGCCGCTGACCGAAATTCCACTGGTGCATATCAGGGCGCAACAGAGACCCTGGTTGTTCTTCATCTTCAGCTGCCTGAAACTCGTAACCCAGGTCGCCATGAATATATACTTTGTCGTATTCCACGAAATGCATGTGGATGGCGTCATTTACAGCGCCGTACTGTCCAGTCTCGTCATGGCCGTGTTGCTGAGCAGCTATTCCCTGTATGAGGCCGGTATCCAGGTAAGGCTTGCAACGTGCAGGGAATTGTTCTCATTTGGATTGCCGCTGAAACTTGCGGCGATCGGGTCTTTTTATCTTACCTTCGGCGATCGATATGTTCTCAACATGTACAGCGACCTGTCCCAGGTCGGGCTTTACGCGCTGGGCTACAAATTCGGCTTCATATTCACCCTCATCGGCTGGACACCCTTCCAGAAGATGTGGGACGCCGAGAAGTACGTCATCTACGACAAACCGAACGCAATCCAGATCTACCAGAAAGTGTTTCTCTACACCAGCTCAATTCTCATCCTGTTCGGGTTGTGTATATCGCTCTTCACCAGGGACCTGCTGCGAATCATGTCGGACCCGGCGTTCTGGGACGCCTACAAGATAGTACCCGTAATCATCATCGCGTATATCATCCAGGCATGGACCAGGTACTGCAACATGGGGATTTTCCTCGAAAAAAAGACCATGCACATCGCCAACGCGGAAATCATCGCCGTGCTGGTCATCACGGTAGCGTACTTCACACTGATCCCTCTGTATGGCATGCACGGTGCCGCCTGGGCAACCGTGATCGGGTTCACCGCCCGCTTCTTCTGGACGAACCAGAAGAGCACCGCACTGTATGACATGAAACTCCCCTGGGGAAAGGTCGGCTTTACATCACTGCTGGCGCTGGCAGCATTTGCGCTGTCGCTGCTGGTACCGGAAGACATCGTGTACTCGATAGCAGCGCGGTTACTGATATTCCTCGGCACGGTCGTCACTTTCTTCGTCCTCCCGATTCTCACCAGGGAAGAAAAGGACGAGGTATGGGATATCGTACTGCGCCGACAGCGGAAGATCGCGCTCGACTGACCGGGAATCGGTAGAAGGAGGTCAGTGGCGCCGTTTTCTGGCCAGATAAACTGTCCGTACCCAGGGGTATACCGGTCCGCTCAGCGCCTTCGCCGCTTTCTTGATGTTCCAGTAGGCATAATGGCGCAAACGCCTTAACCGGTCACCCTCGACAAACTCGGCAGGGACCCTGGAATCGTCACCGCACTTCACGGAGAAGCGTCCAATCACCGTGCACCCGCCAACCTGCCTGACCTTTTGCACCGGCTCGGAGGTGAACAGGATACGTACTCCGGACTCATAGGCCGTATCGACAATCTCCCGGGAATAGAAACCGCCCGGGATGGATGCCACCGTTACCGGCTCCCCGAGTATCTCCTGCAGAACCTGCAAGCTGCGTCTCCACTCATCCAGTAATTGCACGCGCTTGCAATCCGATATTTTAGGCGGATGCGAACAGCTGTGACTACCAATGATGTGTCCACGCGCATGCAGATCCCGAATATGCGCACGTGTCAGAAATGCCGGCTTGTCGATGTAGTCAGTCGTGATGAAGAAACAGCCCTTCCAGCCGATTTCCTCAAGCATGGGGGCAACGTGTTCCACAGCGCTTACACCACCATCGTCAAAGCTCATTAGCACGGGCGGCGACTGTTCCTCCTGCCAACCATCCAGCTCATGAACACCGATGACGGCTGACTTGAGCGTCTCCCGTATTGCAATCAGGTGTGACCGGAATTCGTCGCGTGAAAGCTTGTATTCCGCCGCATTGCTGCCGCTGAAGCCGGAGGCGTCCGGATCCCCGCCGTCAATGACGTCATGGTACAGCAATGCAATAGCGCGCGCGTTCATTGTCTCGCTGCAGCCCTGCGCTTGATCTGCAGATACTTGCTCAGCCACGGCTGCCCCCAGGCACCGGATGCGCGACCCTCCGTGTTGATCGCCTCGGCCTTGTCGGCATGGATCTCCAGGAGTTTATCCCGCAATGAATCGAGATTATCGTATACCACTCGCGCATGGATGATGGCGGGCGTATCACGCAACACATCGAACGGGTAGCTATAGTAACCATAAACAGGGCCGGTATCGATGCCAGCGTCGATCTTCAGCAGGGTCATCCCAACCTTGTCGGGCTCGTCGTTTGCGAGTGCCCAGAAACAGCCGTGTGCGTTACGGTATTCCGGACATACGCCCGGGTGCAGAATCAGAATACCGTCCGGTGGTAAGGTAAAGATTTCTTCCCTGATAAGGGTCTTGCATCGTGCCACCACCATGTCCGGTTCGAGACGTGCAATGAATTCCCGGGTTGCCGAGGAATTCGGCGAGTCCGTCCGAAGAACCTCGAGCGACACCGGCAACTCAGGGTATGAGTGCTTCAATTCATCAAGTTTGGCCTGCATCCATGCGTGGCTCCGCGCACCATCTACCAGTTGGCTGTAAACTCGATAAGGCAATACATCGAAAATGAAACGCAACAGACCAACACGCCGCAGTTCCGCGCGAATCCGCTGTTTCGCGCGACTGCCGTCTTCATGAATCTCGACTATACCAAGCAGGTCGGAAAATGAGGCCAGCCAGCGCGCGAACCCATAACGTGTCAGGTCATCACCGGCATGGCAGATTAAAACTGTGTGCACTGAGATTATGCCCTATTCATTCGTAACCGAGTGTAGATGCCAGTTCTCCGACTTCTCTGCGCAGGCTGCCCAACTCGGCACGCGGCACGGCATCATTTGTCCTACGGTGTGTTCCCACCTTCTTGTTCAGAAGGCTGGCATCGACCTTGAGCTCAAGGTAGGCCTCCAGTGCTGACACGTCGAAGGTCCCGGCAGATATATCCTCGTAGCGCATAAGCATGCCACCGGTTTCCCCGCGACCATCCACAAACCCGCTCGCCAGCTCGCGCCAGTGTCGGCCGAAACGACCGGCCGTGAAAACAGGGTCATTGGGCCACTCGTTGTACCAGGATCTGTCCAGGCGGTAGGAGCGGTAGGCATCGTACGGGTTACGGCACAGAAACACGAACTTTGCCTGTGGATACAGCCAGTGCAGGAAGGCGGCATCCTCAATTGTGAGCCTTACCTCCTTGAGCCCCCAGCGCTTGAAGCCGCGCTCCAGGGCCGGCATTTCGAAAAGGGTTCGCATGTATGCAAGACTGGCTTCCAGCAGATCATTGACCTTTGGATACATATTCGCCACAAAGCAGGTACTCAGTTCATCCAGCTTGTACTGATCCACAAACCAGTCGTCTCGAGGCCAGTCTGTGGTTATTGCCGACACGCCGCTTGCCAGATGCTGAAGGATATGCGCATGAGAATAGGGCTCGCCCCAAATCAGGATGGAGTCACATGACATAATCAGGCGCTGCAGCATTGTTGATCCTGATCGCCAGCCGGCCGAAAGTATGAATACCGGCCGATCCTGCGCCGGACTGTGCACGTCGGGCCAGCGCACAGCAAGTTCGGTCAGACCGCGCCTGACCGAACGGCCTGCATCGAGAGACTGGCGGTAGTGGCGTTGCGCGTAGACAGGTCCCTTCCTGCCTTCGTACCAGTTCAGACCGGTCGTTACAGCACGGCCGAGCCAGTCTGACCTAGCCAGGAAACGACTGCCAATAGCCCTGAGTTTTCTCATCCTAGTCCTGCACCCCGGACTTCCCGACCGGCAACTCCGTCCGGGCAGGCGCCACCCCGGGATGAACCGTCCCGACAACTACCTTATCGGCCTTGATTCTGCTTCTTAAGACCTCAATCGGGAGTTCGACAAAACGTGTCATAAGCCAGGCTGTGAGAAAAATGAACGGCAGTGATGCCAGCATCAGTAATGTCCCGGGCCGTTGCAGGCTGTAACCAGCCTGATCCGCAACAACCAATACCACGAGGCCAACCTGGTAATGGACGAGATAGACCGGGTAGCTGAAATCACCCAGCATTCTGTCAACTTTTCTCGAAATAAAAGGTAATGAGGTTTTCTCGAGTAGCGTCACCAGAACCAGCGCGCAAAGCAGGAAATTGACATAAAAACTAAAGCCTCTCAAGGTACCCAGCAGGTATCCTGCCAGCCAGTTGACGAGGATGAGCACGACCAGCAGTAACGGTAGATACGTACTGGAAAAACTTCGTTCAACCACGTCAGCCAGCGAGCGCTTGTAATGAAACAGCATGGCACCCGTCGCGAAGGGTAGCGACGCCGCCGGTATAGTGAAATATTTGTGGTTCCAGTCTGCGCCTGTTGCATTCACGATGACTGCATAAAGAATACTTACTGCCAACCATGTAATAGTCAGGCGCCGGGTCTTGGAAAATCCCAGACCTATACAAATGTAGTAGAAAATCTCGACTGTTAGCGCCCATGATGGCGGCGTAAGTCGTGGCTCGTCCATGGACGGGAAAATGAGAAATACATTCCTGAGCACGGCCCCCAGGTTTGCAGGGTAATAGATACTGCCATGAAAGTTTCTGACCACATCCTCCCCCAGAAGGAAAATCAGAAGCAGTGAAATGATGCAGGATATCCAGTATATCGGATAAATCCTCAGGAACCTGTTCAGTGCGTACCGGGCAATTCCATATTTCGTGTAACCATAGCTGTTCTGCATGATGAGGGTCATCAGATATCCGCTGAGGATGTAGAAACCGAATACGGCATAGCTGCCAATAACAGGCATGCCACCCAGATGAAGGAATATCACCAGGGTAGCCAGCAGCGTGCGGTAAGTGCCAAACAAGGTTACCTCTCGTTCATCGACGTGCCACGAATCTCGTGCAGCAAAATATTGGCCTGCCCCCAGCGGATCAGGTCGTTACCATGACCGACCTGACCACAGCAACGAGACACTCAATCTGCTTTTGCCTCGTGAATCCCTCAAGAACGCGTTGCCTTGCCGCGATACCCAGCCTGCTGTGCAAGCCAGGATTATCAAGCAAATCCTGAATATGTCCCGCCAGTGCGACGTGATCACCTGGTGGGAATGAGAATCCGGTTCTACCTTCATCAATGGTCTCCGCCAGTCCCTGGAGCCGCGACACCAGCAACGGCAGCCCGCAGGCTGCGATCTCAAGAGCAGACATTGTAAACGAGTCCCACCCGGTAGACGCAATCGTACCTATGAAGCAGCCGGGAAGTATACGGTCGATATCCTTCCGGTAGCCGCCAAAAGTGATGTGTTCCACGGCACCACTGTCACCCAGCATATCCAAGAATTTTCGTTCCTCTCCACCCTTGTTCCCCAGTAACAGGAAATGGAAGTCCCTCCGGTGCTCATGGACGAACAGATAGTCTGCCGCCCTGATCAGGACCGCGACACCCTTGCGCTCCTCCATATGTCCGGAATAATAGATTATCCTCCGATCGGAAGGGATACCGAACAAATCATGCGCATGGGATGATGGGCCTTCCGGCGGCTGGAAGCGATTCTCATCAACTCCCAGATGAACGACACTGGTTCTTTCCCTTGAAATACCGCGTCCGCTGTATGCGGTTCGTGCCATGGAATGCGATTCGAAGATGTAGTGATCAGGGGATCCTGGTGCCAGCAGGACATCCAGTTTTTTCAGCTGCAGGCGCAGTCCGGTGTTCAGACTGCTCATCGGTGCGCCCTGATAGGAAATGATATGCCTGACGCCCGCCTTGCGCATGTGTCGATAAGATGATTGACGTACCGGCTGATCGAATCCGAATACGATATCGATCCCACAGCGCTCGATATACTCGCGGATAAAAGCAAGCTTGTCGACGGCACATGTCGCCGGATCGAACTCGATAATATTGGCGATGTCTCGCAATGCTTCACAGCGTTCCAGTCCGTTACGACTCGGAAATGCGATGTGGATTTTCGTGCGTTCTGAAACCAGACTTTCAGCCATCCGGATGAATGTGACTAGCAGGCTGTCTATTGCGTAGCCCGCCCCTGGACCCACATGAAACATCAGGAGGATGCCGTTCATTTACACCATCGGTACATGATTTAGGATTCAATAGTATGCTTGCGGGAAGAGATATTAGCTGCCAAATGTATAACCGAAAGTCTCTATATCCATAGAATACAGTCTTTCAAAAATTTTTCTGGTCTCAGAATCATAATACCCGGTGTAGTGATCATGCTCGTCATATTTTCTGTGAATGGGACTTATCCTCTTGATCCTGTCTTTCACGGAATCCAGAACGCTTCGCCCGCTACCCGTCTCATTGGCGTGCGGCAGTTTCATTGCAGGTAATCCGATTGCACTGCACACTTGATCGAAGTCGGTTTGCAGATTCTCGAACCGTCCGATGTAATCGACTAACTGGCGGCCATCGTTTGTAAACAGAAAGTCATATTGAGGGATCTTGAACAATCGCGGCTCCCACAAGTCGTCCGCGGCGAAATCCTCGATCAGGAACTGCCTGAATGACATATCCTCTGACAGCCCGAGGTATCTGTATACGGACACCAACCGACTCCAGGGATTGCGTACGAAGGAAAACCTGAAGTACGAATCGAATTCCTTCTGGGTGATATAGCCACAGGAGACATACTCGGCAGCAGAAAGGTGCGCCAGCCGAGGCGGACCAAGCGCCGGGTCGTCGTTAGGTCTCAACAATAGGGGGGCACGATTCTCCCATGTCAGGCCGTGCAACCCAATAAACACTCGTTCTATGCTCTGCCCGGCGACCTTTGGTATGTGTACATACACACACTTGTACTTATTTGACAACATGTCGGACGGGTGGTGTGGCTCAGGTTGCCGGTTTCGCTGACTGATTGATAAAGGCGGCTATTTCGCGCGCGATTACCTCGTTGGCAATTTTTGAATTGTGACCGTCCCAAGGAATGAACAGTTGTCGGCCATACTTCGTGTATGCCGAGCGCAGCGGATCGAGCATATTGATGAACCTTGTTCCGGTCTCCGTAACGACCGATTCGAGACGCTGATTGTATTGCTCTGCCGGCATGCGGCCATCGACCTGGTCCCGCCGGGGCAACGAAACCACGACAAACTCAACCCCGCGTTCCTCGGTAATACGCCGCATATCCATCAGTGATTGTTCCACCTGTGCCCAGCGCCGGTCGATTTCAGGGTTGCTTTCCCCACGCACCAGCTTGTTCTGCAGTATGAATCCCTCACTTGGCGATATTGACTGGCGCAACGCTTCAAAGGCGGCCCTCGCGCTCATTAACAAGGCACTCTGTTTAAGGATATAGATTAGCCGGGCAGATGGCGAATTCCTGTCGCTCCGCTGCGAGAAGCGTATGGTATTCGGCTTGGTAACCACGTCATTGATATAGAACGCAAGGATAACAGCATCCGGATGGTAGATATCCATCAGACGCCTGAGAATGATTTCGTGCTGCCAGGTATCACTGGCAGGCAACCCGCCGTTCAGAACTTGATAGCCATCTCCCAGTTTTCGCTCGAGTTGTGCTGGCCAGGTGTCAGCCTGGGCTAGACCGTTGCCGAACGTCTGTGAATCACCCAGCGCAAGAATCCGGCGGATACCGGGTGGAGGTAGCTTGTCGTATTCGCTATCACGCAAACCCTGCGAATTGGTCGTAACCTCCTTGTCATGCGTAAACGAGGTTTGATTGCTTTCAAGCCAGTGACCGATCTCCGCATCGAAGCGATATTCTTCCTGTGGAAACCTCCAGGTAATTGGTGCAGGTAACAAGAACCTGAGCACAATCTCAGCGAGAATCGTCGCAGTTATCAGTGATCCAGCAAACAGGATAAGGTTGGCTCTGGTATGCTTCTGCACATTAAGTCCACGTAATGTATACAAAGACATTGCTGATAAGGCTACTGCCCGGTAATGGGTGCCGCAGGCTGACCTGCATCGGCTTTATAACAGTGACGGCCTGACCAGGCAAATCTACGGACACCTGAAATAAAGGTCAACCGCTCGATTGTGCTGACGGCGCAGGCGTCGTAGCAAAATCGGCATCAAGTGTCGTCAGGAGGATAGTGGCAGTGCAGGAGGGGAAACGGAGGCGAAATGCCAGTGCTGCGGGCAAAAGGTAGATGGGCTGTACTGCAAATCTTGCGTTCCTTGATCCGGAGAGCCACCCCGGAATCATCATGCGATGGGGTCCCGACGAATAGCAGGAAAGGAAAAAGGCCAGGCAAGATGTCTGGCCTTTATATCGCTAGTTGATAGAACTGGGTGGCATCGGTGGTGCAACCGCCACAAAATTTCCGACACCGATATAAGGGTTGCCTGCACTGTCTTTCGCAGACGGCCTTACATTGGTCGACACCAAATCATCGAAATACAGCTCCTGTGTGGCAGGCGATGTCCCGTTCCAGTATGAGAACACCATCGCTGAAACAATAGTGTCGCCGGAATTGTTCATCGTTGGCCTGTCGGTGAGATCTCCCATCAGCTTGCCGTTCTTCCAGGTACGCACACGCCCCTGTCCGCCGGCATTTGCCGGGGCAGTGTCGAACTTGGCGTAAATTTCATAAGTTTCCCATGTGCCACGCGCCGGCTTGTCATTCGCCGATCCGAAACCTTGCCAGCAATTGGTCGTACAATTGTCACCTTCGAGCGTTACAGCAAATGGCGGCGTTTTCCCTTCCCGCTGCCAGTACCAGTCAAGTCGCAGTGGCGTGCCGGCACTATTCTTAGTGGTAATCCGAATGAATTTCAGCCTGTCGCCGGCACCGTAAGCGTTGTAATCAAAGCCCTGTGGTATGAACAGTCGGAAGCGGATCCACAGCTCATCGCCACGCCTGAGTTCGCTGGGTAGCACGAAACCGCCACCCCAGCCGGTACCGCCCTTGTTGATTCTGAACCGGCAAGATTTAGATCCGCTGCTGGCCTTGAGATTCGTTACCGTCGAATCCTGTGCGCTCGCCCAGAACACACCGCACCGATCACCAAGATTCTGGCTATCGTAGTTATCGTTGATTGACCAGGCGCCCGCCGTAGTGCTGACAACCGCAAGGAACAACCCCACAAGTTGCGCCTTCAATTTGTGTATTTGCATGTTGCTCACCTATCAATAGACCAACAGTTGATTTCACCAGACCGGCTAACCAACGGCCAGAAAACACCGCCCAATATCGTATAACTTATTTATAAATACGAAGAAATTCTGCTAACCCGGTCGCAAATAGCGGCTGTGCGCAGCCTTGAATATGCCCGCGCAACCAAGGTCGGACAACACGACGGCCCGAACGTTAACCTCTCTTCCAGTGGCTTGTATGCAGCGCTCGTGCCAATAATCATAGCTTGATGATTTTACAGGTTTCATGGCCAGCTGACTTGTTATCGAACACATTTTTACCAGGGTTACAGGTGATTTTCTGTCTCGCATCAACGACATTGGTGAGCAAATGGGCGCGCGAGCTTGTCATCCTGCCCGTCCCTGTACATATCGCATGCCGCCGCACCTTACGGCATTATCACGTAACCGCATGTTTAATATAAATATTGAACCACATGAATGGCTCTCTCCTTTGTTTGTGATTCCAGATTTCCGTATTGTCACCAATCTGAGACAGGCGCCATATTCCGCATGGCAGGCCGGCCATACCCGGGAGGAACGGCACACGAGCCGACCTAGCAACCGCAACTAAACTTTCCGTCATACCCACAGTTCTTCATTCGCCGCGGTATTATTGGCCGTCAGCAGGTCAGCAACCTGGCGGCCAGACTGCCGGAAAGTCGCGCTACCCATCCAGATCAGGACGTATGCCAAGCGTATTGGCCGTACACAGCAGGCAAGTGCGACACTGCCGATACTGGCAATGGACAAGCTCAGGCAAAGGATTTTGATTAAAAATGTGTGGAATTGCCGGACTTTTTGCCGCACCGGATGCCAGACCTGCCCTGGCGGAAACCGGCCAGAATATGCTGCAGACCCTGACTCACCGCGGTCCCGACAGCCACGGCCTTTGGTTCGACGAGCACATAGGCTTGGTACTGGGCCATAAACGTCTGGCCATCCAGGACCTGTCCGAACTTGGCCACCAGCCCATGTGGTCGCACTCCAGACGTTTTTGCATTGTATTCAACGGTGAAATCTACAACTTCAAGAATCTCGCCGGCGAACTCGGCAGGGCGGGACATATATTTACCAGTCACTCGGATACAGAGGTACTGTTGTGTGCCATCGAGGAATGGGGCCTGGAAGGCGCGGTGCAGCGTGCCACAGGCATGTTTGCATTTGCCTTATGGGACACCAGAGAGCGTGTCCTGAACCTGTGTCGGGACAGGCTGGGTGAAAAGCCCCTCTACTATGGCTGGGCAGACCGGTGTTTCTTCTTTGCATCAGAACTCCAGGCAATCGAGGCCGCACTTCCGGACCAGCCGCTCGCAATCGATCCTCAGGCACTGGTGAAATATCTGCAGTACGGTTATATCACCGCTCCGGATTCGATTTACCACGGCATCTACAAGCTGGTTCCGGGCACCATCCTGTCATGCAAAGTGGAAACCCTTTTCAACAAGTCCAGCTTCTCCCCTTGCCCGGATAGTGGTCGATTTTCTCCGCGAACCTACTGGAGCGTTCAGCAGGCAGCGAACCTGGGCCTCCAGAACCAGATCACAAGCCCGGCAGATGCGGCCCGTGAACTTGAGTCACTGCTTCACAGAACGGTCAGTATGCAAACCATTGCGGATGTGGGCGTTGGAGTGTTTCTATCTGGCGGCATCGATTCATCTACCGTAACTGCAATCGCACAAAGCGAATCCACCAACAGGGTCAGAACGTTTTCCATCGGCTTTACCGAGAAGGAATTCGACGAATCAGGATATGCCGAAGCCATTGCCAGACACCTCGGTACAGATCACTCGACGATCACCGTTTCATCAAGCGATGCACTCGATGTGATAACGGGAATGCCCCACATGTTTGACGAACCGTTTGCAGACTCCTCCCAGATACCCACTTACCTGGTATCCAAGTTCGCGCGCGAACATGTCACCGTTTGCCTTTCCGGAGATGGCGGCGACGAGTTGTTTGCCGGTTACAACCGCTACATCTCTACCGAAAATATCTGGAACAGGATCGGTCGCATACCCAAGCCCTTGCGACACCTGGCTGGGAAGCTGCTTGCTGCGCCCACCCCCGGGTTCTGGGATGCCATCTACAGGTACGGCTATCCCGGCAGTCAGGACGAGATGAAGAGGAAGAAGCTGGTCGGACTCAAGATGCAGAAGTTGGCCGGCCTGCTGCAACAGGACAACCTAGCGAACGGCTATGATTTTCTGCTTTCGTACTGGCACAGCCCGAATGACATCCTCGCGCGAGCTGCCGACATCAACGCAAAATGCCTGGCTACCGAACTGCCTGCAACACCCGAATTCATCGATCATGCGATGTACCTGGACCAGGTTGGCTACCTGCAGGGCGACAATCTGACCAAGGTCGACAGGGCAAGCATGGCGGTCAGCCTGGAAACGAGACTGCCCTTGCTAAGCCACGAACTGGTGGAGTTATCGTGGCGCATCCCGTTGTCGTTGAAAATAAGGGAAAACACGTCGAAGTGGATTCTCAGGCAAGTGCTTTACAAGCACATCCCGCACGAACTTGTCGACAGGATGAAAATGGGATTTTCCGTCCCCGTCGCCGGATGGCTGCGCAAGGAATTACGTGAATGGGCGGAAGACCTGCTGGGAGTGATTGGCAACGGCGATGGGGGATGGCTGGCCGCAAAACCGATCAGGCAGGCATGGAACGATCATCTGGCGGGGAAGCGTGACAATTCACAACGTCTCTGGACAGTGCTGATGCTACTTGCCTGGATGAAAAAGGCTGGACGCAACCCGTCCGGCTGATCAAGTGACATTCTTGCGCGCCACGAGCACGCCTAGTGTGTCCAGCATGTTTCCCAGCCTGGCCAGGAAGAATATCACCCACAGCAAACTCAACTCGGGAATATACCGGTAATTGCCGAACTGGTAGGCACGGTAAGTAGCCGTGAACAAGGGCACAAGCAATGCCGGCAATACCAGCCACAGACAAGCGACATCCGCCAGCACGGCACCAGCCAGGCCGACCGGCAGCAACATCAGCCCGATCCCGAACAGCATGCTCATAACGGTCGGGCGATTCAGCAGGGCCGAGGACTTATTGGCAAGCACGCTGGTTGCATGCCATTTTTCCTTGCGATAAAAGGCGCTCAGAGATTTCGGATTACCCAGGTGAATTGCGCGGATAGCGGGATCTTCCAGCATGAAGTAACCGGACCGCCAGAAGCGCTCGCCGAACTCGCAGTCTTCATCCGAAACCAGCGCCTCATCGAACCCCTGCACGGATAAGAAAATATCCTTCACGACTACAAGGTTGCCCGAGTTAATGTACCTTGCACGCCGTCTACCAATCGCCTTTTGTGAAAACCAGGCCTTTTCGATCCATCTCGCATCTTCTGGCAGATCATACAGCGAGCCAGCTGCATGTACCCCTTTATCACTGAAAGCGGCTGCTACCGCATCTCTCCATCCATCACAAAGGATGCAATCGGCATCGACAAACGCCAACAGCTCATTGCTTGCCATTTTCGCCCCCCGGTTACGCAGGGCCGCTACCGTGATTCCAGGAGCGATTTCCAGACGGATATTCCCGATTGACCGAACAGTATCGACCGTGCCATCCGTCGAACCGTTGTCAAGTACAATGATCTCGTCCTCACCTGCTTTCTCACCCAGTATGCTCGCGAGACACCGGTGAATGAACGGCTCGCCATTCAGCACAGGAATGATAAATGTTATTTTCATAGGTAAGATGATCAGTACAGATACTGACGCGGCGATCCGTCACCATCACCTGGGTAAGCAGGTGCAATATAAGCCATTGTCATGCCGGTATCCCTGCCTGCTTCCTCGCAATCGCATTCAGTGACACGATCATTGCCAGCTGCAGCCAGAATACCGGATAGTACAGTACCGTGACGAAGGTGCTCGATATGACATAACCGACCATGCCCCCATCCAGGCCATGCGACATGTACAGGATGAACTTGTTCTGCTTGTCCCCGACGAGTTTTCTTGTACGTGAATTGATCCTGTACGAGTGCAGGATCATAACTATGTAAAGAAACAAGGCTGGCAGCCCGAGTTCCGCCCCGGTCTGGATATATGTATTGTGCGGGGCAAGACACTCAACACCGTGCTTGATGCCATACGGATACCTTACCCAGCAATTCCACAGCCAGTTCTCATATCCGACTCCCAGAAGGGGGTGTTCCTTCATGACCTCCATACCGAACGCCCAGTAGGTGAGTCGTGCCTGCGAGGTCGCATCCTCACCGGAGGTTTCAAACTTTTCCAGCATCTTTTCGGGAAGGATGGAATACAGCGCCCACCCGACCAGCAGCATCCCGATGACCGCACGCAGCCCCAGGCGGCTCTTCAAGGCAAACCACAGCGCGACACCCGCCAGTCCGAGTTGCGCGCCACGGGAACTGGTGCCAACGATCGACACGAGTCCCGTGACCGGCAACAGGTAAAACAGCAGTCGCTTGAATTTTCCCCAGTACTGCCTGAGGGCAAAGATGAATGCAATTGCCAACGGCACGAATATCGTCAGTTCCAGCCCGAAATCCCCCGCATTCTGGAACCAGCCGGGCGAACCCTGGACACCCCAGTTGGCAAAGGAGAAGCCGCGCATGGCGAACGTCCGGAAACCGTGCTGAGACATCTTGAAATTGGCGAGCAGGAACAGCAGGACGAAGATCAGAAATCTTTTCTCCGAGTTCAGGATGTTGATGATCATGAAGTAGATAATGATCCAGTTGATGACGATGCTGATCTTGTTCCAGGATGCGAACGACTTGAAGGCGAAGATGGCCGACAGGAATACCAGCAGGTAGAACAGCACGAACAGGGCGTTGTTCGAGCTGCGGACCCACTTGATGCTCTTGTCGGAGTTCGCAGTCAGCAGGGCGCCCAGCAGGGCGATCTGCGTCCAGGGAATGAAATCGATGGCGGGATAGATCGATTGCGGCCTGATATATTCGAAGAACAGGTAGATACACAGCCACCAGAATACCGCGGATTCCTGCCTGAGCCCGGCCCACATCGGCCGTACCTTGATGGCATAGAAATCCGTGATATCAATGGCGGTCTGTTTTGCCGACTTTCTGAATGACCTCATTCACCGACTCGTCTATCTGATCGAAGCAACGTTCGAAGTAACCCGCAGATGCGCCATAGGGGTCATGTATATACGGCGATACAGTGCTGCCCCACATGCCCAGCAGGGTGCACTGATACTGATCGCCCAGCGCGTGCTCCAGGTGTTCGACCTGCCACGGTTCCATAGCGATCAACAAATCGCTTTCCTTTAGACACATGCGCCTGAAAGGCGTGGTCTTGTGTGCCGCCAGGCTGATACCCCTTTGTGAAGCCACCCGGATGGCGTCCGCATATGCCGGAACACCATTACCCGCCTCGATACCACAAGACCCGGCCTCCACCCCCAGGGAACGTGCAACGGCCTCGGCGTAGGCGCTCCTGCACACATTGCCCTTGCAGACGAAGACCAGCCGTTCAACGGAATCCCAGTCGATCTTTCCATACGCGCGGTAGCGGCCGACCCGGAACAGCAGCCGGTGCCACCAGGTACGCAGAAATCCGCGGCGCGAGCCATAGTGGTCGGACATCCAGCGACCGAGCCGCCCGGGCATGGAGAGAGGCATTTTCGTTCCGATTGCCACGCTTGTGCTCAATAACTTCTTGTACGCGATGGCTCAAAGCTATAATAACCCGAGCCCGACCGGCTCCATTACCCGCCAACCTGGTACCTGACAAACCATCTTACATGAAACGGGTCCTTGTTCTAGATGCCGACCAGCGCAGCGCCCTGGCAGTGACCCGATCGCTCGGACGCCGTGGCATCCCTGTATATACCGCCGATGCGGGCACGGACTCACTGGCCGGGTGCTCGCGATATTCCAGGCGATATTTCCCCTGTCCCTCTCCTGAACAGCACCCGGAACAGTACGTCGCGGCGCTGGTCCGCCTGGCCAGGGATCAGGACATCGACATACTGCTGCCGATGACCGAGCTGACGACCACACTCGTTCTGGACCACCAGGCCCGATTCCCCGGCATCGTCATCCCCTTTCCGGACCCTGCAAATCTCGATGCAATGATCGACAAGTGCTCGCTCATGCGCATGGCCGCAGGGCTGGGCGTACCTGTACCCCGCACATGGCACGCGGACAGCCCAACCACGCTGCCCTGCTCCCTCGATGCGCTGCCTTACCCGCTGGTCATCAAACCGGGCAGGTCGTGGCTGCTCGAGGGCGGGCACTGGAAGCGGGCCGCCGTGCGCATTGCCGGCAACCCTGCGGAAGCGGCGGGCATTCTCGATTCCGAGCCGGCGCTTCGTGCACATCCGTTCATGTTCCAGGAGCACATCGCCGGACACGGGCAGGGGGTGTTCGCATTGTACGATAAGGGCGAAGCGCTTACCTTCTTCGCGCACCGGCGCCTGCGGGAAAAACCGCCGCGCGGCGGGGTCAGCGTACTGTCCGAAAGCGTCGCCGTCGAGCCGGCTGCCGGCGCGTATGCCCGGACGCTGCTCGACGCGGCGGGATGGCACGGAATTGCGATGGTGGAATTCAAGGTGAGCGCCGACGGGACGCCTTACCTCATGGAAATCAACACACGGTTCTGGGGCTCGCTCCAGCTGGCCGTCGATGCCGGCGTGGACTTTCCCTGGCTGCTCTACCAGCTGGCCAGTGGCATGCGGCCTGAACGGTTACCCGCCTACCGGACCGGCAACCGCCTGCGCTGGCTGCTCGGCGATCTGGACAGCCTCTATCTCACCCTCAGGGACAGGGACTACCGTCTCGGGCGCAAGGCGGCGGCAATCGTGGGTTTTCTGACACCCGCCCCGTTCAGAACGCGCCACGAGACCGACCGCTGGGGCGATATGGGGCCATTCAGGTACGAGCTCAGACGCTACCTGGCCGATCTCCTCCGCTGAATCGACGTCACACGGCCCGTCAGACCGTCATCTCGACGCATCGCGCAGGAGCCGGTCATATTCCTGCTGGTAGGCCTTCAGCATCACCCCGATATCGAACGCGGCCACCGCGTGCCTGTTTGCGTCCTCCGCCAGCCTTGCGCGCAGACCGGCGTTGGCGGCAACGGTCTCGATGGCCTCTGCAAGCGCTTGCGGATTGCCGACCTCCACCAGCCAGCCGTTGACCCGGTCCGAAATCAATTGTTCGTAGCCGCCGCACCGCGTGGCGATCACCGGCAGCGATGCGACCATGGCCTGGATCGCCGACAGGGGAAGCCCCTCGGAGATGGAGGATGACAGGAACAGGTCGATGCCGGCCAGAAATTCCGGAACATCGTCCAGGAATCCCGCGAATCTCACGCTGTCCTCGAGTCCCAATTCCTTGTGCAGGGCCAGCAGTTCATCGTAGAGGCCGCCCTTGCCCTGGCCGGCGATCACGAAACGGTAAGTCTGCGTGCTGTTTTTCAGCAGCGCCGCGGTCCGGAGCAGGATGTCGTAGCCCTTGGCCGGCCGGATGTTGCCCACGCTGCCGATGATAAAATCCGTTTCCGCCCAGCCATACTGCCTGCGCAGCGTATCACCGCGCGTCCGGCGAAAGCGGGCGGTATCGATACCGTTCTGGATCACCCGCAGCTTGCCCGGATCGAGGGGCGTCCGATCGACGAGATCCGAACGCAGGCTGTCTGTTACCGCGACGATGCAGCCGGCGCCGGCATTGATGACCCGGCACTTGAGCCCCACGAAACGTTCACGCGCACCGATATCGACGGAACCGTGGAAGGTCGCCACGAGCGGCGTGCGGGTCAGCAGGCCCGCCAGTGCGCAGTAGACATTCGATCCCAGCAGATGCGACTGCAGCAGGTCGACATGCTCCGTGCGCACCAGCCTGCACAGACCCGCCAGGAAACGCCGGTTGAAAGATCCCTTGGCATCCATCACTATCGGCTCCACACCCCGCCTGCGGAGTTCCTCGCAGACCCAGCCCTTGCCACGAATCAGCGCCAGGGAACGGTAGGTATCCGGCGGCAGGCGCGTCGCCAGGTCGATGAAGACGGTCTCGGCACCACCCGGCCCGGTCGTATCGATGACGTGAAGGATGGTTTTCATGCACGGGCTTCCCGGCCAGGGGGCATTGCGCCGCCTGGCGCACCGGCGGCGAACGGATGGCTGTCACGATTTAACTCGGGCCAATTTTGGGCGAGAATATACAGTAATATCAAGGTATTTTCAGGGGCTTCCCATTTCGTACTCGCACAGCATGCCAGCACAGCGCCGGATCAAGAAGGTCATCAAGCGTTGCCTGCAACACGGCGCCGCACGTCTGGGACCGCAGGTCCGAACGCCCGGCTCGCCCCGGCTGCTGATCCTGATGTATCACAGGATACTGCCGGCGGATGACGTGCGCGCTTTGACCGAGGAACCGGGTATGCTGGTCACACCCGGCAATTTCAGGCGGCAGCTCGAAATCGTCGGGGAATATTTCGAGTTCATGCGGCTCTCGGAGTGGCTGGAACGCAGGCGTGAGGGCCGGCCGCTGCCGCTCAAGGCCTGCGCCGTCACCTTCGATGACGGCTGGGCGGACAATTTCGAATTCGCCTTCCCGGTCTTGAGGGAACTCGGCCTACCGGCGACCGTCTTCCTGGTCTCGGACATGATGGGCACCGGGGAAACCTTCTGGCCCGAGCGCCTGGCCGGCCTGCTGGTCGCGATTGCGGAACAGCAGCCCGCTAAATGGTCACATCCCGGGCTGCGCTGGCTGCGCGGGGCGTCGACCGGCTACGGCTTCACCGCCACGGCACCGACACCGGATGAGATATCCGAAATCATCGCCGGCGCCAAGGCGCTGCCGGACCAGGAGATCACCGACCGCCTGGATGTACTGGAAGCGACGCTGCAGGTGGTCCTGCCAGAGACGACCGCAGCACCCTTGCTGGACTGGGACCAGATCACCGAAATGACCGCCTCCGGCCTCGTCGAGGCAGGCAGCCATACCTGCCATCACGTGCGCCTGAACGCCGATTTACCCGTCGAGATCCAGCAGCGGGAAATCATCGCCAGCAAGCGGCGGATAGAGGAACGAACCGGGAGGGAGGTGAAGACATTCTGCTTCCCGAACGGTGACGTTTGCCCGCAGGCGCTGGCGCTGGTCAGACAGCATTACAGCGGCGCGGTCTCCACCCGCCCGGGCTGGAATAGCGCAGCGACCGACGCGCACCTGCTGCACCGCATCGGCATTCATGAAGACATCAGCCGGGACCGGACCGCATTCCTCGCCCGCCTGTCAGGGTGGCTCTGAGCGTATGTCCGCACACACTCGGCAGGGGAAACTGCCTGCGGATCCGCCCACCGCCTTCAGGGCACTGCACCCCGACGCCGACAGCCGGCAGCTGCAGGATCTCGACACCCTGTGGCAACGCTATCGTGGGCTGAAGGTCCGGCAGGACGCGCTCAAGGACCAGACACGGATCATCTCCCGGAAGATCGGCACGGCGAAGCGCGACGGCCTCCCGACGGACGGGCTCATCTCTTCCATGCAGGCGCACGGGGAAGAACTCAAATCGATCAGCGGCGAACTGGACGACGCCGGGACGCGCCTGCTGGAACTGTTCGATACCCGGGACGCATCGAACCCCCGGCCGCAACGCCCTGCGCAGATCACCACGGGACGCGGCTACCGCAGCACAGGGGAAGCACCGACCGGCATAACCGTTGATCGGCTCGGCGCAGAAACGGGCGCATGGAACGCTTACACGGCGGGCAACCCCGCGGCCAGCATCTACCATCTGGCCGAGTGGCGGACACTCATCACGGAAACCTTCGGACATGACTGTCACTATTTCGTTGCCCGTAACGGTGACAATGATGTCGTCGGCATCCTGCCACTGGTGAACCTTCGCAGCCGGCTGTTCGGTAATTTCATGGTTTCCATGCCGTTCTTCAACTACGGGGGCGCGATCGCCGACCACCCCGCAATCGAGCGCCAGCTGATGCAGACCGCTGCCGGCTACGCCGGGCAGACCGGGATCGGCCATATAGAGTTCCGCGACGATATCCCGCGC